>BNJU01002636.1_pt1 | contig 477090 bp, 486 predicted proteins | sample 8539281 | NCBI WGS metagenome assembly BNJU01 (sample SAMD00202456, study PRJDB9452) | human saliva metagenome | isolation source: human saliva | place: Japan
AGGTTCTGACAGGGTGGCGGATACCGGATGCGTGTGCGTCCGTACCGCCCTGTTTTGCGGTGCCGAAGAACTGTCTTAAATTTGCTTTGACGGCTTTGAAAGGAATAGCAGATAAATTCCGAATACGAGCTTAATTGCCGCGTCGATATACGCGATTACTTCTAACGGAATGTTGGTAAAAATATATCCCGCAAACACGTTAATGGCACAGGTGAGACCCAGGTATATCATTGACTTTCCATGCACATAATAGTATGGGAAGAAATGCAGCGCGGTTGCCATCAGCGCCCCTAGCCAAATCAGTCTCCAATTTTCAGTTGCGAAGAATGGGCCGCCCAGCAAAACCATTAAGACAAACAATAGAATAACGGCACGTGAAGATACTTTCTTTTGAAATTCACTCGAAGGGCCATCGGCTAGGCTATTCAGCACCTTTTTATTCATGTTGATCGAGAAAAAGCTAATAACGTAGCCAATGCTGAATACTTGCATGTTTATTATTTGCTTTCCTCCAACCAAGGTAGCTATTGCTATAACTGCCGCCACCACAATTAGCCACAGACCGCAGGCCCTCTTATAGTTAAATTCTAACTTTTCATCTTTGATATAGTTTAGAAAAGTCATCGATACCTCCAATAGCATCTCATAGAGTCACTTCTCTTGTTACGTCACTAAATTTTAATATGAAAAAATTCTGCAATATATCAATATAATCCAGCCCTTCTGACTATTAATTACATCTCCTATGATTATATCAAAATGGCAATAGAGAATTCGTCAAAAAAGCGAAAGAGGCGGCCCCGGATGCGTGTGCGTCCGGGGCCGCCCACTTTTTAGACAGAGGTTTTCGATAGGTTAGTGTCTTCACCGTGGGTCTTTAACCCGCAGTGAAGGCACTAACCTATCGACGAAAACACTAAATCGTTACCGGTTCCCGACTACCTGGCGCAGCCGGAGATTCGGTCATGAGTTCCAGATTTCTGCCATAGGTTAGTGTCTTTGGTCGTAGTTAAAAGCCATGGCAGAAGACGCTAAACCATGGCACAAATTCTGCACGGGTTACAGCTTCCCCATAGCGAGAAGCCACATGTGTTTCGAGAAGCCACGATAATAGTGTCTGCTCGAAACACATGTGGCTTCTCAGCTTTTATCCTTACGGATGCGTAGGCTGGGTTTCTTCTTGGGTATCAGAATTCGGCGCTTGAGTATCTTCACGCCCCAGCTTTTCCTTCAAATCACCATTCAACAGCTCTTCTTTGTAGGATCCCCACAAAACACTATCCTGATTTTTAAAACCTTTTCGAACATAATAACCAGGCTTAAAATATGTCACAGTTTTCATAAATAAAGCAATTATTCTATTCTTACTCTCCCATGGAGAGTAAATAACCTCTAGATAATCGGGAACGAAAATAGAGTACCTTAATTGCCTCGCCATCATACTCGCCTCCAAATCTAAATTCACTTCAAATCCCCACCCGTGAGATATTAATATTTTACGAAAATAATAGGTAGATTCAGCAGCCCCACTCAGTCCATCAGGTACAAATGCACAGACGAAAGGCACCATGATTGACGCACATACTATAGCCACCAATGATGCCCAAAAATCACGCCGGTCACCGTTAAGCGCAGACAATACAAGAGAAGCAAAGAGAGAAGCAAGAAGAAGAGCCCAAATTAAAAACGATATAAAATAGGGTGTAAACCTTGGATGAATATATGCATCTGAACTTGTTATTGATTCACCATCCTTGGTGTTAACAATTCGGAAAATCTTCGAAGGGCTAATCTGCATCAACAATTTCTGAACAGCCAAGTTAGGGCAAGTAGCAAAAACTTTACGCTCCCAAACGGCACGATCAAGAGCCGCTTTTCGAGATGCTCTAATTTCTTGATATTCTTTTTCAGCACCTTCGAAACTATTAGCTCTCTCAAATTCCATGAGCTCTTTATATTTTTCAGATACTTCAACCCACGTCTTATAACGAGTTAGCTCCGGTGGAGTAGCTTGTTTCGACAGCTCCATCTGCTTGTCAATCTTTCGACCGCTCCACCACGCGACAATAATTGACCCTAGAAGACCAATTACAGCAGGTATCCATCCCGCCCACGGGAGAGCATTAAAAGTTTGAGTAGCATCAATTCCTTCAGCTAGCACCTGCGCTAGCAGTAGTTGGTTCGTCATCGGTGATTGTTCCTTTCCTACGTCTTTGTCGGCGGGTATGTACAAGAAAAGCGGTGACCCCGCAGGGCGGTGCACATTACACACCAGCCTGCGGGGTTCATCATCGTGTTCTACTCACCCAGGAGGGTCTTCGGGTTGACCGGAGTACCCGTACCCTCCGCCAGGTGCTCAATACGCTTCAGGATCAGGCCCCTCACGCAGCGCCCACGGGCACACGCACATCGTCTCAACCCCAAACGCCTCCATCGCCGCCTCCGCCGCAATAGCGCCCGCCAGCATCTGCTCCGCACGCGCCTTCGAAACACCCGGCAAATCGCTACGCTCAGACACCGTCATCGCCTCCATGCGACGAGTCCACAGGCGCAAATCCTGCAAATGCATCTCACGCTTCACATGCGGGCCCGCCGAATACGGCGCCGCACCGCAAATACGCGCCAACGAACGGAACGTCTTCGACGTACCCACCGTCATATCCGGCGCACCATAACGCAACAGATTCTCCGCCACCGGGGCAATCTGCTCACGCACATACTTGCGCAGACGCTTCACCTGCTTCGGGCTCGGCGGCTGCTCATCAAAGAACTCACGGGTCAGGCGACCCGCGCCCAGCGGCACGCTCATCGCCGCATCAGGCATGGCGTTCGTGCCAATCGAAAACTCGAAAGAGCCGCCGCCAATATCAAAATCAAGGATGCGGCCCGCACCCCAGCCCTGCCAGCGGCGCACCGCAAAGTACGTAATCGCCGCCTCCTGGTCGCCCGAAATACCGTTCAGGCTCACGCCGGTCTGCTCACGCACCTGATGCAGCACGTCCGCACCATTACCCGCCTCACGGATAGCGCTCGTGGAGAACGCCAGCAGGTCCTCCGCCTCATTCTCGATAGCGAAGTCGCGGGCGCTGGTCACGAAGCGGGTCAGCGCGTCCGCCCCTTCCTGCGAGATGTTGCCCTCAGCGTCGAGGTACTGCACGAGCTGCAGCGGAATCTTGTGCGACGCGTACGGTTCGGGGCGTGCCCCGGGGCTGCCGTCAATCAGTAGCAGGTGGACCGTATTCGACCCGACATCCAGAACTCCCAGGCGCACGGTGCGCTCCCCTTCCCCGCCGCGCGGCGGGATATTATCTGTGTGCGGTACCGCAGGTGCGGCGCCTCTTCCAGTCTGTCAGAGGCGCGGCTCACTCCGCAAACAATCCGGGCGGATGCCCAGCATCAGCACAGCGCAAGCCTAAGAAACACAGCGCGGGCACAAAAACGCGCCGAACATCCCGAGCACAAACGTCCCCGGGCACAAACATTCCTCGGGCACGCAAAAGGCGCAGGAGGCGCCCCACCCCCGCTAAGGGGTTCGGGACGCATCCTGCGCCTTCAGTTCAGATCGAACTACGCTCGGCTACTCGGCAGATTACTCGGCGGTCTTCTTCGCCGCGGTCTTACGAGTGGTCGTCTTCTTCGCGGTAGTAGACTTTGCGGTCGTCTTCTTAGCCGTAGTCTTCTTAGCGGTAGTGGTCTTCTTCGCGGCGGTCTTACGCTTGACCGGGCCCTTCGCACGCTTGTCAGCAAGCAGCTGCACCGCACGCTCGTGGGTCAGCGACTCGACCGACTCCGCACGCGGAACCGTAATGTTCGTAATACCGTCGGTGATGTACGGGCCAAAGCGGCCGTCCTTCACCACGATCTTCTTCTCACTGACCGGGTCCACGCCCAGCTCAGCCAGCGGAGGCTTAGCCGCCGCACGACCGCGCTGCTTCGGCTGGGAGTAAATCTCCAGGGCCTGCTCCAGCGTAATCGTGAAGATTTCGTCCTCGCTGCCAATCGAGCGGGAGTCCGTGCCCTTCTTCAGGTACGGGCCAAAGCGGCCGTTCTGCACGGTGATTTCCACGCCCTCAGCGTCGGTACCGAGCACGCGCGGCAGGCTCATCAGCTGCAGTGCCTGCTCAAGGGTCACGGTCGCCAGGTCCATGGACTTGAACAGGGACGCGGTGCGCGGCTTGGCGGGCTTCGGCTTCTTCTTCGGCTTGGGCTTACCGTTCTTGTAGTATTCGGTCGGCTGCGCGTCCAGGTATGCCTGAATCTGCTCCTCGGTCATCTCCTCGATCACCTCGGTAACGTAGGGGCCGTAGCGACCGTCGCGAGCCACAATCTGGTTGCCGGAGACCGGGTCCACGCCGAGCACGCGGCCGTCGGACTTGCCCTGTTCGAGCAGTTCGCGTGCCTTCGCTTCGGTCAGTTCGTCCGGTGCCAGGTCGGCAGGTACATTCGCGCGGACCGGTTCGGTCAGCTCGCCAGTCTCGGTGTCGAGGGTGCCTTCGGCCTCCAGGTAGGGACCGAACTTGCCCACGCGCAGCACAATGCCGTCCGCGATCGGGATGGAGTTGATGCTGCGGGCGTCAATCTCGCCGAGGTTGTCGACGATGGGCTTTAGGCCGCGCTTGGAGTCGCCGCCGAAGTAGAACTCGTCCAACCACTCGACGCGGGATTCTTCGCCGCGTGCGATGCGGTCGAGGTCTTCTTCCATCTGCGCGGTGAACTCGTAGTTCACGTAGGGGCCGAAGCTGGATTCGAGCAGGCGCACCACGGAGAACGCGATCCAGGACGGAATCAGCGAACCAGAACGAACGTTCACGTATCCGCGGTCCATGATGGTCGAAATAACCGCCGCGTAGGTGGACGGGCGGCCGATGCCCAGCTCGTCCAGGGTCTTCACGAGGGACGCCTCGGTGTAGCGCGGAGGCGGCAGGGTCTCGTGGCCAGCGGGTTCAATCGCCTCGGCGGTCAGTGCCTCGCCGGTGGTCAGGTTCGGCAGGCGCTTCTCAGCGTCCTTCGCCTCACGCTCAGCCACGCGGGATGCGTCAACGCCCTCCTCGTAGGCGGCGAGGAAGCCGCGGAAGGTGATGACGGTACCGGATGCAGCGAACTCGGCGTCCTGGCCGTTAGATGCCACGGCGCCCAGGCGCACGGAGGCGGTGGAACCGGTCGCGTCAGCCATCTGGGAGGCGACGGTACGCTTCCAAATCAGCTCGTAGAGGCGGAACTCATCGTTGGACAGGGCGCCGCGCACGGCGTCCGGGGTGCGGAAGGTGTCACCCGCGGGGCGGATTGCTTCGTGTGCTTCCTGCGCGTTCTTGCTCTTGGAGGTGTACACGCGCGGTGCGGAGGGCACGAACTCGGCGCCGTACAGCTCGGATGCCTGGCGGCGTGCGGCGGAGATAGCCTGCTCGCTCAGTGCCACCGAGTCGGTACGCATGTAGGTGATGTAACCGTTTTCGTAGAGGCGCTGCGCCACCCTGCATGGTCACGCGGGAGGAGAAACGCAGCTTACGTGCGGCTTCCTGCTGCAGGGTGGAGGTGGTGAACGGCGCTGCCGGGCGGCGCTTGTACGGCTTGGTCTCAACGGAGCGTACGGAGAACGCGGCGGACTGCAGGGCAGCGGCGAGCGCGCGGGCGGCTTCCTCGTTCAGGTGGGTGACCTTGGAGGTGTTGAGGGTGCCGTTGTCGGCGAAGTCCTTGCCGGTGGCGATGCGGTTGCCGTCTACGGCGACCAGCTTGGCGTCGAAGCCTTCGGAGGCTGCGGTCAGGAAGCGTCCGGTCAGGTCCCAGTAGTTGGCGGCGACGAATGCCATGCGTTCGCGTTCGCGTTCAACGACGAGGCGGGTTGCGACGGACTGCACGCGACCTGCGGAGAGGCCGCGGCCGACCTTGCGCCAGAGTACGGGGGAGATTTCGTAACCGTAGATGCGGTCGAGGATGCGGCGGGTTTCCTGCGCGTCGACCAGGTGCAGGTCGATGTCGCGCAGTTCGCCGAAGGCGCGCTGGATGGCTTCCCGGGTGATTTCGGGGAAGGTCATGCGGTAGACGGGTACCTTGGGCTTGAGGACTTCCTTCAGGTGCCATGCGATGGCTTCACCTTCGCGGTCACCATCGGTTGCCAGGTAGAGTGCGTCTACTTCTTTGAGCTTGCGCTTGAGTTCGGCGACCTTTTTCTTTTTGTCGGGGTTGACCACGTAGTAGGGTTCGAAGTTCTCTTCAACGTTGACAGCGAACTTGCCGACGGGGCTCTTTTTGAGGTTTTCGGGCAGTTCGGAGGGCTGCGGAAGGTCGCGGATATGGCCCATGGACGAGTCGACGAGGTAGTCCTCGCCGAGGTAGCTGCTAATGGTTTTGACCTTGGAGGGAGACTCCACAATCAGCAGGGCTTTTCCGGTCTTTGCCTGAGCGGGCACGGCACTCCTCTATCTGTGTGTTGAAAAGCTACGTATTCAACCATAACCTACGCTGGCGCTTGTGGGCGCCGACAGGGTGTGGTGTACGTGGGGTGAGGTGATCGGTGGGGGTGTAGTTTATGTTGGGTTGATGTGGTGCGCTCGGTGCGTTTCATGCGGCGAGCGCGCGGTGACCCGGCACTGGGCGAGCTGGCACGGTTCTAGTTGATGAGGACCGGGCGTGTTGAGCTTGCACGAGTGCGCAGGGTACTCGGTACATCATACGGTACCGGAGCGGTGGTGTGTGCACGGGGTACATGGGGGCGGTTGCTGGGGCGCACCGCACCCGCTCACCTGCGTTTCTAGCTGGTGAGGGTATCAGAGTCGGGGTGGGTGCCGTCCAGGTATGCGGGCAGCAGCGGGTATTCGCGGCCGTACACGCTCTGCGGCGCAATGCGCACCCACTGCATTTCGTGGGTTTCGGAGTCGGGCAGGTCGAAGGTGCGCACGATCTGCGGGGTCATTTCCGGCGGTAGCCAGTGGGCGATACCGACCACGATGACGGAGCGGATGCCGTCTTCGAGGGTTTCGTCGATTTCGAAGGCAACGCGGCGGCTGACCACCACGGAGGAGAACTTGTTGCCGCGGGTGGTGCGGATGTAGATTTCCTGCTTGTCGTCTTGGCTGGCGACGGCGTAGAGCACGGGCAGCACATCGACGTGCTGTCCGTCAGTGAGGATGAGGCGGCTGAGAGTGTTTGCGTGCAGACGCTCCCAGCACTTGTCGACGCTGATACTTTCATCGGGGTACAGGTTACTCATGGTTTCAGTGTATGCGATGGGGTGGGCGCTCTTGCGCAGATGACGGTTTTGGTCAGTGGGTGGGTCGGGGCTGGAAATGTCATTGCGCTGCCGCCTATACGCGGTGGGCGCGCCCGGGCAGATGCGGCGGGTGCGTAGAATGGTGTGCATGACTATTTCTGCCGCCTCTTTCGCTCCCGAGTACGCCGCCGTTGCGGATGCTCCCCGCAGCGATGATTACGCCCGCCTGACCCGCATCCGTGAACGCCTGCTGGCGTTGAACTACAGCTATGACGCTGTGCAGGAACTGCTCGGTGTTGAGGCGGCTGAGGCGATGGCTCGCGACCAGGTGGTTCCGGGCTTGTGGCGTGTGGAGCATATTCTGCGCGGCGGTTACAGTGCAGGTGAGAAGAATCTGGCGCGTCTGCTGGCGTTTTTCCTGATGGCTCGCCCGCTCACCGAGGCTGAGGCAGCCGAGGTTTTCGGCGATGCCCTGGTTGACTTCGAGAATGCCGCGCTGATTGAGCGCGACGCTGCGGATTCTACCCGCTGGTCCGCGAGCGTTGATTTGCGCCCGCACGCCGCCGATGACGGCACCGAAATCTTTGTTGCCGCCGACCTGGGTGCGCATCAGCGCCCCGGCGTGCTCCGTAAGGATCACGTGCTCGGCATTGGTCACGCCTCCCTGACTCTGGCGCAGATTACCGAACGCACCCCCGTCAAGCGTGCCCTGGATGTGGGCACCGGCTGCGGTATTCAGACCTTCCACCTGCTCGCCCACGCCGAGCACGTGACCGCCACCGACATTTCGGAGCGTGCCCTGGCGTTCACCCGTTTTAACCTACTGCTGAACGCGCAGGCACTCAACATTAATCCGCAGAACCCACAGGCGCGCGTGAGCCTGCGTGAGGGTTCCCTGCTGGATCCGGTCGCCGGTGAGCTTTTCGACCTGGTGGTTTCGAACCCGCCGTTCGTGATTACCCCGCGCGTTGCCGGTGAGAGCGCCGAGGAGCAGTTCACCTACCGCGACGGCGGCCTTCCCGGTGACGAAATTGTGAGCACGATGGTGCGTCAGCTGCCGTCGGTGCTGGTGCCCGGTGGCCGCGCGCAGATGCTGGGCAACTGGGAAATTATTCGCGATTCGGCGGACCCGGAAGCACCGCGTCCGTGGGATGAGCGCCCGCGTGCCTGGGTTGCCGACGGCGGCGCGGAGGCGTGGTTTATTCAGCGTGAGGCGCTGACCCCCGCCTCCTACGCGGAGACCTGGTTGAAGGATGCGAGCGAGAACCGCGACCGCAGCCACTACGAGCAGACCTACGTGGCGTACCTGAACGACTTCGCTTCCCGGAACGTTCATTCTATTGGTTTCGGCATGATTTGGCTGCGCCGCCCGACCGAGGCGACCGCGGCAGGCGTGACCGAGCCCCTGCAGCGTTTCGAGGAGATTACCTACCCGATTCAGCAACCCATCGCCCGCGCCCTCACCGAGTCCGTGCGCCGCTACGACCGCCTCGCCGCAATGGACGATGAGGCGCTCCTTACCGCGCACCTGGAGGTCGCCGAGGACGTCACCGAGGAGCGCCACGGCCGCCCCGGCGCCGAGCATCCCAGCGTCATTTTGTTGCGTGCCGGTTCGGGCCTGTGTCGCACCCAGCTGCTCTCCACCGAGACGGCGGGTTTTGCGTCGGCGAGCGATGGTGAGCTTGCCGTGGGTCAGATTGTGGCGGCTCTTGCCATGTTACTCTCCTGGCCCGAATACGATGAGGCTGCCGCCGCGGCGCGCGGTACGCAGGAGCAGCATCCGCGCGACACCCTGCTGCATGCGGTGCGTGAGCTGGTGCTCAAGAGCTTTCTGCACTTTAGCGACGAGCACGCGGGCGCAACGTCGGCTGACGAGAGCACTGCAGAAGTGCAGGGCTAAGCGTGCGCATTTGGTCCCTTCACCCCTGCCTGCTCGATCGGCGCGCCTGGTCGCCTGCTGGCGTGAAACCCTGCTGGCGCAGAAGGTGCTGCGGGGTCTGACTCGCGGGTACACGAACCATCCGCAGCTGATTCGTTTTCGCGCGCATCCGCAGCCGCTGGAGGCGGTTGCCGCCTACCTGTCCGGGTTGGCTGATGAGGCGGATGCCCGCGGCTACTCGTTCAACCGTGCGCTAATTGGTGCGAGCGAAAATAGCGCAGGCAAAAACGGTACCGATAAAAACTGCGCTGACAAGGCAGAAAACCCGTACGCTTCGGTCGCGCGTATTCCCGTTTCTTTGGGTCAGTTGGAGTACGAGCTCGCTTTCCTGCGGCACAAGGTGGCTGGGCGCGACCCCGAGTGGGAGCATCGGTTGAGCGAGCGCCTGGCGGCGCGCGGCGAGCTGGCGGCGTGTGCGCATCCGCTGTTTGAGGTGGTTCCGGGCGCTATTGAGCCTTGGGAAAAGACGAAGGACTTCTAGACAGAGGGATTTCTAGACAGAAGGATTCCTAAAGGACGTGAGCATAGTAATGCCCCGGCAGAACCCTTGCGGGTACCTGCCGGGGCATCACTGTATGTATGGCTCAAGCTGTATGGGAACAAACATCTCAGCGCATTACAGAGCGCTGGAAACAGCTTGGCACGGGGTCTTTACCTCAGGGTCTTTACTTGGTGGTCAGCGCGGGCTTGATCTCCTTGACGATTGCATCAAGCATCTTCAGGTTGAAGTCCACACCCAACTGCAGTCGACCCGCCGCAATGAGATCAGCCATGGCGGCAAGTTCAGCCATGTAGAGCGGGTTTTCGTAGCGCATGTCTGGGTTGCAGCGCTGGCTCTTCATCGTCGGGTGACGGGTCAGTCGTCCTCGTCTTCGAGGTCCTCTAGCACTTCGAACGGCGACTCGACGTCACCGCGCCAGGCCTCCAGGCCTTCGCGCACCGCGAGCACCGCCACGACCAGCGCCGCGACCGAGTCAGCCCACCACCAGCCGAACAGGCTGTCGAGGACGAGGCCGATGAACACTGCACCGGAGAGGTAGATGCACAGGATGAGCTGCTTGGCGTCGGCCATCACGCTCTTGGAGCCCAGCTCCCGCCCGGTGCGGACCTCAATCCACGCCAGCAGAGGCATGACGACCAGGCTCAGCGCGGTGATACCGAGACCCAGCGGGCTGCGGTCGGGGCCCTCCTGGCCGACCAGGGCTAGCACCGCGTCGATCGAGACGTAGTACCGCCAGCGCGAAGAACGCGATGCCGATAGCCTTTGACGGTGACCGTTTCCCACCGCTCAGGGTCCTTGCGGGTGAACTGCCAGGTGACGTACCGGTAGAGAGTACCTCGACAACCGAGTCGAGCCCGAAGCCAATGAGCGCCGCGGACGAGGCGAGGACGCCTGCCCAGACTGCGACGATTGCCTCGATTACGTTGTACGTGATCGTGAAGCCGACGATGAAGCGGACGCGCCGGTGCAGCATCGCGCGGCGCGCGGTGGTCAGGGTCTCGCTCATGCTCCCGCCGCCATTCCACAACAGCCCGACACCGAGCATACCGGGTCGATGCACGGCGCTGCCTCGTCCACCGCGAGCGTGACGTCGATCAGGGACGTCAGCGCCGCGGCGAGGTGCGGGTCGGCGATCTCGTAGCGCGTCTGGCGGCCCTCGGGCTCGGCGACGACGATTCCGCAATCGCGCAGGCAGGTCAGGTGGTTGGACACGTTCGAGCGGGTCAGCTCCAGCTCGCGCGAGAGCACGGCTGGATAGCTCGGGCCGCCGAGGAGGGTCATCAGAATCCGGGAACGTGTCGGGTCGGCCATGGCGCGGCCGAGCCGGTTCATGACGTCGAGGTGTGAAGCAATAGTCAGCATACGATGACTATACAGTGATAACTGACCAATTGTCCACTTATGCGGGCTGTCGCACGTGCTCCGCACCCTTGCCCTCGGGAGGCGGCAGAGTTCGCGCTCATCAGCGACCACCGCCCATCACGGAAGCGACGGCGGCACGCTGGCGCGAAACCCTGCTGGCGCAGAAGGTTCTGCGGGGTCTTCACCTCAGGGTCTTTACTTGGTGGTCAGCGCGGGCTTGACCTCCTTCACGATTGCGTCAAGCATCTTCAGGTTGAAGTCTACACCCAGCTGGTTCGGAATGGTCAGCAACACGGTGTCCGCCGTCTGGACCGCCTCATCACGGGCGAGCTCTTCGGCAATATCCGCCGGGTCGCCAATGTAGCTGCGACCAAAGCGAGAGAAGCTGTTGTCGATAATGCCGGTGTAATCCTGCGAGTCCTCCGCGGCGCGGCGACCGAAGTAGCGTGCCGAGGTTTCATCGATAACGGGCAACACCGAGCGGGACACCGAAACACGCGGAACACCCGAATTGCCTGTCTTCACCCACTCGGAGCGGAAGAGGCGAATCTGCTGAGCCTGCTGCTGATCGAAAGGAATGCCCTTATCTTCCAGCATCAGGGTTGAGGACATGAGGTTCAGACCCTTCTGCGCGGTCCACACGGCGGTGCTATCGGTGCCCGCGCCCCACCAGATGCGGTCGCGCAGACCCGGCGACTGCGGCTGAATCGGGGCGTACTTGCCCGCCACGCGAGCGCTGGGCGCCATGCCCTCACCCTCAATTGCCTTGAGGAAAATGTCGAGGTGGCGGCGCGCCATATCGCCCTCGTTTTCACCCTCTGCCGGGTAGTAGCCGAAGCTCTCAAAGCCGCGAATAACAGATTCGGGCGAGCCGCGGGAGACACCGAGCTGCAGTCGACCCGCCGCAATGAGGTCTGCCATGGCGGCAAGTTCAGCCATGTAGAGCGGGTTTTCGTAACGCATATCAATCACGCCGGTACCCAGCTCGATGCGTTCGGTCTTGGCGGCGATTGCGGAGAGCAGCGGGTAGGGGGTCGCCTGCTGCTGGTCGAAGTGGTGCACGCGGAAGAACGCACCGTCCAGCCCGATGTCTTCGGCACCTACGGCAAGGTCGATTGCCTGGTGTAGAGATTCTGCAGCGGAGGGCACGCGGGAGCCGGGGACCTCAGCCCAGTGACCGAAGGAGAGGAAGCCGAGCTTCTTCTCGTCGCCGCGCATGGGTTCGAGGTGGCTGATGCGGATAGACTCGTCGAGCTGCGGGGTGCTGTTCAGGTTGGTGCTCATGGTTTTTCCTTTGCGGGTTGCGCTCGGGCTCTTGTAGTGCCGGGCTAGTGTTTTAAATCTAAACCCAATTACTTTACATGTCAAGTATTTTGTTTCAGGGTATTACGCACAGAGCATCCCTCCCCAACTTTCGCTGCACACACCACCTGCACGCCTCACCCGCCCGCACGCCTCACCCGCACGAGGCACACATACCGCCACAAAATGCTGGCGCAAAATACAGCCGAAAAGGGCACAAAAAAGCCCGGCGGAACGAACACATCGCACCACCGGGCTCTCCACTCAGCAACCAAAGTTACCGAGACAACCTACATTAGGAACGCTTCGCCAGCGGAACCCACAGCTCCATACGGTAATCAGCCGCCTGCATATCGCCGCGACCGTACACCTCAAGGCCACCCACCGGGCGGTACTGCGGATTCTTCGCGAAGAACGCCTCCTCAAAGCTCGCAAAGCCAGCCGGAATGGACTCCGAAATCGGGCCGGTCACCTCAACCACCGCGTAGGTACTCGCAGGCAACTCAAGCACGCCCAGACCAAGCTTCGCCGCGCTCGCCGGCTCCGACACCAGGAAGCCCGCTGTGTAGCGGACCTGACCCTTCGGGTTCGGCTGAGTGCACACACCCAGGTACTGGGTCACCTTCAGAACATCCAGCATCGCCGGGGACGCCTTCTGATTCAGCTCATCCCACAGCGAGGAGAAATCGCCATCCAGGGGGAACACCTGCGAAACGCCGGCAACGACCATCGCCGGGTGCTCCTCAATGCGAGGTTCAGAAATCTGAACCGCACCGCCCTTAGCGGCTGCCATTAGGCGTTCGCCTTAGCTGCTTCGCGGTCCACCGAGCACTCGGGCACGCAGTGGCGCTTCGCATCATCAGCTGCGCACTCGGGGCAGAGCAGAACCAGCTCGCGGCAAGAATCGTTGGAGCAGTTCTCGAACTTGTTCGAGGGCGCGCCGCACTGTTCGCACTTGCCAATGGTGACGGTGTCCGGCGTAAACTCCATGTGCATGCGCTTGTCGAAGACGTAGAGCGAGCCTTCCCAGAGTTCCTTGTCGCCGTACTTCTCGCCGTAACGCACGATGCCGCCGTCGATCTGGTAGATTTCCTTGAAGCCGCGGTTCTTCATCAGCGCGGAGAGAATCTCGCAGCGGATACCGCCGGTGCAGTAGGTGACGACCGGCTTGTCCTTAATGTGATCGTACTTGCCGGATTCAATCTCGCGGATGAAGTCATGGGTGGTGCGCACGTCGGGAACGATAGCGTTCTTGAACTTGCCAATCTTAGCTTCGAAAGCGTTACGGCTATCAAAGAAGACCACGTCGTCGCCGCGCTCTTCCACAAGCTTGTTGACCTCTTCAGGCTTCAGGTGCACGCCGCCGCCAACGACGCCGTTCTCGTCCACCTGCAGCTCGTCGGGAGCGCCGAAAGCCACAATCTCGTCGCGTGCTTTCACGGACAGGCGGGGGAAGTCCTCCGCGCCACCCTCGGACCACTTGAACTCCATGTTCTTGAAGCCGGGGTACTTGCGGGTTTCCTTGGTGTACGCCTTGACTGCGTTGATTTCGCCGCCGAGGGTGCCGTTAATGCCGTGCTTGGAAATGAGGATGCGCCCGCGCAGGCCGAGCTTCTCGCAGAGGGCACGCTGCCAGAGCATGACCGCCTGCGGGTCGGCGATGGGGGCGAACTGGTAATACAGAATAATCTTATTTTGAGCCACGAAACTATTTTATCGTCATATACGCCCTAAAAGCATGCAGATTTTTTGATATGTGCGCGCTGACTACGGGGTCGGCGGTCCAGGAGCGGTGCTGGGGCGGTTCTGGGACAGGATTAGGGCGGGGTTAGGTTAGGGGGCTAGGCTCGGGGTCAGGGCAGGATCCGAGCGGGTTCGGAGCCGGATTCGGAGCCGGATTCGGAGCCGGCGTTCAGGGTAGCGCGTGACCGGCGGCAGGTCGGGTTTTAGCCCGCCGCTCTACAATGGAACCCATGCCGCACAGCACCTCCCCGCAGAACGCCAACCAGCACCCCGAACAGTTGCCCGCACACCCGCACGAGCAGGGGCAGTCTGCGGCGCACCCAAAAACGCCGCGCTACCGCGAGCTACCCGCGAGCGCACAGCAGGTACTGGCGTCCCTGTTGCCGGAGGCGGCACGCACCGGAACCTTGCCCGAGCAGGTGACCCATATTCACACCATTGCCGCCAGGGAGGCGAGCTACGCGCCGTGGTCGCAGTGGTTGCATCCGCGTGTGGTGGAGGCTTTTGAATCGCTCGGTATTGCCGAGCCCTACGCCCACCAGGTGCAGGCGGCAGACGCCGCCCACGCGGGTCTTGATGCGGCGCTGGCGGCGAGTGCGGCGCGCTACGGCTGGCAGGCGGGGCGGATTGAGGCTGAGCGTCTTGAGCCTGGGCGCGTTGAAGCGCCGACTCCCGCACACGCCGAAGACGCGAAGAGCACCGGCAACGGCGGGCACGTGATTGTGGCGACTGGTACCGCCTCAGGCAAGACCCTGAGCTACCTGATGCCCACCCTGGACGCAATCTACCGTGCATCGTGTGGCGAGCCGGTGAGCTCAACTTCCGCGTATTCGGGAGCAGAAAACCTCAATAATAGAGCGAACGTTCTCTACATTTCACCGGCGAAGGCACTCTCCGCCGACCAGCTCACCGCCCTCACCTCCTACAACCTGCCAGGACTCCACGCGGCAAGCTACGACGGCGACACCCCCACCGGCGAACGCCGCTGGATCCGCGAACACGCCAACTTCATCCTCACCACCCCGGACATGCTCAACTACTCAATCCTGAGCAACCACCGGCAGTGGTCATCCTTCCTGCGCGGGCTGCGCTACGTGGTGCTCGACGAGGCACACAGCTACCGCGGCGTTTTCGGCGCGCACATCGCCAACCTGCTACGCCGCCTGCGCCGCGTCTGCGCACTCTACCGCACCGTGCCCGTGTTCTACGGCGCCTCCGCGACCAGTTCCAACCCGGTCGAGTCTTTCTCCAAGCTCATCGGCGTGCCGCAGCGGGCGGTCACCGCCATTACCGAGTCCACCTCCGCACGCGGTGAAACCACCGTCGCGCTCTGGGAGCCCGAATTCATGCCGCCCAAGGCGCACGATCAACTCGCCAAGGGCGCCCGCAGCACCCAGCAGCAGGCAGTCCAGTCGAAGGCTGAGCAGGAGGCACCGCGCCGCGTCTCCCCCGTGGAGCAGGGCGCGCAAATGCTCACCGACCTGGTGCTTTCCCGCACCCGCTCCCTGGTTTTCGCCGGTTCACGCCGCAGCGTAGAAATCCTCTCACAGAAGACCCAACGCTACCTCGACGAGGTGGAGGCGGGCCTCGCCCACCGCGTCGCCGCATACCGCGCCGGGTACACCCCCGAAGAGCGCCGCGAACTCGAACGCAAACTCCGCAATGGCGAACTGCTCGGCTTGGCGAGCACCTCCGCACTGGAGCTGGGCATTGACATCTCCGGACTGGACGCCGTACTCGTGGCGGGCTGGCCGGGTACCCGCGCCTCCTTCATGCAGCGCGTGGGCCGGGCGGGTCGAAGCGGTCAGGACGCGCTCGCAGTGCTCATTGCCGACGACAACCCGCTCGATACCTACCTGGTGCACCACCCGGAGGCGATTTTCGGGCAGGAGGTTGAGGCGACCGTTTTCGACCCGACAAACCCGTACGTGCTCTCACCGCAGCTGTGCGCCGCCGCGCAGGAGGCACCCATCCGCGCTGAAGAACTGAGTCTCTTCGGTCCGCATACCGCAGCCTGCTGGATCGGCTGGTGCAGCAGGGGTACCTGCGTCGCCGCCCGGACGGCTGGTACTGGACGCACGCCGAATCAGCCGCCGACCTGGTCGATATCCGCGGAACCGGTGGCGGCCCCTACCAGCTCATCGACGCCGAAGACGGCACCCTGGTTGGCACCATGGACGCCGCGCACGCCATGAGCCAGGGGCACCCGGGCGCAATCTACATTCACCAGAACGCGCAGTACGTGGTCGAGTCCCTCAGCGAGGGCGAGCGCGTGATTCTACTCAGTCGCGTCTACCCGGACTACTACACGCGCGCCATTGAGAGCACCGAGGTGCGTATTCTGGTCGAGCGTGCACGGGTTAGTTACGGTGCGCAAAACGCTGTTGGGGAAGCGGTTCCCGGCGAGACTGCTCCCAGTGTGCCTACTCCCGGCGAGACTGCTCCCGGCGAACCGCAGCTCGCCCCGCTCACCATGCACCGCGGGCAGGTTCAGGTCACCGATCAGGTCACCGGCTACCGGCGCTTCTCCGTCTACGGCGGCGAATACCTGGGCGAAGAGGCGCAACCCATGCCGCCGGAAGTGCTCATGACCGAGGCGGTCTGGTTCACCTTCGAGCCCAGCTACCTATTCGGCGCGGGCGTGACCGAAGAGGACGGCCCCGGCACCCTGCACGCCGCCGAGCACGCCGCCATCGGACTGCTGCCGCTCATCGCCACCAGCGACCGCTGGGACTTGGGCGGGCTCTCCACGCTGCTTCACGTAGACACCGGCAGGCCCACCATTTTCGTCTACGACGCAGCCCCCGGCGGTGCGGGTATTAGCGAGCGCGGCTTCAACGCGGTTACGCAGTGGCTGAGCGCCACCCTCGAAGCCATCGAAAGCTGCGGATGCGACAACGGCTGCCCCTCCTGCGTACACTCACCCAAGTGCGGCAACCGCAACGAGCCGCTCAGCAAGCACGGCGCACGGGCGCTACTGCAGGCAATGTTGCGGAGCATGGCGGAGGCATAGAGCGCACTGGGGTGTAGGGCACACTGGGGACGCGGGGCGCGCTGGGATGACAACTCCCGGCGAGCACAAATAACCTAGTCGGCGGGTTTTTCTGGCTCGGCTGGGTTTTCAGGTTCTGCTGGGTTTTCCGACTCAGGAGGTTCGGGCACCGAGTCCTGCCCAGCTTCCAGCTCCTCCTCCAGCTCGGCGACCTCATCCGGGCTTAACTCCTCCGCGTTGCCCACCGCGGCGTGCTCTTCTTCGGCGTACTCTTCTTCAGGGTGCTCAGCCCCGGCGCGGACACGCACCCTCGCCGGGCCCAGCATCCCCATGGGCCCTGCGACAGGGACGGCGACCGTCACCTCCACCGTTTCGGGTCGATCCGGAAACGTGCAGGATTCCAGGTGCGCACCGTGGCGTTCGGCAAGATCCGCCGCGACCGCACACGGGTCGCCCTCGGTGAGCCCACGGTAGGCATCCGCCGCCGCGAGGGCACTCAAATCGGCGGCTGCGGACGCCCTGCGGTTCGCGGACACCACCCCGATGAGCCCGGCAATCACCACGGTCACCACCAGCAGCGCGGCAATAATGGTGAGAGCGAGGACGGTGCCGCTACCCTCTTCGGAATATTCGTCCGCAGACCAAGCAAGAACCGCGCTTCTATTCGCCATCACTGCCGGTACTTTCTTCACTGTCACTGCTTTCCTGAGTGCCACCGTTGCCTTCAACGCGGGCGTGAGCGTCCGCCCGCAGCACCCAGCCGGTTGCCGAGCCGATTACGCCGGGGGCGAGGCGACTCACCCGCACGTGCACTTCCCGGGCACGCCCCCCGCATCCGCGGCGACCGCACCATCAGAAGCGACAGCATCAGGAGAAACAGAAATCTGCACGCTCTGCACCGGGTCGATGCGGCTGACGGCGGAGCGAATCTGCGCCTCGGAATCCCCGCGGGCGGCGGCTCGTGCGGCCGTTCGCGCGGACTCCTCCACTTTCAGCTGCGCAACCCCCGTAGAGGCGGCACCCAGGCAGAGGGCGAGCACCACCGTCACGGCGGGTAGGGCAACCGCAAACTCGGCGGTAATCACACCCTCTTCTGCTGGGCTCTTGTGCGGGGTTGAGGGTGCCGGTTCCGCCCCGACTTTTCCTGCGAGACGAGCGCACCGCAAAGCACCCAAATTCACATGAGCATTCATTCTTTATTCCTCCTTTCTGACTTGATTTTCCAGGACTTCCAATACCTAGAAGCAAACCCTACGCGGGTTCACCAAAGGTTCTAGAGCAGCCCCGTATTGCCCGCAATGGACAGGGCGTTACGCACAATATCCAGGAGCATGGAACGCACCTCATCTGACTTGAGAATCAGCACCAGCAGGCCCGCGAAACCGACCGCCGCGAGCATCACAATGCCGTACTCCGCGGTGGAGGCGCCTTCCTCTGGGTCCCCCGCGGGGGGCGTAGTCTTCGAGCGCCTTTTCGTGCCCCTCAGCGGGTACATATTCGGTGCAGCCGGGCGCGTGCTCACCCAGGCTGCGGCAGGTAGCGCCGCATTCGTCCAGGGTGCAGCCCTCGGCGAGCGCGCGGGCAATGGTCAGCGCCTGGTCGGGGTTCAGACGGTCCGTGTTCATATCAATCTCCATTTCGTTAGGGTCAATCCTGGGGCCGGCATGCTTCTGCTCAGCGCCGGCGGAAAGCTCAGCATCAGTAAAGAGTTCGGGGCATTCTTCGCGCAGCTGCTTCATGGTGGTTGCGATGGCAACGGACAGCGGCACGGGGCCCAGAATGGTCTGCGTTTCAGCGCCCTGCACGGCACCGAGCGCGGCGGGCTGAATTTCGCTCGGAGCACCGGTACGGGGCGTTTACCGGAGCGCCGACGGGGTGCAGGTCGTGGCGGATTGCTTCGCAGAGGGTGTTCGTCATTGGTTTTCCTTTCGTTGTGCCCTAAACATGCGGGGCGGGGTGGGTGCTCATCCGCGTTCGCTGCAGATGGGCGAGGGTCTAAACTTTTCGGCATTTCAGCTGGTCAACAGCGCTTATGCGCATGGTTCTTTAGCCGGTCAGCGTGGGTAGTAGCGAAATGATGATGGGCACAATACCCAAGCAGATAAAGGCGGGCAGCGAGCACAGCCCGAGGGGTACCACGAGCGCTACGGAGAGCTTTCCGGCGGCGCGTTCTGCCGCGCGGCGCTCGCTGAGGCGGTGCGCATCGGCAAGGGAGAGCAGCAGCGCAGTGCTGGGTGCGCCACCCGTGTAGGCGGGAGCGAGCGCATCCCGAAGCTCACCGAAGGTTCCCGCCGCGGAGCCCGACCAGGCGCTCCCCCAGCTACTGCCCATCTGTAGGCGCTGGCAGACCGTATGCAGGGGTCGGCTGTTGAGCGCCTCAGCGAGGGTACCCAAGGCGGCGAGCGGTGCGAGCCCGGCTCTCAACTGCGCGGCGAGTAGTTCCAGTACGAGGGCGGTATCAACAGTCGGTGCATTCAAGGCCTGCTCGCCTCCTGTATGCCCAGCTCGTGTGCTCTCCACCTCCGCCCGATGCACGAGCGCGGCGGTCCAGCGGCGCCCGGCGAAGGCGAGCCCCAGCCCGAACAAACCGGTAAGCGCCCCGAGGATGGAGCCGGTCAGCACGCCCACGGGGTCACTTCCCATGAGCACACCCAACCCCAGGCCGAGTAGCGGCAGCCAGGAGAGAATCCTGCCAGTGGCACGCGGCGCGGCAAGGGCGCTCTGCCGCCCCAGGAGCGCGTCGATGCGTTCTTCGGCGTGTTCTGCGGCGCGTTCCAGGCTCGTGGCGAGCGGCGCGCCGGCGCTCTCACTCATCCGCAGGCTCAGCTGCAGGTCGTGCAGGCGCTCGCGGCTGTGCGGGCGCATCCGGGTGCTGCTTTCGAGCAGTTGCGCGCAGGCGAGGTGCGCGGGTACACCCCAGGAGGTAACCGTGGCGAGAGCCTGTGTGAAGCGGCGAATATCTTCGGCGCATCGTTTCTGACCGTACTCTTCGGAAAGGGGCGAGAAGCCTCGTGCCCGTCGAGCTTGGGCGCTTTTCCCAGCGCTTTTCCGGGCTGTTATTTTCTTCGCGTGCATTTTCCCCGCATCCGGCACCGGTTCGTTTTGCCCGAACTGTGCAAACTGCCCGGTGCCAGGGTCGGCGTGCACCGCTTCCTGCAGGGGAATGCCGGCGCGCAGGTTCAGGGCGAGGGTGCGTAGCATGAGCGGCCACATGCGCATTTCCTCGGCGCTGGCTGCTCCGGCGAGGTGCTCAGCCCAGCGTTCGCGAAGGCTTCCTCGACTCGTTTCTTCCCTTTTCATGGTTCCTCCTTTCACGTTTTCTGCTTCCCCCATTTCGGGGACTAGTACCCAACTTCGGAGCCCACAGAAATACGCCTGACCTGCAGGTACTCTTCGCTCCCCTCAACTGCGGGGTGCAGGCTGTAGATGCCTTCGATGCGGCGGCGTCCGTCCCGGTGTTCCAGATGGATAATGCGTTCAAAAGCTGTCGCCGTATGTAGAGCGACCGTTCTACTATCCAGTCCGGCGAGCGCACCCAGGGCGCACAAACGCAGGGGGACCGCGTGCGCACTATTGGCGTGCAGGGTTGTTCCGGCGCCGCGGTGACCGGTGTTCATGGCGGTCAGCAGGTGCACCACCTCCGCACCGCGGCACTCACCGACCACGAGCCGATCCGGGCCCATGCGCAGCGCCTGCACAATCAGCTCACCCAGCCCGATTTCGCCGGTACCTTCGGAGTTGGCGGCACGGGTTTTGAGGGTAATAACCTGCTCATGCTGCGGCGCGAGTTCCGGGGTGTCTTCGAGCAGAATGAGGCGCTCCTGCGGCGTGCACAGCCCCAGCAGGGCGTTGAGCAGGGTGGTTTTGCCGGTGCCGGTACCGCCGCTAATGAGGAACCCGCGGCGCTCGGCAATCATGCGGCGCAGATAGGCGGCGGTCGCCTCATCACACAGCCCGGCGGCCTGTAACTGCGCCAGGGTGGGGCGCTCGCGGGCGGGTAGGCGCACGGAGAGCCGGGTGCGTTCGCTCAGCGGCGGGATAATCGCGTGGATACGCCGACCCTGCGCGTCGCTAATGTCAGCTGCCGGATGCGCGGCATCCAGCTGTCCGCCGTGCCTGCGGATGAGCCGCTCGGCAAGGTCACGCACGCGCCGCTCATTGCCGAGGCTTAGCGCCACGGGGCGGGTGGTTCCGTTGATGCCCACCCAGATATCGCAGGGCGAGTTCACGTAGATATCGGTGATGGTTCCGGCGCGTTGCCCCTCGTCAAGGAGCAGGTCGAGGGCACCGAGGCCGTAGAGTTCCGCGGCGAGGTAGCGCAGCGCGGTCTGCCGGTTGACGGGCACGTATTCCACGCTGGGGTAGCTCCAGGAGGCGGGCGCGGGCGGCGCAGTTTTGGGGCGGAATTTTCGGGGCTTCACTACATTAGTTCCGTCTGCACCCGTTCCTTCTGCGTTCGTGTTCCCCAGGTGTCCGCCGTCAATGGTGCAGATTGCCTCATCCACGGCGTTTTCGAGAATCTCGCGGAGGGGCTGGGATTCCTGGAGTAATCCACCGCCCGCGGCACTCGCCGCGGTTGCACCGCCCGCAACAGTTGCGCCACCTGCGGGCGGCCGTTCCCCTGCTTTCTCGACCGTCTTCTCGAGCCCGGCGCTGAATCCGTTACTGGGTCCGGCCCTGAACCCGCCGCTAAAACCGCCCAGGGCGATAGCGCTCATCTGCGGCGATCGCAGGATCAGCTCGCGGGCGTGCAGGGCGACGGCGCGGGCGCGATAGTCTTCGGGAATGAGCAGGGCGGGCAGTGAGTGCGCGCGGGTATCCGGCGCATACGTGGTTGGACTCTGCGCAGTGCGGGTCGGGTAGCCGTTAGGGTTGGCGGTGTTGCTCGTCATGGCTCTAGGAGAGCATTGCGCCCGCCCCGAATTTTTTTAAGAGAATGAGCATTCTGTGGATAACCCCGCCCGCACCCCGAAATATCCACGATGCACGCACCTCAAACGAACAAAACGCACGCATCCGGCGCTTTTATGACAAACCGCGACGCGTTCACCCCGCCGTACTTTTTCGCACGCGCCCCGACCCCACCCCTTCCATAAACCGCCCGCCCGCGACCGCAAACCACGCGCCTTCGCACCCGGTCACCGATAATGGAAGAATGTACGTTCTGCTCAGTCCTGCCACCGGCGCGGGTATTACCGCCCAGACCGGCACCCCCGCGCACCCGGTCACGTCGGCTATTGCTGCGGGTGCGTCCCCGCGCGGTGCTCAGCCGGTGACCTCGTGGGGTGCTTTTCATTTTTCGGCGCCGACCGCTGAGCAGTTGCAGGACCCGACCTTTATTCCGCGGATTACGCGCGCGGATCGGGTGAGCGCGGCGAATCTTCCGGCGTATGTGCGAGAGGTGGAGCGGCAGGCGGCAGATTCGGCGCAGGCGCGTTTTCCCCGCTGGATTTGGGCTGATACCCGCCACGTTGACCCGCTGCTTCTGCGCCGCGGGGTGCGGGTGCATCTGTGCCATGATTTGCGTCTGGTACAGCGAATTTTGGTAACTGCCGCTACGCATCCGAGCGGTTTTGTGGAGTACAGCCCGGTGCTGGATCTTTCTGATGTGCGTGAGGCGGCTGAGCCTCAGGGATATCTGCCGGTGGCGCGGCAGATTCAGGGTCAGGAGGAGCTGTTCGGCGCTGATTTTTTGAGCGCGCCTGCTGCTCCTGATTCCTCCACGACTCCTACCAGCACCGCCCAGTCCCCCACCGCTTCTTCCCCGGATTTCCTGGAGGCGGCGCCTCACGAGCCTTTTGCCCCGCAGTTGGCGGCGGGCCCGGTGACTCTGCTGCCGGAGCATCCGGTGGTGCGTGTGCTGATGCGTGAATGGCTGGCACAGGCGCGCGCTATTAGCGCGTCAAGGCACCCGGAGCGACTGCGTCTTTTGGCGGCGGCTGAGTCTGCCGGTGCATTGGTGGCGGCTGAGATTGGCTATTACGGCATCCCGTTTAATGTGCAGGCGCATCATGAGCATCTGTGCGAGTTGTTGGGTCCGCGCTCGGTGCCCGGGGAGCGTCCGCAGAAGATGCAAGAGTTGGCGGAGCAGATTCAGCGCATGCTGTTTATGCCGTCGTTGAACCCGGATTCGCCGCAGGATCTTTTGCGTGCTCTGCAGTCTGCGGGGGTTTCGGTGAAGTCTACGCGTTCGTGGGAGTTGAAGAGTTGGGCGGATGCGATTCCGGCTCAGCGGCAGAAGCGTTGGGCGCTGATTGACCCGATTCTGCGCTATAAGAAGCTGTACCGTATTTGGACTGCTAACGGCTGGACCTGGGCTGATACTTGGGTTTCCGAGGGTGCGTTCCGCCCGCATCTTGAGGTGGGCGGCGCCGCGACCGGGCGTTGGGGCGCTTCCGGCGGTGGTGCGTTGCAGCTACCTGCGGAGATTCGTCAGGCGGTGCAGGCGCCGGAGGGTCAGGTGCTGACGGTGACGGATGGCTCGCAGATTGAGCCGCGTATTTTGGCGGCGTTGAGCCGTGATGAGGCGCTCGCTTCGGCGGGTCGTGGCGCTGACCTGTATGCGGGTATTGCCGAGTTGGCGCGCCTGAAGGGTGTGGGTTTGACGGAGCGTTCCCACGCGAAGGTGGGCATGCTGGCGATTATGTATGGCGGTCGCAGCGGTGAGATTGGTGCCCTGTTGCCGCATGTGGCGGCGCTTTCCGCAGGCGATGGAGTTTACGGAGCGTGCGGCTCGTATTGGTGAGGCGGGCGGTCAGGTGACGACTTTTTTGGGTCGTACGTCCCCGCCGGTGGATGAGCGTTTCCGTGAGATTGTGGCTGATCGGTCTTCGCCGGCGGCTGAGTCGCGTGCGGTGTCGACTGCGCGTGCGCACGGGCGTATGACCCGCAATTTTATTGTGCAGGGTACGGCGGCGGAGTGGGCTCTGTGTTGGATGGGCGCGGTGCGTTCTCGTCTGTTGTCGGAGCGGATTTTTGGTATGCCGATGCGCACCCGCATTGTGTATTTTTTGCACGATGAGCTTCTGCTGTGCGGTCCCGACCTGGAGGCGGATCGCGTGGAGCGTATCGTGCGTGAGGGCGCTGCGGAGGCGGCGCGTCTGCTCTTCGGTCGGGTGCCGGTTGATTTTCCGGTGTCGGTGGTGCGGGTGCGCAACTACGCCGAGGGTAAATAATCTGCGGTAAATAATCAGCCGCGCATAAGCGGCACCGTACAACAAAAAATAGGGGTGGCAGGTAGCTTCGTTCAAGCTACCTGCCACCCCTATCTTGCACCCTATATCCGCTAGTCAAGCGCTTATTCTGCGATGAGCTTTACTCCTCGTAGCCGGGTGCCGGGCGCATCTTTTTCTGATCCCAGGGCACGGTCCAGCCGAGCGAGTCGAAGATCCGGTCCAGCAGAATTGCGGTGAATCCCCAGACGGTGAATTCTTCACCGCCGAGCATGCGCACCTCGAAGGCGGGGGTGCGGTGTGAGGTGCGACCGCGTTTGACGTAGGCGGTGTGCCGGTTGGCGGGGTTGAGCAGGTCGCGCACGGGCACGCGGGCGATGAGCGCGGACTCGTTGTGGTCGACGACCTCGACGGGTACGGGGCTGTTCCACCAGCCGATGACGGGGGTGACCATGAAGTTGCTGATGGGTAGCGGCAGGGTGTGCAGCTGGCCTAGGATCTGCACGCCGGCGGGGTCGAGCCCGGTTTCTTCGACCGCCTCGCGCAGGGCGGCGATGTGGGCGACGGGTTCGCCGGTGGTTTCGGCGAGCGCGTAGTCTTCGGGGTCGATTTTGCCGCCGGGGAAGGCGGGCTGACCGGCGTGTGAACGCAGGGTTGCGGCACGTACGAGGAGCAGTACATCCAGGTCGGCGCTGACGTTTTCGGGGCAGCCGTCAAATTTGCCGGTGGAGGGCGAGTTGTCAAGCACACCAAAGAGGATCAGCACGGCGGCTTCTTTGCTGAGGGGGCTGGCGGGTGCGCTGCGCAGTAGGGCTTGGACGTCAAATTCCACGCCGCCCTCTGCGAGAGCCGCCAGTGCCTGCTGGGCGGGGTGCTGTGCATCCTGCCCAGCCTGTTCGGGTTGTACCGACTGCTCGGGTGCGCTCATCTGTGTACCTCTCTTCTGCGCGGCTGCGTTCCGGTTCGGCTTAGTCGCCGTTAGGCGCTGAGCGGGTAGCCTTCTGCCATGAGTTCGCGGCGGGTTGCGCCCTGCAGGAATCGCAGGTGCAGGTCTTCTCGACCGGGCGCCATTTCGTATTTCATGAGTTTACGTGCTGCTTGTTCGTTCGTCTCCCCGGCGCCGTAGGACGGGCAGAGGTCGGCGACGGGGCATACGCCGCAGGCAGGCTTTTTGGCGTGGCAGATGCGGCGGCCGTGGTAGACCATGCGGTGCGAGAAGAGGGTCCAGTCTTTACGTTCGATGAGTTCGGCGACGTCTTTTTCGACCGTCTCGGGGGCGTCGGCGGTGGTGAATCCCATGCGGCGGGCGAGGCGGCCGAAGTGGGTGTCGACGGTCAGTCCGGGCACGTCGAAGGCATTTCCGAGGACGACGTTTGCGGTTTTGCGGCCGACTCCGGCGAGTTCTACGAGCTCTTCGAGGGTTGAGGGAACCTGCCCGTTGTGGCGTTCTACGAGCTGCTGGGAGAGGGTGACGATGGAGCGTGCCTTGGCGCGGTAGAAGCCGAGGGACTGAATGTAGGGTTCGACTTCTTCGGGGCGTGCGGAGGCGAGCGCGGCAGCGTCCGGGTAGCGTGCGAAGAGTGCACCGGTGACGGAGTTGACGCGCACGTCGGTGGTTTGTGCCGAGAGCACGGTGGCGATGAGTAGCTCGAAGGGGTTGTCAAAGTCGAGTTCTGCGACGGCGTAGGGGTAGGTTTCGCCGAGGATGCGGTTGATTTTGCGGGCGCGGCGCACGGTGGCGAGGTGGCTTTCGGGTGCGCGGGCGTTGAGGCGGCGTGCGGCGGCTGCGGCTTTGAATTCGGGAACGAATCGGATCTGTAGGAGCGATTCGGCGTTCTCTGCCGCGTTGTTCTCAGCCGCGTTATTTTCTGCCGCGGTGTTCTCTACTTCGGTGCGGGTGGCGTTCTCGGTCATAGCGCGAGGGTACCGGGCTTGGGCGTGTGGGCGGTAGCGAGGTTCACCGTACTTGGCCCGCTCCCCATCATTTCTGGGCAGTTCGCGCCGGCTAGCACTCAGCGGGCGCCAGCTGTGCCACACTGGTTTTATGTCAGATACGATTTTTGTGCTTAATGGACCGAATTTGAACCTGCTTGGGCAGCGCCGCCCCGAGGTGTACGGCTACACCACTCTGCACGATATTGAGCGTATGGTGCGTGAGCGCGCGGCGGATCATGGTTTTGATGTTGAGTTTATGCAGTCGAATCATGAGGGTGCGCTGGTGGATGAGATTCAGCGTGCTCGTACTCGTGGCGCGGCGATTATTATCAACCCGGCGGCGTAACACACATACGTCGGTGGCGCTGCACGATGCGCTGGAGGCGGCTGAGCTTCCGGTGGTTGAGGTGCATCTGTCGAATGTGCATCGTCGTGAGCAGTTCCGTCATCATTCGTTTGTGTCGCCGCAGGCTACTGCGGTGATTGCCGGTGCGGGCGCATACGGCTACGTTATGGCGGTTGATTTCCTCGCCCAGCATTTGGCGGAATAACCCAGCGCAGCACCTCGCTGAGTAGCAGCACAGCATCTGGGCGGAATAGCCCCGCCTATCCCCCCCTTGTTAAACAGTTCAGGCTCCCGTTCCTCGTGTGAGGGCGGGAGCCTGAACTTTTATCGCTATCTAGCGGCTAGCTACTTGCGGCAGGTGCCGGTGGAGACTGCGGCGGTGTTGTCGCCGCCTTCAGCCAGTGCCTGCTTGAGGGTGCTTGCGGTGATGGCGTAGCCGGTCTGGCCGGTGGTTGCCTTACCGAAAATCACGCCGACCACGTTGCCGTTTTCGTCGAGGACAGGGCCGCCGGAGTTGCCGTGCTGTACGTCGGCTGCCAGCTGGTAGACCTGGCGCATGGCGTTGGCTCGGCCGGTGTCGGCGTCGATGGTTTGGGTGTTGCCGATGCCCTGCACGGTGGCGGGCAGTGCCTTGAACGGGCCGCCCTTGGGGTAGCCCATGAAGGTCACGAGGCTACCTGCGGTGGCGTTGGTGCCGATGTTCAGCGGTGCGAGCGGCAGCTTGGGAACGCTGATGAAGGCGAGGTCCTGTTCGGTGTCCATGTAGACGACGGTGCCGGGCCAGGTGCGGCCGCGGGAGTCCTGCACGACTGGGGAGGTCACGCCGGCGACCACGTGGGCGTTGGTAACGACCAGGCCGTTATCCGCCACGAAGCCGGAGCCGGTGGAGGTGTAGCCGCACTGCTCTGCGGCACCCAGAATCTCCACGACGGAGGCTGCTGCCTGGTCCAGTGCCGCGGATTCTACGGTCTGGGTGGGGGCGCTGGTTTCGGGGGCGATGAGCTGGCTGACTTCCGGAATGGTTCCGAAGGCGAGCACGTCATTGCGTACCGTGTTGATGCGGTCCTTGACGACCTCCGGGGTGGAGGCGACCATCCAGGAGAGGGTCTTGGATTCGCTGAGTGCGGTGTTGAGCTGCGGGATGGGCACGGTGCGCATGGAGATGGTCAGCACGACCATGACCAGGGCGCAGGCGACGAGGTTCAGCACGCCGCCGAAGAAGCGTTCAATGCCCTTGAGCGGGGTGATGTCAGTGACCTTCCGGATGGTGCGTCCTGCAATGAGGCCGAGCCACTGTCCGATGGTCAGGCAGATGACGAGCACACCGACGGCGGTAATGAGGCTCCACTGGGATCCCACGGACGCCACGGCGAGGGGCACAAGCCAGGCTGCGGCGCAGACGCCCAGACCCAGGCCGAGGAAGGTTCCGAGGGTGGTGAAGAATCCGCTGCGGACTCCAGCGAGGAAGTAGAGCAGCAGAATGATGGGGATAGCAATATCAAGCAGGTTGATGCCAGTCGTCACGACTAATTGCCTCCTTGGTGGGTAGAAGTGGTCACGGTGTGCCCATTGTGGTTGGTGCGGGCTGTGCCCGGTGAGTGTGGTGGCGTGCTGTCACCCGGGTATGGCGGGGCGGTTCCGGGGTTTTTGGGACCGGGTTTTTGCCTCGTCGCATCGTACCGCGTGTGGAGGCGGTGCGCCTCCGCGTCATGAGGGTGTCAGCGTGCTTGGTACCGAAAAAAGTACACACCTGAATGCCTGATATTAGGTGGTGAACCTGTGGGGAAGCTTTGAATTTTCTCGAAAGAAATAACTTTTGCTGTAAAGCGCCCTATATCGGAATGCATAAAGCGCTTTTTTAGGGTACGCTCATAACAGTTGAATATGTCACACTAGCTTGAGCCTTCTCACATTTCAGATGTTGAGACGCATGACACCGGTTCGGGCTCACTCACTGAACATTTACGAGTTTCGGCTCATCACCTCATATCTAGGAGAACTTTATGGATCTCGAGATCCTCCGTCGTACCCCTCTCTTTGCTAACCTCGACGACGCAGCTTTCGCTCTGCTGACCGATGACATTCAGGAGATTGACCTCTCCCGCAACGCCGTCCTCTTCTACGAGGGTGACCAGGACGACCAGCTCTTCGCTGTACTCTCCGGTAAGGTCAAGCTGGGTCGCACCGCCGCTGACGGCCGCGAGAATATGGTTGCAATCATGGGTCCCGGTGACGTCTTCGGCGAGATGGCTCTCTTCGATCCTTCGCCCCGTTCGACCAACGCTGTGGCTGTCTCTGAGACTCGCCTGGCTGCCATCAAGCACGAGTCCTTCAAGCGTGCACAGCAGCTCGATCCCACTATCTCCGATCAGGTTATTAAGACTCTGGCTCGCCGCCTGCGCCACGCTAACGAGGCACTGGCTGACCTGGTCTTCTCCGACGTTCCCGGCCGCCTCGCTAAGGCGCTGCTGGACCTGGCTGACCGCTTCGGCCGCCCCGCAACCGACGGCGTGCTCGTTGCTCACGAGCTGACTCAGGAAGAGCTGGCACAGCTGGTTGGCGCATCCCGCGAGACCGTGAACAAGGCTCTTGCCGAGTTCGTTTCTCGCGGCTGGATCCGTCTGGAGGCACGCGCAGTTGTCATTCTGGACCTGCCCCGCCTGCGCCAGCGTTCCCGCTAAGGTCTCTTTGAGTTAGGGCATTCTAGGACGCCCTCGCTGAAAGACGCACAGCTTAAATAGATCAGGAGCCGTTTCCCTCTGCATGGGGAAACGGCTCCTGATTTCTTTAACGCTTCATCGTACGAGCGAACGGCTGCAATACCCTCTTAGAGCGCACCCATCGCGCCGGTGTATATGGAACCGGTGGTAGCCGGAACCACCTCGGTGAAGGAGAGCATGCACGCACCGTTGTGGGTGACGAGCACGGGCTTCTTCACCTCAATCTTGCGGCGCTTCGACAGCCACGCGACGGAGGTCTGAGCCTTCGCCAGCGATTCGAGCATGCACATCACGCCGGGGGTGATGAGCTGGTCGAGGGTGCGTCCCACCGTGTTGGGCTGGCCGATGCGGTCGCCCAGTTCACTGGTGTCCTTGGCTTCGAGCAGTTCACGCACGTTCAGCCAGTCACCCCACACGCCCTTACCGAGCAGCAGCTTCGGGTCCTGACCGACGGGCAACGCCGTGGTGAAGTAGGCGATGTCGTAGCGCTTGAGGAAGAAGTCCGGGGACTGCCAACGCGCGACCGGGCGCAACAGGTCGGCACGCACGCTCAGACCACTGGAGGTCAAGAAATTAGAGAAGCTCTTGTCCTGCTCGGCAACCGCTTCACGCCACGCCATGAGCTCGGGGGTGCTGGATCGTTCCACCACGTCCTGATCGTCCTCGCCAGCGAGCAGAATGCCGGTCTCTTCGAAGGATTCACGCACGGCAGCCATGACGCTGCGGCGTGCCTGAGCGATATCAGAGAAGTGGAACTGTTCTTCCCAGTATTCGGCGCCGGGGCCGATCCAGGATGCAGACTCATCATCACCGGGAAGAGCCGTGCCGCCGGGGAACGCGACCACGCCGAGCGGGGAGGTGCCGGGGCGGTAGGTCAGAATCGTTTCGAGGCCGTTGTCGCCGTCGCGCACAAAAATGACGGATGCCGCCTGGCGCATCGTGCAGCCGGTCGCACCTTCGTTACCGCCTTCACGCCAGCTTTCGGCGGCGGTGCGCATGAACTCGGGAATCGTGTAGAGACGCTGGATGCAGGAGGTTCGCGGGTTAGCCACAGACTGGCGGCCGGTAAACATGCGGGGGCGCTCCACGCCCTCAGCCGGGGTGGGGGTGCCGAAGCGGCGTTCCTGCACCGGCTGGGGTAGAGTCTTGATATCCTGCGATTCGCCGGATCCGTGGCCGTCGATACCGTTCACTGTCTTTTGGGCGCCACTTTGTGCTGCCCGCTGAGCCTGGGCAGCACGAATAGCAGACAGCGGCAGCGCGCCGGTGTACAGATTAGACATATTCAACAATGATCTCGACCTCTACGGGCGAGTCCAGGGGAAGAACGGGAACGCCGACTGCGGAGCGGGCGTGCTGGCCTGCCTCACCGAAGATTTCGCCGAGCAGTTCGGATGCGCCGTTAATGACGGCGGGCTGAGCGGTGAAGTTCACCTCGGATGCCACGAAGCCGACAACCTTCACGACGCGCTGCACGCGGTCCAGGTCGCCAATGACGGACTTGACCGCTGCCAGGGCGTTGAGCAGGCAGATACCCGCGTACTTCTTCGCATCCTCGGGGGTCACGAAGCCTTCAGCGCCGGAGTCGGATACCTTACCGGTTTCGGGCAGCGCACCCTCAACGAAGGGCAGCTGACCGGAGGTGTACACGTAGGAACCGGACGTAACAGCCGGAACGTAGGCTGCAACGGGGGCGGGTGCTACGGGCAGTTCGTAACCGAGTTCGCGGATACGTGCTTCAATACGGGATTCAGTCATGATTACTCCAGAAGGATGGCGGGTGCTGGCACCCAAACGGTGATAGGGGAAATGCTGTAAATCTAAACGCTACTGATATTCAGGCAGCTGTTAAACGGCTAACCGGCGGTCTGCCTCATCTATTCCCGCACTCCCCTAGTTATAGGAGAGTCGGGATAGCGAGGTGACCGCCGGGTACGCTGCTCTTAGTCAGCCTTCTCGCGCTTAAAGTAGGCGATGGGGTTGCCCTGAGTCGGAGCGACCATGTTCGACGCGGGGGTTGCGCCAGCAGGTGCGGATGCGCCGGGGAGAACAGTTACGAGCTCCCAGCCGTCTTCACCCCAGTTGTCGAGGATTGCCTTGGTCGTGTGGATCATCAGCGGTACAGTTGCGTATTCCCATTTCTTCATACCCTCTAGACTAGCTTTCAGGGTCGAATAAGTAAAAGGGATTTACTATGGTTTCGGTCAATGTCCGGCGCTTTTGGGGGCTTTATTCTCAGGGCTGAGGCGCCCACCTCCCTGTGGGGTGGCGAGACGGGCTTTCTCTCACAGCTTCATGGGATAAACTGAATGAATGGCTTCATCTAAGAAAACCCGTGCGCGTCGCCGCCCGGGAGATTTTTTGCAGTTCCTCGCGTTCAGCGTGATTGCCGGTTTCCTCGCGGCAATTATTGTCGTACCCCCGGCAGTGAGTGCCGGTATGGTCGCGAACGCGTCGATGTCATGGTTCCAGGACCTTCCTGACGACATTGCCGATGGCATCTCCTCCCGTCCTTCTACTATTTACGCTGCTGACGGCAAGACCGAAATCGCAACCTTCTTTGAAGAGAACCGTGAACCGGTCAAGCTGGATCAGATTTCTCAGCACATGAAGGACGCTATCGTTTCGGTGGAGGACCGTGATTTCTACAATCACGGTGCTGTCTCCGCTATCGGTATCGGTCGTGCGTTCTTGAACAACATCATTAACTCCAACAGCGGCCGCCGCCAGGGTGCATCTACCCTGACCCAGCAGTACGTTAACAACCTCATTGTTGACTCCGCTGTGGCTCGTGGTGAGGACGCTACCGCAACCCTGAACGGTAACAAGACGTACGCTGCAAAGATTCGCGAGATGAAGCTTGCGATTTCTATGGAGCAGAACAAGTCCAAAGGACGAAATCCTTGAAGGCTACCTGAACATCGTGAACCTTGGTGGTTCGAACTACGGTGTTGAGGCTGCTGCACAGTACTACTGGGGTATTTCCGCTAAGGACCTGAACGTGGCACAGTCCGCGCTTCTTGCCGGTCTGGTGCAGGCACCTAACGTGTACGATCCGACCGTGAACCCCGAACTCGCCCGTGAACGCCGCGACATCGTTCTGGGCACTATGCTCCGCGACGGCAAGATTACCGATAAGGAATACAGCGACGCTATCGCCAGCGATATTAAGCTCAACGTCCACACCAAGTCCCAGGGTTGCTCCCTGGCAGGCGATAAGGCGTTCTTCTGCCGCTACGTGGTCAACTACCTGCTGCAGGATGAGTCCCTCGGCGCAACCGCTGAGCTGCGTAACACCGCTATCAAGCGTGGCGGCCTGAAGGTGATCACCACCCTGAACCCCGAGGCTCAGACCGCGGCTAAGCAGGCTGTGGACTCCACCCAGCCGGCAGCAACCAACTGGAACGACGTGAACTCCGCCCTGACCAGTGTTGAGCCCGGTACCGGTCGCGTCATCGCGATGGCACAGAACACCGAGCTCGGCACCCCGGCTGACGCAAACGACCATTCCAAGACCGAGTACAACTACAACGTTGATAGCGCCTACGGTGGTACCCGCGGCTTCCAGCCCGGTTCGACGTTCAGCCGATTATTCTGGCTCAGTGGCTCATCAGTGGCCGCGGCGCTAACGCTACCGTGAACGGTACCCAGCTGTTCTGGCCCACCAGCTTCGGTTGGAACGCCAAGTGCTACGAGGGCGGTAAGTACTACTACACCGGTCAGCCGAACGGCTGGTCCTACAAGAACGCAGTCAACGGCGGCCTGACCTACGGTACCGCTGCGTACGGTATTCGCCAGTCGTTGAACTCGTACCTGTACGGTATGCTCTCCCAGATTGACCTGTGCGATGTGCACGACCTGTCCGTCAAGATGCACGCCCTGGACGGTACCGGCGAACCGCTGCACAGCATCCCCGACCTGGGTACCAACATTGGTGGTACCAAGTACGGTATCTCCCCGCTGACCAGCGCATCCATGTACGCTATCTTCGCTTCCGAGGGTAAGTACTGCACCCCGCGCCCCATCGAGAAGATCACCAAGACCAACGGTGAAACCATGAAGGAATACCAGAACCAGTGCGAGCAGGTCCTGGATCCGGACATCGCGAACGGTGTCAGCTGGGTTCTGAAGGGCGTTATCCAGCCTGGCGGTTCCGCTTCTCAGCGCGGTATTGGTCTGCCGAACGGTTCGGCTGCGAAGACCGGTACGAACGATAACTCCTCCCAGACCTGGCAGGTTGGCTACACTCGTGGCCTGTCCACCGCGTCTTGGGTTGGTTCTAACAACCTCGGCTTCCGCTCCCTGAACGGTGTGGGCATTAACGGTCGAGTCCTCGAGTACGTCGATGGTGCAACCTACGCGGGTGCACAGTGGCAGTCGTTCATGAAGACGATGGCTCCGAAGTACAACACGAAGGACTTCACCACCCCCAGCGATAAGATTCTGTCGTACAGCTAGAATCACAGCTCACCAGCTGAAGCCTGAAAGGCGATTGATAATGTGTGAAAACGCTGTCAACGCCCGCGTCCCCGTGGCGGTCCCCGGCGCACGCGGCTCCTCCCCGCTCCTGAAGAAGGTAGCGGGGGCGGTAGCCGCCACTGCAGCCTTGGGGGCCGCCACGGCGGCGTATGGGCACTTTATTGAGCTGAATAATTTTCAGCTCCGCACCGAGTCCCTGCCGGTGTTGCCCGCCGGGAGCCCCGACTTTAGGATTCTGCATATTTCGGATATGCACATGATTCCGGGCCAGCAGAAGAAGATTGACTTCATGCACTCGCTGGCTGCCCTGGAGCCGGATTTGGTGATGAACACGGGTGATAACCTCTCCCACGTGGACGGTATGTACCACTGCTGGAGGCGCTCGACCCGCTCATGGACTTCCCCGGCGTGTTTGTGCCCGGCTCGAATTGCTATTTCGCGCCGGTTTTCAAGAACCCGGCGCGTTACCTGTGGCAGCCGCGCACCCCGCAGATGATTGAGGAAGGCTCGCGTGTAGCCCTGCCCATTGAGCGGATGCACGACGCCTTCGAGTCGCGCGGCTGGACAGGTCTAATCAATCGCTACGATACGCTGAATCTCAAGGGTCTGCGCCTGGAATTCTCCGGTGTGGATGACCCGCACCTGCGTTACGATGAGCACCCCGGATTCGCTCCCAGCGCCTTCGATGAGGGGGACGAGCCGAGCGTCCGTATCGGCGTGGCGCACGCCCCCTACATGCGCACCCTGCACCGCTTCGTCCAGGACGGTGCGCAGGCTATTTTTGCCGGCCATACGCACGGCGGTCAGGTCTGCCTGCCCGGCGGTCACGCCCTGGTCAGCAACTGCGATTTGCCGCCTTCGCGTGCGAAGGGTGTCAGCGAGCAGTCCGGTATTCCGGTTCAGGTTTCTGCCGGTTTGGGCACCTCTCGTTTTGCTCCGGTCCGTCTGTTCTGCCCGCCGGAGGCAATCCCTAGTGACCCTCACGGCTCGCGATAAGGGTGAAGCTGACGCTTCGAAAGGTGCTGCCGCTAATGTCTGAGGCTTCTACAGCACACACGGCTAAGCGCCGCCGTAATCCCTTCTTGGAGACGGCGAGCGAACCGACCCCCGACCCGATCGACTACGCGCACGGTCAGCGTGCCCCACGCACCCTCGCCGCGTATGCGCGTCCGATTCGTGTGCGCTGGGGCGTGGTACTGCTCGTGGCGTTCGGTGCCGGTGCCCTTGAGATTTCCATCCCGCAGATGTTGCAGATTATTGTGGATCATCTCTCGCAGAGCACCACCGAGAGCGCCATCTGGATTGCCGGAGGCCTGGTGCTTCTGCTGGGTATCGCGCATGCCTCCTTCATGTATTGGAGGCGCTGGCTGATTGTGGACCCGACCTCCACAATTGAGCTGTCCATGCGCATGAACTTCTTTGACCGCCTGCTCAGTGCCCCGCTTTCCCTGCTGGATCGTTGGCCCTCCGGTCAGTTGCTGACCCGCTCCATGAGCGATTTGGGGACGATTCGCCGTTGGTTGTCTTTCGGTATCGTGCAGATGCTGACTGTTGCGGTGATGTTCCAGGTCGGTGGCTTCTTCATGCTGCGTTCTTCGCCGTCTCTGGCACTGGTGTTCGTGGTGACCGTGCCGATTCTGGTGCTGTCACTGGTGAACTTCACCCGCAGGTACTACCGCGCTTCACATGAGATTCAGCAGATGACGGGCGATCTCTCCACTCGTATTGAGGAGTCGGTACGCGGCATCCGCGTGATTAAGGCGCTGGGTCGCTCCCCCGAGCAGATTCAGGAATACTCCGAGTCGGTGGATGCTCTGCAGGTGCGCGAGTACGGCAGGTCGATGCTTGTGGCTCGTGTTGCCCTGTACCAGGGGCTGATTGTGGGTGTCTCCACGGCGGTGGCGCTGGCTGTGGGCGCTTCGCAGGTTGCGGCGGGCACCTTGAGCTTGGGCGCGATGACCGCCTACTTTGCGGTGCAGACGACCGTGCTCAGCCACGTGACACGCTCGACCGCGCTGATGTCTGCCTATTTGAGCTATAAGGTGGCGCTCGAACGCCACAACGAGGTCATGGACGAGCCCGGCTTTGAGGCCGTGCCGCTGGTTCGTGGCTCCGCGGCTGTGTCTGGGCCCGAGCATCCGCAGGGTGCTTCTGATTCGTCAACAGTAGCTGGAGTGTCCGCTCAGGGCGGCTCCGGGAAGGAAACTATGCAGTACCCCAGCGGTGGCGCAGTATCTGTCACTTTCGATCACGTTCAGTTCAGCTACGATGCTGCCAAGGAGCTGGCTGAGGCTACCGCTGAGGCGAATCCTGAAGTTGCTTCTGAGGCGAAGGCACCCGAGGTTTCCGTGCTGAAGGACGTGAACTTCAAGGTCTTCCCGGGTGAGATTCTGGCGCTGGTGGGTGCAACCGGTAGCGGCAAGTCGACCGTGCTGTCGCTGGTTCCGCGTTTCTACGAGCCGACCTCCGGTTCCCTGCGTTTTGGCACCCGAGACACCGCCGACATGTCCATTGAGGAGGTACGCGCCCAGACCGCGTTCGTCTTTGAGGAGGCGGTGCTCTTCTCCGGCACGGTCCGCGAGAACGTGCTGATGGGTGTTGCCGAGCAGTACGAACACGGCACCGAGGATGAGGACTACCCTGCCGCAGAAGAGCTGGAGGCGACCCTCCAGACCGCACTGCAGCTGGCTGCGTGCGATTTTGTGGCGGAGCTTCCGCAGGGTCTGGATACCGTCATTGGTGAGGAGGGTCTGAGCCTTTCGGGTGGTCAGCGTCAGCGTCTGTCGTTGGCGCGCGCTTTGGCGAAGCGTCCCTCCGTGCTGCTGCTGGATGACCCGTTCTCGGCGCTGGATGTGAACACCGAGGAGCGTATTATTACGGGCCTGCGTGAGGGTCTGGACGGTCTGGGCGGCGCTACGACCCTGCTGACGGCGCACCGCTCCTCCACCGTGGCGTTGGCGGACCGCGTGCTGCTGATGGTTGATGGTGCCGTGGTCGCTGAGGGCACTCACGCTGAGCTGATGGACTCTTCGGAGCAGTACCGTCAGCTGATGACGATGGAGGAGGGCTAATGGTCATCATCGTCCGGCGGAGCCGCGGGAGCAGATGAGTCCGCAGGAGCGCGCGGAGACCCCTGAACGCTCGATGGCTCTGCTGCGCCAGATGTTGCGCCCGCACCGTGGGGGCGTTGGCGCTATCGATCATTTCGGTGCTCTTGGTGTCGGGTTCCTCGGCGATTGCGCCGATTCTGATTGCCCGCGTCCTGGATAGTTCCATTGAACCGCTCAAGCAGGGTGACGTTTCTCCCCTGCTGACCCTGCTGGCGTTCTTTGTGGCGGCTACCGCGGTGACCGCGATCTTCTCGTGGGTCAACGTGGCGTACACGGTGCGTGTGTCGCTGGGTGTGGTGGTGTACCTGCGTAAGCGGGTATTCCGTCACGCGCAGTCGCTGAGCGTGTCGTTCCATGAGCGGTACACCTCGGGCAAGGTCATTTCGCGTTTGACCAGCGATATTGATACGGTCCGCAGCTTCTTGGACAGCGGCATCAGCCAGTTGGCGATTACCTTGCTGTCCATGGTGATTTCTGCGGTCGCTATTTTCCTTCTGGATTGGCGTATTGGCTTGTTCATGTTGGTCATGGGCGTACCGATTTACTTCTTGACGCGCTGGTTCCAGAAGGCTGCGGTGCCGGTTTTCCGCACGATGCGTACCGAATCTGCGCATTTGACGAGCCGTTTTGTGGAGACTTTTACGGGTATCCGCGCGGTGAAGGCGTTTGGTGCGGAGGCGCAGATGCGTTCCGAGTACGCTGAGGCGTCGGAGCGTTACCGCCTTGCGGTGATGGATTCGATTAAGATTTTCGGCGTCTACTCGCCCGTGCTGATGCTTTTGGGCAATGTGTTTATTGCCGGTGCGCTAGTGCTGGGTGGCTATGCGGTGCTGGGCGGCACCATGCAGATCGGTACCCTGCTGGCGCTGGTGATTTACGCGAACCGTGTGTTTGAGCCGGTCATGCAGCTCTCTGAGTTCTACAACATGTTCCAGTCAGCGATGTCCGCGCTGGAGAAGCTGTCGTCGTTCTTGGCTGAGGAGCCGGAGGTTGCTGAGCCGGAGCATCCGCATGAGCGGGCTGTAGAGTCTGTAGCTGAATCTGCTACTGGCGTTACTGAGGGCGCGTCCGGCACGGTTCAGGGCGCTCTGGTGGAGCTGGATTCGGCGGTCTTTGGGTACACTTCGGATCGTCACGCGTTGAAGGAGACGAGCCTGCGCATTGAGCCGGGTACGACCGTGGCGCTGGTGGGTGCTACGGGTGCTGGCAAGTCGACTATCGCTAAGCTGGTAGCTCGTTTCTACGATGTTTCAGCCGGTCAGGTGCGTATTGACGGCGTGGACGTTCGCCAACTGGCGGATGTGCAGCTGCGCCGTGAGGTGCTCATGCTGACCCAGGAGGTGTTCCTGTTCTCCGCGTCGATTCTGGAGAATATCCGCATGGGTAACCCGCAGGCCTCCGATGAGCAGGTGAAGACAGCCGCGAAGGCGGTGGGTGCTGACGCGTTCATTGAGCGTCTGTGTGAGGGCTACGAGTCGCAGCTGGGCCGCGGCGGTATTACCCTGTCGGCGGGTCAGCGTCAGCTGGTGTCCTTTGCTCGCGTGTTCTTGGCGAATCCGCGGGTGCTGATTCTGGATGAGGCGACGGCTTCGCTGGACATTCCGAGTGAGCGTGCGGTGCAGGCGGCGCTGCGAACCGTGTTGGCGGGGCGTACGGCGCTGGTGATTGCGCATCGCCTCTCGACAGTTCTGGGTGCTGATCGTGTGCTGGTGATTCATGAGGGCTCCGTGGTGGAGGATGGCTCCCCGCAGCAACTGATTGCCTCCGGCGGTCGTTTTGCGGCGATGTACGCCTCCTGGGATGAGCTGAATCAGGTTCAGGAGACTGAAGCCTAGAAGCTTTATCTGTCCCTCCTCCGAGCGGTGGTGTGCCGCTGTGTTGCGTTCTGAATTTTTTTGGGTTATCCTAGGTGAGTTGCCTACGGTATTCACTGATAGGTCAACATCGGGATGTGGCGCAGCTTGGTAGCGCGCGTCGTTCGGGACGACGAGGTCGCAGGTTCAAATCCTGTCATCCCGACAGATAGCCCCGGTCCTCTGGACCGGGGCTTTGTCGTACCCGCAGTATTTCTGTTGCAGATGTTGAGCACATAGAGGCGACCCCCTACCCGCGCAGGAACGCGGGGAGGGGGTCGCTTTCGTATTGAGTTCAGATTGGGTTAGCCGCGCCCGGAGATGAGGGCGAGAATCGCCTCCCAAGGGGCCGCGACCGGCAATGGAGCGTGCCATGCGTGACCAGAGGGTGCAGAAGCCCAGGGCGATAACAGCGCCGAGCAGTAGGAAGGCGCTCCAGTACACGGCGGTGCCCCAGCCTCCGGTGGCGACGTAGTGCTCGCCCGCGGTGAGAGCCTTGACGGTGGGGCCTGCGTAAATAATGATTCCGCTCAGCACAATGGAGGCGCTCAGCGACATCTGGCCCAGGCGGGCGATGGGGGTGAGCATTCCGGCCTGTGCGGAGAGCAGGCGCGCGCATTCTGCCCAGAAGTACAGGGTTTCCGCCAGGTTCAGGGTAAGCAGCACCTGCGGACTGTTGAGGAAGCCCAGCTCGGTGTAGGGGTTGAAGGTGCGGTAAACGGCGAGCGCCAGCACGGCGAGCACTACGGGGATTGCGAGCTTTGCCTGCAGGTTGTCGTAGAGGCGCACGAGCACAATGCCCAGGCACATGACCCAGATGAGCTGCGCGCTCTGCGCGTGGTTGACGCCGTGGTTCGCGAGGAACGGCAGCTGCACGGCGGTCCACGCATCTGCCTGGGCGGCTACGTCCATGAGGAGGGTGTAGGTCCAGGTGATGAAGGGGCTGGTCACCACCGCCAGTACGGCGACTGCCCACAGGGGCAGGTGCACAATGAATAGGGTTAGCAGGGTCAGTAGCGCCAGGTGCACGAGCATGTCGAAGGGCAGGGAGTAGGAGAAGCCCTGCGCCGGTACGGTCACGCCGGCTTGCGGCAGGTAAGTGATGCCCTGCATGAGTGCCACGCCCAGCAGAAGCAACGCGAGGAATCGCACGATGGTTCCGGCGAAGAGCTGCGGAAAGTTTGCGGTGCGGGCGTAGCGCCAGGCGGCGGCACCCAGGATTGCGGCGAAGAGCGGTTCTGCAGGTACGAGGGTCTGAGGGATCCAGAACTTCCAGGACACTGGGATCAGTTGCAGCAGTATCCGAAGGGGATGAGCAGGCTGAGCACGGCGAAGGCGCGGGCAAGGTCGAGCCCGAGGTCGCGTCGGGTGCCTCCGAGGGAGGCGGCGCGTGCCCCGCTGCTGACGGTGGGGATGGGTTGAGTGCGCCCTGCTGCCATGTCCTCGCTCCTTGTAGTGCCGTGTTTGAGAGTCTGCGCGCCCTACCAGGGGTGTGTGCCCGTGCCAGGGGATGTGCGCTGCCAGGGTATCTGCCGCATCCGGTGGTGTGTGTCGGATGCTCTGGCATAGGTGTTAAGTGTAACGGTGGAAGCTGTGTCTGCTCGGGTGGTGGCGCGGAGGTTTTGCTCTCATGTGGTTTCCTCGTGCGGTTATTTTCGGTGTTCAGGCGCTCGATACGTGCTGTTCAAGTGTTGTTGCACGAGGTTAGGTGTGTACCATTGTGGTACGTTCTTAAAGGTGGGGCAATCCCGCGGGAGCATATTTTCGCCCCGTTCACTGTCTCAAACGCGCCCCACCTGCACACACCACGTTGAGGTTTTATGTTTTCGACTTTTTCCCCGCTTTTCTTGACGGATTTGGGGGCTTCTGGTGCTCTTCTTGCTTCGGGTACGACTCTGTCGGAAGGGTCGAGCCACGATAGCGGCCAGTTTGTGTCCATTTTCTGGATTACGTTGGTTGCGTTGCTGTCCCCGATTCTTTCGCGTCTGACGGGTAAGAAGATCCCTGATGTGGTCTTCCTGCTTATTTTTGGTCTGCTCATCGACCCAAATATGCTCAACCTTGCCAGCAGTGAGGGCGGTATCCCGCTGCTGAAGGAGCTTGGTCTGGGCATGCTCTTTTTGATTGCGGGCTTTGAGATTAACGTGTCGTCGTTGCGTAGCCGTCAGGGTTATAGCGCTATTGCCACGTGGGTGGTGTGCTTTGCTCTGGGTATGACGGGTGCGGCGGTTATTACGTCGTTCTCGCATGAGCTGAATACGTATATTGCGGTGGGCGTGGCGTTGAGTTCCACGGCGTTGGGTACTCTGCTACCGATGTTGAAGTCTCACGGTGCTGCCGGTACGCCGGTGGGTAATGCGGTGCTGGTGCACGGTGCTGTGGGTGAGCTTCTGCCGATTTTCGCTATCTCGTTGTTGCTGTCTTCGCGTTCGCCGGGCATGGCGATTGTGGTGTTGCTGGCGTTTATGGTGGTTGCGGTGATTGTGGCGTTGATTCCGCATCGTCTGTTTGCGCATGTGCCGGGTCTGCGTCAGATTATGGTTGCGGAGGCGAATACGACCGGTCAGACGGTTTTGCGTCTTGCGATGTTCCTGCTGGCGACCCTGATCATGTGCACTGCCCTCTTTGATTTGGATGCGGTGCTGGGCGCGTTCGCGGCGGGCCTGATTCTGCGTACCCTGACCCCTCCGGCGGCTCTGCACATGATGACTCGCCGCCTTGAGGTGGCTGGTTTTACGTTCATGATTCCGCTGTTCTTTGTGGTCAGCGGTATGGGTATTGATGTGTCTGCCGTGGTGGCTAAGCCTTTGGGTCTGCTTGCCGTGGTGGTGGGTATTCTGCTGTGCCGTGGTGTTCCGGTGCTTTTGGCGGAGCATTTCTTCGATACCCGTTCGGGGTTGACTACTCGCGCGCAGAAGGCGCAGTTGGCGTTGTATTCGGCTGCGGGTCTGCCGATTATTGTGGCGGTGACGGAGGTTGCAACCAGTTCGGGCCTTATGGAGGAGTCCACGGCGTCGCTGCTGGTTGCCGGTGGCGCGCTGACGGTTCTGCTGTTCCCGCTGTGGGCGTTGGGTATTCGTCAGGCGTTTGGTTCTGGTCAGCCGGCTCAGCAGGAGCCGAGCCGTAAGGAGCAGATGAATGCGTTGAAGGCTCAGCGTAATGCGCAGGCGAAGCTTGCCACGGGCATGATTCCGGTGGTTCAGCTGAAGTCGCAGGCTGATTCCGAGACCCAGCCCGATTCTGAGTCCCAGCCCGATTCTGAATCCCCGGCCGATGCTCAGCCCGGCTCTGCCGAGGCTACGGACACTTCCGCTGGTTCTAGTGTTGCGTCCCGAGCAGCCTCTCGGGCTGAGGCAAAGAAGCGTAAGGGTTCTGCGGAAAATACGGGTTCTGCAGAGATCTAGTAGCGGCTACGGTACGGTTGCCTTCGGCGTTTTCAAGGTCGGGTTACAAACCGGTTTGAGCGGGTATCTCGCTTACAGTCACCGCAACCTTATGTGGGATTGAATTTATAAAACCACACAATACCAGGCAGTTAAAGCCCTGCAAACCAACATGCATCCCACATATAGGATCAAAACCCACCGCATCCCCTCTTGAGGCTGCGGTGGGTTTTTTGCACCCGAAAGACCCTATAAACCGCGGAAAGATGAGAATCTTCCTTAAATTCGGATTTTTTATGCAAATATTACAGAACATGACGTGTCTTAGCTTTCACGACTGACACTTTGTCCTATAAAATTGAAAGCGGACAGGGAATTTCCCTAAAACACACATAAACCAACATACATACACAGAGTCGCTTCCGCCCCAGCGGGAGCTGGAGCACCTCCCCTCTCACACACGGGAGGCGCCCCTTTCGGGAGTATCCGTGACGATACCCCCGGCGGCTCCCAACCACGGAGGAGGATCATATGGGTCAGAAAGGTAATTATTTCTAACCTCTTATCTCAAGGCTACTCGCACTGAATCCTAAAGATTGTCTGCACACACAGTCATTTCCGAAGGAAATATCATGCACCAACTACTCCTCACCGCGAGCACTGGTGGCGTAGAGCTGGACTTCCCGGCCTGGCTCCGAATTACGCACTTCATCAATTTCATTATGATGGGCTTCCTGATTCGTTCAGGTTGGGAAGTTCTCGCCTCTCACCCCCGCCTGTACTGGAACAACCACTGCACCCCGGGTTCTGAGTGGATTAAGTTCACCAGGACAAGGTCCCTACCACCCCCGGCGCATTTACTGCGCGCGATGACCAGCGCACCCTGTCTCCCCTGATTTCTCTGCCCGGTAAGGCTCAGATTGGTCTGGGTCCGCGCATGGCACGCACTGGTCACCGTCATCTGGATCGTTAACGGTCTGGTATATGTCTCCCTGCTGTTCCTGACCGGTCAGTGGCGCCGCATCGTCCCGACCAGCTGGGACATCATCCCGCAGGCGTGGGAATCCATCCAGATTTACGCTGGCTTCCAGATTCCCTCGATTGAGCACTTCCAGCCGTACGACGCTCTGCAGCAAATCATGTACTTCACTGTGGTGTTTATCGTGGCACCGCTGATGATTGCAACCGTGCCCGATTATGAGCCCGGCATTCTGCGGTACTTCCCCGGCTACGTGCGCCTCTTCCGTAACCGCCAGACCGCACGTTCCATCCACTTCCTGGGCATGGCGTTCTACTGCGTCTTCACCGTCATTCACGTGGCGCTGGTGTTCGTGGTTCACCCCCAGTACAACATCGCCCACATGATGCTGAACAAGCCCTACAACGAGGTCGACGCAGCACAGTTCGCTCAGGCAGTCACCATGCTCATTGGCGGCATTGTCTTCGCTGTGGCTCTGTGGATTTTCGCTTCGTACTGGTCCCTGCGCGACCTGCGATTCACCCAGACCTTCATTTGGGGTCTGACCCAGCCGATTCGTAACGTCCTGCTGGACCGTATCACCTCCCGTCAGGTGCAGAAGAAGACCTTCACCGATGCCGACATCTCGCCCTTCCACTGGGTTAACACTCGCCCGCCGACAGAGCGTGAGAGCACCGAGTGGAACCGCCTGAAGGAGCACGAGTTCGTTGACTACCGCCTGGAGCTGGGCGGCCTGGTGAAGGAATCCAAGTCCCTGAGCATTGACGAGCTCAAGCAGCTGGGCAAGGAAGTCAACATCACCATGCACACCTGCATGCAGGGTTGGACCGGCATCGCCAAGTGGGAGGGCGTGCGCCTGCGCGACGTTCTCGCACTGGTCGAGAAGACCGACGAGGCACGCTACGTTATGGTGACCTCCTTCGGCCACGTGGGCCACACCTACGACGGCCGCCCGACCGAACCCTACTACGAGTGCCTGGACATCTCCATGGCAATGGAAGATGAGACCATCCTGGCGTGGGGCATGAACGACAAGCCCCTGCCGGATGTGTACGGTGGCCCGCTCCGTCTGCGTGCGGACTCCATGCACGGCTACAAGATGGTCAAGTGGGTTCAGAAGATCGAGTGGATCAAGGACTACCACGATGTTGGCGATGGCCAGGGCGGTAGCCGCGAGGACTCCGGTCTGCAGCACTTCGACGCACGCGCCTAAGCACCTTTACGGGGCGCTACGACGCTAACCGTCGATACACCACCCTATAAAGCACAGAACGGTGGCGGGAAACATGGGGCCCGCCACCGTTCGCTTATCTTCTCCGCCGCTTTCTACTGCTCTGAAAGATGCAGAAGCCAAGAGGGCATAAAGAAACCGCCCGGGAGCCTTAGCTCTCGGGCGGTTTCTTTAGAGGTTTGCCTTCTGGCGCTTTACCTTAGGCGTCGTAGATGATGACGTCCAGGGTACGGGGGCCGTGCACGCCCTCCACGCGGATCAGCTCGATATCACTGGTTGCCGACGGACCGGAAATCATGGTCACGGGGCGGGTGTAGGTGATACGCTCGATCGACTCGGGAACCAGCTCCACGACGGTGGAACGGGGCACCACGCAGATGTGGTGGTCGGGCACCAGGCTGATGGCGCGGCGACCCTCATCGGGGTTGGTGTTCAAGAAGATCGTGCCGGTCTCTGCGCAGGAGACGGTCGAACCGGTCACCACAGCGTCAACTGCGTCCAGTTCCTTCAGGGTCAGGCAACCGGGCTTGAGGGTGCTACCGGAGTCGGTGACGCGCTTGCGGTCAGCGGTGTCAGCCGGCAGCCACTCCATGTTCAGGCCCTCGGGAACCACGTAGGTGGACTTTTCACCCAGGCGTTCTGCGATGACCTCGGAGATGTTCTCCTTGTTCGCGTGGAACACATTTGCCTTGTAGTCAATGAGGCGGTCGACGAGCATCTCAATGGTCTGCTCTTCGTTCAGCTCGCTGACGCGGCGGTAGTTACGTACGGGCTCGGGGGCGACGGGTGCGTCAGCCAGGGACGAGCGGATACGTGCGAGGATATCTTCCTTAGCAGAGGACATTAGTTGTTCTCCTTAGCTTCACGGGCTTCCTGAGCAGCCTTAGCGTTTGCAGCCGCTTCAGCTGCCTTACCCTTGTTAGCCTCGATGAGGGCCTGAATGTCAACGCGCTGTGCGTTATCGCGTGCCGGAGCCTGACCCTTCTCCTTCTTCCACCAGTTGCGGAAGGATTCCTTGGGGGGCTCGGGGATGTCGCGGTAAGCGGTCCAGCCGCCGACGATACCGGGAACAGCGGTGATCTTGTGCTTGCGGCCGGTAATGAGGCGGGACATGGGCAGACCACGCTCTGCAATCGACATCATCTTGCCGGAGGTGAAGAGCTTCTTCGCACCGAGCATCATGCCGTCCATCTGCGAGAAGGGAGCCTTCTTGTTGCCCTCGAACTCGCGGACAGCGTGCTTGGACTCGACGTCCTTAGCGCGCAGGTGCACGAGGACCTCGGGGAAGTTAATCTTCACGGGGCAGACCTCGTAGCATGCACCACAGAGGGAGGATGCGTACGGCAGGGAGTTGTTCTCTGCAGCCTCGATACCGGAGAGCTGCGGGGACAGAATCGCGCCGATGGGGCCCGGGTAGGTGGAGCCGTAGGCGTGACCGCCTGCGCGCTCGTACACGGGGCACACGTTCATGCAAGCGGAGCAACGGATGCAACGCAGTGCCTGGCGACCCAGCTCGTCGGACAGAACGGCGGTACGGCCGTTGTCGATGAGGATGACGTGCATGTTCTGCGGGCCGTCACCGGGGGTCACACCGGTCCACATGGAGGTGTAGGGGTTCATGCGCTCACCGGTGGAGGAACGGGGCAGCAACTGCAGGAATGCCTCGTAGTCCTGGAAGGTGGGCAGAATCTTCTCAATACCCATGAAGGTAATGAGGGTGTCGGGCAGGGTCAGGCACATACGGCCGTTACCTTCGGACTCCACGATGGTCAGGGTACCGGTCTCGGCAATACCGAAGTTGGTGCCGGAGACTGCCACGGTGGTGTTCAGGAACTTGTTACGCAGACGGTTACGCGATGCCTCTGCCAGTTCTGCCGGCTCATCGGTGATGTCCGGGTTAATACCCTCAATTTCGCGCAGGAAGATGTCGCGGATTTCGCGGCGGTTGCGGTGAATTGCGGGCACCAGAATGTGGGAGGGGCGGTCGTGGCCGAGCTGGACGATTTCTTCCGCGAGGTCGGTCTCAATAGCGTTGATGCCGTTTTCCTCGAGGAATTCGTTCAGGCCGGTCTCTGCGGTTGCCATGGACTTAATCTTGATGATTTCGTCCACGCCTGCTCGCGAATCAGGTCCAGAGCAATCTGGTTCGCCTCGGTGGCGTTGCGTGCCCAGTGCACGTGGCCGCCTGCGGCAGTGAAGTTACGCTCGAACTGTTCGAGCAGCTCGGGCAGGTTCGCCAGAACGTAGTTCTTGACGGACTCACCGGTGTTACGCAGGTCCTGCCAGTCGGGCACCTCTGCGGTGACGCGTGCGCGCTTGTTACGGATCGCGTGGGTCACGAAGCGCAGGTTGGCGCGTAGCTGCTCGTTCTTGAGCTCTTCCTTCGCGTACTTGGGGAAGGGGGGGTTTCTTCGAAAATGTTGCCCTCGCCGTAGTGAACGACCTTGGGCATACCAAGCTGAATAGCGGTCATGAGGTCTTATCTTTCCTTAGCCGATCGAGAGCTCGACGCGCTCGGAGTTAATCTTGAGCGGGTTTTCCTTGGTGGATGCGAGGATCTCAGCGAAGTGGATGGTCTGAACGTCCGAGCCGCGACGCATCAGCGCACCGCCGATGTTCATCAGGCAGGAGCAGTCGCCGCCGGTGCAGACGGAAGCACCGGTTGCTTCAACGTTGTCTGCCTTGTCGTTGACCATTGCGCCGGAGACGTCAGCGTTCTTGAAGGAGAAGGTACCACCGAAGCCGCAGCACTGGTCCATGCCCTCGAGCTGGGTGTACTTGATGCCTTCGACGGTGCGGACCAGGTCCTGCTGGCGGGTGCCCAGGCCGAGCATACGCATACCGTGGCAGGAGCTGTGGTAGGTGACGTGCTCGGGGAAGTAGGAGCCGAGCTGCTCGGCAGCGTTGGTGATGCCCAGGATGTCGATTAGCAGCTGGGAAAGCTCGAAGGTGCGGGAAGCAATCTGCTCTGCCTTCAGAGCCAGCGCTTCGTCGCCGCGGCTACGTGCGACCATTGCCTGCTGGTGACGCAGGGAAGCAACGCAGGAGCCGGAGGGTGCAACAGCTACGTCCCAGTCCCAGGAGTCGAAAGCTTCAACGTGGTTCTTGATGACTTCGTAGCCGTCATCGAAGTAGCCGGAGTTGACGTGCATCTGGGAGCAGCAGGTCTGGTTCGGGGGGGGAAGACAACCTCGTGGCCCAGGCGCTCAAGAATTTCGACGGTGGCGCGTGCTACGCGGGGGTACATGCCGTCAACGATGCACGTGGAGAAGAGTGCAATGCGCATGACTTGTCCGTCCTTTCCTCTGTGTTCAGAGTTTCTCGGTCTCACCGCCTGCGTTTGGGGCAGGCGGGGCACAGTCCGAATAAGTTCGGTCTTCCAAAGAGGCGACTCAGATATATTGAGTCGGGGAAGCTGGGCCGGTAGGTTCCGGCTGATGTGCGCGCCCCAAGTGGAGGTGGGATGCGGTGGGATCAGAAACCGTGGTGATGTCTTTTATCTTCCTTGCCATTTAACACCGTTGTGCGGCTTTTCTCTAGTCGAAATAGCACATACTTTCCTTGTTAAATAACGGGTTAGGTCACCCTGACCTTAAGGTACACTTCCCTACCTTCCGGTATATATGACCTCATCTAGTTTTTACCCTCGCCCCACCCCCTATACCCCTTTAATTATTGAACGTTTATCAAACGCACATCTTCGGCGGCTAAACCCCCTAGAAATCCACCTTTCTGAAGCATTAATGATTGTTTTGTGGGGCGACTCCTCTTTAACGCAACATTCTTTTCAAGAATGTGCCCGCAGTTGAAGGTTCCCTAATAGATAAGGCAGTCATTCATACACCCATTTCATTACGCCTTCAGAAATATCTGAGTTTCAGAAGCTGGCATTAACTGTCAGGGTCGCAATATTTCGGTAAATTCACAGGGCGCAAACCCTCCGAACACCCCTTAGTCGCGAAAATGAGTCAGGTCACTTTTGGTGAATCACCACACTATCCGGTACTCTTCTAAACATGCGATCAATGGTCTGACCACATCCCCGCATGGGAAACAACGACTCGTTCCCCGGCGGGATTATCTATGGTCTGACCACACACAAGACACACCCTGAACCAAAGGAGTTCCAGTGGAAACTTATACCGCTGTAACCAATGCAGTGGGAGGTAGCCTCGGCCTCAGCGCACTCGTGGCAACCATTCCCCTCCTCACCTTCTTTGTGATGCTACTGGGCGTTAAGGCACGCGCTCACTGGTCCGCACTCGTGGCACTGGCAGCATCTATCCTCGTAGCAGTCCTGGGCTTCCACATGCCCGCTGACCTCGCCGGTCTGAGCGCCGTCCGCGGTGGCATCTACGGCCTGGTCATCTGCTGGGTTATCCTCGGTGCAATCTGGTTCTACCAGCTCACCGTTCTCTCCGGCCGCTTTGAAGACCTGCGCCGCGTCTTCGACCGCCTCGGCGGCGGCGACCTGCGCATCCAGGCTATCCTCATCGCATTCTGCTTCGGCGGTCTGCTCGAGGCACTGGCTGGCTTCGGCGCTCCCGTTGCAATTACCGCAACCATGATTCTCGCCCTGGGCGTTAAGCCCCTCAAAGCTGCTATCACCGTTCTGCTCGCTAACACCGCACCCGTGGCATTCGGCGCAGTTGCTGTCCCGATTACCACCGCAGCTGACGTCGGCGGCAAGGACGCACACGTTATCGCAACCATCGTTGGTCACCAGGCTCCGTTCCTGGCAATGCTCGTTCCGCTCATCCTGCTCGTCATCCTCGACGGTATGAAGGGCCTGAAGGACGCATGGCTGCCCGCACTGGTCATCGGTGTTTCCTTCGCAATCGCACAGTGGATCACCGCTGCTACCCCCGCATACAACCTGACCGACGTTGTTGCTTGCATCGTCTCCATGGGTGTTGCTGTTGTCTTCCTGCAGTTCTGGAAGCCGCGCGGCGTCGCAGGCGTTCGTGAACGCTACGGTCTGCCCGCACAGGCTGAAGAGAAGGAAGCTCTGCCCGCCGTTCGCGTCTGGATGGCACTGCTGCCCTACGTCATCGTCGTTGCAATCTTCGGTGTTGCTAACCTGCACGCTGGCCTGAAGGCATGGCTGAAGAGCTTCGTCATCAAGATTGATATCCAGGCTCTGAGCTCCCGCCTCGTCACCGCTGACGGCAAGCCCGTCAAGGACGCTGTCTACAACTTCGCGTGGATGTCCAACCCCGGCACCCTGCTGATCATCTCCGGTCTGGTTGTTGCTGTCGTCTATTTCTTCTTCAACGAGAAGGGCCGCTACGCCTTCAAGTTCCCGGCAATCTTCACCGAGTTCGGTTCCGTTGTCTACCGCATGCGCTGGTCCATCCTGACCATTGCTTCGGTTCTGGCACTGGCATACGTCATGAACTTCTCCGGTCAGACCATTGCCATGGGTACCTTCCTGGCAGGCCTGGGCACCGTCTACGCGTTCCTCGCACCGGCTCTGGGCTGGATCGGTACCGCTGTGACCGGTTCGGACACCAGCGCCAACGCACTGTTCTCCAAGCTGCAGGTGTCTGCTGCTGAGAACCTGCAGCACGCAGGTATCCACGGAGCAACCCCCGAGCTCATGCTGGCTGCTAACACCACCGGTGGTGTGGTCGGTAAGATGATCTCCCCGCAGTCGCTGGCTATTGCTGCTACCTCCGTGGACATGGAAGGCAAGGAATCCGACATCCTCAAGGCTGTCCTCCCCTGGTCCTTCGCTATGCTCCTGTTCGTCTGCGTCCTGGTCTTCCTGCAGACCAACGTGCTGTCCTTCATGATTCCCTAATCTGAAGCTCAGGTTTTAGAGAGTTCCTGAAGCATCCGCTTCACGAACAGTAGGACATTCGCCCCGGTTTGACCGGAGGCCACAGCGGGGCGGCGTACCTTTCCGGTATCGCCGCCCCGCTTTTTATGCCCCTTATGACTCGATAGGTTGCCCCAATAGTTTGGGAGAACATGCTGAGTCGAGACTTCTTTTCGTTATCCGCCTCGTTATCAGGAGAGAGTATGCCTCGTTCTTTTGACGACACCCAGCCTGCAGAGGCGCCCCCTGTGGTTGAGCGCCAGCCGATTCTGGCGGACCGCAGCTACAGCATCATTCTGGAGACCTTTGAGCGGCGCCTGCGCCTGGGTGAGTTGCGTGTGGGCGATAAGCTCCCCTCCGAGCGTGAGCTGGCGGCACGGCACGGTACTCCCGCCCCTCGGTCCGTGAGGGTTTGAGGGTTCTGAACGCGCTGGGTCTGATTCGTTCCAGCACGGGTTCGGGACCGAAGTCGGGCGCGATTATCATTTCTGAGCCGTCGGATGCGCTCAGCTGGGCGCTGCGCATGCACATTGCGACCCGCAGCCTGCCGGTGAAGGACGTTGTCTCAACCCGCCTGCTGCTGGAGGGTCCTGCGGCGCGTGCGGCGGCTGCCGCGCCGGACACACCGGAGCGTGCGGCGGCGCTGGAGCGGGCGCGCGTGCATCTGGCGGAGATGGATGAGCAGATCAGCGATGAGCGCTTCCATTTCTGCGATACGCGTTTTCACTATGAGCTGTCGAAGCTCGGCGGCAATATTGTGCTTGATACGGTGATCGACTCTCTGCACATGGCGACGATGAGTTATGTGCAGGAGGCGGTTCCTTTCCTGAAGGATTGGGAGGCGGTCAAGCGCACGTTGCAGCAGCAGCATTACGGCATTATTGAGGCGATTGCCTCTCACGATGAGCAGGCAGCCTATGAGCGGGTGTGCGAGCACATTACGTGGTTTTATTCGCTGTCTGACCGTGCTGCGGAGGAGCGGGCGCGGCAGCATCCGGCGCGGGATATTCTGCACGAGGATTTATGCCACGAGAACATTCACGCCGGCTAGGATGTGCCACTCAACCTCATAACCCCACATAGCTAAAGGGCGGTGCCCCGGAAGAATGACCTTCCGGGGCACCGCCCTTATTCGCTGAGCAGTTATTGCAGCAGCTCAAGCGGCTGAACCTTCGTTGCCGCGTAGGCGGGCAATGCACCCGCCACGATGCCCACAGCCAAGCCGAGGAAAGGAATCCCTAGGATAAGGGGCGGCAGAGATAGTGCCCATCCGTTGAGAAGGCACACAACCCAGGAACCGAGAATACCGAGGATGAAGCCTCCAAGAGCGCCCAGGGCCCCGAGGAGAGCCGCCTCCGCAAGGAAGCTGACCGCCACATCTCGCCGTCCCAACCCTAATGCACGGTTGATGCCGATTTCCCTGCGGCGTTCCCAGACCGAAATCTGCATAGTCATCACAATGCCGAAGCTTGTCGAGACGATAAGAACCACCAGAATAATGGTCGTAAGAGCTCGGCTATCCTTCGTCAAGGAAGCACGAAGAGTCACCGGTGAAGGCGGAATCTCAATATTTGTATCAACGGGGGCGCGCTGCGGATCGAGTACCTGCTTAAGCTGTTCCGCGACCGTATCTGCACTTCCTGGATTCACGATGACGTCCATACCGCGTTGCAGGGTGTGGGCTTGCGGCAAGAAAGTGGAGGTGGTCGGCAGAATAAGAGCGCTACTGAGAGCAGCGTTTTTGCCGCCGTCACGGATAATGCCGAGTACGTAGGCTCGCATTCCGTTGACCTCAATCATGTTCCGCCCGGGCTCAGTGCTGACCCCTAGCTCTTTCGCGAGGGCAACACCCAGATAGACGGTAGGCTCACCGAGGCGTTCGCGGGCAGGTTCCGAGAAATGTCCCTCAACAATGTGCGCACCTCGTGCTTTCAAACCTGATTCTGAAACGATTGCGAGGGGTGTCTGTTGGCCTTCTTGCCCCGGCCTGTTGACCTGCGGACGCGTTGTCTGCGTATCGACGGTGACTGTACCGGCAGCTTTGACCTCTGGAACTTGGTTAACGCGCCAGAGCAGTTCATCCTCCGGTATATCCCAGGTCTGCGGCTGGAGGCGCACACCGAGCCGGGTGGAATCGTAACTGACCAGCTGCGAGCTCGTGTTGAGTGCTGACGACTCGCTGACGCCCACCAGCATGATGATGGTGGTTGTTCCCGCGAGCATCGCCAGTACCGTGAGCAGGTTGCGGCGCCAACGGCGAACAACTGCAAGGAGAGCGTAGTGAAGGTTGTTCCTTAGCATCTATCCTCCCCTGACAACGGGTTCTATGAGCGTTTGGTGGGCAAGCTCTTCGGGATGAGTGAGTTCGGGGCTAACGAGCATCCCATCGACCATGTGTAGCTGCCGGTCGCAGCGAGCCGCGATATCGGGTTCATGGGTGATGATGACCAGGCTTTGCTTCTCCGCACGGCCGGCGAGGAGCAGATCCAACACCTTGTGAGAGTTTTCAGTGTCGAGGTTTCCTGTAGGCTCATCGCACAGTAGGATACGCGGGGCGCAGGCTAACGCGCGTGCGACCGCGACTCGTTGCTGTTCACCACCGGACATATTGCGTGGAAGAACCTCCAAACGGTGCCCCAAACCCACCTGTTCGAGTGCCTGCAACGCACGCTGATGTGCCTGACGGCCCGGTACGCCGCGCATCCGGAGGGTATGGGCAATGTTCTCGGTGGCGTTCAGATGAGCGATAAGGTGGTACGCCTGAAAGACAAAAGCGATGTGCTCACGGCGTGCTACAGTTCGCTCGGCGTCGCTGGCGGTGCCCATGTTTTGGCCCAATATTTTCAGCTCACCTTCAGAGGGCTGATCGAGTAGCCCGATGATAGAGAGGAGCGTAGATTTTCCGCTTCCGGAGGCGCCGGTAATGGCCACCGATTCGCCTTCATGAATGCTGAGGGTCGCGTTTTTTAGTGCCCAGGTGGAGGGCGGGAAGAAACGCGCAATATTGTGGCACTCGATATTAGGTTTTGTGGCGGTAGCGCTCGTGGGGAGGGCACGTTCTGTCTCGTGATGAGGCATTTTAGCGCTCCTTCAGCTTCACGACGGTACCTGCCTTGAGTTCTGCAGCGGGGTTGACGAGCTCGCAGATTCCGGCGGAGCACACGCCAAGGGTGACGGGAACGCTCTGACCGTTATCCAGGGTGATGGAGTGCGTTCCGTTTTCTTCGGTTTTGACGGCGGCTTCAAGCACTGCGAGGGCGTTTTCAGCGCCTCGGTTGAGAGTGACGGTTGCTTGAAAACGTGTTGATGCCGTCGTGTTTTCCGGCAAGTCGATTGTGATGGGGTAGCGTTTCCGTGCGGTAGCTCCCGGTGCGGAGGTATCGCTGTTAGGTCGCGCGCTGTTCTGCGCACCGTTGGAGGCACCTGCGTTAGCGCCGCCGTCAGCGTTAGTTGAGCCTTCGGGTGTGAGGGCCGCGCCCAGGGTGCCTTCGAGCGAACTTCCGTTATCGGTAAGAATCTGGACTTTCTGTCCCTCAGCGAGTTCATTGCTGAGAGCGCTACCGTCCGCGGAGAGTACCAGACGGTATCCACCCGCGGATAGGGTGCACAGCGCCTGAGTTGAGGTTTGGCCTTTGGTGCCGCAGCTGTTGTCTACGGTGTATTCATTGCCGTCAGCGAAGAGGTATTCAGAGAGCGGCAGTGCGGTGCTGTAGCGTCCTTCTTCGGTTCGGTCAGTATCCCCGGGAGGGTAGTAGCCACGATCCAGGTAGAAACGGTAGACAGCGTTGGCGGTTGCTTCGCCGTAGTTTCCTTCCTCATCCCAGATACTGTAGCCAAGCGATTCTAGAGCCTCTTGGAGCTGTTTAACATCATCGCCGCGCGCGCCTACGGCAAGGTCGCGGTAGGCGGGAATACTACCCTTGAACGCAATGATGGGACGCTCGTTGATAGTGGTGATAATTGAGCCGTTACTCAGCTGGGTACCCGCCTTGGCACCGTCCCTGGTCACCACTCCTTGAGGGGTTCCCACGGTGTAGCTTCGAGCGGGTGACACGCTAACTTCTCCCGAGTAGGTGCGGGTAACAGTCTGCGTGCTGATTCGGGTTGTTAGTTGCGCGGCGCGGGACGGTTGCGCATTGGATTCAACATTGGTGCGTAGCCCCGTATTAAGTGCGTAGATGGAGAACCCGCCGGTGATGACGAGCAGAATGACGAGCACCGGAACCAGGTAGGCGCGTATGGTTGCCGTCGTGGCGGCGCGGCGGGGGTTTTCTGAACTCTGCTGCGTGTTCATGGGTTCACCTTTCTGCGGTGAAATATGGGGCGGGACTAGGGGTAATTGCTGAGGGTAACAACGTGGCGGGGGTTGAATAAAGGGGTGTATCCTCTGCTCTCATCCGCGGGTGAACGCGGTTGAGAGCAGAGGACCGGTAGAAAATTTTCGCTAGAAAATGTCCAACGAGGAATCAGCGTTTACTGGTTGCCGTTGGCTAGTTGCCGTTGAGTAGAGCTGCGGCACGCTCCTGGGCCTGACGTTCGATATCGCGTACTTCAAGGATGAGCGGCTCATGCTCATTGAGCCAGGTCGCAGCCTTTTCGTAGTAGATATTCTGTGCCTTAGTCAGGATTCCAGTGGACTTTTGGCAGTTGTAGTCGGCGTGAGCTAGGGACTGCTCTTCCGCATTGGCGGCTACATTGGCTGCCTTGTACTTACCCCAGGTTTTCTCTGCGTAGCTGGGAGCATCTCCGAAGTGCTGGATATCGGCGTATCCGCTTTCTTTCATGCATGCACCGTAGGTGGTGTCATCGCGGTAGTATTTCCCCATTTCTTCTACCGCGTTGTTTTTGGATCCGCCCGTGTTGAGTTCGTTAACGAAGTTGGTGTATTTGAGGTAGTTTTCTGCTGAGCCGAAGACAGCTTCTGCCGCACGTCCGAGGCATGAATCTGTTGCCATGCTGGTCTGGGCACCGTTACTCATCGTGATGGTGACAGTTTTGCTGTCTGGGGCTTGAGAGTCGCCTAGGAACGCCTTCTGATATGCCGGGTTTTCCATCGCGGGTGCGTTGCTGGAGCTAGCGTTGTCCGGCCGGGTGGACGAGTATCCTTGAGTGGCTGCTTCTTCGTTGGCGAAGTGGGCGCCACTCATCGCAAGTTCATGAACGGAGCTGCCGTCAATAATGTTCTGGCTACCGGAGTAGGTGAAGGACTTCTCACTCATGCACTTTTTGACTTCGTTAACGAGGGCTACGTTAATGTCCGGGGAGGGATTCTCGTAGCTTGCCAGGACATTGCGAATGTCTTGCTTAACTTCAACGGTGGTGGAGCAACTCGATACACCCAGACAGCAGGCAATACCGATAAGGGCGAGGGATGCGAAGGGCTTCTTTGCCATGGACTTCACCTTTCTCAAGCATCATTGATGGGCGAGAACCGGCAGCGATACGAGCGTATCGTGAGGGCTACCTACATACCTGCTATATGGTGTGAACCTGCGTTTTGCGGAGTAGAAGCATCATGAGCCGATTACTAAGTATGATAGAGGACAACCCCCCCCCGTACAATAGACACACAAGATGTATTTATGACGTATAGCACCTATAAGAATGCATGTAAAAGAGCTTATGGATTAAAGGGCGGTGCCCCGGAAGAATGACCTTCCGGGGCACCGCCCTTTAGCTATCTCAAAGACTTATTCAGCCCGAAATATAGAGTTTAGAACTTCGTGCCGGTCAGACGCTCATACGCCTCAACGTAACGAGCACGAGTCTTCTCCACAACCTCCTCAGGCAGGTGCGGCACATTATCCGAACCGTCCCAACCCGACTCCGGCGAACGCAGCCAGTCACGCACATACTGCTTATCGAAGCTCGGCTGCGGACGACCCGGCTCATACTGCTGAGCGTCCCAGAAACGCGAAGAATCCGGAGTCAGAACCTCATCACCCAGGGTAATCTCGCCACGGTACGAATCAGTACCGAACTCCATCTTGGTGTCCGCCAGAATAATGCCCTGCTCGCGAGCAATCTTCTCCGCAGTGGTGTACAGGCTCAGGCTCAGCTCCTCCAGGCGCTCGCCCACCGGCTGACCCACCTCAGCGTACAGCTCCTCACGGGTCACCAGCTCATCATGCTCACCCACCTCAGCCTTACCGGTCGGAGTGAAAATCGGGGTGTCCAGGCGGGAACCATCCACCAGGCCCGCAGGCAGCTTCACACCAGCAATCTCACCGGTCTGGTTGTACACCTCCAGACCCGAACCGGTCAGGTAACCGCGCACAATGCACTCCACCGGGAACATGTTCAGGGAGCGGCAAATCATTGCGCGACCAGCCACAACATCCGGAACGTCAGTGGACAGCACATGGTTCGGAACCTGCTTAAGCTGCTCAAACCACCACAGGGACATCTGAGTCAGAATCTTGCCCTTATCCGGGATCTCGGTGGGCAGAATACGGTCAAACGCGCTAATACGGTCCGAGGCAACAACCATGACCGAACCGGCACGCAGCTCAGCGTCATCATTGACGGTCAGGCCGGTAGCGTCAAAACGTTCCTCATTCGGAACGTACAGGTCGCGGACCTTACCGGAATAAATGTGAGTCCAGCCAGGAATTTCCACGGGGTTAGAACGAGAAGTCATGAGAATTTCTCCTGATGAGGTGGTGTGATGTGGATGCAAAAAGTCTGTGTAATTACAATACCGCGACAGGCACGGCTCCCGATAGTGCCAAGCAGTCATCTATACGGCACAATCTTGAGGCAAAGAAGCGACCGGCTCCCCCACCCTCAAGCGGGGAAGCCGGTCACACTAAGGTTTTAGCCGCGCGGGGCGGGAATCTGGATGCGGTTCTCCACAGCCTTCAGCGCAATGTCGGTGCGGTACTGCGCGCCAGCCCAGGAGATAGCGCGAACACCCTCGTAGGCGGCGTTACGGGCGGCAGCCAGGTCGTCACCGAGAGCAACAACAGCCAGCACACGACCGCCAGCAGTCAGCACGCCCTCCTCGGATGCGACAGTGCCCGCGTGAATCACGTGTACGCCCTCCAGCGCGTTCGCCTCGTCCAGACCGGAGATGACGTCACCCTTACGGGGAGTGTCCGGGTAGTTCTCGGCAGCCATGACCACGTCCACTGCGGTGCGGGGATCCCAATCCAGCTCGGTACCCTCAGAAATTTCACCGCGAGCAGCCGCACGCAGCAGCTGGCCCAGCGGGGTGCGCAGACGCGCCAGAACCGCCTGGGTTTCCGGGTCGCCAAAGCGGGCGTTGAACTCGATAACGCGCACGCCGCGGCTGGTCACCGCCAGGCCGCAGAAGAGCACGCCCACGAACGGGGTGCCGCGCTCAGCCATACGAGCCACGGTCGGGCGGGCAACCTTCTCCACGACCTCCTGCACGAAGCCTTCGGGCAGCCAGGGAAGCGGGGTGTAGGCGCCCATACCGCCGGTGTTCGAGCCCTCATCGTTGTCGAAAATGCGCTTGAAGTCCTGAGCCGGGGACAGCGGCAGAACGTTCTTACCGTCAGAAATGACGAAGAGGGACACCTCGGGGCCGTCCAGGAACTCTTCGATGACCACGGTGCCGCCAGCGTTGAAGCAAGCCTGAGCGTGCTCCAGTGCTACGGTGCGGTCCTCGGTCACCACAACGCCTTTACCTGCAGCCAGGCCGTCGTCCTTCACCACGTAGGGTGCGCCGAACTCGTCCAGGGCAGCCTGCGCTTCAGCGGCGTTCGTTGCCACGTAGGCGCGGGCGGTCGGCACGGAAGCCTCTTCCATGACCTGCTTAGCGAAAGCCTTGGAACCTTCCAGCTGTGCGGCAGCTGCGGAGGGGCCGAAAACGTCAAAGCCCGCCTCACGCAGTGCATCGGAGACACCTGCGACGAGGGGCGCCTCCGGGCTAATAACGACCAGGTCGGCGTTCAGTTCGCGTGCCAGGGCGGTTGCCTGGGCGGGGTCATTCGCATCAATTGCGTGGACGGGAACATCCTGGGCAATGCCGGCGTTGCCGGGGGCGCTGTGCACCTCGGTTACCTCAGGGTCGCGCAGAAGCGCTCGAATAATTGCGTGTTCGCGGCCGCCGGGGCCCAGTACCAAAACCTTCATGCTATTCAGGGTACCCGCTATCACACTAAAACTGTGAGCTGGGCACACTAAAAATGCGGCTCTTCTCATGTAGCGGCACATTCGTAAGAATGCACGCTAGAGAAGAGCCGCACAGCGCGGTAACCGAAGCTACCGAATCAAGCTAAAAGCACTAGATGAGGGCGGTAATGGCAGCCACACCACCGAAGACAATACCCGGGAGGTTCGCGATGATAATCGGAACATCCTTCTTGGGGCGCCACAGACCGTACAGAACCCACAGGGTGCAGTTCACCGCAGCGACCAGCGGCTGGATCCAGTCACCCTTGTGACCGTTCAGGTTACCGATAATCTGCGGGAAGTAGAAGACATACATGAGCACTGCGGTCACAGAAGCAACGCGAGCCAGGATGGGGAAGAACTTTGCGTGGAATTCAGAATCCACGCCCACGCCACCCTTGGGGGAGACGTTCTGTGCGGAGGTGTTTGCGGAGGTGTTGTTCTGCTCTGCCATGGATGTACTCCTTTACATGGTTTGCCGCTCACCAATCAAGAGTGAGTTGAGGGGTAAGGGGCATTAAGCGATGCATACTCGTACCGGGTCACGTCTAACTAGTTTCGCCTAGATATAGAGGCCCCGGGACTGCATCAATTGCGTACTGGATACATTACGCCCGTTCTCAGACTGCATATTGGGGCATGTCAGAGATGATGAACCGTGGATACACTCATAGCTCATCGATTGACGGGGTGGGGTTTTGCTCATCTGCCGCTGCCTTGGTCATCGCCATGTTCATGAGGCGGTACGTCGAGGCGCCAGAATGGTTCGTCGGGCGTCAATCGTGGTCGGTCCTATGCGGTGCTGGGTTTTTCGGTTCGTGCGGGCTGCGCCTCGCTCACTTACCTTAGTCTTACCCGTTGCGCTTGAGCACACTTCAATTATAAAAATGAATTACTCATAGCTTCAACTCGCAGTAAACGTGAATCTCTTCACAGGGTTCTCCCTCGACGGTGCCAGCCCATCCTAGCTCCGCGCCACCAGAGACAAATAGGGTCAAGCCGCACGCCCCGTTTAAACTAGAAGAATGACCAACAGCACCACCCCACAGGCAACCACTCACACCACCAACCCCAGCAGCGTCTTCGACGTAGAACTCGCGCAGCTCACCCGCAACAACTTCATTGAGGCACGCCACCGCGGCCGCCTCATCCTGCTGGGCCCCGACGGCGAAATTCAGCTTGCCCTCGGCGACATTCACGAGCCCTTCTACCTGCGCTCCGCCGCCAAACCGCTGCAGGCCATCGGATCCATGAAAGCGGGCGCACCCCTGCGCGGCTCCCAGGTCGCCATCGCCTGCGGCTCGCACCGCGGCACCTTCGAGCAGATGCGCGCCGTGCAGGACGTACTCACCCAGGGCAGCACCGAAACCAACCCGCTCACCCCGGCAAACCTGGCGCTCAAGCCCACGCTCCCCTCCGACAAGCAGGCACGCCAGGCAATGGTTCAGGCGAACCTTGCCGCTACTGCCCTGGCGCACCCCTGCTCCGGCAAGCACGCCGCATTCCTGTGGGCGTGCACCGCCAAGCTTGAGCGCGGCGACCTCGAAGAGGGATCGCAGAACTGGACTCTACACAACTACCTCGACCCCTCCCACCCGCTGCAACAGGTCATCACCGAAGAAATTGAGGCGTTCACCGGCGAGCCCGTAGCCGCAATCGGCGTTGACGGCTGCGGCGCACCCGTGCACGCCGTCTCCCTGGCCGGTGCTGCACGCGCCTACTCGACCCTGGGTGCGGCAATCCGCAACCTCGGGGCGGATGCGCGCGCCTCCACGGTCGCGACCGCCATGGTGGACTACCCCGAGCTGATTCAAGCGCCCGGCTCCCCCGACACCGTGCTCAGCGAAGAACTGGACGCGATCGTCAAGGGCGGTGCGGAGGGCGTGCTCTGCATTGGTCTGCGTTCGGGCGCGTCCGTGGTGGTGAAGATGAGCGACGGTTCGCACCGCGCCATGTACGCCGTGGCTCTGCGTGCTCTCGCCGCTGGCGGCTACCTGAGCGCCGAGGAATGCGAGCGCCTACTCGCGCTGGTGGTTCACCCGGTGACCGGCGGCTACGTGGACGGCAAGCCGGTTGTGGTGGGCGAGCTGCGTGTGTATGAGGAGCTTTTCACCCGCGAGGGTCTGGTTCCCGGCGCCCCGGAAGAGGACTAATCGTGGCGATTCGACGTAAAACTTCCGAAGCAGACGGCATGGCGGCGGTACGCGAAGTGCGTGCTTTCTTTGAGGCGCAGCGTGCGGCAGCCGGCGAGCCTGCAGATTCGCACACCCGAGGCGAGTACCTGCTGAACAGCCCCGAGGTGGAGCAGGCGTTTGCCGCGCTCCCCCGTTCGGTGCGTGCGACCTTCGTTCGCTTCACCCTTGAGGAGCTTGCGACCCTCGCCCCCGGCAATAGCGTGGAGGTGCGTGTGCCCCCGCTGGGGGTGACCCAGTGCGTGGCGGGTCCTCGCCATACGCGCGGCACCCCGCCGTCCGTGGTGGAGGCGCGTCCGTTCGTGTGGGCGGCGCTGGTGTTGGGTGCGTGTTCGTGGGCGCAGGCGGTGGGTGCCGGTGCGCTGGACGCTTCGGGCGAGCGCAGTGACCTTTCGGGCCTGTTGCCGCTTTTCTAGAACTTGCTACGAGCCCGCAGGCCCACGCAGTTTTCGTGATTTGGTGTGTTTATTGCCCGTTCTAGCGGTCCATCCTGAGGTATTTAGCATATCCTTCACCGCATCGACCCCGAAACCCGGTACACTTTTAAAGGTCTGGTGTATGCTACGGCACACGCAGGCAGGTGTGAGTGCGGCAACACGCCCTAATCTTGCGCCTGCGCAGACGCATCCGCAGTCCCAACGTCGAAAAGAAGTGAATTGATTCGCCCCGACGGAAAACTCACTCACGATCTCGATCCGATTGACCACGGCCCCAAGGACGCCTGCGGCGTCTTCGGCGTCTGGGCACCCGGCGAGGACGTGGCAAAGCTAACCTACTACGGCCTGTACGCACTCCAGCACCGCGGCCAGGAATCAGCAGGTATCGCAACCAGTAACGGCAAACGTATCCACGTGTACAAAGATATGGGACTCGTCTCCCAGGTCTTTGACGAAGCCACCCTCAGCTCCATGCCCGGCGACCACGCTATCGGCCACGCCCGATACTCCACCACCGGCGCATCCCACTGGGCTAACGCACAGCCGACTCTCGGTACCACCCCGCACGGCACGCTCTGCCTGGCGCACAACGGTAACCTCACCAACTCGGCAGACCTCTACGAGCGTCTGATTGAAAAGAACGGCGGCAAGCCCCCCAAGCACGGCGAACTCGCCCAGGGTAACACCACCGACACCGCACTCGTCACCGCCCTGCTGGCGGAGCACGACTTCGATTCCCTCGAAGAAGCAGCACTCGACCTGCTGCCGACCCTGCGCGGTGCCTTCTGCCTCACCTTCATGGATGAGAACACCCTCTACGCCGCACGCGACCCGCAGGGTGTACGCCCCCTCGTACTCGGTCGCCTGGAGCGCGGCTGGGTTGTCGCATCCGAAACCGCGGCACTCGACATTGTCGGCGCGTCCTTCGTGCGTGAAGTTGAGCCCGGCGAATTCCTCACCATCGACGAGAACGGCCTGCGCTCCCAGCGCTTCGCTGAGGCTAAGCCCGCAGGTTGCGTCTTCGAGTACGTTTACCTCGCTCGCCCGGACACCACCATCTCCGGCCGTAGCGTCTACGAATCCCGCGTAGAAATGGGCCGTCAGCTCGCCCGCGAACACGCCGTCGAAGCTGACCTGGTCATGCCCACCCCCGAATCCGGTGTTCCGGCTGCTATCGGTTACGCCGAAGAGTCCGGCATTCCTTACGGTAACGGTCTGGTCAAGAACGCTTACGTGGGTCGAACCTTCATTCAGCCCTCGCAGACCATCCGCCAGCTCGGTATCCGTCTGAAGCTGAACCCGCTCAAGTCCGTGGTTGCTGGCAAGCGCCTCGTCGTTATTGACGACTCCATCGTTCGCGGTAACACCCAGCGCGCGCTCGTGCGTATGCTCCGCGAAGCCGGCGCGAAGGAAGTGCACGTGCGCATTTCCTCCCCGCCCGTAAAGTGGCCCTGCTTCTACGGTATTGACTTCGCCTCCCGCGCGGAGCTGATCGCTAACGGCCTGTCCGTGGACGAAATCGCTTCCTCCCTGGGTGCCGACTCGCTCGGCTTCATCTCCCAGGACGGCATGATGGCAGCCACCGAGCAGCCCGCCGAAAACATGTGTACCGCATGCTTCACCGGCGAGTACCCGATTGAACTGCCCAGCGAAGAACGACGCGGCAAGTCCCTCTTCGACGCTGAGGAAAAGGGCAAGGGCGGCCCCCTCGCCGGTAAGGCGGCAGAGGTGACCGTGGAACGTCCCGTTCCCTCCAAGCCCGAGCACGCCGAGGCTGTCTCCATTGAAACCCGCGAAGGCACCGAAACTCTCGAAACGAAGTTCGACCCCTCCGCAGTACAGATTGCCGCAGACGATGCCGGTATGGGCATGTGCAACCCCGGCCCCGACGCCGACCTCGAGGCACTGCTCACCGAGCAGGACCGCACCCCCGCAAACTCCTCCGCTACCACTACCCCGAAGGAATCCTAATGAGCGAGAACACCACCACCGTAACCTACGCAAGCGCAGGTGTTGACGTAGAGGCTGGCGATCGCGCCGTTGAGCTGATGAAGGGCGCTATCAAGGCAACCCACAACTCCTCCGTCGTTGGTGGCGTGGGCGGCTTCGCGGGCCTGTACGACGTCTCCGAGCTGGTCAAGTACCGCAAGCCCTACCTTGCCACCTCCACTGACGGTGTGGGCACCAAGGTCGCTATTGCGCAGGCACTCGATATTCACGACACCATCGGTTACGACCTGGTCGGCATGGTCGTGGACGACATCGTCGTGTGCGGTGCGAAGCCGCTGTTCATGACCGACTACATTGCCACCGGCAAGGTCGTTCCCGAGCGTATCGCTGACATTGTGCGCGGTATCGCTGGCGCATGTGCACAGGCTGGCACCGCTCTGGTTGGCGGCGAAACCGCCGAGCACCCCGGCCTGCTCGCAGAAGACGAGTACGACGTTGCGGGTGCGGCAACCGGTCTGGTTGAGGCTGACGAGCTGCTCGGCCCCGAGCGCGTGCGTGAGGGCGACGTGCTGATTGCTATGGCATCCTCCGGTATTCACTCCAACGGCTACTCTCTGGTCCGCAAGGTCCTGAACGTTGCCGGCTGGGGTCTGGAGCGTCAGGTGGACGAGCTGGGCCGCACCATCGGTGAAGAGCTGCTCGAACCCACCCGCGTGTACGCGGCGGACTGCCTGGATCTGGCGGCGGCATTCCCCGTCAACGGCGAGGACGGCACCACCGGCAGTGGTGTGCGTGGCTTCTCTCACGTGACCGGTGGCGGCCTGGCTGCTAACCTGGCTCGCGTTCTGCCTCAGGGCCTGGAGGGTCGCGTGGACCGCTCCACCTGGCAGATTCCCGCCATCTTCTCCCTGATTGGTTCGCTGGGCAACGTGCCCCTTGCCGACCTGGAGCGCACCCTGAACCTGGGCGTGGGCATGATCGCTATCGTTGACCCCTCCGTGGCTGAGGCTGCTACCAAGCGCCTGAACGACCGCGGTATCCCCTCCTGGATTATGGGTGACGTTGTTGCCGCCGGTGAGCCCGAGGCTAACAACCCTGATTACGTTCAGGGCGCTAAGGGCGTGGACGGCGGCGCGGTTCGCCTGCTGGGCTCCTACGCTTCCTAAGGACGCTTTCTCCAGTAGGTAGCGAGCGCCAGCGTGCTAGTGCTGATGATTCTATAGACCGGGGGCGGTCACCAACGTGGTGACCGCCCCGGTCTGTGTGTGTCTACCGGCGGTGCGTGCTGTCCAGCGTATTGATGCCAGCTTTTTATTTATTTTCACGCGCATTTCAGGCTATTTTTATTTTTTGCTATCAACTGCATTTTTAATGCATTCTAGTGCTTACACCACAGTGTTAAAACATTTATTTCTCTCCCTGTCAGCAAGAGGTACCGCATATCCCGCCTCACATATTCCAACCTTCAAGCTTTACTTACATAAACTCTCAATCATTGGGCGCTATTCAGCCTCCAGAGGTTGATTTTCTGCACATTAACCCGTGAAAAGCACCTCAAAAATCCCTCAAGTTCACCTTGAAGTGATACCTTAGAAATGTACGTTGCACACCGTCCAAAAAGGGTTCTTTCGGTACGAAAAAGGGTCTACAAAACACTATTCCCTCACCCCATTCATTACTTCAGCGCGCCCAAAAACAGGCCCCTTTGCCGCCCCGTAAAACCCTATGCGCACCTCGTGCACCTACAGACGGAAACACCAGTACACATCACACAGTTCGCATACCACCTACATCAGGAGAACCAGATGAGGCTTCCATACATCGGTGCGCAGCGCACCGAAACACCTCCTCGCCCCCGCATCGATAACCACTGCATCGATAACCGCCGCCGCAAGCGCCCCGCACGCGCAGCACTGAGCCTGCTCGCCGCCGGCGCCATCCTCTTCGGAGGCGACCTACCCGCCGTCCTCGCGCAGGGACCCAGCGACGAAGCCATCCTGGCAGCAGCTCAGGCAGCGCCCCAGATTGAAGGCCCCGTCAGCCCCCTCACCCTCACACGCAACGGCGTAACACGCCCCACCACCCCCACCGCGGCGGCACCCGGCACGCTCCCCCAGCAGAACTTCGACCGATTCATCGTCACCTACACCCAGGAAGCCAAGCAGCGCAAAATGCTGCGCGACGGCGAGTGGGATGCAGTCCGCGGCATCGTTGACGACATCATGGACACCGTCGACGTCGTCAGCGAAGCACTGAACGTCGACACCAAGTTCCTGCACAACACCTCCACCGATGACGCCGTCATCCAGACCTCCAAAACCCTCAACAAAAACGAGGCGAAGGAGTTCATGGCGAAGGTCGCCTCCGACCCGGATGTAGCCTCCGTCGAGCCCGACTACATCAACTACCCCGCCGCAGAGGGTGACATCACCTTCCAGTTCAACGACCCGCAGTACAGCAAGCAGTGGAACCTCACCAACCCCACCACCGGCGTTCAGAACACCGGTAACGCGCGCCTGCGCCGCGGCGCAAACGTGAAGGTCGCCGTACTTGACACCGGCTACGTGCCGCACCCCGACCTGGTTACCGGCATGGCGAACGGCTACGACTTCGTCAGCGACCCGCTCAGCGCCCGCGACGGCGACGGCCGCGACCCCAACCCCAGGGATGAAGGCGACTACGCACCCTACAACCTCTGCAAGGACCAGGCGAACGCCCACACCTCCACCTGGCACGGCACCAGCGTTGCTGGCATTATCGGTGCCCGCGGCAATAACCGCATGGGCATCGTCGGCGTTGCCGACCTCGCCCGCGTGCAGCCCGTGCGCGTACTGGGCCGATGCGGTGGCCGCACCTCAGACATTGCCGACGCCATCATCTGGGCTGCCGGCGGACACGTTGACGGAGTACCGGACAACGCCTACCCCGCCAAGATCATCAATATGTCCATCGGCACCGTAACCCAATGCCCCGCCGCGTACCAGCGCGCCATCAACATTGCACGCTCCAAGGGCGCAATCGTGGTCGCCGCGGCCGGTAACGGCAACACGGAGGCGTCCAAGTACGCGCCCGCCAACTGCATGGGCGTCATCACGGTTGGTGCAACCACCAAGGCTGGCACGCGAGCATCATTCTCGAACTACGGCACGAGGGTTAACATCTCGGCACCGGGTGAGGACATCCTCACCCTGTCCATGAACAGCCTCGACCGCCCTGATAACACTAAGTTCAGCTACGACTATGAGAGCGGCACCTCCATGTCGGCACCGCACGTCTCCGCCCTGCTGGCGCAGCAGCTGGTCAACGGCACCTCCATGACCACTCAGCAGGTCGAGGAGGCGTTCACCCTCGCGGGGGGGGAAACCGCATCAAGTGCGATAAGTATTTCTGCAGCCGAGGTATTATCAACAGCTTCAACCTGGCTAAAAAGGCTGGAAACCTGGACGCGAACGGTAGGTTGACCTACCTGCGACCGCGCAAGACCATCAAGGTGATCTCTAAGGGATTGAGCGCAGGCGCATCTAACACCAAGATTGCCGATAGAGCCGCCGACGACGAGGCAGCCGAAGCAACCACAGAAGCTCTCACGGCAGGAACCAACGGCGAGAGCCTCACCGGTGGCTACGACCGGATTCCGGCGCGCCCGCCATGGAAATCCCCGAAGATGCCCAGGTCTACGACCTGAACGGTGACGCCGAGCCCATCACCCAGGACGAACCGCTGGTCACCAACCCCGCGCAGAAGCCCCGCGAGGTCAATGAGCAATAAGCTATCCGCTACCGACACCCCATCAGGCCCAGTCGACAGCGCATAGTAAAAGCCCCCGATGAGAGAAATGAACTGCGCCCCGAAACTTGGACGCATTAAATAATAGCCGCTATACGGCCTCCTGCAGGGCCTGAACCCGGTACTCTACCGGAGTCAGGCCCTTAAGCTTTACCTGACGTCTTACTGTATTCCAATGCGTAATATAGGCATCAAGGTCAGCTTTGAAACTCTCAAAGGTTAGCCAGTCCTGGCCACGAAAAAACTCGTCCTTCAGGTGTCCGAAGACTTGCTCAGTGGCGCCATTGTCGATGCAGTTACCTTTGCGTGACATACTCTGAATAAAACCATTATCAGCAAGCGTTCTGACGTAGAACTCGTGCTGATACTGCCACCCCATATCCGAGTGCAAAATCGGCTTAGCTCCCTCGGGTTTGGCCTCCATGAGTATCTGAAGCATCTCTTGCTGCTGGGCAAGATTAGGGAACATCGAGATAGAATGGGCAACAATCTCCTTGCTAGCAAAGTCGTAAACCGGCGCGAGGTAGGCCTTACCGAAGGAAAGCTTAAACTCGGTGACGTCGGTACCCAACTTCTGCCAGGGGCCATCGGCCTTGAAGTCGCGGCCGATGATGTTGGCGAAACTTTGCCCCACCTCCCCCTTGTAGGAGTTGTACCTGTGGTAGGGCCTCTCACGGCGTATACCGCAGCGCAACCCCATCTGACGCATCATCTTCAAGACCGTCTTATCGGCAATGCGCACCCCTTCCTCAGCGCGCAGGCACATGGCCACCTGCCTGTGACCGCACCCGTTGGGGGTTCGCGAAAAGATCTGCGCGACCTTGGGACGTAGCTGCACTCTGGTTGGCTGCTGGGGATGAGCCAACGCGTAGTAGTAGCTCGACCTGGCAAGGCCAGCCACCTCAAGGAGATCGTACAGCCTGTGACCGCGCCCTGAAAGCTCAGCGACCACTAGGGCTTTGTCCCGGTTTGGGAGCGCTTCTGCGCCTTCAGGGCAATCGATTTTTTTAGGTACGCCACCTGCGCCTCAAGCTTGCGCACACGCTCGGCAAGTTCCTCCTCACGCGTTGGCGGCACCGCCCGCACCGACCCCTTCGGCCTGCCCTTGGGCTTAGGCTTAAGCGCTTGCGCGCCGCCTTCACGGTATAGCCTGCACCACTGCTTCAACGGTGTTGCGCTTGCAATACCGAAGCGCATCATCGCTTCAGGCTTGCTCATCCCACCGTCAACCACGGCCGCCGCTGCGGCGACCTTGGTTTCATAGTCGTATTTGGTGTGTTTTATTCCCATGGCAAGAAGCCCGTCCTTCCCGATTGCGCGGTACATTTTCTGCCACTCTCTCACAGTCGCGGCAGACACACCAAGCCTGCTGGCGGTCGAACCATAGCCTAATCCTTTCTCAAACATTTGCGCTGCCTGTTTCCGAAGCAAACGATCGTGTCTCATTCCCAGATTTATAGACATGAAAAGCCTCCTGTTTCTTGGACTTTATTTTCGTTGTCCAAGAAACGGGAGGCAGTTCACTTTTTGTATATATTTGGCCTTTCAGAAGCCTATTGGCTCACCGGCTTCCGAGCTGGCAACATACCGATTACTGACCGGGAATCAGACCGCCGGGAGTAATCAGGAACGGCGGGTTGTGGTTAACAGCCGGGTTAGTCACGTAACCAACACGAGCCGCACGGGTCGGGTGCTTAGGAGCACGCTTCGGCCAGGGCTTCACCTGCGGGTTCGGGTCCTTCTTGCCCTGCACCATAGCCAGCGCGCTCGCAGCGTTCACAATGCCGGAACCGCAAGCGTTCACATCGCAGGTGAGCGGCTTGGAGCTCTGCTTCAGAATCTGCTTTGCACGCTCAGCGGTCAGGGAGGGGTCAACGGACTTCATCAGGGCAATCACGCCAGCAACCTGGGGTGCTGCCATGGAGGTGCCGTCGTACTCGGTGTAGCCCGCACCCTTTGGAAACGGTGGTACCCAGATCCACGGTGGACATGATGCTGCTGCCGGGGGCGCTCACATCAACAAGCTTGCCGTAGTTCGAGAAGTCGCTACGCTTACCCTCCTGGTCGGTAGCGCCCACCACGATCGAACCGCCGCAGTTAGCCGGAGCGACCTTGGAGGTGTCCTGACCATCGTTACCAGCTGCGACCACGAGGATCGCGCCGCGCTTGTTCACCTCGGCAATAGCCTTGGAGTAGGTTGCGGGGCAGGTGCCCTCGCCGCCGAGGGAGAGGTTAATGATCTTGGCGGGGTTGGAGTTCGCGGGAACGCCCTCAACGGTGCCGCCGGCTGCCCAGACCATTGCATCCGCAATGTCGGAGTCGTAGCCGCCGCACATGCCCAGGGCACGCACGGGCAGGATCTTGGTGGAGGGTGCCACGCCGACGATACCGCGCTTATTGTTCATAATCGCCGCGATGGAGCCGGCAACGTGGGTGCCGTGCCAGTTCGACTCGCTTGCCTCTGCATCAGCACCGCAGACGCCCGCTTCTTCCCAGTTGCCCTGGTCGGTCGGGTCGGAGTCGCGGCTGTTGCCGTCACGAGCAATGGAGGGCTCGGTGATGAAGTCGTAGCCGGGCAGGACGTTAGCGTCCAGGTCGGGGTGCTTGACGATGCCGGAGTCAATCACAGCAACGGTCACGCCGGCACCCTGGGTGGTCTTCCACGCTTCGGGGGTAGCCAGACCCTTGGTGCCGTGCAGGTTCCACTGCTGCGGGTAGAGGGTGTCGTTCGGCGCCACAACCTGGTTCGACGCCTGGGCAGCCTGGGCTACCTGAGCGACCTTGGAGTTTGCGGCGGTACGGGTGCGTGCGTTGGAGCGGCGCAGCAGTCGGGCTCAACCGACGCGACGGAGGGGTTAGAGCTCAGCGCCGCCATGTACTTCTCTGCCTGCTCCGCGGTGAGCTTGGAGGAGAGAGTCACCACGGTTGCCTTCTGAGCGGTGGTGCGTACGTAGCTGGTCTTGATTTTGAAGAGGTCATCGACGCTCTTCACCTCGGAGGTGAGACCCTGGTAGAGGCCGTCGTTCCAGGTGGCAACCTGGGTGCCTGCGGGGCTTGCCCAGTTGATGCCACCTGCGTTCAGAGCGCTGTCGGTGTAGGTGATAACGAATCGGTTGAAGCCTGCCTTCTGCTGTGCGGAGCTTAGGGAGGAAATGGTGGTGTGCGCCTTGGCGCGCTCGGCTCCGTTAGCCTTGGCGGGTGCCGCGAAGGATGCGGGGGCGCCCAGGGTCGTGACGAGTGCTGCGGCGGTGCCCAGGCTCAGCGCGGTGCGTGCGACACCGCGCGCTGAGGGGTGAGTGGTAAAAGACATCGGGGTCCTTTGCGTATGTGAGTGCCGGAAGCGGCAAGTGGGTTGGTCATCCACTCACATAAATGCACCTTCGAGAAAATATTTGCATTCTTTTGCATATTTGCTTGTGAGGAGCGAATAGAAAAAGAAAATGCACATCACTGCATTGATGTGTATTTTTCTCTAAACCCCCGTGCGGGAGTTCATCGGAAGTAGTTTATGTGGTGAGATATCGCTATCCTAGCACCTTTTTCTATGTTTGGCGGGGCTAAAACTCGATAGTGTGGCGTAAATAATGAGATTTTTCTTTCATGTAAATGCAGATAAAGAAATGCCTAGTCGGAATATTCTCGCGACTTAAAGTAGTGATTTAAGTTTTACTCATCTATGCATAAAATGACCTGCATCACAAAGGTTATTTTATTCATAAAGTAACCCCAAAAGGGTGCTAGAGTATCTCACGGTGCGTACCCGTGCATGCACAATGTGGGGCTACCCTCAGTAGCCCCACAGGCCACAGCGCAGACACCACGCACTACAGCGCCATGCATCAACCACCCCGCACAACGACATCTACCCAGCAGATACGTGCGACGAAAACACCGCACAGCGCTAACATCTCACTCTTCCATATTCACTCGTACCGAGCACACACCTCACTCTGCGCCCTCAACGCGAGTCGGCAACGCTACGCCGCATCGTGCGCACCCGGTACCACTCACCTCAAGGACGTCCATGCTTCGCATTGCTCACCCCTCGCAGGCACGCGCCTCCCAGCGTTCCCTGCTCAGCTTCGTCACCGCAACCTGCCTGCTCTCGGCAAGCGTGATCCCCGCCGTGGCGGCACCCACCGCGCAGGCTACCCACGCAACCCAGGCTTCTGCGGCGGCACAGACTTCTAACACCACCCAGTCCGCGCCCGTGGCATACAACCGCTTCATCATCACCTACACCGATGAAGCGAAGAACGCCGCCTCCGCTGACGCCACCGCAGACCAGATTGATTGGTCCGCAGCCGCCGGTACCCAGCAGGCAACCTGGAGCGACGCACTCTACGCGGGCATCAGCTCCGAGGTGCAGAGCATTGACGAGCTGCTGAACATTAAGACCAGCTACGTCCGCTCCACCGCGCTGGATGCCAGCGTGGTCACCACCTCCGCGGAGCTCACCCCCGCGCAGGCGCAGCAGTACATGAACGCCCTGAGCGCGAACTCCAAGGTCGCCTCCGTGTCGCCCGATATGCGCCGCTACGCCACCGTGGACAACACCTCGGAGACCGTCAAGATCAACGACCCGAAGATGAACCGCATGTGGTCCCTCACCGGTGAGAAGGGCGTCTCTGCGCTGGAGGCGTGGGGCACCACCCGCGGTAAGGGCGTAACCGTGGCGGTGCTGGACTCCGGCATTACCGCCCACCCGGACTTGGACGTTAACGTGCTGCCCGGCTACGACTTCATTGCCGAGTCGGCGTTCTCCAACGACGGTAACGGCCGCGACTCCGACCCGACCGATGCCGGCAACTGGACCGTAGACAACCAGTGCTTCACCGGTTCGAAGGCGACCGCCTCCGACTGGCACGGCACCCACGTGGCGGGCACTATTGCCGCTATCGCGAACAATAACGAGGGCATTGCCGGTGTGGCACCCGAGGCGAAGATCGTGCCCGTGCGCGTTCTGGGCGCCTGCGGTGGCTTCGACTCGGACATCACCGACGGCATTATTTGGGCTGCCGGCGGTAGCGTGCGCGGCGTTCCGGCAAACCAGAACCCCGCCCAGGTCATTAACATGTCCATCGGTAGTGAGGGCACCTGCACCACCCCGTACCGCCAGGCGATTGCTCAGGCGAATAAGCGCGGCTCCATCGTGGTCGTTGCTGCGGGTAACAACAACTTTGATGCCTCGAAGTCCAGCCCCGGCAACTGCGAGGACGTCATCAACGTGGGCGCAACCGATAAGAACGGCAAGCGCTCCTACTTCTCCAACTACGGCTCCCGCGTGGACGTGAGCGCCCCCGGTGGCGACCGCCGCTACTGGGGTGGCGGTATTCTCTCCACCCTGAACGCCGGCAAGACTGCTCCCGGTAAGGCTGATTACGCCGAGTACCAGGGCACTTCCATGGCGGCGCCGCATGTTGCCGGTATTGTGGCGCTCATGAAGGCGGTCGACCCGAAGCTGACGTACGCCCAGGCGAAGAAAGCCCTGCAGTCCACCTCTCAGGGCGTTGAGTGCGACCAATCCGCGTGCGGTTCCGGCATTGTGAATGCGGCGCGCGCGGTTCAGCAGGTCCGTTCCGACCGCGAGGCTGCGGATGCTGCCGCGGCTGAGGCGGCACGCAAGAAGGCTGAGGAGGAAGCCGCACGTAAGAAGGTGGCTGAGGAGGCGGTACGCAAGAAGGCTGAAGAGGACGCTAAGCGTCAGCAGGCCCCCGCACCGAAGGTAACCCCTGCACCGAAGGTGACCCCGGCTCCGAAGTCAGGACCCGCCCGTCCCGCCCGGTGACTCGCCCCTCCTACCCGTCGCGTCCGCGTCACGTACCACCCGCGATACCGCTCCTGGTACGGTGCATCTACGAACACCTACCCGAGCAGTACTTACCCGAACAATGGCTACCTGAACAATGGTTACTTGGGCTTCGCGACCGGTAATCACCGCTAGTCAAAACTGATTTTAGATACGAAAAGCCCCCGATGAGTTTTGAACTGCCTCCCGTTTCTTGGACAACGAAAATAAAGTCCAAGAAACAGGAGGCTTTTCATGTCTATAAATCTGGGAATGAGACACGATCGTTTGCTTCGGAAACAGGCAGCGCAAATGTTTGAGAAAGGATTAGGCTATGGTTCGACCGCCAGCAGGCTTGGTGTGTCTGCCGCGACTGTGAGAGAGTGGCAGAAAATGTACCGCGCAATCGGGAAGGACGGGCTTCTTGCCATGGGAATAAAACACACCAAATACGACTATGAAACCAAGGTCGCCGCAGCGGCGGCCGTGGTTGACGGTGGGATGAGCAAGCCTGAAGCGATGATGCGCTTCGGTATTGCAAGCGCAACACCGTTGAAGCAGTGGTGCAGGCTATACCGTGAAGGCGGCGCGCAAGCGCTTAAGCCTAAGCCCAAGGGCAGGCCGAAGGGGTCGGTGCGGGCGGTGCCGCCAACGCGTGAGGAGGAACTTGCCGAGCGTGTGCGCAAGCTTGAGGCGCAGGTGGCGTACCTAAAAAAATCGATTGCCCTGAAGGCGCAGAAGCGCTCCCAAACCGGGACAAAGCCCTAGTGGTCGCTGAGCTTTCAGGGCGCGGTCACAGGCTGTACGATCTCCTTGAGGTGGCTGGCCTTGCCAGGTCGAGCTACTACTACGCGTTGGCTCATCCCCAGCAGCCAACCAGAGTGCAGCTACGTCCCAAGGTCGCGCAGATCTTTTCGCGAACCCCCAACGGGTGCGGTCACAGGCAGGTGGCTATGTGCCTGCGCGCTGAGGAAGGGGTGCGCATTGCCGATAAGACGGTCTTGAAGATGATGCGTCAGATGGGGTTGCGCTGCGGTATACGCCGTGAGAGGCCCTACCACAGGTACAACTCCTACAAGGGGGAGGTGGGGCAAAGTTTCGCCAACATCATCGGCCGCGACTTCAAGGTAGATGATACTGGCAGAAGTTGGGTACCGACGTCACCGAGTTTAAAGCTTTCCTTCGGTAAGGCCTACCTCGCGCCGGTTTACGACTTTGCTAGCAAGGAGATTGTTGCCCATTCTATCTCGATGTTCCCTAATCTTGCCCAGCAGCAAGAGATGCTTCAGATACTCATGGAGGCCAAACCCGAGGGAGCTAAGCCGATTTTGCACTCGGATATGGGGTGGCAGTATCAGCACGAGTTCTACGTCAGAACGCTTGCTGATAATGGTTTTATTCAGAGTATGTCACGCAAAGGTAACTGCATCGACAATGGCGCCACTGAGCAAGTCTTCGGACACCTGAAGGACGAGTTTTTTCGTGGCTAGGACTGGCTAACCTTTGAGAGTTTCAAAGCTGACCTTGATGCCTATATTACGCATTGGAATACAGTAAGACGTCAGGTAAAGCTTAAGGGCCTGACTCCGGTAGAGTACCGGGTTCAGGCCCTGCAGGAGGCCGTATAGCGGCTATTATTTAATGCGTCCAAGTTTCGGGGCGCAGTTCATTTCTCTCATCGGGGGCTTTTCGTGAACAGAACGCTGCCGCATCTGATGCGGCAGCTTGCTTCTCCCACCCACCCTCACGACTGACGGGTGGGAGAAATCTTGGGGTACGCCCCTAGCGAGCTGGACGCTAGGTAGAAAGCGCTAGGGACGTACCTGGGAGGCGCGCACACCGGTACGGATACCGGCTGCCTCCATGCGAGCGGACTCGTAGCTCACCGCGCGCAGACCCGAAGGTGCGTTGGTGGCAATTTCCTTCGCTCGCAGCTTTTCCTGACTCTTGGCGGGTAGAAACCCAGCGGCGCTGGACCGCGAAGCTGACCGGAATAAGGATCAGCTCGGTCAGGATCTTGGCAACCAGCAGGGACGCGCCCAGACCGGTTAGGGCTTCCATGAGAGCCGCGTTGGCTGCGAGGATACCCACCGCCAGCACGGCGTACCGCACCAGCGAGGAAGATGCCGAGGGGCGTGCGCCTCCGTCGTGCATGAGCATTCGGTTGACGGTGAAGTTCGTCAGCGCCGAGATGATACGTGCACCGACTACGGCTGCCAGGAGCGGAGCACCCAAGCCCACCAGGATGAAGAGGGCGATAGCATCCACGAGGAAGCCGGTCAGGAAAGACGATGCCAGGAAGGCAAGCAGCGGTGCGTAAATGAGCGCCGAGTCCTGCAGGGGCCTAAAGTGGCTGGTCGGGTTGCCGGGCTCGTAGACCTTCACGATGGGTACCTGCACCAGTTCCACGTCTGCGCGGGTTGCGCGCAGCAGCATGGAGAACTCGTACTCGTACTTATCGCCGGGAATCTGCAGTAGCCAGTCCAGGATCTGCGGGGTGAAGCCGCGCAGACCGGTCTGGGTGTCTGCCACGCGGGCTCCGGTCGCCAAGGCGAAGAAGCCTACGGTTGCGCTGTTGCCAATCTTGGAGCGCAGCGGCACCTTTGGTGCCTTCTTCGCCGGCGTTCGGGTCGGGCTTGGTACGCACGCCGAGGATGATGCTCCGCTGACCTGCCGCTGCGGCGGTTTCGGTGCGCACACCCACTCGGAAGATGTCCCGAGGTAGGTGCTGGCCGTCCGCGTCGGCGGTGACGATGACCTCGCCGGGGCGGTTTGCTTTCGCCCAGGCGATGCCGGTGCGCAGTGCCGCACCCTTGCCTTTGTTGGCGGGGTGGATCTGCACGGTCACGCCGTCGATGCGCAGTTCGGTAAAGATGGGTGCGTAGGTGCTGCCGGATCCGTCGTCAATCACGAGGATTTCGGCGGCAGGGTCCTGTTTGCGCAGGGCCCGGGCAAGGCGGACCAGTGATTGGTCCGGCTTATAGGCAGGTATCAGGATAATCACGATGCGCTCCCTGCAATGTAGAGGATGTCGCTGGTGCCACGTTCCTTGGTGCCACCCTGCGGGCGGTTGACCAGCTTGTTGTTGAAGACCATGGCGGAGGAGCCACCACCGTCCAGGTTGTAGGCGCTCACGCAGCCGAGGTCCTTGAACATCTGGGCGAACTCGGGCATGGTCACGCCGCGCGAGTAGTTGGTGGAGCGGCCGTCGACCACGATGAAGACCAGGTGGTTGGTGCCGAGCACGCCCACACCGGTTCGCGGCTGGTAGCCCTGGATGGAGTGGTTACCGAAGTTGGTGTCCACTTCGACGCTGTCGATGCCGTCGACGATTGCGGAGTCCTTGACCAGTGCGGGGCCGAAGGAGAGGGTGTTCCCACACGCCCTCGTTGACGAGGGTCTGGGCGTTGGTTGCGGTTTCGTCGTAGAGCTTGACGGAGCCGTCGCGGTAGAAGGCGAGGCCTTCACGTGCACCGGAGTCACGGTAGACAACACCGTTTCGGATCACGATGCCGGTGGTACGGAAGCCGTAGTAGTCGCCGTTGATCGCCCAGATGCCGTTGTGTTCGGACGCCATGTTCGAGGGGGGTGTCGATGATGTTCTGGCCGAACTTGTTGTTGGCGAAGGCGCTTCGCAGCAGGGTTGCGTTGTCGAGCTTGATGTCTGCTACGAAGGAGACGACCGCGTCCGAGCCGCTGCCGGTGGTGGTGGAGGTGATGGTAATCGAGCCTTCGTTAGCGGTGAGGCTCTGGCCGTTGACCTTCACGCCGGTCAGTTCGGTGGGATCTGCGGTGGCGGAGCCGGAGGCGCTTGCGTTTGCCTGGGCTGCTGCCGCCTCGTAGGCGGTGGTATCTTCGATTTCGGTGTGCTCTGCCAGGTAGCGGTTGTACGCCCAGCCTGCGCCGCCGCCAACTACTGCGAGTGCGCCGAGGCCGCCGCCGATGAAAATTCGACGGGTGAGCTTCTTCTTGGCTAGCTTCTGCTCTGCAGCGGTTTGCGCTGCGTTAGCTTGTTCCGCTGCGGTCTGGGTGGCCTGGTCAATGTTCTGAGTCATGTTCTGTTCGTTGTTCATGTCTCTAGAATGCCGGGCTATTCTCTGTGCCAGGCATTACTAAGCTGTGCAGAAGCTATGTATGCTTATTCATTCCAGGCTTTTTTATTACTGCCTGTTCCGTATTACCAGAAGATGCTATACACACCCATGTATAAACATGTGTACTGGCTGTGTGTACCAAGCAGTTGAGCACCCACCGCATCCCCACTCCCCCACGCGCACGTGGCCACTCGAAGGCACGAAAAAACCGGCTGAGCACCCCGTGCGGGGCCTCAAGCCGGTTCATCATCTATGAAATACGCTCGGTCGATATGCACCGAATCATTCCGCGTATTCTTTATGCCTCATCCTCGTAGGACGCGTACTTTTCTGCGTATGCCGAGTAGTCGTCCTCGTCGTCATAGCGACGGCGGGACGAATCGGAGGACTTCGTTTTCTTCGCGCTGCTGAGCTCGCGCTCGAGTGCGCTGTAGTCGGTCTCGGGGCTGAAGTACTTCATCTCCCGAGCCTGCCTTGTTGCTTTAGCCTTCTGACGGCCGCGCCCCATGGCGTGACCCCCTCTTTCATCCTGTCCGAGGCGAACAGCACGCGCGGCGCATCGCTCTCGGATCGTTCAACAGTCTTTACTACACTATAGAGTACCCTGTTTCAGCCCTGAATGTCTCGCTGGACGGCACCTATTTTGCGTATCAGAGCACTTCTTCGCACCGGAACAACCGTTTTATTTTGCACCCGCAGCTTTTTTACCCCAGCCGCCACACTCCCTATATAACACGTAGCCCCGCACCGGATATATCACTATATCCGATGCGGGGCGAGTGTCTCTGCCTCCGGCTCACTCACAAGACCGGGTTCAGAGAGAGGGTACCGTGCAGGTCATGACATCCCGCACGGGGTCTAAGGGAGAGCCCCCTGCCGCTGAGCCTGCGGCGAAGGAGCTGCTAGCTTGCGGTAAAGGAGCCCAGCGAGGTGGCGTTAGAAGCCAGGGTGGTGCTGGAGGCATCCACGCTATCGGTGGTGGTGTACACGGTGTAGCTCTCGCCCTTGGTGATCTTGGAACTGGAGACCAGGATCAGTGCGGTGCTGGAGTTAGTCACCTTGTAGTTCGCCACCACGTTACCGGAGGAGTCGGTCACCTGTACGGTGGTGCCTGCGCTCAGGTTCGATACGTTGCTGATCTTCACGTAGCCGCTGGTGGAGTTGGTCGAGGGTGCCTCGAACATGTCGCCGGAGTTACCCGCGGCTACGGTCGTGCCGTTGAGCAGCAGGTCACCGTTGGTGTCCAGGGATGCGTTACCGCCGGTGAAGGGACCGTTCACGATCAGGGTGCCACCGGAGAGGGTTGCCGTACCGTTGGAGTCGATGCCGTCGCCGTTCGTATTCACGGTGACGGTACCGCCGGTGATGTTGATGGTTGCGTCGACCACCTCGAAGGTGCCGCCACCACCCATGCCGCCGCCCATGCCGCCACCTGCGCCACCGCCAGCCGGGGGCTGACCCATAGTGCCCGAGGGAGCCTGACCGCCACCTGCAGGTACCTGACCTGCGCTACCGCTGGGCGCCTGGGGCGCAGAGTTCTGGCCACCCTGCGCGCTCTGCTTAGTCGAGGTTGCAGTAGTCGACTCAGTGCTGGTCGAGGTGGTGCTGTACGAGGCGTTGATACCGTCATCGGAGCTGGTCACGTTCACGGTGCCGTCCAGGATGTTGATGTACTGCGCCTCAATACCCTCGTTCGCCCTGGTAATGTTCAGGGTACCGCCGGAGATTTCAAGCACGCGCTCAGCCTTGAAACCGTCATCACCTGCAGAGATGTTCACGGTACCGCCGCTCAGGCGTACCCAGCCGCGGTTGCCGTCGGTGTCGTTAGTTGCCTTGATGCCGTCCTTGGTTGCGGTCACGGTGATGGTGCCGTCCAGGATATCGACGTAGTCCTTACCCTTGATGCCGGTGTTTGCCGCGTTCACTTCCAGGGTGCCGGAGGCAATGACCAGGCCGTCAGAGGTGTGGATACCCTCTTCGTACTTACCTTCAACCTTCAGGGTGCCTTCGCCCGCCAGGGTCAGGTCACTCTTGGAGTAGATAGCTGCATCGGGGCTGCCGCTGGCGGTATCCGAGTAGGAGGAGCCGTCAGAGACGGTGTTGGTGGTACCCGAGGCGGTGTAGATAACGACCTCGTCCGCCTCAACAACGTTGATAGCTGCACCGGTGGAGTTGGTGATTGTCGCGTTGTTCAGGATCAGGCGGACCATGTCACTGTCGGCTGCATCAACCTTAATCTGGCCATCGTAGGTGCCGGTGAGCTTGTAGTTGCCCGCCTTGGTGATGGTGATGACGCCGTCGCTGACGGTCACACCGTCGGTCGCGGTCGGGTTAGAAAGATCGATAGTAACTTCGCTGGAGGAATCCCAGGTCAGATCCTTCGCGGAGTAGTGGGTGTCCTCGGCGAGCTTCGCTCCGCTCTTCACGTCGGTGGAGAAGGAGTCTGCCACCTTCGACGTGGTGCCCGAAGTGCTCGAAGCGGAGGTACTGATTGCACTCGAAGCGCTGGCATTCGATGCCGAGGTTGCCGAGCAGCCGGTCAACGCCAGGGCTGCCAGGAGGGTAATGGAGGTTGCGCTCTTAATCATATTGCTCTTTTTCACGGGTTTTCCTTTGTGTTTGGGTGACCACTCGCGTAGAGCCAGCGCCACAGGGGTAAGACGTATGTGAAATGTGAATATGTGTGAGAGCGGTTATTGCCTGAGTGGGGCGAATAAGGCCGATGTTGTGCTTGGTTCGGGGGTATAGGTTAGGGGGCTGGGGACGCGGGTAAGGTAGGGTGCGCTACCCTACCCGCGCATCCAGATTGTTGTTATAGCCAGATTGCCGTTTTAGGCGGCTGCGAAACGCTCGGTCAGCAGCTTCTGGTAGTCCTCTTCGGTCATGTCATCCACGTTCAGGCGGGTGCCATTGACCGGTTCCAGGTGCATCCAGTTCTTCAGGGTTTCTTCCCACTTGTTGCTTGCCAGCTGCGGGTTCAACGCCGCCATACCGGTTGCAAACTTGGAAATCTTCGCGGGGGGTGATGCCCGCATCCCAGAGGTGCTGATCTGCCACGGAGGGCTCCACGCCGGACTTGGTTTCGATGATGACCGCATTCGGCAGGCCGTAGGTGGTGCCGACCAGGTTGCCGTGGAAGTTGCGGTAGTTCACGCCCGCCATGAGGATGTTCTCGGACATGGGGGTCCAGGTCAGGGCGTTATCTACGGTCATACGGGAGGCGACCGGGTTCTTCTCGCTCTGCGGCAGGAAGACCGTGGTACGGCGGTAGCCGGTGGTCAGAACCGCCTCCAGCTTGTGCACGGGGCCGGCGAGGATATCGCCGAGTGCTGCGGTGATGTACTCGTGACCTTCCGCGGTGAGCGTATCGCGGTTCTCGAAGGTGTACGGGATACGCTTCTTGACGGTCATATCCTGCTCACCGTCGGTCTTGACCTCCAGGAAGGTCAGTTCCGAGTCCAGGTAGCTACGGGTACGGATCTTGAAGGTGTCGTCGCGGCTGTAGGCTGCCGAGTGGTAGCTCTGCATCTGCGGGGTGTCGAAGTAGACCGAGTCGTAGGCGAAGTCGCGCTGGCCATCGATTTCCATGACGGAGGCGTCTGCGTCGAGCGTGGAGAGTACCTTGGCGGCGGTTTCTGCGTCGACAATGTACTTGCGGTCCACGCGGGTCTGCATGGCTGCCTTTTCGTTCATGGCTTCGAGGCTGATGCTCTTCCACTCTGTGGGAATGATGTTTGCGGCTGCGTTAGTCATGGGTCTTCGTCCTTCTGGGGTGCCGCCCCTGCGTGCTGTGCGCTGGGGGGCGGCGTGTCGTGGGTATCGGAGAGTTTGTGCAGTTGGAGTGAATCGGAGGCTTTTATACCGGCTGGTCTTACTTGCCCACCAGGGTGCGCTGGAGCGGAACCATCCGGGTGTCCAGGGTGGTGTGCGCCTCGGCTGTGGGAACCTGAGGTGCTGCCGAGTAAGCCGCAGGAGCCTGCGATGCTACCGTCTGAGCGGCTACAGGCTGAGCCGCCTCCCCTGCCGCGGGGGTGCCGCCCTCGGTGGTTTCCTTGGGCTGGTAGGTGACGGTGGCGCGGGCCAGGTCGTTCACCATGTCCAGCTCGGTGATCTTCGCCGAGGTGACGGTGTAACCCAGGCGAGCGCTCAGGTATGCCTTGAGCTCTTCCTCGTCGCTGATTGCACGATCGGCGGTAACGGTCTGAGTCTGATCGGTAGAGACCGGGGCGCTGCGCGAGTCGAGAATCGCGATGAGGCCGACCAGGGTAGCCATGAGGCCGAAGGCGATGTACGCCGGGCTAATGTTCACACCTGCAATCATGCCGACCGAGAGGGCTACGAAGTAGTAACCCACCTCGCGCTGGCTCAGGGCGGTGGAACGCAATCGGATAATCGACAGGACACCGAAGAGGCCCATACCCATAGCGGATGCGTTCGATCCGGCGGATACCAGCGCCACCGAGACGGTGAAGATGCCGGCGTTGATGACCGCGTAGGAAATCATCAGTTCGCGGTTGCGGTGCCGCACCATGTAGAGAGTGCAGAGAGCTGCGATGGCTATAGCGTCGGCGAGTGCCATGGTCAGAATAGTCATTGGGTGCTCCAGATATCGTGTCGTGATGTTCGCGGTGCTCTTTGCTGTCTGTTCTTCAGCTCCAAGCTGTGCGTTCTTTGTAGTATCTAGATTCCCGTGCAAGCCTGTGTTTACCCTGTGCTGCCCTTAACTTAGAGATAAGTGTTATATGTCTCTAATAAATACACTTATCGTGGCGCTATTCAATCGTAATTTTTCTCTTTTCTCGTGTCCTTGACGGAGCATCCCACAGCTTCAAAAAGCACAAAAAATGGGCTCCCTCCGATATGGAGGGAGCCCATAAAAGCAGCTAAAAACTTAGCGACTAGGCGTTATTATGCCTTCTTGCGCATGCGGGTTGCCACGATGGTCGCGCCACCAGCACCCAGAGCAATCAGACCCAGACCAGCAGCGGTCATCGCATCGGATGCACCGGTCTTAGCCAGGGAAGAAGAGCTCTTGGAGGATGCGTTCGAAGAACCGGAGCCCAGGTTGTCGTTCGAGCCGGAGCTCAGCGAAACACTGTCGGACTTGGAGTTCTCGTAGTTCGGCTGCTCTTCACAACCCTTTTCGTCACCGTCAGCGTCGAACTTCTCGCGGAAGTCCGGGTCGCCCTTGTAAATGGGGCCACCACGGTCTGCCCACACGTCGGCGCAGTTCTGGTACTTGTCGGTCTTCTCGCCCTTTGCGGAGGAGTCGGAAGCCTGGTCAGACTTCTGGTCTTCAGACTTCTGCTCTTCGGCGGGCTTCTGGTCCTCAGCGGGCTTGGTTTCCTTAGCGTCCTCAACTGCGGGTGCGGAGGTCTCTTCAGCAGGCTTGGGAGCCTCAGTGGTCGGATCCTGAATGGGAGCCGGGGTCGAGTCCTCGGAGGGAGCGGGGGTCGGATCCTCGGAGGGAGCCGGGGTGGGCTCTTCGCTAGGTGCGGGAGCGGGCTGCTCTGCAACCTTAATGGTCACGGTAGCTGCCTTACCGCCGCGGGGAACGTCGCCGTCCTTCAGGGAGCCGGACAGCAGGTAAATGTCAACGGAAACGCTGCCGTGCAGCTCTTCCTGCCAGGGGATGGTAACGGAGAAGTTGCCAGCCGCGTCAGCGTGGATTTCCAGGTAGTCCTGGCTATTAATCTTGACAGCACCCTTGTTCAGCTTCAGTGCCAGGACGGAACCGGAGGTGCCGTCAGCGGTCTTGAAACCCTCGCCGCCAATATTCAGACCCTGACCCTCAACCCATACGTCGGGGGCGATGAACTGTGCAGAGTCTGCGTAGGTGTGGACAACCTGAGGCGCACCTTCAACAGCGAAGGTCGCGGGGACGGAAGTAGCAACGAGGCCACAGCCGATGAGGGCGGTGGCACCAATGCGTGCGATGTTGTTTCGAATATTCATGCCACCCATTCTAACGAGCGAAGCTTGGGATACCGGCTCCCAAGACGCTAATTTGCCATGACCTGACTCACAAAACATATTTTTCTTGAAGGTTTATTGAAGGCATGGTTGAACTATATAAGCCTTTTGCACCGCCGTGCACACCTAAACTCTCAACCCGACGTTGAAGAAACTAACAGGTACATACCCCATCCCATCAGCACAACCCAATAGCAAAAACCACCCCGTTAAACGCGAAAATCCCCTTCCCCGAACACTCGAAAGCATTCAGGGGAAGGGACCCTCATGCACACCGCACCGGGCGGCAACAGTTTTTAGGAGTTCTTGCGCTTACGCACAGCAGACACGCCAGCAACACCCAGACCCAGAGCTACCAGACCCATACCAGCAATGGTGAAGGCGTTAGAAGCACCGGTGTTAGCCAGGGAAGAGCGCTGAGCACGGCTCGAAGTGTAGCTGCTCGAAGAGGAAGAGCTGCCGCCCAGGTTATCCAGACCACCAGAGTTACGGGACGAAGAACCCGAGGAGCTGTTGGAGGAGGAACCGTCAGTCACCTCGCTGTTAATGACCTCGCAGCCCCAATCATTCTTGTCATTATCGAACTTCTGGCGGAAGTCCGGGTGACTCTTATGCATGGGCGCCAGGCTAGCGGCCGCAACCTCTGCACAGTTCGCAAAGCGAGTGCTCTCAGCCGAAGCGGTCACCTGCTCGGTAGCGGAGGCGGAATCACCCAGCTGATCCTTCGCCTCATTCGCAACGACTGCGTTCTGATCAGCAGAAGCCGAAGCCGATGCGCTCGCAGAAGCAGTTGCCGAAGCGGAGGGGGGTCGCCACCACAGAAGCAGAAGCCGATGCGGTAGCCGAGGGGCTCACCGAAGCGGTAGCGGACGCCTTCTCATCGGCGCGGTCCTTGATCTTTGCATCCACGGAGGCAACAACCTCATCAGCTGCGGTAGCCGAAGCAGTCGCGGAAGCCGAGGGGGTTACAGATGCGGAGGGGGTAGCCACCACGGAAGCGGTTGCCGAAGCGCTCGCAGATGCGGTAGCGGAGGGGGTTGCTTCCTGAACGGAGCGAGCCTCAATCTTCACGGTGGCTGCCTTGCCGCCGCGAGCGGTGTCGTTGTCCTTTAGGGAACCGGAGAGCAGGTAGACGTCCACGGAGATACGCTCATCCAGGTCGTCCTGCCAGGGAATGGAAACGGAGAAGTTGCCCTTCTCATCAGCCTGAACTTCCAGGTAGTCCTTGCCGTCAATCTTGACGGAGCCCTTGTTCAGCTTGATAGCGATGGTGGAGCCGGAGGTGCCGTCCTGGGTCAGGAAGCCTTCGCCGGTAATCTTCAGGGTTTCGCCCTTGTACCAAACCTCAGAAATGTGGGAAGTAGCCTTGTCGGAGTAGACGTGAGTGACGGACTCTTCGCCGTTCTGAGCGAACGTTGCGGGGATTGCGGTAACCACCAGGCCGCAACCAATCAGGGCGGTGGCACCGAAGCGAGTGATAGTGTGTCGAATGTCCATCCCATCATTTTATCCTCGCGTAATGGGTGTATCCGCCTGTCCAGGGGCTATTTAAAATGAATTACGCCACAAAGTAGCACTTTCGTGCAGTTAATGACGGGCCAACTACAGGTCAGTGCACGCGCGGCAAAATTCGCCGGGCGCCAGCGTTACCCAGTCGTGCCGGCGCCACCTAGTTGTGCCAGTGCTACTTAGTCGTCAATCTCGTCAAGCATGAGCTCCAGCGCCTCACCCACGCCGCTACGCCACAGGTAGGTTGCCTTCGCATCGGCGCGTCCCGGACCTCCGTTAATGATGGCGACCGGTTTGCCGGCGCGCAGAGCCTCCAGCACAATCTTGTAGCTGCTCATGACCGCTACCGAGGAGCCGACCACCAGCAGCGCCGAACACTCGGCGAGCATGGCATCCTTGAGCGCTTTGCGTTCGGCGGGCACGGATTCGCCAAAGTACACCACGTCCGGCTTGAGGCGGGTCGAACCGCAGGCGAGGCAGGGCACCATCTGAAAATCGCGGATGTAGCGGTCGTCCAGTTCCACGTCACCGTCGGGGTTCACGCGCAGGTCTTCGTCTTCAAGGCGCGCCAGGTAGCCGGGGTTCGCCGCATCCAGGCGCGTATCGAGGCTTTCGCGCCCCTCATCCTGACCGCAGTCCAGGCACACAATACGCGACAGGTCACCGTGCAGCGCCAGCAGATTAGAGCTTCCGGCACGGGCGTGCAGACCGTCCACATTCTGCGTAATCACACCACTCACGGCACCCAGCTGCTCCAGCTCAGCGAGCGCATAGTGGGCACGGTTCGGCTGGGCGCGGCGCATGCGGCGCCAGCCCACGTAGGAGCGCGCCCAATAGCGCTGACGCGCGGCGTCATCGTAGCGAATTCCTGGTAGGTCATGGGACGGTGATCGTGCAGGGAACCACCCGGGCCGCGGTAGTCGGGGATGCCGGATTCGGTGCTCACGCCCGCGCCGGTGAGCACGAGAACCTTACCCGCCTTGAGTAGCTCGGCAATACCCGCGGCGGCGTACCCCTCGTCGTGCGGGGTGGCGTTCTCGGAGACGACTCGCTGAATCGAGCGGATTGCGGCACGGTGCACGGAGGCGATTTCTTCGCGCTGTTCACCGGCTGCGGCAAAGTTCTGCTGGTCAGTCCAGCGGTCCATTCTTCTCCTCTATGCTCTGTGCTCTCGTACGTTGTTCTCGCACGTTAAAGGGCTGTGGGGCACCCCCATTTCGAGGGTACCCCACAGCCTATTTCTTATGGTTTCGAACTGGCAAACTCAGCCACGGGCTAAGTCCGCCCAGCCAACCGGATGAGCTTAGTTCTCAGCCTTCTGCTCACGCTCGGAGGTCACCGACAGGCCGTCGCTGGCAACGTCCGGGTTCACGTCCACGGTCACGGTGTCGCCGTCGTGGATTGCACCGGAGAGGATGCCTCGAGCCAGGCGGTCGCCAATCTCGCGCTGTACCAGGCGGCGCAGCGGGCGGGCACCGAATGCCGGGTCGTAGCCGGTTTTACCCAGCCACTCCAGGGCGGCGGGGGTGACGTTCAGGGTGAGGCGGCGGTCCTCCAGACGCTTAGCCATGCTCTTGACCTGCAGACCCACAATCTGACCCAGGTTCTCAGCCGACAGGGGCTGGAACATGATGATGTCGTCCAGTCGGTTGAGGAACTCGGGGCGGAATGCCTGGTGCACAACCTCCATGGCCTTCTCGGATCGCTCGTCGAAGGGCAGGTCCTGGTTGACCAGGTACTGCGAACCGAGGTTCGAGGTCAGAATCAGGATGACGTTGCGGAAGTCCACGGTGCGGCCCTGACCGTCGGTCAGGCGGCCGTCATCGAGTACCTGCAGCAGGATGTCGAAGACCTCGGGGTGTGCCTTCTCAACCTCGTCGAGCAGGACCACCGAGTAGGGGCGACGGCGTACAGCCTCGGTCAGCTGACCGCCCTCTTCGTGGCCGACGTATCCGGGAGGGGCACCGACCAGGCGAGAAACGGTGTGCTTCTCGGAGTACTCGCTCATGTCGATACGTACCAGGGCACGCTCGTCATCGAACTGGAACTCAGCCAGTGCCTTAGCCAGCTCGGTCTTACCAACACCGGTCGGGCCCAGGAACAGGAAGGAACCAATCGGGCGGTCCGGGTCGGAGATACCGGCGCGGGCGCGGCGCACAGCGTCAGAGACAGCGACCACTGCGGCTTCCTGACCAATCAGGCGGGCACCGATGCGCTTCTCCATTTCGAGCAGCTTCTCGGACTCACCCTGCATCATGCGACCTGCGGGAATGCCGGTCCAGGAGGAGATCACCTCGGCAATATCGTCCGCGGTAACCTCTTCGGAGACCATGGACTCGCTCTTGGCGGTGTCCTCGGCGCGCTGTGCTTCTTCCAGCTCAGCCTGCTTCGCGGGAATTTCACCGTAGAGCAGGCGAGATGCCTCGGCGAGGTTACCCTCGCGCTGTGCAACCTCTGCGCGGGAGCGCAGCTCGTCAATCTCAGTCTTGAGGTCACCCACGCGGTTCAGGTTCGCCTTCTCGGCTTCCCAACGGGCGTTGAGGGAGTCGAGCTGTTCCTTCTTGTCTGCCATGTCCTTGCGCAGCGCTTCCAGACGCTCCACGGATGCGGGGTCGGTTTCGCCGGCAAGTGCCAGTTCCTCCATGGTGAGGCGGTCCACGGCGCGGCGCAACTGGTCGATTTCCTCCGGTGCGGAGTCAATTTCCATGCGCAGGCGGGATGCTGCCTCGTCAATCAGGTCAATTGCCTTGTCAGGCAGCTGACGGGAGGGAATGTAACGGTTGGACAGGGTTGCTGCAGCAACCAGCGCGGAGTCAGCAATCTGCACCTTGTGGTGTGCCTCGTAGCGTTCCTTCAGACCACGCAGAATACCGATGGTGTCCTCGACGCTGGGCTCGCCCACGTACACCTGCTGGAAGCGGCGCTCCAGGGCGGGATCCTTCTCGATGTTCTCGCGGTACTCGTCCAGGGTGGTCGCACCGATCAGGCGCAACTCGCCACGGGCAAGCATGGGCTTGAGCATGTTGCCTGCGTCCATGGAGCCTTCGGAAGCACCAGCACCAACGACGGTGTGAATCTCGTCGATGAAGGTCACGATCTGACCCTCGGACTTCTTGATTTCTTCGAGGACTGCCTTCAGGCGTTCCTCGAATTCACCGCGGTACTTTGCGCCTGCAACCATGGAGCCCAGGTCCAGGCTGATGAGGGTCTTGCCGCGCAGGGATTCGGGCACGTCGCCGGAAACCATGCGCTGTGCCAGGCCTTCCACGACGGCGGTCTTACCAACGCCGGGCTCACCAATCAGCACGGGGTTGTTCTTGGTACGGCGGGAAAGCACCTGCACGACGCGGCGAATCTCAGAGTCACGGCCGATGACCGGGTCAAGCTTGCCTGCGCGAGCAATGGCGGTCAGGTCGGTGCCGTACTTTTCGAGCGCCTGGAAGGTGCCTTCGGGGTCGGGGGTATCCACGGTGCGGTCTCCTCGGACGGTGGGGATGGTCTGTGCAATGAGCTCTGCGGTAGCGCCGAGCTTGTGCATTGCTTCAGCTGTGCTATCGGTGCCGCTGGCAATGCCCAGCAGAATCATTTCGGTAGAAACGTAGGTATCTCCGAAGCCCTGGGCGCGGGTCTGTGCCGCCTGCAGAGCGGAAAGCGCGGCACGGCTGAGGGAGGCGTTCTGCACGGAGGCACCGGATGCCTTCGGCAGCTTCTTGATTTCGGCGGATGCGGCCTCGGAGATAGCGTCTACATCCAGGCCTGCAGCCTTGAGGACTGCTACGGCGACGCCTTCGCGCTGGTCCATGAGGGCCTTGAGGATGTGCGCGGTTTCAATAGTGGGGTTGCCGGCGGTTTGAGCATTAGTATTTGCCGCCGAGATGACTTCTTGACTCTTGGTGGTGAACTTGTTGTCCATGATGTTCCTTTCGTGTTTCGAGGGGCTTATCCTATGCGCCCCCGCATTACATAACTTGAGTCTACTCCACTCAATTATGTTTCGCAAGCCTCCTGTAAAAAATTTTCGTATTTTTTGCCCCACCTCACACCCCTGGCCCCCAAACAAAAGCCCCGGACAAAAACCCCAGTCAAAACCGCATTGTTATACTGACCGGACTGGGTACTTGCGAGGCTGGGCGCTTGCGGGCTCCCGCAACAATCACAGTCACGAATGGGGACCCACATGAAAATACTGGTTCTAGGTGCAACCGGCCGCACCGGTTACCTCTTCATCCGCAAATCCCTAGAGGAGGGGCACACCGTCACCGCCTACGTGCGCAACCCCGACAAGGCGCTAACACTTTTGGGGGCACACCAAAATCTCACTATCATTCCGGGAGCCCTGAACGATGCCGAGCAGCTCGCCGCAGCATCCTCCGGGCAAGACGTGATGGTCAGCATCCTGGGTCAGAAAGCCACGGTGCGAGAATTTCTCTCCTCCACGTTCATGCAGGAGCGCCTGCCCCTCATCATGGAGGCGGTCACGGGTGCAGGCGTAAAGCATTGCGTTCTGATGAGCGCCTACGGTGTCGGCGATACGATGCGGACCGCGTCCCTGCCCATGCGCCTGGTATGCAAGGTCATCATGCGCGGCATTTTTACCGACAAGGTTAAGGCGGACGCCCTGGTTGCCGAATATCAGCCGTATATTTCGCGTGCACATCCGGGCAGGCTGACCGATAAGCCAGGTAAGGGCGGGGTGAAGGTGTTTGATATGGCGAGTGTCGAGCGAACTCCAGGCATTCCGACGATTGCCCGTGAAGACGTCGCCGATGCGCTACTCACTATCGCCAAGAACCCCCAGAACGCGGGCACAGATTTTTTGGTGACGATTGGGGACGTTACCCTACGCTCGCCCCAGAAATAAACCGGTAGGCTTAATGACATGACGACTACGAACACCTTCCCCGCCGCCATTCTCTTCGACCACGACGGAACCCTCGTCGATACCGAACCCGTATGGGCTGCCGCAAAGGTTGCTCTCACCGCAGAATTTGGCGGCACCTGGACCGAGCAGGACACCCTCGACTGCCTGGGCCTATCCATGCAGTTCACCCTGGATCGCCTGCGCGAGCGCGGCGTAAACCTGCCAGACGAGGAGATTAACGATCGACTGGTGGCGAAGGTGCGCGAGGCCCTGGCGCAGCAGCCGGTCGAGTTCCTTCCTGGCATTGAGCGTTTCCTCTCGGAGGTTCACGATGCACAGATTCCGGCCGCCATCGTCACAAACGCAACCACCTCCGTGGCTCGCCGCACCGCAAACGCGGCACCCGAGGGCACGTTCTCGGTGGTTATTGGCAACGATGAGACCACCAACCCCAAGCCGGACCCGCAGCCCTATCTTTTGGCGGCGGAGCGTCTGGGTGTTGACCCGACTCAGTGCGTGGCTCTCGAGGATTCCCCTTCGGGCGTGCGCAGTGCGACCGCGGCAGGTATGCGTGTCATTGTTGTACCGGGCGAGCTGGAGGTTCCGGCGGAGCTGGGCACCGCACGCCTCAAGCATGAGGAGCTGACCCTGGAGGCGGTTCGCGCGCTGGCGTAGCCGCCCGATTCGCACGCGGGAAGCCCTACAGAAAGGCCGGAAGCTCTGTAGAAAACTGAATACGCTTCACCATAAAGGGTGGGATGCGCGATATGAGATACCGCGCGTCCCACCCTTTGTGCGTGCTTGGGCGGTGAGCCACGCGGGCATTTGGGGCTGACACGTTTAAGCAGCGCCTTTTGAACAGGGGCTTTTAAGTGTGGCGCGACACATAGATGACAATTTATTACGAATTACTCAAAATAACCTTGACAGCGGTTCCTTAAAATGATTTACTCATAATAACGATTCGGCGGGGCGACAAATCCCACCGAACCACAAACATCACAGCATCATGAAGGAGACCATCATGGCATTTGCAAACTACACCGCACCCGGCCTGACCCTCGAAGAAGGCAAGGGCATTTCCGAGGTTCTCCAGGCACGTCTGCACGACCTGAACGACCTGCACCTGCTGCTGAAGCACGCTCACTGGAACGTGACCGGCCCCGGCTTCATCGCCGTTCACGAAATGATTGACCCCCAGGTCGACACCGTCCGCGAGTTCGTCGACGCCATCGCAGAGCGCATGGCAACCCTGGGCGCAACCCCCAACGGCCTGGCTGGCGCACTGGTCGCACAGCGTACCGTCGAGGATTACCCCGTCGGCCGCGCACGCGTTGCTGACCACCTGCACGCTCTGAACGACGTGTACACCCGCGTGATTGAGGCTCACCGCAAGGCGATTGCATTCGCTGGCGAGTCCGACCCCATCACCGAGGACCTGCTGATTGGCCAGACCGCTGAGCTGGAGAAGTTCCAGTGGTTCATCCGCGCGTTCCTGGAAAACGGCGAAGGCAACATCTAAGCCGCAACCATCTAAGTTGTGGCCTCTAAACTGTAGCCTACCTATAGCGGCACGTCATGTAGGCGTTAGCTTTTAGAGTCACAAGCCGGGCGGGTGCGCTCTCCTTATGGAGGGTGCACCCGCCCGGCTTTTTACACTCGAAGCTGCCCCGCTTATTCCCAACCACTTTTACCTTTCCCGGCACTTGAGTCCTCGCCCGTGCGGTATCACAAAGTACGTTGAGGCGAACAATAACACCGGGTTAGGCCGTCCTAGATTTTCTGTTCGGAGTGCTCTACAGTGGTTCACTGATCAACTCAGAACACACAGATTAAACGCATGATTGCGCGCCCGGGAGATACCCGGCGCGACCCGCATCCGGCGGAAAGAGAGAGATATGAGCACGCACGCCCCGAACGAGCACGGCGAAGACACGTACGGCGAGCAGACCGAGAAGCTTCAAGCTGACGCGGCCGAGGCTGAAAGGACCGCAGCTGAGGCGACCGAGCACAAGCCGACCCGCCACAGTGCGGTTACTTCCCCCTCCCCCGCGCAGATTAAGCGTTGGCGCCGCTACCTGGCCGACGAGGAGTCGGAGGCACGCATCTACCGTTACCTGGCTCGCCGCGCCGAGGGCACCGACCGCGAAATCTTGCTGCAGGTTGCTGAGGCGGAGAAGCGTCACCAGCAACATTGGCGTGACATGCTCGGCGAACACGCGGATGTTCACGTGCGCCCGTCCCTGCAATCTCAGCTACTGCAGTTCTTGGCGAAGAACTTCGGTTCGGTGTTTATTCTGGCGATGGCGCAGCGCGCGGAATCCCGCTCCCCTTACGCTGAGGATCCGGACGCCACCGAGGAAATGGCGGCTGACGAGGCGATTCACGAGGAAATTATCCGTGCCCTGGCGACCAGTGGCAGGGAGAAGCTTTCGGGTAATTTCCGTGCGGCAGTCTTTGGTGCTAACGACGGTTTGGTGTCAAACCTGGCGCTGACTATGGGTATTACCGCCTCGGGCGCATCCAGCTCGATGGTTCTACTCTCGGGTATTGCGGGTCTGCTGGCGGGTGCACTGTCGATGGCGGCGGGTGAGTTCGTGTCGGTGCGCTCTCAGCGTGAACTGCTGGATGCATCCCAGCCGACCCAGGTGACCCTGCGTGTTGCGCACGATTTGGATTTGGACTCGAACGAGCTGGAGCTCATTTACCGTGCCCGCGGCATGGATCCGGACGCGGCGCATCACCGTGCGATGGAGCGCTTCGGCTACCTGGATTGTGACTGCGATCCGTCGCTGTCTCACCGCGAGGATGGGGATCGTGAGGAGAACGTGGCTTTGGGTACCGATATTGGTGCCGCCGCTGCTTCGTTTGCGTTCTTCGCTTCGGGTGCGTTGGTTCCGATTCTGCCCTATATCTTTGGCTTGTCGGGTGTGTTCGCGATGGTGCTGTCTCTGCTATTTGTGGGTGCGGCGCTGGGCTTCACCGGCGGCGTGGTGGGTCTGCTTTCGGGCACTTCCCCGCTCAGGCGCGGTGTTCGCCAGATTCTAATTGGCTTTGGTGCGGCGTTCGTGACCTACCTGCTGGGTTTGGCGTTCGGTACGACGGTCGGCTAATCAAGAACCCCATAAATAGGCTTTCAACAAGTGTATATAGCCGCTCGGGCATGTTCCGCGCTCTCCCCTGCGCCGTGCATCCCGAGCGTAGAAAACCCCCGGCGGGTGAGTCATGAACTGCGCCCCGAAACTTGGACGCATTAAATAATAGCCGCTATACGGCCTCCTGCAGGGCCTGAACCCGGTACTCTACCGGAGTCAGGCCCTTAAGCTTTACCTGACGTCTTACTGTATTCCAATGCGTAATATAGGCATCAAGGTCAGCTTTGAAACTCTCAAAGGTTAGCCAGTCCTGGCTACGAAAAAACTCGTCCTTCAGGTGTCCGAAGACTTGCTCAGTGGCGCCATTGTCGATGCAGTTACCTTTGCGTGACATACTCTGAATAAAACCATTATCAGCAAGCGTTCTGACGTAGAACTCGTGCTGATACTGCCACCCCATATCCGAGTGCAAAATCGGCTTAGCTCCCTCGGGTTTGGCCTCCATGAGTATCTGAAGCATCTCTTGCTGCTGGGCAAGATTAGGGAACATCGAGATAGAATGGGCAACAATCTCCTTGCTAGCAAAGTCGTAAACCGGCGCGAGGTAGTACTACCGAAGGAAAGCTTTAAACTCGGTGACGTCGGTACCCAACTTCTGCCAGAGTATCAGTACTGAAGTCGCAGTAGATGATGTTGGCGAAACTTTGCCCCACCTCCCCTTGTAGGAGTTGTACCTGTGGTAGGGTATCTCACGGCGTATACCGCAGCGCAACCCCATCTGACGCATCATCTTCAAGACCGTCTTATCGGCAATGCGCACCCCTTCCTCAGCGCGCAGGCACATACTACCTGCCTGTGACCGCACCCGTTGGGGGTTCGCGAAAAGATCTGCGCGACCTTGGGACGTAGCTGCACTCTGGTTGGCTGCTGGGGATGAGCCAACGCGTAGTAGTAGCTCGACCTGGCAGGTACCAGCCACCTCAAGGAGATCGTACAGCCTGTGACCGCGCCCCTGAAAGCTCAGCGACCACTAGGGGCTTTGTCCCGGTTTGGGAGCGCTTCTGCGCCTTCAGGGCAATCGATTTTTTTAGGTACGCCACCTGCGCCTCAAGCTTGCGCACACGCTCGGCAAGTTCCTCCTCACGCGTTGGCGGCACCGCCCGCACCGACCCCTTCGGCCTGCCCTTGGGCTTAGGCTTAAGCGCTTGCGCGCCGCCTTCACGGTATAGCCTGCACCACTGCTTCAACGGTGTTGCGCTTGCAATACCGAAGCGCATCATCGCTTCAGGCTTGCTCATCCCACCGTCAACCACGGCCGCCGCTGCGGCGACCTTGGTTTCATAGTCGTATTTGGTGTGTTTTATTCCCATGGCAAGAAGCCCGTCCTTCCCGATTGCGCGGTACATTTTCTGCCACTCTCTCACAGTCGCGGCAGACACACCAAGCCTGCTGGCGGTCGAACCATAGCCTAATCCTTTCTCAAACATTTGCGCTGCCTGTTTCCGAAGCAAACGATCGTGTCTCATTCCCAGATTTATAGACATGAAAAGCCTCCTGTTTCTTGGACTTTATTTTCGTTGTCCAAGAAACGGGAGGCAGTTCATCATCCGCCGGGGGTTTTCTATATGTTCTTACCCTGCATGAGGGGTTGATCTATTACGGGTGAATCTCCGCGGTGGTGGCCTGACCGGAAACGCTCTCCGAACCGCTCGCGCCGTTGCCGGAGTAGGTCAGGTTTGCGACCTGCACGCTGGAGGTCTGCTTGTACGAAACCCAGCCGTCGTTTGCCGGGAAGCGCAGCTGCGCCGGCATGAAGTTGGTCTGGCTGTAGTACTTGGTGCCGGACTGCTTCATGGTGTACGCCTTGCTGGTGGTGTAGACGATACGACCCTTGAAGGTGTAGGTGCCGTCAGAGTTTTTGGTGACGGTCGGTACTTCTGCGGTCCAGGTGCCGGCGGTCTGCGCGACGGACAGGTACTTTGCCTGGCCTGCGGAGGCTACCAGTTCGGTGGTCTTACCGGTCAGCTTGCGACCGGAGGGGGCCCATGCCTGACCGTTGATCTTACCGAGCTTAAGGAGCGACTGTGCGCTGGCGGCGACGGTGTACTCAACCTCGGTTACGAAGGTTGCGCCAGCTGCGAGGGTGACGCTGCTGCCGGGGATGTAGCCGGTGCCGGTTGCGGTGTCCTTGGTCGGTACGGACCACCAGAAGCCGCTGGAGGACATGTATGCGCCGTTTGCGCCGGTCTGGGAGTTGGTGACGGGGGTGAACTTACCTTCGCCGTTGACGTAGGTTGCGCTCTTGGGCTTGGAGGTTGCGTCGTCCCAGTTGATGTCGGAGTCGGGGGTGCCGGAGGCAGTGAAGTGTGCCTCGGGGCTTGCCGGGTTGATGGTGCCGGTGTTGTTGGAGGATGCGTAGCCGACGTAGCCGCCGTTGTTCTGCACGCTGACGTACACGCCGTACTGCACGCCGGGGGTTTCCTTGGATGCGGCGTAGGCAGGTACTGCTGCGGAGGCTGCGACGACGGGTGCGGACCAGACGCCTGCCTTTGCGATGGTGCGGCGAGAGATGGGCTGAGTCATGAGTGTAGTGATCTCCTGTGAGTGTTTGGTGTTTCTTAGAGCCGCTCAGAATGGTTCTGACTAGGCTCAATGCACTCCAGTATACAAAGGTTGAGGTTATATCTGCACCTTATGAGGGCGGATGTGCACAATCTTACTTTCCTCCGTAAGTTCTACCGCCCGGTTTCAAACATCTCAAAAGCATCCTCAAATCCCAGCACTATTCGGCAGCTGGAGCGGCTCAACCTTCCTCTTTTCCCCGGTGCATTCCCCTCCAGCACCTCTGGGCGTTCTTCGGCACTGTCTCTGTTGAGTTCCCGGTTAAAGCACAGATGCCGGTAGCCTCATGGACTACCGGCATCTGCCGCAATACTATGCTGTTTACTTCGCTGCGAAGATTTCGCGCATCAGGTTTGCAGCCTCGGAGGGGGTCTTACCGACCTTCACGCCTGCTGCTTCCAGAGCTTCCTTCTTCGCCTGAGCGGTACCGGAGGAACCGGAGACAATAGCGCCTGCGTGGCCCATGGTCTTACCCTCAGGAGCGGTGAAGCCTGCAATGTAACCAACGACGGGCTTGGTCACGTTTGCCTTGATGTACTCTGCAGCACGCTCCTCAGCGTCACCACCGATCTCACCAATCATGACGATTGCTTCGGTCTCGGGGTCAGCTTCGAAAGCTTCCAGAGCGTCGATGTGGGTGGTGCCGATGATGGGGTCGCCACCAATACCGATAGCGGTGGTGAAACCAATGTCGGACAGTTCGTACATCAGCTGGTAGGTCAGGGTACCGGACTTGGAAACCAGACCAATCTTGCCCTTGCCGGTGATGTTCGCCGGGATAATACCAACCAGGCACTCCTCGGGGGGAGATGATGCCGGGGCAGTTGGGGCCAATGATACGGGTGATCTGCTTGCCGTTCTCGTCCACGGATGCCTTAGCAGCTGCCCAGAACTCTGCGGAGTCCTGAACCGGAACGCCCTCGGTGATGACGACGACGAGGCCGATCTTAGCCTCGATAGCCTCGAGAACTGCTGCCTTGGTGAAGGCCGGGGGAACGAAGACGATGGAGACGTTCGCGCCGGTCTTCTCCATAGCCTCAGCTACGGAACCGAAGACGTCCAGCTCGATGTCGGAGCCGTCCTTCGCCTTGTGGGTGACGGTGGTACCAGCCTTGCGAGCGTTCACGCCGCCCACAATGTTGGTGCCTGCTGCGAGCATGCGTGCGGTGTGCTTGGTACCCTCGCCACCGGTGATGCCCTGAACGATGACCTTGGAGTCCTTGTTCACAAAGATAGACATATTACTTCCTTGAAATCCTTTGCTGGCGATTACGCCTTGTGAGCGAGCTCTGCTGCCTTGTCGGCGCCGGAGTCCATGGTCTCAGCCAGAACAACCAGCGGGTGGTTCGCCTCGGAGAGGATGCGGCGACCCTCAGCAACGTTGTTGCCGTCCAGGCGCACAACCAGGGGCTTGGTTGCTGCGTCGCCCAGAATCTCCAGAGCCTTCACAATGCCGTCTGCCACTGCGTCACATGCGGTGATGCCGCCGAAGACGTTCACGAAAACGCTCTTGACCTGCTCGTCGCCCAGAATGATTTCCAGACCAGCAGCCATAACCTCAGCGGACGCGCCGCCACCAATATCAAGGAAGTTTGCGGGCTTGACGTTGCCGTGGTTCTCACCAGCGTATGCAACGACGTCCAGGGTGGACATAACCAGACCTGCACCGTTACCAACGATGCCGACCTCGCCGTCCAGCTTCACGTAGTTCAGGTCGAACTGCTTGCCTTAGCTTCCAGCGGGTTCTCAGCGGACTTGTCCACGAGAGCCTCGTGCTCGGGCTGGCGGAATTCTGCGTTGTCGTCCAGGGAGACCTTGCCATCCAGGGCGAGGATGGTGCCCTCGGGGGTCAGAACGAGGGGGTTAACCTCAACCAGGGTTGCGTCTTCCTTGGTGTAGACTTCGCCCAGCTTGACGAGAACGGGAACAACCTTCTCCTGCAGTTCTGCGGAGAAACCTGCTGCCTTAGCAATTTCCTCAGCCTTAGCCTGGTCCAGGCCAACCAGCGGGTCAACCTCGATCTTTGCCAGTGCCTCGGGGCGCTCAGCAGCGAGCTGCTCAATTTCCATACCGCCTTCTACCGAGCACATTGCCAGGTAGGAGCGGTTTGCGCGGTCCAGCAGGAGGGAGAAGTAGTATTCTTCGGCGATGTCTGCGCCGTCAGCGACCAGCACGCGGTGAACGGTGTGGCCCTTGATGTCCATGCCGAGGATTGCCTGAGCGTGCTCGTAAGCTTCTTCGGGGGACTTTGCGAGCTTAACGCCGCCAGCCTTACCGCGGCCGCCGGTCTTAACCTGAGCCTTAATGACGGTCAGGCCGCCAATTTCCTCAGCTGCTGCCTTTGCTTCTTCAGGGGTGGTCGCAACAATGCCCTTGAGCACGGGTACACCGTGCTTTGCGAAGAGCTCGCGCGCCTGGTATTCGAAAAGGTCCACAGGTGTCCTTCTTCTTCGAAGTGGTGCCGAGTACTGGTGCACTCGGCCTGGTCTCATTAGAGGAGGTTCCCCCCGTGTGGTCAGTACGGTGCGATAGGGGTCTCTCGCACCCGGCGCACACGCATCATTGACGCGGGGAATTTCTCTCGTCTCTACTCTATCGGATTCGGCGTGAGCTCGCACTCACAGAGCCCCAAATCTGAGATTTTAGCGACTCAGCTCACAAATATTTTGGGTACATTCCACCCAAAGACTGTGCACCGGGTAACTAACCCGAACTCGCACTCCCCCATCCGCCGCGAAATACCGGCGAAAATGCGGCGTTTACCGCCGTGCTCTGCAAAGCCCCGGCCACCTTCTCAGCAGGCGGACAACACGCCCGGTACAGCGCACAAAAGAGGGGCGGGCACCCTCAGGTACCCGCCCCTCCATCGGCGTTGTCAGGTTCTCACGCCCGACGCGTTAGCTCACCTTCTCCAGCGGCGCGTAACGCAGCAGCAGGCGCTTCTCTTCCGAACCGAAACGGACCTTCGCCACGGTCTTATCGCCGCTACCCTCAACGGCGAGCACGCGACCCTCACCAAACTTGGTGTGGCGCACGGTATCGCCGACCGCCAGAGTCGGGATTTCCTTGCTCTGGTGCACGCGGGAACGGTTCGTCACCTTCGAGGTGGCCGCCGCCAGCCCGTAGCTTGCCGAGCCGTTAATATCCGCGGTGGACGGCTCGGAACGGCGTACGGGGCGGGACTCGTAGGGGTCGTATGAGCCGCGCGAGCCACCGGAACTGTACCCGCCCGAGCCGTAACCGCCCGAGTAGCCGCCGGAACCATAGCCGGAACGGGAACCACCCGAATAGCCGCCACCGTACGAGTTGCCGTAGGAGCTGCCGCCATAGGAACCGCCGCCGCGAGCGCCATACGCACCCATACCGGAGGCGCCAAAACCCGAAAAACCGGCGGTGCGCTTCCACTCGATGAGCTCCTCCGGGATTTCCTCCAGGAAGGGCGAGGGCGGGTTGAACTGGCTCTTACCCCACATGGTGCGAGTCTCAGAGCGGGTCAGGTACAGGCGCTCCATGGCGCGGGTCAGACCCACGTACGCCAGGCGGCGTTCCTCGCTCATTTCCTTCTCATCGGTCAGGGCACGCTGATGCGGGAACAGGCCGTGCTCCATGCCGGTCAGGAACACCACGGGGAACTCCAGGCCCTTGGCGGTGTGCAGGGTCATGAGGGTGACCATGCCCTGCGCCTTCGCCTCGGCGGCTTCGGCGGCAATCTGTGCGGCGGAGGCGTTCTCACCCTCCGCGCTGGCGGGACGGTTCGGGATTGAGTCGGCGTCGGCGACCAGAGCCACGTGTTCGAGGAACTGCTCCAGGTCGGCGCCGGGGTTCTCGGTCTCGAACTCGACCATGGCGTCGAGCAGCTCGGAGAGGTTCTCCACGCGCGACTCGTCCTGAATGTCCTTGGGAGGCGCGCAGAGCCGCCAGGTACCCGGTCTGCTCCAGGACCGCTTCCAGGCAGGTTGCGGCGGGTTCGGTGCGGGCGATCTGCGCCAGGTCGTCCATGAGGCGCACGAACTCGGCGTACTTCTTGACTGCGGCGGCCCCCAGGCCGGGGATGTCGGCTGCCTGGCGTGCGGCGGCGTAGAAGGAGATGCGGTTCGCACTCGCGTACTCCGCCACCACGGACTCAGACTTGGCACCGATACCGCGTTTGGGTTCGTTGAGGATGCGGCGCACGTTCACGTCGTCATCGGGGTTGCTCAGGGCGCGTAGGTACGCCAGGGCGTCCTTGATTTCCTTACGCTCGTAGAAGCGGGTACCGCCGACCACGCGGTAGGGCAGGCCAGCACGCATGAGCATGTCCTCGAGGGTTCGGGACTGCGCGTTGGTGCGGTAGAAGATTGCGACGTCACCGGGCTGCACGCCGTGCTCATCGGCAAGGCGGTCAATTTCGCGGGTGATGTAGCGTGCCTCGGCGTGCTCAGACTCGGCGACGTAACCGATGATTTTCGCGCCCGCGCCGGAGGCGGTCCACAGCTTCTTGGGGCGACGGTCGGGGTTGCGTTCAATGACCGCGTTCGCCGCGGAGAGGATGTTCTGCGTGGAACGGTAGTTCTGTTCCAGCAGGATCGTGTGGGCGTTCGGGTAGTCCTTCTCGAAGTCCGTAATATTGCGGATATCCGCGCCGCGGAAGGCGTAGATGGACTGGTCGGAGTCACCGACCACGGTCAGCTCGGCGGGGGGCACGGCATCCGGGTAGGGGCCGCGGTCAGCAGGTGCCTTCGTGTGGGCGCCGACCAGTTCACGCACCAGCTGGTACTGGGCGTGGTTGGTGTCCTGGTACTCGTCCACGAGGATGTGGCGGAACTTGCGGCGGTAGTAGTTCGCGATTTCGGGGAACTTCTTGAGCAAGAAGACGGTGCGGCCAATCAGATCGTCAAAGTCGAGGGAGTTGGCGGCGCCCAGACGCTGCGTGTAGACGGTGTAGATCTGCGAGATGGTCTTCTCGTACGGGTTATCGCTCGCCACGCGGGATGCGTACGCTTCGGCGCTGACCAGCTCGTTCTTCAGCGCGGAAATGCGGTTGCCCACGGCCTTGGCGGTGAACTTCTTGGTGTCCAGGTTGAGCTCTTTAATGATGAGGCTCAGCAGACGCTGCGAGTCGGTCGAATCGTAGATGGTGAAGGTGGACTTCAGACCCAGGGCGGCGGCCTCACGGCGTAGCACGCGCACGCAGAAGCTGTGGAAAGTAGAAATCCACATGTGCTTGGCGCGCGGGCCGACCAGCGCCTCAATACGTTCACGCATTTCGGCGGCAGCCTTGTTGGTGAAGGTGATGGCGAGAATCTGGCCGGGGGTCGCGCGGTGGGTTGCGAGCAAGTAGGTGATGCGGTGGGTGAGCACGCGGGTCTTGCCGGAGCCGGCGCCCGCGACGATGAGCAGGGGCGAGCCGGAGTGCAGCACGGCTTCTTCCTGGCGTTCGTTGAGCCCTGCGGTGAGGGAGGCGGGGTTCACAGCGTTGAGGCTGTGGGCCCGTTCGCCGTAGGGGTCGGCGGGATCGAAGTCCTCACCGTAGCCGCCGACTCGGTAGGCGGGCGGCATGAAGTCGCCGAGCGGGTCTGCGGCGGTGAAGGCTGCGGGCGCGCCAGGTTCAGGAACGGGCGCACTGGTAGCAGGGGTACCGTAGGCGGGCATGCCGGTGGGCAGGGCAGTGGGTACGTCCTGTGCGGGCGCCTCCATCACCGGAGCATCCATCACTGCGGCGTCCATGGGAGGGGCGTAGTAGTCGTCCTCGGCAGGGGGTACGTCGTAGTAGGGGTCGAAGGGCGGCTCGTCATCCGCTACCGGTGCTGCGGGGGTGACGAGTTCGGCGGCGAACAGGCCGTCCTGTTCGGTGAAGGGCTGCTTCTGCTGTTCGGGCTTGTCGCTCATCATCTACCTCGCTGCCTAGAATACACGTTCGATATTCCATGCTACCGCATTTACTCCGCGGCTCCCACCCGTTCAGTCAATCAGCCTCACAACCTAAATCGGCAACGGCACACCGGTGGCGCAGAATAGTCATGCTAGGATGACCGCATGACCCAGACCTTATCTCCGAGCCTCTCAATAGCCCTATGGTGCAATGTCTCAGCCGACGAAGCCGCACAGTTCTACACCAGGGTTTTTCGCGAGGCTTCCATCATGGAACAGGTGCCCGGACTCACGACGACTCTAAGCATCCATGGCTTCCAGCTCTCACTCATTAATGGTGATGACCGGTACGTCCCGAACCAGTCCATCAGTTGCATCCTAAACTTTGACCCGCTCCTCTTCGGTGGTGAGGCGCAAGCGCGAGCATACCTCGATGAACTCTACGAAGAGCTAAGTACCGGCGGTGTGCTGATGGAACTGGGTGAGTATCCTTTCTCCCCACGCTACGCCTGGGTGCGTGATCGTTTCGGCATGACCTGGCAGCTGATGCTTACCAATCCTGCAGGCGACCCGCGACCCTTCGTCGTGCCTTCTTTCATGTTTGGCGGCACGAATCACGGCAATGCAGAGGAAGCCACCAACGGCTGGATTTCCATGTTTGATGATGCCCGCCGCGGCACCCTGTACCACTATCCGGAAGGTAGCCCCTTTGAGGCAGATGCGGTCATGTTTACCGACTTCAACCTGCATGGCACCTGGATGGCGGCTACTGATTCCGGTACTTTCCACGATTTCACATTCACGCCGGGGGTTTCGGTAGTTCTTTCGTGCCGTACCCAGGAGGAGATTGATTACTATTGGGAGCAACTCTCGGCTATACCTGAGGCGGAGCGTTGCGGCTGGTGTGTAGATCGCTGGGGTATTTCTTGGCAGGTTGTCCCGCACAATATTGCTGAGCTGATGGCGGATAAGGCCGCTCGCGAGAAGATCCTGCTGATGGGCAAGATTGACCTGTCTCAGCTATAACAACGTGTTTTCTTGAGTACTCGTTACGTGCAGAAACAGAGAAACCGCCCGCACCTGCCAATGCAAGCGACGGGCGGTTTCTTGTACCGGGGTGAATGCCGGTTCTGTGTGCCCCCGAGACGATTCGAACGTCCGACACCTTCTTTAGGAGAGAAGTGCTCTATCCCCTGAGCTACGAGGGCGTACCTATCCAGTATAAAGCACCCCGCACCGCAGGTCGGCACAGCCCACGACAAGCCGCCCGCATCCACCGGTAATCGCACCGTGCCCACCCCCGGTCCCAGCCAGCGTTCACCGACCCGTGTTCACCGCCTGAGGACACCCGCACCCGGCGGCAGAACCACTCCTACAATGTACGAATGAGCATCTACATTGACCCGCCCGTCTGGCCCGCGCACAGCACCGTCTTCTCACATCTCATCTCCGATGTGTCCCTGACGGAACTACACGAGTTCGCCGCAGCGGCGGGCATCAGTGAGCGTGCCTTCGACCGCGACCACTACGACGTTCCGGCGCACCTCTACGAGGATCTAGTACGGGCGGGTGCGAAGGAGCTCAGCGGCGCGCAGCTGACTCGCACGCTCATTGCGAGCGGTCTGCGGATTCCCCTAAAGGAGCGCCCCGAGAAGATTCGCCCGCGTCTGCTTCGCGCCTGGGAGGCAGCGTTTACACCCCGCCTCAAGCGCATGGAGGTTCCTGCCGAGCTGCGGGCTCAACTCACGGCGCAGGTGGCGGAACTGGGTGAGAGCCTGCTGCAGGCGTGGGAGCAACCGCACCGCGCCTACCACCACAGCGGGCACCTTTCGCAGATGCTCACCGACCTGGACCGCCTCTACGCACATCGCGCGCAGGCAGGTTCTACTCCCCCCGGCGTTGATTCTGGCGGCGTGGTTCCACGACGCAGTCTATGAGGGCGCACCGGGTGAGGATGAGCGTCGCAGCGAGCAGCTGGCGAGCGCCTCCCTGGCACCGCTGGTTACCGCGGGCCTACTCACCGGGCACGAGCTGCAGATGGTGAGCCTTCTGGTGCGTGCCACGGCAACCCACGAGCTTCCCGAGTCTGCCGACCTACCGGCGGGCTACGAGGTAACGGATATTGAGTTCTTCCTTGACGCCGATATGGCAATCCTGGCGGCTGATTCGGCACGCTATCGCCGCTACCTGCACGGAGTGCGTAGCGAGTACTCCCATTTTGACGATGAGGCGTTCCGTATCGGTCGTACGACCTTCCTGCGTTCTATCCTGGGTCGCGAGCGCATCTTCCTCTCCGAAGAGGCCCCTCACGCTCTGGGAGGAGCCCGCACAGGCTAATCTACGTGCTGAGCTCAGCGAGTGGGAGCAGGACCCGCAGGGGCTTCTGCAGACTCTGGCATCCTAGCCGCATACACCTAAAACACATACCGCCGAGAATGCACCCACACTAAGGTGCGCTCTCGGCGGTATTTTCATGGAATCTCTCGGGTACACAAATCTCGGGTACACAAAAGGCGCCCACCCGCGTGCGGGGTAGGCGCCTTTTTGAAGTATTTTGGGCTAGACCCAGCTCTTATGCGCTAAGGCTTAGAGAGCGGTGTAGTAGCCGTCAACGGACATCCAGGAGGTGGGGTGCACCAGGGTACCGTTGGTGGGGTTCAGAGCGGAGATCATCTTGCCGTCGCCCAGGTAGATACCAACGTGGCTGTAGCCGTTCTGGAAGACGATGTCGCCGGGCTGGGGGTTAGCGGTCGGGCGCAGCTCGTTCTTCATTGCGTAGGTGAAAGCGGTCAGCTTGATACCGTGCTGAGCGAAAACCCAGGAGGTGAAGCCGGAGCAGTCCCATGCACCGAAGGTCTTGCCGCCCCAAACGTATGCGCCGCCCAGGCCGCTCATTGCGGTTGCAACGATTGCGTCGCGGGATGCGTTACCGGTGGAAGCGGAGGAAGCTGCGGGTGCAGGAGCAGCAACGGGTGCAACGTAAGCCTGCTGTGCCTCAGCCTGGGGTGCTACGTAGGAGGTCTCAACTGCGGGAGCAGCGGGTGCCTCGGTTGCTGCGGGAGCAACGTAGGTCTGCTGTGCCTGAGCCTGGGGTGCAACGTAGGTGGTTGCGGGGGTGTTGTAGCTGGTGTAGTCGAACTCGTAGTTGGTGTAGTCGTAGGACAGATCAGCAGCAGCGGGGATCTGTGCAAATGCGTTCGCGGGAACGGTCGAGCCGAGCAGGATTGCGCCTGCTGCGAGGGTTGCACCTGCGGTACGTACGATCTTCTTAACCATTGATAATTCCTCCATTGCCTGACGAGGTGAGCTGTCGGACTCGAGCATGGATTCGCTCGGCCACCGAAGTGACTTAGCCCCGAGGCTTCTCGATTGAGAAGCCGTATCCCAGCTTGGGGATTGGGTCCCCCGCTTCTGCCATATTGGGTAGACGTTCATCGAAGCGTTGGCAGAACTCAGCGGAACCGCTTCGACGGTGCCCTCTTACGATTAGGATTTGGGCACAGAAAAGAGAATACACAGAAAACTCCCAGTTGTCACCTCTTTCAGCCTTAAATTCCGGGCTTTCACCCCCGGCGGAATGGAGTGGACTGGACTGACTAGCCCCCCGCTTATTTTCGGGAACTTAAGCAGATTAAGGCGCTTGACTAGGCACTTCACAAGGATGCACATTCGCTTTTAATGCGCTGCCACCCCTTAAGGACAGGGTTCAAAACTCTTAAAAATGACCCTTATCTCTTAAGTGTCCATTCTCAGAGATTGCTCAAACATCGGCGTTTCCCTCAGTTTCAACCTCAGATTTAGCGAAAAACACGAAAAATGCACTCGAGCGCAGTTGCTAAAACTTTGAGAGAGGAGTATATGCGCCCGCGCACGCAACCAAACTCTGAAACGCCCGCCCGCTAGGCGCCCCAACCCGAATCCCACCGCAAGACCATATAAACCGCCACAGACACAAAAACGGTGGCACCGCCTCCTCAAGTAAGAAGGCGATACCACCGTTTAAAGCGTGAACTGGGTTAGCGGACTCTCAGAACTAGAGCTTAGAGGCTGCCACCGCGCTTGACCACAATTGCGTTTGCCACGTCCATATCCAGGGAGAGAGTGTCCTCTTCACCGTCGGCGTGAACAATCACGTCATCGTCCTGACCGGCGACCACGGACACCGATGCGCCGTAGACAATACCTGCGTCAGCCAGCAGCTTCAGCAGCTCAACGTCAGTCTGAATGGACTCGGGGAAGCGAGAAATAGTGAAACGGTCCTCGGGACCGGAGTCGCGTGCCGCCAGGGACATGGGCACGGTACGCTCGTCGTTCTTCTCGCTAGCGTGACCCAGGTCCTCCAGTCCAGGGATAGCGTTGCCGTACGGGGAGAACTTGGGGTCCTTGAGCATCTCCAGGATGCGCTTCTCCACCTTGTCACTCATGACGTGCTCCCAGCGGCATGCTTCTTCGTGCACGTATTCAAGTTCCAGACCAATGATGTCGGAGAGCAGTCGCTCAGCCAGGCGGTGCTTACGCATTACCTCGACCGCCTTGTGGCGGCCTTCCTCGGTCAGTTCGAGGTGGCGGTCCGGCTCAACGGTGAGCAGGCCGTGCTTCTCCATGCGTGCCACAGTCTGGGAAACGGTCGGGGCCGGAGTGCTCGAGTCGTTCAGCGATGCGCGCACGCATGGGGACGATGCCCTCTTCCTCCAGTTCGAGGATGGTGCGCAAATACATCTCTGTGGTATCGATGAGGTCTGTCATATATCTCTCCCAGCTATCACCGCAACAGTACTTAGATAGCACTGCCTAAGTCGTTACTTAATTCAATAATCTATTATGTACTTTTTCAGCGGCTTTTGCCACGGCTTAAGTCATTGAGTCGTCCAATGAAAACTCATTGGACGACTCAAGACACCTTATATATACGCTTTTGCTAACCCACCCCTTATTAAGAGGAGTAGACGGTAGGCTTACTCTGCGGACTCAGCCTCAGCGGTTTCTTCCACGGCAGATTCGTTCTCTTCCGCTTTGTTCTCTGCAAGCTCAGCAGATTCCTCTGCCTCAGCGGTTTCAGCAGACTCTGCGTTCTCCTGCTCGGCGTTCTCCTCCAGGTCTTCCGGGCGAACGCGGTCAGCCCACGGCACCCAATCCGGCGCGATGAGCGCATCATCACCGGGCAGCAGACCAACCTCGCAAATCGTTGCCACGCGGGAACGAGGCGCACGCGAGAGGGTCGCGAACCAGAACCAGCCGCGGTAACCGGGCAGGGTGCACTCGAAAAGGTGAGTACTCAGACGCTCTTCCTCGGCGCGCACGTGGTGCACCAGGCCGATAGCGTGTGCCGGAGCGATTTCCTGAACGCCCTGCAACGCCACATCCTTTGCGGCGGCAAGAATCTCATCCACCTTGGAGGTGCGGCGCAGCTTGTGCGGAACACCCAGGGAGGGGCACCCACCTCTTCATCCAGCGGGGTGAAGGGGTCGGGGGTGGAGTCTTCGTTCTGTGCGGTTTCTTCGGCAGCAGATTCCTCGGAGGCAGATTCCTCAGCGGGCGTATCAGCCGCCTCAGTCTCCTCAGCGTTCACGGAGGGCTGAGTCTCAGCAGGTACAGCGCTACCCTCATCGGTGCTCTCAGGCGCGGCAGAAGGCGCAACGGACTCTGCGGGCGCGTCAGTAGCGGGCGTAGTTTCGGGGAGCAGTTCAATAACCTGTTCAGACATACCCCTATTAAAGCATCTCGCGTGCGCAAACAGTGTGGCGCCCACCCCAAGCTTCACATACGCTGTGAATTTGGGTCTCAAACCGCTAAATCTGGGGCTTCGCCCACGAACAGCTGTGTGTGAGCTGATACCGTTAAATCCATGAGTAATGAACCCGTACAGGACACGCGCAGTACCGCAGACCAGGCGCCCGCGTCCCTTCCCTACGCCGGAGCTATCCGTTGGCTCGGCGCGGCAGGTGCGCTTCTCGCCCTGATTTGCCTGCTCACCGGAGTCGCCATGCTCGTGATGAAGTGGGTTGGGGCAGCGCCGCCCGCCCTCATGAGCCAGATTCCGCTGGTCCTCCTCCCCGTCGCCTTTATCGCCCTCATGGCCGCACTCATCCTGTCGGTCATGCGCCGCAACAAGGCATAAAGATTTTGAGCCGCAAGCTCACACACATCATTCACTTATCAAGTACAGCCTGCCATTCAGAGAGAAAGATAGAGTATGTCTACTGAAGCAAAACTCCTAGTCGTCGATGACGAGTTCAACATTCTTGAACTGCTCGCCACCTCCCTGCGTTTCGCCGGTTTTGAAGTAGTGACCGCCGGCAACGGCCGCGAAGCCCTCGAAAAGGCGCACGCCGAAAACCCCGACCTCATTGTCCTGGACGTCATGATGCCCGGCATGGACGGATTCGAGGTGACCCGCCGCCTGCGCGAAAACGGCACCACCACCCCCGTGCTCTTCCTGACCGCAAAGGACGCCACCGAGGACAAGGTGACCGGTCTGGGTGCCGGTGGTGACGACTACGTCACCAAGCCCTTCTCCCTCGACGAGGTGATCGCCCGCATCCGCGCCATTCTGCGCCGTAGCCGCAGCGTGCAGGAAGAGGACGACGCCGTACTGCGCGTTGACGCCCTCAGCCTGAACGTGGACACTCACGAAGTGTTCCTCGGTGACGAAGAGATTGACCTCTCCCCCCACCGAGTTCAACCTGCTGCACTACCTGATGCTCAACGCCAACCGCGTGCTGTCCAAGGCGCAGATTCTCGACCACGTGTGGGAGTACGACTTCAACGGCGACTCCTCCATCGTTGAGTCCTACATTTCGTACCTGCGCCGCAAGATCGACAACAACCGTGAAAACCACGAGCCGCTCATCCATACCAAGCGCGGTGTGGGCTACATGATTCGCGGTTCTCGAGGCTAACGTGGCGCTCAAACCCCTCGACCGGATCCCCCAGTCTCTTTCCCTTCGCACCCAGCTGGTGCTCATCACCTCCATGCTCATCGCCCTCTCCATTGCGGTGACGAGCCTGGTGGCGATTTCCGCTCTGCGCGCCCAGATGGTGCACCAGCTGGACGAAGAGATGAAGAACAGTGCCCCCTCACTCGTGCAGCTGGCGACCGTGCGCCCCTCCGGCAATCAGGAACAATCCCTGAGCACCTACCGCCTGTACCTGCTCGACAAGGACGGCAACGTACTGTACTCGCTCAAGTCCGAGGACAGCGAACAGTTCAGCGAGCCGGCACTGCAAGGCTGGACCGAAGAGAAGGTTCGCAAGCAAAACGAAGAGGCGGTCACCGTCAATTCGGTGGGCAGCTCCTCCGATTGGCGCGTGCTCGCCGTACCCATTGAATCGAAAGATTCTTCTGGGCTGACGGAGGCGGCATCCATGGTTATTGCCATGCCGCTGAAACAAACGAACCAGGTGGTCGCCCTCGTAGGTGTGCTGACCTTCGCGTTTGGTTTGGCGACCCTCGCCTCCGCGATTGCAATGACCTGGGTGATTGTGACCCGCACCTTCGAGCCGCTGGCTCGCGTGGAGCAGACCGCCGCCAAGATCGCTGCCGGTGACCTCTCTCAGCGTATTGAGGACTACAACCCCAGCAACGAGATCGGTAACCTTGCGGTTTCGCTGAACACGATGCTCACCCAGATTGAAATGCTCTTCAAAGCCCGCGAGAAGAGCGAGGCGAAAATGCGCCGCTTCGTGGGTGACGCTTCGCATGAGCTGCGCACCCCTCTGGTCAGTATTCGAGGCTACTCGGAGCTGTACCGTCAGGGCGCGCTACCGACCGATGAGGCCGTCGCTACCGCGATGAGCCGCATCGAATCGGAGTCCAAGCGTATGGGTCAGCTCGTGGAAGACCTGCTGACCCTGGCGCGTATTGATGAGCGCCGTGAATCCAAGCTGGCACCCTTCGACCTGTTCAACCTGGCGGTGGACGCAAGTAACGACGCCTACGCTACGGCACCCGACCGTGCGGTGTCCCTGGTGGGTCTGAACGAAGAGGTGGCACCTACCTCCGCAACCGTGCTCGGCGACGAATCGCGCCTGCGTCAGGTCGTGGCAAACCTGCTGACCAACGCCATGCGTTACACCCCCGACGGCTCTCCCCTGGAGATTGCGGTGGGCGTACGCGAAGAGGTTCCCGGCTTCCCGCTCTCCGTGCTAGAGGTGCGCGACCACGGCCCCGGTATTCACGGCGAGGACCGCGAGCGCGTCTTCGAGCGTTTCTACCGCACCGATGCTTCACGTTCGCGTGAGACCGGCGGTACGGGTCTGGGTCTGTCCATTGTGGCTGCGATTATCGAGCAGCATGAAGGCAAGATTCACATTGAAGAGACCGATGGTGGCGGCGCTACCTTCGTGATTTCTTTGCCGTTCTATCCGCCGCCCGTCTCGGACGATCAGCTGATGAAATAGCACTGACGCATAAACCCCCGGATTGTGGAACTTGAGTGTTCTACGGTTCGGGGGTTTTGCTGTGTGTCATGGAGGCGGGATGATAACTCGCGGCGGCGCGAGTAACGAGAGCACGAGTGAGAAGAAGCTTCGCGGCTAAAGAACAGCGGGAGCAACCGAGTGCGCGTCATGGCGGCGTCATTTTCGGGAGGGTTTTCGATTTTTTCGAGATGCTGGAGTGAATCTGGCGGGTTTATCCACAGATTTATTTAATAATCATTTTTCAGCTCATTTGATGCATTTTGAAAGATATAGTGATAACAAGCTTCCGGTCAGGAACTCAACCCTTCCAGAGGTCCAAACCCCAAGCGCCGCCACGGGGCAACCGCCCCACCCCACCTAATCTCAAAGGAGAAAAACCATGGCACAGTTCAATGTCGATTCCGAAGTCATCGCAGCCAAGAGCGCACAGGCACGATCCTACGTCGCATCCATCACCGCAGACGTCAACGGCATGACCGCATCCCTGCACGATTTGCAGAGCTCCTGGACCGGCTCCGCATCCGCTAGCTTCCAGGGCGTACTGGACCAGTGGCACGCAACCCAGCGCCAGGTCGAAGCATCCATCACCCAGATTAATGAGGCACTCACCCGCGCAGGCGTGAACTACGCAGATACCGAGCAGGCTAACGCCTCCATGTTCGTCGGCTAAGGGGTCAGGGCTACAGATTCTAAGCCCCACCCGCAGGCAGGCGGCAGACCGGGCGGCTAAAAGGTCCCGGCCACACGACACACCGCCTGCCAGATTCGCCAGAAGGCGGCGAACATCTATTGAGAAAACCCCGCCGCATCCTCGAAAGTGAGGATGCGGCGGGGTTTTATTGCACGGAAATCTTTGGGCCCAAGAGCCCATTCCTTAGGAGCTGAGCTTTAGACGCTGAGCTTTAGGAGGCGGGCTTTAGGAAGCAGGGGTCTCCTGGCGGAAACGCAGACGCCACAGGCCGCGCTCAGCGTCGTAATGCCAGATGCTCGAACGGCTCACGCGACCACGCGCGGTCGCAACCGCCGCCATGACCAGCACGCTGGAAGAATCCAGCACCTGCACACCCTGCTTGAGCGGGGCACCCTGCTGAGCGAAGGCGCGTTCACGGTACTGCAGCACCGAGGAGCGGGACACCGACTTACCGGTGGCGGTCACCCACACCAGACGCTCGTGCAACATGGACTCCAGCTGCGCCGCCTCCATGACGGAGCCGCGGCTTTCGAGCAGCTGTTCTGCGGCGGCGGCTTCCTCGGGGTTCAGAGCGGGTGCCGCAGGTGCCACAGGGGCAGACGGTGCGGGCTCAGCGGGCTGGGAAGGAGCAGGCTGAGCGGGAGCATCCTGAATGGGCTCCGCGGCCGGATCTACCGCCTGTTCTTCTGCGTGCGCTTCCGTCTCACCCAGCAGTTCCGCCGGGTCAACATCGTTCGGATCCATGCCGGCGAACTCTTCCAGACCGGTCAGGTCATCCTCTTCTTCCGCCTGCGCGGCGTTGGATGCCTGCTGAGCGGTCTCCTGCTGGCGAGCCAGCACCTTTGCGTCATGCTCGGCGGCACGCTCCGCCGCGAGCGCCAGCTGCTCCTTGCGGGTGCGAACCGCCTCCGGATCGGGGGCGTTCACCGCGGAGGCGGGGCGCAGCAGACCTGATAGGCGCAGGCTCTCCACGCCGCGCTGGGCGTTCTCAATCTCGGCTGCGGTGAATTCCTGTACGGGCAGGTGGGCATCCGCCGAAGATTCAGAAAGTACAGGCTCAGCCGCGGGAGCGTTCACAATCGGTGCCTCAACAGGTTCAGCGGCAGGTTCACCAGAGGCACCGAAGCCGGGGCCGTGCGCAGGTTCGCGGCCCTCCTGATAGGCGCGCGCGGCACCATTCGCCAGGGAATCCGCCTTCTCGTTGAGCTCGTGACCCGCGTGGCCCTTCACCCAAATAAACTCGTAGTCGCGGCCGGTCAGCGCCTGATCCAGCGCCTCCAGCAGGTCGCGGTTGAGCACGGGCTTGCCGTCAGACTTCTTCCAGCCCTTCTTCTTCCAGCCGGGCATCCACTTGGTCAGCGAGTTAATGACGTACTGGCTATCGCAGTACACGCGCAGCTTCGCCTCCGGGCGGGATGCGGTCGCCTCGAACAGGTCCAAGACCGCCTTGAGCTCACCCATGTTGTTGGTGCCGTGCGCCCAGCCGCCGCTCGCCCAGTGGTCGTCGTCGATATACCATGCCCAGCCCGCCGGTCCGGGGTTGCCCAGCGCCGAGCCGTCTGCGGCGGCAATGATTTCTTGCGTGCTGTTCACGGTACCTTCTTTCTAAGCTGCCACCCCTCTAGCGTGCAGGCGGCAGTCCGTAATGATGTCTGTGATGACTTTACCGCACCGGCGGCGAGGGTGCGTAGCGCGCGGTCACGGCTGTGGACAACCTATAGGAGCCCACCATAGCCGGGCGGGTACACTAAACCTATGAGCTATTCTGCCCCCGAAACACCCAGCGCACAGCGCCCGGAGCGCCCTACCGCCCGTCCGAGCGAGCGCGTGCAGATTTTCGCTCTTCCCACCCGCACGATGTACGGTTCCCTGCGTTTTAGCTGGTTGAGCTACCTGGGGCTTGCTGAGCAGCAGCATGCGGCGCAGTTGCCGACCTCCACGGCGGCGGTCAGCTACCTGAGCACTCAGGCGCTCATGCGCGCTATGGCGGCGGCTCGTCTGGATGTGCCCTCCAGTGCCGCTTCTGAGATTGAGGTGGATCGTTCCTGCACCTGTGCACCAGCGGCAAGAAGCACGGTAAGCCGCGTATTGCGGGCGTGAATTTCAATATGTCGCAGGTAAACCCGCTGGTCGTGGGTGCTTTTAGCCGTAACTCCTCGGCGGTGCTCGGCGTGGATGTTGAGACCCTGGATGCGCGCCTGTTCTCCGGTTTTGCGCGTCTGGCGCTCTCCGATGAAGAACGTACGTTCTATGAGCAGGTGGCGCAGGAACGCCCCGCACCCGTACTGCACCTGCTCTCGGTGGCGCTGTGGACCGCTAAGGAGGCGGTGCTCAAGGCGACCGGCCACGGCCTGAGCGTAGTGCCCTCCCTGGTTCGGGTGCAGCTCAGCGATGACCTGTTGGATGCGCTCGAATTTGCCATGAACGAGGAGGCTCCTAATGACCTTCTGGACGGTGGCACCCCCGAGCCTGGCGCCCTGCGTGTACTGACTCAGGACAGCTTGACCGCGCGTGCGACCTTTAGCGCACCCACACCTCAGGGCGGCGGCGACGCTATCGAGCGTAGCTTTAGTCTGCAGTGGGTACCCGTGGCACTGCCCGATGCGGAGAACCCGGAGCACGCGCAGAAGATGCTCATCGCCCTGGCTGTGGAGAACCCTGCTGAGGGTGAATCCGCGCAGGTTGAGGCTCAGCTTCTGCCGGTGGCTACTCCCCTGGAGCTCAAGCGCCTGCTCACCGATTAGTTGCGCTCAATCCCCTAACACCTGATAAAACGACGGAACGCGCCCGCCATGCCAGCGAGCGCGTTCCGTCGTTGTATTCTGCAGTTTCGTTCTGCCTCGTCAAGGCGTTCGTGGCAGAACCTAAGGGGTATCTTCGCCCAGGGTATCCACGCCCAGGGCGCGGCCAAAGCTACCGAGCTTCGTGCCGGTCTCCGTGTGCTCCAGCTCCGGGTCGGACTCAGCCACAATACCCGCACCCGCGTACAGCACCGCCTCATCCGGGCTGACCTGGGCACAACGCAGGACCAGCGCCCACTCGCCATTACCCTCGGCGTCCATGTAGCCAACCAGGCCGCCAAAGTAGCGGCGCTCGAAAGACTCCAGCTGGCGAATCAGTTCCAGCGCCTTCTCAGTGGGGGCACCGCAAATCGCGGGGGTCGGGTGGATCGCGCGGGCACCGTCCAGGCAGGTCAGCCCCTCCTTCAGCACGCCGTCGATGGGGGTCGCCAGGTGCCACAGCTGCGGGGTTTGCAGCAGCGAGGGCACCTGCGGTACGTTCAGCTCCTCGGCAATGGGGGCCAGGCGCTTGGCAATGTCGTTAATGACGTAGGCGTGCTCGTGGCGGTCCTTCGGCGAGGCGAACAGGCGGTCACGAATCGCCTCGTCCTCGGCGCTACCGGGCTCGGCAATGCGCGGGGCGCTACCGGCAAGCGGGTGGGTCTTGAAGGCGCGGCCCTCGGTGCGGAACACCAGCTCCGGGGAGGCGCCCATCAGGTAGCTTCCGCTCATGCCGCGCTCACCGTCGGGCAGGCGCACCGCAAAGTTGAATGCGGAACGCTGCTGGGCGCGCAGGTTGTTGTACAGCGCCTCCAGGTTGAGAGCGCCGGGTGCGTAGCGGGCGGTGAGCACACGCGAAAGCACGATCTTGCTCAGCTCACCCGCCTTCATGCGCTCCACGGCGGTCGCAACGGCGGCACGGAACCGGTCGTTCTGCCGGCCGGTGACCGATACCGGCTCGGCAAGCGCCACGGTCTGCTCGGGGACCGGCACTGCTGCTCCTCCAGGCGTTCGGGCACGAAGAGGTAGGCGGGCATATCGGGGTCAAAAGGAATCAGACCCACGACGGCGCTACCGGTACGTTTCGCCTCGTCCAGGGCATTATCGAAGGTTACAGGGGTCATCGCACCGGATGCGCGCAGAACGCGGGTGCCGGTGGCAAAGATAAAGTCGGGAAGGTTCGTCATCGTACTTCTATCAGTGGTGTGTGGGTTCGCGCCGGGCATCTAAACGCCGGACGCGGGGTGCCGTTAGAGGGTCGCGCCGCCGTCAGCGACAATCTCCTGCATGGTGATGTGGCGTGCTGCCTCCCGAAATGAGGAAAGCGTTGACCGCTGCAATATCTGCCGGGTCGGCAATACGACGCAGCGGAATGCCCAGGCGGAACGTTTCCGGGTTACCGGCAACCGGCAGGGCGGAGCGGTCCTCACCCTCCCAGGCGTCAGTCACCATGGGGGTTCGGGTGGTGCCGGGGCAGACCGAGTTCACGCGAATACCGTGCGCGGCAAGCTGCAGACCGAAGCTGGAACTCACGCGCGCCGCCGAGGCCTTCGATGCACCGTAGGCACCAAACTCCGCGCGGGGCACACGTGCCGCGTTGGAGGCGACCGTCACCAGGGAGCGGCTGTTCGCCGGGTCGGTCTCCTGCTGGTCAATCATGATGCGCGCGAATTCGCGCAGGCACAGGAACACGCCGTCGGAGTTGACCGCGTGCAGGCGCTTCCAGGTCGCGAAACTGGTTTCCAGCAGCGGCTGGCTGTGGGCGATGCCCGCGGCGAGCACTGCGCCGGTGATGGGTTCGTCGAGTGCCGCTACAGCGTTGGCGAGGGCGGTGACGGACTCTTCGCTCGTAACGTCTACGGCGCGGTAGCGGAAGATCGCGTCCCCGTAGGTACCGAAGGAAGCAATGGCTGCTCCGCAAGGTCAGCCGCAAACACCGAATAACCGTTCTTGATGAGCTGGTGGACGGTTGCCTCACCAATACCGCCGTTCGCGCCGGTCACAATGACCCAGCTCATGCGCGCGCCTCCTCAGCAGTCTCAGCCTTCTCAGCACCTTCTGCAGCATGCAGGTCGGCGAGTACATCGGCGGTGTTCAGCACGCGGGCGCAACGACCCGAAGCGTACTCGCACGCTATGCGGTGCTCCTCCTCCGAGAAGTCGGCGAGCGCATCCGCAACCATGAACGGCTGAATGTCACGCATGAACGCCTCCAGGGCGGTGGTCAGGCAGCCAATGTGCGCGTACACGCCGCCGATAATGAGCTGGTCGCGACCGGACTCCTTGAGCAGGTCCTCGAAGGGGCTGCGCACGAACGCGGAGTAGCGCCACTTGGTCAGCACGGTGTCGCGGTCGGTGGGTGCCAGTTCGTCAAGCACGCGGGCGGACTCGTCGTTCTGCAGGCCGTCGCCCCAGAAATCGATGAGCAGGCGGCGGTCTTCGGGGTTCTGGCGCGGCGGCTGCGCGGTGTAGTAGACCGGGATTCCGGCGGCGTGGGCGGCGTCAATGAGGCGGCGCAGGTTCCGAATGGCGATGTTAATCTGGGCGTCCGGGTTGTCGTTACCCTCACCCAGGTTGGCCCCTTCGAAAGCTTGGACGAAGTGTACCTGCATGTCGTGCACGAGCAGTACAGCGCGGGAGGGGTCCACGGGCCAGCTCACTCGGTTGCTGTGTTCACGGTCGACGTAGGTGTAGGGCTTGATTTTGGGCAGTGCCATGATTCTCCCGGTTCGTGCCTTTGGTTTTCGGTTGTATGCGCGGCGCAGGCGATGCGCTGTGGTGGGTGTAGCAGCGAGTGGGTGTCTCCTCCGAGCCCTCTCGCGCTGACCACCCAATCGGTGAGCTTGCGCTTATCTCATAACCATCTTAGGGCATGCTTAGCGACTAGGTATATATGAGCCTTAACAAAAATGCTTCCCCACCCGCACCTCCGTTGACAGCACAACGGGTGGGACGGGCAGGGAAGCACTCAGACAAGCAGAAACGCTATACGAACCGCGAATCCAGACGCGATTCTAGTTCAACTAATTTACGGGCGCCGCGACGGCAAGAACCTCATTCAGGCCCTCAGTAATCGAGGGGTGAGTGTAAATCTCATCGCGCAGCTGCGAAGCAGTAATGCCGTGGCGCATCGCCAGAGCCACCAGGTTAATAACCTCCATGGACTCGATTACCAGCAGCTGGGCACCCAGAACCTGGTCGGTCTGCGCGTCAATCACGAACTTCATGATGCCGCGCGGGTTCTCCTGGGTCTTCGCGCGCGGCATCGCGGCAACCGCGGCAACCGGCTTCGAAGCGACCTTCACCTTGTGGCCAGCCTCGATTGCCTCACGCTCGGTCAGACCCACGGAAGACAGCGGCGGGTTCATGTAAATGGTCGAAGCCACTGCCTTGCGGTCCTTAGTGGAGCGGGAACCGTCACCGACCAGCTGGGAGAGTACCACGCGGTAGTCATCCATGGAGATGTAGGTGAACTGCGGGCCGCCGTTCACGTCACCGAGCGCAAAAATGTTCGGCACGGTGCTGCGCAGGTGCTCATCCACGACAATTGCGCCGCGGTCATTGGTTTCGATGCTGGTGTTCTCCAGACCCAGACCCTCGGTGGCGGGCTTGCGGTCCGGTCGCAACCATCACGTAGTCCACCTCCAGCTCCCGGGCAGCGCCCTCGGAGTCGAGGTAGGTCACGGTCACCGAGTCAGCGCCGTCCTTGAAGGACTGCACACGCACGCCGGTGTGAGCGGTAATGTCCTGGTCTGCGATAATCTCGCGGGCAACCTGGGCAACATCCTCGTCGTAGCGGCCGAAGAGGGCGGGTGCGCCATCCAAAATGGTCACCTCGGTACCGTAGGAGGAGAAAATACCGGCAAACTCAACACCGATGGGGCCGCCACCGATAATGCCCAGGCGCTTGGGGCGCGGGGTGAGCTTCTGCAGCTCGGTGGAGGTGAGCACACGCTCAGATTCGCGGATACCCTCAATCGGCGGGATAACCGACACGGCACCGGTGTTGACGATGAAGTAGTCGGCGGTAACGCGCAGGGTGTCCTCACCCGCGGTGACCTCAACCTCGGTGTCGGAGATGAAACGTGCGTGACCGTCAATGAGCTTAGCGGTCTCGTTGGACAGCAGGATCTCGCGGTTCTTGGCGCGCATCATGCCAGTCAGCTTGTCACGGAAAACCACGGCGGATTCGTAGGCGGCGTTTGCCTCTTCAAGGGTGCGCTCGCCGCTGGCGCGGAACTCGTCGGCGCGGTGCACGAGCGCCTTGGTGGGTACACAACCAATGTTGATGCAGGTGCCGCCGTACATGCCGGTGGACTGTTCGATGAGGGCAACGTTCTTACCGGTCTTGGCGTATGCGCCAGCGAGGGTCTTGCCGCCCTTGCCGAAGCCGATGACGACCATGTCAAAGTGCAACTGAGCGGGGGTGGTCATAATATTCTCCTGTGAAATTTAGATGATGATGTCTTCACAGAGTTCAACGGGAAGAAGTGAGTATTATTCCCGCGCGCCACATTTTTTCTTGGCCCCAGCCGCCCCTCAGCCCGTGCGGGCGTAGACTGAAACTACCCGGCTCCCTACGAGAAGCCAGCCTACGAGCAGCCAACATTTTCAGGAGGATTTTATGAAAACCCACGATATTCTGCGTGACGCCGCCAGCCGCCCCGGCATCGAGGCCGCCGTAGCCGTCAAAAGGGCTATCAGCGGAGGCGCTCAACGCCCACCCGTGCGGGCACCCGAACTCTATCGCCTGGCTGCTCTGGCACGCCGGACGACAGATGGACATGCAGCTTTCTGCTCTGAACGGTCAGCCGCAGGTCTGGGAGGCTCAGGGCTTCAGGGAACGTTTCAACCTGGGCGAGCTTGGCGACACCATAGGTTACGGCCACACCCCCGAGCAGGCACGCTCCATCGTGGTTGCAGATTCTGCCCTGCTGGTGGAGTACCTTGTGGCAACCGGCGAGGCGCTCGCGGCCTACGCGCAGACGCTGAGCGAGGCTGATTTGAGCGAGGTTATTGACCGTTCGTGGACTCCGGCGGTGACTCGCGGTGTGCGCCTGGTCAGCCTGATTGACGACGCAGCCCAGCACGTAGGCCAGGCGGCGTACGCGGCGGGTATTCTCGCGGCACAGGATTTCGCGGCGCAGGGATAGAATTTCACGCCCGCTAGAGGGGAACGAAAAAGCGGTGGCGCCTCGGACACAACCAGCCGAGACGCCACCGCCCGGTTGCGGGCAACCCCGATAACACCGCGAGCAGATAATATTTCGGCGAGAAGATAACGGACTGTTATCTGCTCGCGCATCTTGTGTCTTGTTTCGCCTCGGTTACAGCGTTCTTACCCGTGATAGAATCCACAGTATTATGAGACGCACCACAGACCCTTCGCCTGAGCACCCTGAATCACCTGCGTCGCGCATTCCAACAAACACACCAGACGCGACCGCAAAACCCACATCAGCAACGCCGCTGAACGCACGCGGGCAGCTCACGCTCCTGACCGCGCAGGTTTCTGATGCTCTTGCGTCCAGTATCCAAGCTATCGCCATGCCCCTGCTGACCTACGGCGCCACCGGCGACCTCGCCCACTCCGCTATCGTCATGGTCGTCGAGGCAGTCCCCGTCATCCTCTTCGCACCATTCGCAGGCGCTATCGCCGACAAATTCAACCGCAAAACCCTCACCGTCAGCTTCAGGCTCGCCAGCGCCGCCTACTCATCGCATCCCCAGCCCTCTACGCCGCCGCAGGACTACCCGCCTTCCTCACCATCGCATTCCTCGTCTCAACCTTCGGCACCTTCTCATCCCCCGCAGCCTCCGCCGCCATGCCCTCCCTGCTCGGCGACGACTACCAAAAATACATGGCACGCCGCGGCAGCCTCATCTTCCTCGCCCAAACCCTCGGCCCCACCATCGCAGCCGCCGTCGCATCCTTCACCACCCCAGCCCTCGCCGTCGGATTCGCAGGCACCCTCAACCTGCTCGCTGCCCTCACCGTCGCCACCATACGCAACTACGACCTCACCCACGCCGAACGCACCGCCACCGTGCAGGAACACCACACCGGCAGACTCCTGCGCGAAGGCGCCGCCTACACCGCACACAACCCCATCGTGCGCGGTATGCTCACCTTCTGGTTCCTCTCCATCGCCGCCGTACCCATCACCACCCTGCCCATGCTCGAATACCTCACCCGCGGCCTCGGGCACGACTACACCGCCTTCGGAATCGCAACTTCCGTCTACGCCGCCGGATGCGTGATCAGCTCCTGGCTTTCAGCCAAACTCGGCGTCGGTACAGGCGCCGGGCGGGTGCGTATGACCAAACGCGGGTGGATGTGCATCTCCGGACTCGGCTACGGCGCCGTTTGTCTGAGTATGGGACTACACCCGGCGCTGTGGGCGGTACTCGTGCTCTGGTTCATCTGGGGCATGTTCTACGGACCCGAAGAAGTGCTCGGGCAAGTCCTCTTCGCAGACGCTATCGACGAACACATGCGCGGGCGCGTCTACAGCTTCATGGGTGTGGTTTTCTCCCTAGCGGGTATGGTCGGGTACCTCATCACCGGATGGGCGGTACCAGCGTTCGGCGCGATCAACACCATTGTTACCGGAGGGGCACTCTTCATCATCGCCACCGTATTCACGTTCATTCTCGGCCCGACTGCGCGAGCGATACGGGCGCAGGAATCGCGGAATGAGGCAAAGAGCCGTGCGGGTGCATGACTGTGCTCTGTATATCGCCTCGGGGCATCATCGCCTCACCTCCGCCACGTTGCGGGCAACCCTGATAACACCGCGAGCAGGTGATTTTTGGCCGAGCATGCAGGAAAAATACTACCTGCTCGGCCAAAAATCACCTGCTCGCGCCCTAGTGTTATGTATCTGCTCGCGGACTTGGGATAGGAATGAGCGCTTGACCCGAGAAACCTACCCGCGCTTCAGCAACGTCATAACCTCATAGTGGTCCGTATGCGGGAACATATCCAGCACGCGGCCCTGCACCGGCGCATACGAAGGCATACGCTCCAGATCCTTCGCTAGGGTCACCGCGTTACAGCTCGAATACACCACACGGTCAATACCCGAACCCTCAATCCACGCACACAAGCTCTCACCAATACCGCGGCGCGGCGGATTCACCACCAGCATCTGCGGCACCGCGCCCGAAGACACCGCGAACTCCGGCGCGTCCTGCGCCGAAAAGTTCACGCCCTCCAGCCCATACTCAGCCACCGTGCGCTGCGCCGAAGCGACCGCCTCCGCACTAATCTCAATGCCCGTCACCGAGCCGCCATCCATCACCGAAGCGGCATGCAGGGCAAAACCGCCCACACCGCAGTACAGATCCCACAGCGAGCGCGGAGCCACCTCACGCACCCACTCACGGCCCTGCGCATACATCGCCTCAGCAACCTTCGTATTCGTCTGGAAGAAGCTCTGCGGGCGCAGATGCAGAGTCAGGTCATTCACCTGCATCGGCAGAGTCTGACGCTCCGAGAGAATAATCTCCTCATCACCCTCAACACGCGCCACCGGTTCACGCAGTAGGTTCACCGACAGCACCGCCAGGTTCGGCAGCCGCTCCTGCAGCCAGTCCATCTGGCGGCGAATCGGCACCAGAAGCTTCTTCGAACGCAACACGAAACGCACCATCAGCTCACCCGCCGCCGAAGCAGTCACCAGAATATTCTTCAGCTCACCGCGACGATTCGGAATGTCATAAGGGGTCAGGTCCGCGCGCTGAATCAGCTCACGCAGCACCGGAATAGCCGCCTGAATCGGCTCCATATAGAGCGGGCATTCGCCAAGATCAGTGGAGGCGCCCGTACGGTAATCCACGATGCCGAGGGTCGGGTTCTTTGCCGAACCGCCCACCACGAGCTTCGCCTTGTTGCGGAAGCCCGCCTCCGCACTGGTCACCGGGTCCAGCCACTGCAGCTGCGGGTGGGCAGCAAGCAGGGCGCGGGCGTGCTCCTGCTTCACCTGCACCTGCGCGGTGTAGGCGGTCTCAATGCTGGGGCAGGAGGAGCAGAGGTCATCACGAAAATAGGCGCATTCCATAAGGAGCCATTCTACCGCCTCCACGAGCCGGCACGCCGCCGGCCTGTCACACACGAGCGCTTAGGAGCGCGAAGGACCCGATGACCGAGTCCCGGGGGTCCCGGGGCGACGATTTACTTTCAATACCGACCGATACGACCCCACCGAAAGCACGGAGAGCCCTGAAAAAACCGACAGCACGCCAAGAAAGCCCAGGCACGAGGCAACGGCTCCGGCAGAAAAGACAGAGCCGATGGATCCAACCGAGAATACCGAGCCAATCGAAAACACCGAGTTCACGGAGCCAATACTGCAGAACGAGTTCACCGACCCGATGCTCAGAATCGATCCCCGCGAGCCGATGCTCTTCACGCTCCGGTTGGTGCAGTCCGGGGCCTGTGAAAGATGAGAGGAAGACGTGGTGTTAGAGCTCATGTTCTCAGCTTATCTTGTGAAAGACGTAGACATCCTTCGAAAACATTCCATGTCCTAACAGGTCGTCCACCGACAATGACGAAACACATCCCACTCAAACGCTCTGCAAAATATACTAAGAATATGCTTAAGCGTTACCGCTATCGTGCTTACCCAAAGCCGGGTCAGGTCGAACCCATTGCCCAGCTCTTTGGGTGCGTTCGTGTGGTCTACAATGACGCTTTAGCGTATGCACAAGATACGTACCGTAAGACGGGTAGGAAGCCGTCTGCTGCTGAGCTTTCAGCTAGATTAACGCAAAGCAAGAAAACCGAGGAACGGGTTTGGCTTGCTGAGGTATCGTCCGTGCCCTTGCAACAATCCCTGAGAGATTTAGATAAGGCATACAAGGCTTTCTTCGATACTGTTACGGGTAAACGCAAGGGCAAACAGGGCGCAGGCGTACCCCGTTTCAAAAAACGTGGTAACCGCCAGGCCGCTCGATTCACTGCGAATGCAGTATTCCGCGTTAGAGAAACTACTCACAGAGTTGGGTTTGTACGGTTGCCAAAGATTGGTGAAGTGAAGTTTGTCTTGTCTCGCCCCCTGCCATCTGAACCATCATCTGTGACGTTGATTCGCGAGCCGGATGGGGCATATTACGTTTCTTTTGTTGTTGATGTAGAACCTATCCCGGCTCCGCATCCAACAGCATATGCAGTTGGCGTAGATATGGGCTTAAAACATCTGGCAGCTACGGTAAATAGCGAGGGAAACCGAACCTTGTTCGCAAATCCTCGACCTCTACACCAAGCAGAGAAGAAGCTAGCCAAACTTCAACGCCAGCTTTCCCACAAAAAGCGTGGAAGCCACCGCTATGAAAGGCAACGTATCCGTGTAGCTAAAGCCTACGCAAAAGTAAAACATACCCGTACTCATTATTTACATCAGATAGCCAACCAGATTGTTGACGAGAACCAAGTCATCGCTTTGGAAAATCTGATATCAGCTGACCTAGTACGAACACATTTAGGAAAATCCATCATGGATGCTGGCTGGGGACAGCTACGCCGTCTAATCATGGAAAAAGCAGCAGAGCGAGGCCGACGCGTTGTATTTGCGGACCGTTTTGCGCCTACAACACAGGCATGTTCTGTCTGTGGAGCATCTGAGGGTAAAAACCTCTAAAGGTCCGCACTTGGGTATGCTCACACTGCAACACGCGTTTAGACCGAGATTTGAATGCGTGTGTAAATATCATGCTCGCCGCAGGGCTTGCGGAGAGCCTAAACGAACAGAAGAGACATGTAAGACATCTGCTTGCAGATGCTGTAGTCGCCGACGCTGTTAACCCACTAAAAGCCGCACACCTCTAAGAGAGGTGTGCGGCTAGTAGGAATCCATCTCAATTATGAGGTGGAGGAGGTCACATCATGCCGCCCATTGCGTCCGCACCGGGAGCAGCCGCACCAGCGGGCTCCGGCTTGTTCGCAACAACAGCCTCAGTGGTCAGGAACAGACCAGCAATCGACGCAGCGTTCTGCAGAGCCGAACGGGTCACCTTCACCGGGTCAGCAATACCAGCAGCCATCAGGTCCTCGTACTCGCCGGTCGCAGCGTTCAGGCCGGTACCAGCAGGCAGGGAACGAACGCGGTCAACCACAACGCCCGGCTCCAGGCCAGCGTTAGCAGCGATCTGCTTCAGCGGTGCGTCAATAGCCACGCGCACAATGTTCGCGCCGGTCGCCTCGTCGCCGGTCAGCTCCAGCTTGTCGAAGACCTTCACGCCAGCCTGAATCAGAGCAACGCCACCACCGGGAACGATACCCTCCTCAACAGCAGCCTTAGCGTTACGCACAGCATCCTCAATGCGGTGCTTGCGTTCCTTCAGCTCAACCTCAGTTGCGGCACCAGCCTTCAGCACAGCAACACCACCGGCGAGCTTAGCCAGGCGCTCCTGCAGCTTCTCACGGTCGTAGTCGGAGTCAGAGTTAGCGATCTCTGCGCGAATCTGAGCCACGCGACCCTCGATAGCTGCTGCGTCGCCTGCACCCTCGATGATGGTGGTCTCGTCCTTGGTCACAACGACCTTGCGAGCGGAACCGAGCATGTCCAGGGTTGCTGCGTCCAGGGACAGGCCAACCTCTTCGGTAATGACCTGGCCACCGGTCAGGATAGCGATATCAGCCATCTGAGCCTTACGGCGGTCACCGAAGCCCGGAGCCTTCACAGCAACAGACTTGATGGAGCCGCGCATCTTGTTCAGCACCAGCAGAGCCAGAGCCTCACCCTCAACGTCCTCAGCAACGATCAGCAGCGGCTTGCCGGACTGCATGACCTTCTCCAGGACGGGAACGAGGTCCTTAACGTTCGAAATCTTCTGGTTCACAACCAGGATGTAGGGGTCCTCCAGGACTGCTTCCTGACGCTCCGGGTCGGTCACAAAGTAACCCACAGGAAGCCCTTGTCGAAGCGCATACCCTCAGTCAGTTCGAGGTGCAGACCGAAAGTGTTGGAGTCCTCAACGGTGATGACGCCTTCCTTGCCGACCTTCTCCATTGCCTCAGCAATGAGCTTGCCGATCTCAGCGTCGCCAGCGGAAATAGACGCGGTTGCAGCGATCTCTTCCTCGGTCTCAACTTCCTTCGCGGAGGAGAGCAGAGCCTCGGTCACAGCCTCAACAGCCTTCTCAATGCCGCGCTTGAGGCTCAGCGGGTCAGCGCCAGCAGCCACGTTGCGCAGGCCCTCGCGAACCAGTGCCTGAGCCAGAACGGTAGCGGTGGTGGTACCGTCACCTGCGATGTCGTCAGTCTTCTTAGCAACTTCCTTGACGAGCTCCGCACCAATCTTCTCGTACGGATCCTCCAGCTCGATTTCCTTCGCGATCGAGACACCGTCGTTGGTGATGGTGGGGGCGCCCCACGCCTTCTCCAGCACAACGTTGCGGCCGCGGGGGCCGAGGGTCACCTTCACTGCATCGGCGAGGGTGTTCAAACCGCGCTCAAGGCCGCGGCGTGCCTCTTCGTCAAAAGCAATGAGCTTTGCCATAAGTGTCCTCCTGGACGATCGGATTTCTTCCTTCACCCTTGCGGGTGCGGTACATCTAAAATCGGGTGGCTGCCCCTCCACAACACCCCGGTTACGGAGGCGCGGGCAGAGTAGGGCATAAAGCACCCGAACGCTACATCAATTGTGGCACCCGCACCGGCATGGAGCAAACGTTTAAGCCCAAGGTTGAAGGGTTAATCGCCCAGTGCTTAATCTGCACTCATTAAGCCCGCCAAAAGGGGCGTTACCGGTGTGCCTACCGGGGGCGCGTGAGGGGTGTTAAAAGCATCAACCCCACCCGGCGCATCAGTGGAATTGCGCGGATGGGGTTGAGCAGAAGTCGTTATGGCAGAAACAGTATGCGCGGGCTCAGATTCGAGGGCTTAGACTCGCGGGCTTAGAATCACCCGAGCAACCGTCTGAACCTATTCAGCGGCAGTAGCGGAGCCGGTGTAATCCGAGGACAGAATCACGATGACCTCGTGGTTGCCCATCTGCACATCGGAAGTTGCCTGACGCACCTGCGAAATGTCCAGCTTCGAGGCGATGCTCTGCGCCTGCGACTGGTAGCCCTCAGCGTAGTAGACCACGCTGGTTGCCGGTGCCGCACCCGTGTAGTTTGCCGTCTCGTTGATGGTGTAGCCGGTCAGCAGAGCCGCCGCACGAGATGCACTACCCGCCGGAGCCGCCGCATTGTAGACCGCCACAGAGATGGACTCAGCCAGACCGGTCTTCGTGGCGCTTGCCGACGCGGAAGCCTTAGCCGGCGCAGAGGACGCAGAGGCGCTTGCGGGGGCGGAGCTACTCTTCGCGGTGGACGCCGAATACTGCGGGGAGGCGGTGCGCGGCGCGTACACGTACATTGCGCCGCCGATGAGCAGACCAACTACGCCTGCAGCTACCAGGGGGATAGCGCCCTTGGGGCTCTTTGCCGGGTCAGCGTTGACCGCGCGGTAGGTTCCGCGGCGGGCGGTATTTTCGTCTACCTCGTCAAATTCGTCGCGGGGGTAGCTCATTTATCCTCATTTCACGGGTCTCTGTTTACCGGCTGGTACCGTACCGCCCTACCGGGCGCGCGGGCGCGGCTGCGGAAGGTGCGGTCTTGGTGTTCTAGTACCTAGAGTACCGTCTCAACTAGCGAGAACCAACGTGAACGCCCCGCAACCGGCTGTGAAAGAGACGGACACCGCACAGTGTTCAATCTCTGGTTGAACTTGAGGTGCGCAGGGCTAAAAGCAGGAGTTGGAAAGCTCGCACGGCTCTCCCAGTTTGAGCCCCTAGTCAGTGTCTCGGCGGGCGCGCAGAACGTCGATTATCTGCGGCGCTGCGGCGCGTACCCGCTCATCGTCCAGCATCACGTTCAGGCGCTGGTAGTAGGCAATGGGCGTGAATCCGGCGGCGATAATCGCCTTCTCTTTGGAGCCCTGGTGCTTGAAGCGGCGGCGCTCCACCTCAAGGATGCGGCGCTCCACCGGGGTCAGGCCACCGGGTTGGCTCCCTACTTCCGGCTGGTTCTGTGCTTCCGGCTGGTTCTGTGCTTCCGGCTGGGTCTGCTGTTCCGGCTGGGTCTGCGCGGTTTCAGCTCGTTCCCGTTCTGACACGTTCCCTCCTGTCTGCAGCTCGCCTGCCGCGGCTGGCGTCTCCTAGCGCGTGTATCCGTCATCCCCTAGTCTAGAAGAGAAACTCAGTCTAGAGGAGAAACGTTCATCCCGCGCCCGGTTCCGTCACCGTCCGGGTCGCATCAGCATCAGGAGATTCCCGAGGAGATTCATGAACCAGCCCCTCAGCAGCATTATGAGCGAGGATTGGGCGGCAGCACTCGCCCCCGTCGAAGAGCAGATTCACGCCATGGGCGCTTCCTGCGTGAAGAGCACGCGGCGGGGTACCGTACTTTCCCGCCTGCCGCCGATATTTTCAATGCGTTCCGCCGCCCGATGAGCCAGGTGAAGGTCCTCATTATTGGCCAGGACCCCTACCCTACTCCGGGCAATGCGATGGGTCTGTCGTTCTCGGTGCACCGCGGTATGCCGTTGCCTCGTTCACTGAACAATATTTACAAGGAGCTGCAGGACGATTTGGGTATCGCCCCGGCTGATCACGGCGACCTGTCCTGTTGGGCTGATGAGGGCGTCATGCTGCTCAACAGGGTTTTGACGGTGCGCGAGTCTGATGCGGGTTCGCACCGCGGCAAGGGTTGGGAGGAGATTACCGAGTGCGCTATCCGTGCACTGGTGGCGCGTAACCAGCCGCTGGTGGGTCTGCTGTGGGGTGCGGATGCGCGCAAGTGCGCACCCATGTTGCAGCCGTACCCGAGCGTGGAGTCGGCGCATCCTTCGCCGCTATCTGCTCGTCGTGGTTTCTTTGGGTCGCGCCCGTTTTCGACGGTGAATTCTTTGCTGGTACAGCAGGGCGCGGAGCCGGTGGATTGGACGGTTCGCTAGGACGGTCCGCTAGGCGCAACATAAGAGCCAGTATGAGAGCTGGCGCAATAGGCATAGTGAAGGGGCGGTAGCTTGTGAGTTCACCTCGCAGGCTACCGCCCCCCTCCCAACATCCAATATATGCAATATCGGCTATATACCCTTGAAAAACGGCTAAGAATCAGCCGGTTCCACATTTCGCGGAGTCGTAAAACGCTGTAGCGCATACTGCATCGTGTAATTACCCAACGCAACACCCGAAGCCATCGCCACCACAATCGAAACCGCCGTAATCATATTCTGCATACCCAGAATCACGTCCGTCTCAACCGTCAACAGATACATGCCGCGGAAGAACGACAGACCCGGCAGCAAGAACGTAATCGCAGGAATCGAGAAGATCGCCTGAGGCACATGCAGACGGTACGCAAAATACGTGCTCAACGCACCAATCACAACCGCCGCACACGCCGTCGGACCGCGACCAGTACTCGGGCCAGCCAGCAACTCATAACCGTAATACGCCGCCAGACCGCAGCCCGTAATGACCATCAGCCACCCGACCTTCACCAGCTTCGTCTGCAAGGTAATCGCAAAGGTCGCAATCGCCACCAGGAAGAAGAACGACGCCACCAGCGGGGTCGTCGGCTCAAAACGCAGCTGCTCAATATCCAGGGTCGGGCCGTTGAAAATATTGATCGCACTCACCGCGGTCGCAATGCCAACCACCAGACCCAAGAAGCTCATGCCCGTAGACACGAAACGACCCGCAGCCGTCACCGGGAAGCCATTAATCGCGTCCTGCACGGCACCCACCAGGCGCGGAGTCGGCAAGAACATAATCATGCCCGCAGCCACCACCAGAGGCGCCGAAATCGCCTCCCCCTGACGCTGCAACACCGAAAGAATGGATCCCTCACCGCCCAGCCAAATCGCCAAGAAGGTCATCAGACCCGCACTAGCAGCCATACGGAAGAACGCCGGAATACCAATCGAACTCAACCACTGAATCAGCAGGTACACCGGAATAAAAATAATCGCCGCGCTCAACGCCGTCGCAAAACTTGCACCCAGCGCCGCCGTCAGGGTTCCGGCACACGCCAGGTTCGCCAACCACACCACCAGAGGCGGGAACGGCTTGGGTCGGTGCGTAATCTGGTTCAGCTTCAAATCGGCGATTTCCAGGGTCATACCGCCCCGAGTGATCTTGTAGATCAGGCCGTACACTTCAGAAAGCGCCTCGTAGTTCTCCGTGGAGGAACGCACCACACGCACCAGGGTATGGGTAAAGCGCTCCTCAGCGTTCGCATTGCGCTTGGCGATGCGGGATTCCATGTAAATATCGGGGTCCGAAGTGTAGTTGATGGTCACCGACTGGTTCGTAATGTCGACTTCCACCGAGTCCAGCCCGTACGCCGAAGACACCGCAATAATCGCCGAGTCCACATCCATTGCGTCCGCACCGTAGTGGAACATCGCCTCCGCCAGGCGCAGGGTGAAGTTCAGGGTATCGCGTGCGTACTCCTTCTCACGGCGGAACGCCTCACGGCGCTCATGCTCCTCAGAGCGGATCGTCGGCACGAACTGGCGCTGCGCGATGCGCTGGGCACCGCGCGGGGCGGCGGGTGCCGCCTCCTCAGTGCGCACGAAGGAGCGGAAGCGACGCGAACCCCAGCGACCACCGCTACCGCGCCCAAACAGGCCGCGAGAGCCGCCCTCAACCAGCGGTACGGAGGTGGTGGGCATCGAGACAGGCCCGGTCTTCGGCATTGCGGTAGGATCCGCGCCGAAGCGGCGGGCTGCGTGAGAGTTGGGCACCTGCGGAATCATGCCGGTCATGGGCACCGGCTGGGAGGGGCGGGTCAGCGCCTCCTCGGTTACCAAGTTGCTGGAGGTGACGGGGTTCGGGTCCTCACGGTACGCGTCCAGCTCATGATCAGGCACGAGGGAGGGGTCAATGACGGTACGCGCGCCGTGGCCGTTAGGGGTCAGTTCGGGGTCGCATGTGGGCTCAACCGGCTCCTGCGCGGTGATGCCCATATCCGCTGCGGCCTCCTGCAGTACATCGCTGACAGCTTCTGCAGCGACGGTGCTCTCCTGGCTTGTCGCGGAGGTAGCATGCTGAGCCAGCACGCGGCGCAATTTCTCGTCGGTGACCTGGTCTAGTGAAACCAGGGGAAAACCGCGTTTGCCGGCGATGTAGCCCGCGGTGGTATTCTGCTCGCTTCCTTCCGTTGCGGCAGTGTTTGCTTCGCCTGCATGCGAAGCTTCCCGCGATGTGGGGGTCGCGGGGGTGTTCCTCGATTCTGCCAATGTCCCTCCCAGATAGACAGTGCCTTTTTAGTCTAACAAGGGCACGATTCTGCGGTAGCACTGAAGAGCAGAAATATCACTTTTCTGCCCGGTGATTTTGTGAGCAAAAGCGCTCTGCGGAACTTACGGCAGAAATGTTCATTGATATGAAGAGAAATCCAGGTCACTACTGCACAGAAGATATTTTGGGAGATATTTCTAGAGCTATTTTCGAGGAAAAATAAAGGTTATATGTACATTAAGATTTGCAGAGAAATATCCCCCACCTACCCCCACTCGCACCTCAATAAGAAATGAATTATTCATAACAAAAAAATATCCCGCCACCGAAGTGACGGGATATTCACGCTTTAAGGCTGTAGCCTTCACAGCATCCGAAGCGCACCGCTCGGGGTCACTTCAGAGGCGAAAGTCAATTACTCAGCGTCGTGGTCGGTCTCGAGGATCTTAACCAGCGAGTCCAGAGCCTCTTCAGCACCTTCACCCTCAGCGCGCAGGACAACAACGTCGCCGTGCTTTGCGCCCAGGGACATCAGGGACAGAATCGATGCAGCGTCCATAGCCTCATCTGCGGGCTCGCCCTTAGCTGCGATGGTGACCTCGACGGGGAGGTCGCCAGCTGCCTCAGCGAAGATAGCTGCCGGACGTGCGTGCAGGCCAACACGGCTTGCAATAGTGGCTTCGCGCTCTGCCATTATGTTTCTCCTTTGATCAAGGAACCGAAAATATATCAGTACCTATTCTAAATGAACGGGGCGCTTCAGGACCCGCCCTTACTCTATAAATTGTACCGTTCAGCCATACGCTAACAAGTACCAAAAATGCCGGATGCAGAAATAAAACTCTACACCCGGCATTTTTATGGACTCAGGCACCGCCCAGCACACCCCATCAAGGCGCGGCAGGCAGCCCCGAAATCGTTTTAAGGCTTAGAGGCCCAGCTCATCCAGAATCGGCAGAGCCTTGCGTGCGCTCTCCTTCGCCTCAGCAGAAGAAATCTGCTGCAGAGCGATAGCCGCAATCTGCTGTGCCTTCTCCTTGGTCACGGACTTCAGAACCGCAGCCACAGCGGGAATAGCACCAGCGTTCATGGACAGGGTGTCAACACCCAGACCAATCAGAACAACAGCCAGAGCCGGGTCAGCCGCAGCCTCACCACAGACGCTCACGTACTTCTTCTTACCCGCGGTGACCGATGCACGCTGAGCACCCTCAACGGTCATCTTAATCATCTTCAGCACTGCAGGCTGCCAGGGGTTGTTCAGGTGTGCCAGGTCGCCCAGCAGACGGTCAGCCGCCATGGTGTACTGGGTCAGGTCGTTGGTGCCGATGGACACGAAGTCGACCTCGCCCAGGATTGCCTCAGCGTTCATCACAGCTGCGGGGGTCTCAACCATCACACCGTGAACGGGCAGGCCAATCTCCTTGAGCATGTTCGCGAAGTTGCGAGCCTCGGAGGTGGTCGAAATCATCGGAGCCATAACCCAGATGTCAGCGTCAGAGTTCTCCGAAGCAGCCTAATAGCCTCCAGCTGGCGGGTCAGAACGCCCGGAACGGTCCAGTCGGTACGGAAACCGCGAACACCCAGTGCGGGGTTCTCCTCGGGGTTCACGTTCAGGAACGGCAGGGGCTTGTCAGCGCCAGCGTCCAGGGTACGAACCACAATGTGCTTGCCGGGGAATGCGTCAAACACGGACTTGTAGGTCTTAGCCTGAGTCTCGATGGAAGGCTCAGCGTCGTGGCCCAGGAAGCCGAACTCGGTGCGCAACAGGCCAACGCCCTCAGCCTTCAGGCTTGCAGCCTTCTCAGCGGACTTGCCGTCACCAACGTTTGCGTATAGCGGAACGCGGGTGCCGTCAGCCAGCACACCCTGACCGTCGAAGTCAGCGACGGGCTTGCGGTTTGCGTACTTGATTGCTGCTTCGCGGTCAGCGTCGGTGGGCTCGGTGTCAACGATGCCTTCGTTGGAGTCCACGTAGACGATGGTGCCGTCAGCAATGTCGGTCACGCCCTTAGCAGCCACAATAGCGGGCAGACCCAGGCCGCGAGCCAGAATAGCGGTGTGTGCCTGGGGGCCACCGTCAGAGGTGATCAGGGCGATAACCTTCTCGGGGTCCAAGGTCGCGGTATCAGCCGGTGCCAGGTCAATAGCAGCCAGGATGAACGGCTCATCAGAAACGGGGATGCCGGGAGCCTGCTGGCCGGTCAGCTCAGCGACGATGCGGGCACGCACGTCGTGGATGTCGGTGACGCGCTCAGCCATGTAGCCACCCAGGGCAGCCATCTGGTCAGCGAAGGAGGTTGCAGCCTCCCAGATAGCGCGCTCGGGAGCCATCTCCTGAGTCTCAACCAGCTTGATAGCGCTCTTGATGAGTGCACGGTCGGTAGCCATCTGAGAGGTGGACTTCAGAACAGCCTTACCGTCACGGCTTGCGTTCTCTGCGCGAGCCAGCAGGTCTTCCTTGACGCGGACCGATGCGTCCTTAATGCGCTGCGCTGCAGCCTCAGCGGTCTCGCCGCTCAGACGCAGACCATCCTTGGGTTCCTCGATGGGCTTAGGCATCTGAAGAACGGGGCCAATAACGCGGCCGGCGTATACGCCGACGCCCTTGTAGGTAGTCATAGAGTTCATGTCCTATCTGTGGTTTGTCTACAGTGTAACGTGTTTTTTCACGCTCACGCCTGCAAACAGACGATCAAATGAAGGTGAGGTTATACGGCCTTTATGCGGATGCCTTAGAGCGGGCACCCAAAGACTTCAGCACCACGTACAGCAGCGCCGAAACGACGGTACCGGCAACAACAGCCGCCAGGAACATCAGCGGGTTCTGCGCCAGACCAATAATCCAGATACCGCCGTGCGGAGCCGGGGAAGCCACGTGCGCACCCATGGAGATTGCACCGGCAATAGCGCCACCAACAATGGTCGAAGGAATCACGCGAGCCGGGTCAGCCGAAGCGAAGGGAATAGCACCCTCAGAGATGAAGGATGCACCCAGCAGCCACGCAGCCTTACCGTTCTCACGCTCGTTCTCGTTGAACAGCTTGGGGCGCAGGGTGGTTGCCAGAGCCATAGCCAGCGGCGGAACCATACCGGAAATAATGACGGCAGCCATGATTTCCTGGTTCACGGTCGCACCCGAGGACAGGCCAGCGGTTGCGAAGAGGTAAGCAGCCTTGTTGATGGGGCCACCCAGGTCAGATGCCATCATGGCGCCCAGGATCAGGCCCAGCAGCAGAGCGGAGCCACCAGACATGGAGGTCAGCCAATCCTGCAGGGTGGTCATAACCCACGCCAGGGGCGCACCGAGCAGCAGGTACATTGCCAGGCCGGCAACCAGAGAAGTCACCAGCGGGGTGATGACCACGGGCATCATCGAGCCAAGCCAGCGGGGCAGCTTCAGGGTGCCCAGAGCGTACGCAATCAGACCGGCAAGAATACCGCCAACAATACCGCCAAGGAAGCCCGCGTTCACAGCGAGAGCCACCGAACCGGCGATGAAGCCCGGAGCAATACCGGGACGCTGAGCCAAACCGTACGCAATGTACGCGGCAAGAGCCGGAACCATCAGGCTCAGACCGAAACCACCGATGGTCTGCAGAACAGCACCCAGGTACAGGGTCCAGTGCACATCACCGAGGTTGAACAGGGTTGCCGAGTCGAGAATCGCCTTGGTGTTCACATCGCCAAGGTTCGGCACCGTAATTGCCTCGAAAACGAAGCCCAGGGCGACCAGAATACCGCCGGCGGCAACGAACGGAATCATGTAGGAGATACCGGTCATCACAGCCTTGTAGATGCGCGAGCCCCAAGCGCCTTCGGTAGCGCCTGCGCTGTCCTCACCGCTGGATGCGGCAGCGGCAACGCGTGCACCGTTGGGGTTCTCAGCCTCAGCCAGAGCCTCCGCAATCATTTCCTTAGGCTCGTCAATACCGCGCTTGACGGGAGACTCAACAAAGGGCTTACCTGCGAAGCGGTTACGCTCACGCACGTTCACGGACACCGCGAAAATCACGGCGTCTGCGGCGTCAATATCAGCCTGGGTCAGCTTCTCATTACCCGAGGAGCCCTGGGTCTCAACCTTCAGGTCGTAGCCGAGCTCTTCAGCAGCGTACTTGAGGGCGTCCGCAGCCATGTAGGTGTGAGCGATACCGGTGGGGCATGCGGTCACAGCAACAATCTTCTTCACCGGAGCCGAAGCAGCGGGGGTTTCCTGAGCGGAGGCGGCAGGTGCGGCGGCGGGTGCAGCCTCGGCGGGCTTAGCCTCTGCCTTCTTCTCGCCCACGCCGAGTGCACCGTTGACCAGCTCAACAATCTCTTCAGCCGAGGAGGCTTCGCGCAGGGACGCGGTGAAGCTCTTCTTCATCAGGGAGCGTGCCAGGGTGGAGAGCAGCTTCAGGTGGGCCTGGTCAGCGCCATCGGGTGCAGCGATGAAGAAAATCAGGTCGGCGGGGCCGTCCTTTGCACCGAAGGAAACTGCCGGGTTGGGGCGTGCCATTGCCAGGGTCGGCTCGGTGACGGCGGCGCTACGGCAGTGCGGAATCGCAATACCGCCGGGGATACCGGTGTCGGTCTTGGATTCGCGTGCCTCGGCAGCCGCGTAGAGCTGCTCGAAGTCGGTAGCGCGTCCAGCATTTACGACTGCCTGGGCGAGCTTGGCAATTACGTCGAATCGGGTCTCGCCGAGGTTCTCGTCCAGCAGGACGAGATCTGCGGTGATCAGATCAGACATATTCCCTCCTCGGGTATGTGTTGGGGCGGGGATTCGTTCAGCGGTGCCGGACTTCTCCCCTATATGAGTTCAAAGTGTGCGCAGTGTGTGTTGAGTGTGCAGCGTGCGGATATGTGTGTACATATGCGCACAGCACCCCATCTTATATTCCCTTCTGAGAATAAAAGCTGGAGGTGCGAAAACAGCCCGAATTAGAGCTGCAGCTGACGAACAGTGACCTTCTCAGGAGTGGTCTGCTCCAGCGAAGGCATGCGGGTACCGGGCAGAGCAGCAGCAGCCGAACCGTGAGCTACCGCCTGAACCAGGCAACCGGGGGCGTCCTCACCACGGGTGTGAGCAATCAAGAAACCGGACAGCGACGAGTCACCGGCACCCACAGTGCTACGAACCTGAATCGGCTCGTGCACAGCGTGCCAGATACCCTGCTCAGTGACCAGCACTGCACCGCCGCCGCCGAGGGTGGCAAGCACGTACTCGATGCCGTCGCCGAGCAGCTTCTGGGCGGTGCGGGCGGTCAGCTCGGGGCTAGCCTCCAGCTCCTCCCAGTTATCGCTACCGGTCAGCTGAGCCAGCTCCTCCGAGTTGGGCTTAATCAGGGTGGGCTTGTGCTCACCGGCGACGGTCGCAATCAGCGGCGCCTCAGAGGTATCGATAGCGATCTTGCCCTCGTAGCCGGAGGCGCGCAGTGCCGCCACCAGCTCGGAGTAGTAGGTCGGTTCCAGGCCCGGAGGCAACGAACCAGCCAAAACCACCCAGTCGGCACCCTTGGAACGCTCAACCACCAGCTCGTCCAGCTTCTGACGCAGTTCGGCATCAAAAACGGTGCCGGGGGCGTTCAGCTTGGTGGTGGTACCATCCGGATCAACCACGGTGATGTTTGAGCGAATCGGCTCACCGGTGGGCAGGTTAGCGAACTCGACGTCCACCGCCTGCAGTGCGGTCAGCACCGGGTCGCTGGCTTCACCGGGCACAATGGCGAGGGTCGGTACGCCGGAAACCTGCAGGGCGCGGGAAATATTCACACCCTTACCACCGGGATCCTGTACGGCACCGACAGCACGCTGCACGGCACCGTGAGCCAGGGGTGCACCGAGTTCAATGGTGCGGTCCAGGCTGGGGTTGGCGGTCAAAGTAATAATCATTAGGCAATCACAATCTCAACATTTGCGGCCTCGAGTGCCTGGCGGAGGGCACCTTCGGGCTCGCGATCAGTAATGAGGGTGTCAATATCCTCAAATCCGGCGAAGCGGACCAGGGATTCCTGACCGAACTTCGCGGAGTCACAAAGCAAGACCACGCGGCGGGCTGCCTTGCAAATTGCGGTCTTGACGATAGCTTCGTTCATGCCGGGGGTGGAGATGCCGAAGTGGGCTTCAATGCCGTTGGCACCGATGAAAGCAATATCGGGGCGCATGGTGCCGAAGTGCTCTGCGGCGCGTGCACCAACAGCAGCCCAGGTCATCTTGCGCAGCTGGCCGCCAACCAGTTCAAGGGTGACGCCCTCGGCTTCGGCGAGCTTGACTGCAATGTGCAGTGCGTGGGTGATGATGATGCGGTCGTTGCCGGTCTTGAGGCTGAAGTTCTCGGCGCCGATGTGGTCGGCGAGAATCTCGATGGTGGAGCCTGCGTCCAGGACGATGGAGCCTGCCTCGGAGTCGCGCAGCATCTGGTATGCCTTGGTGGCGATACGGCGCTTCTCGGGGGTGTTCATGCCCTGTCGGGAGGAGATGGAGGACTCCAGGGAGGTGGACTGCTCAATGGTGACAGCACCACCGTGGACACGGCGGAGCTTACCTGCCTCTTCCAGTGCGGCGAGGTCACGACGCACGGTCTCCATGGTCACATCGTAACGGCGCGCAAGGTCAGCGCCGTTGACACGACGTGCGGAGGCAACAAGCTTTTGCAATTTCGGCACGGCGTTCTTCTGCGAACATAAATCTGGTGTTCCTTTGGGCTAGTGGGAGGAAATCTGTGCGTTCTTTTTCTGCGTTCTGCTCGGCTTTTTCAGGACCGTGAGAGACATGGTTTCAGCGAACCGACAGAACGCTTTGAGGGTAATACTTGATTTTTATGTGGGTTTTTGTGGGCAAGTCAATATAAAACGCTGTATTTGCCGGAATATTACCCGAATGTTCCCTACCGAAACCACACCATATCGGAGGTCACTGCCTGTTTATGTCTGTTTGACCTAATGAACTGTTGGGTTTTCCCACTCCCCCACCATCCGCACAGTGTCAAACACCTACACAGCGCCCTCACACGGCAAAAAGTGGAGGCGCCGAGCCCCGAGAACCCTCAGCCGAGAACCCTCGAAACCAGCGCCTCCACCGGGCACAGAACCTTATTTACCTTGACGTTCACGACGCACGCGACGCCAACGATGTACACCCAAAGCACCCGCCGCACCCAGCAGTGCACCCGAACCGTTCATCAGCACATCCACCGGATCGCCGGTACGATCAGGCATGAAAACTCTGGATTGTCTCAATGCAGGCGCTGACCAAAAAAATCCCGAGTACAGCACGTGCGGGCGAGCCTTCGGTTTGAGTAGCAGGGCGAAAAGAAAACCGCCCGGAATGAACATGATGACGTTCGAAAGCTGCTCAATGCTCGAATAGGTGATGAACGCAGGCAGCCACCCCTCGGCGTGGCCGGTATCCAGTAGCTGCGCCAGGCGGCCGCCCATCTCGTTATCGTCCACGTGCACGGGGGCGAACACGATACTCGCCACCACCGCGCAGTACAGCGCCGTGACGGGCCAGAGAATCAGCCGCCACACGCGAGCGCCAGACCATTCTTTACCAGACAAGGCGACCCACCTCGTCGAACTGCTTGGTCGAATCCCACGCGAACAGGCCCGGTACGTCAATCGTGAGCGGTTCGGCGTTCGGCACGGTCACGGTCCACTCTTCACCGGCTGCTGCGGAGAGGGCGCGGCGAATGAAGCTACCGTGGCTGACGGCAATAATCTTCTGGTTGCCCGAGGCTTCAGAAAGTTCACGCACGATATTGCGCAGGGTGCGCACCGCACGAATGTACACGTCACGTTCGGATTCCACGTTCGGGTAGTAGCGTTCCGGGGCACGGCGTTCGGGGGCGGGAATGTCCAGGCCTTCGCCGGCACCGTAGGCGCGTTCCACCAGCTCGGGGTAGGTCTTGTGCACCTGCAGATCGAAGTGCTCACCGACCAGCTGCGCCGTCTCGTAGGCGCGAGACAGCGGCGAGGACACCAGCACGGTGAACTCCAGACCCATGTCGGCGAGCTTCTTGCCGGTGGTGCGTGCCTGCTCGCGACCGGTGTCATTGAGCGGAATGTCGGTGATGCCCTGCATCAGGTTCGCCTTGTTCCAGTCGGTCTGGCCGTGACGAATCAGGGTGAGGGTCGTGTTCTCGGCGCCCGCCGGTACTTCCTCGGGGCCCAGCTCAGGTTCCAGATGCTGCACAACCAGGCGGTCGATTGCGTTGTCCAGGTACTGCAGGGGCACCTCGGTCAGGGAAGCGTTTACCGGGATCGGGTAGATGCCGTCCTCGTTGAGCAGTTCGGGGTGGCGTTCAGCGACCAGGGCGGTCATGGTCATGGCAATCAGCATGCCGTGCGCGGCGACCACAACGGTCTGACCCTCGTATTCGCGGCGGACGCGGTTCAGCGCCGCGAGGGAGCGGGCGAGGAAGTCCTTCTTCGGTTCCACATTGAAAGCATTGTTGGACTGGCGGGAGGCGAGGATCAGCTCGCGGGTAGCGATCTGCCCTTCCAAGTCGCCAAAGGAACGTTCCTGGAAGCCGTCAACGGCACCGCGGTAGGGTACGCCCAGGCCTTCGGCTACGATTTCGGCGCTTTCTACGGCGCGGGAGAGGGGCGAGGAGACGATAGCGTCCACGGTGGTGCCTTCAGCTGCTGCCTGCTTCAGGGCGCCGATAGCGGTGCGGACCTGCTCTCTGCCGGTGTCGTTGAGGGGGATGTCGGTGCCGCCCTGGAAGCGGTGGTCGATGTTCCAGTCGGTCTGGCCGTGGCGCAGGAAGATGATGCGGGTTCCTGCCTCGGGGTCGGCTACCGGAGTGATGATGGGGGTGTTCTGTGCGTCGGTCATCCTTCTAGTATGGCATTGCCCCCGCGCAGTTCAAGGGGGCAAGAGGCGTATTCTCTCATGAAGCGCACTCATACCGCGGTATGAGCTGCGGGGTGGTTGAGTACCCGGTCGGGCAAATTTTTTCAGGGTTTTCCCATATTTTTCAGCCCCCAGACGGAGGGGTGAGCCGCCGAGAAGCTGAGATGATAGAAGTGTACTTCCGTTAGTTCATACCCAATGAAGGTTGTCATGACGCAGAATCCTCAATCTCAGAACCCGCAGTTCCAGGCTCAGAACCCGTATTCAATGACCCCTCCGCAGGCGGCGCAGCCTGCCGGTCAGTATTCCGCTCAGCAGGGTCAGCCCGGCCAGCAGGGCTACTATCAGGGTCAGCCGCAGGGCTACCCGGCTCAGGTGCCTCAGCAGGCGCAGCAGGCGCAGCAGGCGCCCTTCGCGCGCGGCGCGATTATTTCTGCCCGTAACCTGCACAAGTCGTACGGCAATAACCCGGTGCTGCGTAACGTGAGCCTGGATATTTTCCCCGGCGAGTCTGTGGCGATTATGGGTCCTTCCGGTTCCGGTAAGACCACCCTGTTGCACGCGCTCTCGGGCATTATCAAGCTCGATGCCGGTTCTGTGCTGTTCAATGGCCCGGCGGGTCAGGTGGCGGTGGAGTCCCTCAGCGAGCGTGAGCGCACCTCCCTGCGCGCTAACTCGTTTGGTTTCGTGTTCCAGCAGGGTCTGCTGGTCCCCGAGCTGACCGCGGAGGAGAACGTCTCCCTCGCCGCGATGATTGCCGGTGTGCCGCGCCAGCAGGCGCGTTCCATTTCCGCTGATCTGCTGAACCGTCTGGGTTTGGGTCAGATGCTGGACCGCCGTATGGGCGAGATGTCCGGTGGTCAGGCTCAGCGTGTGGCGATTGCCCGCTCCCAGGTGAACGGTGCCCCCGTGACTTTCGCGGATGAGCCGACCGGCGCGCTGGATTCGAAGACCGCGCGTGAGGTGATGGCTCTGCTGCTGACCATGATTCCGCAGCAGGGTAAGACTCTGCTGGTGGTTACTCACGACCCGAACGTGGCGGCGGCGTGCTCCCGCGTGGTGTACTGCAGGACGGTCAGATTGTGAGCGATCAGCGCAATAACCAGGGCGGTGTTCCCGCTTCCCAGAACCACGCTCAGAGCTTCGGCGCTCAGTCTCAGGCAGGTGCATAATGCAAATCTATGCTCTACTCGCCAAGCGAACCCTATGGAGTTCGCAGGCGATTCTTCCCGTGCTGGCTTTTGCCGCCTCCTCGGCACTGTTTTTGACGGTTGCCGGTGGTGTTCAGGCGCTGAGTACGTGGCTTGAGCACGCCAACGTTGACCACGAAATGATCAACCTGATGGGCATTCAGAAGCTCTACATGGGTTTGGCGTGGGTTGCCGCTCTGGTGCTGATTGTTCCGCTCTTTACCTTGGGCGCTTCGGCTGCTCGTTTGAGTGCCCGCCGCCGTGATGAGCGTCTGGCGTCCCTGCGTCTGATTGGTGCCTCCACAACCCTGATTGTGGGTCTGTCTGTTGCGGACGCGCTGGTGTACTCTCTTGTGGGTTTCATCATCGGTCTGTTGCTTTACCTGGTGCTGATTTTCCCCTTTGGCGCTTTGCACTTCATGAACGTTCCGCTGGGTGCTGAGAATATGCTCCTGCCGGTGAGCGTGATTTTCTACTGCTTCCTGGGCTGTATGGTTCTGGCGGCTCTTAGCTCCCTCTTCGGTCTGGCGAAAGTCAGCATCAGCCCGCTGGGTGTGCGTACCCGCGCGAAGGCTGGTTCCGCCGGTTACATTGCTCTGGGTATCGGTGTTGTTCTGGTCATTGCCGTGATGATTCTGGCTTCGACCTCGAAGGGTTTTAGCATGTTCTCACCCTTCCAGGACGGCGGTGCCGATAGCGCGATTAAGAACCTAGCGATTTTCATTGCTCTGCCGGGTCTGCTGATGATGGTTGCTATCGACCTGATTGGTACCTTCCTGGTGTGGGCATACGCAAAGATTCGTGTGCGCATGACCCAGAAGGCGTCGGTTCTGCTGGGTTACCGTGCGGTGCTGGAGTCCCCGCGCGGGGCGTGGCGTCAGGTTTCGGGTGTGGCGCTGTCGACCTTCTTGGTGACCTTCTTCGGCCCCATCCTGATTCTGGCGGGTGAGATGAACAAAACGGCGAAGGAGGTAGGCCCCGCCGCCGGCCCCTTCATGACCATCATGTCGGACATGTTCCAGGGCATGCTGCTCATGCTGTTCTTCTCGTACCTGCTGGTCACCCTCTCCGCAGTGTTGAACCAGAGCGCCGCCATTTACGAGCGTGGTTCGCTGTACTCTTCGCTGAATATGATGGGTACCCCCACGAGGATGTTGCAGGCTTCGCGCCTTACCGTGGTTTTCGGTCCGCTGGTGCTCATTAGCGTGGTTTCTGCGCTGCTGGGTCTGCCGCTGACGGCGTTGATTGCGGCGCAGGGTCTTTCCGGTGAGATTCTGGCGAAGATGTTCGGTATGACCTTCGGCGCTATTGCGCTGGGTCTGGCACTGGTCTATGTGGGCCTGTTGGCGACCATTCCGTTTATGCGTCAGGTGACTCATAAGCCGGTGTCCGCTCTCTAAGCTGTTTTAGCTTCTGCCCTCCCGTTGCGTCCGTTCTGGATGCGGCGGGAGGGTTTGTCCATGTCTGCTGAGGTGCTGCGTGCTGTTGCGTGCTTTTGTGCCCTCACCCGGTTTGCGCTCTGCATGTTTTCTCACGCACCGGGCCACCGCTTCCATAGCCTAAAAGCCCTGTGAGAGACTGACATTATGTTTGAACACACAGTACCCTCCGATTGGTTCCCCCGCTGCGCAATCTTCGACTGCGACGGCATCCTCCTCGACTCCGAGACCGTCTGGAACGATGTGCAGCGTGAGCTTTTCACCCGCTGGTCCGTTCCCTTCACCGAGGAGGTGGAGCATCGCCTCACCGGTCTGGCGGCAGCCGACGTCGCGCAGGAGCTTGCACTGCTCTCCTACGAGGCGCAGAACGGTCAGAAGCCGGACACCGCCTCCGCAGAGTACGCCGAACACCATGAACACGTGATGAAGGACCTGCTCACCACCGAGCACGAGGTCATCAGCTCCGGCGTGGACCTGATTGAGGGTGCGCAGAAGTTCCTGGGCTTCCTGAGCGAGCACATGCCGGTTGCGGTGGCGTCGAACTCCACCGCGAACATTCTGACCCTGAAGATGGAAAGCTACGGTTACGCCCCGCTGGTGCGCACCTGGGTCAGCAGCAACGACGTTCCCACCGGTAAGCCCGCCCCGGACATGTACCTGGAGGCGGCACGTCGCCTCGGCTTTGAAGGCCACGAGGCGCTGGCGTTCGAGGACTCCCCCGCGGGCGCGCAGGCGGCACGTGACGCCGGTACAAAGGTCATGATTTACGTTCCGGAAGGCACCGACCCGGCAAAGGCACCGACCGGTTTTGGGCGCTTCGATTCGTTCAATGACCCGCAGCTCTGGGAGGCGGCACGCACCTGGATCGCCAAGCTTGAGGCGGCACAGCAGTCTGAGGCAGCTCAATAGTCTGAGGCAGCGCAGAACTAGGCTGCACCCGCCCCCCCTCGTAGCAGCATCAAGAAAGACCCGGTACGAGGAAAGACCCCCGGCCCGCTCCTCAAGGAGCAGACCGGGGGTCTTCTATGCTTATCAGCTGCCTCTCTAGCACCCGCTCTTGTAGCCCTTTGACCTCATCAGCACTTTCGCGGAGCGCTACTTTTCCAAAGTCTCACTAAACGGTACCAATACAAAACATCACGAGAACCTGAACATTGGCAGGTTCTCGTGATGCTAGGTGTTTTAGAACTCCAAGGATGCTTATTTCGGCTGTTGCTTATAGAAAACAAAAGCGTACTGGATACTCATAAGTAGAACTACAACCTGAGCCAAAGGGTCAAGCCAATACACTTGTAAAATTACCACAGCCAACATAAAAAATACGGATTTTATGAAGGATGCCGCAGGTTGTACGTAGTTCTTATTTGCACGATATGCAGAGTACCCAAAAACTCCACAAAGAATTAAAATACTGCCAACATTATAAACCATTGAATCATGCGAAGATGTAAAATAAAAGCAAGAATAACCTGCGAACCATAATTCAGGTATCGGTATGTATCTAGTGTCGACCACTTTAATCACCTATCGCTACAGTTACAGAAATACAACTTGCAATTGACTTACTAACATTTTTCATTGGCTGTCCCTCTCTAGCTGTTGATAATATCTCTAGTTTGATGTGAAACAGAACACTTTTATGATATCAATCAGCAAAATGGGAGTCAAAATTATTTTAGTAATGATTCAATAACAATTTGCGCCACTGCACACTATAGTATTTAGCTGCTAAAGCTCCCAGCCCGTTCTCTCTCCTCAGCAAACTTACATCCTAAGTCGTCTTATTGCGCTTCGGATGCTCCTCTGCCTTACACATTTCTAGGTTCTTATCGCAGATACAGCGGTAAACAGTCTTCACTTCCCCTGCTGCTTTCACCCACCTCTCTTCTTCTTTCCTACGTGCGTATGCTTTTCTTCTCTTACGAGCAGGAGATAACTCTGGTCTTGTCCTCACAACTCTCTCACTTCAGTTCTACGGTCTAGGAACTTTTATTTTACGTCCGCTTAAGCGGACTTCGCTAACGCTCAGGCTCTTTTTCTCTCTGGCTTCTCTCCTTCTGTTCCAAGACTCAACCTCACAGCTCAGGCTGAGAGAGGTGAGGGGAGAGAGAAGCGAATGCCCTTGTACTTTCCAAACAAAATACACAAAGGTATTTGAATGAAAAGCACAAGGGGCATCACAACAAACAACACAGGCCAGTCGGTCGGCTCGGTCGGTCGATTGGCGAAGCATAAGAAGCACAAACGGCTCGCTCTTCGCATAGATGGCGGAAGGCTCTAATCTTCCGCGCGGAGGGCATTCGCCCTGTGATCTGGCGGTGTTGTTGATGTGTAGGTCATAGACATGCCGGTTGCGGTGGCGTCGAACTCCACCGCGAACATTCTGACCCTAAAGATGAAAAGCTACGGCTACGCCCCGCTGGTGCGCACCTGGGTCAGCAGCAACGACGTTCCCACCGGTAAGCCCGCCCCGGATATGTACCTGGAGGCGGCGCAGGGCTAAGCTGCACCCGCCGCCCTCGTAGCAGCATCAAGAAAGACCCGGTACGAGGAAAGACCCCCGGACCGCTCCTCAAGGAGCAGACCGGGGGTCTTCTATGCTGTATCAGCCGTACCTACAGTACCTACAAGGCCTACAAGGGGCACGAGCTTATCGGCGCATAACCTTCTTCGCCAGGAAGTTACCGATGAACTGAACCAGCTGAACCAGGACGATAATAATCGCCACAACAGCCCAGGTGATCTCATCGTTGAAGCGCTGGTAGCCGTCCACAATCGCGATCTTACCCAGACCGCCAGCACCCACGTAACCGGCCATAGCGGACATATCCACCACGCCAATGACGAGGAAGGTGTAACCGAGGATCAGCGGGCCAAGCGCCTCCGGAATCATCACGGTGAACAGGATGGTCAGCTTTGAAGCGCCCATCGCACGCGCCGCCTCAATCACACCCGGGTCAATGGAGACCATGTTCTGCTCCACGATACGGGCAATAGCGAATGCAGCACCGAAGCTCATCGCGAAGACCGCCGCGTTCACGCCCAGGCGGGTACCCACCACGGCGCTCGTCAGCGGGCCCAGTGCCGCAATCAGGATGATGAACGGAATCGGGCGAATCACGTTCACCAGAATGTTCAGGATCGTGTACACGAAGCGGTTCTGGAAGATGTTGCCCTCACGGGTGGTGTACAGCAGCGCACCCACAATCAGACCGACCAGACCGGCGCACAGCATGGTGATAGACACCATGTAGAAGGTGTCGCCGATAGCCGGGAGCAGCTTCTCGGGCAGGAACTCGGACCAGTCCGTCTTAGACGCAGCCAGCGGAAGAGTAGTAGCAAACATTTAGCGCACCTCCTGCACGCGGGCAACGGTCTTCAGTTCGGCAACGGCGGCATCAATGCTGGTGATTTCGCCGAGGAGTTCCAGGGTGAGGGTACCGTACGCCTTGCCCTGCAGGGTCTCAATACCGCCGCCCACAATGTTGAAGCGGACGTTACGGGCACCCAGGTAGGACAGCACCTTACCAAGCTCCTGGTTACCCTCCACGATTTCAACGTTGATGAGGTAACCCTTGTGATTTGCGCGCAACTCAGCCGCCTCCTTGCCGGTGGGGGCAAGCTTGACGGTGGTTGCCACAAACAGCTTTGCCACGTCGGTCTGCGGGTTGGAGAAGACGTCGTAGACGTTGCCCTGCTCCACCACGCGGCCGGACTCCATGACGGCCACACGGTCAGCGATGCTGGAGACCACGTCCATCTCGTGGGTAATCACCACGACGGTCACGCCCAGTTCACGGTTCACACGCTTAAGGAGAGCGAGCACTTCATGAGTGGTTTCCGGGTCCAGCGCGCTGGTGGACTCATCAGCCAGCAGCAGGGCAGGGTTGGTCGCAAGCGCACGAGCAATACCCACGCGCTGCTTCTGACCGCCCGAAAGCTGGTTCGGGTAATGACTGCACGGTCGGCAAGACCCACGAACTCCAGCATTTCCAGGGCGCGTTCGCGGCGGTCCTTCTTAGACCAGCCGGCGATCTTCAGGGGGAACTCGACGTTACCGAGCACGGTGCGGGAGTTCATCAGGTTGAACTGCTGGAAGATCATACCGATGTTGGTGCGTGCTTCACGCAGTTCGGAGTCGCGCTTACCGGAAATCTGGAAGCCACCGACGGTCAGGGTGCCGCTGGTGGTGGTTTCCAGGCCGTTGATGAGGCGGACCAGGGTAGACTTACCGGCGCCGGAGTAGCCGATGATTGCAAAGATTTCACCGCGGTTGATGGTGAGGGAGACGTTGTCCACAGCAACTACTGCCTTGGGGCCGTTGCCGAAGACCTTGGAGACTCCGTCCAGAACCACCATGGGCGAGGTGCTGTCGCCGAAGCTCTGTGCCAGTTCACTCATAAATATGTATCCGTAAATGTCGTGGTTGGGGCGCTAAAGGGCCTTAACGCCGTTACGCAAAGGACGGTAAGCCTGTCGTGACCCGCATCGGGTGCTTAGACTTACCGCCTTTGCGTATGCCTAGAGGAGGCGTGTATTTAGAAGATTACTTCTTTGGCGCGCAGCTTGGCTTCTTCGTTAGCCAGGGACTGACGCAGCTCGTCGGTGCTCACGTTGACCTCAACGGCGGTGCCGCGGGTCTCTTCCTGAACGACGTCCATGACGGCCTTGGAGTGGAAGAGTTCAACAATCTTCTTGTAGGTCTCGTCGTCAGCCTTGTCCTTCTGAGCAACGAAGAGGTTCACGTACTTGATAGCCGAGGGGTCGGTCTTGGGGTCGTCCTGAGCCAGTGCGTCTGCGGGCTTCAGGCCTGCATCCTTGAGGAAGTCGTTGTTGACGACTGCGCCGTCAGCGGACTCCATACCAACCACGGTCTGGGTTGCGTCAACGGGGGTGACCTTCACCTTGGAGTTAGCGGTGTCCACGTCGTCGATGGTGGGTGCGTCAACGTCAGCGTTCTTGAAGGTAACCAGACCGTTGGTCTTCAGCAGCTTCAGTGCGCGTGCTTCGTTCACGGTGTCGTTCGGGATAACGATTTCGCCACCCTGGGGGATGTCAGCCAGCTTGGAGTGCTTCTTGGAGAACAGAGCCATCGGGTAGATGACGGTCGGACCGACAATCTGCAGGTCCTTGTTAGCGCTCACGTTGTAGTTGAGACAGGTACGCGATGTGCTGGAAGCGGTTCATGTCGATGTCACCGGCGTCCAGTGCGGGGTTCGGCTCGGTGTAAGCGCTGAACTCCTTGTACTCAATGTCGATACCCTGCTTCTAGCTTCTTCCTTCAGGGTCTTGTTGAACTTCTCGGAGCCAACCACACCGATGGTGACCTTCTTGGATTCGGAAGAGGAGGAAGAGGAGGAGTTGGTGGAACCGCAGGCTGCCAGGCCAAAGACCATGGGGACAACTGCGAGTGCAGCAGCAAACTTCTTCACGGCTATGAATCTTTCTGTTGAATGATGATGCGTTCCGCCGGGTGCTGACGTTGGTACTAGCACGTCCGATGGGAATGATGATGGGACAATTACAGCACGCGCGGGGGCGGGTGTGGAAGTTAAGAGCTATTCATGAGACACAGAACGTCAAGGTCGTCATATTTTGTCATATTTCGTCATGCGGTGATTATTTCCAGGTCACAAAGCGTCATTGACGGTGTCATTGCCGGTGTATTCAGGCGCACACAAAACGCCGGCAAGGGTACAAAAACCCAAGCCGGCGTTCATAAAACGGGCAATCAGCGAGCCGCTAGCGTCTACTGGTCAAACTCGCCCGAAGCAATCAGCTGCTCACGCACCTTACGGCGCAGAACCTTACCCAGCATCGAACGGGGCAGATCATCCACCACCACGATGCGGCGCGGAACCTTATAACGGGTCACCTTCGAATAGCAGTGCTCACGCAGAGTATGTTCCTGCACCACTCGACCCGGGGCGGGAACCACAGCGGCGACCACCATCTCGCCACCGGCGGGCAGCGGAATACCGACTACCGCCGCATCCGCGACCATGTCGTGCTGCTTGAGGGCGACCTCAACCTCCGTCGGGGAGACGTTGAAACCGCCGGTAATAATGACTTCCTTAATACGGTCGACAATCTGAATGAAGTAGTCCTCGTCCAGGCGCACAATATCGCCGGTACGCAGCCAACCCTCGGGGGTGATGGTCTTCGCGGTCTCGTCCTCACGCTTCCAGTAACCAGCAAAACGCTGAGGGCCCTTCACCCACAGCTCGCCCTCTTCACCATCAGGCACGTCCTCACCGGTCTCCGGGTCCACCACGCGAATATCGGTGGAGGGGGAACGGAACACCAATAAAACCGGCACGGCGAGTGTCATTGAGCGGGTTGCAGGACACCAGCGGCGCGCACTCGGTCAGGCCGTAGCCTTCCACCATGAAACCGCCGGACGCTTCCTCCCACTCGGCAACCAGCTCAGGCGGCAGGTTCATCGCACCAGAAACCGCATAACGGATACCCTCCAGAGACACGCCGCGCTTCTTCGCCTCATCCATCAGGCGGCGATACACCGGCGGAACCGCAGGAAGAATGGTCGGGCGGGTCTTCTTCATCGCCTTCAAAATCAGGTCCATGTCCACGGTCGGGAACAGCACCAGGCGGGCACGGCACAGCGACGCAATCGTCACGCCCAGGGTCATACCGTAGGCGTGGAACAGCGGCAGAACCGAGTAAATAACCTCGTCATCACCCGGGTTAATCCATGCCTCACCCATGCGGCCGTTAGACTCCAGGTTGCGGTGCGTGAGCATCACGCCCTTCGGCAGGCCGGTCGTACCCGAGGTGTATTGCAGCAGCGCAATATCGTGCGCGGTCGGGCGGCGATGCGACGGGTCAATACGCTCGCTCTTCACCAGCTGAGCCCACGACACCGTACCCGGCGCAGAACCGGTCAGCTTCTCACGCGAAGCACGCGCGCTCTTCAACGGCAGCTTCAGCGCGGTACGCATCAGCGCGGGCATCGCCGAAATCATGTTTACCGAATAAATATGGTTCGGGCGGATATCCGCCGGAAGACCCGTAATATGCGAGGCAATCTTATCCCACACAATCGCGACCTTCGCGCCGTGATCCTCAAACATGTGGCGCAACTCCGCGCCCGTGTACAGAGGGTTATGCTCCACCACAATCGCGCCCAGGCGCAGAATCGCGTAGAACGCTGCAATATGCTGAGGGCAGTTCGGCAAAATCAGCGCCACACGGTCACCCACCTGCACACCCGCAACGCGCAGACCCTCCGCAGCACGCTCAATCTGGTCCCCCAACTCGGCGTAGGTTGTGGTCGCGCCAAAGAACTCCAGCGCCACCTTGTGGGGTACGGTGCGGACCGCCTCGTCAATGAGGTGGCTCAGCGAGGTCTCGGGTAGCTCAATATCGCGGGCAGTCCACGGAGAATAATTCTTCAACCAGGGGCGATGCGCCAACGGATTCACACCAGCCGATGCGCCAGCGGGGGATGCAGGTGCCGCCGCATCCTGCAGGTTCGTGTTCTTCTGAGCCTCAGTCATGCATTGATTGTGCCTTCCCACACCCTCACGCTTCAACTCAGCACCGTTTCTTTCCACGCTGAAAATCACACGGTACACCCGCCCCAGATACCGCAATAAACACCGAAACACTAAGGTAAACCCAAGCAACTCTGGGATACTTAAAGCATGAGTAAACGACAGCAAGACATCACTGACGAGCAGTTCAAGAAGCTCCTCCGCGAAATTTCCAAACGATTCGCTATCGCCGGAGGAGTCGTCATCCTGTTCGGAATGGCCATCATCGCACTTGCTTACCTTCTGGGAGGAGCCCACTAATGCACACCCCGCAGCGCCCCAACGGCGACATCTTCAACCGCATGGTCTCCGGCGCCGCCTATATGCCCGACGCCGAATGCGCCGCGCAGACTAAGCGCATCCACGCTGCAACCGTCCTCGCCGAAGAACACTACGCACGCGGCGAGCAGGCACAGGCAATGCACGTCTACCGTGAACACCTCGACCACCTGGGCGAGCACTCGCACATCCGCCCCGGCGCACGCTTCGACTACGGCGTGAACACCTATATTGGTGACGGCTCCTTCTTCAACTTTGGCTGCGTCTTCCTGGACGTCTGCCCGATCCGCATCGGCTCCACCGTGCTCGTCGGCAACAACGTACAGTTCCTCACCCCCACCCACCCGCTCAACCCGGTCGACCGCGCCGCATACTGGGAAGGTGGCGAGCCCATCACCGTTGAAGACAACGTCTGGATCGGTGGCGGCGCCATCATCCTGGGCGGTGTGACCATCGGCAAGAACTCCGTGATTGGCGCGGGCACCGTCGTCACCAAGGATGTCCCCGAAAACTCCCTCGTGGTCGGCAACCCCGGCCGCGTCATCCGCACTCTGGACGAGAACGAACGCCCGGCATACCCGCACACCTACTCCGCAGAAGCCCTGGAAGAAGCACGCGCCTTCTACGCTGACCGCAACCGCTAAATCAGCACCCAGGACTAGAATCCAAAGGATTTAATGAACGCACAGAACAACACCCCGCAGCAGCGTCCGGCCGCCGCGGCGTCCACCCCCACCGAAAGTGACCTGTGGGAGGCGGCATTCTCCTCCGACGACCCCACCGTGGTTCTGACCGATGAGGAGCTGAACGCGGCACGCCGCGCCCACGAAAAGGCGCGCGAGTCGGCCTCTTCGGCGCAGTCCTCCGCGCAGTCCTCGCAGGATGCGACCCGCCCCCTCACCGAGGCGGCTACCGCAACCCAGCCGATTCTCTCCGCAAACAGCGCCACTCAAAGTACAGACTCCGGCGCTGACTTGGGCGAACCCGCTACCGACAACCTCAGCTGGCTCGACAAGCCTGCAGCCCCCAGCACGGACAACGTGCGCGGCGGCGCAACCCCTGCCCCCGCAACCGCACCGACCGTAGCGGCAAGCTACGAAGTACCCGCACCCGGCAACGCCCATGCGGCATCCAGTGCCCCGCAGGCTGCCCCCGCGGCAGATGACCACTTCGTCATCCCCGCCCCCGCAGGTGATGCCGCTGGCTCGGAACCCATCCTCACCGCCGCAACCGCACTGTCCATGCAGAAGAGCCGCTACTCCCGCATGCACCTGCTGCCCGGCCTACTCGGCTGGCTAATCACCATCTCCCTCATGGACGGTGGCCTGTGGGCTATCCAGTCGTGGCTGACCCTGACCGGTCAGAGCGAGTCCATCGAATACGCCTCGGTGGTCTCCCGGCTCTTCAGCGGCGCGTCGAACGCCGTGCCGGTCGCGGTGGCGTTGAGCGTGCTCATCTTCTTCGCCTACCTGGTGGGCGGTTACGCGGCGGGACGCATGGCACGATTCGCCGGCGCTAAGCAGGGCATTGCCGTATGGCTCTGGCAGATTATGGCGCTCATCCTCGGATCCCTGGCGACCTTCCTCACGCCTCAGCTGTTCCAGAACGGTGTCGCGTCCCTGTCCCTGCAGAAGCTGATTGCGGGCGATTTCGCGAACGGCCTGCTCGCGGTTCTGCTGGTTCTGTCGTTGAGCTTCCTCGGCGCTATCCTCGGCGGCCTGTGCGGACGCCTGTACCACCGCCGCGTGGACAAGTACCCGAGCGACCAGGTGGCACGCGAGGACGCCTAACTTAGGTTTCTAAGCGCGCACCTCGGCGTTAGAGAATACAGAAAACCTCCGGTACCTTACGTAAGGTACCGGAGGTTTTCTGTATCTAAATATCTGTATCCTAAACAGCCTCAGCTACCCAGCAATACGGCGCTGACTAGCCAAAATGTGCCGCCTAGTGGTCCAGCAGCAGTGCAGGCTCCTCAAGAATCGCAGCCACATCAGCCATGAAACGAGCCGACAGGTCGCCATCCACCACACGGTGATCGAAGGAGCCACCCAGGGTCGTCACCCAGCGAGGAATAACCTCACCATCAACCACCCACGGCTTCTGCTTGATCGTACCGAAGGCAACAATCGCCACCTCACCGGGGTTAATAATCGGGGTACCCGTATCAATACCCAGCGAACCGATGTTCGTAATGGTCAGGGTACCGTTCGCCATCTCAGCAGGCTGAGTCTTACCCTCACGGGCGCGAGTGGTCAGGTTGTTCAGCGCAATAGCCAGCTCACGCAGGGACAGCTCCTGAGCGTCCTTAATGTTCGGAACCATCAGGCCGCGCGGGGTCGCCGCAGCAATACCCAGGTTCATGAAGTGCTTAATCTGGATTTCGCTATCGGTCCAGGTCGCGTTGACCTGCGGGTTACGCTCAGCAGCCCAAATGACCGCGGCGGCCAGAACCAGCAGCGGGGTGACCTTCACACCCTCAAAGTGGCGGGACTTCTTCAAGCGCTTCACGAACTCCATGGTGCGGGAGGCATCAACGTCCACGAAAATCGACACGTGCGGGGCGCTAAACGCCGAAGAAACCATCGCCTTCGCGGTTGCCTTACGCACGCCACGCACCGGGATGCGCTCAATGCGGTCACCGGGGGTGGCTGCAGGCTGCCAGAACGGCTGGCGGGCGCCGCTATGCTGCACATCGCTTAGGTGCGCCACATAGTTCATGAGGTCCTGCTTGGTCACCTGGCCACGCGCACCGGTAGCGGTCACATTCGCCAGGTCAACACCCAGCTCCTTTGCGGCAAGACGCACCGGAGGCGGCGCGAGGGTCGGGCGGTGCGGAACCTGCTCGGGAGTCAAAGTCGGCGCGGGAGCCGCTACGGGCTCGGGTGCCAGACGCTGCACCACCGAGTTCAGCGGGGTGTTCTCCACAAAGCGGGAGGCGCGCTCAGCCAGCTCGCTCAGCAGGCCCTGGTTGCGGTTCGCCGAGTCGGCGGGGGTGTGCGCCACGGGTGCCTGAACAGCCGGTGCGGCCGGTGCCGCAGCAGCCTGTGCGGGCTGGGCTGCGGAGGCGGGGCGCTTGCGGGCGCGGCGCTTCACAGCGTCCGCCTTGGGGCCGGAGCCAACCAGTGCGGTGCCGGACTCAGCCTCTGCCGCGGCGGGTGCCGCCGGGGTTGCGGGTGCGTTGTCGCCGCCGGAGATGCTGATGATTGGGGTGCCCACCTCAACGGTTTCGCCTTCGGCAACGAGCAGCGCCTCGACGGTGCCGGCGAAGGGCGAGGGAAGTTCCACGACGCTCTTCGCGGTTTCAATTTCGACGAGGACGTCGTTGATGGCGACCTCGGTGCCGACCGCTACCTTCCAGCTGAGGATTTCTGCTTCGGTCAGGCCTTCACCCACATCAGGGAGCGGGAAAATCTGGGACATTTTTACCTCTCACTAGGGCATATACCCTATATGGAATATTCTGTGCGGGTTCGCAACCCGCCATAGCGCAACACGCTGATACGTCAGATCAGGGAATGCCTAGTAGTCAAAAGCGCGGTCAACCGCCTCAAGAATACGGTCAATATCGGGCACGTACTCTTCCTCAACACGGGAAATCGGGTACGGCATGTAGTAGCCGCCAACGCGAATCACTGGCGCCTGCAGGCTGTAGAAGCAACGCTCCGTAATCGCCGCAGCCAACTCACCGCCCATACCACCGAAGGTCGGCGCCTCGTGCGCAATAATCAGGCGGCCAGTCTTCGCCACCGAAGCAGCAACGGTCGGCACGTCCAGCGGTGAAATCGAGCGCAGGTCAATAACCTCAATCGAACGGCCATCCTCCACCGCAGCCTCTGCCGCAGCCAGAGCAACCGGCACCAGCGGACCGTACGCAACGATGGTCGCGTCCGTACCCTCACGCACCACCTGGGCGCTGAACGGATCAAAGGAAGTGTCGCTAAAGTCCACTTCACCCTTGAGCCAGTAGCGGCGCTTCGGCTCAAAAATAATGACCGGGTCGGGGCACTCAATCGCCTTGCGGGTCATCCAGTACGCCTCGTGCGGGGTCGAAGGGGTCACAATACGCAGACCCGCGGTGTGGGCGAACAGCGCCTCCGGGGACTCGGAGTGGTGCTCCACCGAACCAATCACGCCACCGTACGGAATGCGGATAGTCACCGGCACTGTGTACTGCTTATCGGTGCGGTTGTGGATCTTCGCCAGCTGGCTCGTGATCTGGTTGTATGCGGGGAACACGAAGCCGTCGAACTGAATCTCCGGCACGGGGCGGTAGCCACGCAGGGCCATACCGATGGAGGTGCCGATAATGCCGGACTCGCCCAGGGGCGCATCCATGACGCGACGGTTGCCGAAGCGCGCCTGCAGTCCCTCAGTCACACGGTACACGCCGCCGAGCTTGCCAATATCCTCACCGAGCATGACGACGGTGCGGTCGGCTTCCATGGCGTCTTCCAGGCCACGGGTAATCGCCTTAGCGAGGGTCAAACGTTCAATTTTCTCGCTCATGCTTACTCCTCCTCAAAGCCTGCAACGTAGTTACGGTAGAACTCGCGGTCGTCTTCCACCTGCTGATGCTCCTGCACGTAGACGCGGTCGAAGAAACGCTCAAAGTCGGCAACCTCAGAGTTCAGCACTGCCTCACGCACGCCGTTCGCGACCTGCTGTGCAGATTCTGCAACCTCTTCGAAGAAGGCATCATCGGCGTAGCCCTGCTCGCGCAGGTGCTTCTCAAGGCGAATCATCGGGTCGCGGCGCAGGGGACCTTCCAGGTCGGCATCGGTGCGGTACTTGGTGGGGTCATCCGCGGTGGTGTGCGGGCCGAGGCGGTAGGTCTCAGCTTCAATCAGCACCGGGCCTTCACCGGCGCGGATCTTCTCCATGGCGTAGCGGGTTGCGGCGAGCACGGCGAGAACGTCGTTGCCGTCCACGCGAATACCTTCAAAGCCGTAGCCTGCGGCGCGGGTGGACACCGGCACGCGGGACTGCACCTCGAAGGGCACGGAGATAGCCCAGCGGTTGTTCTGCACAAAGAAGAGCACCGGCGCGTTATAGGAGGCGGCGAAAACCATGGACTCGTGTGCGTCACCTTCGGTGGAGGAGCCGTCACCGAAGTAGACCGCCACGGCGGGCTTCTGGGTGTCCTCGGCAGGATCTGTTGCCTGACCCTGACCGGTGCGGCGGATGCCAGTTTCAGCCTCGATGTCGGCGTCGAAGTTCAGACCCATAGCGTAGCCGACTGCGTGCAGGGTCTGGGCGGCAAGCACCTTGGTGTAGGTGTGGAAGTTGTGTGCCTTCATGTCCCAGCCGTGAGTGGTGGAGCCGCGGAAGATGGTGATCAGGTCGCGGAAGTCCACGCCACGCGTCAGGGCGACGGCGTGCTCGCGGTAGGAGGGGAAGATGTAGTCGTTGGGTGCGTAGGCGAGTGCGGAGCCGACCTGTGCGGCTTCCTGGCCTCGGCTGGGCACCCAGAGGGCGAGCTGGCCCTGGCGCTGCAGGGCGGTTGCCTCGTCGTCGAATCGGCGGGTGGTGTACATGAGGCGGTATGCCTCGCGCAGGGTGTCTGCGTTGACGTCTTCGATGTACCGGCTGTAGGTGGGGTGTTCGTGTACGGTGCCGTTTTCATCCATGAGCTGGATGCGTTCGGGCACTCCGGGGTACTTGTCGTTCTCGTGCATCTAACCTCCACACGTGACGAGGGCTTGGCCCTCAGCGGCTTGGGTTTTAGTCTCAACTTTCACCTGATGGTGCAGGGTTTGAGGTGTTCCGGTAAGCCTGTGAGGGTCTGGGCATATATAGTTACCAGTCTACTCTTTTCGGCTTTATCTCGCGGCAGTTACGCTGATAACGCAGTGTATTATGCCCTGTCATTCACTATTTGAACATCATTAAATTAAACCTCCTATATATTCTTTTTTGAGAATATACGGGAGGCTTAATTTAACTACTGAGGGCTTTTTCGGGCCATCATTTTTCCCGTGCGAGAACCATTTGAAAAGCCCAAACAAACCTCGACAAGGGAAAATAGTACATTGTTCAATTAGGGTCGAGTGGGTACCCCCACCCCTTCACAAGACGCTCTAGAGCCCCTTCGCGAAGACCTCACAGAGCGAGAGGAAACGGTCATTCGCCTCCACCTCACCAATGCTCACGCGAACACCCTCGGTGCCGAACGCACGAACCGACAGCGCATGCTCAGACATCAGCTGCACAAACTCACCCGTACGCTCCCCCAGGGGCAGCCACACAAAGTTCGCGTAAGTGCTCGGGAAATCGTAGCCCAGCTCCCGCAGTCGAGCGGTCACACGCTCACGCTCAGCGACCAGGTGGCTCACACGCTCCATCACCGCATCCTCATGCTCGATGGAGGCGATAGCCGCCGCCTCAGCCAGCGCCGTCACGGCGAACGGGGTTGCCGCCACGCGCAGGTGCTGCGTAATCTGCGGGTGCGAAATCGAGTAGCCCACACGCAGACCCGCCAGGCCCTGCGCCTTGGAGAAGGTGCGCAGAATGATGACGTTCTCGTAGTCGCGGTAGATGTCCATGCCGTTCAGCGGGGCTTCTTCGCCTTCCGGCACGGTGGAGGCGGCGCAGAACTCGAAGTACGCCTCATCAATCACCACGGGGATGTGGGCGGGCACCTTCTCCAGGAACGCACGAATCTGACTTTCGGTGACCGCGGGACCGGTCGGGTTATTGGGGGTGCAGACCAGGATCAGGCGGGTGCGTTCGGTGATGGCGGCCGCCATGGCGTCCAGGTCGTGTGCGCCGTCGGGCAGGTTCGGCACCTGCACGCTGCGAGCGCCCATAATGCCGACGAGGATCGGGTATGCCTCGAAGGAGCGCCAGGCGTAGATGACTTCGTCCTGCACGCCGTCAGCGTTTACGCCGGCGAAGGTTTTGAGGATTTGGTTGAGCGCGCCGAGGCTTCCGGCACCGGTGACGATGTCGTCAGCGTCCACGCCCAGTCGGGCGGAGAGCTTGTGACGCAGGGCGGTGGAGAGCGGATCGGGGTAGCGATGCGCGGTCGCAAATTCTGCGAGGACGCGCGCGACCTCGGGTACGGGGCCCAGCGGGTTCTCGTTCGAGGAGAGCTTGTACTGGGTGAGGCCTTCAACGGGTGCGGGCGGCTTGCCTGCCGCGTAGCTGGGCAGGGTGTTGAAGACGGGGCGGACCGGGATGTTGGCGTGTTCAGCTGACTGGCTCATGGTTCCAGTATGTGCCTGCGGGCGGCTCGGAGGCTAACGCTTCTCACCTGGAGAGCAGGTCGCGAGCAAGCTGTAACTGTGCAGGCAGCAGATACTGGCCGCGAGCACTGTACGCAAAGATGGAGGGGCGCCGCCGGGGTTGTTCCCGGTGGCGCCCCTCCTTTTCTCTTCTCTACTCTACTCGTCCCCTCCACCCTCCACCGAGTCTTTGAGATTGGGCTTTTAGACTCGGTATTTAGACCATCAGGGGTTCACGCTCCTCGATGGGAATCAGGTCCTCGGGAGAGTCTGGGGCACGGAACCCGGGGTCGATGTTCTCGGGCGGAGCTGGTGCGAGGAACCCGGGGTCAATGCTCTTGGGCGGGAGCATAGGCGCCGGCTTCTGGCCTGGCAGGATGGGAATGAGCGACTCAACGCCGTCGTAGTCTCCGCCTTGCCCGGCTCCGAAGGTTGGAGGATTCTTGAGCGCGGAACCAGCTGTAGGGAGCTGCAGCTGATCAATGATTGGCCGAGTAACAGCCTTTTCGATGTGCGTCTGCAGATCTGCAGGTTTGGGCAGAATGTTCGGCGGGATCAGACTTGCAGGGGGTAGCTGCCCCTCTGCCTCGATTCGAGCGGGCATCTTGATGGGGGCAGGCTCCGGACGACTCAGGTCGCCCGGCATCTTGATGGCGGGCGGAATATTCTGCGGGTTATATCCCTGCAGGAGGGGCACTTTGGGCATCTGCGGCACAGGGGTTTCGGGCCATGCAGGCTGCGGGTTCTGAGATTCCTGCGGAGTCGGCTCGGGGTGAGGGATGGTCTTTTTTGACGCCCTCGATGACGGCGGGGATTTGCTTAGCAAGCGCCCAGGCGGATTCTCCAGCTTCTCGCTGAAGACCCTCGGCCTTCTGCTTGGCAATCTCCATGCCCTGCTGGATGTCTGAGACGGTATCTTCGATTTTCTGCCGAGTATTCTCAAGACCGTCTCGCACTTTACGCTTTGCCTTAGCCAGGTTCCCACCTGTCAGCTGGTCGAGCCCTTCAACTATGCCCAAGCCACCAGGCACAGTTCCTGATGCAAGGGCTGCAACAGCATAGCCCTCGGTACGTCCAGCTGTTATACCGATTCGTACAATGGGCGGCAGACCATCCGGCAAGGCTGATGCAGAGGTAACCTTCTGCTCCCCCAGCACATACTCTTTGCCGTCCATTGCGGCGCGCATGCCGCCGGGCACCTTGCTGCTATGCCCTTCACGTTGTAGAGCTTCGTGGTAATTTATCGCATGATGCTCGTAGTTATCAACGGTGATTATCGTATCGCGTTCATCAGGATGCCACGTTTCTCCAAATCTGCGGAAAGGGAACCTTCCCTGCCAAATCGGGAACCGCATCGCCTTCTCCTTCCACGTAATCCACGGCAAAGTCACGTTGTTTGGCTGACATACCTCGTATCGGGGCGGCTTGAGCGTAGACACCCACAATATTGATTTCTTTGGCGACTTCAGCACTATTCGCCATGTTGTAGGCAATCATGGCTCCCTGGCTGAAGCCCTCCATATACACACGAGCGCCCTTGGGAGCACCAGCATCACGCAGAGCCTGCAGAATCATCATGTATGCAGAGTTCATCTGGTCTGAACTGGGCGCCTCACGAAGAGTCCCAGAGCCATCTATGATAGATCCGCCCCAGGACCCAAAGATAGTACCCGGAATGCTCACCACATATAGGGCATGGGCTGGGTCGCCTTCGTGTCCTGCTTCATACATGACGGTGACGAGTACGGCACTGCGTTCAGCGGTCAAAGGATCCTGTCGCGAACGCTCGAGTTCCAGGTCCTGTACCTTACCAGCAGTCAGCAGACGATCCGAACTAGCACCTACAGAGAGCTGGCTTTTCTCGCCACGATGCGTAGCAACACCGTATTCTTCAGCAGCGGCTGTACGGACGTTGTAAACCACGTTTCCACCGATAGCTACCTTGATGAGGTTAGATAGACCACCTCCCAGTGCCTTTCGAGCAAGTCCTCGCGGAATGCCAAACATGCTTGCAAGGCGGTCAAATGCTCGCTGACGCGCAATCTCGGGGTTCCATTTGGCATCCATGTAGGCAGTGAAGCCGAAGATAATGGCTGCCGCTACAGGTGAATGAGGCAATATCCAATAGGCCGAGAAGTACCCAAGCTCGGGAATGGTGAGCTTCAAGAGGTAGTTAGCTTCGCCGGGTTCTCCGGCGATGAGTCCGCGCAGGTGGTCTCGGGTGCTGCGTCCGTCGGGTAGCTTGCCGTCCTTTGCGATGCCCATGGAGTCGAACCAGCCTGCGACGATATTTCGGTCTGCAGGTAGGAGCTGTGGGCGGCGCGGACGGCGGCTGCGGTGGCGCCGAACTTTGCGGCACTCATACCGAGGTCTGCAGCGAGGCCGGTACAGAGGCCAGCAGCCTGCTGGGCACGTCCGTTAATGCCGAGGAAGAGACGAGTTTCAGCGGCGATACCGAGAATGGGCATGGTGCGGTCGGCGCAGGTGCGGCTGACGGTGTCGAGCCCGTCGGCGATGGCGGGCATTTCTTCAAGCTCAACGCTGATGGTGCCTGCGGTGGGCCCTGCGGAGTTGCTGAGGTCACCGATGGGTGCAACGGTGGGGCCGGTAATCATGGTGTCTCCTAGGGTGAGGTTAGTGGGTTCGGATGAGCGAGCTCAGCCCGTCGGGCAGATTCACGTGCATGAGTGAATCGAGCGTTGACTGGGCTTTTTGCACGCCTGAGCGGGCGATGATTTCGCCGGGGTTGAGTTTTTCGAGGGCGTCGGCGGCGCCGTCGGCGAGTTTGCCGAGTAGGTTATCTACGGCGGAGGCGGCGGCTTTGATTACCTGTGCTTTGGCGGTGAGGTCGTTGGCGAGTTCTTCACCGGCGGCGGCGATCATGGCGGCGGTGCCTTCGGCTTGTTCGGCTTGGTTGCGGATTTTTTCGCGATGTTCTTCGAGTTGTCGCCGATAGGCGCGTCCGGCTTCGGATGCCCAGCGGTCGCCGTTGAGTTCGTTGGCGCGTTGGTGTGCGGTGCGGATTTCTTGGGCTTCGGTGCGCATCCTGTGGGCGAGTTCTGCCCCTTTGGCGCGGGCGAGGGTGGCAGCCGCCATGAGCTGTTCGGCGAGGGCGTGACCGGCGGCGGTGCCGATGCCCATGTGTCCTGCTGCGCGGAGGATATCGGTTGGTTCGATTCTGGGCAGTTGGGGTGCGTGAGGTGGTGCGGTGTCGACGATTGTGTTCACGGGGCGTCCTTTCGGTGGTTGGACTGGTTGTTTGTGCGCCTGTTTCTGTCCTGTGTTTGGGTTTGTTTTAGGCTAAATCTGCCGCGGTGACCGTGCAGGCTGAGTACGCCAACCTGTGGATAACTCAGGCTTGCTTCGAAAAATTCGCACGTTTTGACCCCTCAAAACCCAAAAAATGCCCCTCCGCATCCCCTCGTTTTGTCATATTTCTGTAACTAACCAAGCCGCCCGTCACGTCCATATGCTCTTCCCGCCTCTTTTTTTCAGCGAATTCATGCAAAAATAGAGCTATGTCTCACACCAATAACACCTTCTTGCCTTCTGGCCGTATTGACCTGGGCACCGGCGAACTTGCGCTGGGCTCCCTCGACGGACGCTACGCTTCCGTGACCGCACCCCTGACCAACTACCTCTCTGAGGCGGCGCTGAACCGCGACCGCATCCACGTTGAGGTTGAGTGGTTCATTTACCTGTGCGAGCACGAGGTGCTGCCGGGTCTGTCCCCGCTGAGCGAGGAGCAGAAGAAGGGCCTGCGCGCCATTGTGACCGATTTCAACGCTGATTCTGTCGCTGAGCTGGCAGAGATTGAGGCAGTCACCGTTCACGATGTGAAGGCGGTCGAGTACTACATTGGCCGCCGTCTGGAGGGTCTGGGCCTGGGTCACCTGGTGCCGCTGGTTCACTTCGGTTGCACCTCCGAGGACATTAACAACCTCGCCTACGCGCTGGGCATCAAGGACGCCGTTGAGAACGTGTGGATTCCTGCCGCTGAGAACCTGATTGAGGTTCTGCTGAAGCTGGCTGAGGAAGGCCGCGACGTGCCGATGCTGTGCCGTACTCACGGTCAGCCTGCAACTCCCTCCACCCTGGGTAAGGAGCTGGGCGTGCTCGCGTACCGCCTGAAGCGCCAGGTGAAGCACGTTGCTGCTGCTGAGTTCTTGGGCAAGATTAATGGTGCAACCGGCACCTACGCTGCTCACTATGCGTCGGTTCCTGACGCTGATTGGCAGGATGTTTCTCGCGGTTTTGTGGAGCACCTGGGTCCTGACCTGGAACCCGCTGACCACTCAGATCGAGTCGCACGACTGGCAGGCTGAGCTGTACTCGGATATCGCTCATTTCAACCGCGTGCTGCACAACCTCTGCACCGATGTGTGGAGCTACATTTCGATTGGTTTCTTCCGTCAGATTCCGGTGGCTGGTGCGACCGGTTCGTCCACTATGCCGCACAAGGTGAACCCGATTCGCTTTTGAGAATGCGGAGGCTAACCTGGAGCTCTCTAACGCTCTGCTGGATTCGCTGGGTTCGACTCTGGTGACTTCTCGTTGGCAGCGTGACCTGACTGACTCCTCGGCGCAGCGCAATATTGGTGTGGCGTTTGGTCACTCGGTGCTGGCTATCTCCAATGTGGTGAAGGGTCTTGAGCGTCTGGATATTGCGACCGAGGTTATTTCCGCTGACCTGGATGCGAACTGGGAGGTTCTGGCTGAGGCGATCCAGATGGTGATGCGTGCTGAGGCTATTGCGGGTGTTCCCGGCATGGAGAACCCGTATGAGCGTCTGAAGGAGCTGACTCGCGGTCACCGCGTGGATGCAGCTCGTCTGAAGGAGTTTGTGGCTACTCTGGGCCTTTCCCCCGAGGCTGAGGCGCGTCTATCGGCTCTGACTCCGCACACTTACAACGGTATTGCGGCTCAGCTGCTGGATCACGCGAAGAACGCTTAGTCCGTAGCAAAGATATAAACAAAAGACCCCGGGTCCCTGCATTCTGAACTGCCTCCCGTTTCTTGGACAACGAAAATAAAGTCCAAGAAACAGGAGGCTTTTCATGTCTATAAATCTGGGAATGAGACACGATCGTTTGCTTCGGAAACAGGCAGCGCAAATGTTTGAGAAAGGATTAGGCTATGGTTCGACCGCCAGCAGGCTTGGTGTGTCTGCCGCGACTGTGAGAGAGTGGCAGAAAATGTACCGCGCAATCGGGAAGGACGGGCTTCTTGCCATGGGAATAAAACACACCAAATACGACTATGAAACCAAGGTCGCCGCAGCGGCGGCCGTGGTTGACGGTGGGATGAGCAAGCCTGAAGCGATGATGCGCTTCGGTATTGCAAGCGCAACACCGTTGAAGCAGTGGTGCAGGCTATACCGTGAAGGCGGCGCGCAAGCGCTTAAGCCTAAGCCCAAGGGCAGGCCGAAGGGGTCGGTGCGGGCGGTGCCGCCAACGCGTGAGGAGGAACTTGCCGAGCGTGTGCGCAAGCTTGAGGCGCAGGTGGCGTACCTAAAAAAATCGATTGCCCTGAAGGCGCAGAAGCGCTCCCAAACCGGGACAAAGCCCTAGTGGTCGCTGAGCTTTCAGGGCGCGGTCACAGGCTGTACGATCTCCTTGAGGTGGCTGGCCTTGCCAGGTCGAGCTACTACTACGCGTTGGCTCATCCCCAGCAGCCAACCAGAGTGCAGCTACGTCCCAAGGTCGCGCAGATCTTTTCGCGAACCCCCAACGGGTGCGGTCACAGGCAGGTGGCCATGTGCCTGCGCGCTGAGGAAGGGGTGCGCATTGCCGATAAGACGGTCTTGAAGATGATGCGTCAGATGGGGTTGCGCTGCGGTATACGCCGTGAGAGGCCCTACCACAGGTACAACTCCTACAAGGGGGAGGTGGGGCAAAGTTTCGCCAACATCATCGGCCGCGACTTCAAGGCCGATGGCCCCTGGCAGAAGTTGGGTACCGACGTCACCGAGTTTAAGCTTTCCTTCGGTAAGGCCTACCTCGCGCCGGTTTACGACTTTGCTAGCAAGGAGATTGTTGCCCATTCTATCTCGATGTTCCCTAATCTTGCCCAGCAGCAAGAGATGCTTCAGATACTCATGGAGGCCAAACCCGAGGGAGCTAAGCCGATTTTGCACTCGGATATGGGGTGGCAGTATCAGCACGAGTTCTACGTCAGAACGCTTGCTGATAATGGTTTTATTCAGAGTATGTCACGCAAAGGTAACTGCATCGACAATGGCGCCACTGAGCAAGTCTTCGGACACCTGAAGGACGAGTTTTTTCGTGGCCAGGACTGGCTAACCTTTGAGAGTTTCAAAGCTGACCTTGATGCCTATATTACGCATTGGAATACAGTAAGACGTCAGGTAAAGCTTAAGGGCCTGACTCCGGTAGAGTACCGGGTTCAGGCCCTGCAGGAGGCCGTATAGCGGCTATTATTTAATGCGTCCAAGTTTCGGGGCGCAGTTCATTCAGGGATTCGGGGTCTTTAGCGTGTTGGGTCTTCGCTATGTTCCGGTTTTATGACCGGCGAGGATTTTAGCGGCCGAGCATGCGGTGGTGACCGGTTTCGGTGTCGTTGCCCTTGTCGCGGGTGAAGACCTTGCCTACAGCCTTACCTGCGTCCTTGACGCCCTTGAGCAGGGAGCCAGCCACGCCGGAGGAGCCGTCCGAACCTTCGCCGCCCTGTACGCGCGGTGCACGCGGGGTAATCATGAGCTCTGCGGGGAAGTAGGCGGGCGCGTCGCCGAAGGCTCGGCGGGTGTTGCGCACGACGTCCTTGCCGAGGGTCAGGTTCGCGCCACCGCCAACGACTGCGCCCACGCCGAAGGGCAGGGCACGGCCGAGCAGTGCACCGGTCTGGCGGGTGAGGAAGCGGCGGATGAACATGTTTCGGATGGTACGTTCGACGCTGAACATCTTGCCGCTGGAGGAGTTGCCGAGCAGCATGCCCCACTTGTTGGAGACACCGCCTGCCTTGCCGGTCTGCAGCAGCACGGTGTTCATGAGCTGGGAGCCTTCTTCGCCGAGCATGATTGCCATGACCATGGAGCGGGCGGTTTCGGGGTCGTGTACGTGCACGCCGTGCAGTTCTGCGACTGCCTGGGCGTAGAGTGCGGTGCGTTCGAGGTAGCCGCCGACTGCGAGCGCGGACAGGCTCATGGAGGTGACGGTGCCGACGCCGGGCACGAATGCGGATGCGCCGGTGACGCCGCCGATGGCGGTGATGTCACGCAGGTAGGTGCGGTCGAGGCGCTTGTGGATTTGTTCGGGGGTTTCGTCGGGGTGTGCTTCACGCAGTTTTTGACGATGGACAGCGCGAGCGGTCGTTGCATGCGCAGTACGTTGTCGAGGGTGGTGGTCAGTGCGGGACGGGGGTTGCCGTCTTCATCGAATAGAGACTTCTTCGGGTCAAGCATGCTCTCAGTAAATCACGGCTTGGTGAATTTTTCCTGAATATGGGGCCTGTGGTGGGGTTTGGGGGGTGAAATTTCACCGAGGGCGTGGAGGTTTTTGATCGCTTGTTAGGGTGTTTTGGTCTTTATTTGCGCCCAATTTTAAAGCGCGTAAAATTGTCGTAGATTACACACTATTCATTGTTTGCATAGTGCGTGACCTGCTTCACGGAGATTCGGGTTGCGCCTGATGACAGATAGCGGCTAATACCTCTTCTGAATCCTAAGGAATACTATGACTTCTTCCACCCATACGCCCAATGCTGCGCGTTCTCCCCTGGCGACTCAGGGGCTGGGTGTTGCGTACGCGACCGGCGCGATTATTTCGGCGCAGTTCGGTGCGGCTCTTGCCAAGCAGCTCATGGGCGATTTGGGCCCCTGGGGCGTGGTCGCTCTGCGCCTGCTGACATCTTCTATCCTGCTGTGGGTGTTCTTCCGCCCGCAGATTCGTTCGTGGACCCGTCAGCAGTGGATGGCGGTCATTGTCCTCGGTGTCGCCCTGACCGGTGCGAATGCCTTCTTCTATGTGGCTATTGAGCAGGTTCCGCTAGCAATTGCGGTGGCTATTGAGTTTATGGGTCCGCTGGTGCTGGCGACGGTTATGTCGCGCCGTAAGCTGGACCTGGTGTGGATTGCTCTGTCATTTACGGGCATGGCGATTCTGACTGCTGAGTCCCAGGCGAAGCCTGAAGATTTCGCGTTGATGGGTGTGGTTTTCGCAATCCTGACCGCTATTTCTCGTGCCGCCTATATTCTGGCGACTGAGAAGGTTGGCGCTCTGATTCCGGGTATGGGCGGCATGGTCGTGGGTAACGTTGTCTCTACCCTGCTGGTTCTGCCGTTCCCGTTCCTGATAAGCGGCAATAACCTGTTGAAGGTCACCCAGGATGTGCACCTGCTGGCTATTGGCTGCCTGATGGGTCTGCTGGCTTCTGCCCTGCCGGCGCTGGGTGAGGTTTCTTCGCTGCGTCTGCTGCCCGCGCACATTTATAGCGTGGTGCTGTCCCTGGAGCCTGCGATTGCGGCGGCTGTGGGTATTGTGATGCTTGGTGAGGCTACCGGCCTGGTTCGTTGGGTTGCTATTGCTCTGCTGGTGGCGGCGAGTATCGGTATTTCGATTTCTCACGCTCGTGCGCAGAAGAAGGCGCAGGAGGACGGCACGCTGGAGGATGCGGACCATTACCTGCCGGGTGCGGTGGATGCGCACGCGGTGGATATTGCGCAGATGGCGACTAACTCTATTACGATTCCGTCGGCTGAACAGATTAAGGCTGACCGTGAGGCGAAGGGCCTCTAATCTACTGAACTGTAGCCGTGTCAACGGCTTCTAGCCCCCGGGTAACGAGTAGGATAGTATCTCGTGTTGCCCGGGGGGGGGCGCGCTCTTTAAACGGCGCTATTGGAGCGTTCGTTCTGCCCCGTAGCGGCACAGCATGCACACGTGGAGAAGTACCGCCTTGTGAGGCGCAGGAAGGAGAATCATGCCGCATACTTCATCTCAACGCCCCGCACTGGGCATTATGTTTGTGCTGATGTCCTGCTCATCGCTGCAGTTCGGTGCCGCGTTCGCGATTACTCTTTTCCCGCTGTTTGGCGCTCTGGCTATTAGTGTCAGCCGCCTGGCGATTGCTTCCATTGTGGTGGGTAGCGCCGTGTGGTTGGCGGCGCGTTGGCATACCCGCCGCGGCGGCGAAATGCCGCCGGGTGCGCTGTCGTGGTCGAAGGAGCAGTGGCATGCCGTCATCATCTTCGGTATGACGTTCGGCCTGATGAACGGCTTCTTCTATTGCGCGATTGACCGCATCCCGATTGGTTTGGCGGTTGCGGTGGAGTTCTTGGGCCCGCTGGCGTTGGCGTCCATGCTGACGCGCAGGCTCCGCGACGCGGTGTGGGTGCTCTGCGCCCTGGCGGGCATGCTGGTGCTCGGCTACGAGGCGGCGGTCGGTAAGGATACCGACTACCTGGGTCTGACGTTCGCGCTGATTGCTGGCGTGTTCTGGGCGCTGTATATTCGCTCTAGCGCGAAGGTGGGTGCCCTGGTTCCGGGTGCGAGCGGCCTGGCGGTGGCGATGCTTGTTGGTGCTGCGTTTATTGCCCCGGTGGCGGCGGTTGTTCCGGCGCCTCAGCCGATTTGGAATGCGGCGCAGGATCCGATGCTGCTCCTCATGATTTTTGGTACCGCCATGTTCGCTTCGGTGATTCCCTATAGCGCGGAGCTGATGGCTCTGCGTAACCTGCCGCAGCAGGTGTTTAGTGTGCTGATGAGCATGGAACCGGCGATTGCGGCGATTGCCGGTTGGGCGTTGCTGGATCAGGAGACCGGCCCGATTCGTTGGGTGGCAATCTGTCTGCTGATGACGGCGAGTGTGAGTATTACGCTGACCACCACGAAGGGCGATTCCCCCAAACAGAAGGATGACGGTGAGGACCCCGTTCCCGTGCCGCTACCCGAATAAAACCAAGATTCTGCCGGCGCGCGGCATAGAGAAAACCCATATACAAAACCGTTGAGGCGGGTACCTGGTTGGTACCCGCCTCAACGGTTTTATGTTTCAGTTTTAGCTCTCGGCCAGCTCGTCCAGCAGGTCGCGCAGCTCATCGGTGGTGAGCACCTCCGCCGGATGAGGGCCCATCGCGTACAGCCGGTCCTGGGTGTCCTCGTCGAGTTCGCGGGCGGTACCGACCAGCACGAGGTTGCCCTCATTCTGCCCGCTAATCATGGAACTTTCGCACAGGCACCACACGTGGTCGAAAACTTCCAGCATGGCGGTTGCCTGCAGCTGGAAGAAGGGCAGACCCGCGTCGTCACCCACGTTGATGGCGACCATGCCGCGCTCGTTCAGGGCGTCCTTGAGTTCGCGGTAGAAGTCGCGGTTCGCCAGGTGGGCGGGTGCATCCATGCCGGTGAAAATGTCGAGGATAATCGCATCGAAGCCGGGCACGCCCAGCAGTTCGGGCAGGTTCGCCAGCTGTTCGCGGGCGTCCCCCACCACCAACCGACAGTCGGTTCCGGCGGGTAGCGGCAGGCGGTCCGTTACGAAGCCCATGAGCTCGGGTTCAATATCCACGGCAACCTGGCGGGAGCCGGGGCGGGTCGCCTGAATATAGCGCACGAGGGTGAGCGCACCGGCGCCCAGATGTGCGGCGGTGATGGGTTTGCCGGTGGGTGCGAGCGCATCCACCGTGTTTGCGATGCGGCGCAGGTACTCATAGAACACGTAGTCGGGGTTCTGTACGTCCACGTGGGACTGCTCGGCGCCACCGATTTCGAGGACGTGGCCGTGGTCGCTGAACCCGTCGGGGTGAATTTCGGCGCGCTGCCCGCCGGAGAGCTGAATGTGTGCCACTACTTCACGCCAGCTTCACGCTTGAAGGTGCTGACCAGGTCATCCACCGAGGAGGAAGAATCCAGACCCTCAATGACCTTGTCGTTCACGGCGAAGGTGGGGGTGCCCTTCACACCAATCTTCACGGCGTGCTCGTAGTCGCGCTGAACGGGCTTGACGGTGTTAGAGTCGAGCAGGGGCCTTGTCGAATTCTTCGACGTTCAGGCCCAGTTCCTTGGCGTAGTCGTTGAAGAGGGTGCGCAGCTTGTCGCGCTCTTTGATGTTCTTCCAGTCGTTCTGGGCGGCGAAGAGCTTGTTCGCCATTTCGAGGTGCTTACCCTGAGCTGTTGCGGCTTCTACGGCGAGCGCGGCGGGTACGGCGTTGGCGTGCATGTTCAGCGGCATGTGGCGCACGGTCACATTCATGATGCCGTCAAGCTTCTTGGCGGCTTCTTCGAACTTGGGTTCTGCCTTGGCGCAGTAGGGGCACTGGTAGTCGGTGTACAGGGTTGCGGTGCCTGCGCCGGGTACTTCGCGGTTGAGGCGGTAGCCGACGTAGCCGTCATCGGCGGTTGCCGAGCCGCTCACAGAAGCCGAGGGGTCCGCGGATGCGCTTGCCGAGGTAGCGGCGGTGCTTGCAGATGCGCTCGCCGAACCGCTTGCAGACGCCGATGCGGAGGGCTGGGAGGAGCTGGAACCGCATGCGCTCAGTCCCAGGGCGGCGGTGGGCACTACGCCCAGCAGCAGGGTGCGGCGGTTGAGGGGTGAAGTCATGGTGGTTCCTCTCTCTACGGGTGGCGGGCTGGCCTGTTTGATACACCTGTGGTTGATACGTCTGTGGTTGATATGCACTGTGAGGTGCTGTCAGCCGCCGTGGGTATAGGGTTTATTGTATGCCTCTGCCCTGAACTTTCCCTATCTTCGGGCGGGTTTGCGGGGTGAATGCAGTACACACCATAGCCGCCCTGTCGCCTGCTCCCAGTTGCGGGGCCGGTGTTGAAAGTAATTAGCCTCTCCCCCGCCTTTTTGGTACTATTGCGGGGTATGCACTGTTCGCCGGTTGCTTTCGGGCGGCTGGGAACAAATGTATATGCGCCTCTATAGCTCAGGGGTAGAGCATTTCCCTCGTAAAGAAAAGGTCGTGGGTTCGAATCCCACTGGGGGCTCCACATCCGCCGTAACGCGTGCCGGTTTCCGGTGTGTTGCGGCGGTTTTTAGCATCTGAGAGTTGTCGTTTTCTCGAAGATGTCACCGTCGAACTTTAGGAGATTCTCATGTCTTCTCGATCCGCATCCGCTAAGCGCCAGAGTGGCCGTGCGCAGGCAGGTCGCGCCGCTGCGGGCTCTGCACGCCCGATGAGCCCCACGATGCGTTTTGCTCTGGTGTACGTGCTGGCGCTGGTGGTTTCCCCTGGCGGTGTGGTTCTTCTACCGTTCCGTGTATGAGGATGACACCTCGTTCCTGGTGCCGATTGTGATTTCCTTGGTGACTTCGTACGTGTGCGCTCATGCGCTGACGGGCGGCAAATCGCCCCGCAACTAGACCGCCGACCAGCAGCCCGCCAGGCTGTAGCCTCGTGAGGTTTCAGGCAGACAAAAGCCGCGCATCCGGTTCCCCGCTCGGGGGTCGGATGCGCGGCTTTTTGCGCGTGTACTTTAGGCGAGCACCTTACTTGGAGGCGCGCTGGAAGTCGCTGTCGGTCTTGCCCCACAGGCCGTAGACCTTGGCGAGTTCCTTGACCTTCTTTGCACGCAGGTAACGCGGCAGGTAGGAGCCATCGCGGGGGCCGTCGAGGGGCACGTCGAGCATCTGGTGTGCTTCTTCGATTTCGATCTCGCTCGGGGAGAATGCCGCGTTGATGGTCTCGGTCTGGCGGATGTCCAGGGTGATCTTACCGGTCATGCCGTGGTCGTTCGCGTAGCCGCATGCCTTGGAGAGGTCAGCACCATATGCGCCGAGGGTCGGGCCGTCGATGGGGCCGGGCAGACCACCCAGGGTGGATGCGATGACCAGCTGCGAACGCACGTAGGCGAGCGCCATGGGGGTTGCGGAGGAGCCGGTGTCGCGGCGGTAGTCGCCTGCGCCGAATGCGAGGCGGAAAGTGCCGATTGCACGCGCAATTTCGACGGAGTGGTGCACGCCGAGTGCGGACTCAATCAGCGCGATGATGGGGGTTCCGGGGGGCAGCTCGGCTGCGGTGCGGTCAATGTCGGTGGCGTGCTCTGCGGTGGCGAGCATGACGCCTCGCAGGCCCTTCACATTCTTGAGGGCCTTGACGTCCTTCCACCAGTGTTCGGTGGTGATGGCGTTGATTCGCACCCATGCGACGACGCCAGAGTTGAGCATACGGACGACCTGTTCGCGGGCTGCGTCCTTCTCTTCAGCGGGGCAGCCGTCTTCGAGGTCGATGATGATGGAGTCAGCCTCGGATTCGAAGGCCTCTTCAAAAACTTCTTCGGTGGAGTTGGCGCGCACGAGGAGCCAGGAGCGTGAGAGGCTGGGGCGCAGCTGACGCGCACGCTCATTGCGGTGGAATTCAAACATGGTGTGTGACTTCTTCCGTGAATTGTATATGCAGTGGGTTGTGCCGTAGAGGGGCAGGAAAAAGTCTGCGGTTCTTCCGCGCGTACCATCGCTTCGTGTCGTCACCTCCATTGTGACGGAACCGCATAAGAAGTGTCCTACACCTCTTCTTTAAGCGTATCGCCTGTTGAGGTGCACATCAAACTAGCTCGCCTGTTAGTCACCGTTCGACTTTGCCCTGCTCACGTGGCGGACGCATGTCAGGATGCGGGTTGGGTTGCATTGTCAACGAACCTGCCCGCAGCATCCGGTGCGGATACTGCGGGCAGTTCAGAAGTTTACGATTAGGCTTCCACCAGTTGGGTGCGACCCACCGGAATACCGTCGTCGAAGGTCAGCTCGCCGGCGGCTTCCTTCTGGGCGCGCTGAATCAGACGTTCGGCGTCTTCAATGTGCTGGATGACGGTTTCCACGCGACGGTGCACGCTCACCTGGCGGTCGCATCCGGTGGCACAATTGCCGAAGCAGCGTGCCATGGCGAGCGCTTCGGCGCAGAGCGCCATGGCGTTACCTGCCTTGGAGAGGGCGCGGTTCAGGTCGGAGTAGGTGCCGAACGGGGAGGCGGGAATATCGCCGTCGCTGGGGGCGAGGCGGTGCGCTTCCATAGCGACTGCACGCACGCGCGGAATCAGGTCGGCGAGCGCGTTTGCGTCCGGCACGATGAGCTCAATCATGGAGGTGGACGAATCGGTTGCCGCTAGGCGTTCGAGGACCTGGTGGAAGCGGTCAATGCCGCGAATAAACCGGTCGTGGGATCGGCGCCAGATGCCTTTGCCGAGTTCGGCGTCGTCGCGGCGCGATTGCAGGTAGCTTTTAAGTCCCATATGCCCTCCTCTGCGTGGTGTGTGTGCCGTGTTTGTTGGTCGGTGGAGGCTGCCGGTGATGGGCTCTGCGGCGACCCGCAAACCTCCCTATGCTTAGGTTACCCTAAATTTCTTTTAGTGACGAGATGTCAGCAGTCAGCTATTTATTTCAAACCCAGATTCTCATCACGCCGCTCACGCGACGCTCCCCGCGGCACCGGCCTAAAATGGCACCGCGGGGGCGCAGCGATTTCTAGACCATGCGCAGCACAATCTTGCCGCGATGCTGACCGGAGTCGAAGTACTCGTGGGCGGCAGCCGCCTCCTCCATGTCGAAGATACGGTCCAGACCCACGCCAATCCTGCCGGATTTAATCAGCGGCAGCACATGTTCGCGTACACCGCGCAGAATCTCGGCCTTCTGCCGGTCCGAGCGGTTACGCAGGCTCGTGGCGTGCACTGACAGGCGGCGGGAGAGCATATACCCCAGGTTCACTTCTGCTTTAGCGCCGCCCATCAGACCGATAATACACAGGTGACCACCGTCGGCGAGGGTGTGCAGATTGTCGTCCAGGTACTTTCCGCCCACGACGTCGAGGATGTAGTCGGCGCCGCGCCCACCAGTTTCAGCCAGCAGAACTTCACAGAACGAATGTTCGGTATAAATAATGGGTTCCGCACCTAGTGAGCGCACATATTCTGCTTTTTCCTCGGTTCCCACGGTTGCAAACACGCGGGTACCTACGGCGAGCGCCAGCTGGATGGCGTGCACACCGATACCGCCGGTACCACCGTGAATGAGCACTACCGCGGGTTCGCCGTCTTCCTTGAGGTTTTCGGCGGGGTTCATGCTCATGCCGCAGGTGAGCACCAGGTTCGAGTAGACGGTTGCCGCGACTTCGGGGATGCCGGCGGCTTCGGCGAAGCTCAGCTGTTCGGGTACGGGTAGCACGTGGTCGACCGGTACGGTCACGTAGTCGGCGTAGCCGCCTCCAGGCAGGAGCGCCATGACGGGGGTGCCGCGGTTCTCCACGGAGGCGCCTTCACCGACCGCTTCGATAACGCCGGCTACTTCGAGGCCGTAGATGGCGCTCGCGCCGGCGGGCGGCGGGTAGAATCCGCGGCGCTGCAGGGCGTCGGCGCGGTTGATTCCGGCGGCGTGAACGCGGATGAGAACTTCGTGGAATCGGGGTACGGGGGCGGGGACTTCGCTGATTGTCAGAGCCTCAGGTCCACCGTGACTGTTCTCAATAATTGCTCTCATGAGTCCTCCTCATTGCCGGAAGCACCATCGTTGGTGCGCGATTTACAGAAAGCTTATCGCATGAGATAATCTCGTAGTGCCCTGCGGCACGGTATTGCCATAAAATGCCGGTCTCTGGTGCGTATGGATGGTTGTCCGAGCGGCCGAAGGAGCTGGTCTTGAAAACCAGTAGGCGGTAACCCCGTCTCAAGGGTTCAAATCCCTTACCATCCGCGTTATAGCTTCTGCTCCACGTGTGGAGCGCAAAGAGCCCCGTTCCTCGTATTGAGGAACGGGGCTCTTCGCATATGCCGTTTCGAGTTACCGGGGGCGTCGTTAGTGTATGCCTGACAAGGCGTTTAGAAGCGACGTGACGAGGACTACGATACCGATGAAGATGCATAGCTCCAGCCCGTTAAGAATCAGACCACCGATGGCACGCGTACCACGCCGCCTTGCCGCGAACCCCAGCCAGATACCCAGGACATTCAGCACCGGCGCAACGAACACTACCCGCAGACCGCTTTCTCCAAGATCATGGAAAATCAACCAGCACCCTAGAAAGAACGTCAGCGGGCCGAGAGCGCCGAAAAGCAGGGAGAAGGTCGCTACACCCTTTTACCGTCTTGTGTTCCTTGCACAGCGGGAGGTTGCTCAATCGCAGGTTGCTGCCATTCGTCCGTGCCGTCAGTCTCCGGCTGTTGGCTGTCATCCACTTGGTAGAGCTTGGCGTACTCGGGGTTGTTATCAAAATCTTCGTTATTTTGGGGTAGCTGCGACATCGCATCCACAACCTTTCAATACCGGGTGTTAAGTGTCTAGCGACTCGAGAGAGCATCTGGGCTCACTATCGAGCCGGCGTCGTTAGTTGATGCCTGACAAGGCGTTTATAATCAGCATGATGAGGGCAGCGATACCGATGAAAATGCATAGCCCCAGCCCGTTGAGAATCAGGCCACCGCTGGCACGCGTACCGCGCCGCCTCGCCGCGAACCCCTGCCAGATACCCAGGATGTTCAGGATTGGGGCAAGGATAGCTACCTGCAGAGCACTTTCTTCAAGACCTTGGACAAGACACCAGAACCCTAGAAAGAAAGACAGCGGGCTGAGGAAGCCAAAAAGTAGGGAGAGGTTCGCTGCTCTTTTACCCGCCGCTTGATCTGAGAACTCATCCAGAGACTCATTTGCGGGCAGTAGCTGCTCGTCAGATGTATCCGGGCTAGGCAGCTCGTTGTTATCTTCCTGGTAGAGCTTGGCGTATTCGGGGTTGTAATCGAAGGCTTCATTGTTTTGGGTAGCTGCGACATCGCATCCACAACCTTTCAGAATCTACACGCGTTAGTTGAATACCTCAGCCTGGTGCTTCGCAAAAACCTATTCGGCATTGAACCACGCCCACACAATCAGTACGTACCCAAGGACAAACACAGCGATAGCTATCCAGCTCAGGATTCGACCCGCAAGAGAAACTACGCCGTAACTATCCGCTTCCTTAGCTTTCTGTAGACCAAGGACACTCAAGATGACAGTGGGGATACCGAAAAAACCACGAACCCAACACCAAGATGTTGATGAGGCTGAGCACACCAAAAGTGAGTGAAAGTTGGGAGGCTCGCTCCCCTAGATTAGTCGCTGTTTTCCCACCGCTCTGTATCATAGGGGGCTCTTCAATATCAGCACCCTGTTTGTGGCGATGAGGTTTCGAGCGCAGACCAGCTGCTGGGTCGGAATACGGGCCTAGGATTGGATCCTGCATCGTTGCATCATAACCTTTCAATACCGGGTGTTAAGCCCACCCTATGCTTTCCCCGCCGAGGGAACAAGCATGTCGAGCCGATTCCACGAAACATACGGCATACACACAGCAAAGCCCCGCTCCTCGCATTGAGGAACAGGGCTCTTTACATATCACATACGAAAGACCATGAATTCGACTCTCGGCTATCCAAACTTCCTAAGCCGGTTACGACACTATCCTTTCAAGGTGAAAACAAGCATTAACAGGGCAATAGCCGCCAGGACTGATAGGGCGATGGGCAGAATCACACCAATCCAGCTGAGGATATGCCCCGCCTTTGCCGGTACGCCGTGACATTCCGCGTCTCGTGCAGACAAGATTCCCAGGATGCCCAGAATAAAAGATCCGAGGAGGGTGTAGGGCAGCAAGAACGTCAAGAGGATAAGCACCACGCTGATGATGCCAAAGGTCAATGACCGTTGAGCCAACTTACGCCCTTCTTCCAGGATGCCCACAGGTCCGACAATATTCCTCGGGTAGCTCGGGTAAAACTGACGTGTAGGTAGTGGTTGGTTACCCGGGGCGGATTGCCCATTGTTATTTCCCGGGTGGAGCTTGGCGTATTCGGGATTGTCATCAAAAACTTCATTATTTTGGGGTAGCTGCGACATCGCATCCACAACCTTTCACGTACCGACACAGATGCTAAACCCACCCTAGACCTTCCCCCGCGCGGGAACAAGCATGTCAGGACCAATCCACGAGATATACGGCATATACACAGCAAAGCCCCGTTCCTCGTAATTGAGGAGCGGGGCTTTTGCGTACCCTCCAATGAGGGTGAAAGTGTTTAGAAGAATGCCAGTATCTGCACAGTCTCCACGAGCCTAGAATTTGCGGCAGAATCAGAAAGAGCCAGCATAATCGCCAGCAGAAGACCTCCGCCGAAAAGCACCAGGAACATGCCACCAATGGCTACGCTAATCCAGTTCAAGATACGACCAGCTGAAGCAGCCACACCATAACGCTCTGCCTCGTTCGCCTTGAAAATACCGATAACACCCAGAATCAGGGAAGGCAGACCAAACAGCCACCAGCTGAGAGTCACTATACACGCCAAGCTGATAATACCCAGCACCGTGGAAGTCTGAGCAGCCTTCTCACCGGCAAGCTGCTCGGGAGTCTTCTGCAAAAAGCCCACAGGAACCATCATGGGCTGACCGTACTGGTCGGGCTGCTGGTACTGCTGACCGTACGGGTCATACTGATTCTGACCATACGAGTCTTGACCGTACGAATTCTGACCGTACTGGTCATAAGAATACTGATCGTAGGAGCTCTGCCCGTACTGACCGTACTGAGTGTTCTGCCCGTACTGGCCGTTCTGGTTGTACTGCTCGTTCAGACGGTTGTAGTCCGGGTTGTAGTCGTAGGGGTCTGAACCCCGAGGATTCTGAGACACGGCATCTCACTTTCGTACGGCTGGTGTGCGTTAAACCTAATTCACCCTAACCCATGAATGGAACGGGTACAACTACATCCGCTATCCAAGCCCCCACAATGCACCGCAATGCATTAGCTAGCCGCTCTAACGGATATGCAAAAGCCCGCGGACACACAGGGCGCTCGCGGGCTTTCTGTAGCCAATCTCCATGGAGGATGCTGGCTAAAACGCTATAAGGTCCTAGCCCAGGTTCTTGAGAGCACCCAGCGCGACAACAATAATGCTCAGGACCAGAGCAGTACCACCGATAATGGAACCAGTCAGTGCCAGACCACGGGACTGCAGCTCAGGGACACGCAGAGACGCCAAACCAAAAGCCAGGCCCAGTGCGCTGAAAAGCGGGCTTAGAAGGACCAGACCAATAGCGCCAAATACAATAGCGAGAATCGACAGAATCTTCGCCCTCTTCATCTGAGCCTGCTGCTCGGGGGTCGGGACCGGCTGACCGTACGGAGCCTGCTGACCATACTGGGGTGCCTGCTGGCTGAACTGGGGGTCCTGGTTGAACTGGGGCTGGGGGTTGTTGGGGTTTTCAGACATGATTTCTCGCTTTGCTGAGTGATGAGGTGCCTCTGATGTGCTGTATCGGAAGATAAAACGTCAGAGATGCCCTCTATTTATCGGTTGGGACTCATGCAGTGTACCGAACATGCTTATGAACCTCAAAGCCCCTAGCCCATAGTCCACGACGAAAAACCCGCGTCAGGTGACCATAAAAACTGCTACAGCTAAGCAGGCGGACACGCAAAAGCCCGCGGACACACGGGGCGCTCGCGGACTTTCTCTGACCAGTAGCTATGAACGATATTGTCTAAACATGCATCATGACCAGAATCAATAGCAGCATCTCGAAAGGCACAGTCAGGATACCAAGCAACATATTCATAACTCCCAACGCAACACCAGCCACACGCATATGACCGCGGTGGCGTGAAGCAATCGCTAGAACCCAGCCCGTAAGACCCAGAAGAAGGGAAGCACCTCCGCCCGTCAAATAATTCAGCACAAAAACACTAATCAGCCCAAGAACACCGATAATGACCGAGGCCATCGCAATAATCCAGCCCTGAGTGTGTGTGTTCTCCTGTTCGGGAAGAACATACACCGGCTGCGCAAACTGCGCAGGATGCACCGCAGACTGCGCAACCTGCTGACTATTGAAAGCCGGGTTATTCACAGAGGAGGGAGCACCCTGAGGAGGCTGAGTCTTCTGAGGAACCTGGGGCAACTGAGGAACGGTGGTCGTCACGGGAGGGAGCCTTTCTATCTGGACCGCAATGTCGCTTCTACCCTCAAAACTACATCACCTAAATACCTCAAACACATAAATTCAGGGTATTTAAAGATTAAACGGCTCTATTCACACGTTTCTCGCAGGTAAAGAAATCACGATCGCGAAGAAACTAACACCACCCCACCCGCATATATCTCTCGCGCCTCACAGGTCGAATTGACCAAGTGCAAAACAGCCTATATTCTTATAGGGATGCGCTCACGAGCGCACCGTGGAGACGTGCCAGAGCGGCCGAATGGACTTCACTGCTAATGAAGGGTCGGGGTTAAACTCGACCGGGGGTTCAAATCCCCCCGTCTCCGCCACAAAAAGCCCCGTACCGGTTGGTACGGGGCTTTTGCTTTACCCATTTCATTCAGGCACAAAGCCTAGAAACTCCTGGTTTAGAAACTTCTGGTCTAGAAGCTCTTGAAGTCCACGAGGCGCGCATCCGCACCATCCAGCAGAGCCCACTCCCCCAGCACCTCAAACACCGCAATGGAAGAGGGCGGGAAACCGTAGTACACATCCATGGACGCGTTCGGGTCAGAATCCGGGCTCATCAGGCGCTGCGCGGCATCCTGCACGCCGGGCAGATGCGACACCACCATCAGAGAATGAACATTCTCCGAAACACTGTTGATGCGCGCAATAATGCGGGACGCAGACACCTCATACAGCCCCTCGTCCAGATGAGCGGTAGGCGCCTTCGCCCCCAAACCATCCGAAACCCAAGTCGTCGTCTGACGAGTACGCAAAGCCGATGACGACATAATCTGCTCCGGAATATAACCGCGAGCCTCCAGCCAAGCGCCAGCAGCGGCAGCCTGCTCATGACCACGCTTCGTCAGCGGACGATCAAAATCATTCAGACCCCAATCAGCCTCCGCATGGCGCATAATAATCAGACGCTTGACCCCGCTGCGGTGCGAGCCAGATGCAGTATTGGAAGAATTTTCAGCCATACACCCATTCTATCTAGAGGGCGCCGGAACGTGCCGCACGCCGCCACAGCACGCACACTAACATCCCCAGGCGGGCACAAGTAAACCCCGGTGCACCGGCATCACGCCAGCACACCGGGGTGCACTCTACAGAAGCTAAATTCTGTACACGCTAAATCGAGTATTCCGGAGCAGCCCAGACAACAACCTCGGGGTGCTCAAAGAAGCGGTAACCCTGACCGCGCACCGTACGCACGGTACCCGACAGGCGACCCAGCTTCGAACGCAGACGACGAATATGCACGTCAATCGTACGCTCATGCGGATGCTCGTCACCGGAGCTCCACAGCGCCTTCAGCAGCTCCTCACGACCCACGGTGCGGGAAGAGTTCTCCACCAGGTGTGCCAGCAGCTCGAATTCCTTGAAGGTCAGCATGAGCGGCTCACCATCCAGGAACACCTCGCGGCGCGCCAGGTCAATCAGCACACCCGAAGAGTGGCTATTCGTGGTCTCTGCTTCGCGGGCGACATGCGCCTCCGGGTGCATATACATTGCGGTCGGATCGCCGAGCGCATTACGTACCACCTCAAGGTCGCTACCCTCAGCATTCACTGGAGCCAACGCCACAGCGGCGTACGACTCCGACTCGGGAGCCAGGTGGTGTGCATAAGTGCGCAGATCCTGAACGATACGCACCAGGGAGGTGCCGTTCGCTGCAGCAAGTTCCTCGTTCAAACCAACATAGAGCACGAAGCCGCGTGCTTCATTTTCCTGAGCCTGCTTATGGGCAGAGTCACCGGCTGAGAAAGTCATCGGACGCAACGTTGCGGCCTGCGCAGCGGGACGCTGAGGCTGCACGACCTGGCGCTTAGCGGCGCGGCCGCGCTGGGAGATGTGGACATATCCAGGTACAGCGCCTGACATGGTTCAACCTTCTCTCAAAGTCTGTGTACGGGATCCCTGTCGTACGTAGTGTGGGGTGCGCCGGAAGTGACGCCGAGTCAAACAGTCCCCAATACCTGTTCGAGCTTCAATCCTCTTACTTAATATTTCTCCTATTTGACGGATAAATCAAGCGGATTCAGCATAGTGGATTCATCTTTATGGGCGAGAGGAGTACAATACCCCCTCTCGCGTTTTGGGGTTTCAGGGGCTACCTGAAGCTTTCAGTATTTTTTTCCCTTATAAATATTCATAGCTTCTTTTATTTACTGGTTTCACCCTGTATTTTCATGTGAAGCTGTGAATATGCTCAATATATTTTAAGCCCCTCAAAGCACTATAGTGTTCCTCATCACATATTATCAAGGGTGTTTCATAAACCCACACAAGCGCCCAACAACACCATAAACACCCAAGACAGCAGACCGTTAGACACACATCCCTCAACACCACACCATATGACCTGCACACGGCCTCCAGCAGACACAACAAAGCGCCCCCGCACATGCTTAAACATATGCAGAGGCGCCCCACTCACATCACGTGAATAACGCTGAAAAACTACTCAGCCAGACCGTACAGGCGGTCACCAGCATCGCCCAGACCCGGAATAATGTACGCCTTCTCGTTCAGACGCTCATCACGAGCAGCCAGGAACAGGTCAACATTCTCCATACCCTCAATGCCCTTCTCCAGAGCAGCAATGCCCTCAGGAGCAGCAATCAGGCACACGCAAGTCACAGACTCAGCACCACGCTCACGCAGGAACTTAATGGGCCTCAATCAGAGTGCCACCGGTAGCCAGCATCGGATCCAGCAGGTACACCTGACGACCAGTCAGATCCTCCGGCAGACGCTCAGCATAAGTCACAATATCCAGGGTCTCCTCATTACGAGCCATACCCAGGAAGCCCACCTCAGCGGTCGGCACCATGCGAGTCATACCCTCAAGCATGCCCAGACCAGCACGCAGAATCGGAACAACCAGCGGCTTAGGATCAGCAATACGAACACCGGTAGTAGTCGCCACCGGAGTCACAACCTCAACCTCTTCCACACGAATCTCGCGAGTCGCCTCATAGGCAAGAAGGGTCACCAGCTCATCAACCAGCTGACGGAAAATCGGGGACGGGGTGTTCTTATCACGCAGAACACTAATCTTGTGAGAGACCAGCGGGTGGTCAAGAATCTTAATACGCATAATACGATTTTACCCACCCCCAAATCAGCAAGCACCGGCAAAGCCCCGGAAGTGGCACACAACCTATAAAACGAGGCGAAGTACCCCCGCACAAACACCCACCAACACACCCGCCAGCAGCACCCCAGAACAATCCAGGCATGCAAACCCGCCGAGACGAATCTCGACGGGTTTTCGTTGGTGCGGTGGTGGAGGGATTTGAACCCCCGTTGGCTTTTACACCAAACATCATTTCGAGTGATGCACCTTCGGCCGCTCGGACACACCACCAACAGTGGAAAACTATAGCACACCCCCAACAGGAGGGCAAGAATGAGCCTACATATCGTGCGCGTACGGCAGCCGGGTGTCGCCCCTTTCACGGCCCCTTTCACCGTGCCCTTTTCGACACCCGACACCGAAGTCCCGGCTACGTCTACAGACCCTAACAGGTCCGCCTAATGACGGATATACCCATCTACAACCAGCATGACAGCACGCGTTGCATCCTCAGCATTGCGCTCCGCCTGATGCACTTCACGATCCATAGCAAACATGTAAATCGCGCCGAACATAGAGATCGCAATCGCACGAGGATTCTGAGCGGTATCAACCGTATAGCGGCGAGCCACAGCCTCCGTCATCTCCTCCAAAAATCCAGAAGATTCAGACGGTTATCGCTCATCGCCTCAGTCCAACCATCCGCACCCTTCCACGCCTCCGAAAGCCACATCCGAGTAAAACCCGGACGGTCCTCAAGATACTGGAACGCGGCGCGAACAGCACTCCGCAACGCCTCACGCGGATCAGAATGAACCGACGCCGCGCGACGCGCATCGCTCAGCAGCAACTGCGTGCCGTACTGAACCAGCTGATCCACCATGGTCTTCTTAGAACCGAAATTGTAATACACGGTTCCCTTAGAAACACCCGCCCGGGCAGCCACCTCTTCAACAGTGGCGTACTCAAGCCCCTTTTGGGTCATGATTTCCATAGCAGCGTTGAACAACTTCAACTGAGTTCTACCTGTACGGCCGGGACGACGACTTGAAGCTTCAGCGACTGGGCGCTGCAACATCAGCAGTCCTCCCTCCCTTTTTGCAGATATATCTCTATTTATTAGACAGTTTTCCCCCGGTGCGACCAAACAGGGTTTGTTACACCGTAATCTCCGGAGCCAGCTTCTTCAGCGACCACGTACGATCACGACGCGTGCCAATGTAACCCAACATCAGACCAGCCAGACCCCACAGAGTCAAAACCAGCATGATGCCCCACAGGCTCGACTCATTAATGCCATACGCCAAACGACGCGTACCCGCCACCGCATAACCCATCGGGAAGAAATCATGCATCCAACGAATCGACTCAGGCAAAGTCTCATACGGCATCGTGCCGCCCGCAGTAATCAGCTGCAGAATCAGAATGACCAAAGCAACAAGCTTGCCCGGCGCACCCAAAATCACCGTCAGACCGTGAATGAAGCCGGTAAAGACCAAAGCCACATAGCAGAGGAACAGCCACACCAGCCACGGATGAGCCATCTCAAAGCCCAAACCAAACTTAATCGCGGCAAACATCAAAGTCGCCTGAGCAATACCCACCAGGCCGAACGGCATCCAGCTACCGAGCATCACACGAATCGACGGAGCATGCGAAGCCAACGCACGGTTATTCATCACGCGCAACGTCTGAACCAGCATCAAGCCGCCAATCCACAACGCCAAGCACATGAAGAACGGGCCCATGCCCTCACCATAGTTACGGCCCGACGCCAAGGAATCATGCGACAAAGTCACCGGGTTCGACATCGTATCCGCAACCTTCGCCTGATCAGTCGGAGCAAGGCTCGGAACCTGCTTAACACCAGAAGCCAGGCCGCTCTCCAACGACGAAGTACCATCCTTCAACTCGGAAGCACCATCATTCAGCTGAGTAGAACCATCAGACAGCTTCGCCGTACCGTCAGAAAGCTGCGACGCACCATCCTTCAGCTCATTCGCACCATCAGCCAACTTCTGCTGACCCTCAACCGCAGACTGCTCTTTCTCCGCCAGAGTACCGCTACCATCCTTCAGCTCGGCAGTACCGCTCTTCAAAGAATCGGTACCCTCCTTCAGCTCAGAAGCACCACCCGACAGAGTCGCAGAACCACTCGCAAGGCTCGAAGCACCCGAAGCAATCTTAGAATTACCATCAGCCAGGCTCGCCGAACCTGACGCCAACGAGGACGCGCCAGCATCCACACGAGCGGCACCATCAGCCACCGACGAAGCGCCCTTGGCAAGCGAAGACGCACCGGAATCCAGCGAATCCACGCCAGTCACCAAAGTCTGAATCTTCACCGCAGTCGACGACGAACCATCAGAAACACAATGGCTCGACTTCAACGCGCGCAACTTCGACAGAGCATCAGCAGCGGCAGCATCACGAGTAGCCAGATGCGACTGCAGAGCCTTCTGATTCAGCTCAGCAACCTCATTCTTCGTCTCCTCAGAATCAACAGCAGCCACCAGCTGATCAGCCTGCTCCTGAGTCAACGTACCCGCCTCAACCAGCGGAGTCACCCGAGCACGCACCTTCTGCGCACTCGCAGACACCACAGTATTCGACAAGTCACGACCAAAATCGCCACTACCGGCAGACGTATCCGTCTCATGCAGGCGCATGCACATCGCGTTCAACTCGGCCGGCAACTCACGAATACCCGCCTGATCCATACCTTCACGCAACTGATGGATACCAGACGCCAAATCATTAGCACCCTTCGCCACCGAAGCCGAACCACTCTTCAAGCTCGCAGTACCCTCAGCCAGAGTCGCCGAACCATCCTTCAGCTTCGACGCACCATCAGAAGCAGACGCCGCAGCCGAAGCCAAAGTCGACGAACCATCCTTCAAACTCGAAGCACCATCGGCAAGCTTCGCAGCACCAGAATCCAGCTTCTCGGGCACCAGAATCCAAAGTCGAAACGCCATCAGCAAGCTTCGCGGCGCCCTCCGCCAACTGCTTCTGACCATCCAACAACTGGGACTGACCATCAGCCAGAGAAGAAGTACCATCCTTCAGCTTCACGGCACCATCATTCACCGTGGCGGTGCCGTCCTTCAGCTGAGTGATAGCGTCCGCCAGCTTCACCGTGCCGTTATTCACCTTCGACGCACCATCAGCAGCCTCACCCATCTTCGAATGAATCGTCGTGAAGCTAGCCAACAGCGAATTCGCCGTAGAATTACCGACCTTCTCCGCCACCGAATCACGCACCGCAGTGCCCGCCTTCGTGACAATATTCGTCAGCACATAGTTATTGGCATCATTCGTAATGACCTCAATGCCCGCCGAACGCGCATCAATAGTGCCCGTCTTACCGTCAGCATCAGGCTTGAACGAACCGGCACTCTGCAAATTACGGGAGAAGTCCTTCGGAATCACCATCGCAAAGTCATAGGTGCCGTTCTCCACGCCCTCAACAGCCTCAGTGCGAGTCTGCACCTGACGCCAATCAAACGTGCCAGCATCCAGCAGGGACTGGCGCACATCAGCACCGGTGTTCACCTGCTTACCTTCAGAATCCTCCGCGCCCTCATCCTCAACCACCAGGGCACCCACAATGCCATTCACATGGCCGTAAGCATCCCAGTTACCGTACAGGTACAGGGCGCCGTACAGCAGAGGAATGCAGGACATCGCAAGCAGCACCAGAACCGGCAGAACACCGCTGGTCAGGCGCTTCAGCTCAACGAGTGCAACACGCAGAACAGTCATTCTTACTCCTTCTCAGCGTTTTCGCCATGTTCGGGGGAATCATTGGAGGGTTCAATCTCGCCCTCAACAGGAGCCGACACGTTTCCTCAGAGGCTTGTTCCTCAGGGGCACGACCGACCACAGCACGCGCACCATGCCAAGACTCAGAAATATGAGGCACAATCGCCACCACCGTGCGCGGGTGGTCCTCATCGGCGGCAAGCTCCTCCAGGTACGGAAGCCACATGTACGTATGGTTCAGGTGGCGGGAAGGAGTATCAAAAACCAGCAAGTCAGAGGGGCTATGCTGCGCCAAAGCAGCCATCAGCTCAATGTTCATCTCGCCGCTAATCTCGTCCATCCACAAGCCGTCCAGGTCCTCAAGACCGCGCTCGGCCAGCCAGCGGCTCGCGCGGGAACGACCAAAAATCGGCAGGTTATAGGAGAGCATCTCCGACACGTAATCGTGCACGCGCATATGCTGCTCAGGAGCGGTCACATCAGGAGAGTCCACCACGCTGCTGAGAGCACGCAGACGCTTCATCGAAATAGGGCGAGGCTCATCATCGCCTTCGCTCCAGCTAATCGTGCCGCCGGACAGGGGAAGGCGACCAGTCAGCGCCAACGCGAGAGAGGTACGCTCCAACTGGCTATCCGCCTGAACAATAATGACTTCACCCTCACCCACTGAGAAGGTGGTGCGGTCAAAAAGCGGAGTGTGGCGCCCTTTCGCCCAAATATTGTCAACGCTTAACACGGTTAGATCCCCCTCAGAGAATGGATGGTTCGGGTGAGTTTCTGGGAGTCATCCGCGGGCACCGCGCGGGGTATTAAACGTCAAGCGCGGGCAGGCGGAGGCTCCAATGCCTATATATGGTAGACCCGGTTATGTGTGATGTGGTGGGCTTTTCTTGAAATTCAGGGGTCATTTTTGAAATTTTTGAAGTATTTTTCAAATAAATCGGGTTTTTCGTACAAATAACGCGAAAAGCCACGTAATCTCTGCACGGCTTTTCGCGTTTTACGAACCATCTTTTAGGGGTGAGGCCTAGGGGCGATCAGGGGCGGCGTTCCTTAAAGAAGTCCACCATCAGCTGCGCACACTCATCAGCACACACCACCCGCATACACCTCGGGAGCCGGAGCAACCCTGCCGTCACGCAGCACATCGTAACGACTGCCAGCAGCCCCCGTCTTCTCCTCCCAGGCTCCAAAAACCACCGTCGAAACGCGCGACGCCAGGATCGTGCCGGCGCACATCAGGCACGGCTCAACCGTCACCACGAGCGTGCACCCGTCCAGGCGCCACTGACCACGATGCGCCGCCGCCTGACGAATCGCATTCACCTCCGCATGGGCACTGGGGTCATGCTCCCGCTCGCGGGTATTGCCCGCCGAACCAATAATGACGCCCTGCTCATCCACCACCACAGCACCGATAGGGATCTCGCCACGCTCACCCGCGGCGGCACCCTCGGCGAGGGCGCGGACCATCCACTCGCCGTGTTCGGGGCGAGCGGGAATATCGCTGAGCACAGCGGAAGAACCGTCTGTGACCGTCAATTTTGAATATTCCGAATATGACATACAACCTCGTCAGGGGAATAAATAAACACTAATGGGCGCAACTAGTGGGTGGCAGCCAAAGAGAAAGGATACACCGCAGAAGCACCTGCCAGCCGCAGCTCACGCGCCACAACCGTAAACGCCCACCGCGAATCCACCACATCAGAAACCAGCAGAACAGGGCACCGATGCTCACGCACATAGTCCAGAACCTCTGCAGGCACCCGGTACGAGCGCAGCACATCCGCACAACGGAACGCGCTATTACCGCCAAAGAAACGCGGCTCCCCCACCAGAGACACCCAGCCCAAATCCACCAGACGACCCACCGACGCCAATCCCCTACCCAGGGACTGAGCCAAACGAGGACGCACCGGCGAAGGCAGAGTCAACACCGCCACCGGACGACCCGCCTCAGACCACTCCCAAGCGGCAAGCACCTTCACGCAAGCACGACCCAGCTCGGCAGGGACCTCAGAATCAACCGGCTCACCCAGCTCATTCGTCGCCAGAAACTCACGCAGACGAGTACCGTACCCCATGTCGCTCAGACGCGCCAAAGCGTAACCGGATTCAGCCTGCTCATCCTTAGACAAACGACCGCGCGGCGCATCCGCACCCATCAGCTGATCCAGCCCGCTCGGCCACATACGGCGCGGTTGCAGGGGCACACCCACCGTATTGAAGCTACTCTGCGCCGCCTGCTGCGCCTCAGCAGGAACTTCAACCGGGTACCAGGGACCCGCACACACACATCGCAACGACCACAAGCAGTCGCGGAAGCATCATCAAGCTGCTGAGCCAGGAAAAGCATACGACACTGACTAGTGCGTTCATACTCGAGCATAGCGTTCTGCTCCAGCACACGCGCCTGCGCCACCGCCGCGTAACGGGCACTATCGTACTGCCACGGCAAAGAGGTTCGACGCCAATAGTTGCCTTCCTTCACGGCGGCACCCTCAACATCCAGCACCTTCAGCAGAAGCTCCAGGGTGGAGCGGCGCAGCTGAACGCGCGCCTCCAACGCGGTAATACTCAACCCCTCCGGGGACTGGGCGAGGACATCCATCACCGCCAGCGCCTGTTCCTCGTTAGGCATGGAGGCGGTCGCAAAATACTCCCAAATGGCGCGGTCTTCACGACCGGGCAGGAGCAGAACATCAGCATTGACGGCACCTCGTCCGGCGCGGCCAATCTGCTGGTAGTAGCTCACCGCAGACGACGGCGCACCCAGGTGCACAACAAAACCCAAATCAGGCTTATCAAAACCCATACCGAGGGCACTCGTCGCCACAAGAGCCTTCACCCTGTTTTCCTTGAGTGCCTGCTCTGCAACCAGCCGCTCATCCGGGTCAGTTTTACCGGTGTAGGCGAGCACCTCGTAGCCGCTGGCACGCAGAGCATTTGCGGTATCTTCTGCCGCAGAGACAGTCAACGTGTAGATAATGCCCGAACCGGGCAGGCTGTTCAGGTGCGTAAGCAGCCAACCGATGCGTTGCGCCTCATCAGGCAGGGTCAGAACACCCAGGCGCAGGGACTCGCGGGACAGCGGACCGCGTAGCACATGCACGGGTGCGGTGGTATCAGTGCTGAGCTGTTCGGCAATATCGCGGCTAACGCGGTCATTCGCGGTTGCGGTAGTCGCCAGCACCGGCACACCCACCGGCAGAGATCTAATGAGCGAACCAATACGGCGGTAGTCGGGGCGGAAGTCATGGCCCCAGTCAGAAATACAGTGCGCCTCATCAATGACGAGCAGCCCCAGGCGCGGCAGCAGGTACGGTAGCCACTGCTCGCGGAACGCCGCGTTATTGAGGCGTTCGGGGCCCACCAGGAGCACGCCGAGCTCGTTAGCTTCGAGGCGGGTGCGGATTTCATCCCATTCGGTGACGTTCGCGGAGTTCACCATTGCGGCGCGCACTCCCGCGCGGGATGCCGCTTCAACCTGATCACGCATGAGGGAAAGTAGCGGGGAGATGATAAGTGCCGGGCCCATACCGCGGGCACGCAACAGCAGGGAAGAAATGAAGTAGACCGCGGACTTACCCCAGCCGGTACGCTGCACGACGAGGGTGCGAGCGCGGTCGGCTACGAGGGCGCGAATCGCCTCGTACTGGCCATCGTGGAACTCAGCATCAGGAACGCCGGTGAGGCGGCGCAACACTTCACGGGCTTCAGCATGCAGGAGATCGGCGGGGCTGGACGCTGGCTGTTCGGGGTTCATGGTTCTCTCCAACGGTGGGTGGTTGGGTCAATCGCTACGCCGCGACGCGCCGTGCTCTCTTTCCATCATGTCACACCCCGTATCCTCCGGCTCTGCGGATGGTCATTTCTTGGGGAGGCGTGCGAGCGCCGCATCACCTCCGGCTGTTTAGCCGCGATGGTGGGGAGATTTACGCCTCGCTCACCCGTGCATCCGGCGTAAATGCCGGTAGAATTGTGCCAGTAATACACAGCCTCCGCATAGTTTTGCACAATGTTCACCATAGGTACGCTTTCTATGCTGGTGTTACTCCGCCGCCGATCCGTGTGTGCGGTCCACTCACAGTTCAGGATTTTTCATGACTTTTCTTGCCACCGCTTTGGCGCATCTTCCGGTTGCGCTCTTGGGTCTCGACCTTGAGCAGTTCCTGCTCGATACCGGCCCCTGGGTTCTGGTTGTTTCGGCAATTATCGTATTTATTGAGTCCGGTGTTCTTTTCCCGGTTCTTCCGGGTGACTCCCTGATTTTTGCTCTGGGTATGCTGCATGAGCAGATGGGCCTGTCTCTGTGGGTTGCTTTCCCGGTCCTGGTTCTGGTTGCTATTGCTGGCGCTGAGGTTGGCTACCAGATTGGTGCCCGTTACGGCCGTAAGATCTTCAAGGATGACGCGAAGATTCTGAGCACCAAGAACCTGCACACTACTGAGGAGTTCTTCCAGAAGCGCGGTAGTTTGGCTCTGGTTCTGGGTCGTTTCGTGCCTATTGTTCGTACGTTTGTGTCTCTTGCGGCTGGTATTTCTTCGTACGACCGTAAGAAGTTCCACCTGTGGAATGTTGTTGGTGCGGTTGCGTGGATTGGTTCGATTGGTCTGGCGGGTGTGCTGCTGGGCGGTATCCCGTTCGTGCACAACAACATTGAGTACATTGCTGTGATTATTGTGGCGGTTTCTGTGGTGCCGGTTATTATCGAGTACCTGCGTGGCCGTTCGAAGGCGAAGCAGGAATCTGCTGAGTAATACGTGAGTCCTTCTCGGCTGCTGAGCCGGGAATGAGAGAGGGTGGGGATACCGTCTGGTATCCCCACCCTTTTCACGCTCTGAGCCTTTTGGTGATAGTGGCGCCGTTTGAGGCAAACATCCTAGTTGAGGCGGTTCCCGCCTTCATTGAAGTTCGTGTTAGGTGCCTGTGGATTCTGATCAACCACCTGACTATGCGACGTTCTGCCGGTAGCCGTGTACGCCCACACAGATGGACGGGTCAGCAACACAATATTCCGGATGTAGAGGACAGTAATGAAGACACCAATCGCAGTATCTATGAGAAGAGTGACCGCAAAATCTGCAGAGTCGCGGGACTGCAACTCGTCCATCAACAAGGCGAGATAGCTGGAGTCTATGAGGAAATCTTCCACATACACAAACATGCGGCTCAAGACCTCGTAGGCGCTGTACATGAGGGTAAGTATGTGCGCCCATCTGTGTCCTTTCCAGGTCATCCAGAAGAGGAAAATCTGGATAAGAACAAAGATGAGAGGGTACCCCAGCATACGCACGATAAGCTCAGGTAGCGTCACCACACCGGCGATTGGTTTACCGTAGAGCAGGAAGAATTGGATAGTACTGAAAAGCGACAGAATAATAATCGCGGCGGTGCACCACTTAGCACTGTGCAGAGCCTTCGGGCGTACCCGCCCCGCATGTTCGGAGGCGGCAACGTAACCGGCGGTCGCGTCCCGGTAGCCGGTAGTGGCATGCTCGGGAGCGCCGTTGCTGGGTGCGTTATCCTCTGCCGCGTTATTGTCTACCGCACCGGTGGGGGCGGCGTTGTTGGTGGCGGTGTTGTTGGATGTGCCGTCACCCTCTACCGTGCTACTTTCAGGCTCATTGGACGGTAGCAAAACACTGTACTCGGGAACCGTGTACTCCGGATTATTCAAGGGCTGCTTCGGGGTACGTTCTGACATAGTCGTTCCTTTCTCCCCTGGCACCCACCCCGCGCTACAGTGCACGGAGCGGGCGTTAAAGAGTCTTACCCCAAGGATATAAGGAGGCGCGCCTCGCCCCAGGAAGGCGGTACCCTTTCTCAGCGTATTCAGAGGTATCCGAGTAACCACGTGCACCATTCCGAGGGCTAGCCTCGGAACTCCTGACGTTGTTGCGCCTTTCTACGTTCCCCATCCCGCACTACGGTGCGGGGGTCGAGGGGTGTTTCCCCCTGATGAGGTGCGTTCGTCATCCTCATCATCAGCGAAAATCTCTCGAAGTTCCGCCGGCACCTGACCGGCAGCCTGTCTCGTCTCAGACATCATCTGCTGGCGTTCTAGCGCACGTGCCCCGCTAACGATTTGTGTGTACACCCTAATAGGAGCACGAGTCAGCAGCACAATCATCAGGAGGTAAAGAACAAGAGTAAAAATGCCGCTCGCGACACGCCCCAGGCTGGACGCCGCAGCCGCTCTAGAGCTTAACTCCGAGAAATTATCCGCAAGAATAAGCACACCGCTAGCAGCCGCGAGAGCGCAGTAGATGATGGTAAGAATGCGCGCCCACTCGCGGCCATCCCAGATCTTCCAGAGAATAAAAATCGGGATGGCGGAGATGATGAGGGTAACCACCAGGGCAGAGAAGAGAACACTCACCACCGTCTCAAAATCGATATATGACCCGCTTAGAATCGGCAGAAAATTACTCAGGGGCCCCAGCACGATAATGGCGGCAGCGCACCACATGACGCTACGCATAGCCTTCGGGCGCTCCGGAATTACCTGCTCGGAGGCGGCAGTGTAGCCGGTGGTCGCCTTCCGGTAGCCAGTAGTGGTTTGCTCGGGGGTGCTGGCGTGCTCGGAGGTGCTGCCGCCGGGCGCGTTATCCTCCGCCGCGCTAGTGTCTGCGACATTACCGGAAATTACGTTGCTGGAGACGGCATCGCCCTCTGCCGTGCTATTTTCAGCCTCGTCGGAGGGTAGCAGCACGCTGTACTCGGGAACCGTGTACTCCGGATCGTTCAACGGCTGCTTTGGGGTACGTTCTGACATCATTGTTCCTTTCTTCTCTTCGCACCTGCCTCGCGCGCTGTAGCACGGGGCAGGTGGCAAAGAGTCTCCCCATGGGGAGGGGCTTCCCGCCCTAGTTGAGGCGGTAGCCTTCCTCGGTGTACACGGAAGTATCCTTGTAGCCGCGCTGTTCGTTGCGGGAGTTCTTCCGCGCATCCGTACGGCGGGCCCTCTTGTACTGCTGAGCGACCGCTTCTTCAGCCCGTCGGTTAGTTTCCTTTTCTTCCCTGCGGGTCTGTTCTTCTTCCAGATGAGTACGCGTTTCTGCATCCTGATGCGCAACAATCCAACCGTCACCGGCGTTCACCTGTTCGCGTGCTTCTATCCATGCCAACCTCGCGGTTGTCATAAACGACCTGGTGGGACGGCTAATGAGCAGCACAACTATCAGAAGGTAGAAAACCGTAAGAAAGGCTCCCATAATGTCACTGACCACAATGGAAACTACGTAGTCTCGGGGCCTTGAAGTCAACGATTCATCCGCCAGCCTGGAGAAATAATCAGCCGAGATGAAAGATTGCAAACTCATCACCCCGATAAAAACCACAAAAGCACTACCGAAGAGGGTGAGGAAGTACGCCCATCTACGGCCCTTCCACAGTCGGCGGAGGACGAAAATCGGTACGAGAGAGAAGATGAAGGTAGCAAATATGCCTGAAATGATGATGCCCGGCATATTTTCCATAACGCGGTCTGGGACCTCGTTATGGATAGATACATAGATACGTTGGATTGCGGACAGAATAATAATGGCTGTAGCGCACCACATGATGCCGCGCAGCGTCTTCGGGCGCGGCGGGAGCACCACATTAGGGGCGGCAGGCGCGGTGGAGGCGGCAGTCGCCTCCGCACCCTCGTGCGCTTCCTGATGAGGCTTACCCGACCCGCCAGACGCGCCTCCGAAGTTAGGCTTTACACCCGTCTTCTGGGCGCGCTGAACCTGCTGTATCTCAGCCAGCAGGCGGTTCTTCTCCACCGGATCATTCGACAGTGCATAATCGGCGGAAAGCTCACGCAACAGATGCTCGGTAGAGTCCTTGACCGGGCCTTCTTCCTTCTCAAGCTGACGAAGAACATCCTCGCGAGTCAGCTCTTCCTCATCATCCGCCATGCTGTCCTTGATGATCTGCATCTGCTCCCGAATCGCCGCGGGGCTCGGGACCACGCCCACAGCCGGGCGAGTCAGCAAAAACAGGAGAACGGCGCTACCTGCCGTAATCACCCCGACCAGAGCCTGCGTCACAATAGACGAGGCAGCGGCAGGATGTGATACAGAATCCAAAGCCGTAAACGCGGGGAAAAGCATCTGCGCCAGACCAAAGACACCCGCAAAAGAGAGCACACCGCTCAAGGAACACAGCAGAAGGTACAGCATCAGCAGGCGGCGCGGATTAACGTACCCTCCCTTGGTGTAGTCCAGAACGAACCAGAGGAACGGCACCACCAAGACAGCGTCAGACAGAACCTTCGGCAGGGCATAGCTAAGGAACGAGCCGATGTTCACACTCCGGCCCGCGGTAACGATAATCTGGTACGCATCCAGGAGGAAATACACCAGAATCAGCGTCATCGCGATGGAATACGCTTTACCGAGAATCGCCATTCCCCGGTCGAATTGTTGCTCCTTATCACCAACTATGCCGAGGTTTCTTTTCGCCTCTTCAAACGCCGCCCGCTCATCATATGTTCGCTTGGCAGCGCCGGGGCTAGTATGCGATGTGGATTCGTGCGCAGGTTCGGAAGTAAGGTGCACGGGTCATCCTAACAGTGTGGTTGGTGAATAGTGGTTGGTGAATAAAGTTATCGGTGAGCCGCAGGCCGTCGTGGACCCGCGGCTAGAATCTATACGACCAGAATCTGCAAGGCTAAATCAGGTAGTCCTCGCTGCGGCGCAAACGCCAATCACGGCGCGCCTCCATATAGGAACGAGACTGACGAGACCACACCAACGCCAACGCGACCACACACACCAGCATGTACGGTGCAGCAATATACACCGGCGTGTACAGCGGGGAGGCGCTACTGAGCAGCAGCTCAACATCCTGGCTCGGCGCACCATTCAACGTGCCCAGAAGAGCCGCAACCGCCAGCATAATCAGCAGGGACGCTAACACACCCAACGCCAACGCCACCGAAAGCACCAGCGCCGCCCAACGGTAACCGCGCAGGTACGCCACCGTGCAGAAGCCGTGCAGGGTTACGTTACCGAAGGCGCTAACCAGCAAGAACATCACCGGGTAGTACGCCTGCGCCTCCACCAGCGACTGGGCACGCCAGGTCGAAAAATGCGATAGCTGCGTCGTCGCATACGTGACACCCGTGTACCCAATCAGCACCAGCCAGCCCACAGCAATAGCGAGCAGAACCCAACCTGCCACCGACACGAGGGTCGGGGTGGCAGGCTTCGTAGGATGGGTGGTGTTCGGAGCGGATGGCGGAGAGGACTCAACGGCGGACATAGCGGAATCTTTCGGATGTCGGCTGATAGTGTGCGGAAGATGTATGAGCGAGTGTGTGGTGTGTGGGTGGCGGCGCGGTGTTCATCTACCGCGCCGCCTCAAAAACTTTAGGAAGAAATAGACGGATCAACCGTCGCAGAAATACTGTCAGGCAACGACGGCTGATCTGCCCGATTCGCCATCGCAATCCTCAAATTATTGAAGCGGTAAATGGTCAGCAACGATAAGCCAACCTCGCTCAACCAGACCAGGCCCAAAAGAACGAGCACCAGCATGGGGTCAAGCCCCATCGAAACCCCAGCCCAGTCAAGCATCAACAACAGGAACGTGATGGGTGAAAGCACCAGCCCCACCGCAACATACCCGATGAGGGAACAGATAGCCCAGACGCTATACACGGAGGCATCCGCCGAATCACGAGGAGGGCGCATCAGAGGCTACATCTGAACCACCAGGTAAAGAGCAGCCACAAAACCAAAGCAAATCGCCAACGGCTGCGTGTACTGGGAAATAATGAGGCCCTCAACCAGGCTCAAAATACACAGAATAACCGCGCGGACCAGCAGGTTCTTCTTGAGCATCTGCTGGCGCTCCTTCACCTCTTCAGCGGTGTAAGTACGCAGAAAAGCGGGAACCTGACCCTGCCCCGGGAACGGCGGCAACGGACCCGTCGGGTGCGTACGCACCACAATCGGAGGGTTCGTACCATCCTGAATGATGACGGTAGAAGTCGCCGAAATAACCGGATGCGAGCCAGTCACCACAGGCGGCGCGTTCAGCGGAACGGATACCTCCGGCGTAGCAGGAGTCACGTGACGGATAGGCGCCTGAAAGCGGGTCTGCATACTGATATCTTCATCCGGGTGTTCTGCGGATGAAGCGGCATCTGTGTTCAGGTGTGTAGCGCCCATGAGTGGCCTCCTGGCAGGTGCGGGTCGTGTTTCTGTCTCTACCGTATCACGCGTACTTTAAGGGAATCTGAGCAGTAGCTGGGCGTCGCGGGGAGCGTGTCACACCGCCGCTTATCGCCTCGTTATCACCCGTCGGAGGCGCGGATACGCGGGGTAGAATCCCCGCCCGCCGGGGCGCGTTAGCCCTACTCCGCTACCTGCGAAGCCTCCGCGTTCGGGTCCTCTGCATGCTGCTGTTCTGCGTTCCGCTGTTCTTCCTCTTGCTTCTTCTGCGTCAGACGCAAGCTCCTACGAACCGCCAAACTATAGAACAGCGAGAACAGAACCTCCAACGCGAACGACGCCATGACCGTCAGCAAGCTCACCGTGTAGAACACGCCCACACGGTCCAGCAGCGTCTGCGGACCCTGCACCGTCACAAGCGCATAGGCAAAGAACGCCGTCATAATCGCCGCCGCGACCCCGGACGCTGCATTCGCCAGCAACACCAACTTCACCGAACGGTTCGCCCGGTAAATCATGGCAACCCACATATGCATCACCAGATAGACCAGCGGCACCGCACCAATCGGGAAAAGCGTGACGCGAATGAAGTAATAAACAGTAATCAGCGAGGGTACGACCAGCAGCAGCACACGCACCAGGTACAGGTTCTTAGCCGGCAGCGGGTAATCACTGGTGACATTCCAGAACTCATCAGCCTGCTGCTCCAGCTCATCCATAGCCTGCAGCTGCATAAGCTGCGCCTGCGACATATGCTCCTGCGGCACAAGATCCGAGGAACCCTCCACCTGCTCAAGCTCAGCGGCAGAACGCGGTGCGCCGTGAGAACCCGACTGCGTCTGCGGAGTGCGAGCGGAGTCAGCCATCCTAGCCCTCAAAAATACCGCGAGAACGGTCCTTACGCACGCTCTCAGCAGGGAAAATACGACCGCTCATGCTGATGTACACACCCGGCTCCAGCAGATTCAGGGCGGCAATAGCGGCACCCAGGTTGAAACCTGCATCCGAACGAGCCATCACGGCGGGCTGCATCGCACCGGTCAGCACCACAACCTTATCGCCCAGGTCGGCGTGCTCCACCAGGTAGCGGGCGGTCTCCGGCATGGTGTCGGTACCGTGAGTGATAAGCACCTGGTCGTTAGTGACAGCGTTCAGCGCCTCGGTCAGCTCGGCACGATCCTCATCGGTCATGTCCAGGCTGTCCTTGCCAATCAGCGGGCGAATATCAAAACGGATATCGGTAATCACGCGGTCCAGCAGGTCCTTAGCGGCAGGCTCACCAATATCCATGGTGCCCGCCACCGAATAGAACTTATCGATCGTGCCGCCAGTGGCAAGAATCGTGATTTCTTCAGGGTTCTTAATGGTGACGCTCACGGGTTTCCTCATCTTTTCGGGTCAACGTACACAAATCAAAAACTGCCAGGCCAACCCGGCAGGACACGCCCCACCACACGGAATCAACACGGGGGGTAAAACCCCGCACACGAGGGTGAAGACGCAAAAACCCGCCGACCCCCGCAAAGCGGGAGGCGACGGGTCGGCTAGTGCGCCCTGTGGGGCTCGAACCCACGACCTGCGGATTAAAAGTCCGTAGCTCTACCGACTGAGCTAAAGGCGCTCCTATCCACACAAAACTGAAAGTGTGCAGATAGAAATACTATACACTACCGGCCCCCAGCCAATGAACGGTACACTGGGAAATCCTATGTCTACACCCGCATCATCAACCGGCGCCTCCGGACGCGCACGACACCGTACCCACCACCGCCCCGTCCTCTACTCCGCCGAGAAATTTGAACGCCACGAAGGCGGCATGGACCCCGCCGCACGCGAAGAGGCGGCGCACGCCTCCGCACGCATCCTGCTGATGCGCGGACGCGGCACCGACGAACAGATGACCGAACGGCTCGTCAGCTTCACCGACGACTACGGTATTGAGATGCTCGCCGAACTCTGGTCGCACGCGAGCGCCCACTCCCTGCCGGGTGCGCTGTGGCGCATGTACTGGCTGCGGGACGTGGTGCATCGTTCGCCGCGCGGGGTGAGCCGCGCTTTTGAGCTGGGCATGGCGGAGGATTACCGTTCGCACGTGGTGGCGGGTGTTCCCGACCCGCCGAGTGCCGACGAGGTGGTCCGCACGATTGATGAGATCCTGGCGGGCCTGTACACCGGCGATATGGACATTGCGATGGAACGTTGCGCCGCGTTTGCGCACGTGGTGGCGTTGGGTATCCGCACCGATTATGCGCGCTCTGCCGGGCAGGATGGTGCGGTTCCGGGCAGCCACGAGGTGAAGCGTGAGGCGGTGGAGCGTCGTGCTCGTCTGCCGCGTCAGGCTCAGCAGATGGAGCAGATCGCGCACGATTTGGAGGCGGTCGCCGCCCAGCTACGCGCCGTTGAGGCTAGTCAGCAGGTTAATGGGGGCTCGGGGGCTGGTTCTGCGCAGGAAAAATCGCAGACCAACATCGAAGCATTCTAGTCTTCTACAACGTTGCGGGGCGCAAAAATACGGGTTCGTGCCGCGAATTGGCACAGGTTCCACATTGGGCCGCAAAGGCCTGAAAAGCCTGTTTCCGATTGACTCTGCGCCGGGTTCGGGTGGATAATAATTACAAGATGTCGGGTTGCTAATAGGTAGCCCCGGGCTCCAAATCTTTAGCCGCTTCGAGCGGCCTTCCGCCGAGAGGCGCTCCCAACCCGACATCCCTAAACGTTCCGGTGGGGGTCGAGAAATCGACCCCCACCGTTTTTTGCTTAAAACCCCGTCTAGAAGCCGCCGTCAGCCCGACGCAGTTGTGTCTGAAGCTCGAGCGCTCATGAGATACGCGCGGGCTATGCGCACCCGCACCACCCAATACTGGTTAGACTGGGAACTATGCTGCACCGACTTTTCCCCCACGCCAACGAATCCCTCGCCTCCCTCGCTGAAATTTCAGCGCAGGTCGGTGAGGCCGCTGCGTTTGCTCTCAGAAATGGTCGGCTCCCCCGTCGCGGAGTACCCCGAACTCTTCGAACGCATGCTCACCCACGAGGCGGACTCCACGAACCTGCTGTTCCGCACCCTCACCGAGGTGCGCAGCTCCTTCTCCCCGCCGATTCCGCGTGAAGACCTGTACACGCTGGCACGCAAGCTCACCAACGCTGTTGAGAAGCTCACCAGCGCCGCGCACGTGCTGTCCCTGCACAGCATTGACGGCTTCGCCACGCACATCACCTCAATCCTGGACATCATTCAGCGTCAGGCGGTGCTGACCGCCGCCGTCATCCCCAAGCTTGCTGATATTCGCGGCCTCGACAACTACTGGATGGACATGCTGCGCATCTCCCGCCAGGCGCTACGCACCGCCGAAGAGTACGACGCGTACATTGCCGAACGCTACACCCCCGAACGGTACCGCCGCTACGCCACCTTCCTGGCGCAGCTGACCGCCGCCTCCAACGCTATGCGTGATGTGTCCGCCGAGATCGGCCGCATTATCGTTCAGGAATCCTAATGCTCCTGGGTCTTCTAGCCTGTTGCGCCTTCATTGCCGCGGTCTACGTGACCGGTGTGCACGACGCCTCAAACGCCGTCGCTGTTCCGGTGCGTACCCGCGCCCTCGGCGAGCGCTCCGCCCTGTACCTTGCCGCGCTCTTCAACGTGCTCGGTGTGGTCGGTGCGTTCCTGCTGCTCGGTGAGTATTCCGCCTCATGGGTGAGTGCCCCGGAGGGTACCACCGGCCTGAACGGCATCGTTGCGGCGTTGCTCGTCTGCGCTATCTGGGGTGTGCTCACCTGGGTTTCGAGGATTCCGTCTTCCTCGACCCACGCGCTGGTGGGTGCCCTTGCCGGCGTGAGCTGGTGGACCCAAACAAGGATCGACAGCGCCGCTGAAGGCTTCGGTTCGCTCGCCTTCCTGCCGCATATTTTTGGGGCGACCCTGCTGCCGCTCTTCTACCTACCGCCGCTCATTTTTCTGCTGTCCTGGCTGATGGTGGTGCCGTTCTACCGGCTGGTGGTCGGCCACAACCCGCGCCTGGTGAATCAGCATGCCCGCGAGGTGCTGGCGGTGTCTGCCTCCGCGATTTCGCTGCTACACGGCCTGCAGACCGGCTACCTGTACCTGCTGCTGTGGGCGCTGCTGAGCGAACGCATCATGGATCCGGCGCTGATTCAGTCCCTCACCTGGGGCGGGATGCTACTGGGCACCATCATCATTGCCCTCAGCCTGGGTGCCGGTACGCTGACCGGTGGCCGCCGCATCGGCTACACCTTCGCCTACAAGATGGTGCGCCTGGACCCGTTCCGTGGCGCGGTCGCTCAGGGCACGACCGCGGTGGTGCAGGTGCTCGGCTACTTCCTGCTGCAGGTGCCGTTCTCCTCCTCGCACCTGGCGACTGCATCGGCGCTCGGCGCGGGCGTGAATCAGCGTTTTAACGCGTTGAAATCCAGGATTGTTCTGCAGATTCTTCTGGTGTGGCTGGTCACCATTCCGGCGTGCTTTGTGCTCGGTGTGCTGGCGATGGTGGCGCTACAGTCCATCAGCTAGTTTTTAGGGGCGGTGTATGCCCCTGCATGCTCACTGTCGCGGGTTAGCCGGGCGGCGGGTTGAGTCTGAACGGTGCACACCCTCATAATGGTTGAGTTCTTGGGCTGGCACGGGCCCATTCACCCTCGACTGATTGTGGTTATGTCTTCTCCTACCGTAGCTATTCTGGTCCGTACAAAGGACCGCCCCCGCTTCTTGAGCCGCGCGCTGGAGAATATTGCGCAGCAGACCTTCACCGACTACACGGTCTGCGTGATTAACGACGGAGGCGACGAGCAGGCAACCCGCGCCGTCATTGAGGCTTCCCCGCTGGGTTTGCTGGGTTCTAACGCGCAGGATTCCAGCCGCGTGCAGCTGCTGACCACCGCTGGCGGCAACATGGAGGCGGCATCCAACGCCGGTTTGGCGGCGACCACCTCCGAATACGTGGCGATTCACGATGACGACGACCTGTGGGCACCCGAGTTCCTGGAGCGCACCGTCGCGGCGCTGGAAGAGAGCGGCGCGCTCATGTGCACCACCCGCGTTGTGGAGCGGTACGAACGTGAGAACGCCGACGGCGAGTTCGAGGTGTACGAGGAGCGTATTTTCCACGACGGCCTGCCCGGCATGGGTTTGCAGTTCCTCTTCCGCACGAACCGTGCCGTGCCAATCGGTATTCTCTACCGCCGCAGCCTACACGAGCTGGTCGGTTTCTACGACGAGTCCCTGCCGGTGGTCGGCGACTGGGAGTTCAACATGCGTGCCGCCTCCGTTGCGGATATTCTGCTGGTGGATGAGCCGCTGGCGTACTGGTCGCTACGCCCCGACGCAGAAGGTGCTGAGGCAAATAGCGTGAAGCGTCAGGCTGATCATGCCCGCTTCGATTCGTTGGTGCGTGCCCGCGCTATCCGCGAGGATCTGCAGGCGGGTGCCCGACCCGGTGCGTACCTGTATCAGGCGCATTTGGCGGCTGACCTGGAGCGTCGCGTGATTGACGGGCACGATCTGACCCGCGAATCCCTAGATATTCTGCGCTCTATTGAGAGCCGCCTGGAACGTATCGAGGCCCGTCAGCAGGCTATTGAGAACCGCCAGCAGGCTATTGAGGAGCGTCTGCGGGTTCTGAAGCACCTGCGCACCCCGGGCCGCGCGCTGCGTTCCTTGGCGAAGCGTTCCCTGGTTCGTCGCGGTGCTGAGGCTGGTTCGGCAGAGGCTGGGTCGGCAGATCAGAAGGGCGCATAGCCATGACAGAGAACAATCATTCTTCTACAGCACTGCCCGTTACTGAAGCACCGCGCGTGCTCGTCATTGGCGATATCGGCCAGCACACCTACCACGTGGGCGACGAAGCCATGACCATCGCGAGCGCGGCAGCGCTTTCCGAAGGCGGCGCGGCGGTCACCCTCATGACCCGCGATGTGGGCCATTCGGCGCGCTATATTGGCGCAGCGGTGAATCATGAGGCGGCACAGCATGAGGCGGGCGCGCCCTACGAGTACTGCCGTTTTTCCTCTTCCCCTGGGCGCCGGCTGAACGCGAGCTGACCCTCGCGGCGCTCGAGTGCGTCCTGACGCAGCTGCACGCCGACCGAGAGCGCCCCTCCACCTCTGAGCTGGTAGCTCTGCCGCAGGTGCAGGCGCTGCCGGAGGTGTTGCATCCGCTGGCGCAGACCGTTGAGCGCATGGTGGAATTCGCGGACGCTATCGCTGCCATGGACGCGGTCGTGGTCTCCGGCGGCGGCAACCTCAACTCCCGCTACGGCTGGCTGCTCTACGAACGCGCCGCCGCGGTGCGTGCCGCCGAGCATGCGGGCGTGCCCGTGTACGTGACCGGCCAGTCCCTGGGCCCGGTCCTCAACCCCGAGGACGCGCAGATCCTGGAGCGCATGCTGCGCACCGCCCGTTCGGTGACGGTGCGCGAACGTTCTTCCCTCGCTTGGTGCCGTGAGCGGGGTATTGACGCGCGCCTGAGCGTAGATGACGCCACCGACTACCCGGTAGCTTCTCCGGCGCGTACTCTGCACTATGCGGAGGGTGTTTCCGCAGGTCAGGCGCTTGATGAGCTGCCGGAGCACTACGTCTGCGTGACCGTCAACGAGTGCACCGACCAGCAGGCACAGCAGATTGCGCGCCTGCTCGACGGCATGTGGCGCGAGCACGGCTACGCACCCGTCTTCCTGAGCCACTACGGTGACCCGCAGGACCCGGCAAGCGGCGATATTCAGGCGCACCAGCGCATCGCCAAGCGGCTCAGCACCTCCACCCCGGCGACCCTGCTGCCGATTCTGCACGCCGACCAGAGCATCGCGGTACACCGCGCGGCGGCGTTCACCCTGACCAGCCGCTACCACCCGGCGGTCTTCTCCGCCGCGGCGGGCATTCCCGTGCTCGCCCTCGTGCCGGACGCATTCACGCAGATGCGCGTGGGCGGCGCCCTGCGCCAGTACGGGCTGGGCGAGTTCACCCTGCCGTTGGGCATGCTCGCCGGCGGTGTTCCCGAGCTGATGGTTGCCGCCGCCCTGCGGCACGCGGCGGTGGCATCGGATGCACGCCGCACCGAGCTGCTGGAGGTTCTGCGCGCCGAGCGTGCCTACCTGCTTGCGCAGATTTTTGCCTCCGGTGCAGAAACTCGCGGCAATGCAGAAACTCTCGGCGGTTCAGAAGCCCCCGCGCCTTCCCTGCCGCAGAGCAAACCTTGGCTCTCCCCGAGCCGCTTGGTGCAACCGTCCGCGCCGCACGCGATCTCTTTACCGAAACCTCCCTCACCGCGGGTTTCGAGTGGGCGATGTCTGACCGGGCACACTCCTGGGATGCTGAGCACCGCCGGCAGCTTGAATGTGCCCGCGCAATCGGCGGCGGGTACAGCGCGCGCGGTGTTCACGGGGCACACGGCGCCGAAGAAACGCATCCTGTCACCGTCGAGCCTGAGTCATCTTCTGAAGCGCCCGCCGAGACGAAGCCGGGCCTGCTGGCGAGGGTGGCGCGCCGCCTCCGCGGCTAGGTTGCATAACGGGGGTCAGGCGCGTAACGAGCTAGAGCGACGGTTTTGAGCTAGGTTTCCGCAAAAAAACGCGGCTTCGGAGCGGGTATAGGGCGGGTACGGGGCGCGGGGTCTCTCACACTTGCACCCAACACTCCCCTACCCCCTTGTACAGAGCACACGCGCCGGTATGATGGTGCTCATGGCACGCTTCGCAGAGATTCTACGCACTACTGAACAGAACACCCGGCAGTTCGTCCATGAGGGTATTCACCGAGTCCGGGCTGACTTCTTTCAGTCTGTGCAGATTGTTGCGGCGTCTATGGGCGCTTGGCTTTTCGCTGAGCACATCCTGGGCCACCAGGAACCCATTTTCGCGCCGGTTGCCGCCCTCGTATCTCTCGGCTATGTAAGCGGTGCTAAGCATTCCCGCCGAATCCTTGAGGTCTCCTTCGGCGTGACCCTCGGCATTCTCATTGGCGACCTTCTGCTGATTCTGCTCGGTCACGGCACCTGGCAGGCGGCAGTGGTGCTTTTCTTGACCGTGATTATTGCCCGATTTATTGATAAGGGCATTATTTTTACGATTCAGCTCAGCTTCCAGGCCTGTTTCACGTTGCTGCTGCCCGTACCTGACGATGCGTTCACCCGCAGTTTTGACGGTATCGTCGGTGGCGCGTTCGCGTTCCTCGCGATGTATCTGATGCCGCGCGACCCGCGTAAGAACCCGCGTGCCCGCGCGCAGGCTCTCATGGATGCGTTCGCGAAGGTTTTCCAGCTCTCCTCCGAGGCAATCCGCTACTACGATTACAACAAGGCGTACCAGAGCCTGCTCGATGCGCGCGCCCTGCAGCCGCTCTACGATGCATGCCGCGGTGACCTGATTACCGCGCAGGGCATGAGCGAGCTGTCCTGGAATAGCCGCAAGAGCAAGGGCGAGCTGGCGCGCATGGCGAAGACCCTCGCCGCGGTGGATTTGGCGATTCGTAACGACCGCGTGCTCAACCGCCGCATGGCGTCCACGATTCACCACGTGCAGCTACGAACTGCCGCGCAGCTTTCGCTCAGTGACGCGCTGACCGAGCTGTCGTTGGCGGCGCAGAGCCTCGGCCTGGGCATGTCTGCACCGACGGAAGGCGAACGCGAGCACTACATGATGGAGGCACGCGAACGCATGATCAAGCTTGCCGGCACCCTCGAGCCGCGCACCATGGGTGTGGCGACCTTTGAGGGCGAGTCGCTGGTGCTGATGCTCCGCCTGATTGTGGTCGACTTTTTGGAGGCGACCGGCATGTCCCACAAGGACGCCGTGGCGGTTCTGGTGCCCCTGGGCGAGGCGGTCACGAAGCATGCACCGCGCACCTCGGCAATCCCGATTGTTGACGCTGACATGGACGACTCCACGGTGGTTGATGACGTGACCGATAGCGCGGTGAACACCCACCACACGAACAAGCTCAACACCCGCTCGATCAACATCATGTTGCACGAGAACGAGGAGGAGAGCCGCTCCTCTAGCGGGTTTCTGGAGGGTTTCTAGCGGGGTCAGCGGCAACCCATCAAGACGCAACGGAGGGGGCTCCCGGCCGGTATTCACGCCAGCCGGGAGCCCCCTCCTCCGCTATCTCTATGCTGTTGATGCGCGGGCGGCTACTTCTGTGGGAAGAGCAGCGCGAGCGCCTCGCCCAGGGTGGTTACCTCACGCACGGTCACGCCCTCGGGCACGTCCCCCACGCCGGTCGGGGAGGCGGGCACCAGCACGTGCGTGAAGCCCAGGCGGCCCACCTCCGCAATGCGCTGGCGGATGCCCGGCACGGCGCGCACTTCACCGGCCAGGCCCACCTCGCCGAAGACTGCGAGTTTGCGCGGTAGCGGCTTATTTTGCGCCGCCGAGGCAAGCGCCATAACGCACGCCAGGTCGGCGGCGGGCTCGGCAATTTTTGCGCCGCCCACCGTGGATACATAGCAGTCGAGCTTGCCCACGTTCAGCCCGGCGCGGCGCTGCAGCACCGCCAGCAGCATCTGAATACGCGCCGAATCCAGGCCCGAAACGGTACGGCGAGGGGCGGGCGCCACCGCCTGATCCAGCAGCGCCTGAACCTCCGCGAGCAGGGGGCGACGGCCCTCCATCGTGACGGTCACGCAGGTGCCCGCCACCGGGTGCGGGGTACTGGAGACGAACATGCCGGAGGGGGTCCAGCACCGGTGCGATGCCGTCCTCGTGCATGTCGAAGCAGCCCACCTCGTCGGTGGGTCCGAAGCGGTTCTTAATCGCGCGCAGCATGCGGATATTTGAGTGCTTATCGCCCTCGAACTGGCAGACCACGTCCACCAGGTGCTCGAGCAGGCGCGGGCCCGCGATGGTGCCTTCCTTGGTCACGTGGCTCACGAGCAGGGTGCACATATTGCGTTCCTTCGCGGCGGCAATCACGGAGGCGGCGACCTCACGCACCTGGGTCACGCCGCCGGCACTACCCTCAACTTCCGCGGAGGCGAGGGTCTGCACCGAGTCGATGACCAGCAGGGAGGGGTTGACCTGCTCAATATGCGCTAGGGCGGTGCCGAGGTCAGTTTCGCTGGTCAGGTAGAGGGTGTCCGCGATGGCGCGGATGCGGTCGGCGCGGAGCTTGACCTGCGCGGCGGATTCCTCGCCGGTAATGTACAGGACCGGGCGCGGCGGCTGGGTACTGTGTGCCAGGGTATTTTGTGCCGGGCTCTGCCCCGCATTCCCGGCGGTGCCGCGCGCGAAGGTGGCGGCGACGTCCAACAGCAGGGTGGATTTGCCCACGCCGGGTTCGCCCGCCATGAGGATGACCGCGCCGGGTACGAGCCCGCCACCGAGCACGCGATCGAATTCGGGGTTTCCGGTGCTCATGTAGGCGGCTACGCGCGAGTCGACTTCTGCGATGGGCTGGGCGGGTTTCTGCACGCTGGATGCGGCGCGGGTACGCGCGCGGGTGCCCCCGGCGGCTTCTTCGACGGTGCCCCAGGTTTGGCATTCGCCGCAGCGGCCTACCCATTTGGCGGTGGTCCAGCCGCATTCGGTGCAGCGGTAGGCGGGTGCGGTTTTGGTGTTTTTCGTGCGCGCGGTCATGGGTCTATTTTAGGGTCTGGGGCAATATGGTGCGCGGTGTTTGGTCAGGGCGAAATGGGGTACCGCAGAACATATTTTTACTCTTAAATGCAGATAGTTTAGCCCTGCACACTCCCGTATAAATATCGAGAATATCCGTTCGTTTTTGAGGCACTTTAGCCCGCCGTTCCGCCCCTGACCTGGCTCAATAACCACCCTTGCGGGTACAATGTTTTTTGTGCAGATGAATTATAGTGACCTATTGCTTAAAACTATCGCCCGAATCGCCCCCGGCACCGAGCTCCGCGAGGGCCTGGAACGCATCATGCGTGGCCGTACGGGCGCACTCATCGTACTCGGATCCGACCGCACCGTATCCTCCCTATCCTCGGGTGGTTTCAACATCGACACCGAGTTCTCGGCAACTCGCCTGCGCGAGCTGGCGAAGATGGATGGCGCTATCATCTGCGACCGCGACGCCACCCGCCTGTTGCACGCCGGCGTGCAGCTCATGCCGGACGCCTCCATTGAGACGAACGAATCCGGCACCCGCCACCGCACCGCCGAACGCACCGCAATTCAGACCGGTTTCCCGGTGATTTCGGTGAGCGCGTCGATGTCCGTGATTTCGGTGTACGTTGACGGCACCCGCTACATGGTTGAGGACAGCCAGTACCTGATGGCCCCGCGCAAACCAGGCGATTCAGACCCTTGAAAGCTATAAGAAGCGTCTGCGTTCGGTGCTCTCCAACCTCTCCTCCCAGGAGATTGAGTCGAACGTTTCCCTGGGCGACGTGGCGATGACCCTGCAGCGCATGGAGATGGTGAACCGCATTATCCGCGAGGTCAGCCACTACGTGCTGGAGCTCGGCGTGCACGGCCGCCTGATCGCCCTGCAGCTGGAGGAGCTGCGCGCCCCCGAAATGACCGCTAGCGACCTGATTCTGCGCGACTACCTGCCCGAGGTGAACGACGAGCTGATTACCGCCGGTGTTGAGGCGCTTCAGAACCTGGACGATATGGCTATCGTGGATCTGCGCACGATTGCCCGCACTGTCGGCTTTGGTGAGAACCCCGACCTGGAGTTCCCCCTGCAGCCTCGCGGCTTCCGTCTGCTCGCCGGTATTCCGAGTATCCCAAACGCTATTTCTGAGCGTCTGGTGGAGCGCTTCGGCAGCCTGCAGGCTCTGATGGCGGCGTCCCTTGAGGATCTGCGCGCCGTGGACGGTGTGGGTGAGGCTCGTGCCCGCACGGTGCGTGAGCAGCTGTCCCGCATGGCGGAGAGCAGTTTGGAGAAATATCTCTAAGTCGGCGGCGCGTAATCCCCCCGGAGAATATTTTTGCGCTATGATGCAGTAACAGCGGAGTTTTCTCCCCACCTTGACACCCCCTGGAGGTCACAATGTCGTACTCGCGAGCTAAGTATCCGTCGGCCAAGCGCCCCGTCCCGTTCTTCGTGTGGGCATCCCCCATCCTGTTCCTGATTTACCTGCCACTGCTGTGGTTCAAGGTCATCCCCAACTCTTTTGAGGTGACCGACCTGTCCACTCTGCTGTTGGCGGCACTGCAGTGGACCGCTTTCGGTAGTCTGCTCGGGTACCTGGGCGAGCGCCGCTTCGCCAAGCCCCGCACCTCCAAGTAATCAGCAGATAAAAGCTAAAGCCCCCGTGCCGGAATGAACTGCGCCCCGAAACTTGGACGCATTAAATAATAGCCGCTATACGGCCTCCTGCAGGGCCTGAACCCGGTACTCTACCGGAGTCAGGCCTTTAAGCTTTACCTGACGTCTTACTGTATTCCAATGCGTAATATAGGCATCAAGGTCAGCTTTGAAACTCTCAAAGGTTAGCCAGTCCTGGCTACGAAAAAACTCGTCCTTCAGGTGTCCGAAGACTTGCTCAGTGGCGCCATTGTCGATGCAGTTACCTTTGCGTGACATACTCTGAATAAAACCATTATCAGCAAGCGTTCTGACGTAGAACTCGTGCTGATACTGCCACCCCATATCCGAGTGCAAAATCGGCTTAGCTCCCTCGGGTTTGGCCTCCATGAGTATCTGAAGCATCTCTTGCTGCTGGGCAAGATTAGGGAACATCGAGATAGAATGGGCAACAATCTCCTTGCTAGCAAAGTCGTAAACCGGCGCGAGGTAGGCCTTACCGAAGGAAAGCTTAAACTCGGTGACGTCGGTACCCAACTTCTGCCAGGGGCCATCGGCCTTGAAGTCGCGGCCGATGATGTTGGCGAAACTTTGCCCCACCTCCCCCTTGTAGGAGTTGTACCTGTGGTAGGGCCTCTCACGGCGTATACCGCAGCGCAACCCCATCTGACGCATCATCTTCAAGACCGTCTTATCGGCAATGCGCACCCCTTCCTCAGCGCGCAGGCACATGGCCACCTGCCTGTGACCGCACCCGTTGGGGGTTCGCGAAAAGATCTGCGCGACCTTGGGACGTAGCTGCACTCTGGTTGGCTGCTGGGGATGAGCCAACGCGTAGTAGTAGCTCGACCTGGCAAGGCCAGCCACCTCAAGGAGATCGTACAGCCTGTGACCGCGCCCTGAAAGCTCAGCGACCACTAGGGCTTTGTCCCGGTTTGGGAGCGCTTCTGCGCCTTCAGGGCAATCGATTTTTAGGTACGCCACCTGCGCCTCAAGCTTGCGCACACGCTCGGCAAGTTCCTCCTCACGCGTTGGCGGCACCGCCCGCACCGACCCCTTCGGCCTGCCCTTGGGCTTAGGCTTAAGCGCTTGCGCGCCGCCTTCACGGTATAGCCTGCACCACTGCTTCAACGGTGTTGCGCTTGCAATACCGAAGCGCATCATCGCTTCAGGCTTGCTCATCCCACCGTCAACCACGGCCGCCGCTGCGGCGACCTTGGTTTCATAGTCGTATTTGGTGTGTTTTATTCCCATGGCAAGAAGCCCGTCCTTCCCGATTGCGCGGTACATTTTCTGCCACTCTCTCACAGTCGCGGCAGACACACCAAGCCTGCTGGCGGTCGAACCATAGCCTAATCCTTTCTCAAACATTTGCGCTGCCTGTTTCCGAAGCAAACGATCGTGTCTCATTCCCAGATTTATAGACATGAAAAGCCTCCTGTTTCTTGGACTTTATTTTCGTTGTCCAAGAAACGGGAGGCAGTTCAGAAGACTATCCAGCACGGGGGCTTTGCACGCCCACACAGGGGCGAAAACTAGTGAGCTACTGAATAATGAAGTTCACCGGAGCCGAGCTCACACCATTGACGGTCACTGCAGCCCAGTAGGAACCCTTCTGAGCGGTCGACGCGGAGGAGCAGCCCAGAACGTTGATCTTACGATCCCACGCCAGGTCGGTTGCGCCCTCAGCACCTGCGGCCACCTCAGACTTCTGAACGGCGGTCGCCGCGCACAGGCTGCGGGTGTACACCTGAGCCGCACCGGAGGTAATCTTCAGGTCAACGCCGGTGTTCGCGCCCTCACCGCCCACAGCGCAGGGGGTCTTCGAGGAGTTCGTGTAGGTCACGTGGAAGGACACCTGCTCACCGGCCGCGAAGACACGCTTCGCGGGGGTGACGGTCACCTTCAGGTCGTTCGCGGTACACGCCGCAACAGCAGCCGCAGTGGTCACGCTCGGAGTCTGTGCGGGGGTAGTCGGGGTCGCCGCGGGAGTAGTTGCCGCAGGGGTTACCGCAGCGGTGGTCACGCTTGCAGAGGGAGTAGCAGAAGCGGTCACCGAGGGGGTCGCCGAAGCACTCGCGGTCGCAGAGGCAGTCGCGCTAGCGGACGGGGTAGCCGAAGCAGTTTCGGAGGGGCGAGCACTGAAGCTCTGGAAGGGCGCACCGGAAGGCGTCGCAGTGGAGGCTACAGTGGCGTCCTTCTTGCCGTTAATCATGCCGACCATGGAGGTCACGCCGGCAACCAGTAGCAAAATAATAGCGAGCAGAGCAATAACCGCCACGATACGACGGCGGCGGTACACTTCGGGAGGCAGAACGGGACCATTTTCAGACATACCTTTAAGGATACCGGGTTTAACCCTGAGATTCACAGTGAACTCTGTTCATGCAGTTTTGGGAATATATGCCCTGTGGCGTAGGCTTTTCGGATGACCTCAGAGCCCAAACGCACCACACGCACGCGCCCCGAACCCACCCTGCCCGAAGGCACGAATACCGAGACGCTCCACCACCGAATCAACCGGTGGTTCCTCGACCAGGCACGCGATTTGCCGTGGCGTCGTGACGAGTGCACCCCCTGGGGCGTGATGGTCAGCGAGTTCATGCTGCAGCAGACCCCCGTCAAGCGCGTTCTACCCGTGTGGGAGGAGTGGATGCGCCGCTGGCCCACCCCCGCCGACCTTGCCGCCGAGCCCGCCTCGGAGGCGGTGCGCGCCTGGGGCCGCCTGGGTTACCCGCGCCGTGCGCAACGTCTGCACGGTGCCGCCGTGGCGATTGTGGAGCAGCACGGCGGCGAGGTTCCCGCCGACTACGAGGCGCTGCTGGCTCTGCCGGGCGTGGGTTCCTACACGGCGGCGGCGATTAGCGTGTTCGCGTTTGGTCTGCGCGCCACGGTCATTGATACGAATATCCGCCGTGTGCATGCGCGCGCTGTCTCCGGCAAGGCGCTACCCTCTCGTTCGTTGACGGCGGCTGAGACTCGCCTGGCGGAGGCGCTCATGCCCGCCGACACCCCCACCTCCTGCCTGTGGAACGCGGCGACCATGGAGCTCGGCGCGCTGGTCTGCACGGCAAAGTCCCCGACCTGCGAGCTGTGCCCGGTGGAGGATTTGTGCGCCTGGGTTGCGGCGGGCAAGCCGGAGGCGGATTACACCCCCAAGGGTCAGAGTTGGCACGGCACGGACCGTCAGGTGCGCGGGGCGGTCATGGCGGTGCTGCGTGCGGCGCATGAGCCGGTGAATCGCGAGCTCATCCTGGGTGCGGGCGTAGCCGCGGCTGGCGACACGGCTTTGCCCGCTGCAGCTTCTTCACCCGACCTAGTATTCCCTGCGGATGCACCCGCCGCGGTGCACCGCCCGCTCAAGGCGCTGTATGCGCTCTCCCCCGCCGCCGAGCAGCTGCAGCGCTGCTATGCGGGGCTGCTGGCGGACTCTCTCGCCCGCGAAGTCACGCAGGGTGATACAGTGCTCGTCTCGCTCTAGTAATCGCCGCAGAAAGGCTTCTGGGGGCTTCTAGAGCCTTTAGAAGCTGGAGCCTTGAGACAACAGAAAACGCCTGTGGGGCGGTACCTGAATCATCCGGTACCGCCCCACAGGCGTTTAGTGCGCTAAAACCTAGCTATTTAGTCCCCACCCTGGCCCTCTCGAGCCTCGGAAGCAGGTGCCTCAGCCGCGGGAGCCTCGGAGGACTCGCCCTCGTTCAGCTCCTGCACCGAGTCCAGAGCCAGCTCCTTCATCGGCTGAGAAGAGAAGACGAACTTCGCGGAGTCGCCCTCACCCTCAACGTCCACGGTAATCTTCTCACCGGGCTTGATGTCGCCGAAGAGAATCTTCTCGGACAGGGCGTCCTCAATGTTGCGCTGCATCTCGCGGCGCAGCGGGCGAGCACCCATGGACGGGTCGTAACCCTTAGTCGCCATGAGAACCTTCGCAGCGTTGGTCAGCTCAATGGACATATCCTGCTCCGCCAGGCGCTTAGCCAGGCGACCCACGAACAGGTCCACAATCTGCAGAATCTCAGACTCGGAGAGCTGCGGGAAGACGATAATGTCATCCACACGGTTGAGGAACTCGGGGCGGAAGTGCTCCTTGAGGTTCTCCATCACGCGTGCCTGCATACGCTCGTAGTCAGCTGCGGTGTCATCCATCGCCTGGGAAACCAACTGGGATGCGGCGGTTCACGTCACGCGAGCCCAGGTTGGTGGTCATGATGATGACAGTGTTCTTGAAGTCCACCACGCGACCCTGCGAGTCGGTCAGGCGACCGTCTTCCAGGATCTGCAGCAGCGAGTTGAACAGGTCGGCGTGAGCCTTCTCCACCTCGTCGAACAGGACCACGGAGAAGGGCTTGCGGCGGACCTTCTCGGTCAGCTGGCCGCCCTCATCGTAGCCAACGTAGCCGGGAGGCGCACCGAACAGACGCGAGACGGTGTGCTTCTCCTGGTACTCGGACATATCCAGGGTGATGAGCGAATCCTCATCGCCGAACAGGAACTCGGCAAGAGCCTTGGCAAGCTCGGTCTTACCCACACCGGTCGGGCCGGCGAAGATGAACGAACCACCGGGACGGCGCGGGTCCTTCAGACCTGCGCGGGTACGGCGGATAGCGCGGGACAGTGCCGCAATAGCGTGCTCCTGACCGATAACGCGCTTGTGGAGCTCCTGCTCCATGGTCAGCAGGCGGCTGGACTCTTCCTCGGTGATCTTGTAGACCGGAACACCGGTGGAAGCGGCCAGAACCTCAGAAATAACCTCGGGGGTCACGGTGCCGAATGCGTCGCCGCCTTCGCGCCATGCCTTCTCAGCTTCTTCCTTCTCAGCCAGGACCTTCTGCTCCTGATCACGCAGGCCTGCGGCCTTCTCGTAATCCTGGGAGTTGATGGCGTCTTCCTTCTGCTGGCGCAGCTTGGCGGCCTTCTCGTCGAGCAGCTTGATTTCCGGGGGGTGCGGTCATGCGCTTGATGCGCAGGCGTGCTCCCGCCTCGTCAATCAGGTCGACAGCCTTATCCGGCAGGAAGCGGTCAGAGATGTAGCGTGCCGCAAGGTTCACGGCGGTCTCGATTGCCTCGTCGGTAATGGTGACGCGGTGGTGTGCCTCGTACTTGTCGCGCACGCCCTTGAGGATCTGCACGGCGAGCTCCTGGGAGGGCTCCTCAACCTGAATCGGCTGGAAGCGGCGCTCCAGGGCGGCATCCTTCTCAATGTGCTTGCGGTACTCGTCCAGGGTGGTGGCACCGATGGTCTGCAGTTCGCCTCGAGCCAGCATGGGCTTGAGGATGGAGGCAGCGTCAATCGCGCCCTCAGCTGCACCCGCACCGACGAGGGTGTGAATCTCGTCGATGAACAGGATGATGTCGCCGCGGGAGCGGATTTCCTTCAGGACCTTCTTCAGGCGTTCCTCGAAGTCACCGCGGTAACGGGAACCTGCAACCAGGGAACCGAGGTCCAGGGTGTACAGGTGCTTGTCTTTGAGGGTCTCGGGGACGTCACCGTGCACGATAGCCTGTGCCAGGGCCCTCCACGACGGCGGTCTTACCGACGCCGGGCTCACCGATCAGCACGGGGTTGTTCTTGGTACGGCGGGAGAGGACCTGCATAACGCGTTCCATCTCCTTGTGGCGACCAATAACCGGGTCCAGCTCGCCCTCACGCGCTGCGGCGGTGAGGTTGCGGCCGAACTGATCCAGGATGGTCGAACCCGCGGGAGTGCCTTCGCGAGAGTTACCTGCACCCACGCCGGCGGTTTCCTTCTCACCGGAGTTGTTGCCGGGGTAGCCGGAAATCAGGTCCATGACAGCCTGGCGCACGGCGGCAGGCTCAGCACCCAGCTTGACCAGCACCTGGTTTGCCACGCCCTCGTTCGCGCGCACCATGCCCAGCAGGATGTGTTCGGTGCCGATGTAGCCGTGGTTCAGCTGAATAGCCTCGCGCATGGACAGTTCGAGAACCTTCTTCGCGCGGGGGTGAAGGGGATGTGACCGTTAGGCGCCTGAGTACGGGTACGACGATGTCCTGAACCTGTTCACGTACTGCGTTCAGGGTAACGCCCAATGATTCCAGGGCGCGAGCACCGATGCCTTCGCCCTCGTGAATCAGACCGAGCAGCAGGTGTTCGGTACCGATGTAGTTGTGGTTGAGCATGCGTGCCTCTTCCTGGGCAAGCACCACAACGCGCCGAGCTCGATCGGTAAAGCGTTCAAACATTTACGCACTCCTTGCATTTTCCTATTGATACAAGAGTACGTTGAGCTGCGGGTTTATGCCCCGCGTGTGGGCGCCTGTTCGCCATCAAGAGAACAGATGAGCTGTTCGGGGCGTATTGAGCGTGTTTTCGGGCGCCTAGGAGGGGGTTCCGCGGGATTTTGGGGAGGTTTCAAGGGGATAGCTCAGCAGGCGAGGAAGATAGCGGGACAACCAGCACGGAGGGGCTACAAGTGGGTTCGGAGGGGCGGTAGCGCCGATACGAAGGCTCCCGAACACAAGGAACACACAAGAAGCCACACAGACCCACACGGGAACCCCTAGTTTTCTGCACGCGCGTGAATATAATGCAGAAATTTTTTTAAAAAAATTTATATGTTTGCGTGAGAAATTTCAATAATTCGCAAAAATATATACAGCGCCATTGGCGATAAATATTTTTACGCAATTCACAGGCAATCCGCAGCAGAATTTCCACCGATAATCATCGTGGTATCGGGGGAAGTATCAGGGGAAATCTCCACGACAGCACACGGTGGCACACTTATTATTTTCGGCTCTATTCAGGGTAGACCCCACGCCCCACACAGAGGGAATATCCGACGAATAACAACAGCATCAAAGGGATTAATGCGCCAACACCTTTAGTGTTCCTGCCGATGCATGAAATCTAAATGAACGCAGATTCCGAATGTAAACTATGCCGCTGTGACCAACCAACTCCCCCTCATCATTGCACAGAATGTACCATCAACCAACCCAATATATTTTACGCGTAAATAGTTAATTGGAATTAGCCATAAAACATCCGCCCCATTCAGATATGCAGAACATACAACACATACAAGAGGGCAAAACAAAAGGCGGACGGTGATAACACCGTCCGCCCTAAGCACCCGGAGGTTTAGAACCTTAAAGAACCAACCCCTCCGGCTACACGCAATGCGTAGAACCCTTAGTCCTGAGCCTTCATTGCTTCGTAGTATGCGTCCTGAATATCCTGGTGGATGCGGCCGCGATCAGAGACCTTGTGGCCGTTAGCCTTAGCCCATTCGCGGATTGCTGCGGTCTCGGGGTTGCGCTTAACCGGAGCAGCGGTGCCACGGGGAGCACGGGTGCGCTGGGTAGCGGTGCCCTGCACGCGGCGGGACTTCGCTACGAAGGGGCGGATAGCGTCACGCAGGCGAGCTGCGTTTGCGGAGGACAGATCGATTTCGTAGTGAGCGCCGTCCAGGCCAAAACGGATAGTTTCGTCTGCGGGGCCGCCGTCGAGATCGTCTTCAAGGATGATGCGAACCTTCTGTGCCATTGAGGCACCTCCTCATCTGTTGCATATATCCTGTGGAGTAAACTCAAAAGCCTCTATCGGGATTGAGAAAATAATGTGCCGGATATATTTATGTACTAATTTTCTTTCATATAGTAACAGAACTGTATTAAAAATTCCGAAAATATTCTGAGCATTGAAACAATGCACCAATCACCCGCAGCGATATATCGCTTCTGTGCATCCCCGCTAAATCTGCACTCGCTACAAGAACATTAAAGTGAAGTTTAGAGTGCAAATACTTTGGATTCTTCCAGACAGCAGACACAGCCCCCAGAGACAAAGACACCTAATAATGCGCCCCGGCGTCCCCGACAATCTGAGCGCAATATAGCGCCCGCACGAGCCTGCACATTAGACCATTCACACCATACATTTCAGCCCTATTCAAAAGCGAAATTCTGCCACCTCTCAACCCCTCATTATTTTCTATGTAACGCGTTCATGCATAAGAGCAGAAACCCCCGCCAGAGTGAATAGAGCAGCATAAATCAGCACCAGAATAGAGTAAAAACGCCCCTGACCTGTGTAAATAAACAGAAAATCCCACCTCGGGAGCTATACACCGTGCAAAAGAGTACACAGAAAACGGCGGGTACCGCAGATACAACCGTATCCGCGGCACCCGCCGCATTAACACCCTCACAGGTGAAGGGGAAGCTTAGGCCTCCGGCTTCATCAGGGGGAAGAGAATAGTCTCACGAATACCGGGCTGACGCACCACAGTACCCGGACGCTCCGGATCCTGATCGCCCGCCAGCAACATAATCAGACGGTCAATGCCCAGACCCAGGCCACCCATCGGGGGTGCACCGTGCTCCAGGGCGCGCAGGAAGTCCTCATCCAGCTCCATCGCCTCATCGTCACCGGCAGCAGCCAGCAGCGACTGGGCGGTCAGGCGCTCACGCTGAATGACCGGGTCAATCAGCTCGGAGAACGCGGTACCGCGCTCCATACCGCCAATAATCAGGTCCCACGCCTCAATCAGGGGCTCACCGGAACGGTGCGGACGAGCCAGCGGCTGAGCGCTCGGCGGGTAATCGTACACGAAGGTCGGGTTCACCAGGGTCGGCTCAACGATCTCACCGAAGAGCTCGGTCACCAGCTTCTCAGCGTCCCACTTCGGGTCGATGTCCACCTCGTGCTTCTCAGCAATTTCGCGCAGAACGGAAGCGTCAGTCTCGGGGGTGATCTCAACGCCCACAGCCTCAGACAGGCCCGGGTACACGCCAACCCACTTCCACTCACCAAACAGGTCAATGGTGCCGTTCTCAGTCTCAATACGCTCAGTGCCGACAGCCTTCGCGCAGCTCTGGATAATCTCCTTCATGCGCTCAGCCATCACGAACTGATCAGCATAGGTCTCGTAGCACTCCAGGGTGGTGAACTCGGGGCTGTGGGTCGAGTCCACGCCCTCGTTACGGAACACGCGACCAATCTCGTACACGCGGTCAATGCCACCAACCACTGCACGCTTGAGCGGCAGCTCAGTCGCAATACGCATGGTCATCGGCTGGTCAAAAGCGTTCAGGTGAGTACGGAACGGGCGAGCCGTCGCGCCACCGTGCACCAGCTGCAGAACGGGGGTCTCAACCTCAATGTAGCCGTGATCTTCCAGCACGCGGCGGACGGTGCGGGTAATCAGGGCTCGCTTCTTCACCAGCTCGCGAGCCTCCTCGCGAACCATCAGATCCAGGTAACGCTGGCGAACGCGGGTTTCCTCGTTCAGGTCCTTATGCAGAACCGGCATGGGGCGCAGCGCCTTCGACGCCATCTTCCAGTCAGTCACCATAATGGACAGCTCGCCACGGCGAGAAACAATCACGCGGCCGGTCACGAACACGTGGTCACCCAGGTCAACCAGGGACTTCCACTCCGCCAGGGACTCCTCGCCCACCTCAGCCAGCGACAGCATCGCCTGGATGCGCTTACCCTCGGTACCACCCTGCAGGGTCGCAAAGCACAGCTTACCGGTGTTACGGACGAACACCACGCGGCCGCCAACATGCACCACACGGTCAGTCTCGTCGCCAGCCTTCAGCTCCTCAGCAGCCAGCTTCGGATCGTACTCGGCGCGCAGATCCTCAATGTGGTTGGGCTCCACGCGGTTACCCTCAGAATCCAGCAGACCCACCGGGTATGCCTCGCGACCCGACTCGATTAGCTTCGCACGCTTTTCCAGGCGAATCTGCATCTGCTCAGACATATCAGCAATCGCCGGTGCGGCAGTGTGCTCAGTGCTCACAGTGATACCTATCTGTGTAGTGTGTTGGGGACTCTTCTAAACGAACGAACGCTTAGCGCAGGTCCATGTTGTCAATCAGGCGGGTCGGGCCAACGAACGCAGCAACCAGTGCCAGCACTCGCTCCGACTCCTCAGTCGGCTCACCGAAAGTCATCGGGTCGACCAGTTCCAGGTAGTCAAGGCGTACACCCGGAGTGGAGTTGATACGCTCACGCGCACCGTCCAAATCAATCTCGTGGAAGCCACGGTTCAGCGAATTCTCACGCAGCATCGCCAGGGTGCGGGACAGCACCAGGGCAGACTCGCGCTCCTCATCCGACAGGTAGCCATTACGCGAAGACAGCGCCAGACCGTTATCGTCGCGAACAATCGCCACAGGGCGCATGGTCACGTCGTGGTTGAAATCGTGCACCATACGCTGAATCAGGATGTACTGCTGTGCGTCCTTCTGACCGAAGTACGCATTCACCGGGTGGTTACCGGCTGCGGGGCGAATAATGTTGAAGAACTTATTGACCACGGCCAGCACGCCATCAAAGTGGCCCGGACGGGTCGCACCCTCAAACTTGGTGCCCAGCTCACCGCTCGAAATGCGGATGAGCGGGTCACCATCGGGATACATTTCCTCCACAGAAGGTGCGAAGATGATGCTCACGCCGGCGGCACCAGCCAGGGCAGCGTCTGCCTCCAGGGTGCGCGGGTATGCTTCGTAATCCTCGCCGGGGCCAAACTGCAGCGGGTTCACAAAAATGGAGGCGACCACTACATCATTCTGTTCAGTGGCGCGACGCAACAGGGTTGCGTGGCCGTCGTGCAGGGCGCCCATGGTGGGCACGTAGCCCAGGGATGCGTTCGTGTACTGAACTGCGGTGCCGTTCTGCTCCGCCTCCTGGCGGGCTGCCCGGTCCAGTTCTTCCTGCGCTGCGGCAAGGGATTCGGTGATTGCCGTGCGGAAATCCGCAATGGTGGTCACGACTCGGGGCATCGAAGTCTCAGTCATGACGAGAACTCCTTGTTTTCGGGGGCTGAATCATCAATATCGCCGGGGTGGTTGCGGTCCGAAGACTCACCCAGCAGATTCTCAATTCGTCCCAGTTGTTCATCGTTTAACAAACCTCTATTATGCGCTCTTTTTGCGGTTGCGTGTGCCAGAGCGGCATAAGAGTCTGTAATATCACCTGTTTTCTCATGCTCTGAGTACTCATTCAGAGCCTGAAGGTGAGCCTTCACGGTGCCTGCGTCTCCGCGTGCCACGGGCCCGGTGAGAGCACCCTCACCGCTGGCGAGCGCATTGTCCACGGCGGCTCGCACGAGCGGCCCCATGTAGCGTGCCGGGTCCTCAATACCGATAGAGGCGAGCATCTGCTGGGACTGACCCAGGATGGTCACGAGGTGGTTCGCGGCGTGCGCTAAAGCTGCATGGTAGAGCGCTCGGTCAGCCTCGGCAACGTGCACGGGTTCGCCGCCCATCTCCACCACGAGTGCCTGAGCAATCGGGATGAACGGTGCAGGCCCGGTCACTGCGAAGCAGGTGCCGTTCAGGCGCTGCAGGTCCACGGACATGCCGGTAAACGTCATGGCGGGGTGAATCGCCAAACCGATAGCGCCCAGCGCGGTCGCCGGTGCGAGAACCTCGGTGCCGTGACGGCCGGAGGTGTGCACCAGAATCTGACCGGCGGTAATACTTCCCGAGGACGCCAGGTAGGTGACAAGACCCGGCAGCTCATCATCGGGAACCGCAAGAATCAGCAATTCGCTACGCTCAGCAATCTGCTCCACCGGTAGCAGCGGCACATCGGGAAGCAGCATCGCGGCGCGCTCCTGAGAAGCCTCAGACACCGCGTGAACACCCACAATAGTGTGCTCGCAGGCGCGCAAAGCCGCACCGAGGACGGATCCGACCCTCCCGGCGGAAATAATTCCAATGCCCAAACGCGCAGGTTTTGAATGCTGTATCACGGCTTTAAGTATATTCTCCCTTTCACGCCGACCCTGCCGCCGGTGTCACGAAGAACACTGACGGCAGGGCGCGACCTGTAGTTTTGCTGCCCGCTTAGCTGGCTGGTTAGCTAGTTGGCGGGCTGGCTTAGGGACGTCCGCTCAGTACCGGCTCAGGTACGCGGTAGTAGGGCTCAATGCCCTCCAGCCGAACCGTCATCAACCAGACCAGGTCCTCGCAGACACGCGGCGGCAAGTGCATCATGAGCGTGCGCACCGGGCCGGGCACCGTACCGAAATGCACGCTCGCGCATCCGAAGGCACGCTGCAGCGGACCCTGACCCCTGCTCACGCTCAGCACACGGCTGACCGGCACAATCGACAGCGTACGGATAAAGTAGCCGCCACGAATCAGCAGCAGGTCGCCCCGCGTATGCTCGCCAACGCTCGAACGTGCCGCATCAGAATCAATGCGGGTGCTCGCCTGCACCGAACCGGCAGTGTAACCGACCGTGGTCACGCCGTTACGCTTCCAGGTGAGCAGGTCCATCCAGCGCGCCGACGAAGGGGTCACAATCATTGCCGGAACCTGCGGCGTCTGACGCTTCAGCGAACCATCGGCGGTATCCAGCAGCACCTGCGCCTGCCCCTCATCCAGGGCGGGCAACAGCAGACGCAACACCATCAGCGTCTCCTGTTTGTTGCCGACCGGCAGGGCAACGTTGCGGGTCACCAGCTTCTGGTTGTCGTTCTTCTCAATACCGATACCGGCAATGGTCATCTTGATGCGGTACCAGCCGAATGCACGCCACAGGATGGACTGCTCCACGGCGAGTGCCTGAATACGCTCAACCATCACGTTCTGGGTGTGCGTGCCGGTGAAACCGTACCGCAGGGTCACGCCACCCTGACCGCTGGGGGTGATTTTGAAGTTCGCGGCACCGTCAAAACGCGCCCACAACGTACCCAAGTAACCGAGCAGCGGTACGAAGGTGCCGGGTAGCAACGCCATGAAAATCAGGAACGGACTCTCGCCATCCATGATCGCGGCAATGACCGCGGCACCAACCATGAGGGCCACGGCGGGCACCAGCCACACCAGGTGCTCCAGCATGATGGAGGCAATCAGACGCACATTCGAGATGCGGAAAATCGGCGGCTGCGAGGGGTCAGCCGCGACCGGCATCGGCATACGAGCGCCGCGGCGGGATGCGCCGGGCTGCTGAGTACCGGGGCGCTGGGGTGCAGACTGCTCGGGTGCGAGCTGCTGGGCGCCCTGCTGAGGCGCCACCAGCTGAGTGCCGTCCTGTACGGTACCGTCCTGCAGAGGCGCACCATAGGACGCCTCATAGGATGCCTCGAACGGCTGATGCAGCTGATCCGCATCCGGCATGCGCTCCGCCGAAATCTGCATGCTATCGGGCAGTACGTCGACCGGGCGGCCAGCCACCTCCGAACGTAGCAGGTTAATACTCGCCATCGCGGTGCGGCGCAGAACCTCCGCCTTGCGGGCAGAAACGTACTTGATGTGCAGCGCCTCCGAAGAACCGTCAGCCACCTCAAAACGCAGCTCCGACAGGCCCAGCAGACGCGCCACCAGAGGACGCGAAATGTCCACGCTCTGCACGCTCTCCAGACGGATCGTGCGGTTCTTCTTGAACAGAAAACCGCTACGGCGGTGAATCGCCAAATCGTCCAGGCTATAACGGGTAAACCACCAGTCAATCGAGCCAGCAACCAGAATCAGCAGGAGCACGCCGAGGCCGATGAGCTGCGAGTACGTTGCGCTGAAGTAGCTACTGTTCTCATCGAATGCCTGCGTCAATCGCGCGCCCCACTCGTTCGGCGGGGTGGTCAAAATATTCAGGATAATGCTCTGGAAGAAACCAAACGCCAGCAGAATAATGAACCAGAGGTTCATGATGAACGTGCGGATATCGGCACGCCACCACTTCTGCTCCTGCGGCATCTGGGAGGCAGGAGGCTGCGGTGCCTGCGGCGCGGGGTTGACCGGATTCGGGGTACTCATTAGAGTGCCGCCATTCGCTCATCGGCGCGGCGCACCAGATCCGCGCGCAGCTCCTCCGCCGCATTCAGCGGAATACCGAACAGCACCATCGTGCCGGTGGTCGTACCCGCGGTGCGCACCGTCAGGCGGGCAACACCGCACATGCGCTCCAGCGGACCCGAATCCACATCAACATACTGGATGCGGCCGTACGGCATGGAGCTCATCGAACGGAACACGATACCGCGGCGAGCCATCAGGTGATTCGACTCCAGCGCGTAGCCGAGCGCGCGAGTACGGCGCGGCGTGGTCAGAATCCACCACAGACCCCACAAACCAAACACCGCGACCACCACCAGGCCGACGATGCGTAGCGCCTCCGGGCCGCCGAAGAACGCGCCCGCACAATACACGGCAACACCCGCAAGAATCGGGAGCGCCAAGGCAGAAATAGTGTGAACAAAACGAACCGTCAGGTAGCCGGATGCGGCGGGCACCCACTGCGGGTCCGGCACGGCTTGCGCGGGAACCGGCTGAGGCGCGTTCGGGTACGCGGCAGCGGGCGGAACCTGCTGACCGTGCTGTGTCTGTTGCCCATACTGCGCTTGCTGGTCATTCTGGGTCTGTTGCCCATACGGGGCACCAGGCTGACCGTAAGCCGCCTGCTGGTACTGCCCGTACTGGTTCTGCTGAGCAGGCTGACCATAATGACCCTGCTGGGCATCCTGCCCGTACTGGCTATTCGGCGAATAACTATTCTGGTTAGGAGCCGACATAGGTTCCTCCCTCTCGCGGCTTTACAGCACCGGAAGAGGAGGCCGCATCCTCATCATCCTCCGGCGGAATACGACAACAATGCTGAGCCCACAGGCCAGCAATCAGCAGGGCAACACTGCCCACACAATTAACAAGAACCTCCCAAAAGACCACCGAAAAACCGCGCACAGACACCATCGCCACATGGTAACCAAGAATCGCAGCGCACCAGCCCGTCAACAGGGCACCGGTCATGATGGAACCCTGCGCATACGCCACCGCACGCGCAGCAAGAATCGGGCCCATATGCGGCACCTTCTCACGCGTCTGAATACGACGATAACGAGCCACCTGCACACCCAGCCACACGGCACCCGCCGCAACCAGCAGGCACACCGCGCCGAGCATCCACGAAAAAAATTCAGCTCACCAAAAACCGGCGCCAATCATCACGGAATTCACCATAAGAGCGGCAGCGGCACCGCACACAGCCGCCACAATAATCGCCCGATAACTCAGGGGCTTCATGGTGTTTCCTTTCGGTAGGTTCCTCTACCTTCCAGAGTGCCACATTTAAGGCTGATCAGGTACCTGCATCTCACGCATATAGCTAATAGCGTCTTCATCCGCCCCAAGCAGCGTGCGGGACAGCTCCGCAACGTTCACGACCTCGCGACTCAGCGGTGTGGGAACCTCATCCGGCCGCTCCCCCGAAGGCTCCGCACGCCGGGTCACCGTCAGGTACGCCTGCGGGTCCATCTGCGCCCACGGCACCAGCACGAAAGCACGCTCCTGCGCCCGCGGATGCGGCAAAGTCAGCACCGGATCCTCAGAGATCACGCCGTCATAGTCAATCACGTCAATATCGAGGGTGCGCGGGCCCCAACGCACCAGGCGCTCACGGTGATGCGCCGCCTCCACCGCATTACACAGCTTCAGCAGCTCGTAGGCGCCCAGGTCAGTTGCCACCTCAATGACCGCGTTCACGAAATCCGGCTGACCCGCCGGGCCACCCACCGGGGCGGTACGGTACAACCCGGAGGCGCGCACCAGCTGCACGCCGCCCGCCACCAGGTCGGCGACGGCACGCTCCAGGGTGTCTTCGCTTTCGCCCAGGTTCGAGCCCAACGCCAACACCGCGCGGTGCTTCTGCGTGCTGAGTTTCTGCGTATCGGTTTTCTGGGTGCCCGGCACTAGCGGCCGCCCTCAGTAGCACGCTCGCGGAACGCGCTCACCGCCACGTTACCGAACGGCAACTCAATCGGCGCCTGCGGCTTCGACACGGTAATCTCCACCGCCTGAACGTACTCAAACATCGCGAGGATACCCTCGGCAATATTCACGGCAAGGGTCTCAATCAGATCCAGCGAACCGTTCGTAATGTGGCGGTGAATCAGGTCCACCACCAGCGCATAGTTCGTGGTCTTCGTCAGGTCATCCGTGGCGGCTGCGGCGGAGAAATCGCTGTACAGGGTCGCATCCACGACGAAGGGCTGGCCGTCGCGCTTCTCAAAATCGAGCACGCCGTGGTAGCCCTTGGCGGTAATGCCGGTGAGGGTGATGCGGTCGTGGCGTGCGTAATCTGCCTGGGTCATTGGGGTCTCCTAGAGGGTATTCGGGTAGTCGGCGAGCGAGGTTTAGCTGACAGAACGCAACGCAGAGGCGACCGTCACCGCATCCACGCTGGCGGGCACGTCATGCACGCGCACCGCCCACACGCCGCGCGCCGCCACCAGGGCGGTCACCGCCGCAGAGGCTGCCGCACGGTGCTGAGCCGGGCGCGGTTCCGACAGCGGCTGCCACAGTTCGCGTTCAGCCTCACCCGCATCGGTTGCGGTGAAGCCGCTCGCGTTCAGGCGCTCGGCCAGCGCCATATCCGCCGCGGTCAGAGCGTTGGCGATAAAACGCTTGCGGGAACCGGCAATGAGCAGGCGGTGGACCAGGCCCTGTAGCTCGTCAATGGCGGCGAGCAGCTCCCAATCCTGCATGCCGCCCTTCGCGAAGCCCAGACCCGGGTCAAGAATCAGGTTCTGGGGCAGCACACCGGCGGCAAGGAAACGCTCACGCAGGCCGGTCAGCTCCTCCACAACCTCGGTGACCACGCCGCGCGGGTACTCCGCCAGGCTGTTCATGGTCTGGGAGGTGCCGCGGGCGTGCATGAGGATGTACGGCACCTGCAGTTCAGCGGCGGTTTCAATCATTTCATTGCTCACGTTCAGACCGGACACATCGTTGATGATGTGCGCACCGGCGGCAATGGCGGCGCGGGCGGTCTGCGGGTTCATGGTGTCAACGCTGATGGTGGTGCCCATCTGCGCGACTGCCTCGATGACGGGCAGGATGCGGCGCTGCTCCTCCTCCACGCTGATACGCACGGCACCGGGGCGGGTGGATTCGCCACCGATATCGATAATGGAGGCGCCCTCGGCAATCATGCGGGCGGCGCGGGCGATAGCGTCGGTCGCGGCGTAGTGCTTGCCGCCGTCGCTGAAGGAGTCGGGGGTGACGTTGAGGATGCCCATCACGAGGGTGCGTTCGGCGGCGAGCGCATCGCAGGGCAGGGGTGCTACACGGGTGGATTCGGTCATGGTTTTAATCGTACCGAATCTGCCGGATGACACAGCGCGCCATATTTGCATATGGCATACCGATTTAGGGGTATCCTGGGAGGGTATGCTCTGCCTGCGTCACAGCGGTGTGGGTTGGGCACCTCATACACATACATACTCTAGGAAGTGACTCATCGTGAATATGAAGACCGGCGCTTGGATCCTGTCCCTGGTGGCTCTTGCTGCGCTTGTGACCATTGTGCTTGCTGAAGGCGCCCCCGCGGTCCGCTGGATTGCTTCGGCACCGCAACCGGTTGCGGCTTTATTGCTGTGGGCCTGATTGTGACTCTTGCGCTGGGTTGGGACGATAAGAATGAAGCCCACTAAGGGTCTTTGAGTCTTCTTCGGGGTCTGTGCGGCACCATTGCCGGTGCCGGCGGCTCCGAGGGACACAACCGCACAGCAAAAGGGGCGGAGGTGAAAACCTCCGCCCCTTTTAGTGTGCTTATAAACTGTGAAAACCTTAGCTCCACAAACGGGTTTCTTCCCACCCTTGCGGTATACCCATTGCCCGGGAGATATCAACTCCAGGAACGGAAATATTAGGACGCTCCTTCAGGATCCGCGTTAGAGATTCCGTGTCTCCGATTCCACCCTGATCCATCAGATATTTGAGGAGGGTGAGCATGCCGAAGGTTTTACACATCTTATGGTTCTCTTCAGCCTGTGGCACACCAAATAGGTCAACAACCTCACGGATTTCAGGGCTCTCAACTCTTCCACCTCTCAACACACGCGGCAAGCGAGGCTCTGGGTGCAGCTTATTGTAGAACCTACTTTGATGCGCACAAATATTGCGCATTACCCGCAGCGAGTTAATCCAGGTTTCCAGTTGGGGGTCAGTACACCCCAGAGCTTTCGCGATATCTCGCCGAATATTTGGCGGGGAGACCAAATACAGATTCTGCAGAGCCCCTAAATCTAGAACTTCCACCACTACCCACACAGGCAACTTCCCGCCGTATTGCTCACGGTGATGCTTCACGAATTCTTCCTCAGAAGTACGAATAAGTTGTTCGCTTTTTCTCGTGAATCTATTCCAAGCAGTGCGCCTTTTACTACCTTGAAGGTCACATCGGGCTTCATCCTCGTATATGAGTGGATCCACTTCCCCCAGTAAATTCCCTAGACGAGACCGCAAATACACCTCAAACTGCGAGAAGTACGAAAACGCAATAGACCGAAGATTACGGTCATATTCATACAGGGCCACAATATCTTCAAAGACCGTTCCGGGCACGAAAGTATCCAAGCGCTGCCCGCTTCCCGACGACCGCCGAAACGAATAGTAGTAACCACTCAGACGGTAGTAACTAACACGCTCGAGGACATGAACAGCACGTTCTTGCGAACCTACGAGCATACCTCGCTGCCGCAAGATTCCAACCTGCTGTTCATATGTTTTAAATGGTTTTACGATTGAAGGCATGCACTATCCATTACTTAATGTCGTTTCATCATTGGAACTCTTTAATAATATCAATATAAGGATATTAAGGGTGTACCTACACGACATGTAAGCCATCTGTATTGCTAAGGCAATCATTTAAAAACGATGACCGGTCCTGGACCCATGAGGGGAGGAACCGGTCGCGGTTGTTTCGTTTCAGATGAGGCGAGGAACAGCCATGCTTGCGCTAACAACGGTACGTAAAGAACGCGATATGTAGCGTTGTTAAAAAGAAGACCGGTCCTGTACTCCCGAAGGAGTGGTGCCGGTACTAGTGGTACTACTCTACAGCTGATGATGCTCTTCACGCAAGGGCTCTCGTCATACAGCCCAACAAATGCGGCTACACAGCGCAGGGGGCAGGATTCCTTAGAATCCTGCCCCCCCTGTCGCACGCATAGCTATATGCTCATTCCATGCGCTTAGCGCTGCGAGAAGATCAGGCTCATCGCCTCCGCACGGGTTGCGCCGTTCATCAGCGCACCGCGCACCGCGCTGGTCACGGTCTTCGCGCCCGGCTTACGCACACCGCGCATCGACATGCACATGTGCTCAGCCTCAATCACCACAATCGCACCGCGCGGGTTCAAGTGCTCCTCCAAAGCCTCCACCACCTGCGTGGTCAGACGCTCCTGCACCTGCGGGCGGCGAGCGTACAGGTCCACCACGCGGGCGAGCTTGCTCAGGCCGGTCACCTTACCGTCCGGGCCGGGAATGTAACCCACATGCGCCACGCCGTGGAACGGCACCAGGTGGTGCTCACAGGTCGAGTAGAAGGGAATGTCCTTCACCAGCACCATCTCAGAGTGGGCGATGTCGAAGGTCGTACCCAGAATCTCGCCGGCGTCCTGGTGCAGGCCCGAGAAGAACTCCGCGTAGGCGCGCGCCACACGTGCAGGGGTCTGCTGCAGACCGTCACGGTCCGGGTCCTCACCAATCGCGAGCAGAATCTCACGGACGGCAGCCTCAATACGCGGCTGGTCAACGGCGTTCTTAACCTCGCTCATTCTCTGCTCCATTCTGGTTCGGGGTGCCGTTCTCCGGGCGCTGCGCCGGAGGGGCGGGGTAGTTCGGGTACTGCTGGGTGGGCATTGCGACGGTCGGGTCGGCGTCCGGGTTGATGAGGGGCACCTGAGGCGGCAACGGCTGCGTAGGTGCTACCGGAACCTGCTGCGCGGGTGCAGCCGGTGCTACCGGAACAGTAGGTGCCGTAGCAGGAGCTGCCGGCGCCTCGGCAGGTGCTTCCTCAGCCTTCTGCGCCTCCTGAGCCAGCTCGCTCGGTGCCTTTACCGGCGGGATGTCGGTACGCTCGCGGGTCGGCTTGGAGTACCAGTGCTCACGCTCGGGGCGCTTGCGAACATCCTTGAAGATTTCGGCAATCTCGTTTTCGAGCAGGGTTTCCTTCTCGAGCAGGGCGAACGCCAGGCGGTCCAGAATATCGCGGTTTTCCAGCAGAATCTGGAACGCCTCATCGTGTGCCTGCTCCAGCAGGGCGCGGATCTCAGCGTCAACCTTTGCCGCGGTCGCGTCGGAGTAGTTGCGTGCCGAAGCGCCGCCGCCACCGAGGAACGGTTCGGTGTCTTCGCCGCCGAGCTTCACGGAACCAATCACAGCGCTCATGCCGTAGTCGGTAACCATCTTGCGGGCGGTGTCGGTTGCCTTCTGAATGTCGTTAGACGCACCGGTGGACGGGTCGTGGAAGACGATTTCCTCAGCCGCACGGCCACCCATCGCGTACGCCATCTGGTCAAGCAGTTCATGGCGGGTCGTGGAGTACTTATCGTCCTGCGGCATGACCATGGTGTAACCCAGGGCGCGACCACGCGGAAGAATCGTAATCTTGGTGACCGGCGCGGAGTTACGCAGTGCCGCCGCGACCAGGGCGTGACCGCCCTCGTGGTATGCGGTGACCTTACGCTCGTGCTCGTTCATGATGCGCGAGGAACGCTGCGGACCAGCCATGACGCGGTCGATTGCCTCGTCGATAGCGCGGTCGTCAATCACGTTGCCGTTATCGCGGGCGGTCAGCAGAGCCGCCTCGTTCATGACGTTCGCCAGGTCAGCACCGGTGAAGCCGGGGGTGCGCTTAGCAACCTGAGCAAGGTCAACGGTGTTAGCAATCGGCTTGCCTGCGGCGTGAACGCGCAGGATGTGTTCGCGGCCCTGCATGTCGGGGGCGTCCACACCAATCTGACGGTCAAAACGGCCGGGACGCAGCAGCGCCGGGTCCAGAACGTCGGGTCGGTTCGTTGCCGCAATGACGATGACGTTCGAGTTGCCGTCGAAGCCGTCCATCTCAACCAGCGGCTGGTTCAGGGTCTGCTCACGCTCGTCATTACCGCCGCCCATGCCGACGCCGCGGCGGCGCTAACAGCGTCAATCTCGTCGACGAAGACGATGGCGGCGGGGTCGCTCTTCGCTTCCTTGAACAGGTCGCGCACGCGGGACGCACCCACACCCACGAACATTTCAACGAAGTCAGAGCCAGAAATCGAGTAGAACGGCACGCCAGCCTCGCCCGCCACAGCCTTGGCGAGCAGGGTCTTACCGGTGCCGGGAGGACCGTACAGCAGAACGCCCTTGGGGATCTTTGCACCCAGGCGGGTGAACTTTTCGGGTTCAGCCAGGAACTCGCGGACTTCTTCCAGTTCGGCGAGCGCCTCGTCCACGCCGGCGACGTCGCTGAAGCGGACTTCCGGCTTGTCCTTGGTGAATTTCTTCGCGCGGGACTTGGAGAAGCTCATGACGGAGGAGCCGCCTCCGACTCGTCCCATCAGGAACCAGAAGAGCGCACCAAAGATCAGAATCGGCAGGAGCAGGGACACCAGGGAGCCCAGGAAGCTGTGCTCAACCGGCTGGTCCGTGTAGCTTTCCAGCTCGGCGGATTCCATTGCCTTAGCAACTTCGTCGCCGCGGGGCTGCACGTAGTAGAAGCGCACCGACTTACCGTAGTTGTCGTTGCCCTTCTTGTAGTCGTCCTTAAAGCTGCAGCTCGACGCGCTGGTCGCCGTCGTAGATCTTTGCGCTCTTGACCTGGTGGTCGTTGAGCAGCTGAAGACCCACGTTGGTGTCCACCTGACGCGAGGGCTGAGTGAAGAAGGAGGCCATGAGGAAAGCCAGCATGATTACGAGAGCTGCACCCGGCCAGAACCAGGGGCCGTTAATCAGCTTCTTCAGGAAGCCCTCCGAGCCTTTCTGCGGAGTATTGGGGGTTTGCGCCAATGCTTTGTCCTTACGTTGCGGCTGTAACCCGTCGGGGGTTGCGGCATGCCAGCCGGAACACCCAACGATGCAACCTTAAATGTACCCTACCCCGGCGGGCGGCTAGGTACCGGGCTTCTCTATTTCACCTGCGGGCTAAAGGGTTGTAGCACTCGGCGGGGGTGAAAGTGCATCTTCCGCGGCGGGTACATCCGCCTCCACGTACATCCACCGGCGGGTACAGCAACGCCCCGCTCCCCCACAAGCGTGAGGAGGCGGGGCGTAACCACCTACAGCAGGGTTGCTGAGGTGAAGGCTTAGGAGTAAACGTGCGGGTGCAGGGTTGCGACGCAGTCCAGGTTGCGGTACTTCTCAGCGAAGTCCAGGCCGTAACCAACAACGAACTCGGGCTCGATGTCCCAGCCGACGTACTTGACCTCAACGTCAGCCTTGACGACCTTGGGCTTGCGCAGCAGGGTGCAAATCTCAACGGAAGCTGCGCCGCGAGAAATCAGGTTCTGCTGCAGCCATGCGAGGGTCAGACCGGAGTCAATGATGTCTTCAACGATTAGGACGTTGCGGCTCACCAGGTCGGTGTCCAGGTCCTTGAGGATACGCACAACGCCGGAGGACTTGGTGCCGGAACCGTACGAGGAAACAGCCATCCAGTCCATGGTGTAGTGGCCCTTGAGAGCGCGGGAAAGGTCAGCCATGATCATGATGGCGCCCTTGAGAACACCCACCAACAGCACGTCCTTACCGGCGTAGTCTTCGTCGATGCGCGCCGCCAGTTCGGCGACCTTCGCGTTAATCTCTTCCTTGCTGAAGAGAACGTTCTTGATATCGTCCTGCACGTCGATAGCCTGCACGATGTATTCCTTCGTATTCTTTTAGACGCTCTGCGCCTCCGCCGGGGTCCCCGGGTGCGGGGTTTCATGCCTTCCCACGGCGGATAATGTGGATGGTGTTCGCTTTAAGTATGGCTTAAAACGGCGCCGCGGCGCACCTCACCACGCAGATAGTGTGTGCTGAGGAGGCTCCACAGGCACCTAGCTGGGCACCTAGTTAGGGTCGGGTTGGCACTAATACGAGCACGTCCAGGCGTTCACCGGTTGCCGGATGCACAATTTTGCGGCGGCGGTACGCGCTCACATGGCCGGGCATCTGAACGGGCCCAGCCACCGCGTATTCGGCGGTGAAAGAGTCCAGCGCCTGCAGTCGCTCGAAGCCGGGGTTCTCTCCCCCGGCGGTCTTGCAGGCGGTCGCAAGCACACGCAGGCGCAGCGCCGGGTGTAGCGCCGCCACCTGCGCACGGTCCAGCAGCACGGCATCCTCACGTTCGATGCCGCGCACGGCGGTTCCGGCGGGTAGGAGTGCCTGCTCGTAGGCTACCTGTGCCTGCTCGTCGAGGTATTCGGCGTCGGGGCCAGCTACGGAGGCGGTGCGCGCCAGGGAGCGGGCGACGTCCCCGCCGAGGTGCTCCTCCAGGTAGGGCAGCACGCTGTGGCGGATGCGGGCACGCATGAGGGTTTCGTCGGTGTTGGTCGGGTCGATCCAGGGGGTGAGGGTTTCGGCGTCGCAGATGTCGAGCATGTCGGTGCGGCGCAGGCCGAGGAAGGGACGCAGGTAGGTGACGCCCCCTTCGACGCGCACGGGCGGCATACCGGCAAGGGAGCGTGTGCCGGAGCCGCGGCTTAGGCCGAGTAGCACGGTTTCTGCCTGGTCGTCGAGGGTGTGACCGAGTAGTACGGCGCGGGCGCCAGTGGCTTCAACGGCTTTGGTGAAGGCGGTGTAGCGGGCGGTACGCGCCGCCATTTCGGGGCCCATGTTGCCGACGGGAACCTGCACTTTTTCGGTGATGACGGGGTGAAGCCCCAGGTCGGTGAGGGTCTGCGCGGTCTGCGCGGCGACCGCGGCGGAGTCTTCTTGCAGGCCGTGGTCGACGATGATGGCGCCTACGCGCACGTCGCCGCGGCGAGCGAAGTGTGCGGCAATGGCTGCCAGCGCGAGGGAGTCGGGGCCGCCGCTGCAGGCGACCAGGAGCAGGGGCAGGTCGGCGGCGTCCGCGGTGGAGGCGGTGCGGGAGCGTCCGGTGGCTTTGATGCTTCCGGCGCCGAGGAGCTTTTCGAGGGCGGCGGCGAGGTGGCGGCGGGCAGTGCCAACGGCGGGGTGCAGGCGTCCTGCGCGTCCATTCTGCATGGTGGTTCCTTTATATAGGTGTGCGGGAGGGGTTAGGTGAGGGGGTTGGTGATAGCCAGCTCGATACCGAGCTCTTGGGCGACTTTGAGGACCGCACCAATTGACGGGCCGGGCAACCCACGCTCAATATCGCGGATTGTTTTATCGCTGAGCCCGACCATCCACGCCAACTCCATTTGGGTGATTTTTTCGTACTTGCGGACGGCGCGAACCTGCGCACCAAATTCCTGTGCGAACCCCGTTGCGTCGAATGCCATGGATGTCCCCTCCTCACCGCTACAGAACCTCAGATTATACGAACTATTCTTCGTAATATGCCCATATTAGCACCCCAAGAAGCCCTCCGAGGCTGTTTTCCGAAGAATAGTTCGGTTACACATGTCCTTCCAAGGAACCTCCGAACACAATCAAGGAGCACAGCAAAAGGGGGCGTGCCCACCGCCTCCAGTACGCACGAAAAATCGCACGAACCAGACACGGGAAACACGCCCCCAGCAAGCCCTCCGCTCACCTGCCACTAGGACAGCGACTGCAGACGAGCCACAATCGGTGCCAGCTCTTCATGGTAATCAAGAACCATGAGAGGGGTGAAAATAGTGCGGTACGAAGCGTAATAGAAATCTGGTGTTTCATTGAAATCCCACGGCGTGTACCCGTTAGTGAGGAAACCAGTGTCATACGCCCGGACTTCTTCCCCCTTCGCCAGCGCATGCTGATACATCCAGCTCATTGCTCGATGCAACTCACTACCCTCCTTAATGGGGGCAGCACCCTTCTCCGCACGCACAGCATTCGCCTTATCCAGAGATTCCAGAGCCACCTTGGGGCTACCCGCAGCACGATAAAGGAAGGTAAAGTAGGCGCCACGGCTCGCCGGAGTGTCATAGTGGAAGGAGCCGTCAGACCAACCGGTGGTCAAACCCACACGGGTCGCCCAAATAGCAACCTTATAACGAGCATCACCCGGAGTCAGGTCGGTGTACGGGGACTTCTCCGGCAGGTTCTTCACCTCGGGTGAACCCGCCAGATGGTACAGGTACTCCAGCAAGCGACCACGCGAAATGGTCATGACCCCGTTCGGCAACTTATCTTCACGGGTTCGGGCCAGCCCAACAACCTGCTTCTTCGTAATCAGGCCGGTACACTCCGCCCAGTGCAAATTGGTCATCATGTTTGCGCCGTAATAGAAGTGCATGCCAAAACAATTAACATCAAACTCTAGCTCTTCAACAGGCTGTGCAGATTTCGGCTGAATGTATGCCGCCTGGGCTACGCCCTGACCCATATACCCCATAGTCAGCGCCAACAGTGCCGCCGCACCACGGGTCGAAAGGTTTTTCTTCATTTTCTATCCTCGGTGAAAGGTGTGAGAGTAGAAGAAGAGTGAATCCCTTTGACCATACCCGGAATCTGCACCTCGCGCAATCAACTACGCCCGGCGTGCAGGCAGATGCGGCGAAAGACACAACAAAAAGGGGGCGTGCCCACCGCCTCCAGCACGCACGAAAACTCGCACAAACCAGACGCGGGGAACACGCCCCCCTGATAAAAACCGGGTGCACCTAACGGTGCGGCAGCTTAGTGACCCTCAGCTGCGAAACGGTCGATAGCCTCCTGGACCATCTTCTCAGCAGCAGCCAGGTCTTCCCAGCCCTCGCCCTTAACCCACTTGCCGGGCTCCAGGTCCTTGTAACGCTCGAAGAAGTGCTGAATCTCAGCCTTCAGCTGCTCCGGAACATCAGCCAGGGACTTGATGTGGTCGTAGCGCTTGTCGGTGGGAACGCACAGAACCTTAGCGTCGCCGCCAGCCTCATCGGTCATGTTGAACACTGCGACCGGGCGGGACTCAACCAGCACGCCGGGAACAACGTCAACGTCCAGGATCAGCATTGCGTCCAGCGGGTCGCCGTCCTCACCGAGGGTGTTCTCGAAGTAGCCGTAAGCGGTGGGGTACTGCATGGAGGTGAACAGCACACGGTCCAGGCGCAGGCGGCCGGTCTCGTGGTCCACTTCGTACTTCACGCGGGAGCCGCGGGGAATTTCAATAGTGACGTCGAGTTCCATCGGAACCTTCTTTCTCGTGAGTTAGAGTCACTTTCGCGGCGACTTCGGCGCGCAAGGTGCGAAAGTTAGGTGTTGAACTCACCCATTGTAACCCGTTCACGCACACCGAAACCGCGTATTTGGCGCCAAAACCAGCGTAATTTACCACGCTCACACCACAGTTAACATTCCGCCTAGTCCCGCGCCCGCCAGCACACCCCGCCGCCGCACCCCGCCACCATGCCGGAGCCAGATAGGGTTTGTGAAGGGCAGCAGGAGCACGGCATGAGCATCCCAGCACCGGCGCGTAAATTCGATAGGCACCCCATCCGCCCGCTATGCTCAAAAGATGCCTTCCAACAAGCACAACGCCCAGACCACCACCCTCACCCGCCGCGCCGCCCTCACCCTCGGCGGCATGTTCCTCCTCACCGCCTGCGGATCCGCCGCAACCGAACAGAAACGCCCCGAAGGTTCCGCAAGCCCCACCGGCAGCGCAACCGGCAGCCCCGACGGCACCGCCGAGGCGACCGCCTCCGCAACCCCGAGCGCCACCCCGACCCTCGCACCCGCACTGACCCGAAGCGGAACTGGAACAGCTACGTGCCGCCCTCACCGCGCTCTTCGCGGACGGCACCTACCCGCAGTACAGCCTGCTCGTCACCGGCATGGACGGCAACCTGCCCAGCATCAAGGCGGCCACCGCGCCCGCCGACCTCTACGCCGCCAACGCCGACACCGCGCGCGTGCCCGCCTCCACTTTTAAGGTGCTGACCCTGTTCGCACTCAACCACTACGCGAACCTGCAGGCGCGCCTGCGCACACGCGTCACCCGCGACTCCGCCGGACTGTACCTCATGGCAGGCGGCGACACCCTGCTCGGCGCGGGCGCCTCTGACCCGAAGCAGATTGTCGGACGCGCAGGCCTAACCACCCTCGCCGAGCTGACCGTGAAGGCGCTGAACGAGGGCGAGAAGCCGACCGCGGCGCTACCCGTCTACCTTGACGGCACCTTCTTCACCGGCCCCGGCGTGAACCCCGGCTGGGATGCCGCCGACGTGGCGTCCGGCCAGATCACGCCCATTCACCCGATTGCGCTCGAATCGCACACGGTGCCGGGCAAGTCGACCGCAAGCAACCCGGTACGCCCGGACGATGCGGCGGTTGCCGCTCAGCAGGCGTTCGTGGATGCGCTCAACACCGCCGGCAAGGAGTCCGGCATGAGCTTCACCCTCGCGGAGCGCCGCACCGCCCCCGCAGAAGCAGTTGAAATCGCCGCGGTCGAATCGGCAACCCTGCTGGAGCAGGCACAACACATGATGCTCGAATCCGACAACGCCCTCGCTGAGGTGCTTGGCCGTTGCGCCGCCATCGCCGCAGGTAAGGAAGGCAGCGGCGAAGCGGCACAGCAGACCGTGCGCCAGGCACTCGTGGATGCCGGCGTGAACATTGAAAACCTGGCGCAGGCAGACGTGTGCGGCATGTCGCTGACGGACCGCGTGACCGCCCGAACCCTCGTGCAGGTTGTGGCTCTGCTGAATGCTGATGAGCATGCGGAGCAGCTGATGAGCACGTTCCCGGTCGCGGGCGTGAGCGGCACCCTGTCCGATCGTTTTGGTGCGGCGAACGCCGTGCACGCACGCACTTTTGTGCAGGCGAAGACCGGCACCCTGTACACGGTATCTTCGCTGTGCGGTGTGGCGACCCGACCCGACGGCACCCGCCTGATTTTCGCGATTATTCTGAACAATCTGGGCGGTGCGGATGCGCTACCCGCCGCGAAGGAACGCGTGGACGCTGCCGCGGCGGCGATTGCGAACCGTTCGACCGCGCCGAGTGCTTCTAGTGCGCCGGAAGCTACTGCGGAAGCACTAAAGACCCCCTAAATCATCCCGTGCAGGTTGATTTTCTGTAGTGTTTCACGTGAAACCTGAAAATCAACCTCTCGGGGCGAGGGGTGGCGTAGGGTACTCACACCTCTCTCCACCGGGGCTCGCGCCCGCTCACCCGGCAGGGTTTCACACCCGCCCTATTTCTCTCTCCTCCAGCAGAAAAGTCGCCATGAACCTCACCTTCACCCTCGCTGATTTGACCGCCACCTCCGCCTGCGAGTTGCGGCTCTACACCGAGCTTCGAGAGCGTGCGCAGAAGCAGTCTGCACGCCCAGCCCCCGAGAAGTCCGAGCGCGCCCGCGAAGCGTACCGCGAGTGCCTGCGAGCGCTGACCGCCGGAGGAATGATCGGCAGTGCAGTAGTTGGCAGTGGAGTAGTCAGCAGTGAGCATGCGGGTGGTACGGCGCGCCCGGTGCCCCTGGTGGCGACCTCCGCGGCGGGGCTGACCTACACGGTGGAGCTCGACCGCCTCGACTGCCCGGTTGCGGACAGCACCGCCGAGAGCAATACCGCCCTAATCGTTTGCACCCCGCACCTGGGTGAGGCGGCGTATCGGGCGCTATTGCGCGGTGCCCTGGCGGCGCACCTGCTGACCGCTAGTGCAACCGAGAGCGCCGAGAACACCAAGAATGCCGCGCGCCTCGACCTTCATCTGGAGCACGGCGTGGATGAGTACAGCGCGGGGTCCGAATCGGAACCCACTGAGTACGCTGAGCACCACTCCCCCGTTCCTCAACCTCACCGGGTTGATTCGGCACGTATTCTGCCGCTGATTCGCCTGCAGGAGCAGCGCCTCCTGCTGCTCACCGAGGCGCTGAACGAGGGCGTAGAACCGGCGGAACTTGCCGAGCGCATCCCGTATTTCTGACCTGCGACGAGTGCCCGGCGTGTCTGAACGCGGCGGCATCTCTTGCCCTCGCGACCGACGCCCCGGAGCTCGTCACCGAAGACACTGCCGAAGATACCGCCGAAGACCCCGCAACTGAGGAGCACCCGGTCATGTACAGGGTGCCCGCCGCGGTGGAGAACGACAGCGAACAGTACCGCCTGCAGTGCCTGCTAGATGCCCAGCTCGCATCCCTGGAGGAGCACGCGGCGGAGCACGGCTGGGGTACCGGTGAGCTTGAGGCGGCGATGTTGCTGTCCATGACGAATTATCACCGCCGCGAGCGTGCCCCGTTCTGGCGTGAGCACATTCGCCGTCTGGAGGACGGCCCGACGGCGTGGGTGGCGAGCCGCGATTATGCGTACCTTGATCGGGTGCAGGTGCTTTCGGTGGAGCATGCGCATGCTCTTCTGAATACCCCCGCAGACCTGGAGGCGCTTGCCGCCGCCATGAAGGAGCCCGCCGAGGTCGAAGATGCCCCCGGCTGGTATCGTGTGCGCGGCGCGCAGGTGCGCCTGTTGCGTGCGCGAATTGAGGCTGACCCGAGCCTGGTGATTGCGCCCTCTGACCGTGCGGTTTTTTGTGCGTATGAGGCGGGGTTGAGCCCGCAGATTGCGCTGGACCGTATGGAGTCGCAGGTGAATTATTTCCGTGCGTCGAATCCGGGTGAGCGTGTGCCCGCTGAGTTGGCGGCGACGGGTTTCTTTGGCATGCGTGTGCTGGCGGTGGCGCAGGGCGGTTTCCGTGCCGGATCTGAGGGTTCTGCGGATCCCGAAGAGGCTGCCCCAGAGTCCGGCAAGTCGACCGGCGAGTCGGCTGGCGCAGAGTCGGCTGGCGAGTTCTTGGAGGTGCTTCTGCAGGAGCGCATCCGCGTGAAGGATGAGCCGCACCGTGCCCTGCCTTCGGGTATTGGTCCTGGCGATCCGGTGTCTACGGCGACGATTGAGGCGGCTCTGCAGGCTGATGTGCACGGGCTGCTTTTCGATGGCGCGCTCATGCCGAGCGACCCCGTGCTTAATGTGCCCCGTGCCCGGCGAAGATTCTGAGCCGTCCGAGGCTCCCTCATCGTCCCGCGCCCTGCCGAGCGTGCTCGATGCGGCGGCTTCCCTGACGGGGGTGGAGAGCGCCTCCGCGGATTTGCTGTTCCGCCGCGCGCCGCGCCTGAAGAAGGGCGCCTCAAACGCCAAAAATGCAGAAAATCTACCCCGTGAGGTTGATTTTTCCGGCTCTGACCTGCCCACGATGGATGCCGTGCACGCGGCGGTTCGCGCTCTCGACCATTCCTATGTGGCGGTTCAGGGCCCTCCGGGTGCGGGTAAGACCTTCCTCGCCTCGCATGTGATTGCGCGTCTGGTGGCTGAGGGTGCGAAGGTGGGTGTGGTGGCTCAGTCGCATGCGGTGATTGAGAATCTTATGTTGGCGTGCTGTGCCCGTGATGGTTTTGATGTTTCGCGTGCGGTGCGTCTGCGCGGCAAGTCGGTGATTCCGGACGCCCCGTGGTCTGAGGTGTCTGATTCTGAGCTGGTGGAGCTGATTTCTGGTGCGGGCGGCCTGCTGTTTGGCGGCACGGTGTGGGATTACGTGAGTGAGCGTCGCGTGCCTGCCGGGTCGCTGGATGTTCTGGTGGTTGATGAGGCGGGGCCAGTTCTCTCTGACAAATACGGTGGCGGCGGCTCGTGCGGCGCGTTCGGTGCTTCTGCTGGGCGATCCGCAGCAGTTGCCGCAGGTCTCGACGGGTGTGCACCCGTACCCGGTGGATGTTTCGGCGTTGGGCTGGTTGTCTGACGGGGCGGCGGCGCTGGATCCTCGTTTTGGCTATTTCTTGGGCGAGTCGTGGCGTATGGATTCGGCGTTGTGCGAGCGGGTTTCGTGGCTGTCTATGATGGCGCGTTGGCGAGCGCGGCGGCTACGGCTGGTCGCGCCCTGCAGGGTGTTGCGCCGGGTGTGGTGTCGTATCCGGTGGAGCATGCGGGTTGTTCGGTGCGTTCTGTGCAGGAGGCGCAGGCGGTGGTGGATTGCGTGCGCGAGTTGTTGGGTCGTGAGTGGGTTCCGGCGGCTGATGCTGAGCCGCGCCCGTTGACGGCGGAGGATTGCATTGTGGTGGCGGCGTATAACGCGCAGGTTGATTGTGTGCGTGAGGCGCTGATTGCTGCTGGTTTGGCGGATTCTTCGGGTGCTGGCGTGCGTGTGGGCACGGTGGATAAGTTCCAGGGTCAGGAGGCTGCGGTGGTGCTGGTGTCGTTGGCATCGTCGCGGGTTGATTCTGGGCGCGGTGCGGGGTTTGTGCTCTCGCCGAATCGTCTGAATGTGGCAGTGTCGCGCGGTCAGTGGCGGGCGGTGTTGGTACATTCGCCGCTGGTGGCGCGCTCGGTGCCGCAGGATGTTGAGGAGGTGCTGGCTCTGTCGGGTTTCGCGGGCCTGGTGGAGTAGTGCTCTTCTATGCGCCCCCGCCCACGCCCGCTGCGTTGCGAGACTGACTGTAACAGAGTCTGGCGGTGTGGATTGGCGGAGCCTGGTTGCGGGTGTCTTTGGTGCGCCCGGAATCGGGTTTAACTGAGGTTCAGCCGAGGTTTAGTTGGGTGGAAGCACCAAGAATGAATTATAGTCAAACTAACCCTAATGTCAATACTCAAAATGAGGAAAGTTTTTCAACTAGCGTTCATGTATATGATTCACATCTCTTATAGAATCTAAAGTATCGCGCGACACACTTCTTGTGCGGGGGTTCCCGATGAGCCGCCCCGTGCATCCTCAACCACCCCGTGATGATCGGCGGGCCCGTCATGATCGGCGAGCACAGGCGAAAACAGACGAATACAGGCAGGCACAGCCGACTGTCGGGATATTCACTCATACAATTGCGCACAACGAACTACGCACGACGGATTGCACGCCGCGCGACACCATAAACCCCATCGTGGAGGTCCCCCATGAGTGTCAACACCGAGCTACTCAAGAATAGAGATTTTCGAAATACTCTCTTCGCCATTGGAGCCAACCAGCTCTCAGACTCGATGAGCTATATCACCACGCCCATCATTATCCTGGCGCTGACCGGTTCCCCCGAAGCTGCGAGTATCACCCTCTTCGTCGCAGGTGTTCTCGCCACCTGCGCCGGGAGCGAGTATCTGGAACATGGGTCGACAGAATCGGTCCCCTCAAAGTGCCTGGCGCTGTCCTGTATCGGTCAGTCACTGTCCTGGATAGCGATTCTTCTCTACCTCGTTTTCAACGTCACCAACATTTACGTTTTGGTGATCACGATTTCTCTCGCCGCCATCATTTCCACCTTCGACTACCCGAGTGAACAGTCCATCATCACCCGCGTAGTCCCCAAGGAACACCTGGGGTACGCCTCCGGTATGGGTGAGACGCGCGAGTCCACCGCTAACCTGCTGGGCGGTCCCGGTCGCCGGCATCATTATCGGCTTCTCGACTCGTGCTCATGACCGCAGTTCACGCGGTCGTCAACCTGCTGGCATTCATCGTCGCACCCAAGAGCTACGGTGCTAGTCGGCAGCCCGCAGAAGAAGAGGAGGGCGAGAAAACCAGCTTCTGGCAGGATTCAAAAAGCCGGTTTTCGAGTACATCCTGAAAGAACAAGGTGCTGGTGTCCATTGCGTTCGTTTCAACGCTTGCAAACTTTGGAACGGTCGGCATTCCGCTCACCTTCATCTACTACTACACCCTGGAGGGCGCACACCCGCTCTTCATCGGCATCTTTGCGAGCGCCTTCGGCGTGGGCGTGCTGCTCGGTTCGTTCCTGGTCGGCCCGCTGACCGAGAAGTTTGCGCTCGGCCCGCTCGGTATCACCTCCCTGGCCATCATGTCGGCCTGCTACCTGTTGCTGCCGGTGGTTCATTCGATGCTGTGGGCGGTGTGCCTGCTGATTGTGCTGGCGGGTATTGTGCTCCCCTCCTTCAATTCGAGCATCATTGCGTACATTAACGCATCCACCCCGGAGCATATGATCGGTCGCGTGCATTCGGTGCAGGGCATCCCGAACATGGCGCTGACCCCGCTGGCTGTTCTGCTGGCAGGCTTCCTCATTGTTGATTGGGGTATTACGTACACGGCGCTGTTCTACGCGGTGTTCATTTTCCTATCGCTGGTGGTGATGGTATTCCAGAAGCCGCTGCGTCAGCTGCCGCATATCTCGCAGGTAACGAACGCACAGTAGTTCCGCGGTAGCCCCGTCTATCAACTCCACTCAACGCCCCCGAAAGCGAATAATTCAACGTGCACTTGCATGAAAATTATTTTCCTTTCGGGGGTGTTCTACGTCCTTTCGAGGATTTCTGCACACAGTGCACGCTCACGATAATTCCCCTTATCAATGCGCATTTTTAGGGGTTTAAATGTTGCCGGTATTACGGCGAACCTTACGCCGCTTGTTGAAGGTTTTACGGCATAATAGGAAGGTGTTCGTTCTAACCTTTATTCAACGTTCCGCACAGCACTCACTCACTGCACTGTCGGACGAACTCGCAAAGCTCAACCCGCGTGTTGCCTTCGCCCAGACATACCCTGACGAAATTCAGGGCGCCTTCGACCGCGCCAGCGACGCACTCCATGCGGCGCTCATTGCCGCGCGCGATAACGGCTTCTGGGTCGGCATCGGAATCGGCGAGCTCAACATCCCCCGATTCGCAGGCGCACTCGGCGCCGTCAGCACCACCGACTGCACCGGCGACGCCCTCGAATTCTCACGCCTCGCCGTCGAAGAAGCACAAGGAGGCGCACCCGTACGCTGCATCAGCGTCAGCGCCGACAACCGCCACCTCGCCGACCTCGCCGCAGGCTCCGCACGCCTGCTCTACCGCGTATGCGCCGACCGCACCGACGCCGAATGGCGCGTAGTAAACCTGCTCGTACCCGGCGTACGCGGCCAGCAGAAGGCCGCCGCAACCGCGCTCGGCATCACCACCCAGGCAGTCAGCCGCACCCTCGTCCGCTCCCTCTGGCATGAGGAGCAGGCGGCACGCGGTGCCCTCATCGAGCTGCTGACCCGTATTGACCGTTCGCGCCGCCGCGCCACTAACCGCCGCCGCGCCCCCCTCATTCTTTCGCGCCTGTCAGCCTTCGTACCTGGTACCTGCCAGCCTTTAGTGCCTGCCAGCGCGGAACCGAACACCTGATCCCGCCCGTGATGGTCGCCCCCTGCCAGGGGTGAACTATCCGGGCGGGACGCTTTTTAAACCCGCGCTGAATACCCTGCAGCTCGACGGGCAAAACCAGAGAAAAGGTAGACTTATCTTTATGCCTCTCTCAGAACTTTCCGTCAGCACCCAGAACTACCTCAAGGAAATCTGGAGCCTCGAAGAATGGACCAAAACCCCTGCCACCGCATCCGCCCTGGCAGAACGCATGGGCCTGCGCATTTCTTCGGTATCTGACGGCCTCAAGCGCCTCGCCGCCGCCGACCTGATTGAGCATCAGCCCTACGGCGCTATTGAGCTCACTGAAACCGGCCGCTCCTACGCGCTGGCGATGATTCGCCGCCACCGCCTCATTGAGACGTTCCTCGTGGAGACCCTCGGCTACACCTGGGACCGTGTGCACGACGAGGCGGAGGTTCTGGAGCACGCGGTATCCGACTTCATGGTGGACCGCATCGACACCCTGCTGGGGCACCCGACCCGCGACCCGCACGGCGACCCGATCCCGGACTCTTCGGGGCATATTAGTTTTCCGCAGACCGTGCCGCTGAGCCAGTGCGAACCCGGCGAAACAGTCGTGCTCGAACGCATCAACGATGACGACCCGCGCCTGCTGCGCTACCTGCAGGGCCACGGTTTTGTGCCCGGCGTGCGCCTGCACATTGAGGAGGGGTGCGCCCTTCTCGGAGGCGGTGAACGTGAGCGTGGTCGGTGCCGGTTCCGGCAACCTGCACGAGACGGACGCGGCCGGTGCGGTGAAGCCCGGCGGTACCATTATTCCGTTGGGTGCGGAGGCGACCGCCTCCCTGTTCGTGTCCCGCACGGTGCGCTAGATACAGGGCGGTAGCGGCACCCTAGAATTTCAGAAAATAGCGCTAGGCGGAGGTCCATGAAGGGCCTCCGCCTAGCGCTGTATTGAGTTAGTTTTAGGAAGCTGAGGGCTCAGTTTTCGTTGCGGCAGTGCTGAGTCGGCGGGCGCGCATCCTGCCCAGCAGACCGTAGCGCGGGGCGAATACGTACGCCAGGGCGAACAGTATGCCCTGCGTGACGACCACGGCACCACCGGGGGATACGTCCGCGTAGTAGCTGGCGTACAAGCCGGTCAGCGTGCCCACCAGGGAGACTCCCACGCTCACCGCGAGCATCGGCACGAACCGGTCAGTTATCAGGCGCGCGGTGGAGCCGGGGATGACAAGCATCGCCACGACCAGCACCACGCCCACGATCTGCAGCGCCACCACGGAGGTCAGCGCCAGCATAATGAGTAGCAGCGCGCCGAGCAGACGCGGACGCAGCCCCACCGCCTGCGCGAAGCCCGGGTCGAAGGCGTACAGTACGAAGTCGCGGCGCTTGACCAGCAGCACGGCGGCAACCACCACCGCGAGGATAGCGACCTGCCAGACGTCCGACCAGGACACGCCCAGCACGTTACCGAAGAGAATATGGTTCAGGTCGGTATTCGACGGCGTGACCGAAATCAGCACCAGACCGAACGCGAACATGGTCGTGAACACGATGCCGATCGCGGCGTCTTCGCGCACGCGGCCGCTACGCCGCACCCCCGCCGATGAGCGCCACAGCCAGGAGTGCGGCAATGACCGCGCCCACTGCGAAGGGCGCACCGAAAATGTAGGCGAGCACCACGCCGGGTAGCACCGCATGCGAGATTGCGTCACCCATGAGCGACCAACCGAGCAGCACGAGCCAGCAGGAGAGCAGGGCGCAGACGGCGGCGGCTATGACGGTGACCACGAACGCGCGGAGCATGAAGGGCAGGGTCAGCGGCTCCACCAGAAAGTTGAGGATGTCCATTTAGTTCTTCCCTTCCGCAGAGCTGTTTGCAGTAGTGCCGGTAGCAGCGACCGGCGCGCCGGCGTCCACCTCCATGCCGAAGGCACGCACCAGGTTCTCGGGGGCGAGCACCTTCTCGGGGGTGTCGTGCATCAGAATTGTGCCGCGCAGCAGTAGCGCCTCGTCGGCAAACTGGCGCAGGCTCGCCAAGTCGTGCGTGGAAACCAGCACGGTCGCGCCCTCGTCACGCAGCTGTTCGATGACCTGAATGAGCATCGCCTCGCTGCGCTTGTCCACGCCGGCGAAAGGCTCATCCAGCAACAGCAGCTGGGCGCCCTGGGCGATAGCGCGTGCCACGAAGGCGCGCTTACGCTGACCGCCCGAGAGCGCCCCAATCTGACGGTCGGCAAGGTCGGTCAGTTCCACGCGGGCGAGCGCCTCATCCACGGCAGCACGGTCTGCGGCACGCAGGCGGCGGGTGATGCCGAGGTTGCGGTAGCGTCCCATGCTGACGACCTCACGCACGGAGATGGGGAAGGTCCAGTCGATTTCTTCGCTCTGCGGCACGTAGCTGACGAGTCCGGCGCGGTGGTGGTGCGCGTTCTTGCCGCGGCTGCCACGGTTACCGCCGACGGGCTGCCCGTCGAGGGTGATGCTTCCGGCGTGCATGGGCACGACCCCCATGATGGCTTTGAAGAGGGTGGATTTGCCGGAGCCGTTCATGCCAATCAGGCCGCAGATACGCCCGGTGTCCAGGGTGAAGGATGCGCCGGTGAGGGCGCGGACTGGCCCGTAGTTCACGTGCACATTTTCGCAGCTGAGAAGAGTGCTCATTCCTTGTGTTCTTTCTGGTGGTCACCGTATGCGTGGGGCGGGTGTACTTGCTTGCGTGTTGCTGAGTGGGTGTTGGTGAGTGGGTGCTGTGTGAGCGAGTGTTAACGGCTGGGAGGAGCGGAGCCATGAAGGCGACCGCCCCTCCTATCCTATCGGGGGTTTGGGGGTTACCCAGGGTTTTTCGATGCCGGGGTTGGCCCGGGTTTATACCGGGTTTATACCGGGTTTATTCGGGCTTTATGCCGAGTTTAGGAGTTGCCCTTGAGTACCCGCAACGATGGTGCGTGCGTCGTAGCGAATCATGTCCAGGTAGGTGGGCACGGGGCCGTTCGCCTCGGAGAGCGAGTCCACGTAGAGCACGCCGCCGAATCGTGCGCCGGTGGCGTCTGCGACCTGGCGCATCGGGTTGTCAGAGACGGTGGATTCGCAGAACACGGCGGGCACCTGGTTCTCGCGCACGTAGTCGATCGCGGAGGAAATCTGCGAGGGGGTCGCCTGCTGTTCGGAGTTGACCGCCCAAATGTACTTTTTTCCTTCAGGTACCGCGTCTGCCGCCAGGTAGGAGAAGGCACCTTCGCAGGTGACCAGTGCGCGCTGGTTCTCGGGCAGGGTGGAGATTTCCTTGACGAGCTCGTCACGCACGCCCTGCAGCTGCTTCTTGTAGGCTTCACCGCGGGTCTTGTAGTCGGCGGCGTGGCCCGGGTCGAGGGCGCTAAATTCGCGAATCATCACGTCCACGTACTTTTGCACGTTGCTGGGGCTCATCCAGGCGTGGGGGTTGGGCTTGCCCTCGTAGGCATCCTCGGTAATGGAGATGGGCGTGACCCCCTCGGAGACGGTCACATGCTTAGCGTGGGATTCTTCAACGAACTTGGCGAACCAGGATTCGAGGTTCAGGCCGTTGTCGAGCACCAGGTCGGCGGCGTGCGCCTTCTTCAGGTCGGAGGGGGTGGGCTCGTACTCGTGAATCTCGGCGCCGGGCTTGGTGAGGGATTCGACGTTCAGGTCGTCGCCTGCCACGTTGCGGGCGATGTCTGCGAGCACGGTGAAGGTGGTGAGCACGGTCTTCTTACCGCTGCTGCTCTTAGCGCCTTCGGTGGTGCTGGAGGTGCTACCGCAGCCGGTGAGCACGAGTAGCAGGGTGAGTGCGAGGGCGGCGCAGAGCGCCTGGACGAGGCGGCGTGCGTTGCTGCCTGCGGGGGTGAAAGCGTTCATGAGGCATCCTTCATTGGAAGTCACGGGTTTGAGTATGTGGTTGATGTGTGGGATTTGCCGCGCCGGGACGCTAGGGACACGGTTGTGTCTGCGCAGGCATCATAATGCGCTTTTGCCTGTCGTCCCGGGCGGAATTTAACAATAGTTCGGCTAGCCGAACTTTTCAACTAAGCCACACAGAAAACCTTGAAATATTGGCAGAAGCCCAGAGACAGAAGCACCGGCAGACACAGTAAGGAGGCGAGGGATCCCTCCCCCGCCTCCTTACTGCACGCGGTTCTACGGCAAGCTATGCGCTCGGATTAGTCGGCAATCTCAACCACGACCGGCGTGTGGTCGCTTGCGCCTTCACCGGCACGTTCCACCTTATCGATCCAGGTACGTTCCACGCGTGCGGCGAGCGCGGGCGAGAACAGCTGGAAGTCAATGCGCATGCCCTCATCCTTGGTGAAGCGGCCCGCCTGGTAGTCCCAGTAGGTGTACTCGCCCGGGGTGTGCGGGCGCACTACGTCCACCATGCCCTCTTCGAGTAGGGCGGCGAAGGCGCGGCGTTCGGGTTCGGAAACGTGGGTCATTTCGTTGCGCAGGAAGTAGTCGATATCCCACACGTCGGCATCTTCGGGGGCGACGTTCCAGTCACCGACCAGGGCGAGCTGCGACTGCGGGTTAGCAGCCAGTTCGTTGTGCACGTTCTGGCACAGCGCCTCCATCCAGCGGAGCTTGTAGTCCATGTGCGGGTCGGTCAGGCCGCGGCCGTTGGGCACGTAGAGGCTCCAGACGCGCACGCCGCCGCAGGTCGCACCGATCGCGCGCGCCTCCAGCACCTCGGGCTCGCCGGGCTTACCGAAGTGCGGCTGATTATCGAAGCCGCGCTGCACGTCTTCGAGGCCAACTCGGGAGGCGATTGCCACGCCATTCCACTGATTCAGGCCGAAGTGCGCAACCTCGTAGCCCATGAATTCGAAGAGGTCGAAGGGGAAGGTTTCGTCCTTGGTTTTGGTTTCTTGCAGGGCGAGCACGTCGACGTCGTGTTCGTCGAGCCAGTCTTCGACGCGGTTCTCACGGGCGCGGATTGAGTTGATGTTCCAGGTGGCAATCTTCATGCCTTCTAGCTTAGCGGGTGCAGAGCATGCACCTTTCATTGCACGGAAGCGATTGCGCGGCGGCACGGGCGCTCGCAACCTGCCAGAACAGCACACCGCCCGCCTGCGTAACCCATTGGGTCGCACCGGCGGGCGGTGAATATATGCGCTAGTCAGCACTGCATCTAGTCGGTATTACCCCTAGTCAACGGCTTCCTAGTCAACGGCGGGAGTGCCCACAACCTTCAGGCCCTTATCACCGTACGCCTTGAGCATGTACAGGGCGTCGGAGAAGTACAGGGGGCTGGCAGGGTTCACCACGTCTGCCACGCCGTCACCGTCGCGGTCCACTTCGGGGTAGGCGCCGAGCGTGCGGGCTGCCCAACGGTTTTCAGCCTTGAACTGCTCAACCTTCTTAGCTTCGGCACGTAGCGGACGGCGGATCTGGCGCAGGTGTGCGGCACCGTCGGGGCTACCGGCGGCGCGGTAGAGGAACGCGGCGAGGGTGTGGCGGGTGGCGTACTCGTCCGGGTGGAAGAGCCCGTCATCCCAGCCGGAGGTGATACCCGCGTCCGCTGCCCAAATGTACGCAGCATAGTTGGGGTCGGTGGTGGGCACGTCCTTGTAGGGCGAGGTTTTCGGGAGGTCCTTGACGGTCGGGGATCCTGCCATACGGTAGAGCATGCGTACGAGCTGGCCGCGGGTGACAGTTGCGCTGCTGTGGCGGCGGGTGACGGTGTATTCTTCGCTGTCGAGGTAGCCGTGGCAGACCGCCCACACGCCGGGGGTGGCGCTCATGGTGCCGAGGAAGTTGGCGACGCATTCGGCGTAGCTGGGGTCGTTCTTGGGCTGGTGAAGTTTGATGAGGCCGTTGGCTGCGGCAGGTTCGGCGGCGTGAGCTACAGCCTGGTGGGAGGCGATGGCGGAGGTGCCTGCGGGTACGGCACCGAGGGCGAGTGCGAGAGTGAGTGCGAAAGTGCGGCGTGCGCGAGTGGTGGGTGTGAGGACTCGGGAGATAACCGGAAGCATGGATTTTTCCTTATGTAATTGTGGTTGGGAACCGGCCGGAAGGAACCGATTTTTGGGTCGACTGCGGGGTCGCCAAATGGAGCGAATAAGAAAAGGGGGAAGGAGTGCGTTGAGGAATAGTGAGAAGCGGCAATGAATAGGGGCTGACGTGCGGCGATACGCGGTTTTGGTGTGTACCAATGATGTGCGTGTTCCGTATACTGTCGCACGGCTATGGTGGTGCACAGTGAATGGACTGTTTTACACCACCATAGAAAGTTTAAAGTACATATTAATATTTTATTCAATATTTAATTGAGACTTTTATCAACTAAAAATTAAACATTGTTCTAAACGACAAAGCAGCTGCGAATGGTATGTATTCCATTCGCAGCTGCCCTGATTCTTAGCCGACATGTGGCGGTATAACGCGCCCACTAGGGCACACGCGCCTCCCTCTCGATTCACAGGAAAGTTCCGAACCGGTTCGGGCGTGTCTACTAGCTGCCGTCAGTTGCCGTCAGTCTCTACTAACCGCGCATCACGTTGTAGGCTTCCTTGGTGAGCTGACCGGCGGGCGAGGTGGAGTGGCGCAGCTCCTCAACCTCAATGACCACGTTCGCGCCGATTGCGCCGGTAACGTACACGCGGCGGCCGAGCATATTACCCTCACCGATGCGGTCGTCCTTGGCGGTGCCTTCAGTGATGCGCAGGTCGTAAATCTTGTTTTCAATGTAGAAGCCGTACAGGGAGGCCGCCTTCTCCGGCGGGTTGTAGGAGACGGGCGCGACCATGCGGGTACCGCGCGCGTTGCGGCTGATGTACCAGTTGGCGGCCTCGTCGGCACCTGCGGCACCGCTGACGGTGCCAGCCCAGCTGGAGCCTTCCGCTTCGCATCCGATAAAGATGTTGTGCGCCCACTCAACAATCCAGCCGTGACCCGCGTTGGAGCGTGCGGTGCAGCCGATGAACATGTTGCGTTCACCCTGCACGATCCAGCCTGCGCCGGCGTGGCGGGTGGCGGGCTCGTAGAGGGCGTTCTTGTTGCTGGTGCGGTGGTTGCTGTTGCTGGAGCAGTTCTCGAACTTAGCCTGCGCCGCGTACACCTCGATACCGGCGTAGGAGCCGCCGCTGAGATTCGCCTCGGCAACGTCTACACCGCGCAACTTGTTGTCTGCCGCGCCGGAGTTCTGGCCTTCGTTGGGGCGGCGGGGGTGGCCGGCGGGCTTGCCGAGCAGCAGGCCCTGGTTGAGGGTGCGGCGGATGGTCACGTCGTCAATTTTCATGCCCTGGTCGTCCAGGCCGAGCACGGCAACGCCGATGGCGGTGTCCCAGACTTCCACGCCGGCGATAACGGGCACGATGTCCGGTTCGTTGAGCATGTCGCCGGTCAGGTGGGTGTGGAAGATGACGCCGGCGACGTTATTCAGCGGGGCGGTGTGCGCATCGAGCGGGTAGCTGCTGATGGGGGTGTTTGCGGCGTTGGTGCGGATGTGCAGGTTGCGTACGCCCATGCGCATGGGCTTGTTGGCGTTGTAGTTGCCGTAGACGGGGGTGGTGTAGCTGCCGACGTGGAACACGCCGGTGTATTCGGTGTGGCCGTTGGCGGTGGTGGGGATGGCGCGGTCGGAGTGCGCGATGACGACGGTTGAGGAGCCGTAGCCGAAGATTTCGACGCGGTGCTTGATGTCGATGAAGGGGTAGGAGACGCGGTAGATGCCGCGGGGTAGTTCTACGGATCCGCCGCCGCGTGCGGCGACAGCGTCGACTGCGCGCTGGATGGCTGCGGTGGAGTCTTTGGCACCGGTGGGGTCTGCGCCGTAGTTGATGGCGTTGATGCTCATGGGCGTATCGGGCATGAGGGGCTCAATTCTTTCGATGGGTACCGCGTTCGGTGCTGAAGGCGGCGTGGTGAGTGAATTGAGTGAATACGGCTGTAAGTGAATACGGCAGCGGTGAATACGGTGCTGCGTGGGTGCAGTGTTGAGTTTGTGTGGTGCGGTGTGTTGGGCGCATTTCTGCGGATGTTTTGGCGTGTGCGGGTCTGGGCACCGGCAGACCTGCCTTCTGCTCAAGGGTACCGCATTGCGCGTGTGGAGGCGACGACCGGGCACTGTGATGCCCGCTCCCCTACCCCGTTTTTCTACGGTTTTTCGGCTGTTTTGGGTGCGGGTTAAACGCCGAGGGGCGGGGATTGCTCCCCGCCCCTCAGACGTTTAAATATTTTGTAAATTAGTAGACCCAGGTACCACCAGGGAGTTCTTTAAGGGTTTCAGTAGTAAATTTTTGGTACTGTAGCGCATCAATCTGCAAGATGACTTGGTTGCCAAGGGGTCCAGCCGCACAGACCCTACGATTCTTCAGGTTGCTCTCGCTCATTCGCTCGTCAATGACTGAGCCACCAATAATTTGCAGGTCCTTCGTTCCACCCTCAATATAAAACCCATACAGTGAAGCATTGCGATCGTCTTTAGGGTTATGTGAGCGTGGAGCCACAGCCGTAAACCCGTTGCTCCGTTCATAATGTACCAATTCGCGGCCTCCATCGGTTGTGCTTGACCTCCTACCGAAGCTCCCTGAAAGCTGGAGGACTCACCTAGACAGCCGATGAACTGGCTTTTACCGAGACGCAGAACCCAGCCGTGGCCCCCATTTTCCTGGGCGGTGCAACCAATGTACATGTTTCGTTCACCACGGTTGAGCCACCCGGCACCGGCATGAGCATTCTCAGGAGAGTATATGGTGCTTTTAGGGAGGGTGCGGTGGTTATACCAGCTGCTGGAGAGTTCAAATTTCGTTTGGGAAGCGTACACCTCAATGCCAGCGTATACACCACCGGACTGATTTGTCCCAGAGACGTCAATCATGGAGAACTTATTGTCCGCACCATCAGCGTTCTGGTCTTTAGACTTTCGCAACGGATGACCAACAGGCTTGCCGACTAGTAAACCTTGACGGAGGGCCTTTCGGATACGGAGATTGTGCACCTTCATACCTTGGTCGTCTTTTCCGAGAATAGCTACTCCAATATCAGTACCCCAGATTTCAACGTTAGAAAGTAAAGGAACAGCATCAGGTTCATTTGAGGATTTATCTGGCATCTCAGTGTGAAACAGGACTCCCACGACCTTGGGCATAAGAGGAGTCGTATGAAGCTCCTTCCAAAATGATCCATTAGGGTCTGAGAGAGACAGATTAGACGGGTTTGTACGGATAAATAAGTCTCGAACGCCCATACGCATAGGTTTGTTTTCACCCTTATTTGGGTTTGTCATAGGTACGCTATATGTTCCCGTGTGGAAAACCCCAGTTGTAAATTCAACGGTTTTCTCACCCGTGGCAATAATGCGGGTTGCCTGACCGTGCCCAAACACCTCTACACGATGCTTCAACTCAATGAAGGGGTAGGTGACACGATAAATACCACCAGGAATCTCCACTGAGCCACCGCCTCGTGCCGCTACATCATTAATAGCTTTTTGAATAGCGGCGGTGGAATCTTTAGCCCCCGTAGGGTCAGCGTCATAGTTAAGAACATTGACCGCCATAGGGCTTGTTTTCTCAGAGGCCATGAATCCTCAATTCAAGAAGTAGTGAGTGAATATATCTGCTAGTCAGCAGCTTATATGGGTAGTTTACTGCAATATCCGAGAAATCAATGGGGTATTTATGCACTTAGATATAAATTCATATCATCTTCCACATGAGGGTTATTTTTATAAATCCTAAAGGTGAGGATTATACTTTCACCTTTTAATCTCTGACAGGCAAAGATACAAGTGACACATTGCCTACATGCAACGGGGTTCAGATTCCTTAATGTGGTGCTAGTATTTAGCTGATTCACTCAACATGTCGTTCTCACATCACCGATTTCTGGAGAGTAACATGACCCCCCTCCCTCGCCCCCTCAAAGCATTGGGGGTAGCAGGTATTGCCGCATCCTTGATGCTGGCACCCCTCCCCGCACATGCGGAAGGGAACAACCTCTACCGCAACCCCAGTAAATTTTATACTGGCGCAGTTAGTGACTGTCTCCTGGATAAGCAATACGGACGCGGCCAGATAGCAGATATCTGGGCATATTGTAATGGCTTGATTTCTACAGGCGTTTACGAAATTCCCAATAGTTCTGCCAGCAGAATGGACGTTATCGCTGCTTTATACCGTCTAGCAGGATACCCTGAAGTCAAAAACCTACCTGAAGTATCCCCATACGCAGACGTGGAGACCTATGACCCAACCTACCCTCTTGCTATCTGGGCATCACGTGAGGGAATTACAAGTGGCTGGTCTGATGGCAAGTTCCATCCCAATGATTATGCAACTACCAGCACCGTCATCGCTTTCCTCTACCGTGCTGCCGGTAGCCCACAAAAGCTGTGGTACCGCACATGGGAACATTACAACTACGCAGCTAAAGATATTACCCCCATCGGAAAACCTTTCTGGAAAGAAACTTCCTGGTACACCGTAGCTATCGCTCCGTACCCCAAGGTACCCGTTAACGAAAACGAACCGGATAATCTCAAGACCGCTAAACCCACCACCATCCTTGACAGGAGGACGGTATATTCAATGATTCGAGATTTTCATACTTCCGGGTACCAGGTCGTCGGAACCCACAAATAAAATATGATGCATACGCCTGAGGGGCGGGGATTACTCCCCGCCCCTCAGACGTGTGCGTTTTAAGATTTTGTGATCACGAGCCTCAGCCCGCAGAGCCTAACCTGTGAAGGTTAGCCCATGAACACGCCGTTGCCGCGCTTCTCCAGCTGCTTCGGCGCGAAAGTCGCGTGGCGAATGTGATCCACCTCAATGAGCACGTTATCGCCCATAGCACCGGTCACGTGAACACGGCGGCCAATCATGTTGTTCTCACCAATACGGTCATCCTTCGCAGACGCAGTCGTAATGTGCATATCGCGAATGTTGTTCTCAATGTAGAAACCGTACAGGGAAGCCTTCGCCCAGCTGTAAGGGTTGTGCGAACGAGGAGCCACAAAACGGCTACCGCGTGCGTTACGGCCAATGTACCAGTTCGCCGCCTCGTCGCCTCGAGCACCGCCGGTAACAGCGTCCTGGAAGCTGGAAGACTCACCCAGGCAACCAATGAACTGGTTGTTGCCCCACTCCACGAGCCAGCCGTGACCGGCGTTCTCCTGGGCGGTGCAGCCAATGAACATGTTGCGGGTGCCCTGAATGAACCAGCCTGCACCCACGTGGCGGGTCTTCACCTCGTACAGGGCGTTCTTACCCTGGTTGCGCTTGTTGAACCAGCTGGTGGACGCCTCGAAACTTGGACTGAGAAGTGTAAATCTCGATACCCGCGTAGGTGCCGAAGCTCATGTTTGCGTCAGAGACGTCAATCATGGAGAACTTGTTATCTGCCGCGCCGGGGGTGTCACCCTCGCGGCGGCGCAGCGGGTGGCCGACAGGCTTACCGACCAGCAGGCCCTGGCGCAGGGTCTGGCGGATGCGGATCTTGTCAATCTTCATGCCCTGATCGTCCAGGCCCAGGATCGCAACGCCAATGGCGGTGTCCCAGATTTCGATGTTGGACAGGGTGGGCACTGCGTCCGGCTCACCGGGGTTAGCGTCCGCAATGCGGGTGTGGAAGATGACGCCCGCAACGTTGTCGACGGGCTGGGTGTGCTTCTCCAGGAAAATCTGGTTGCTCTTAGAATCCAGCGGCAGGTTGTACTTGTTGGTGCGGATGAACAGGTCACGCACGCCCATACGCATGGGCTTGTTCTGGTTGGTGCCACCGCTCATGGGGGTGGTGTAGCTACCGGTGTGGAAAACGCCGGTGCATTCGTAGCTACCGTTCTTGGACGACGGGATGCTCTTGTCGGTGAAAGCGACGATTCGGGTTGCCTGACCGTGGCCGAAGATCTCGACGCGGTGCTTCATTTCGATGAAGGGGTAGGAGACGCGGTACATGCCGCCGGGAATCTCCACAGAGCCGCCGCCCTGCGCAGCAACATCATCGATAGCCTTCTGGATAGCACTAGTGGAATCTCGTACGCCGGTGGGGTCAGCGTTGTACTTGGAATCGCATACGTTCACGCTCATGATGGTAGCCATGGAGTGTCCTCTTTCTTGGCGGATACAAACAGCGATTAGCGCATAGATAGAATCTAAGCGCGTCATTAAGCTGAGTGTATCCAGTTGTGTTTGAGTGAATAAATGGTTTTGAGCTTCCTTCCGGTTGAGTGAGTGAATCTCTTCCGATGTGGGATGCGGGCGGGGAGTGAATCCGCTGCATCAACGCTCGTGGGCGGTGTGAGGGAGTGAATCTCAACCGTTCCCATGTGAGTCATAAATTCTTGCATACAGGATGCAAATCTGTCTAACCCACGACAAAACATTCTAGGGCAAATTTGGGGCTTTTTCGCCGCTCAACGCCCGATAGTGTTGATTGTCTCCTCGGTCACTTTTATGCAGTGGAGTGCACATACCCCACAAAAACCCAACTGACCAGTACAAATACCATATTTTGCACACAAATGCACTAGTCAGAGATTTTTTGGCAGTGCGCGCTACATCACTTCATAAACCGATTGATACGGCCCAAAGTCCCCCATTAAAACCCCTCATCAGAGGCTTATCTCACAGACTCAGAGGCCCCCAATAGTACCCGCCGAGCACCCCTGACAGGTAGAGTTCAAGTCCCTACTGAGCTTCCTTCACGGAGGCGGCACCCACCACATCCAGGCGCGCATAGCGGCCCGCAAGCCAGGTACAAATCATCAGCTGAACCTGATGGAAAATCATGATCGGCAGCATCATCAGGCCCAGCGAGCCCGCACCAAAAATAATGATCGCCATCGGCAGGCCAGCCGCCAGCGACTTCTTCGAACCGCAGAACTGAATCGTAATGCGGTCGGCACGGTTGAATCCCAGGCGCTTAGCCAGCTGGTCGGTCAGCCACAGCATGAACACCACAATAATCGCCATGAGCACGACCAGCAGCACAATCTGCCACCACGCCACGCGCGTCCACACGCCCTGCACCACCGAGGCGGAGAAACGCCGAATACACGATCATCATGACCGAGAACTTATCCAGCCACTTGGTCGTCGGCTTCTTGGCGAACTCCCCCACCCAGCGGCGCGTCAGCTGACCGAGCACGAAACGGCAGGAACAGCTGAATGGCGATGTCCAGGAAGACCGTTCCGGAGAACTCAATATGGCCCGTGTTCATCAGCAGCATGGCGAGCAGCGGGGTCGCCACCACACCCACAATCGAAGAGAGCGAGGCGCTCACAATCGCCGCCGCCACGTTACCGCCCGCAATCGAGGTGAACGCAATCGATGCCTGCACGGTCGAGGGCACAAAGGTCAAGAACAGAATGCCCATGTACAGCCCATCACCGAGCACAAAACGCAGCGGTGAAAGCGCCAAACCGACCAGCGGGAACAGCACGAACGTGCAGCTCAGAATCATCAGGTGCAGACGCCAGTGGGTCAGGCCGCGAATAGCCTCCGCGGTGGAGAGGCGAGCGCCGTACAGGTAGAACAGCAGGGCGACCGCGAACTTCGTTCCGGTGCTGAACCAGTCGGCGAAGTCGCCGCGCGCCGGCACGATAATGGCCAGAATAACGGCGGTGATGAGCATGGTCAGCAGCGGGTCGAGCTTGATGGAGCGAAGTGATGAAAGCATGCTGTCCATTCTAGACCTGCGCCTGCGTGAAGGTGCCGGGGTGCCGGGGCATCTCAGCGTGGCGGGGCGGAGCTGCAGGTTACCTGACGGCTCATGCCAGGCAACCCGAACGGCTGTAGTAACCGGCTACGAACCTGTGAAGAGGCGGTTAACAACCGAACCCGCCGGAGTGCGTTAGCACCCCGGCGGGTTCGTGAAGGTTATTGAGCTGTGCGGCTCAGATGAGACGTTCAGAGTAGGCTCAGCGGCTACTTCTTATCGCCGTCGAAGCCGTAACCGTACGAGCCACCCTCAGAGGAGTTGTTGCCGTACTGACCGTAACCGTACTGCTCGGGCTGGCCATTAGGCTGACCGGCAGAGGGCTGCTCAGGTGCGGGCTGGCCTGCACCATTCTGGCCTGCACCGTTCTGGCCAGCGGCAGGCTGACCGAAGCCGGGCTGCTGACCGTAAGACGGCTGACCCGGTGCGGGCGCCTGCGGGCCACCGGGAGCACCCGGTGCCGGCATGCCACCGGCGGCAGCGTACGCATCCCAACGCTGGCCGTGGAAGGCACGAGCCTGCTCGGTGAGCCAGCCAGCGAACAGCGTAGAGTTCGCGTCGAACTCGGGGGCGTTCTCGGGCTTGGAGTACACATCCACGGTTTCCAGGGTGTGGTCTGCCCAAACATCCTGGTGTTCACGCATGAACTCGGTGGACTGAATCGGGTCGGGCTACATGTGCACCGGCTCCGCCGCCGGAATCAGGACAGGAACGCGCGGTGCGGCGTCCTTGACCGGGTTCTCAGTCGGGCGCCAGAACAGGCGGCCGGGCTGGGTGCGGTCACGCAGCGCATGCGCACGCCAGGTGAGGATGGGGTGGCTTGCCAGGAGGTTCACGTACCAGACGGCAAGGCCGCGGTCGGTCACGGCACGGTCGGCAAGCTCATCGAAGTTGACCTGCTTGTTCAGGTACTTACCTGCCGCAAGCACCTTGATAGCGCCCTCAGCGCCCTCGGGGCAGAAGCGGTAGCCGAAGTTGTCGGCGGTGTACTCCTGCGAGCGGGACAGCGCACTCGACAGCACCGGAATCTGGTTGAACAGCGTGGTGAAAATCAGACGGAAATAACCGACGTGACCTGCGGCGATGTGGCCAACCTCGTGGCCAATGATGAAGCGCAGCGCCTCCGGGTCACGGGACTTACCGCCGATCTCGAACAGGTCAGAGTACAGGCAGATGTAGCGGCGGAAGCCGTGACCTGCCGCGAAAGCGTTCATCACGCCGTTACCGAGGATGACGTACGCGTCCGGCACGCGGCGCAGGCCTGCCGCCTCCGCTGCTTCGGCGAGCATCTGGTAAGCCTCAGGGAACTGGGTCGGGGTGATGCGCACACCGCGCACACGCTGCTGCGCGTAGTAGATTGCACGAACAATGAAGATGGCAATCGGGCCCAGGAGGAGCAGACCAACCGTCTGGAAAATCAGGTCTTCCAGGCTTGCGGAGGTGCTGCCGGAAGGTACTCGAACCGAGCCTTCACCGGTTGAGCTGAAGACGTAACGCATCATCGAGCTGAACAGGTCAGCCAGCGCCATGAACAGCACAATGTAGCCGACCGCGGTGACCGCGTAGGCGGCGACCAGCCACGGAATTTCGGAGGGGGTGACGCAGCGCGTGCAGCACCTTCGGCGGCAGCATCGACTGGTAGGCGAAGAGCTTCGGCTGGGGCAGGGGGCTGACCGGCTTCTGGCGCTCGTCTTCGGGGAGCCAGCCGGCGGAGAGGTCCTGCGGGAGGGGCTCACCGGGGGCGTGGAATGCCTGCTGGCCGGGCTGGGCGTTGAACTGTCCGCCGGGCTGCTGGTGGTTTTCAGGGGGTTGAGTCATGTCTCGTCCGCTTCGTATCGAGTGTTATCTGATTCCACTCTATCGTTTTTGGGCACTTACTAGTGAATGTGAATGCGCTTTTTCTCATAGAATGCCCATTCGCGACGCTACGGTACGCCACGGCATCGGAATACACAGCGCCGGGGCACACAGCGCAGAGACCCCGGGGCGCACCGCCTTGCGGGCATAAGAAATCCGCCGCGACACCCATACGGAATGGGTACCACGGCGGATTACTTTACGCTGAGCCGCCTACACGGCGGGGTGCGTGGGGCTTAGAGGCTCTTGACGAGTTCCTCGGTAGCCTCAGCGATAGCCTTCTCCTCGTTGGTGGGGATGACCAGCACCTTGATAGCGGAATCCTCGGTGGAAATCACGCGCGGCTCGGGGGAACGCTTTAGCGTTCTCCTCCTCGTTGTACTTGATACCGAGAGCACCGAGGCGGTCCAGGACCAGCTTGCGGAAGTCGCCGGAGTTCTCACCGATACCAGCGGTGAAGATCAGTGCCTGCGCGCCGCCAACAACCAGGTTGTAGCCGCCAATGTACTTCATCAGGCGGTAGGAGGTCATGTCCAGTGCGAGCTGTGCACGCTCGTCGCCGGACTGTGCAGCCTCAACGACCTTACGCATGTCGTTGGAGCCAGCCAGTGCGAGCAGGCCGGACTCCTTGTTCAGGATGGTGTCCAGGCGTTCACCGTCAATGCCTTCACGGGACAGGATGGTGGTCAGTGCCGAGGGGTCAATGTCGCCGGAGCGGGTACCCATGATCAGGCCAGCCAGCGGGGTGTAGCCCATGGAGGTGTCGACGGACTTGCCGCCCTTCACAGCGGTCACGGACGCGCCGTTACCGAGGTGAGCAACGATGCCGTTGAACTCGTCGCGTGCAATGCCGAGCATGTCAGCTGCAACGTGGGAGACGTACTCGTGGCTGGTGCCGTGGAAGCCGTAGCGGCGGATGCTGTACTTGTCAGCCAGGTCGTAGGGGATCGCGTAGCGCCATGCTTCTTCGGGCATGGTGGAGTGGAACGCGGTGTCGAAGATAGCAACCTGCGGCAGGGAGGGCTACTTGTGCATTGCTGCGCGCATGCCCTGAGCGTGTGCGGGGTTGTGCAGCGGTGCCAGCGGGGAGAGGTCGTCGATCTGCTGGACAACTTCCTCAGTCAGCAGGGCGGGGTGGGTGAACTTCTCTGCACCCTGCACCACGCGGTGGTAGACTGCCTGCGGCTCACGGCCTGCCAGGACGGGCTCGAGCTTCTCGGACATGATGTCGAATGCGACTTCGTGGTTGGGCACGTCGGTGCCGATGTTTTCGACGAGGCCGGAGGTCAGCATCTGCTCTGCCTCGGGCAGGGAGGTGTCACGCACCTGGTACTTCAGGGAGGAAGAACCGGCGTTCACAACGAGAATAAGCATGAAAGTATCTTCTTTCGTAGTTTTCTTTTCTGCTCCATTCTCGCACTTTTCGAGCCTGCGTGCGAGACGGCCCCGACCGTGTTTTTAACGGGGGGTTTTTATCGCGGGCGGTATCAGGGCATTATCGGGGGCAGGAGGGGCGGGTGTGCACAGTGTGGCGCCGTACTCGTTCAGAAGTGCCACCGACGAATCGGTCCAGGCTATAGGTTTGGCCCTATAGATTCGCATTTCGTCCTCGATAGTTCTTGGAGAAAAACGTAGTACTTGGGTCAGCTCACGCATCTAAATTCACCACTTCTTTGAAACGATCAAGGTTAGAGCGCGAGTGAAGGACAATCACAACCTGCTTGTCACTGCCCTCGATAGCGCACGCCATCGATTCGAGCTCAGCGCGCTCCTCTGACGGAGTGAGACCCTTCAAGGTCTCATCAAGCAACACAAGCCGGGCAGCGCCTTCACGTAACACGGAACGCGCAAGCATGAGCCCGCTCGAATTCGATGCTTCAGATGCGAACGGATCGATATCTGGTACGATCACCACTTCGCCTTGGGGATACCGGCGGTATAGAGCATCAAGCATGACGGACTTCCCCGCGCCAGTTGGTCCAATCAAGGCAACCATAGAACACCCAGAGTCAAGAACGCTCTCAAGCAGAGCCAGGTCAGCAGACCGCACGGGCGGATAAGAACGGTCGGCCCGGTACTCTTCAAGCATCCGAACACGCTCCGCAGTCAAGCTGACTACACCAACCTGTTGCAGCGTCTCCACCGTAGATTGGATGCCAGATGACAGAGTTACTGCAAAATATATTACGACCGCGGGAGCAACCACTGAGTTCGATCCTTCGACCATCAGTGCCAATACCACTGCAGAAACATTCAGTGACAACACAAGCAACTGGATCAGTCCCGTACGCAGTGCGTAGGCGTTCGCCAACTGAATCGAGCTGCTGACGTATGCAGCCTCCGAATGAGCGTAGGCTTCTTCTCCAGCCCGACGCAGCCCTGCACTGACGGGCGCAGCGTGTAAGCCAGCCTGGGCACCAACCACCCCGATGAAGTCACCTCGGCGATTGGCAGCCGTCGTCGAGGCAGGGAGAATCCACTTTGAACCCTGACGCATAGCAAGCATCGCTAGGGGTGCTACCGCCAACACAGCGATTATGAACAGCGGGGCGCCAGCCACTGCGCCTCCGATGAGCATAAAGGTCTGTAGAATGACCATAAATACCGAACCCAGGGCGCTAGGCACCGACATCTGAAGGTCGGAGAAGTCTTCACCCATCCGCCCCATGACCGCACCGCTTGTTCTAGGACTAGCGAATCGATCGAGCCTCCGTATAATCCGGTCGTGCAAATCGCTCAGCCTAGCGATGGGAGCCCAGTAGAGCGGGCCAAAGAACATGACGGACCCAACAATTGCTGCCAGTGCGCAAGCAGCTGACACTCCAGCAACCTGAGCAGACAGCCCATCACTGTGAGCAATCGTCAATGCAAAAGCAACTTCGGATCCGCTCAAGAGTAGGGCGCCACACGTAATCCACACCAAATGCGGCCCAAACAGCAACAGGGCCGATCGTCGGAATGTGGCACGCTTCGGCTCAGGGTCAGGAAGGTCCTGTCTCTCGCTCACATCCATCGAACCAGCATCTGCCTCCTTAGCTGCCCCGGGGCTATGAGCCTGCAACTCAAGAGGGTCTACCCTCGCATCATTGCCGGGGGTGAAGGCACTCGGTACGTACTCCTCCGAGCTTGCCAGAAGTGTGCACGTTGGCACGCACTCTAAGATCCTCTCGGCAACCACTTCTCGTGTTACAGGATCAAGCGCTGCGAACGTATCGTCCAAAATTAGCCAGTCCGGTTTGTCTGCCAAAACGATAGCGACAGCAGCACGGTGTCTCTCTCCTGACGACAAGGTTGTTGCGTCTTGCCAGAACCGCCCGATCACATCCTCAGTGAGCCCCATATCTAAAGCGAGGCTAGTGAACCGGGATACCTGATGTGGCGAAGCAGAAGCTCGCCACGCTGACAACACCGAATGGGACACTTCCGGGTTGCGTGGTACGAAAGCAGAATTGGGGGTGGTCACGGATGTGCGCAATGCTTCAGCGCGCTCAGACGTAGCTGCAAGCACCTCTCTAGAGTTTGAAGGCTGCCCCACCAAGTCCTGCTGTTTAACCGTGCAATTTGGAGACGACTCGAGCTTGTCGAGCTCACGCATCATTGGCACAGCGAGCCGAATAACCCGATAGTTTACGATGTTGTTCTGCACCGCTGCGTACAGGTAGCGGGCAGCCAAAATAATTCCAACACCGAAATGAGCGGATGGCCAGAACCACGCGCCGAGAACCGCAACCACAGCGAGCACCGCAGTTAGTGCTCCCCGTTCAAGGAATCCATTCAGGACCTGCAACGGGACCCGTCTGTGCAGAAGCTGCTCTTCGGTGTTTCGGATGCTAGCGATCTTGTCCAGGGCGGTACCCCAGCTGGGGATGCTTTGCCCTCGAGGCATCGCGTTTGCTACACGCTGGATCCACTGCCTACGCTCTCCCTCTAGAGCGACGTACTGTTCCCATAGTCGGCCCACCAAGTTGATGAGACGGACGCTGACGAATACCAATCCAGTGATGAGCAACGCAGCGATGGCGCCGCTTGCACCATATAGCGCGAGCGAAGCCGCGAGAAAGGCAATAATCTGAACGGTTGAAACGGCGAAATCAACAACGAAGGCAAACTGGCTGATCTGTCCTGGGTATGTGAGAACATGTCCGTGAGCTTCCGGCGGATGGGATGACCTACTAAAGATGTCCCGGAAACGGCGGTATGTGAGATGTCGAACCGCGATCGTGAGAATAAGCTCTTGGCGTTCCTTCACCCAGTACCCTAGGCTTTCAGCCAGGAAAGCGAAGATGAGTAACCAAATAGCACTGCCTGGGGTCCTCTCACCTGACGTTACCCGGCCGATACCTGCCGTAATCATCAGAGCCCCTGCAACATTCAGTAGGCCAGCGGTGAAGACGGTGAAACTCGTGCTCGTTGGCGCGAATACCAAAGCAAGCCAGCGGATCCGTCTCGGCAGGTTCCGCGCTATCCTTTGATAGCGTACATACAAGTGCTCGATGGGCATGTCTCTCAGATGCAGGCTAGGAGCGCTCTGTGCTTCGCCCCGTCGCTTGTGATTAATCACCATTACATTTCCAGTCATTCGGTATTCGAGTTCAGGTGTACGGCCTCGTTAAACCGCAAAATAGATATCCAGAATACTTTCTGGTGTTCTGAGTGGTGGAAGCACCCGGAAGCATTATGTCGCCTGACCCTAATGTAGCAGACATGGGATGAATCACACGGCGACTACAGGAGCCTTACACAATGGTGGCGTGAGCAGATGGATTACCACATACCGATACTTATGTCTGCAACCGGCCCGTTCCGCTACTGCAAAGATGGATTCCACGATTCTGCCAGTTATAGGCGGGATACATTCTGGTGCGGCCCCTCCCCTGTTTCTTATGCTCGTGGGCTATTCTTCGTCGTCATCAACGGCGGGCAAGCCCAGCAGGGCGGTTCCCGCCTCGGTGAGGGACCAGCGCATCGTACGGCCAGCCTTCACGCCCTCAACAAGCCCAAGCCCCTGCAGCAGTTTGAGCCTATCGCGCAGAGTCGGCGCCGTAACCCCCAGCGCCTCCTGCAGCTCGCTTGAGGTGGGGGCGACTGGCGCACGGAAAATCTGCACCTGCCCCAGCAGGTACAGCAGCCGCAGAACATCATCAAGCTTCTTCGAAGTCAGCCCGGGGGTGCCACCCGTCCAGGTGCGGCTGCCCTCCAGCTCAGCGATACGCCCGCCAAGGGCACGCCACGCACGGTCGCGTGAGTCCAGTTCGTCTACCAGGTGCTCCTGAGCCTGCTCGATCAGCCCCAGAAAAACGTGCAGAAAACCGGTCACCTCACCGTAGTTGAGGGGTTCTTCCGCCGCGCTAAACGCCTTGTAGTAGCGGCTCTTCTGAATGTTGAGCGTACTCGGCAGGGTGAGGGTCGTCAGCCGGGTGAGCGTCTGCCCCAGGTGGGCTACCAGCAGGTACCTGCCCAGGCGGCCGTTGCCGTCGTAGAAAGGGTGCGTGTATTCCACCATGAAATGCGCGGCGATTGCGGAGAATAGCGCCGGCACGTTCGGGTTGAGGGCGTGGTTGAGAGCCGCCTGCACGTTGGCGATGATGGTTGCTTCGCTGTCGGGGGCGCGGTGAATTTCGCGGGTGTTGTCGTGAATAACCACGGGTTTAGTACGGAATAGAGCCCCGTCTGGGCGGTCCTCTTCCGCGAGGTGCCCTTCGAGTAGCGTGTCGTAGAGGCTGCGCACCTGCTCGACTGTGGCGGGTGGGCGGCCTGCCCCCAGGTCCTTGAGGAGGTTCACGAATTCGACGGCGCGCTTAGCGCGGGGGTCCTCGCTGTCTCCGGAGGTGAGTGCCTCAGAGATGAGCTGGCGTGTGGTGTGCACGCCTTCGATACGGTCGGACGCCACGATGCTGCGTACTGCCAGGTCGAGTAGGTAGCTTTGCATGGCGATGCTGGGCAGTTGGGAGCTCAGCTGCTCGATGTGCCGTTCACGGCGCATGATGCGTTCGAAGGCTACGAGCGCAGTGCGGTCTGCCAGGTAGAACATGGGGTGCTCCCCTACCGTGAATTCGTTGAGGAGGTAGGTGGAGTGGCCGTTGCGGCGTGCCTGCAGTTCCTCCTGTACGGCAGCTTCGCCGCGTTCGTGGAAGATGCTTTTGAGGGTGCGGTACCTTGTGCCGGTGGTGTTCACCTGTGCCCTCCTTAATAGTGTAAAAAATCGCGGTTTTTTCATTATCCTCCCGATTTCCAGGAAATAGTGAAAAAATCCGCGATTTCTTTCATAATCCAAGTCACATATAGGTATTTTGGGTGCTAGGAAGGCTCCCGAACACCCTCACTACACCCGCTAAAGCACCTCGGGGTGAACCGCCACCTCCACGGCGGCAGGCAGCACACGTGCGCTAATGCGGTACGCCGACGGTGCCGGGTCGCCATCCACCTCAACCGGCTGCGCACCATCCGGGAACTCCAACACCACCTCAGACCCCACCAGATGACGAATCACCGGCAACTCAATGCGCGGCGAACCCAAAATCGTGCGGCGCGTAACCTTCGCCATCAACAGCCCCCACTCCACCAGGTCACGCGGCGACGCCACAATCACCTCAAGATTGCCGTCGTGCACATCCGTCATATCCGCCAGACGAATACCGCCCTGCAAGCGGCCACAATTCGCAATCAGCACCGAACGCATCGGCAAAATACGAGGCTCCCCACCGTCCACGCTGATACTCACCGGGTGCGACCTGCCCAGCATATGCTTCATGCCGGACTGCACGTACGCCACCCAACCAAACTTCGCCTTAATCTCCTCGTTCGTATCATTCATGACAAGCGCGTCAAAGCCGGCACCACTCATCACAAAGAACGTGTGTTCGGTTTCTTCGCCGGTGGTGCTCGTCGTCGTCATCTCAATCGCATCAACGGTCTGACCTGCACCGTTGAGCGCAATATCAATGCACGCCGCCACGTCACTCACCGGAATATACAGGTTGCGCGCCAGCAGGTTACCTGTACCCATCGGCAGAATACCCAGGCGCGGCTTGCGCCCCTCATGATGCGCCAGCGCCGCCGCCACAGCACGCACCGTGCCGTCACCGCCGGCGAGCAATGAGCAGGTCAACACCCTCAGCAATCAGCTCGCGGGCGGTCCTCTGAGCCGGGTTCGTCCACGCGGGTGGTGCGCACCAGCGCCTGCGGGTGACCGTTCGCCGCGAGGATACGTTCCAGAATCTCAATTGCCGCCGCAACGCCAGGCTTACTCGGGTTGTACACCACGCCCACGCGCTGCGCCTCACCGGTGGGTAGGGTCGGCAGAACACCGAAGGGTGCGCCCAGTTCGATAGCGCGTCGGCGCGCTTCACGGCGGGCACGAGTGACGGAGGCGGTCAGAGCCGCCGCCGCAGAAACACCAAGGAGCTTACGGTATAGAGGCATAGTTCTTAGACTACCGGGATACGCAAAAACCCGCCCACCGTTTACGCGGTGAGCGGGTTTTTCAGCTGGTTGTGAGATTACTCAGTAGCGACTGCCGGGATGACCTCGGCACCACCCATGTAGGGGCGGAGCGCCTCAGGGATACGTACGGAGCCGTCAGCCTGCTGGTGAGTCTCCAGGATGGCAACCACCCAGCGAGTCGTCGCCAGGGTGCCGTTCAGGGTCGCTACGGAGCGGGTGCGGCCCTTACGCACGTTGCCTGCCTCGTCCACGGTGTCCGGGGTGCGCTCGCGGATGTTCAGGCGGCGCGCCTGGTAGGTGGTGCAGTTTGAGGTGGAGGTCAGCTCGCGGTAGGTGCCCTGGGTGGGGACCCACGCCTCGCAGTCGAACTTGCGGGCTGCGGAGGTACCCAGGTCGCCTGCGGCGGTGTCAATCACGCGGTATGCGAGGCCGCAGCGCTGCAACATTTCCTCTTCGAGGGACAGCAGCTTTGCGTGCATCTCTTCTGCCTGCTCGACGGGGCAGTAGACGAACATTTCAGCCTTGTTGAACTGGTGCACGCGAATGATACCGCGGGTGTCCTTACCTGCGGAGCCAGCCTCGCGGCGGTAGCAGGAGGACCAGCCCAGGTACTTCTTCGCGCCCTTCTCAAAGTCGAGAATTTCGTCGGTGTGGTAGCCCGGCGAGCGCCACCTCGGAGGTGCCGACCAGGTACAGGTCATCACGTTCGAGGCGGTAGATTTCGTCGTCGTGCTTGACGTTGAAGCCGGTGCCGTTCATGATTTCGGGGCGTACCAGGGTGGGGGTGGTCATCATGGTGAAGCCGTGCTCGGTTGCGAGGTCGAGCGCCATCCACATGAGTGCCTGTTCGAGGCGTGCTACCTGGCCCTTGAGGAAGTAGAAGCGTGCGCCGGAGACCTTCGCGCCGCGTGCCATGTCGATGCCGTCGACGAGTTCGCCGATTTCGAGGTGGTCGCGCGGTTCGAAGCCTTCGGTGGTGAAGTCGCGGGGGGTGCCGACTTCCTTGACGACTACGTAGTCGTCTTCGCCGCCGACGGGTACGCCGTCGATGATGAGGTTTTCGATGCTGCTGATCAGTTCCTCGTATTCGGCGGTTTTCGCTTCGGAGGCTGCCTTTGCTTCGTTGACGCGGGCTGCCAGTTCCTTCGCCTGTGCGACGAGGGCGGGCTTTTCTTCCTTGGGTGCCTTTGCGACGGTCTTGCCGAAGGCGTTCTGTTCGGCGCGCAGGGTCTCGTATTCGCCGATGAGTGCGCGGCGTGCGGTGTCGGCTTCGAGGATGCGGTCGACGTGGGTTTCGTCCTTGCCGCGTGCTCGCTGGGAGGCGCGGAAGACGTCGGGGTTTTCGCGGAGGAGGTTAATATCAATCACTGTTTTATCCTACCTAATCTTGCGGTGGGTTGTGGGCGGGGTTTGCGCTGGTGGGGCGCGGGTAGGTGCGGGGTGTCTAGCGGCGCTGCAGCTGTGCGGGGCGACCGTTCGGGAAGAGCGACTCAACCCATTCGTGTGCGGCGTCGAAGGAGCCATCGGAGTGGATGGCGTCGACTTCGGTGTTTTCGTGGTCGGCGCGCGGGTAGGAGCCGAGGAATTTCAGCGTCGGGGAGACGCGGTGCAGGCCGCGCAGTGCATCGCGCATGCGTGCCTCGTAGATGTGGCCGTCGGCGTCGATGCTGAACGAGTAGGAGCCCATGCCTTCGCCGGTGGGGCGCGATTCGATGCGGGAGAGGTTCACGCCGCGCACGGAGAACTGTTCGAGCAGTTCGAGCAGGGCGCCGGCGCGGTTGGCGGGCAACGGCACGGTCAGGGTGGTCTTATCGGAGCCGGTCGATTCGGGGATGTCGGCGGTGCGGGAGAGCAGCACGAAGCGGGTCACGGCGTTCTTGTTGTCGCCGATGTTGTCCTGCAGTACGTGCAGTTCCGGGTGGTAGTTCAGCAGCGCCGGGGAGCAGATTGCCGCATCGTAGGTGCAGCCCTCTTCGAGCAGGCCGACAGCCGCCGCCGCGGTGGAGGAGCCGGGCAGGTAGGCGGCGGCGGGTACGTTCTCCTGCGCCCAGCCGCGCACCTGCGCCCAGGCGTGCGAGTGGGTGGAGATGGTCTTAACATCGTCAATACTGATGGGCTTCGCGGCGACCAGCACGAAGCGGATCGGTACGAGCACTTCACGGATAATGCGTACACCCTCGCTGGCTGCGATAGCGTCCAGGGTGGCGCTCACGCCGCCCTCCACGGAGTTTTCGATGGGCACCATGGCGGCGTCCACCTCGCCCGCGTTCAGGCGTGCGAGCGCGTCGGGCACGCTGGTGGCGGGGATCCGTTCGGCGTCGGATGCGCCGGGGACGCTCAGCAGGGCGGATTCGGTGAAGGTGCCGGAGGGGCCAAGGTAGGTGTATCGCATGCCACTATAGTAGCGTCTGCCGTGGAGGGGGGCGCCGAATTGGGCCATAGGTTACGGTCTTTGGCGGTAGTTAAAAGCCCCCACCAAAGTCGCTAACCTATGGTCGAAAAATTTAAGTCATGACTGAAGAACGTAAGCTACCGCCAAAACCGCTACCTCATGAACTGGCACACCCGCGCGGTGTCCCAGTACTGGGCGGGCACGCCTCCACCCATGAGCTCACGAGCAATAGCGGCAGCCTGCACGGAACCCGCCTCCGGCAGGGGCGCGTGCGAGCCGGCAATAATGACGTTGCCGCGGCGGCGACCCTTCAACATTGCCGAATCCGCCACGATGCACACGTACTCAAACACCTCAAGCAGGGCGGCAGCCTCAGCGCGGGCACCGGTCAGCGCCGGCCCGTCGCCGCAGTTCAGGATGTACAGGCCGCCGGGTGCCAGGGACTCGGCGACGGTGCGGGTGAACTCGACGGTGGTGAGCGCCTCGGGGGTGGTGTCCCCGGCGAATACGTCACGAATCAGGACGTCACGGGAAGCCGGGGCAAACGTGGAGGTGACGGCACCCGCCTCGCCCACGCGAATCTTCACGCGCGGTGCCTTGGGGATGTCGAACCAGGCGCGCACATACTCGGCGAGCTTGGCATCCAGCTCAACGACCGTGTTGCGGCTGGTCGGGTACAGGTCAGCGAAATAGCGCGCCATCGAGCACGCGCCGCCGCCCAGGTGGGTGATGCGCAGCTTCGCGGCGTCCAGGTGCTCCTCCACATGCGAGGAAACGACCGCGGCAATCCAGCGCATGTACTCAAATCCAGCTGGCGAGGCTCACCCACAATCACGTGGGAAGACTGCACACCATTAATGAGCAGCAGCCAGCCGTCAGCATGGTAGCCGTCGGGGACCAGCTCCGCCTCACCCGTAGAAATCGGGTACACGCCAGCGGCGGCACCCTGCACGGGGGTGCTCTCGGTATCGTCGATACGGTTCTTCTGCTGCTTCTGGGCTTTCTGCGCCTTTTGGGACTTCTTGGGTGCCCTGCTCTTTTTCGCCATACCCACTAGACTAGCCGACAGCCCTCACGCCCCTAGCGTACGCACCCGCAAGGAACCGCCTCCACAGCGGCTGGCTGAGTAGACTAGAACCCATGGGATTTGTATGTCAGGGCCGCTATGCGCTCGCACCAATTGAACCGACCGACGCCGAAAAATACGTCAACCTGCAGCTGGACTGCATGGAGCAAACCTACGACCCGATCTACTTCGACGCGCTCGGGGAAAGCTTCACCGCCCGCCACCGCGCCGAACGCAACGAATACCTCGAAGACTTCCACCGCCACCTCTCCTCCCCCACCGTGCGCGGCTTCTTCGCCTATGAGGTGCCCGGCTGGACCCCCGAAAGCGGGCTCTCCTGCTCCATCGGCGCACGCATCAACTGGGATAAGCCGGTCGGCCTGGCGCTCTCCCTGTGCGAGCCCTCCTCCTGGGAACTCGAACGCGCCGAGTCCCTCCCCGAACTGCCCGCAGGCACCCGCAAACTCGTGCACCTGTACACCCTCAACCACACACACGGCACCAGGCTCGGTCAGGCACTCTACGAGTCCGTCATCTACCCGGACGAAAACTCCTACCTGTGGGTCATGGCAGAAAACGAACGAGCGCTCTCCTTCTACGAGCGGCTCGGCTACCGCAACGAAGGCGTGTACTTCCAAGCACGCGGCTCCTGGGAACCCGGACGCAGCGTCCGATACACGCGCATCCTCAACCCCTAAACGGCACACCACAACAGGGAAACAGCCCGCCCACATGACGCAGCGCACCGCACACCCTGTTAGGCACCACCCCCACAACGCCTTAAGATAGAAGATGACATATAAGCTCGACGCACCCGCGCACAGGAGCATATACACCCCTGCGCAACCGCGGGACCCAGCGCCGAACATCGCATAGAAGGACAGTAAAACAATGACCACCGGTCTTTACCTCTCCGCTATGTCCCAGAACTCGGGCAAGTCCCTCGTCGCCCTGGGCCTAGCAGACTCCCTCATCAAGCGCGCAGACCGCGTCGGCTTCTTCCGCCCCGTCTTCGACGGCGCAACCATCGCAGACGACCCCATGGCACGCCTCATCCGTGAACACTTCGGCCTGACCGAAGAGCAGGTCGGCGGCGCAGTCTCCATGACCGACGCACTCGCACTCATCGCAGAAGGCGACACCGAAGAGATCTCCGCACGCGCAGTCTCCGCATACGAGAAGGTCGCAGCACACAGCGACGTCGTAATCGTCGACGGCGTCTACCTGCCCGCCAACGCGCTCTCAGTCGAATTCGACCTGAACGTCCAGATCGCACGTGACCTCGGCCTGCCCGTCGTCGCAATCGTCGGCGCACAGGAAGAAACCGTCGAAGAAGCAGTCACCGCAGTCGACGTGGCACGCACCGAACTGCTCGCCTCCAAGGTAGACCTGCTCGCAATCATCGTCGGCCGTGCAGAACCCGAACTGCGCGACGAAATCGAAAAGTCCGTCAAGCGCGGCGACGCAAACCTGCCCGTCTACGTACTGCCCGAAATCCCCGAACTGAACGCACCCACCGTCGGTGAAGTTGCCGAAGCCCTCAAGCTCGACACCGAAGGCATCAAGGCAGAAGACCTCAGCCGCGACATCCACGGCATCAAGGTCGCAGCAATGAACGTCTCCAACTTCCTCAACCAGTTCGTCGACGGCGACTTCGTCATCGTCCCCGGCGACCGTGCAGACATCGTCGCAGCAACCCTCGCATCCGCACTGGCACCGACCTTCCCCGCACCCTCCGGCGTGCTGCTCACCGGCGGCCTGGACGCACTGCCCGGCAAGAACACCGCAGTCGGCTCCCTCATCGACAACGCACCGTTCCCCGTGCTGTCCACCACCAAGGACACCTTCAAGTCTGCACGCGCAGTCTCCCGCGTCCGCGGCACCCTCGAAAGCTGCCACCAGCGCAAGCTCGCAGCGGCAATGGGCGGTTGGGACGAGCACGTCAACAAGGACGAACTGCTCGCACGCCTCGAAATTGAGCGCCCCGCATCCATGACCCCGCTGCGCTTCCTGCACAACCTCATCGAGACCGCACGCGCAAACCGCCGCTCCGTGGTCCTGCCCGAGGGTTACGACGTGCGAATCCTGCGTGCATCCGAAATCATTGCACGCCGCGACTTCTGCGACCTGATCCTGCTCGGTAACCCCGCCAAGATCGCAGAGATCTGCCAGGCCGAGGGTATTGAACTGCCCAGCACCGTTCGTATCATCGACATCGAAAACAACGAGTACACCGAGGACTTCGCAGCAACCTACGCTGAGCTGCGTGCACACAAGGGCGTCACCATTGAGGCTGCTCGCGAGCGCATGACCGACCCCTCGTACTTCGGCACCATGCTGGTGTACAAGGGCATCGCCGACGGCATGGTTTCCGGTGCTGTGAACACCACCGCGAACACCATCCGCCCCTCGCTCGAGTTCATCAAGACCCGCCCCGGCACCAAGATTGTGTCCTCCGTCTTCCTGATGCTGATGGAAGACCGCGTTCTGGTCTACGGCGACTGCGCAGTGAACCCGAACCCCAACGCAGAGCAGCTGGCCGACATCGCGAAGGCATCCGCGGAGACTGCACGCCAGTTCGGCGTCACCCCCAAGGTTGCTATGCTGTCCTACTCGACCGGCACCTCCGGCGCTGGCGCAGACGTGGACGTTGTGCGCGAGGCAACCGAGCTCGTGCGCGCTTCGAACCCCGACTTCGCGGTCGAGGGCCCGATCCAGTACGACGCTGCTTCGAACATGTCCATTGCGTCGACCAAGCTGCCCGGTAGCGAGGTCGCTGGTCAGGCTACCGTGTTCATCTTCCCCGACCTGAACACCGGTAACAACACCTACAAGGCTGTTCAGCAGTCTTCGGGTGCTGCCGCTGTGGGCCCGGTTCTGCAGGGTCTGCGTAAGCCCGTGAACGACCTGTCGCGCGGTACCACCGTTGAGGACATCATCAACACCGTTGCGATTACCGCAATTCAGGCGCAGAGCCTGTAAGGTGCACAGGGCGCTGTAGTGTGAAGGCTGCGGCGTTCCGTTGATATAGAAATCTCCCGCACTGGGCGGGGCATGCCTTGGAGGTGTGCTCCACCCAGTGCGGGAGATTTTTTGTAATTACAGGGTTTCTTGTAGTGCCATTCCCCGGTTAGTCCTTGCGGGTGCGGCGGTCGGGATTTGCTCGGTCGAGGCGCACATAGTTGATCACGCCAAGAACAGCCATACCCACCGCGACCAGCACCGGATCGAGGGCGGGCGGGAAGAGCCAGGTGAGCCCCGCCTCCACGGTGTAGGCGATGAGGCGGCAGATAAGGTAGGTGCACACCGCCACGAAAAGCGCGTAGGCGACGATGATGCCGACCGGGCGGGGCTCGTAGCCTTCTCGCCGGGCGCGTAGAGCGGCACCCAGGGCGTTACCCAGGTACAGGGCGAGAGCGCCGACGACGAGCGCGACGGTGAGGGCACCGTCAAGGAGCGTGCGCGGGGTCAACGGTGCGGTGCCTGCCTCATAGAAGAGGTTGAGGATGCGCACCGCGGCGTAGGCGTAGCAGAAGATGACTGCCGCGCGGATGGTGAGGGGTAGGTTAGTCCAGAAGGTTTTCATGCGGCCCCTTTCGAGGTGGAGGGCGGGCTTCTGTCTGGGTGTTACCCCAAGGATACCTAAGAACGCCGGTGTGTGATGCGAATCAATAGCGTTTTGACTGGTGCGTTCTGCGTGCGGGGCGGGTGTTTGGTGCGCCGAGTTTAATCGCCGAGAAGCCACATGTGTTTCGAAAAGCAACATATTACGTGGCTTCTCGAAACACATGTGGCTTTTCGAGGAAGATGCAGGGCAGAATTTTTGTAATTACAGGATTCCACCACCCCTACCCCGTGAGCCGATGACCACCCAAGCAGCAGCAAACCGCCCGGGCTGCTAGGCTGCTGCTATGGACAACAACTCAACGCCCTCACTGCCGGACCTCGTTCTCCCGTCCGTGGTGACGACCCTCAGCCTCCCGAGCAAACACGCCGCAACTGACATGCGGCTCCCCCAGGCGTGGCTGCTACGCTCCGTTCCCGATGAAGAGAACCGAAGCGCCGCCAGCGGAAAAGTCTACGATGACGCCCTGGAGTTCCGCTACGTTTACGACTCAAACGTTCCTAATGGACAAAGTATCCGAGAGGGCGACTTCGTGCTGATTCGGGATAATTCTATTCTTCTCGGGTCGGCTGTTATTCGAAAAATTGAGGTGCGCAATGCAGACAAGGTAATGACTATCTGCCCTCGTTGCGGCAACAGTAACATGTTTCTGAGAGCTGACGGTCTATGGCGCTGCGATGGAAGATGTACCAAAACTGACAAGCTGAAGCCTGAGCAGCGTCTGCATAAGAATCCGCCGCAGAAGACGGAAAAAGTTCAGCGGTTCATCGCCTACTACGGCGATACATGGACTGAGCTCATCGGCGTATTGGACAAAGATTCTTTTAAAAGGCTTTGTGAACCGGGCAAATACAACCGTCAGAACAGCATTGTTGCCCTCGATACCGCGAAAGTCCTCACCTGGCTTGAAAGCCTGAACACTTCGGGTATTCACCAGCTCAACCTGAGTGAAGCTCACGGGCTGCCTGTTAATCCTCGTGGCGGTTTTACGATGCGCACCGTCAAGGCTCGCAATGGTCAGGGGCAGTTCCGTCAGGAGCTGTTGAACCGTTTCGGAAGCATGTGTGCGTTTACGGGTGCTTGCCATACGGCGGCGCTAGATGCGGCGCACCTGTACAGCTATGCACGCGAGGGTGAGCATCGCGTGGATGAGGGTCTGCTTCTACGCAAGGATCTGCATAGGCTTTTCGACAGCGAGCTGGTGGGTGTGAGTTCTTCGCGGACTCTTCTTCTGCACCCCGGTTTGGGAAATACGCAGTATCAGTCGTTGGCGGGTGCCCGCCTGAAGGTTGAGTTGCCTAACCGAGCTCTGGAGCTTCTGGATGAGCACCGCTCGGGTCTGAGCTGGCTTGATGAGGCGCTGGTTTAGCCCTGCTCTGGCTTAGGCTGCCGGGCGTGCAAAAGGAGGTGCGGTAGCTTTCGGGCTACTGCACCTCCTTCATACAGTTTATTTAGCTGTACAACTCATTGTCGTACATAAATTGCAGGATCGGTCGTGATATCTTTTCTGCTAGAAAAACAGGAACTGCATTACCAATCTGCTTATACTGTTCATTTAGCTGGTTATTTATTGCTGTATTCTTATTACCCTTAGAAATAATACCAATCAGGAAATGTTTGAACCCGAGCACATTCTCGAACAGACATACGACGGTTTATGTCACCTTGGAATTTCCACTCATCTTTACCCAGTTTTTTCATTGGTTCACCACCGGGATACTGGGGGGCCTGACGACCAGAAGCCTGAATCGTAAATGATTGCTCTTCCCAATTCTTCTTTCGATTTCGAGACATATACATAGAGCTGTAGCTACTATCAAAGACATCTTCAGCATCTACGGGCAAGTCACCGATAGCTTCGCGTAGAGTCACATAAGGGAAATTCTTACCTGGACCATGCGTAGGCTCAGGGAGTTCGTATTTATAGCCATATTTTTCCACAATATCATTTCGAGTACCGATGATAAATACTCGCTCTCTAATTTGGGGAACACCGTAGTCTCGAGCGTTCACAAGATGAGCTACAACCTGATATCCTGCTGCCGAAAAATCCTCAGTAATCTGTTTAAGGACCTGTCCATTTGCCATGGTCATCAATCCCTTAACATTCTCAGCAATAAAGAATGCAGGCTTTGAATGGATCAAGGCTCGGATATAGTGGATGTATAAGAAATTTCGCGGGTCATCCAGGAGCCTCGGGCCCGCAACGCTGAACCCAGGGCAAGGGAAGCCGCCGAGCATCAAGTCACTTTCAGGAAAATGAACTACTTTACGAATGTCACGAGAGTCCTTAACTACAGATTTCCCAAAGTTCTCGACATAACTTTCATTAGCGGCGATAAATAGGTCATTTGAATAAATAAAATCAATATTATCTGCAGCTTCTTCGAACTTTTTCTTATCCTTAAGTAGTTCGTACGCTTGATCGGAACCATACTTGCAAGCAACGGCTGCCAATTTAACGCCAAGGTCCAAACCCCCAGCGCCGCTGAACAATGAAGCAACTTTCACTGTATTTGCGCGTCCTGAAATTCTGGCAAGCATATCCTCCTCAAGCTTACGCGTTACAGGTGTGGAGTGCTTCTCGACTTCCGCTTCTTCCTCTTTGATCTTCATCTCAAGGACCTCTTGCACTTCATGAGGTGCATACGTCAAAGATGAACGAAACTGAGGCGACATGCTTCTTGGCATAATCTCGAACTCCCTAAATCTCTAGCCTCAGGCCAAACATTTGTATGGCCTGAGGCTAGTATAGCGCACTTATTAGGAAAAGGCCAGTCTCAGCTTATTGCTTTCCTTCAATAGTGATTCCTACTGGCTTTCCAATAATGCGCACATCAAACTTCATGCTTACTTCAACCTTTGAAGATGCATTATGGATTCTAAAACTCAATATCCAATCATTATCAAAAACCATAATAAGGGTATTCACTATCCCCGATTTATCTTTTTTGAGATTGAAATCAATTAATTTAGTTGGCATTTTAACACTGTCAGGCATTTCACCATCTAGCACATACCGCTCCATAATATATTTATTCTTCATTGAAATAAATTTATAGAAATCCTGGGCGCCAACAATATACTTTAGTAACTTAGATACAATTTCCTCACCATGCCTATTATATGCACGCATAATCTCACTTCGAAAAGCCTTTAGTAAGGGAATATAGATAGAATTTTCTTTATCAATTGAAGATTCATCCCATTTAATACCCTTGTTCTTTTTCAATAAATCAAAAATAGGACCAGTTTCCTTTTTGTACTCAGCAGAAACCGGGACTCCATACCATTTATCTCCAAAATCGATCCTTGGTGAAAGCCGTGGATGTCGCGCAGCGTCATTGTTTATTTTTAGCGATACCCCCACGACTTTCTCTCCAGATTTCCCAGAAGATTCAATAATAAGATCCCGCACATCTGCAGAATCTCGAGCTTTATCGTCACTTTGAAGATACAAATGATTTCGCACCATATTCAAGAATGTGCGCCTCACGACTCAAAATCAAATCTACACCGAATTGTGCCCTGTTTTTATAATCTTCTTGAATAGAGGGATCATGCTCATCGTAGAACTTTTTTGCTGTATGAGTTGCATTATTCTCTACGAGTTCAGCGTGACCACCAGCCGCAATTATTTTATTCATCATGACCTGCATGAAGGCATTTTCAAATGCCTTTCCATGAGAAGCAGATTTGCCAGACATACCTAGCTCCTTTGCATTGAGTACGAACATACAAAATCTTCTCACATGCTCTTCTTGTAAATCAAACATCTTTTTCGCATCTTCATAAGACGCGAGGCCTCTCTAGTGCCCAAAACTTCTCAGCGCCGGTACGGATACCACCTCCACCCTGCCTCTCTTTGAGGGCGAAGGCGTCCCCCTGCGCACTCACGCCCTCTACTCCCGCGAGGAACTGTTCGCCGGACTGGGCGGCCAGGAGGAGAACTTCAAGGTACCCGGCGGCGTGGTCAACGGTGTTGTACCCTTCGACCCGACGAACACCACCGCGTTGCTGGTGACGTTAGAGAAATCTGAGAAGCACTTCTCCCCGGCCACCATGTATAAGGACTACGCCATCAGCACTGACGAGTTCGCGTGGGATTCGCAGAGCGCGACAACCCCCGAAAGTCAGCTTGGTCAGCTCTTCCAACACCACGAGGAGCGAGGCCGACGCATCGTGCTCTTCGCCCGCCAGCACAGGGAGAATAGGCTCGTCCCCGAACCCTACATGTGCCTGGGCACCGTGAAATACATTTCTCACGAGGGCTCCAAGCCGATGCATATTCGCTGGTCGTTGGACCGACCGATGCCGGCGTCCATGTTCCAGATCGCGAAGATTGCCTCGTAGGTCATAAATAACCGCAGCAGGCGGCCCCGGATACATGTGTGCGTCCGGGGCCGCCTGCTTTTTAGACCGAGGTTTTCGATAGGTTAGTGCCTTCGCCGTGGGTCTTTAACCCGCAGTGAAGACACTAACCTATCGACGAAAAGGCAAGGCATAACCCATAACCAGCTCTCGCCTACCTGGCGCAGCCGGAGATTCGGTCATGGGTTACGGATTTGTGCCATAGGCTAGTGTCTTTGGTCGTAGTTAAAAACCATGGTCAAAGACGCTAAACCATGACACAAATTCTGCTGAGGCGGCACCTCCACAAGTGCAGATTATTTGATGCATAAAGCATTGAGGTGTTCGTATGGTGATGTTTAGTCGCTGTTGTACCCAAAAGAATGCAAACGACGGCAAACATGCGGTAGGGTGGATATTGTAGTGTTCTATAGCGCATTGATGCGATTGCTGGATGCACTATAGGGTTGTTTTTCTTCCGGTGGTCAATGTGACCTGTGAATAACGGCCCGACATGCACATATATCACACTGTCACCGACGATAGGAGCGTATCTTCTATGGATTCGACCATTTTCAATCGCCGTACCCTGTTGGGCAGCGGCGCACTTGTGGGCCTTGGTGCCCTGCTTGCGGCGTGTGGCCAGCAGGCAAATAGCGAGGCGGCAGCCACCGCATCCGTCGTGCCGAGTGAAACTGCCTCGGCATCTGCGGCGGCATCTGAGTCGCCTTCGGCAAGCGCAACCCCGTCTACTGTTCGAGGCTACTCGGGCGGCTCGAAGGCACCGGATGGTGAGTACCGCCCTGCGGACGGCAAGGGCCCTGCTCAGAACGTGCCGAAGCCTAACGCCCCTGAAGAGGGCTATCGTGAGAAGTCTATTGAAGGTATCCGTAAGACGATGGATGCTTGGGTGAAATGGACTAATTACGGAATTCAAGTAGGCGATTTTACGGAATCCCGAAAATACATTTCCAGTAATTTTGAAAGTGAACTTAAGGGATATAAGAGCTTTGAGGACTTGTATAAGCGCGGCGGGTGGATTATTGATGGCATTGACAACTATGTTGCTGATGGAAATCCGTGGTCTGAGGATGGGGAAACCTATTTTTGGAAGGCATATCGCGAGTGGAATTATATAACTCTTGTGGAGCCTACCGGAGAATGGCACCGAAACCGAAATATCCAGAAGGATAATGACACCTGGAAATTTGAGTTTAAGTATTCTGATTCTTCATGGAAAATTATCGGTTACGAACAGGTAGAAGACTAAAATAATGAAAAAAATAATAAAATGCAGTGGGATTTTTTCTCTATCTTGCATTCTAGGATTTTGCGGTACCACTAACGTTGATGCATACGTTATTACTGCGCCTTGTTCTGACACATCAGCTAAAGTTTGCCAAATCGAAGTTGAAACAACTACTTCGCGAGGCAGTCAAGATGGTTACGATGAGAAAAATACAGGTGCAGATAATGCCAACCAGGAAATTCAGCAACAATATACTTATTCCACGGTAAATCAGGGAAACGGCGTAAAAGTTACCTACGCCAACGAAAATCCCAATATTATGTCATGCACAACCAAAGACGGAAGAATAGGAACATTCAAGTTCACAAACATGTCGCTTGAATCTGGCATTCCTGTAGATCACGGAAGTCCCCGAAGCCCTTCCTCTGCTAGTTGCATCCCGAACAATACCCGCACCCTGACCAGCGCCGACAGCCCCGGCCCCGCAGTCCCGACCTACGAAGAAGTCATGGAGGAAATCCGCCACGCAGCAGAATCCCTAGAGCCGGGTAAACCGATCCTGCACCAGTCCTACAACAACCCCGCAGGCACCGGCCGAGCCGAAGGCGACCCGAACATCTACAAGGGCGACCAGATTAACTTCTACGTCGATGACGGAGGCCCCTACCGCCTCGAAGCAGACATGCTCGCCGGACACGTCGAAATTGAGCTCATGCCCTCCTCCTATTTCATCGAGTACGGCAATGGTGATACTGCCACCAACTACACCGCAGGCAAACCGGTCACCACTTACCCTCGTGAGCGTCCGCGGCAGACGGATACCAGCTACGCCTACCAGCGTTCGGGTAACTTCCACGCCTAGCTTTCTACACCAACGCAATAACCTGCCATACGGCAGGCCTTTTTTGTTTAACAGAAAAATGACTCTTCTACAGATCAGGGGCAACAAGGCGGCAGTCTCTGAAATCGGCCCGCGCGGTCCCGAGCGCAGAGCACCGCGGCGTCAGCCGCTTGGTGCGGGGCAGCCCCCACGATGGGCAAGAAGGACAACCCGAACCCGCGCCTACGCAAGGCCGATATCCGTACCGGCCAGCGCTGGCATCTGAACGACAATGGCGACGGGGACACGGAATATTCGCTACACCGTGACTGGCCCGATATGTAAACCAGTTCTGACCCAATATATAGATAACCGCAGCAGACGGCCCCGAATGTTTGAACATTCAGGGCCGTCTGCTTTTATGTGTCTAAAATTTCGACCATAGGTTAGTGTCTTTGGTCGTAGTTAAAAACCATGGCAGAAGACGCTAAAGCATGGCACAAATTCTGCAAAGGCGGCGCCTCCACACGGGTGAAAATTCGGTCATGCCCTAGTAATTTCAGTCATGACTTAGTGCCTTTGGTAATGGTTAAAACCCCAGCCTGAAGTCACTAACCCGCCACCAAAAAAGCTAAACCATAACCGGCTCCTGACTACCTCCTACCTGGCGCATCCGGGGCCGCCTGCTTTTTAGACCGAGGTTTTCGATAGGTTAGTGTCTTCGCCGTGGGTCTTTAACCCGCAGTGAAGACACTAACCTATCGAAAGGGCCGTAACCTATCGAAGAATCCCCCTATCGACAAGCCCCTGCACCCTCACCGCGTAATAACCCGTAAACCCCCTTGCAAGATACCCCCCTAGGGTATATACTGGAGTCATGGAAACCACTAGCAACCAGTGCTGCCACAGCACATCCAACCAGGTCAGCACCGCATCCGGCGCCCCCACTGAGGAGCCCACCGAGGCGCACACCGGCGCATGCTGCGGCGGCGAGGCACCCGAAACCCAGCACGGCTACACCTCCAACAAAGAGGCGCACCTCAAGCGCCTGCGCCGCATCGAAGGGCAGGTTCGCGGCATCGCCCGCATGGTCGACGAAGATAAATACTGTATCGACATCCTCACCCAGGTTGCTGCGGTCTCCAAGGCGCTCCACGCCGTCTCCCTGAACCTGCTCGAAGAGCACATCGGCCACTGCGTGACCGGCGCCGCCATCGAATCCGAACGCACCGGCGACCCGACCATCGCAGAGGCCAAGGTCAAAGAGGCAACCGCCGCGATCTCCCGCCTCATGCGCAGCTAAACGCCCCGCATCTAAACACCGGGCGGACCCAAGTTTTCAACCCATTACCGAAAGGAAATCATCATGAGCACCACCACCGTTAAGGCAACCGGCCTGACCTGCAACCACTGCGCTATGAGCGTCAGCGAAGAGGTCAGCGAAGTTCCCGGCGTGACCGGCGTGAACGTGGACGTCGTCAAGGACGGCGTCTCCACCGTGACCATCGAGCACGAGGGCACCCTCAACACCCAGGCTGTCGCAGACGCTATCGTAGAGGCTGGCTTCACCCCCGCCGTCTAGCACGGCAGCCGGCTCGATTAGGAGTCATCATGGCTTACCCTCCGCAGTACATTGCGATGGTTGTTGGCGCGGTCCGCACCCTTGTCGGCACCGAAAACATGCACCTGCGCGACGCGATCACCCGCGTGGCCAGGCAGATGAATCTGGATGCAGCACTGGTCGATTCGTGGGTGAAGCAGAGCCCCGAATATACGGCGCGTGAGGATGCGCCCGGCGCCGCGCGACGTAGCGGCACGAGCGCGAATAAGCGTTCCGCCGAGCACGAGCAGGGCGTGAAGGCGCGTGAGAAGGCGAACGCTTCGCCGTTCCCGCGGGCTGCCGTGAAGCGTGCCTACGGTGTGTCTGATCGTGGCGCGAAGGTGACCGGTATTCGCCCGCATACGAGCAGGCCGGATGGGCTGCCCGGCGACCACTAAGCCGCCGCAGCCTTACTCCCACCGCCGCTTTCACAGCCGCCGCTTTCACAGCCGCAGCTTTCGCCCTCGCGCGCGTTCGATGCCGCTTCCCTGATACTGCACCATACACCGTCCGGGGCGGGGTCCTTCGGGGCCCCCTTCCCCGGCTTGGTGTGCGCCTTTTTCTACCCCTCCCGTTTTTGAGTTTTGAGGAAGTATTGTGTCTTCTACACAGCCTTCACTAACCACCCGTGAGCCCTCGTTACAGAGTGAGCGCTCTCTTTTTAATTCCGCCGGAACGACCGTAAAATCAACGGAGTCAACCCGAATCATCCACGTGGATATTCAGGGTATGACCTGCGCATCCTGCGTGGGTCGCGTGGAGCGTAAGCTCCGCAAAATCCCCGGCGTTGACCCGGCGGTGAACCTGCCGCTGGAGTCGGCGCGCGTCATCGTGCCCGAGAGTGTGAGCGACGAGCAGATTGTTGAGACCATCAACAATGCCGGCTACACGGCGCACCTCAAGAACGGGCCGCGCGCGGGCGCTGGAACGAACGCGAGCGCATCCGGCGGCGGCAACCAGCACAGCACCCCGAGCATGAAGGGCGGCTTCACTGACCGCATTATTTATGCGGCGATTTTGGGTGTGCCGATTTTCTTGATTTCGATGTTCCCGTCGTTCCAGTTCCCGAACTGGGGCTGGGTCGTGGCGATTCTGACCGCGCCGGTCGCGTTCTGGTGCGCCGCGCCGTTCCACCGCGCCGCGCTCATCAATGCCCGTCACGGCTCCTCCACGATGGATACGCTCGTGTCCCTCGGCGTGGTCGTGGCGTACTTCTATTCGCTGGCGCAGCTGCTCATGAACCCGGCACTGACGGCGCACGTACACCATGCGGGCGGCAGTTTCTGGTCGATGTTTACCGGCCACCACGCGCCGCTATACTTCGATTCGGCGTCCATGGTGACGCTGTTCCTGCTGATTGGCCGCGCAATTGAGCACCGCACCCGTCACCGCTCCTCGGAGGCGCTGCGCACCCTGCTGAGCATGGGTGCGAAGGAGGCGACTCTGCTGCGCACCGATAAGCAGGGCGTGACGAAGCAGGTGCAGGTTCCGGTGGAGGATCTCATGCCCGATGACCTGTTCTTGGTGCGCCCGGGCGAGAAGATTGCCACGGATGGTGTGGTGGTTGAGGGTTCGTCGGCGGTGGATGCGTCCCTGCTGACCGGCGAGTCCGTGCCGGTTGAGGTGCATCCGGGTGATGCGGTCACGGGTGCGACGGTGAATACGTCTGGTTCGTTGACGGTGCGTGCGACCCGCGTGGGCGCTGAGACGACCTTGGCGAAGATGGGTGAGCTGGTGGCGAGCGCGCAGGAGACGAAGGCTCCGATTGCTCGTCTGGCAGACCGTGTTTCTGCAGTGTTTGTGCCGGTGATTTTGGCGATTTCGGCGCTGACTCTGGTCGGTTGGTGGCTGGTGTCTGGTGATGGTGCTGCGGCGTTTAATGCGGCGGTGTCGGTGCTGGTGGTGGCGTGCCCGTGCGCCTTGGGTTTGGCGACTCCGACGGCGCTGCTGGCGGGTACGGGTCGCGGCTGGCAGTTGGGCATTTTGATTCGTAATGCGCAGGTGCTGGAGGCGACGAGCACGGTTGATCGTGTGGTTCTGGATAAGACCGGTACCGTGACGACTGGTGAGATGTCTGTGGCGTTCTACGGCACTTTTGACGACTATGAGTCGGCGGGTGACTTTGCCGGTATTTCGCCGGAATCCGCAGATTCCAAGAATGAGCGTTCCCTGTCTGTTCTGCGTGATGCCGCCGCCGTGGAGGCGCTGAGTGAGCACCCGATTGCCCGCGCGATTGCCGGTTTTGCCCGTGAGCAGGGTGTGCTGGCTGAGGGTGCTTCGGCGCCGAGTGTGAGCGGCTTTGAGGGTGTTCCCGGAGGCGTGCGCGGCGTGCTGAGCGGCGCGGGTGACGGTGCCAAGGAAAGCACCGAGAATGGCGCCTCCCGACTGGTTGTTGTGGGTACTCCCGAGTACCTGCAGGCGGCAGGTGCGCAGCTGAGTGAGGGCCAGTTGGCTCTGCTGGATCAGGCTCGCCGGGCGGGTCTGACGACCGTGGTGGTTGCCCGCGGTGAGGCACCTGATGAGGCCCCGAACACCACCTCCTCTCTGCAGCCGGTCGGCATGATTTCGGTTGCCGACACCCCCAAGCCGGAGGCTGCAGAGACCATGGCACAGCTGCGTGAGCTCGGCCTGGAGCCGATCCTGCTCACCGGTGACGCCCCGCAGGTTGCGCAGGCGGTCGCCTCGCAGGTCGGCATTTCGGCTGAGAACGTGTACGCCGGCGTGACCCCGGAGGGTAAGTCGCAGGTGGTGCGCCAGCTGCAGGAGGCCGGTCACCGCGTGGCGATGGTCGGCGACGGCGTGAATGACGCCCCGGCGCTGGCTCTTGCGGAGCTGGGCATTGCGATGGGTTCGGGCACGGACGTTGCCGCGGAGGCTGCCGATATTGTGCTGACCCGCTCGGATATTGCCTCGGTGGTGACGGCGCTGCGCCTCTCCCGCGCTACGCTGCGCACCATTAAGTCGAACCTATTCTGGGCGTTCGCCTACAATACGGTGGCTATTCCGGTCGCCGTGGCGGGCCTGCTGAACCCGATGATTGCGGGTGCGGCTATGGCGTTTAGTTCGGTGTTTGTGGTGCTGAATTCTATGCGTCTGACGGCGTTTAGGAAGTAGCGCCCTGCCGTTGTACAGAATGAATTGCCGCGTGCGATTTCAAACCGCGCGATTTCAAACGAAAAATTCAAAAGCATATCTCGCCGTGCTTTTCGCACGGTAAAAGATATAAAGAAATGCACCGCCCGTGTAAAGGCGGTGCATTTCTTTATATTTAGTTTTCACGGGCGGCGGCTTGAACACCTAGCTCAAACGCCCCACCCGAAAGCCCGAGCCCGAAAGCCCAAGCTCAACAGCCCGAGCCTAAAAACCCGGCAAGAAAACCTCGCCGCAAGCCCGGCAGAACCCTACGCCCAGGTCACCAGGTCCTCGATGGAGCGGCGGCTCTTCGGCGCGATTTCATGGGCACGGTAACCGAAGGTCACAGCCACGGATACGCCGTACTCTTCCGGGTCGAACAGGTCGGCAGAAGCGAGCAGCTCGTTCACTGCTTCGTAGTTCATACCCTCAACGGGGCAGGAGTCGATGCCGAGCATTGCGGCGCCGGTCATCATGTTGCCCAGGGCGATGTAGGTCTGCTTGGAGTCCCAGTCGAAGAGCGCGCGGTCGCTTTCCAGGACCTTCATGTCGTTCTTCTGGAAGTTGCCGTAGCGCTCGAGTGCGGCCTCCATCTGCTCTTCGGTGAGGTTGCGGCTTTCGAGAGTGCGGCGCATCCACGGGGTGTCGTAGCGCAGACCCTTCTTCGCCAGCAGTACGACCAGGTGGCTTGCATCGTCAAGGGCGCCAGCCATGCCCCATGCGATCGGCTTGAGCTTTTCGCGCAGTTCGGGGTCCTGGATGACCAGGAACTTCCACGGCTCGGTGCCGACGGAGCTGGGCGACAGACGCGCAAATTCGAGGATTGCGGCGAAGTCTTCGTCGCTGATGCGGCGGTCGGGGTCGTAGGCGCGGGTTGCGCGGCGGCGGGCGAAAATTTCGAGGGCTTCTTCGCGGGTTACGGTCACGGTTTCATCCTTTGCATGAGGGTTTCAATACCCTGTCATGCTACACCTGCGGAGGGTACGGGCGGTCTAATTGTGAGCCATTACGCCCAAAGCACGTATGTTCGAAGCAGTCAGGTTCGAAGCAACCAGGCTCGAGGGGTTTAGGCACCGGCTTTCATCCACACATCCGAGCGGGCGCGGCGACCGAAAATGACCGCGCGGATTCCCTGGAAGTACAGAATATAAGCCGCCCACAAGCCGCAATACCCGGCGAGCGCATCCATGGTGCCGTTGCCGACCGCCCAGTGCAGGCCTAGCATGACGGGCACGTACATCACCAGCATGATGAAACAGCCAATCGCCAGGTATTTCACGTCCTGCGCGCCCATGAGGATGCCGTCCAAGGTGAACACGTACGCGGCGATGGGCTGGCCGAGCGCAATGATGACGGTGGCGATGGTGAAGAGGAACGCCACCTGCGCGTCCTTGGTGAAAATCCAGGAGCCGCAGAAGCCGATGAGCGGGCAGATCAGGCCGGTGATGACGCCGTAGATGAGGCTCATGCGGAGCAGCCGGTTTTTCAGCTGGCGCACCTTTGCACGCTCGGATTCTACGTTGAGGTCGCGTTCGCCGAGTTCCTTGCCGAGTAGCGCCTGGGCGGCGATGGCGAGGGAGTCCAGGGCGTAGAGGAAAAGGTTAAATACGCCCATGCCGAGCTGGTAGGCGGCGGTGTGTTCGGTGCCGAATCGTGCCACGACGAACACGGTCAGCAGGGAGGCGATGCGCATGGACAGGGTGCGCAGCATGAGCCAGGAGCCGAGCGAGAGCACCGAACGCATGCCGGTCGTGTCGGGTGCCCAGGGGACGGCGTGTTCGCGGGTGCCGCGCATCATGACCACACCGAGCGCGGCAGCCATGCCCCACTGGGTGAGGGAGGTGCCGGTCGCCGAACCGGCAACGCCCCAGCCGACCGGGTAGATGAGCAGCCAGTTCAGCACAATGTTTACGAGCGTGCCGACTGTGGCGACTTTGAGCGGGGTGACGGTGTCTTGCAGCCCGCGGAGCGTGCCGACCTGCGCGAGGATAATCATCATCGGCGGAATACCCCACAGCGAGTGGTGCAGGTAGTCGAGGGCGTAGCTCATGGTTTCGTCGGTCGCGCCGAGGCCGCGCAGCAGCGGGTCTGCGAAGGCGTATCCGGCGATCATGAGGAGCATGCCGAGGCCGAAGGCGACCCACACGCCGTCCACGCCGATCTGCCAGGCGCGGCGCAGGTTCTTCTCGCCGAAGGCGCGCGCCACGGCAGGCGTGACGGAGTAGGCGAGGAAGTTCATGAGGCCCACGACCGTGGTGACAAGCGTGGCGGCGATGCTCATGCCCGCGAGTTCTGCCTTGCCGAGTTGGCCGATGAGGGCGGAGTCGGTGAGCACGAAGATGGGTTCGGCGATGAGCGCACCGAAGGCGGGTACGGCGAGTGCGAGGATGCGCCGGTTCAGCGAAGGCTCGGCGGTGTTGGCGCCGGCATTGGCGCTGGGGTTCACGGCGTTCTGACCGGACGCGTTGTTCGGGTGCTTCTGTGTGCTCATCCTTCTAGGCTACTCCCCGCCGCCGCGGCGGGTGCCTGCGCGCGGGGGCGGGGTGCACTCTGCGAGATAGGCGTGCGAGATGCGCTTTAGGTGCCTCGGCCGCGCAGTTCGTCGAGGGCGCGGCGTTCCTTCTTGGTGGGGCGGCCGCTGCCTCGTTCGCGTTTGGCGACCGGAGGCATGGAGAGGTAGGCGGGGCGCGGGCCGGAGAGGTCTTCGTAGCAGGTGACGGCGATGGGTGCCCCTACGCGTTTGACGAGGAGTTTTTCGACTTTGAAGACTCGTTCCCAGCCGGGGTAGCGGACCTTGACGATGTCGCCTTTTTTGAGTTTTTGGGAGGGTTTGGCGGGGGCGTCGTTGACGCGCACGTGGCCGCCTTTGCATTCATCGGCGGCGAGGGAGCGGGTTTTAAAGATGCGCACTGACCAGAGCCAGAGGTCGAGCCTGGCGCTGGTTAGTGTGGTGGTGTCTTCTGCGGTCATGTGTTCATTGTGGCGCGAGGCGGGCGGGGCACCAAATCAGGTGCGCCCACCTATCCTGCGCAATCTCACCGTAATCTCACCGGGCAAATCCGCAACCGGCACCAAACCCGCCAAGCGGCAGAAATTTTCTGCTGCACGCACCAGCCTATTGAGCACAAACCCGCATCCACTAGGGGTATTGTTAAGTCACCTTCTCAAGAAGTGTTCTCAAGGCCACCTAGTTCGCGTGGTCTACGGGGGGGGTTGTGGCCGCGACGCCACGGGCTCCCCGTAACAGATTGGATGTACACCATGTCAGCTTTGAAAAAGCTCCTGGCGGCTGCCCTCATCAGCACTGTGCTGTCCTCTTGCTCTTTCGGTCCCACGTTGGAGAAGGACGAAAGCGCCCGCGCGATTTTCGACGCAGAAAATGACCAGGTAATCCTACCCCTGGACGCTTACAACACCGACGGCAAGGACGAATACTTCACCAAGGCCCTTGAGCTCGCCCGTAAAAAGTGCTTTGCCGAACACGGGCAGCACTACAAGATGTTTGTCCGCACCGAGGGATCCGGCAGGAACTTCGGCAGGACCTACGGAATCTGGAACGTTGAGCACGCCCAAAAATACGGCCTCCACGAGCGCGAAGACTCGAATACGCTGGATCTGTCCTCCCCTGTACCCTCATCCGACCCTGGGAAGGATGTCAGCACCGAATGCTATCAACGCGCCAGCGAAGAGATGAAGCAAATTGGAGAGATACCATTCGGCTCCGCCACGTATAGGCGTGTGGAAACCGATGTTCGAAACGCCGCAGGCGATCGACAGCTCAAAAAATCCCTCGACGACGAATGGAAGCGATGCGTCAAGGACAAGGGCCTCACCCCCGATAGTGAGGTGACCGTCAAGGAAGAAAAGAACATTCCTCAGAGCACCACCCCCCTCAGAAGAGGAAATTCGAATCGCCGTCATCCAGGCGCAGTGCAATCAGGATGTAGGCCGTTCGCAGAAGCTCTACGACCTGGAGGCGCAGTACCAGAAGCCGCTCGTCGCCAAGAACCAGGCAGCCTTGGAGAATGAGCTCAAAGAATTCAAACGCCGGGACGAGCAGTTCAAACAGTACGTCCTCGACAACCAGTAACAGCGCATAACAGCCGGTATGCCGAAAGGGTGTGTGCCGTGTTCAGTGAACACGGCACACACCCCTCTTACGTTGCACCGGCTATGTTGCGTCGGCTACGTTGTACCGGCGGTCCAACCCGCGGGGCTTATGCCTCCACTGTTGCGGTGCGGCGCTCCTTGAGAGCCCAGCCAATGACACCGGCAAGCAGACCGAAGGCAATCCAGGAGCCGAGCACCAGCCACTGGTCGCTCGTTGCAGCCTCCGGGAAGTACGCAATCGAACGCAGCAGAGTCGAGGAGGCACCCGGCACCAACATCTGACCAATCTGCCCCCACGCACCGGGTAGGAACGCGCTCGGCATTGTGTTTACACCTTCTGAGCCTCCAACTCCTAGACTGGAACCATGCCCCGACTAACAGATGCCACCAAAGCCGCACGCCGAGCCCAAATCATCGAAGCCGCCATTAGCTGCTTCCTCGAAAGGGCTACACCAACACCTCCATGAGCGACATCATCAAAGCCTCCGGGCTGTCCTCCGGGTCCATCTACTCGCACTTCTCCGGCAAAGAAGACATCCTCAACACCGCCATCAACGAGCGCCTCAACAGCGTCAAGGAGCTCTACGAAACACTCCCCGAAGGCGCAGGCCCCCAGGATATTCTCGAAACCATCCACACGAACCAGCTGGTAAACGACAATTTCTCTGCCATGCTGCGCATCCGCCTTGAGTCGCTCCACGCACCCGAAATCGCCAGGGCAACCGCGGACATCATGCCCCTATTGCAGGGCATCATCGTAAAGACCCTCACCCCCCTGGGCGGCCGAACAGCTCAGCGTTCTGCACGAGATCAACCCCGATCCGGCGCAGCGCACCCCCGAACAGGCAGCGCTCATCACCGACTACGCTCGCGACACCGCGGACGCCCTCATGATGGTCTTCCAGGGGTACATGCTCCGCTCATTCTTCGGTAGCACCGAAGAGAAGGACCGCCTCTACCGCGTCGCTTTGGCGCTCCTTCCTGAGTAGTTGACCGCCCGATAGCCCCTGAAAATCACCCTTGAACAGTTGTTTTTCAGCATTTAGACCGTGCAGGGGCAACATAGGTCATTCACATCCTGCAGGCGTAGAATCGAGAAACCATGACTGAATCCTGCACCCCCGCAACCCCCGAGCCGCGCGCCACCAACCCCGCCGAGCTGAACAACCTGCGTGCCGCACACGCCGATGAGCTATCCTCACGCACCCGCGCCACAAGCATCCCGGCAGACTCCTGCTCCCTCTACGACGACGAGGCTCTCGGCGGCACCGCCGGACGCGCCACCGCATGGCTGGCGCTCGAGCACGTGGGCCAGTGGGGCCGCGACGTGCTGGACGGCTCCGCCCTCGGTGAGGAGCTTTCGGAGGCGTTGGGCGAGGCAGTCTCGCAGGCGGGTTTGAAGTTCCTGCTGATCCGCCAGACGGGCAGGGCGGGGCGTGTACTGCACGGCGCGCCGGATGCATCCGGCAACCCGACCCACCGGGTACTCTACGCGCTCTGCACTCCGGGCGAGGAGAAGCTCTACTCGTTCAGCGTGAGCACCCCCGAACAGCTCCTCGACCTACCCCTGAACAACCCCCAGGAGTTGATTCAGGCGACCGGCGCGGAGCTCATGGATTCCCCCGCCATTCTCGTGTGCACCCACTCCAAGCGTGACCGCTGCTGTGCCCTGCGCGGTCGCCCCATTGCGGCACACCTGGCGGATATCCTGCCGGGCAATGCGGTCTGGGAGTGCTCGCATACGGGCGGTCACCGCTTTGCTCCGGTCGGCATTATGCTGCCCACCGGCTACACCTATGACCGCCTCTCGGAGCCTTCGGCACTGGCGGCGTACCTGTCGCTGGCGGGGCGCAATATTCCGTCGCTGCACGGTCTGCGTGGCCGCAGCACGGATACCCCGGTGGAGCAGGCGGCGGAGGTTGCCGTACGCCTCGAACTGGAGAAAAAGGGTGAAGAAGTAACCTCTGGAGGTTTGGTTTCACGTGAAACATCGGTAGCGGAGGCACTGAGTACACTCCTCGAGGCGGGCATCGACCCCGCGGTAGATACCGCCGAACACCCCACCCTGGAGGCGGCACTCACCTCCCACACCGACGGACGCACCTGGGTCATCTTCTTCGAGCGGGTCGCCCTTGAGCCGCGCCCCAACTCGTGCGGCAAGGGTCCCGCGGATGCTTTCAGCCGCGAACTGCTCGCACTGCGCCAGCTATAACCCCTGCCCCAACTCTAGGCAGAGCCAGTTCTAACACCCGCGCATGATGTAGACAGCGTAAAGTCCCGGCGGGCACCTTCTCGGGTACCCGCCGGGACTTCGCTGTATTTAAGGTTTGTCGTATCCGGGGTTCACCGTAACCGGTATCTCGCCGTACCCGGCGAACAGGCTTATCCGGCGAACGGGTTCGGCGCGCCGATGTACTGCAGCTCGGTGTACTCCTCCAGTCCCTCGGGGGCCGCCCTCGCGACCCATACCGGACTGCTTCACGCCACCGAATGGGGCTGCCGCGTTCGAGATAACGCCGGAGTTATAACCAATCAGACCGAACTCCAGGCCCGCAGCCATGCGCGTAAAGCGCGGGTGGTTGCTCGTGTACACGTACGCCGCCAGGCCGTACTCGGTGTCGTTGGCGAGCTTCAGGGCGGTGCGTTCGCCCTCCTCACCGTAGCCGCCGAACGTGGCAATCGGGGCGACGGGTCCGAAGATTTCTTCACGCCACACGCGCATCGAATCGGTCACGCCGGTCAGCACGGTGGGGGTCACGAAGTTGCCCTTGTTCAGGTTCTTGGGCATGCCGCCGGTATCGCTCGGAACGTTCTCCTCAAGCTCGGGAATGTACCCGCCGCAGGCGAGGAGCGCGCCCTTGCCCAGGGCGTCTTCCACCATAAAAAGCATGGATTCAACCGCTGAAGGTTGAATTAGCGGTCCACAGTCGGTTCCGTCGACGGTTCCGTCACCCACGACGGTCGCCTCCATGCGCTCCACGAAGGCGCGGGTAAACTCTTCGGCAACGTCCTCGTGCACGATGAATCGGTTGGCGGCGGTGCACGCCTCGCCCATGTTCCTCATCTTCGCCGCGTAGGCGCCCTCCACGGCGGCGGGAATGTCCGCGTCCTCAAAGACGATGAACGGTGCGTTGCCGCCCAACTCCATGGAGGTGCGCAGAACGTTCTGCGAGGCCTGCTCAAGCAGGGTGCGGCCCACGGCGGTGGAGCCGGTGAACGAGACCTTCCGCAGGCGCTCATCAGCCATCAGCGCGGAGACAACCTCACCGGTACGGGAGGTGGTCACCACGTTCAGCACGCCGTCCGGCAGGCCCGCCTCACGCATCAGGGAGGCGAAGTACAGGGAGCTGAGCGGGGTCAGGGAGGCGGGCTTGAGCACCGCGGTGCAGCCCGCCGCGAGCGCCGGGGCGACCTTGCGTGCCGCCATGGCGAGCGGGAAGTTCCAGGGGGTAATCAGCAGGCAGGGGGCGACGGGGCGGCGTACGGTGGTGATCTGCAGCCCGGATTCGGGGGCGACGGCGGTGCGGCTGAAGTTGCGGGCGGCTTCTTCGGCGTACCAGCGCAGGTAGTTTGCCGCATAGGCGACTTCGCCGCGGGACTGGTCGAGGGGCTTGCCCATTTCGAGGGTCATGAGCCGGGCGATGACTTCGGTGCGCTGCGTCATGAGCGTGTAGGCGCGGTTGAGGATGTCGGCGCGTTCGCGGACGCTGGTTGCCGCCCATGAGGTGCGGGCGTCGCAGGCGGCGTCGAGTGCTTCGATGCCCTGTTCGACGCTGGCGTCGGCGACGTGCGCGAGGATTTGGCCGCAGGAGGGGTTGTGCACGGGGAAGGAACCATTGTCGCCGGTGACCCAGCTGCCGCCGATGAGCAGGTCGGTGGGCACGTAGAAGAAGGGGTAGGAGGGCCTCTCGTAGGGGTCGATGGGTTCACGCTGCGGCATGTTGATGCTTTGCATGTGCGGTTCGGTGCGGCCTCGCAACTGGGCGGATTTCGCGGCGGGCTTTGCGGAAGTAGCGCTCTCGGCAGCGGAGCTTTCAGGTGAGGTGGTCATGGCGTGCCTTTCGGGTTGGGCGGCCGGTGCGGTCGACTCTGACGCTTTTAATTCTAGTCCCGCGCGCTCCCCTACCCCTCGAACCTGCACGCGCGCCTACACGCCCTTGCGCGCCTCGAACCGACCCGGCGGCTCTCTCCCCTCCCCGCCCCCACACGACCGCGGGCACGCCGAAGGGGGCCGCATCCGCTGTGGATACGACCCCCTTCGGGTAGATTCTCGCTCAGCGCGCGCGAGTCCTAGCTGGGGATTATGGAAGGCGTTGCCCGGAAGGGATGCTCGGTGTTGCATCCGCTCTGCCCGATACCCGCACCTTCACCGCTTAGCGGGCGGTGAGGCGGGCACCCAGGTGGACTAGGCCCACCGGTTCTCTCAGATCCAGGACTGGCGTGCCTCGATTCGAGTCAGCTCCAGAGGACCGCCATCGTTGGTGCCGTGGAAACGGCCGAAGTGTACGTACGGGCCGCGGTAGGCGCTGTGGTTAATCGGGCTGGAGTACTGGCCGTTGACCGTGTAGTAGAAGCTGTTCTTGTTCAGCACGATCTTGCAGTTCAGTGCCTGGCCGGTGGTGACCTTCTGGCGCAGCTTCATGGTGTGCAGCACACGCGGGCTTGCCTGGTTCGGTTCGAAGCAGAGGATCTGCGCTACGGAGCCGCCGCGGTAGTTCGGGCGGATAGCGAGCACGTAGGTGCCGTCTTCCTGCTTTGCAGCGAACTTCTTGCCGATGCCGAAGGCGCCGTCGTGTTCACGACCGAACGCAATGTAGCCGTAGTGACCGTCCTGCTTCGGCAGTGCACCAGTCCACTTCATGGAGAAGTCGAGGGTGTACTTTTCGCGGGTGGTGTAGTTCGCCAGCGGGCCGAGCAGTACGGATTCGTCGTAGCGCTGGTTGTGCACGATGGCGGTGCCGGTCAGGTCGGGCATGTCCGCTGCGACGGAGGGGTCGGCAGGCAGCATGCCGTGGGGGCGCTTGCCGGTCTTGATCTTGACGCTGGAGTCGAAGGGGTCACCGATTACCCAGTAGGGGTCGGGGCACATGAAGCCCTTCACGCCCAGTGCCTTGTACTTTTCGTAGGCGGAGCGGCGGTGGATTTCCCAGACAATGACTGCCTTGCCGAGGCCGGTGAGAGCGCGTACGTTCTCTTCGCTCATGGAGCCCTGGGAAGCGCCGGTCGGCTTCTCGTAGTAGGGTACGCCGATGGCGTCCACGTTTTCGTGGCGTGCCATTGCGGAGATCTTGTCGATGGGGTCGCCGCCGTCGAAGTAGCACCAGGTGGCGCAGCCTGCGGAGTTGGCAAGCTTCAGGTAGCGGGAGGTGGGTTTGAAGCCGCCGCTGCCGTCGCGGTACATCTTGATGACGGTGCGGCGCTGCAGGCCGCGTTCGGTGATGAACTTGACGAGGCCTGCCTGTGCGGGGCCGTCCTTCGCTTCGAGGAACAGTACGACCTTCTTGCCGCCGACGGAGGCATATTCGCCGCCTGCGGGTACGGCGTCAACGGCTGCGATGGCTTCTTCGAGGGTGGGGATGTTGTACAGGTCGGTCTTTTCGCCCAGGTTCTTGCGCATGTCAACCTTGTGCTGGCGCAGTTCGGCGAGGGTATGGCCGCGCACGTCCATGGACGCACCGGTGGTGCGCTTGATGTTGGTGTCGTGCATGCAGACGAACTGGCCGTCGCTGGTGGTGCGTACGGAAATTTCGACGGCGAGGGCGCCGCGGCGTACGGACTCTGCGTAGGCGTAGGCGGTGTGCTCGGGGCTGATGTTGCCGGCACCGCGGTGGGCGATGAAAAATTCATCGGTCTTGTAGAGCAGCTGATGTGCGGGGGAGCCGCTGTGTACTGCCGCGAGCTGTGCGCGGGTGCTGGCTGCGGCGTGGGCTTCGCCTGCCTGGAGCATGAGGGCGGCGGGTGCCAGTGCGGAGGCGCCGATGAAGCCGCGGCGGCTCAGATTCTTAGAGGTCTTCGGGAATGCAGTCACCGTAGTAGTCCTTTTTCTTTTATGAGTTGAGCGTAATGTGTGTGGTTGTTCATTGAAGTTTTTGGTTTATAGCTGAGGGTCCGGATTCTCTCAACTCAAACTACAACTCTAAGTAGGATAACGATTTTTTATCGGTGATTCACTGCGTTTACAGGAAAATAGGGTATTATGTGCGCCTCATTCTTACCCGCGGTGTAATGCGGGTGAATGTGTTCCTCCTTTTCCGCCGCTTTTAATAGCGGCATTTCATGCGGCGTTAAAAAATTTCTCGTGTAACGAAAAAGGCCGCGCCTACAGCCCGATTGAGCCTACAGGACGCGACCTTTTGCGTTAAAACATTTTTCGCAGGTTTTTCACCGCTGTTGAAGCTGAGCTATTTTCGCTGGTTCAGCTTACTTCTTGGATGCCTGAGCGACGCGGTCACCGGCTGCGACGGGGCGGCGTGCCTCAGAGTCCTTGGAGATGTTGAACTTTGCGGTGTTGGTAATCATCACCATGGTTTCCTTGGAGGGGATGCGGCCCTCGATAGCTGCCCAGTCGACCTCGATGATGGGTGCGCCTGCCTCAACCTTGTCACCTACGTTAGCAATCTTGGTGAAGCCGTCGCCACCGAGCTCAACGGTGTCGATACCGATGTGGACCAGTACCTCGCCGCCGTTTTCGGTGCGGAGCATGAATGCGTGCAGGGTGTCCTGAATCAGTGCGATGGTGCCTGCAACGGGTGCGACGATGGTGCCTGCGGTGGGGTTCACTGCGTAGCCGTCGCCCATAACGCCCTGAGAGAAAACGGGGTCGGAGACTTCGCTCAGCGGCAGGTACTCGCCGGTAGCAGGTGCGACGTAGACGTCTGCGGACGATGCTTCCTGTGCGGCAGCTTCCTTCTTCTTCTTGCCGAAACCGAACATATATGCTCCTTCTGGTCGTGTGGCGCTATGAATAGCGTGTATTTGTAGCGCTGATGCGTCCGCGTCGGATGCGGGCGTCGTTGCCTTCTTGGTTTCACACCGGGCGGCGTCTGCCTGAATTGCAGGGTTCGCACACTCCGGTGCATATGCACTCAGAATACAACACCTGAACCCGTAGCTCACGAGCTAAGGGTCATTCGACTCGAATTCTGCAAATATTCCGCAAATCTGGAACTTCAACTCACACTTCTGCACTCTTGAGGTCGCGAGTACACTTAGTGAAGGACTGGCACCCTCCCCGAGCCGGTGCCCATAAGAGAAAAAGGCTGAAACTGATGACTGAAGCGGCTGAAACCGTTCTTGAAGTATTTATTCCGGGCCCCGGCGAGAACCCGGAGGATCCGCAGGATATGGAGCGTTCCATCTTCCTGGGTGCCGCGCAGGAGGCACTGGATTCGGGTGTGGACATTGAGGTGTACTCCACCGACTCCTACCCTTCCGCATTTGAAGAGTGCGCACCGGTCGCCGAGCAGATTGAGATGAACGGCCGCGAGGTTCTGCCGCTCATGCTCGTCAACGGTGAGGTGAAGGTGTCCTTCGCGTACCCGACCGCCGAGCAGATTAAGCGCTTCTCCCGTGCCCACCTGGTCGCCCAGCCGAAGGCGAACGCGGCAGCGGCTGCGTGCGGCCCCTCCGGCTCCCCGGCGGCGTCGATGATCCCGAACCTGAGCCCTCTGGCGGAGCCCGCCGGTTTCGCGGCGACCCTGGCGGGTAAGGCACCTCAGCCGGTCGGCGGCCCCGAGATTGGTAACCGCGTGAACCTCATGGGTGGCGACACCGGCGACGGTATCCCCACCTCCGGTTCGGTGGCTGTGAAGTCCGGCGGCTGCGGATGCGGTGGTTGCGGCTGCGGCGGCAAGTAAACCCGCCCCTGCCGGCAATGAGCGCCTGGCTCGCCCGGTTCTAAACTACATAGCAAAGAGCGGTGCCCGCCTCCTCGTGATGAGGAAGCGGGCACCGCTTTCGCTTAACGAAGCTTAGGTTCACACCCGGCAGCACCTACGGGAGCTGCGGCGGGCGAACAGCACCTTACTTGATGGAGGTACCGACGGAACCGAGCTGCTGGCAAGCCTCGACCACGCGTGCGGCCATGCCTGCCTCTGCAGCTGCACCCCAAACGCGGGGGTCATAGGTCTTCTTGTTGCCGACCTCGCCGTCAACCTTCAGCACACCGTCGTAGTTGCTGAACATGTGGCCAGCAACGGGGCGGGTGAATGCGTACTGGGTGTCGGTGTCGATGTTCATCTTGATAACACCGTAGGACACTGCGTCTGCAATCTCCTGCTCGGTGGAGCCGGAGCCACCGTGGAAGACCAGGTAGAAGGGCTTGTCGCCCTTGCCGTACTTAGCGCCGACCTCGGTCTGGATTTCCTTGAGCAGCTCGGGGCGCAGGTGAACGTTACCGGGCTTGTACACGCCGTGAACGTTACCGAAGGTCAGAGCAGCCATGTAGGTGCCCTTCTCGCCCAGGCCGATTGCCTCAACGGTCTTGATTGCGTCTGCAACGGTGGTGTACAGGGAGTCGTCGATAGCGCCTTCAACGCCGTCTTCCTCGCCACCAACGGCACCGATCTCAACCTCAAGCACGATGTTTGCCTTGGAGGTACGCTCAATCAGCTCAGCAGCAATCTTCAGGTTCTCGTCCAGGTCGATTGCGGAGCCGTCCCACATGTGGGAGTTGAAGATGGGGTCTTCACCGCGAGCAACAGCCTTCTCGGACTCTGCCAGCAGGGGCAGGACGAAGCCGTCCAGCTTGTCCTTGGGGCAGTGGTCGGTGTGCAGTGCAATGTTCACGTCGTACTGCTTAGCAACCTCGCGTGCGTATGCTGCGAAGGCCAGGGAGCCAACGACCATGTCCTTCTTGGAAGCGCCGGACCAGTATGCTGCACCACCGGTGGATGCCTGGATGATGCCGTCCGAGCCAGCCTCTGCGAAGCCGCGGATTGCAGCGTTCAGGGTCTGGGAGGAGGTCACGTTCACTGCGGGGTACGCGAAGCCCTTTTCCTTCGCGGTCTGCAGCATTTCTGCGTAAACTTCGGGGGTTGCAATAGCCATATGCTGACTCCTTGGATAGATGCGACCGGTTACCAATGTTGGGCCGGTTCACCATATTTTGTTGGCGCGCGAGACGCCTCCTACTCGCACTATTTTACCAAGATACGACTTATTTATCGTTAATTTTTTGTGGGTTTTTTTGGGTTTACTGCAGCGAAATTTCCGCGAATTACCGCGGTAAAGTAGAGGTGTTAATGACTTGATGTCTTCTGTGCGTGCAGGTCAGCGTACACATACCCCGGACCCGGCGAAAGGAACCTCCCATGAGCAAGGCGAGCGCTAAAAATAATCCGAAACAGCTCGACGCGAAGCGTGAGAAGCGTGCCCGCCAGGCGCAGCGTCGTGCTGAGCGTGAGCATCCGAATGCGGCGGCTATTGCCCCGGTGCGCGCGCAGTTGGATGAGGTTCTGGAGCGTAAGAGTCGGCATGTTTTGGGGCATGGCGATATGGCGAAATCCCTTGAGTTGATGGAGAAAATGCGTGATGAGGGCGCAAGTGACCACGAGATTGATGTGACGCTTGCGGAGGCGAAGCTCCCCTCGGTCGTGCAGGTGGGCCGTAAGTCGTTGATGCGTTGGCCGAGCTGGTGGTGGTTGAATCGTCGTGAGCGCGCGTTGCGGGCGCAGATTGATCGCCTGATGGAGGGCTAAGTCCCCGTTTTGGATAGGTTGTGAGAGCACCCCGTTGTGGGTGCTCTTGTGCTGTGCGGTGATAGCGGAATTGATTTTTTGGACTCAGGGTTCAATTAATCTATTTCACAAAACAATGAAAACCACACAATACAACATGAACCAAATATATTTATAAGATATGCATTATATGTATATAAATTGTTACGTGATGCGAGTTATATTACCTAAATTACCGTGCTATAGTCATTACAACCCGCAGACGTGTTCCCAACCACATTTCGTGTAACACGTGCTTCAGACGTAACTATCCAAGGAGGTATAGCGTGAGCACCTCACCGAACAAGAACCCGCAGACTTCTGCAGCGGATCAGTACACTAAGCCCCCCACAGATGACCCGTTCGCACACGAACAGGAAGGCTTCCACAAGGGGCTTGGCGCACGTCAGCTCCAGATGATCGCCATCGGTTCCGCAATTGGTACCGGCCTGTTCCTGGGCACCGGTAGCCGCCTGCAGGACGCAGGCCCCATGCTCGCCGTTATCTACGCCGTCATCGGCTTCTTCGGCTACCTGATTCTTCGAGCCCTCGGCGAGCTGATCCTTCACCGCCCTTCCTCGGGCTCCTTCGTCTCTTACACCCGCGAATTCTACGGCGAAAAGGCCGCATTCGTATCCGGATGGCTGTACTGGCTGAACTGGGCAATGACCGCCGTTGCAGACGCCACCGCTATCGCTATCTACATCAGCTGGTTCGGTCGATACAACCAGTTCTTCGCAGATATTCCCCAGTGGCTCAGCGCATTCATCGTCGTTATCGTCACTGTGGCTCTGAACCTCATCTCCGTGAAGCTCTTCGGTGAGCTGGAATTCTGGTTCGCGCTCATTAAGATTCTTGCCCTGCTGTCCTTCATGGCGGTAGGTATCTGGTACCTGGTCTTCGGTGAACCCATCAACGGCGTCACCCCCGGCCTGAGCCTTATTGCAGCCAATGACGGCTTCTTCCCCAACGGTATTCTTCCCGCTCTTATCGTGGTTCAGGGCGTTGTGTTCGCCTACGCCGGTATTGAGCTGGTCGGCACCACCAGTGGTGAAACCAAGAACGTTGAGAAGGTTATCCCCCGCGCTATCAACACCGTGATTTGGCGTATTGCGATCTTCTACGTTGGTTCCGTGGTTCTGCTCTGCCTGCTCATGCCCTACACCGCATACAAGGATGCAGAGTCGCCGTTCGTGACCTTCTTCGACGCTATCGGCATTGACGGTACCGCACCGATTATGCAGCTGGTCGTTATTACCGCGGCTGCTTCCTCGCTGAACGCTGGCCTGTACTCCACCGGCCGTATCCTCCACTCGATGGGTGTTGCAGGTTCGGCACCGAAGTTCACCACCAAGGTATCCCGCTCCGGCGTTCCGGTGGCAGGTATTCTGCTGACCGGTGTGATTGGCCTCTTCGGTGTTGTGCTGAACTTCTTCGTTCCCGAGCAGGCGTTCGAGGTCGTGCTGAACATCGCATCCGTGGGCACCATGGCTAGCTGGGCGGCTATCGCAATGTCGCACCAGAAGTACCTGAAGCTGGTCGGCGAGGGCAAGTACAAGCGCCCCAACTACCGCGCACCCGGCGGTCGCTTCAGCGACTGGGCTGTGATGGTCTTCCTCGCTGTTGTGCTGGTGCTGATGGCACTGGATTACCCGGTCGGCACCTACACCCTGGCATCGCTACTGCTGGTTATCCCGCTGCTGATTATCGGCTGGTACACGGTTCGTGACCGCGTCAACGAGATTGCTCGCGTCCGTGAAGGCTACACCGGTTCCGTGCCTGTGATTGCTGCCCGCCCCGTGGTGAAGAAACTCGTTTCGGAGCCTCGCACCCACATTGACCTGGGTGAACTGGACGCTGAGGACGAGGACAAGCCGATGGGCAACTAACCCGACGGCAGCCTCCGATCCCGTGATATCCCAGTGAAATCCCGGTGAAGGCGATGAGGGGGTTTTAGACCCTAGCCCGTAGGTTCCAGGAGTTCTAGAACCCCCTCCCTGTACGTCTTTCGTGTTCGTTCCGTATTACATCCGTGTAATACATAAAGCAAAGTACATATCTACAGCATTTCTAATACGGTGTGTCCTGCAATATATTTTGAGATAATAGATATCCGCAGTGACCACCAGATGCACAAAGAAGTTTTGTGCAGATATTCAAAGGAGAAAATCATGACTGAACGTCCTAGCGCACACGCGGTGGAATTTGTTGACGTCGCCTCGATGGCGAAGTGGATTCAGAAGGACGGCGTAGGCAACATCATTGCCGGCATGGTCGACTTCCTCGAAGAAGACTTCAAGAAGTGGCAGAGCTTCGACAAGATCCCGCGCGTCGCCTCCCACACCCCCTTCGGTGTGATTGAGCTGATGCCCACCTCCGACAACATCACCTACTCCTTCAAGTACGTGAACGGCCACCCGTCGAACCCGGCACGCGGTTTCCAGACTGTGACCGCGTTCGGTCTGCTCGCTGACGTGGACAACGGCTACCCGGTGTTCCTGGCTGAGATGACCCTGCTGACCGCGCTGCGTACCGCTGGCGTGTCCGCCATGGTTGCTAAGCACCTGGCACGCAAGGATTCGAAGAAGATGGCAATGATTGGTACCGGCTCGCAGTCTGAGTTCCAGGCGCTGGGTATGCGCGCTGTGCTCGGCATTGAGGACCTGTCCGTCTACGACGTTGACCCGCACGCGATGGAGAAGTTCCGCCGTAACCTGGAGCCGCTGGGCTTCCGCATCCACCTGGCTAAGGACGTGGATGAGGCTGTTGAGGGTGCCGACATTATTACCACCTGCACCGCCGATAAGCAGCAGGCGAAGGTTCTGCTGGACCGCCAGGTAAAGCCCGGCGTGCACCTGAACGCTATTGGTGGCGACTGCCCCGGCAAGACTGAGCTGGAAAGCGAAATTCTGGACCGCTCCACTGTGTTTGTTGAGTTCCCGCCGCAGACCCGCATTGAGGGCGAGATTCAGCAGAAGGACCCGGACTTCCCGGTGGTGGAGTTCTGGAAGGTTCTGACCGGTGAGGAGCCGGGCCGCGTGTCGGATGAGCAGATTACCCTGTTTGATTCGGTGGGCTTCGCGATTGCTGACTTCTCGGGTCTGCGTTATGCCCGTGCGGCTACGCAGGACACCGACCTGCAGCAGTTCATTGACCTGGTTGCTAGCCCGGATGATCCGAAGGATCTGTACTCGCTGGTGAACGTTAACGTTCCGGTGGGCTAAAGGGCTAAGTAACCTGACGCTGAGTAGCCTTGAGCTGGTGGGCCTGTAAGGTGCGCCAGCGGAGGCTGCGAGGTTGAGAGTGAATAAAGTGAGGGCCGGGGAGTGGTGACACTCCCCGGCTCCTTCTTATGAAATTTTCGTATGCACGGATTCTTGTGCGCGGATTTTCTTATGGGCAACTTGTGAGCATTCTGCGGCTGGTTCACCCGTTCTACCCTTCAGCGGGTGTGGCTACTGGTGGGTGGCGATGATTTCACGCGCCTTCGCTACACGCTTTTCTTTCTCCTCTTTCAGCTGGTTGAGCTTCGCCTGGTTCTTCTCAATCAAAGGCCCCTGATAGGACGCTTCAATATCACCCAGACGCTGAGCCATACCCACCTTCTGGTTACATTCCGCTTCGATGGTTGCGAGGCGGATTTCCTCCGGCTTAGCTTCTTCGTTGCCTTGGGAGGAGGTCATGAGATGTGCGCTTTCTTCGGACATCCAGTCGCTCTCTCCTTCCCTGGGGGTTAGTCTGCGTTCACGCAGGCAGGTCCACCATTCTGAGCGAATATTTTTCCACTCATCGGTTTGGGAGGCGTAGGTGTATGCCTGTGAGTTTAGCTCTCCTACAAACCGGTATTCTTTTTCGTCCAGTTCGACGTCAGAGAATGCGGTTTTCACCTCTTCTTGGCACCGGGCGTTGATGTCGTCTGATGCTGAATCGTCTGGGCCTCGGGATTCCTTCTGGGAGTACCCGTACTTTTTGGCGTACTCGACGTTCCAGTTGCCGTATAGCCCCCCGGGTTGCGGGGTGTCTATTGAGGGCACAGCGTAGGACTGCCCGTGGTGCGCGTAGCATTCGGACATGAGCGTGTGCCACGCCGTGCTCACCGTACGGATTGTTAGTTCATCGAAGGCATACTCGTCCAGTGGAAGGTGTATGTAGTTCTTTGAATAATCGAGAACAGCTTTTCGTGAGGTGTCCCGCTCGGCACTGTTGGAGCAGGATACGCACGCCCCCAGCAGGCAGAATACTGTTACCGCAGAGAGAGCCTTACGCATAGGCTTTCCTCCTCCATACCTCGTTGTAGCATTCAAACGGAGTTACCCCAATTATCCCAAGGGATGCTATCTGCTTGTTGCTGATATCTACTGGTGGGTGGCAATAATTTCGCGCGCCTTCGCTATCTTCGCATCACGTTCAGCCTTCAATTCATTCAGCAGCGCCTGATTCTTCTCAATCAAAGGCCCCTGATAAGACGCCTCAAGATCACCCAGACGCTGGGGCCAACCTCACCTTCTCGCTACATTGAGCTTCAATGGTTGCCAGGCGGATAACCTCCTCCAACACTTTGGGATCATCAGCATTCAGACTGGCCGTTTCTTTGCTCGTCCATTCACCGTCCCCGGTGCGAGGCGTCAACCCTTCCTGACGCTGACAGTCCCACCAATCTGAGCGGGCTTTCTTCCATTCAGGGTCAGCCTGCGCACGCATGTACGCTTCACTACGGATACGCTCGACGGGGCGGTACTTTTTCTCATCATCCTCATCAAAATAGAGCATATCCAGTTCTTCCCGATGCTCTTCGCGGCAGCTGGCCCTGACGTCTTCAGGGATGCTCTTATAAATCCTTTCCTGCTCATCTCTGACTTGGATGGACGTAAAATGATTCGCCGCATGCTTCACGTTCCAGGAGCCGTACTGGGAGGCGTTGCCAGAAACCAAGCCGTTTTCTAGAATTTCAAAATCGTATCCTTTTTTCGCATAGCACTCTTTAAGAATCAACAAATACGCCCTATATGTTATATCTTCGGCCTGGTCACTCATATCGTATTCGTCGAGGGGAAGAGTAATATAGTTATTTTCAAAATCCAGCTGGGCTTTGAGGCTAGTATCCTTAGGCGCAGCGGCACAGGAACTTAAAGCTAAAGCAAAGCAGGCGAGTAGGGCAGAAGATTTCTTCATTGTTACCAACTCCTTTCAATCAAGAAAGTCAGGAGGAGCCCACAAACATTGGGCTCCTCCATCACAATTACCAGCGGCAGTTTACCTTGTAAACAGAACTAATACGATCATCCCAAGTCTCGCCCCAATGGAGACCCGCATGGCTTAGACCGCGAAGATAGTTGAGGTCGGAAGAAGATTCAAAATTTCGACCCCTGTGATTAATGTCTTCGTAATAGTGCCACCGACACCCACCAGAATGCAATGAAGATGCACGGTCACTCATCCAATCCAAATGGGTCGTCCCCTCAGTTTCCATACGGGGCCCAAGGAAATTGGCATCCGAATAGAAAGTAACACCCGCATGTGCCGGAGGTGCTACCGCACCGAAAGTCACCGCAGCCACACAGGCCGCAACAGCAAGAGACTTATTAAAGATCCTCATCAGAATCTCCTTTCAAAAGAATGACGCCGCGGTCATTCATATCCACAACCCGCAACCATTGGCGAGCCGAAGTCAGGAAATCCATCGCATGCCCCAAACCGAAATTGAGAGTGCGACTCTCGTATTCCCTGTGACTTGAATTAATACTAACACACCTAGGCAATTTATTTAGTGATTTAAATCACTTATATGATAATATGGGATTTACCCGCTTTAGATATATTTAAATATTATTTACTACATTTACAAGACAAAAAAATCCAGATAACATCACACAACCCCACCACAAACAACGAACCAAACCCCGTGGGTACCCACATTCATGTGAAAAACTCAACACCCCACCCAAACAAAGAATCACCCAATACCCCAATAAAAACCCCAATAAAAAAGGTTCCGACGCGCACACATGCTTCACATTCCAGGAGCCATACCGGAGGCATCACCAGAAACCCAGCCATTTTCTAGGATTTCAAAATCGCATCCTTTTTTCGCGTAGCACTCTTTAAGAGCAAAGCAGGCGAACAGAGCAGCAAATTCCTTCATTGTTACCGACTCCTTTCAACCAGGAAAGTCAGGAGGAGCCCACAAACACTGGGCTCCTCCATCACAATTATTAGTTGTACTATTCAGTTCAAACAGAATGTGTTATTGACTAGTGGCGATAATTTCACGCGCCCTCGCCACATGCTTTTCTTTCTCTTCTTTCAACTGGTTAAGCTTCGCCTGGTTCTTCTCAATGAGAGGCCCCTGGTAGGATGCCTCAATATCACCCAGACGCTGAGCCATACCAACCTTCTGATTACATTCCGCTTCGATAGTTGCGAGGCGAATCACTTCTTGAGTTTTTTCCTCCTCACTCTTAGAACTTACGTCAATATTGGACGTCTCTTGACTACCCCACGCCTGGTCATCCTTGCGTGGTGTTAACCCATTGCTCTCTAGGCAGCTCCACCATTCAGAGCGAACTTTATTCCATTCCGGATCACTTTTCGCACTCGCATAGGCTTCCTGTCTAAGCCGGTAAGCGAAAGAGTCATTGTCATTCTCGTATTCAATTTCTTTCAACTGATTGGCACTTTCCTTGCGACATTCCTTCCTAATCTCTGCCGGTATTTTCTCTGCCGCCTGCGTGCGCTCTCGAGACTTTTCTTCATTGAAATATCCATACTTCTTGGCATATTCAACATTCCAGGCACCATATATATTACTGTGCTGATCATCAGAGAACACAGGGACAGCATCAGAGTATCCCTTAGCTACATAACATACTTGCATGATACGGGCGACCGCCTCATTAATTACAGCCCTTGACGCATCGTCATAGTCATACTCATCCAGGGGAAGAGTAATCAAATTATTCGCGTAATCGAGCTTGGCTTTATACTCAGAATTTGAGGCACCTCCCTGAGCGCATGAAGACAGCAAAAGCGCGCCTGCTAGGGCAGTGATTGTGAATGCACTACTTTTATGCAAGAGCACACCCTCCTTTCAGAGTGGAAGAAAAACTTAAAGCAGGAAAGCATCCTGTCCCTCTACCACCATTCACCTAGCAATACACATACCTAACTGAGCTAATCCGGTCATCCCAAGTCTCGCCCCAATGGAGACCCTCATGGCTTAGACCCCGCAGATAGTTGAGGTCGGAAGAAGAATCAAACCTGCGACCCCTATAGTGGCTGTCTTCGTAATAGCGCCACCGGCACCCATCAGAATGCAATGAAGATGCACGGTCATTCATCCAACCCAGATGAGGGTTATCCCAGGTGTACATACGGGACCCAAGGAAATTGGCATCCGAATAGAAAGTAACACCCGCATGTGCCGGAGGTGCTACCGCACCGAAAGTCACCGCAGCCACACAGGCCGCAACAGCAAGAGACTTATTAAAGATCCTCATCAGAATCTCCTTTCAAAAGAATGACGCCGTGGTCATTCATATCCACAACCCGCAATCATTAGCGAGCCGAAGTCAGGAAATCCATCGCATGTCCCAAACCGAATTTGAGAGTGCGATTCTCATATTCCCTGTGACTTGAATTAACACTAGCACACCTAGACTATTTATTTAGTGACCTAAATCACTTATGTGATAATATGTGATTTACCCGATTTAGATATATTTAAATATTATTTACTACATTTACAAGACAAAAAATCCAGATAACATCACACAACCCCACCACAAACAACGCATCAAACCCCGTGGGTACCCACATTCATGTGAAAAACTCAACACCCCACTCTAACAAAAAAATCACCCAAACCCCCAATAAAAACCCCCAACAAAAAAGGTTCCGACGCGCACACAACGCATCGGAACCTTTAAACACCAAACAGCCGCCAGGCTACGACGGAATCTGGCCAAACACATGGCGGCGAACCCACGCATGCATCGCAATACCCGCAGCCGTCGCCGCATTCATCGAACGCGTTGACCCAAACTGCTCAATCGACAGAGTATCCCTAGCCGCCGCATGCAACTCCTCCGACAAACCCGGGCCCTCCTGACCAAAAACCAGCACACACTTCTTCGGCAGATCATACGTCTCCAGGGGCACCGAATCCGGAAAAATATCAATACCAATAATTTCCAGACCCTCACCCTGCGCCCACGCCACAAAATCCTCAATCGTCGGATGATGACGCACATGCTGATAACGATCCGTCACCATCGCACCACGACGATTCCACCGGCGACGCCCAATAATATGGACCTCCTTCGCCAACATCGCATTCGCAGTACGCACCACCGTGCCAATATTCAAATCATGCTGCCAATTCTCAATCGCCACATGAAAATCATGGCGGCGCGTATCCAGGTCAGCAATAATCGCGTCCATCGACCAGTAACGGTACTTATCCACCACGTTACGGCGGTCGCCCTCACGCAGCAGCTCCTCATCCCAGTGGTCACCATCAGGCCACGGGCCCTCCCACGGGCCCACACCCACCTCAAAACGGGCAGTACCCTGCTCAGTACCCTCAACAGCCTCAGCTACAGCCGCCTCAGCAGGTACAGCCTCAGCCGCCTCACGATTCTCAACCATCACAACCACCTTCACGCCAACAACCAGCGCCACGACCGGCGCCCACAGAGCCATCTTACAGACAAAAACCCGCACCACCAGCCACACACAGTAGCCAGCGGCACGGGTTCACCCGCCGCAACGGGAACGTCTTAAAAATTCACGAAATCCTAGTCCAAACCAGTAGAGACTAGTCCAGGCCCAGCTCGTCCTTCGAGTACGCGTACAGGCACGGAACGCCCGCAACCTCTTCCACATGCTCCTTAGCGCCGGTCGCACGGTCCACAATCACAGCAACCGCCACAACCTCAGCGCCAGCCTTACGCAGCGCCTCAACAGCGGTCAGCGCAGAACCACCGGTCGTGGAGGTGTCCTCAACAGCAACCACGCGGCGACCCTCAACGCTCGGGCCCTCCACCTGACGACCCATGCCGTAAGACTTCTGAGCCTTACGCACCACAAACGCGTCGATCGCACGGTCCTGATCGCCAGCGGCACGCATAATCGCGGTACCCACCGGGTCAGCACCCATGGTCAGGCCGCCAGCAGCCTCAAACTCGATGCCGTTCTTATCCAGCAGGTCCAGCATGACCTGACCCACCAGGCGAGAAGCCTCGTGGTGCAGGGTGATGCGGCGCAGGTCAACATAGTAGTCGGCTTCCTTGCCGGAGGCGAGGACCACGTGCCCGCGCACCACAGCCAGCTCAGAAATCAGCTGGCGCAGGCGTTCGCGGGCTTCTTCAATGGGGAGGTTTTCAGAAAGCTTAGTCATAGTTCAAGTGTAGCGGCTCACGTGCAGGCGGCGCAGGCTATTCCCTGTGCTATTCCAGCGCTAGGTTATTCCACCACGCGGCCCACCGATGGCGGCAACGCGGCGCGCAGCTTCGTCAGCATCTCCTCATACTCGGCGGTCGGGTCGGAATCAGCTACGATAGCGCCACCGGCGGCAAGAGTCACCGTGCCCTCATCGTGCGCCACGAGCGTACGAATCACAATCGACAGGTTCGCCGAACCATCCGCAGACACAAAACCCAGGGCACCCGAATACACGCCGCGAGCGCGACCCTCCAGACCCTCAATAATCTGCATGGTCGAGGGCTTCGGAGCACCAGTCATCGAACCGCCCGGGAAGCACGCCCGCGCGGCAGCACCGCGCTCACGCCCTCACGCAGACGCGAACTGACCGTAGACACCAGCTGATGCACCGTCGAATAGCTCTCCACGCCCATAAGCACGGGCACGCGCACAGACGCCGGGTCAGACACCGTGGACAGGTCATTACGCAGCAAATCCACGATCATGAGGTTCTCAGCGCGAGTCTTCTCATCGGTACGCAACCATGCCGCAGCGGCGGCGTCTTCCTCCGGGGTGGCGCCGCGCGGCACCGTGCCCTTAATCGGCTTGGTTTGGGCGTTACGCTGCTCATCCACACTCAAAAAACGCTCCGGCGAAGAAGAAAGCACCGAAAAATCACCGCACCGCAAATACGCCGCATACGGCGCCGCATTGTGGGCGCGCTGGCGGCGGTACAGTTCAAAGAAAAGCTCCGGGCTCGGATTGGGGATGCGCGCGACCGTCTGAGCGGTCAGGCACACCTCGTAGCTGTTACCCTCGTAGATTTCGTGCTGACTAGCGCGAACGGCATCCATGTAGGCTTCCGCGGCGGGTGCCGGGAAGAGCAGAAGCTCGGCAAGCTCAGGGGCGTTGACGGGAGTATTTTCGGAGGCGCACTCCCCCGCCGCAGTCAGCACCGGAGTCAGCGCCGCACTCAGCAGCTGTTCCGCCGCCTCACACCACGACTCATCGCCCACCAGCCAGCTACGCGCCGCAGCCCCCGGGCGGGCATGCTCATGCACCAGATAGCGGACCGCCGGCAACCACAGAGAATCCGGGGTCGGCGCCTCATGCGCCGGCAGGTAGCCGGGCACCGGGTGGCCGTGCTCCATGCCCATGGCGGCACGCGCCTCATAGCCGAAATAGCCCACGTAACCGCCACGCAAACCCGCGGGCAGACCGGTTGCCGCCGCGGTATCCGGGTGCACACGCGGTGCGCAGGCGAGCGCCGCCTCCAGCTGGGCGAAGGGGTCTTCCCCGCCGGACTCAGCCGCCGCACGCGCCGAATCCACGCGCAGGGGCGACAGCTGCGCCGGGACCACACCCACATACGAGGCAACCGACATGGGCGACTCCTCGCGCGCCGAATCCAGCCAGAAGGAATACTCGGCACCGACGGCCAGCAGCGGGTACGCCTCCTCGCAGTTCACCGCGAAAGGAAGCGGGCGCACGACAAGCTCCCGCGTCTGCGCATCCCACGGGATGCTCTGCAGAATACTCGGCAGGGCATGAGGGGACGCAGAAGCGGGAGCGTTCGGGGTAGAAAAAATACGGTCCGCGGAAGTTTCAGTCACGGACTCCATTGTATGGCGTACAGGCGAACTGGCGGTTTAGTGAACGACTGCGGGTGCTTCGCCGTTTTCGCTGGTCATCGGCAGACCGGCAGCGAACCATGCGCTGGTGCCGCCCGCAATGTTGTGTGCGGCGTAGCCGTGTTCGCGCAGGAAGGTTGCCGCGCGGTTCGAACGGCCGCCACCGTGACAGATGACGTAGAAGTCCTCGCCGGGTGCGGGCAGTTCTTCCAGACGCTCAGCGATGGTGCCGAGGGTGATGTGCTTGGCGCCGGTGGCGTACCGCCCTCCCACTCGTAGTCTTCACGCACGTCGATGATGGTTGCGCCGGCAGGAACGTCGCGGGGGTCAACCTGGGGTACAGCGGTCATGGGGTTCTCCTTTGAAATGGTTAAAAATGAGCCGGTCGGCACGGCGGGGTGCCGGGTGGGCATAGTTATGGTTCCACTCTAGCGCTTTGGGGGTGCGTGGCGCATCTAGCCCGGTATTTGGGGGTTTGCGAGATTCGGAAGCAGTGCATACGAAAAAAAATCGAAATGGTTTTTTTCATGCACTGAATAAGAGTTTATTCTGTGAAATATAGGTGCGTGCCATGTATACATATGCATGGGCAAGGGTATACACTTATACACATATTGCCCGGGTCACACAGAACCCCGGGCTTGCACAGAAAAGAATTACCACCATGTCCAACACCATCACAGGTGCCGAACCCAAGGACACCAAGACCTTCTTCGGCCACCCGAGCATGCTCGCGAACCTGTTCACCGTAGAAATGTGGGAGCGCTTCTCCTTCTACGGCATGCAGGGCATCATGATTTACTACCTGTACTACACCGCCGACAAGGGCGGCCTGGGCCTCGACAAGGACCTCGCCACCGGCGTTATCGGCGCGTACGGTGCAGTCGTGTACCTCATGGCAATCCTCGGCGGTATCCTCGGTGACCGCATCCTCGGTCCCGAGCGTACCCTCTTCTACTCCGCCATCGGCATCATGGCGGGTCACATCTCCCTCTCCCTCATCCCCGGCATCCCCGGCGTGGTAATTGGTCTGCTGCTGGTCGCTATCGGCTCCGGCGGTCTGAAGAGTAACGCATCCGTGCTGGTCGGTTCGCTCTACAGCGACAACGACTCACGCCGTGACGCAGGCTTCACCATCTTCTACATCGGTGTGAACACCGGTGCACTGATTGGCCCGATCCTGACCGGTTGGGGCTGGCAGGCTGGCGGCTTCCACCTCGGCTTCGGTCTTGCCGCAATCGGTATGGCTGCCGGTCTGATCCAGTACTCGCTGACCCGCAAGAACCTGCCCGCCTCCGTGCACCACGTGGGCACCCCCTTCACCGGCGCCCAGAAGCGTAACTTCTTCCTGGCACTGGTCGGTATCGTCGTCGTTCTCGGCATCCTGCTGGCGACCGGTCTGATGACCGCAGGCAACCTCAAGAACTGGGTCATGGGCTTCATCTTCATCGGCGCTATCGCTCTGTTCGCTCAGCTGCTGAGCGCCAAGGACGTCACCTCCGATGAGCGTTCCCGCGTCACCGCGTTCATTCCCCTGTGGATTGCAAACGCCGTGTTCTGGGCACTGTACCAGCAGCAGTTCACCGTCATGGCGGTGTACTCGGATGAGCGCCTCAACTGGAACATCCTGGGCATGGAGCTGAGCCCGAACCTGGTCAACTCCATCAACCCGATTTTCATCATCGTCTTCGGCCTGATGTTCTCCGCCCTGTGGACCAAGTGGGGTGAGCGTCAGCCGGTCACCACCCTGAAGTTCTCCGCAGCGCTAATCATTATTGGTCTGGCGTTCTGGATCTTCCTCGCTCAGGCGGGCGTTCAGAGCGTGAACGTCGGCTGGATTGTGCTGATTCTGTTCGTCTGCACCATCGCTGAGCTGATTATTTCGCCGGTGGGTATTTCGCTGGCGACCAAGCTCGCGCCGAAGGCGCACCGCGTGAACATGATGGCGCTGTACTTCACCTCCGTGGCAATGGGTACCGTGCTCTCCGGTTGGCTGGCTCCGTTCTACAGCATGGAGACTGAGGTTCCCTACTTCACCTGGATGGGTATTATCACCATCGCGACCGGTATTCTGCTGTTCCTGGTGCACAAGCCGGTTCAGAAGATGATGCGCGGCGTGAAGTAGCCACAAAGTTACTTGCCTGCACTGCTGACTCGCTGTTTCAGGCGGCGTGAGCGTGTATAGGCGAGCGTATATTAGGCTAGGGGCCCCGAATCCTTGAATTACCAAGGGTTCGGGGGCCTTTGCTGCACGCCCTGGTATCCGGAAGTGCCAGCAAGTTGAGGAGGTTCAGGAGGGGCGGCTTTAGGGGCGTTCGGGGCCTTTTCCTTAATGAGACAATCCGCGCGGATTTTCTTATTAAGCGCCTTAATAAGAAAATCGAGGGCAATTGTCTCAATAAGCATCCCTTCTGTGACAGGCGGGTTGCCGCACGCGGAACTGTGACGATTTATGTCTCCGCATGAACGCGCGTGACGAAACACAGGGTCAAAAAGGGACGCATTAAGCCACGAACAGAAATCTACTAGACAGCCCTCAAGCACAGGTCTAAGGTGAATCCAGAACGAGCCGGAAAACCTTCCGGCACGACCCTTCAACCCTTAGCCGAGGAGAAAATCATGGCACTTTACCTGGTAGAACTGACCCCCGCACAGCCGTCCAAGGACGAAGCAACCGTACTCATCGAGACCGTCAACTCGTCCCTGACCAACGGCGCCGAGCTCATCGAAACCCAGGTCTCCGCAGACCACAAGATCGTCTTCGTCATCGTCGAATCCGAGAACACCGCATTCGGTACCCGACCTCGCCGCAGCAATCGGTGAGCGCGCATCCGTCGCAGGCCCCGACGCAGTCCGCCTGGTCGGCGCAGAGCTCGAAGACATCAAGAAGCTCAAGAAGGACGCAGACTACCTGGTTGAGTGGGACATCCCCGCAGAGATTACTATGGAACAGTACCTGACCCGCAAGAAGGCAAACGCCCCCAAGTACGCTGAAGTACCCGAGGTTTCCTTCCTGCGCACCTACGTTCGCGAGGACACTGCAAAGTGCCTCTGCTTCTACGACGCACCCGACGAAGAAGCTGTTGTTCGCGCCCGTAAGGCCGTCAGCACCCCCATTGACCGACTGTTCAAGCTGCACGCATAGACGCGATGCTCCCCGCTTAGGAGAACCCCTATGTCCGAGTTCACTCTCGAACCCCTCTACGATTACCCCCAGCGCGAGCAGGTGCTCGCACTCGCCCGAACCCACGCAGATGCTGTTGACCGCGGCGAGCGTTCCCCTTCGAAAAACCTGCGCGAAATCGCTAAGGACGGTACCTGATTACCCTGGGTCGCGACGGCGGTTCCCTGGTACCCCAGGTTTCGGTGGCTTTCGACCTTGCCACCGAGGACGCCTCCACGGCGTTCTCCCTGTGGGCTCACCGCTCGACCATTGCGTTCTTTGACGCTGTGAGCCGCGAGCTGCCCGCCGGCCTGGCGGATGCAACCGTCAGCGGCACCACCGCCATGGCGGCAGCGTACAAGGAGGCTTCGGGTCTGGCACCGATCAAGGTGGAGGGTACCCTCGTTGAGGGCGGTCTGAAGCTGAACGGTTCCGTGTCGTGGGCGTCGAACCTGTACCCGGGCGGCGTGATTGTTCTTCCGGTGGCTGTGCAGAACGCCCCGGAGAGCCACCCGAACCGCTACATTGTGACGGTCCGCCAGGACGTCGAGGGTCTGAGCGTTGACTACCACCGCAACCTGCTGGCGCTGAACGGCACCGAGTCCGGCACCTTGAAGTTTGAGGACGTTTTCGTTCCGAGCGAGGACATTCTGAGCGACAACATTGAGGCGTTCCTGCACGATGTGACCGCGCCGTTCCTGTTGGTTCAGTCGTCGTTCTGCCTGGGTCTTGCTGCTGGTGCTCTACAGGAGGCTGCTAAGCACCTGGACGTCTCGCAGGGCGTGTTCCGCCCTGAGTTCCCGCTGATTCTGGCGGAGTACCAGAGCCTGCGTGAGGAACTGGTTCGCCTGGCTTCTGAGCCGGAGCGTGCTGAGCGTCGTGACCTGCTGAGCCTGCGTCTGGGTGTGTCTCACTTTGCAACCATTGCTACTCACTTTGAGCTGCAAGTTGTTGGAGGCGCCGGTTACGTGGCTGATTCCCCGACTGCTCGTCGCCTGCGTGAGGCGTCGTTCCTGCCGGTTCAGTCCCCGACCGAGGGTCACCTGCGTTACGAGCTCTCAAAGTACGACCACTTAGAGGATTTGCAGGCAGCGCTGTAGCGGCTCCCCTTTGCTAAATAGGCTCTTGGTGTGAATAAAGCGGTGAAAATCCGTTTATTCACACCAAGAGCCTATTTATCCATTTTTTACACACGTGTATACATCATGAATTCTTTGCTTTACCTATTCGCAATGCTGTGAAGACATATCCAGTAGGAGCATCCCGGGTTCGGCACGGGGTAAACCTGACCCTTGAACCCGGCGAGTCTAGCGCTGGGTATCGGCTGGGTTATTATTGTCCGGGTGGAAATGCTCGGTATTTCCTCCGGCCTGAGCTACGAGATTCTCAACGCCCGCTGAAATGCTCACAGCGACCCTGGTGATCGGACTGCTCGACATTATTCTGGATGCGCTTGCCTCCCGCCTGCTACGCCAGTGCCGAAGGCAGTAAATTCTTCTAGCTGATTCTCCCCGCCTATTTAATTTGAAACTCGCATACTTTTACCCCTATATATATTTAAGAATGAAAGCTTTTTCATATGGAAGGTAGGCATCATGAAAACCGAAAAATCGAAAGAAATTTTCTGGAGCATCATCTCAATTCTCGTAGGCGGAGTAGCCTGGCTAACCATGCAGAATATTTCATGGGGTGTAGTAGACCCCGCGAAAGTCGGTTTCGTATTCGCAGTAATCGGCCTCATTTCTCTTATCTGGGCTCTCTTCAATAAAAACTCAGATAGCTCACGAACGCACGAGACTATACGTAACGCCAATAGGTCAAAGGAGGATTAAGGAGGGTTATTCATTAGGGGTATACCCCCCCAACCGCCTAACCACTCTTCACCACACCGAAAAACAACGGCCCCTCACCTCTTGTCCACGTATGATGGTGAAATACAAAAACCAACCACCAACCATACACGCACAGGTAGGAACCGTTGCCTTCTCGCCGTACCACCGGCCTGACCCCAGCACAATTCACGACCCTCCTAGCACTCCTGCTACTCACTTTGAGCTGCAGGTTGTTGGAGGCGCCGGTTACGTGGCTGATTCCCCGACTGCTCGTCGCCTGCGTGAGGCGTCGTTCCTGCCGGTTCAGTCCCCGACTGAGGGTCACCTGCGTTATGAGCTGGCGCGTTACGATCACCTGGAGAACCTGCGTGACGCTCTCTAAGCCGTTGAGCTGTGTGTAGCGAGGTTTTTTTATTCGCTCTTTGCATCAATACCCCGTATATGCCTTGAACTGCATATACGGGGTATTGATGCATTCTGGGCTATATATTAGGGGTTTGGGGCTCATCATAAGAGAATATATGCCCCGCTCAACGTATCCCTGCTCATATTTACACCCGTTTAGCTGTGACCCACACCCGCATACGCGTAGAATTATGTGGAATTTTATACACCACCACATTCACCTCAGGAGCTCCCTTTGAGCATCTCTAAGCTTCTCGGCTTTGACTGGTCGATCCACGGCGACGGCCGCAGTATCAAGCCCGGTTCCTTTGTTGCCCCGAACGAGCGCCTCGCATGGCCGATTACCATCGGCATCGGCGCGCAGCACGTGGTCGCAATGTTCGGCGCGACCTTCCTCGTGCCGATTATTACCGGCTTCCCCCCGGCAACCACCCTGTTCTTCTCGGGTCTCGGCACGGTTCTGTTCCTGCTGATTACCCGCGGACGCGTCCCCTCCTACCTGGGCTCCTCCTTCGCGTTCATTGCGCCCCTGGCGGCTGCCATGAACTCACACGGCCCCGCTGGTGCCCTCGGCGGTATCGTCATGGCGGGTGTGGCGCTGTTCCTGGTCGGTCTGATTGTTCAGTTCGCTGGCACCGGCTGGCTGACCAAGCTCATGCCCCCGGTCGTAACCGGTTCGATTGTGGCGCTGATTGGCTTCAACCTGGCGAAGAGCGCTAAGGACAACTTCATGGTGGCACCGGTGACCGCGCTGGTGACCCTGTGCTCCATCATCCTGATTTCGGTGCTTTTCAAGGGCATCATTGGTCGTCTGTCCATTCTGCTGGGTGTGGGTATCGGCTACATCACCGCTGTGATTCGCGGCGAGGTGAAATTCGAGAAGATTCAAGAGACCGTACAGGCTCAGGGCTTCATTGGCCTGCCGCAGTTCCAGACCCCCGAGTTCCACTGGGAGCTCGCCGGCCTGTTTATCCCCGTGATTCTGGTGCTCGTGGCTGAGAACATCGGTCACGTGAAGTCGGTGGCTCAGATGAGCGGCGAAAACCTGGACGACTACTCCGGCCGCGCCCTCATGGCGGACGGCCTGGCAACCACCATCGCAGGCATGGGTGGCGGTTCGGGTACCACCACCTACGCTGAGAACATCGGCGTGATGGCTGCGACCAAGGTGTACTCCACCGCGGCGTACTGGGTGGCGGCTATCTTCGCGATTGTCCTGTCTCTCTTCCCGGGCTTCGGCGCGGCTATTGCATCCGTTCCCGCGGGTGTTCTGGGCGGTGCCGCAACCGTACTGTACGGCATGATTGGTATGCTCGGCGTTCGTATTTGGAGCGAGAACCGCGTGAACTTCTCGAACCAGATCAACCTGACCACCGCCGCTGTGGCGCTGATCGTGGGTATTGCGGACTACACCTGGACCTTCGATGGGATGACCTTCGCCGGTATTGCTCTGGGTACCGCTGCGACCCTGATTATCTTCCACCTGATGACCTTCATTGCGAAGTACACGAAGGCTGCTGGCGACCCTCTGGAGCCCTTCGACCCTGAGAAGAGCACTGAGGGACACTAGGTTTTAGCTCCTCACGCTTACGCCCGTTGGGAATAGTACTCCTGAGGCGTAGGTTGAGAAAAGCTACCGGATGGATTGGTTTCCATCCGGTACCGCTTTTGCGTCTTCTGGGTGTTATGTACAAACGACTACCTTGCTTAGACCCAAATCAGATGTAAATCAGACACAAAAATTTGAGTCTAGACATAAATTTTTATGTCTAGACTCAAATTTTTATGTGTAGACATAAAAGTTTATGTCTGAGTTATGTCTGCGGAGGCTCATCCAACCGCTCGCACTGGTTAGCAGTGCTAGGCGGCTAGGACCGTTCGGCGAGCATCGCCTCAATCGTCTGCGCCACACCGTCCTCATGGAAGGGCGGGCAGGTGCGCCCCACCTTCGCAATGAGCGCCGGCTGACCCGAGGCCATGGCGAAGCCCTCCCCCGCCCAGCAGAGCATCTCCGCGTCATTCGGCATGTCACCAAACGCCATCACCTCGTGCGCCTCAATGCCGTGGCGGGCCGCGAACTTCTCCAGAATCCGCCCCTTATTCACGGTCTTGGAGCCCATCTCGATGAGCGGCTCGCCGACCACGCCGCGGGTCACCGACACCAGCGAACCGACCGCCTGATGCACGCGTGCCTGCAGAATATCGGGGTCCATGCCGGGCACACGAATCAGGTACTTGATGACCGGGGTTGAACCAATACGTTCGAGCGCCTCGGCGATTTTCGCCTCCACCACGCGGGCGCCCTCAAGCACCTCGCCGCCCTCGTGCGGTCCCTGAATGTAGACGGTATCCACGGTTTCAAGAGTGTAGGTGGCGTCGGGAAACATGGGCTCCAGCAGCTCGTGAGTACGGGCAATCACCGCAGGATCAGCGCCGTTGACTTCTTCCACCTCGTTCGCACCCAGGTGGTACACCACGGCACCGTTAGAGCAGATGGCGTAGGAGTCGAAATCGGTCTGCTCGCGCAGGGGCGTGAGCCAGCGGCTCGGGCGGCCGGTGACAAAGACGATGTCAATCCCGGCAGCGCGGGCGGCCTCAAGGGCGCGCAAGGTACGCGGACGGAACCGGAAGTCGTGCCCGATGAGGGTGCCGTCCAGGTCGCTGGCGATGAGTTTAATCATGCAGTGTTTGCCTTCGGTGATGGGGTGTGTCGGTGCTGGTTAAGGCTACGTGTTAGGCTACCGGTTCCGCGTAGGTGACGGTCAGGAACGCGCGGCCCAGGCCGTGGCCGAGCAGGTTGAAGTTCACGACGGCGGGGGTGGCGTTCTCGTCAATGTCGAGCTTCTCCACGTCCACGGCGGTGACGCAGAAGATGTAGCGGTGCGGGCCGTGACCAGCCGGAGGCGCAGCACCCAGGAAGCCCGCCACGCCGGCGTCGTTGCGGTGCGTCAGGGCGCCGGCGGGTGCATCCGCGCCAGTGTCAATGCTGGTGACGTCGGCGGGAATATTGGAGACGGTCCAGTGCCAGAAGCCGCTGGGGACCGGCGCATCCGGATCGAAGCAGGTCAGCACGAAGGACTTGGTGCCTTCGGGGAATCCGCTCCAGGACAGCTGCGGGGAGCGGTCCTGACCGCCGGCAATGCCGAAGAGTGCGGAGCGCATCCATTCGGGGGGCGGTGCCGCCGTCCTGAATGTCGGTGGAGGTCAGGGTGAATTCGGGCAGGTCGGGCAGGCCCGCGTAGGGTTCGCGGGGCAGGGGTGCGGTGCCGATGTTGGTCATGATGTTCCTCAATGGTGGGGTTCGGGTGGATATGGCGACGCCGGCGGACAGAGTGAGCTATCCGCCGGCGAGGCGTAGATTATTTAGCCGTTGAGTACGGCGTCAAGTTCTTCGCGGGTGGGCGGGTTAGCGCCCGCGCGGGAGACGGTGATGCCGGGCTGCGGTTGCGGAGAAACGCGCAGGTCGGTGATGTCTTCGGCGGTCAGTACGGCGACCTTGGCGCGCGCCTCAGCACCGGCGATACCGCGGTCTAGCAGGCCCGCAACGAGTGCCGCCATGAGGGAGTCGCCGGCACCAACAGTGTCCGCAACCTCAACGCGGTGTGCGGGCTGGCTGATGCCCTCGGGGTACTTCTTGGTGAAGGCGATGGGGCCGTCCTCGCCACGGGTGATGACCATCAGCTCGGCGCCGAGGTCAAGCCACGCGCGTGCGGTGTCGTCGAGGGAGCGGTCGGGGTAGAGCCACTGCAGGTCCTCATCGGATGCCTTGACGACGGTGGAGAGGGACACGAACTTTTCAGCCCAGGCGCGGCCCTCGTCAACGTTGTGGATGAGGGTGGGGCGGCAGTTCGGGTCGTAGCTGAGCAGGGCGCTGTCGCGGGCAGCTTCGAAGGCTGCGGCGACCACGTGCGCGCCGGGTTCGAGCATGGCGGCGATGGAGCCGGTGTGCACTGCGTCGGAGGTGCGTGCCAGTTCGGTGAGCTTCTCAGCGACGGAGTCGAGGGACCAGGTGATGTCGAATTCGTACTCTGCCGCGCCGTCGGCACCGATGGTTGCCTGGGCGACGGAGGTGCGCTCGGCACTGTGCTCGAAGGGCAGGGTCACCTGGGATGCTTCCAGGTGTGCGTCAATGCTCTTGCCGTAGGCGTCGGGGCCGTAGTGGCCGACGAAGTTGGTGGAGTGGCCGAGGCGGCGCGCGCCGACGGCTACGTTCATGGGCGATCCGCCGGGGTAGGCGCGGGTTTCTCCGTCGTGCTGGTGGACGACGTCTACGAGTGCTTCACCGATTACAGTCAACATGGTTTCAATTCTACTCATGTTTGCGCCCTCGTGGCGTGTGTTTTTGTGGGTATTTAAAGTGGTTTTGCTTTCCCTTCTGAGGGCTTGTGTTGGCTTGCCGGGCGGGTGCAGGAACTGACTTTTACCTCTTCTGACTTTTAGCCCCAATATCACTAATTTTGAGGCTCTAGAGGGGTTCGCACGGGTTAGACTTAAACCGACGCCGGGTCTTTAACGCCCGGCACGGTATTGACGCGACAGCACCGTCGCGCCTACCCTCCAACGACGAAGTTAGGAAGAAGGTCATACGTGACGACTGCAACCGCTACCTGGGTTAACCGTGAGGCTACCGCAGAGGAGCTGATCCCCCTCATCGGTAAGCTGCACCGCGAGAACGGTGTGGTGCTGAGCATTCACGGCCGTAGCCTGGTCAACAAGTCTGTCATTGAGCTGCTGAAGCTGCACGATTTTGTATCTCACATTGATGGTGCACCTCTGAACCCCGCACACACCCTGGAGCTGGTTCGCGCTCTGGCTGAGCTGAACCTGGGTGCATGCTCGATTAACATTGCTGCTCTGCACAAGGCTCACCGTGAGGCTGGCTCCCCCGAGCTGTCCATGTGGCTGCCCGAGCAGCTGGGTTCCTCCGTGAACCACCAGGGCGACCAGCCTAAGGAGCAGGACGTTGTGCTGTACGGCTTCGGTCGTATTGGTCGCCTGCTGGCTCGTATTCTGCTGGAGCGTTCCTCCTCGCCGCTGGGTTCTGGCCTGAACCTGCGCGCTGTTGTGGTGCGTAAGAATGGTGACAAGGACCTGGTCAAGCGTGCATCCCTGCTGGAGCGCGACTCGGTTCACGGCCCCTTCAAGGGCGTTATTGAGGTAGACGAAGAGAACAGCACCATCATCGCTAACGGTGTTCCGGTTCGCTTCATTTACTCCTCTGACCCGACCACCGTTGACTACACCGAGTACGGCATCAACGACGCTCTGCTGGTGGACAACACCGGCCGCTGGCGTGACGTTCCGGGCCTTGAGCAGCACCTGAACCGCCCCGGCATTTCTCGTGTTCTGCTGACCGCTCCCGGTAAGGGCGATATGAAGAACATCGTGTTCGGCGTGAACGACAACGTCATCACCGCTGAGGACAAGATTGTTTCCGCAGCATCCTGCACCACCAACGCGATTACTCCGGCGCTGAAGGTTCTGGATGACGCATACGGTGTTGAGCGCGGCCACGTTGAGACCGTTCACGCATTCACCAACGATCAGAACCTGATCGACAACTTCCACAAGGGTGACCGCCGCGGTCGCTCCGCTGTGCTGAACATGGTCATCACCGAGACCGGTGCAGCAAAGGCTGTTTCTAAGGCTCTGCCGCAGCTGGAAGGCAAGCTGACCGGTAACGCTATCCGCGTTCCCACCCCGGACGTTTCCATGGCGATCCTGAACGTGAAGCTGACCAAGCCCGCAGGTTCCGCTGAGGAACTGAACGAGCTGTTCCGCCGCGAGTCCATTGACGGCGAGCTGCGCCGCCAGGTGGGCTACTCGGATTCCCCCGAGGCTGTTTCCACCGACTTCGTGGGTTCCCGCACCGCAGGTGTTGTGGACTCGCTGGCTACCGTGGTGACCGATGACTCCGCAATTGTCTACGTCTGGTACGACAACGAGTTCGGTTACTCCTGCCAGGTAATTCGCGTTCTGGAGCGCATGGGCGGCTACGACGTGCCCTCCTACCCCGCTAAGTAAGCTAACCCAGCTCATCTAGCACACATATAACAAACCCACCGGTACATATAGCCAATTGGCTATATTGCCGGTGGGTTTGTTTATGAGGTTATATGCGCAAATAAGAGGTGCCACGCAGAAGCTCAGAAGAGCTACGCGAGCGACAAATTACGCCTTACGGCGGTACACCACACCCTGATGCGCCCGTAGCATGAAGCTCGAGGGCACCGGGCGGTTTGCCGTATCCACCTCAGACATGCTTATGAAGGCATGCAGGCTTAAAACCCTTACGCCTGACCGAAGACCTCGTTGAGGTGGGCAGTATAGTCAGCGAGATACTGTTCGACCTGCGGATTTTTAATCACGTCATAGCAAATAAAGGTGGGCAACTGGGTAGTACCCATGAACTCATGGGCCTTATGAAAGTGCATATAGAGGGCATCTACCCCGAGTCCCTCAAAGAAGTCGCCCTCCCGGGTAAAAGCTTCGCGAGGCGCGTTCCACGTCAGCGACAGCATATGCCGACGACCCTGAAGAAGACCGCCCGTGCCGTATCCTTCAGTGGGGCTGACCCTGTGGCGACCATCATTAGCGTACAGGGTACCCGCGCCCGCGGTAAACACCTCGTCCATATTTTTTTCACGGTCCACGGCTCGTGCATCCACCAACCGGGCATCTGCCAGATGACCGCATCCATCCACTGGAATTTTTCTACTTCCTGGTGAATATCGTACCCGTCGTCAATCACAGTTTCTCGCACATGATGACCGAGCGCCGATAACGTATCACGGGCTACTTGATGCAGGGGTGTGGTTCAGGCGACCCGCCGAGTGGGCGAATGCTTTACCGCCGTCAATCAAAAAGAATATTCACTGTAGTTCACTCTTAAACTCAACACCGCGAGAACGGTTGGCTATATTCCAGCCGCTTGTTTCATAGTACAGGGCTACTACGCTGTGAATCAGCCCTTTAAAAATTACCGCTTACGGTAAATTACGCCTTACGGCGGTACACCACACCCTGATGCGCCCGCAGCGTGAAGCTCGAAGGCACCGGGCGGTTTGCCGCATCCACCAGATGAGAGGGAACCGTCACGGTCACATCCTTCGAGCCGGTGTTCAGAGCAGCCCAACCACGAGTAAAGGCACGAGTCTGAGCGGTCTTCTGAGCGATAATACCGCCGACCGGATCTCCCAGGTCGTAGGAGAGCTCCCGGGGCGTGCGGGATCTCGTCGTAGGCGTCGTGGTGGGTTGCACTGATGCCGGTGAAGGCACCTCCACCGAACACCCAGAAGCCCGCCAAACCGTAGAGGAAATTCTCATCCGTGCCGGTAATCGGAGCCTTACGGTCGCTGAGCGGGGTGCGCAGAATCGTCACCTTCTTCTGCGAGGCGGCGCTACTACCACCCAAACCCGCAAAAAGTAGCACCCAGGTTCACGTCGCCCGCCGAGCCGTTCGCAATCTCACGACCCCTGCATCACGGCATACGGCGAAGACAGGTAGTCGTTCGGACCCCAGCCGAGCCACACCTCCTCAAAGCCGCCACCGTAGGCGCTGTGACGCTCCCACTTGCCGTAACGCAGACGAGACTCAGCAATATTGGGCACCAGAATCTTGCCGATTTTTATTCAGCTCAACACCGGCGTACGCAACCAGAAAAATCCAGGTGCTCACGGATCTTCGTCATGGACTCCACGCCCTGGATGGGCAGGTCCAGACCGTAGTAATCGTTCTCCACGTCGTTATCCGCCATGACCCCGTCGAAGGGTGAGTCGCGCATTTCGCGCACCACAGCGTCCACCCAGTGCCAACGATAGTCGGCGTTCCACACCTGCATCTGGAAGTGCTTGGGGTAGCCCTTCCACTCGATGCGGTCACCGTTGAGGCGGTGCGCGAAGAAATCCTTACCGGAGTTCGCCATAGACTGCGCCAGCGGGTAAGACACACCCGAAGAATAGATCGGGCCGGGCTCATAAGAGCGGGTGGAAGACAGGCACTTATACGCCAGCACCACCATTTGAGGTGCACGCTTCTTCAGGTAGCGTGCCGCGTCCAGTTCCCAGGGCTGCAGGATTGCGACAGAGTAGTTCTTGACCGCAAAATCGAGCTGCTGCTGGGTAATGGGCTTACCGCCGTAGCGGACCCAGGCACCAAATTTGCCGGGTCCGCCCAAGCGGGTGAGTTTATTCGCCATCGTACTCCGGGTCGAATTCGGGGGCGCGAGGGGGCAGCTTGCCCAGCTCGCGGTAGATCGTGTTGTAGCGGTCCATGACCAGTCGCAGCTGGAAGAAGCTGATGATACGGTCGTAGGCGTTCACACAGTAGCGTTCGTAGATGCTGGGCTCCTCCATGAGGGTGCGCAGCGCCGCCGCGAAGCCGTGAATATCGCCGGGGATGGTCAAGATACCGCAGTTACCGATTTCGTGGCCGTCGGGGGCAACCAGCACATCGTCGATGAGCTGGGACATACCGCCCACGTCGGTGCTGACCAGCGGGATGGACGCAGCCATCGCCTCGAGCGCCACAATCGGCTGACCCTCATTGTAGCTGGGCATGAGCAGCAGGTCGAAGCGGTCGAGCATCGCACGCACGTTCACGGTGCCGTGGAAAGTGATGTACTCGCCCATGTTGAGCTCTTCGATGGTGCGCAGGCACAGCTCGTAGTACTCGGGCAGGTGGTCCTTGGGGCCGAGCACGTCCAGGTGGAAGTTCACCAGACCCTGATCGCGCAGCACCGCGAGGGAGCGAATCAGGTCGGTCAGGCCCTTAATGGGCACCACGCGGGCAATGAACACGAAGCGCCACACGTGGCCGCGGCCCTCAGCGAGGATGCGGGCACGCGCCGCCTGGCGGGCGTAGTAGGCTTCCGCCACGGACTCGATGAGCATACCGTTAGGCAAAATGATTGCGCGGTCCTTCTCGCCCTCGTTCATCTGGTCGATGGGCGCGCCAATACCGCGTGCCTCTTCCAGAGCCTTGGGGTACAGGTAGGTTGCCATGTCAGCGCTGGGGTAGCAGAAGCTGCCCATTTCGACGAACCAGACGGACCAGGCACGCTCGTCGAGAGTGACCGTACCATACTGGGTGCTCACGCTCTTCGTTGAGGAAGGCGTAGTCGGTGGTGACGGGCTTCGCCATGTTGCGTTCGAGCTTGGTGTTCACGGTATCGCGAATGTAGAGGTTGTGCTCGGTCAGCAGGAAGCTGGTGCCGTGGTCACGTGCGGCCGCGGCGGCGATGAGTGCCGCGTAGCCGGTGGTGTGGGCGTGGTAGACGCGGGCGTGCGGCATCCGCTCGTGCAGGATCGCGAAGAGGATGGAGACGAAGTCGCGTACCTTCCAGAAGAGCTCACCGAAGGGCACCTCGGAGAAGAAGCCCAGACCCGCAATCGCCTGCATGAACTCACGGGTTCCGAAGAGACCGAAGAGGTTGTAGCTGCGGGTTGCGGGGTTGATGCCCTCGTCGTAGAGCTTCCAGAGGGGGTTCACGTCGCCGGCGATGAGGGCGCTGAATCCGTCCATGAGGCGCTGGGTGAGCGCCTGACGCTCCGCAAAGTTCATGCGCAGTGCGGAGGGGTCGCAGGCTTCCGCGAAGGCGTCGCGGTTGACTTCCAGGCTCAGGTACAGCACCTTGACCCACTTGACGTTCTCGGGCATGCCGTAGAGGTCTTCGTGGGGGGAGTTCTTATCCCAGGCGATGTGAATAATGCCGTAGGTCAGATCCGGGTTTTCGCAGACGATATCGTGCACCACCGCGGACACCCCACCCTTGAGGTAGGGGTAGGTGGATTCCATGATGATGGCGACGTCAACGTCCGGGTATTCGGGGTCGCTGTAGTGGGGGCCGGGAGCCGGAAGCTGCAGCGGCGCGTAGTGGTTTCGGTACATCTGTTCAGTCATTGTCGTGTGTATCTTTCGCGGACCGTGCGGTTCTTACCAGGCGAGGGCTCGACGCCAGAAGAGGGAGTACTCGGGTGCAGCCCACGCCTGACGGTAGACGCGGTAGCATGCGAAGGCGAGCACTGTCTCGCCCACGATGATGGGCAGGTAGCCGGTCTCGTTGGGCAGGATCATGAAGGAGATGAAGAGCAGCACCAGGTGCGCTGCGGAGAGCAGCTGCACGGTGACGTACATGGTCATGTACTCGATCTGGTAAATCAGCAGTGCCACTGCAACGAAGAGGAACGCCACGACCAGGCCGGAGAGCGCCAGCGGGTAGGACTGCGGCAGGAAGATGAACATCAGGATGCCGGTGACAATAGCGCTGGCGATGTAAATCAGCAGGGAGTTACGGATAGCGTGGTTGGAGGTGCGCAGAGCCTTCGAGGACTCCTCCTGAACACCCTTGTAGGGCAGGCGGTCGAAGATGGTCCACAGGTGCTGGATGCTTGCGTTGACGCGGTCTGCCTCCACCACGAAGAAGTAGTTGTAGGCGATAACGCAGGGGATCAGGCTCAGGTAGATTGCCACGACGTTGATTTCACCGCCGGTGACCAGGAAGAGCATGTACTTATCAGCCCAGATGATGGAGCCGGTGAAGAAGCCGCGCAGGGCGTCGAGCGCAATGTCCTTGAGCGGGATGCGCGCGAAGTGCAGCAGGTGCACCAGGTCCTTACCGAGGCTCACAAGCAGGATGAGCGAACCAACCAGCGGCGGCAGGAACCAGATGACGGGGTAGCAGTACAGGGCAAGAGTGTAGCCAAGCCACGCGATGAACCAGATGATGCGGTTCTTCGCGAGGTTCGGGATGACCAGCAGCTGCGCGAACGCAATGTTGAGAACGCCCAGGACGAAGAACGCACCGAATGCAGTCGGGCTCCAGTGAAGAACGAGGGCGACCGGAATTGCGAAGAGCAGCACCAGCGGCATGGTCATGAAGAAGAGGTAGAGCCAGTTGCGGGTGAACGCGGTCAGGTCGGTAATGTCCTGGAACTGCGGTTCGGACATGCGTGCGCGTACGGCACGTGCTTCGGCACGCTTGAGCTGGTGCTCGAGGGTTTCAGCATGAATACGCAGGCCTTCGCGGGCGTCCGCAATCTTCTTGTGCTCCATCTGGATAGCACGGTAAAGGGGCAGGCAGGCTGCCTGGCTGAGCCAAGGAACGGTAATGGATGCTGCCAGGATCACCTGAATCAGGGGTACACCATCGAGGTTGTACCGGTTAATCGTCGGGGTGACGATGGGGAAGATGGTGGTCAGCAGTGCGACCGGAGAGACGTAAAGCAGAAAGTTAATGAGGAGGCGCCATGCGCTGTTGCTTTTTTTCCTCAGTACCGTGGTTGGTAGACAATCTTGCAGACTTTCAGTCAATAATCGTAAAGATTAGGGGCAGTGTGTTTGAACAGCACCGTGTGACGCGCCAGGGGAAAGAGTCGTCGTACCGAGAAGTGCCGGGTCCCCATGGCTTGCGCTGATGCCGCCGTGAATCAATATACGGCATATATCAACTAAAACCTTTGGTTTCCTTAACCCTCTACTTGATATTTGGAGGGATTTAGGACACACCTGCATAATGTGTGTCACACAAGAACGTAAAACACCTAGTGAGAGCAGTGCTCTGCGCAATATACGTAGGGTGCAACAACCCTGAGAAGGGTATTCCCAAGCGATACGCCCACACGCAGGGTGTCACTATGCATAGTGCCCCACCCAACATGCCCCTGCGCAAAAGCATCCCGGCCCCTCCGACCGGGAGGGAACCGGGATGCTCTAAGCGGCGACCCTAACGGGTCTTAGCTGATTAGGAAGCGCTCGAGAGAGTACGCAGTGCCACGGACACTACAGCCAAGCGCGGGTGACCGGATGCGTCGAGAGCGGCCTCGCCAATCTCCTTCAGGATGCGGTCGATGTTGCCGACGCGGGTCGGGTGCTCCTCAATCCAGGTTGCCAGCGCCTGCTGTGCACCGTCCACGGTGGAGAAGTCGCCCTTCGCACCCTCAGCCACGGACAGTGCGAGGCTTGCAGCAGTCTCGTAGAGGCTGCCACGCATTGCCTGACGTGCCAGGATCTCCCAGCGGTCGCTACGGGGCAGGTCGGAGATGAGGCCGAGCAGTTCGTCCACCTTGAAGCGGTCGTAGGTTGCGAAGTAGACCGGTGCCAGCGAAGATGCCTCGAAGTCGTGGTCGCGTGCCGAACGGATAACGTCCAGCAGGGCGTAGCCCTCGAAGCCGCGGATCCAGATGACGATGAGTTCCTCGGGCAGGCCCCATGCCTCGCCTGCGTCGCGCTTTGCACGGACGCGAGCACGGGAGGTGCCGGAGAGGTACTCGGGCAGGTTGTGGCGCATTTCGACGACGGATCCGAAGATCTCCAGCAGCTCGGAGATGCTGGTGCCAGCAACGACGCCGCGCTCGGTGATGAACCAGCGGACTGCACGGTCCAGAACGCGCTGGTTGTCGCGCAGAACGGTGAACCATGCATCCAGCGGGGTCTTCGGGGGCAGTTCGCGGTGCAGCTTAGCAGCGGTGCCCAGCTCGAAGAGCTCACGAGCGACGATGAAGGCGCGTGCGACGGAATCAATACCGACGTTGAACTCCTCCATCACACGGTATGCGAAAGTGATACCGCCGATGTTGACCAGCTCGTTAGCGACGCGGGTGCAGATAATTTCCTTACGCAGCGGGTGCGAGTCCAGGTGCTGGCCGAAACGCTCAACCAGTGCTGCCGGGAAGTAGCTGCGCAGAACGCCTTCCAGGTAGGGATCGTCCGCGAAGTCGGTCTGCTCCAGTGCGTGGGTGAGGTAAATCTTCACGTACGCAGCCAGGACGGACAGCTCGGGGCGGGTCAGACGCTCGCCGGTGTTCTCCAGGCGTGCATCCAGCTCCTCGTCGGTGGGCAGGAACTCGACGGCGCGGTTCAGGCCGGCGTGCTCTTCCAGGTCGTGCATGAGGCGCTTGTACAGGTTGGTGCCCAGGAAGGAACCGTGGAACTCACCCTGCAGCAGAACGTTCTGCTCAACGTTGGTCTCGAGGACCTTGCCGCCGACCTCGTCCTGCAGGGACTCGATGAAGGAAGCACGCTCTTCGCTGGACAGCTCGCCGTGTGCCACGAGGCGGTCCACCAGAATCTTGATGTTGACCTCGCGGTCACTGGTTTCCACACCTGCGGAGTTGTCGATTGCGTCGGTGTTGAGGATGACGCCGTTGAGCGCAGCCTCAATACGACCCAGCTGGGTGAAGCCGAGGTTACCACCCTCGCCAACAATCTTGGCGCGCAGATCCTTGCCGTTGACGCGCAGTGCGTCGTTAGCCTTGTCGCCCACCTGTGCGTTGGTCTCGGTGGAGGCCTTCACGTAGGTACCGATACCGCCGTTGTAAATCAGGTCGACCGGTGCCTTCAGGATTGCGGAAATCAGCTCGGTCGGTGCCAGCTCGGTGACGGACTCGTCCAGGCCCAGGACCTCGCGCACCTCGGGGGTGATCTCGATGGACTTCAGACCGCGAGAGTACACGCCACCACCGGCGGAAATCAGGTCGCGGTTGTAGTCCTGCCACGAGGAACGGGGCAGATCGTACAGGCGCTGACGCTCGTCGAAGGACGCTGCCGCGTTGGGGTTCGGGTCCAGGAAGATGTCGCGGTGGTCGAATGCTGCGACCAGGCGGGTTGCCTTGGAGCGGAGCAGACCGTTACCGAACACGTCACCGGACATGTCGCCAATGCCGACTGCGGTGAACTCTTCGGTCTGAGCGTCGTGCGTAGAGCTCAGCGAAGTGACGCTTGACGGACTCCCATGCACCGCGTGCGGTGATGCCCATTGCCTTGTGGTCGTAACCGACGGAGCCGCCGGATGCGAAGGCGTCGCCCAGCCAGAAGCCGCGCTCCAGGCTGATTGCGTTTGCGGTGTCGGAGAATGCTGCGGTGCCCTTATCCGCTGCAACCACCAGGTAGTAGTCGTCAGCGTCGCGTGCTACAACACCTTCGGGGCGGACAACGGTCTCGGTGCCGTCGGTGCCAACTGCGAGGTTGTCGGTGACGTCCAGCAGGGAGCCGATGAAGACCTTGTAGGACTCGCGGCCCTCGGTGATCCATGCGTCACGATCCACTGCGGGGTCGGGCGCTGCTGGGGTAGAAGCCACCCTTCGCGCCGGTGGGGATAATGACGGCGTTCTTCACCATCTGGTACTTTGACCAGGTACGAGCACCTCGGTGCGGAAGTCGTCACGGCGATCCGACCAGCGCAGGCCACCACGTGCAACGCTACCGAAGCGCAGGTGAACACCCTCAACGCGCGGGGAGTAGACGAAAATCTCGAACTTGGGGCGGGGCAGGGGTGCGAAGTCAATCTCCTGCGGTGCCACCTTGAACGCGAGTGCGGGGCGGTCAGCAAGGTATGCGTTGGTGCGCAGGATAGCGCGGATGACCTTGCCGAGGGAACGCAGGTAGCGGTCAGCGTCCAGGGTGGGGATCTGGTTCAGTTCCTCAACCAGGGCTGCTTCGATTTCGTCACGGCGTGCGTTGCGCTGCTCATCGTTGAGACCGTTGTTCGGGTCGAAGCTAACCTCGAAGAACTCGACCAGGTGCTTGGTGATGGCCGGGTTTGCGAGCAGGGTGTTCGACATGAAGGACGGGGTGTAGCCCTGGTACAGCTGAATCAGGTAGTGGTTCAGGGGCACGGAACAGACGTACTTCCTGCCAGGTCAGGCCCTCAGCCAGGATCAGGCGGTCCAGGGTATCGGACTCGCGCTCACCGAGCAGGTAGGCGTTCAGGGCGTCCTCGTAAAGGGAAGCCACAGCGTTTGCATCCACGCCCTCGGGGAATTCAACTCCGAAGTCGTAGAGGTAGCCGTAGTCTTCGCCGTCCTCAGGCTTGAACTCGTAGGGCTTCTGATCAACAACGACCAGACCCATATTCTGCATAACCGGCAGAAGCTCGGTGAGGGTGTGAGGTGCGGACAGGTAGTCTTCAGTCGGGTGGTGTTGGCTTCGCCGGCTTCAACCTTGATTGCGGCGGGCTTCTGGCCCGAGAGAGATTCAAGAATCACGATATCCTCGATTGCTTGTTCTACTGTGTAATCGGCTCGGTAGGCTGCACTAGTCGCATCTGCCCAGGCTGATGCGAGTCGGCGGCCTGCCGCTCCGGGTTTCCATGCCTCAATAGCAGCTGCGGTTGCTTCCACCCAGGAGCGGGCGGCTTCTTGCAGTCGCTTTTCGAGAGCTTGATGATCCGTCTTCGGCACATCGTTGGGGTTGGTGAGCCGAATGCGGAAAAATAGACGCGCCAACGATGAGGAGGACAGGTACACCTCATGGTCGATGGCACTAAGATCAAATTCCTGTTGGAACACCCGCTGGATACGGGAGCACACGTTCGTGTTGTAACGATCCCGAGGCAGGTACACCACGGCGGAAATAAACCGGTTGAACCGGTCAGCGCGCAGGAACAGGCGGGTCTTGCGGCGCTCCTCCAGGCCCATGATGCCGCCGAACGTATCGGTCAGATCATTAGCGGAAGCGTGCAGCAGCTCCAGGCGCGGGTAATCCTCCAAGGCACCCAGAAGCGCCTTGTCAGAGTAAGAACCGGGGTGGTAGCCGAGGCGGCGGCGCACCATCGCGATACGCTCACGCACCAGCGGAGTCTCAATAGCGGGCAGTGCGTACGCCTGGCGGGTGAACAGGCCCAGAATGACGTACTCACCAATCACGCGGCCATTCAGGTCGAAGCGGCGCACACCAATGTAGTCCAGGTAGTCGTTCCGTGCGACAGTGGAGCGGGAATTCGCCTTCGTGATGTACAGGGGGCGCGGGAACAGGGCACGCTCCAGGGTCTCACCCGAAAGGGGGATGCGGCTCCTACCCTCCGTGGTGCGCAGAATACCGAGCGCCGAACCGGGGCGGTCCACCAGCGAAATAGCGCCGGAGGTGCCATCCAGCACACGCTCCTTAACACCCATGAACACGAAGTTGCCGCGGGTCAGCCAGCGCAGGAAGTCCTGTGCCACCTCCACACGGGATGCAGGCTCCACACCGCGCGGGTTGGCGGCATAGGATTCCTCACCATGACCCAGGGTTGCGCCGCGCAGGTCGTACATGGACTGCGCCAAGTCGAAAACGCGGGCAACCATGGCATCCAGGTCGGTGTGGCAGGCGCGAACGTCAGCGAGGACGCGCTCAACTTCCTTCTCGCAGCGGCGCTGATCTTCCTCAGTGAGGTAGCGGGTCAGGCGAACCGCAATCCAGGATTCAATAGCGACAGTGGTACCCGCCGGGGCGTTCTCGCTGAGCTTGAGGGAGGGCACGCCAAGAGTGGCGGTATCACCGCTGGCAAGGTTGCCGCGCATGCCGGTGCCGCGCAGGCTCAGGAGGGTACCGTCCGGGCCGCGTTCAGCGAGGAAGGTAGGGTGAAGAATGGTGACGAAACCACCAAAGTGCGCGGCAAGGCATGCGGTCAGGGAGCTGACGATGTGCGGCATGTCGTCGGTCGCGACGTACAAGGTGGTGTTGTACTCGTCGTTGCGTGCGGCAACGACAGGGGTCTTGGGCAGGCGGATTTGAGCCAGCGCACGGTGGGTGCGAGCCAAATCCTCTAACTCTGCCGGGGTGAACTCTTCACGCTCATCTTCGGGGCTGTTCAGGAAATACTGCTCGACCCATGCATCGGCGCCAGCGAAGTGTGCCATAGCCTTGTCAGTCATTGACAATCTATCCTCCGAATATCGGTATCACTTCACTGTGACGGTGTCTGTGTGGTCTCATGTGCGCGCCGTGGCGCGCGAGCACTTATACCAAGCTTATACCTTCGAGGTGTTTCTGTCAGACATATCGCTCTTGTGGGCGTAGAAATTATTTTTATCTTCTTCCCAACTCCAGCGCGCATTTGGTACGGGTTCAAGAAAGTAGGTGCATCTTACGAGGCGGACACGTACAGTGAAACTATGAGTTTGCGTACTGAATCTTTCCTGGTGGGTCTCATTGGTGACGGCATCACCTCCTCCCTGACCCCTCCCATGCATGAGGCGGAAGCGGACGCGCACGGAGTGCGCTACCTGTACCGCCCCGTCGACCTGGACGCCCTGAACCTGGATGGCGCCTCCGCCCCGGCGCTTCTGGATGCGGCGGCACTGCTCGGCTTTAACGCTTTCAATATCACGCACCCGTGCAAGCAGTCGGTCATGGAGCACCTGCACGAGCTCTCGGATGCGGCACGCGCCCTGGGCGCGGTCAATTGCGTGGTGATTGGCGAGGACGGCAGCTTCTACGGCGATAACACGGACTACTCCGGGTTCATTGCGGGATTGAAGCGCGTCCTGCCGCAGGTGGCGGAGAATCCGGCGCGCCTGGAGCACGTGGTGCAGCTGGGTGCTGGCGGTGCCGGTAGCGCCACGGCGTACGCCCTGTGCCGCCTGGGGGTGCGCCGCCTGAGTCTCTTTGAGCGTGACGCGGCGAAGGCGCAGGGGCTTGCGGAGCAGCTGGGCGGGCTCTTCCCACAGACTCGGATCGAGGTGCTGAGCGACGATGAGCACTTGGTTGAAGCTCTACTGGAGGCTCAGGGTTTGGTGAACGCAACCCCGGTGGGTATGCACGTGCATCCGGGTATGCCGTTGAGCGAGTCGGCATTGAGCGCCGGGGTGTTGCGTGAGGGCCTGTGGGTTGCGGATGTCATCTACCTGCCGCAACAGACGCAGCTGGTGCGCGCGGCGCGTGCCGCCGGGTGCGAGGTGCTGACGGGCGGCTATATGGCGGTGGGTCAAGCGGTGGATGCGTTCCGTCTCTTCACCGGGCTGGAACCGAATGCTGAGCGTATGGCGGCGCATTTTGAGGCGCTGATTGCGGCTCAGCAGGGAGATTAGAAAGTTAAACACAGGTGGGGTTGGATAGATATCTATCCAACCCCACCTGTATTTATTCTATATACAGAATATATTGTTCGGGTTATGCATCCAGCTCAGCCAGGGACTTCTTGTACCCTTCACGAGCCGTCAGCGCACCCAACGCCACGAGCACACACATGGCGACCGTGAACACGGCGGGCAGCACCGCGTTATGCAGGTCGGCACCGGCGAGGCTCGTCGCCACGGCGGGCGCCACGCCTCCAGAAATTGCGAAGCCAATCTGGGTACCCAGCGCCAGACCGGTCACGCGCACGCGGGTCGGGAACATCTCCGCGTAGAAGGCAGGCTACACGCCGTTCGCCATGGAGTACAGCGCACCGTGCATGAGCACGCCGTAGGCAAAGATACCCACCCAGTTACCCTCGGCAATCGCCCCGAGGTACGGGAACATCACCAGGGACGAAGCAACCGCACCGGTAATGAACACGGGCTTACGACCGATCCGGTCGGCAAGCATGGCGGCGAGCGGAATCGCAATCAGACCGAGGGTGTTGGAGGCGACCGGCACCAGCAGCATCGTGCTACGGTCAAGACCGTAACCCTTGGTGGCGAAAGACAGCGCGAAGGTCGTGAAGACCATGTTCACAGTGTTGACCATGGCGCACACGGCGATGGTGAGCACGGCGCGCTTGTGGTGCTTGAAGACCAGCATGAGCGGGGATCCGGTGAGCTTTTCGCGCTGCAGGTAGGCGGGCGGCTCGGAGAGGGTGCGGCGAATCAGCCAGGCGGTCACCACCACAAAGGCGGAGAGCCAGAAGGGTACGCGCCAGCCCCAGCTGAGCAGGTGCTCATCCGGCAGGGCGGCGAAGGGAATGAACACTGCGGTTGCCAGTAGCGAGCCGAACTGGGTGCCTTGCAGGGTCCAGCTGGTCGTGAAGGCGCGCTGATGCTCGTTGGCGTGCTCCAGGGAGATGGAGATGGAACTTGCCTGCTCACCGGCAGCGGAGAGGCCCTGAATCATGCGGCAAATGACCAGCAGGGTGGGGGCGAGGATACCCGCCTCGCTGTAGGTCGGCAGGCAACCGATTGCGAAGGTGGCAAAGCCCATCAGGAAGAGCGTGAGCATCAGGACGAATCGGCGGCCGTAGCGGTCACCGAGGGGTCCAACGATCATGGCGCCGAAGGGGCGCACAACGTAGGCGATGCCCACAACCACCATGGACTTGAGGATGCCGATGGCGGCGGTGTCTTCGGGGAAGAAGATGCGGTTGAGCACGATGGCCGCGGCGGTGCCGTAGACGGCGAAGTCGTAGTATTCGAGGGCGGAACCTATCCAGCTGGCGAGGGCGGCTCGTCGTGGTGATCGGGCGGGCGCGTCGGTGCGTCGGCTCATGGGTGGCTCCTTCGGTACTATACCCGTTGGGAGGGGCGGGGCCGCGGTGTGGGCGGCCCGTGCGGTTTGTCATTGTGTCCTTCCAGTGTAGGGAGCACCCCGCCTGTTTTCCATAGGGTTACCTAAGTTCCCAGGGTTTGAAGTAGTAATAGCGGGTGGACACCTCCAGCCCCCGTCAGTTCATGAGCAATAAAAAATGAGGGGTTGAGCATAACTACTCGTTTGCTCAACCCCTCATCATTTATTTATTAAATATTCTCCAGCTCAGCATTGCCGCTATTCGACACAGAACGCGCCTGCCACACCATCGCACCCAAATGTACTAGCAGGCCAAGAATCGGCTCCACATACAGGGCAAGAAGAGTGCGAGTCAGAAGAGGCAACGGCGACACAGCCACCACACAAGCAACTACAGCCGCCAGCACCCAACCAGCCACATACGACCGGTGCATATTCAACGCAATCACCAGCGACCCCGACAACACCAGAAGCGCCAGGAAAGCAGAAGCAAACACCAAAAGCGCAAGCACCGGAGAAGTCACCACATGGGCGTACGCTCCAACCTCTGAAGGCTTCGGCGGGTAAAGCAGACCAAACAGCCACGGTACAAGCACATAAGCCGCCGCAGCGCTCCACAAGACCCACGCCCAACAGCGCACCAGCAGGCTTCGCAAAAGCACGCAACGGATGGTTCTGTTGCTTCAAGAAAGCAGACACCGCCACGCCCTGAAAAGCCTGCAAAGGAATCATAATCGGCGAGCGCGTAATCGAAATCGCCAGAATCAGAACCGCCAAAATAACCTGCTGTAGCGGGTCGTTTGAATCGATGCTAACGTTCAGCAGAAGCGGCAAGCCCATCATAAGAACCGCGTTAGCGAGTCGACGACCCCATCGACAGCGTGTAGTTATACAGCAGACGGGCTGAGGAAACATCCGCACGAGAGCTAAAAACTCGCCGAGCTTCTGGAAGCAGAAGCACCATCAGCGACCACAGAAGTACCGGAGAAACCGTTGCGGCTTCAAGACCGATTAGATGTGCAGAGACCAGACCGACCGCGCAGATAGCTACGATACGCCAAATAGCGTCGAACCCCGACACACTCGCGAAGAGGTACCAGCTTTCCTGGCCAGCAGACGCACCGTAGAGAGTCATGTGCATGGCGTAGAGGGCCACACCAACACTCAGGAGCAGCACACCGCTAAACCCGCTCAAAGGAATCTGGGCAGGAGCCCACAGAGGGCTCGTCACTAAGGTCAACCCGCCCACAATAAGACCCACTAGAGCACCCACGGGTGCAATACGTGCACCAGTTTTACCGTCGCGGCGTGCAGTACCCACAGCGCGGGTAGCTTCCTGCTGGATACCTACCACCACACCGTAGAGGGCAAAAAGAAGCGACCAGAAGAGAAGGAACTCCGTCAGGCTTTCGCCCTCCAGAAACCGTTTCACCACAACGGTAATTCCTAGAGAAGATAGTGCAGCTAAACCGGACGATCCCAAAATTGCCATCGAATGACCACGAGTCATTTTCTTCGGCTGGGACTCTGCCGATGATTCCACGCTATCTCCGTTCTCTACTGGTCGCACCTATAGAATTGAAGTCTTTACTTTACGACGTGCTCGGCAAGGTTCTTAACACCTGCCACTTCTTCGCCAGAGCCGCCTTCGGTAGCAGAGTCAGCGCGTGAGCACGCGAAGAGAAGCGAATACGAGCCACGCGGGCAGCCTTCGTCCAACCCAGGGCAGTCATCTCTTCAACCATGGTGTTGTAGTAGCGGCGCTCCTCCTCAAAGCGGGTACCCTCAAGGGCGCGCCAAGACGAGTCAGAACCACCGTGACGGCGGTACATGAACGCAATCTGCGGGTCGTAGTACAGGGAGCCGCCGCGCATCGTAATGTCGAGAATCAGCGCCATGTCCTGGATAACGTTCAGGCCCTCACGGAAGCCGGTGCCCACGATAGCGTCCTTACGCCAACCCAGGGACGGGAAGTAGAACCACGCGCCGCGCAGCAGGGAGGTAGCCAGCTCCTCACCCTGCAGAACAGCCTCACCCTTGGGACGGTAGAACGCCTTAGTCTGCTCCACCAGAGTGTTCGACAGGCCGTTGTTCTCATCAATCACGACCACGCCGGGCTGGAAAATGGACGCCTCAGGGTGCTTAGCCGCCGCATCCACGAGCCACTGCACATAGTTGGGGAGCATGACGTCGTCAGCACCCATGACGGTAACCAGCTCGTTCTCCACAAAGGTCAGGCACTTGCGGTAGTTCGCGTTCGCACCCAGGTTGGTTTCATTACGCATATAGGTGATGCGCTCATCCTTCAGCGACTCGAACCAGCCGGGAATCGAGTCGTCCGGGTAGCCGTCATCAACAACAATCAGGCGCCAGTCCGGGTTGGTCTGACCGACCACAGACAGCACAGCCTGCTTCATCATGGCGACGTCGCCGTAGTAGGGGAACAGAATATCAACGGTCATGAGGTATTACTCCAACTCACAAAATGGAAAGTCTCGACAGTAAAGCTTTAAGAATCCTGCTGGGTTTGCTTCTTCGCACCGGCGGCGCCTCCCGGCTGCTCCTGAAGTGCCTTCAAAATGGCGACTTCCTCAGCCAGGATGCGGGTCTTCTCCGACAGGCGCGACAGCTCCAGCGTCAGGTGAATACTCACACCCATCAGCAGCAGAATCGACAGGAGGAACAGCAGGTTCACCGGCAAGGCGACGCCCACAAAGTCCGCCACACCATTGAGAAGATTCGGGAAAGCACCCAGCACAATGATGATGGCACCAATAATCAGCCACAGGGCGGCGTACCGTTCCTTCATGCGCTGGTGACGCACCTGAATAATCACAAAAGTGCAGACCAGGATGGCAAGAATCAAGAAGAAAACACTGGCGCTCACGGCTACTTCTCCTCAGGGCGGCGGCTCACCGAAATGCCGTAGGCAAACAGTGAACGAACCAGATAGACAGCAGACTTCAGCGGACCGGAGGAGGGGGTACCTCCCTGACGTTCACGCATATGCACCGGCACCTGACGCACCTTCAAGCCATTGTTAATGGCCATGGCGGTGATGTCGATCGTGTCGCCCAGGTATTCGGCGGGCAGGTTACGGCAGTAGAAGTCGATACCGCGGCGGTTAGCAATCTTAAAACCACTCGTCACATCCGTGAATGGGGTACCCGCCGCGCGGGTAAACAGGAACGACAGCAGGCCCATCGCCCACTTGCGCGGACCGGACACCTCATAGTCCGCCGCACCATCGGCAAAGCGGGAACCGATTACGATGTCGTAATCCTCCACCGCCTTAATGAGCGAGGGGATGCTCTCGGGGTGGTGCTGGCCGTCTGAATCCACCTGCATGGCGTAGTCGTAGCCCATGCGCTGCGCGTACTTGTAGCCGGTGCGCATAGCGGCACCCACGCCCATGTTGTAGGGCAGGTCAATCACAAAAGCGCCTGCCTCACGAGCTACAGCGGAGGTGTTGTCGGTGGAACCGTCATTGACCACCACCAGATCCACGTAGGGCACCGTCTCCTGCAGCTCTGCGATGGTGGCGGGTAGTGCCTCTTCCTCGTTCCAGGCGGGCATAATCACCAGCGTACGAGGATACGTGCGGGGGGTAAGAGGCGATGTGGGAGAACCCATAGGGCAGCTACCCCTCCTAACGAATGTGTCTTACCGTGCGTGTGAAAGCCGGTATGCCCTAGTGGACATACCGGCTTTCATCATATCAGTGGTTCCGCACCATCTCAGATTCGGCGACAGATTGTAGACTGCACCACTTATTCTCTGAGATGCATACACCCTCGCAGGTGTGCTGGCACACCGTTAGTTATCGCAGGCACTAATGCGGTACAGAGTCATCGGACCCGAGGAATAGACCGGGGTCAGAACGTCCGTATCAATAGCAGCCACCATGCCGTCATAGTTCTTCTGCTGAGCAGGGGCCGAAATTACCCTGGTTCTCCAGGTGAACATACCAGTGAGCCTTGTACTGGTTCACCTCGCGGCAAACTTCCGGGTTCGTGCGGGCATCCTTCAAATCGTTCAGGATCGCCGCGTACTTCGGGGAAGTCTGGAATTCGAAGTGGTAGCTGGTCAGGTGACGGTCAGCCAGCGCATAAATGTAGGCGCTACCGTCCCAGGGGTTGTTCACAATGACGTCGTCCTGGGCACAATCTTCGGGATCTCGTTAATGACGTTCATCTCATCCTGATTTAGGATGTCGGAGGTCAGGGGTCACCTTGTACCTCTCCGCCACCTGCAAGGTTGCGTCATGCATCGCGGGAGTACGGGAGGACAGGTACCGCAACCGCAAGCACCAGCACCATGGAGGCGCCCATCATTGCCGGGGCGACCTTCGCGTGCTTCTCACGCGGAATAGCGTGCATGATGCGCACGAAGATGCCCTCCACGGCGCCACCCAGTACCATACCGGCAAGAAGCACTGCAGGGAACACCACCAGAGCCGCCAGGCGGAAGTGGTCGGTGTACCAAGGAGCAACCATCAGCAGGCGGAAGTCACCGCGCGGCACCGAAGCCGCAATAATCCACATGTAGCCGACCAGCATCCAGCTACCAATCAGCCACAGGTTACGGCGCTTGTACAGCAGGGTAGCCAACACCCCACAGCGCCAAGAAACCCAGCAGATATGCGGGAGCAAAATTACCACCCAGCGGGTTTGCGTTCTCCAGTCCCAGGAACAGGAACTGGTAGACCGCCTCGCCTTCGCTCATGATGGCGGTCCACAGGTCGCTGGCTTCCTCGCTCGGGCGCAACGACAACCAGATAGTGACACATCCGGCGATGAGCGCCACCAGCACGCCGGTACCCACCAGACGCTCACGCGTGGACGCGCCGCGGGTACGCAGCACCTGCACCACACCACCCAGGAGCATGGGCACCGCAAACACTGCGGCAGAAACCACCGCGTTCGGATGCACCAGAGCCAAACCGCCCAGTACCACCAGAATCGTCAGCGACAGGGACAGCACGAAGGAGTACTCGCGGCGCGCCATGAGCTGAATCATGTGTAGCAGTAGCGCCACGAACGCAGGCAGCAGGGCGTAACCCAGAAGGTTCGGGAACAGCACACCCCAGAACAGCAGCAGGTACGGGGAACGCAAAGAAACCGCAGGTCAGAGCCGGGATGGCGAGCGCCTGCAGGGGGCGCAGATGCGGAATGCTCAAGCACATTGCCACCAGGGAGCAGGGCCAGATAATGCCTGCCGCCAGCAGAATCATGACGATAGTTGCCGTAGCGATGCTCGTGCCGGTCGTGCTGTAAATCAGGTACACGAAATCGTGCCATCCGGCAGGATAAAAAGTAGGTTCTTGATTCGCGGCGGCAACTGCGCCCAGAGTCAGGCTGGAGGCGTCACCGTGCTCCTGAATCCAGCGGATCGCGTTCATATGGAATGAGTTATCGAGGGTCTGCGAGAACGCCTCGGGCCCAAAGACCATATGCTGGGTTGCGTGCAGGGTCAAGAAACCACCCAGCACCGCACCAATAACGGGCCATGCGAGGGGCACGGTGTTACCCGCCCAGTTCTCTGCAGACTCGCTGGAGGCATCGGGTACGGCGGAGGGCCAGCGGCGACCCACCAGGTGCATCACACCCGCGGCGGCAGCCACCATCACGGCAGCGACCGGCACAAAAGAAATCAGGCTCCACGCGATGCCGGTCTTACCCAGCACAATCGCAGAGACAGCCACCAGGGCAAAAGTCAGCAGCGGCGCATAAAAAACGCGCAGACGTGCAGGAACACGCAACGCCCAGCCCATCGCATAGCCGGGACCGAAAGCCAACACGACCGCAAAAAGTAGCAGCGGAATAGTTGCCAACCAGCTCATTAACCCTCTTCTCCCCACAGTTCACGCGCCGAAAAACCCCTCAAATACGGGGCGCGGCGCGCTTTCGAGTACCTAGCAAGGATACCCCAGAGGCTTCTTTAACCCGGCGAAACCCCGCAGAAGAGAGAGGGACAGCACCCGCAACCTGCTACTCAGACCCCGAAGCGGGACAATCGGCGGAGTGCATCTTCGAAGCTCCCAAAAGACGAAGATTATGACGTAATATTTCACGCTCAATGTCACGAAAGGTGCACCTAAGAAACATAGGGCAATAAATAAGGTGTTCACCACCCTTTAGCTTTACCCTGAAACATATCTCCCCCTTAACAAAGGGTCGCCCAACGCATACACATCTGGACGAACCCTAAACGCAGCCGCAGAAGAAAGGGTCGATTATGACCGAAACCATTGCAGCACAGGCACCCATCGCCGACACCTCCGAGCAGTTCAAACTCGCCTTCGGCCACCAGCCCGCCGGCGTCGCCATCATCACCGCCACCGACGAAAACGGCGAACCCGCAGGCTTCACCGCCTCCTCGCTGACCTCCGTCGCCGCAGAACCGCCGATTATCGCCTTCTCCCTCAAGGCAAACAGCGGCTCCGCAGCAAAGATCGCGGCTGCGTCCTCCTTCCTCGTGCACATGCTCGACGCTGAGAATGTGACCCTCGCGAAGAACTTCGCAACCCACGACTACCCCCGCTTCGACGACCCCAGCACCTGGGAATTCGTCCACACCGGCGAGCCCCTCGTCCACGGCGTACGCCGCGTACTGCGCGCAACCCCGCTCAGCCGCGTTGAGGCAGGCCCCGCACTCGTCTTCACCGCACAGGTTGAAGAGTTCATCCGCAACGACTGCGAAGGCACCCCGCTGGTCTACCACTCGCGCAACTTCCACGCGCTGGGTGACCACTCGAACGTGAACAACTACAGCATCTAACCCCGCGCAGGGGTCACGGGGCGGTATTCGACGACCATGAGGCGACGAATACCGCCCCGCGGCGTACCCTGAACATAAAAGCGCACGCAGCACATGACAGCGCACAGCAACACAGCGCACCCAACACAGCACAGAAGGAACAGTCATGACGGCTCAGACCACCCAGCCCGCATCCCTCCCTGGCTCGAAAAAGCTCATCGCGTTCCCCACTATCTCCGGAACCTCCAACCTGGAACTTATTGAGCTCATCGAAGCCGAATTTTCCCGCTACGGCTACAGCGGCGTGCGCACCTACAACGAGGACGGCACCCGCGCCAACCTGCTGGTCACCGTCCCTGCCGCTGACGGCACCACCCGCGGCGGTCTCATTCTCTCCAGTACACGGACGTCGTACCCGTCGCCGGTCAGGGCGTGGGACGCCGACCCCTTCACCCTGCGTGTGGAGGGTACCCGCGCCTACGGTCGCGGCGTGTGCGACATGAAGGGCTTCCTCGCCGTGGCGCTTTGGCTGTTGCCGCGCGTTGCGGAGGCGAAGCTGCGCGCTCCCCTGCACTTCGCGTTCTCCTACGATGAGGAAATCGGTTGCATTGGTGCACCCTCCCTTATCGAGGAGTTCGTGGCGCGCGACCTCGCCCCCGACTACGCGATTGTTGGTGAGCCCTCCAGCATGCGCATTATCGACGCGCACAAGGGCGCACACCGCGGCCGCGTCACCTTCACCGGCGTGCCCAAGCACGGCTCCCTCGCCACCCATGGCGTGAACGCGGTTGCCGCAGCGAGGCGAGTTCATCACCTTCTTCACCGACATGGCGGACCAGTGGGAAGAAGAAGGCCCGTTCGACGAGTCGTTCATCATTCCCCACTCCACCGGTAGCGTGAACCTGGCAACCGGCGGCCTGCAGTACAACATCGTCGCCGAGCAGGCTGTGGTGGAGTACGATGTGCGCACTCTGCCGCAGGTGACCACCGAATCCTTCGTGGAGCGCATTGACCGCGAACTTTCGGAGGTCATACTGCCCGACCTGCAGGCGCGCGCCGCACGCGCCGAAAAGCTGACCGGTGCAGAGCCCGGTAGCCTCACCTCCCGCGTGGGTGTGAAGCACGAACTGCTCGCAGCCGTGCCGGGCCTGGGTACCGAGGACGACGCACCCATCGTGCACCTCGCCCACGAGTGGCTGGGCACCAATGACGCACCGCAGAAGGTCACCTACGGCACCGAGGCGGGCCAGTTCCAGCGCGCCGGCGTGCAGAGCATCATTTGCGGTCCTGGCGATATTGCCCAGGCGCACTCCCCGAACGAGTGGATTGAGCTGGAGCAGCTGAGTGAATGCGAGCGCTTCTTCGAGGCGATTCTCGACTGGGCGAGCGCCAAGTAGCGACCACATAGCAACCGTGTAGCGGCGTAACAGCCAGTCCACCGCGGTTCGCAAGAGCCGCAGTTAGAGCCGCATAAAAATTACAGAAACTGCCCGGGTACCCCGTGAGGTGCCCGGGCATTTTTATGCTGATGGCAAGTGGTGTGGGCGGGTGCTGATGGCGGGGGTGAGTGTTGGTTTGATCGCGGGTTTATTCGTGAGTTTCTCCATGGGTTCAACCGCGAATTGAAGAAGTGAGTCCAAGGTGTGGACTATGCCCGATTTTCCCCTCATCTTCCACATTTATTTTTAAACGAAAAACCCGAAAAACCGCTTATGTCTAAGGGTGAAATAACACCAAAGTATTGCCCTTCTAGGGTATTCAGGGTTCCATAGATGCCAAAGGTTAAACACGCCACTCGGGCGGCATAACCACACACAAAACCACACCTCCCTCACGCTCGGCACTGCGCACCCGACCAAATCCCGGTTTACCACCCGCAGTTCACTACCTGAAGGACACCCCGTGTACACCATCAGCCCCTACCTCGCCGAATTCCTCGGCACGCTCATCATGTGCACCATCGGCTGCGGCGTCATCGCCAACGTCGAACTTCGCCGATCCAAAGGCCACGGCGACAACTTCTTCACCATCGCCTTCGGTTGGGGCTTCGCCGTCACCTTCGGCGTCTACGCCTCCCACGCCTACTCCGGCGGCCACCTCAACCCCGCTGTGTCCATCGGCCTGGCAGCGTTCGGCGAGTTCTCCTGGGAGAAGGTCCCCGGCTACATCATCGCCCAGGTACTCGGCGCAATGGTCGGCGCCGGACTGGTCTACCTCAACTACCTGCCCCACTGGAAGGCAACCGCCGACAAGAAGATTAAGCTCGGCGTTTTCGGCACCGTCCCCGCTATTCACAACTACTTCACCAACGCCCTCTCCGAAATGATCGGCACGTTCATGCTGGTCTTCTCGGCACTGTACACCGGTGTGAACTTCAAGCCGTCCATCAGCGGCGGTGTGGAACTCTCTCTCAACCTCAACGACGTGCTCAAGCCCCTCGCCTTCGGCTTCATGGTCACCGTACTCGTGATCGGTCTGGGCGGTCAGACCGGCTACGCTCTGAACCCCGCCCGTGACTTCGGTCCGCGCCTCATGCACGCCCTGCTGCCCATCCACGATAAGGGCTCCTCGCGCTGGTTCTACGCGTGGGTTCCGATCTGCGGCCCGATTGCCGGCGGTTTCATGGGTGGCGCATTCTTCAAGCTCTACTACGAGGGTCAGGTCAGCCCGTGGCTGTTCGTCTCCAGCGCCCTGGCGATTGCGGTTCTGCTCTTCGCGTGGTGGGCTAATAGCCACCTGTACCGTGCACCCAGCTCCGAGGTTATCCCCGAGTTTGAGGATACCCACGCTACCGCGGCGGCACGCGCGGCAACCTACACGCCGACCGGCTCCATGCCGATTCTGCTCCCCGAAGAGGTGAAGGGCAACCGTAGCACCCGCGTCGTCAACCAGGTGATTGAGGACGACTAGTCTTCCCGCCCGAGAACTTCCCTGTCTAGGGTTTCATCTAAAAACGGCGAACCCCTCATTTTCATAACCTGCACAATATCGGTCAGGTTATGAAAATGAGGGGTTCGTTGCGTCTACCTCACGGAAGGAGGTTCATTCAGGGGTGCCGAAAAGAAATACAGTCTAGAAAGGTCCTAGCTTAGGAATAAAAAGAGTCATCTCCTGAACGATATACTCTGCATCTTCCAAAGCCTCTTCAGCTTCCTCCACAGCTATAGGCTCATAATCCAGACCAGGATACTCAACCTCGTGGCGAGTTCGACGCAAGCGAGAATACAGCTTACCCACCGCATCATGAGGGCCTCGCTGAGCACGCAAGGCATCACCCACCACGATATGACCTCCCCGAGTAGTTGGACGCAGACCCTGCACCGCCAAGGCGGCAGTCATGGCTAGTCTCGAAGCATCATAGAGGAGCGTATAGGCACCTTCCGAATCATCAACTACCAGACGATGCGCCGTCTTTAGATGCCGGCGAGCACGCAACAACAGGCCTTGAGCATGCTCACGATTTACAACGACCCGCTCCAGCTCGCCAGATTCAATCAGCTCAAGAATGCGTTCCCGGCCTACAGTCCAGGGACCCGGGGTTGGGGCATTAGGCTTCAGCGTGGACATCGTTTACCTCCAGCTGCCCAAAGAGAACCTCCATAGGACGCGACCGCACAGTCTGCACGAAGCCGTCCTGCGAGTTCCAAGCCTCAGGAGATAGCCGCTTCACGTTTACCTCATAGCCAAGCTTCTGCTCAGCATCATCGATAGCCTCATACAGCTTCTGCCGTGAAGGGGAGCCCACAACCAGCACATCAATATCATTCGGCACGTGCCCCGCCACCCCAGAACGACGGCTAGCCCACGAACCATAAATAGCAGCACCCTCAATATTGGAAACGCCCTGCAAAGTATCCCGGAGCACCGGAACGGGGCCATACGTTACCAGAATCAACTGACGCATCGCCTGGCCCACCGGATTATCAACCTTGGCTTGCACCATACGGGTCCTACCAACATTCTGGACAGCCACCAAACCGGACTGTTCCAGACGATTCACCTCTCGGGAAACAGTCGGCAACGATGCACGTGTCGCATCAGCAATCTGTGACACCGTGTATTGCTGCTCAGGGTGAGAGAACAGCAATGCCATCACTTCACCCTGCAGGTCACTACGCAAGATGGGAAGGAGGCTAGGAGCAGACGTTTTCATAACATGAATTATATCAATCATGTTATGAAAACATCTGCTAATTTGGAGGGGTACTAGGCCGCGGCGGTAGCCATTGCCAGCGCCCGGTCATGCTTAGCCGCGCGGCGCTTCTGAATCGCGCGCACCACCCAGATGCAGACCGCACCCAGGACCGCGCCAGCAGTATTATTCACAATGTCATCCACATCAAAGGTGCGGTAGGTGAAGCCCGCCAGACCCCAGTTGCCGGTCAGCTGGCTCAACTCAATGAAGCTCGACAGCGCGAAGCCACTCAGCGCCGTGGCGCGCAGACCCCAGCGCAGGCAGCCCGCAGTAAAGAAGCCCAAGGGGATGAACATGGCGACATTGAAGAAAAGCTGCGCATACACGGTCGTTGCGAAGCGGCGCAGACCCATACCGGCAGTCAAATCCCATGCCTGCTGCCAGCTCCAGCCCACGTAGAAACGCGGGTAGTACAGCTCGGGGTTCGTGACGCTATTGGAAGAGCCAATCGGGGTCAGCGTCAGAGAAAGAATAGAAGCAAGGAACAGTGCAAAGGACGCAGTCAACAAGTACTGGCGGATGCTGTGCGCTCGACCGGTCTTCTTGGCACGCAGGCGCATACCAATAAATCCGATAATGGAGAGCGCGATAGTAAGCGCCGCAATCTCGATGGCGAAGGTGCCAATCATGTGTTTACTGAGCAGTTCCTGCATGCCGCGTGTTCCTTAGGTCGTGAGAGTGAGTTATATGAACCCCACCTATATATATGCCTGTTCTAACATATATTCCCGGTGGTATATAGCGGGTTACCGTTCATACCCGCCGCATATCGTTCACCACCAGTGTAAAAGACCGCTCTATGGCTCACCCTAGGCGAAACTGTGAAAAAGCTGTACATGCGCCCGCACACCACCACAGCCGGCGCCGTCAGTACAGAACATCCGGCGGGAACACCGGCGCAATATACCGACCAAACAGCAGCACAAACAAGAGCGCACCCGCAATCGCAGCACCATCGCGCCCACAACCTGCACCAGCCAAAGCATCAAGAACTTCACCATCTTGCCCTCAGAGCGGGCGGTCAGCGCCTCCACCATGGCGGTCGAAAACGTCGTAAAACCACCCAGCAGACCGGTCGTAATCACCGTGCACCAGAACGCCACCTGATCCGTGGCGTTATAGTGAACGCCCAGCGCGCGAGGATTGGACACCGGCATAATCAGCAGGCCGTACAGGAACGAGCCCACCAGGTTAATCACGAACACCGGGCTAATAATCGACGACTCCGTACGCAGGCGAGGCGACATCGCCTTATCCAGGAAGAAGCGGGTCATCGCACCCAAACCGCCGCACAGGAAAACCATCAAAGCGAAAAACATTAGCGGCCCTCCTCAACATCACGAGCGGGCACCAAGCGGGACGCCACAAAACGACCCGTCAGCATGCCCGCCGCGGCGGCAACCAAACCACCCACCAGCAGCACCGCCACAGCCAGCACCATATATTGAGCATGCACCGTGTACGGCAGAAAAATCGTCTGCGCCAAAACCGCCGCAATCGACGAATACGTCGTATAGCCACCCATCATGCCGGCACCAAAGAGCAGACGGACCGAATGAATCCGCTCCTCACCGTCACGGCGCGCGTAGGCGTTCCACACCATCGTCAGCAGGCCCAGCGTAAACGAACCCAGCAGGTTCGCCACCAGCACGCCGCCGGGAGTGTGCACGCGGCACAGCGCACCCGTACCGCCTCCCAAAAAGACAAGAAAAGGGGCAGGCACACGGCTCAGAACGCCTCCTATCCATTGTCGGATACTCGCGCGGTTCCTCATCGCCGTACACCTGCCCTTTCGTCTCGTACTAGTCTTCAGAGTGCGCCGTAGCGCACAAACGCACACTAATACTTTACTCTGACCCGAGCTTGCTACCCGAGTCGGCAGCAGCAGACTCACGCTCGTGCTGAATATTCTCACTCAGTGCAGCACCCTCAACATCCATATTCGGAGTGAGGCGATCCAGCCACTTCGGCATCCACCACGCCTTATCGCCCAGCAGAGCCATAATCGCCGGGGTCAGCGTCATACGCACAATGAACGCATCCACAAGCACACCGAACGCCAAACCAAAGCCCATCGGGCGGATCATCGTCGAATCAGCAAAGATGAAGCCACCAAACACCGAAATCATAATGATCGCGGCAGCCACCACCACACGCACCGCATGGTTGTAACCGCTCACAATGGCAGTCGCCGCATCCTTGCCGTGCACGTACGCTTCACGCATGCCGGTCACCAAGAACATCTGGTAATCCATCGCAAGACCGAAAGAATACCAATGAGCAGGGTCGGCAGGAAGGACAACACCGGACCCGGGTGGTCCACGCCGAAGAGGGAGCTCATGAAGCCCAACTGGTAAATCGACACCACGGCGCCGAAGCTCGCCAGCACCGAGAAGAGGAAGCCCACCGAGGCAACCAGCGGAACCATAATCGAACGGAACACCAGGATCAGTACCAGGAAGGACAGGCCCATCACCACGCTCAGGTACAGGGGTAGCTTCTGCGCGAGCACCTCGGAGACGTCAATATTGCCGCTGGTCTGACCCGCAATGCCGAGAGACACCTCAGAGCCCTGAACCGGAACGGTCACGGCTCGCAGCTCGTGGACGAGCTCTTCAGTCTCCACGGAGCTTGCACTGTGGGCAGGAATCACCTGGAAAATCATGAGGGTACGATCATCGGTCATACCGCCGGGAACCACAGCCTGCACGTTCGCGCCGCCGCGTTCCTTGACCGCAGAGGCGATATCAATCTGCGCCTGCTGAGCCTGCTCCTCACTTATATTCGCGGGCGTGTGCGCGACCGCAACCAGCGGGGCGCTCATGCCCTCACCGAACTTGTCCTTGACCAGCGCGTACGACTTGTACGCGGCGCTATCGGAGGGGTAATTTGAGGCGTCCGGCAGACCCAGGCGCATCTGAGACATAGGGGCGGCAACCGCCAGCAGCGCCAGCGTACCGGCCACCAGGGTCAGTAGCGGACGCGCCAGCACGAGGCGCAACCAACCGTTCGGCTTCTCGGTGCGGGCGGCATCCTGCGCGCGGCGCTCCGCAATCTTCTGCGGGGTATCGATGGAAGCCCACAGCTTCTTCGACATGATTTTGGTACCTGCCAGGGACAGCACCGCCGGGGTGAGCGTCACCGCGATCAGGGCGGCAACAACCACGCAGAACGCGGCGGCATTACCCATCACACCCAGGAAGGGAATACCGGTCACATTCAGCGCCACAAGCGCAATAATCACGGTGCTCGCCGCAAAAATCACGGCGTTACCGCTCGTGCCGTTCGCCAGGGCAATCGACTGGACCTTCGGCATGCCGTTCAGCAGGTTCGTGCGGTAGCGGTTCAGAATGAACAGCGAATAGTCGATACCGACCGCCAGGCCGAGCATCAGGCCCAGGGTGTAGGCGGTAGAGCTCATCTGGATAACAGAAGACAGCGAGAGCGTGCCGAGCACACCCACCACCACGCCTACCAGAGACATCAGGATCGGCAGGCCTGCAGCCACGAGGGTGCCGAGCATAACCATCAGCACGATGAAGGCGATGACCATACCCGCCACCTCACCGGTGTGCGAGCCGCCGCCAAGCGCAGATTCGCTCAGGTTCGCGTCGAACTGGACAGTTGCCCCGTGCAGGTTCGCCGACTCGAGATCGGACATAACCTTCTGCAATTCAGCGGAAGGCACCTCGTAAATCTTCTTCTTAAACGAGACAGTCGCAATCGCCGTGGACTGATCCTCAGAGACCATACGGTAGCCGGAGGTAAAGTCGTAGAGCTTCTGCTGACGCTCAAGCTGCTCACGCTGTGCCGGTAACTCACTCTCGGTCTTCTGCAGCTGGTTGCGCTGCTCGTCCAACTTCTTCTTGCCCTCAGCCAGCTCATCCTTCTTGGAGGCGATTTCTGCGCGACCCGCGTCAACCTGCTTCTGGCTCTCGATCAAGGTATCGTGCTGCTGATTGAGTGCGTTCTGCTGCTCGGTCAGCTGCGCCTGCTGGGCATTGAGCTGCTCCATCATGGCGGCGGGTGAGCCTGCCGCCTCCGCCTGGGCATAGCCCTCCTTCAGCTGTACCTGGGCGTCATCGAGCTGATTCTGCGCCTCATCCAGTTGCTTTCGGCCCGCGGTAATCTGCGCCTGGGAGTCGTCGAGCTTCTTCTCGTTGTCAGCAATCTGCTTGGTGCCGTCTTCAATCTGAGAGGCGGCGGCGTTCAGCTGCTTTTTGCCGTCCTCAATCTGGGCGGGTGCAGCACCAAGCTTGGTGTGTGCCTCGTCGAGCTGGGTTTTCGCTTCGGCAAGCTTGGAGGTGGTGGTGAACGGGTCGGTGACCGCGTCCACGGCGGGCACCTCGGTGGTGAGCTTGTTCAGCGCGGTAGAGAATGCCTGCTTCTGTTCTTCGGTGAGGGCGGTGCCGTCGCCGGTGGTGATAATGATCTGGCCGGAGCCGCGGTTGGCGCTCGGGAAGCGCTGTGCGAGCTCGTCGGAGAGCTGCTGGGTCTGCGTTCCGGGCATGGTGAAGGTGTTGCTGAGCTTGCCGTGGAACGCGGTGTAGGCACCCGCTACACCGGCAATGATGAGTACCCAGGCAAGGATGACAGCCCAGGCACGGCGGGCGGCGGCTTCACCGATGCGGTAGAGCCATGTAGCCATGAATTATTCCTTTGAAGTTGAGTGAGTGAAGAGTTTGGTGCGTTGGGTGCGTGTGAATACGGTGGTTGCCCTGTACTGCGATTGCTGTGCCCTGTTTTTGGGCAAAAAACACCCCGCTTCGGGCACCTGCAGGTGAGGTGCCCGAAGCGAGAGTTTTTGAGCGTGAACGCTTTGGGGCTTAGCTTGCGAATTCGCCCTGGACCAGACGGCCCAGGTAGTCGAGTGCCTCGAGTACGCACTGGCGCATCGCTTCGATGGCGAGTGCTTCGGGGTGGGTGCCTTCGGGGGCTTCCGCTGCGACCTTGGCGGTTACTTCTTCGGCGCGGGTGAGGTAGTAGTAGACGCCTTCACCGATGGTTTCGGAGAGGTTGGGAGGCGAAGACTGCCACGCGCAGGTAGGGCAGGTCGGGGTATGCCTCGAGGTACTGTTCGAGGAAGATGTCGTAGGTGCGCTCGAGGATGACATGCGAGTATTCCTCGAACTTTGCGGGGCTGTCCATTTCGAGGGCGTAGAGCAGGTGTGCGAAGGGTGCGATGTACTCTTCGAGGGTGTTGCTCATGAAGACGTTGCGGGCGATGGAGAGCATTTCGGCTTCCATGCTTGCGTTTTCGCCGGAGATGCTGAAGTCGCATTCTTCGAAGATGCGGTTGAAGTACTGGTTCATGCGGGTGACCAGCACGTCGTCTACGGAGGCGAAGTGGTTGAAGATGGTGCGGCGGGAGACGCCGGCGCGTTCTGCGAGTGCTTCTGCGTTGAGGGCGCCGTAGCCGCCCTCGAGGATGAGGGATTCTGCTGCCTCAACGATTGCGATGCGGTTCTCTGCCTTGCGGGCGGAACGCTTGTCCGTGATGTTTGCGGGGGATTCAACAAGATTAGCCATGTTTTTTACAATACGCGCATTGTTTCACCGAGGGTAACTATTTTGGGGTTAGATTGACCACATATTTGCACTCCAGGTAATAAACTTGAAGTGCAGATTTAATGTTTACTCAACAAGCAATTTAGCGTTTTGGCATGTCAAACCAATATAAAACCGCAAAAGCACAACAAAAGGGGAGCAGAGTGCACACACAACACACCCCGCTCCCCCTCAAGCACTCACCCGGCTACCCGCTCAGCGAGCCGCTCAGCAAGCCACCGAGCAGGCGCATTAGGCGCGCGCCGCCTCCAAAGGCAGACGCACCGTAAAGACCGTATGCCCAGGCTGACTCTGCACCTGAATCGAACCGCCGTGCGCCTGCACAATCGCCTGCACAATCGCCAGACCCAAACCGGTGGTTCCAACCGAACCGGAACGTGCCTTATCGGCGCGGGTAAAGCGGTCAAAAATCTTCGGCAAGAAGTCAGGGGCAATGCCCGGACCGTTATCGCTCACGGTCACTACAGCCTCGCGGCGCGCAGTATCCACGGCCAGACCCGCAGTCACGCGCGTACCTTCATCGGTGTGCTTGCGGGCATTCGAGAGCAGGTTCAAGATGACACGCTGAATCTGGGAGCGGTCGGCAACAACCTCAACCGGCTCGTCGGGCAGGTTCAGGTGCCATTCGTGGGTGCGCGCGGCAGCCTGCATGTCGGAGGTACATTCAAGCACCAGTTCGGTCAGATCGACGAGCTCAAATTTGGGTTCACGGCCTTCATCCAGGCGAGCGAGGGTCAGCAGGTCCTCCACGAGGCGTGACATGCGTTCGGTCTGCGAGTCGATACGCGCCAGGGAGGATTGACCGGATTCACTGAGCGGCTCGGTCCAGCGGAGCATGTCGGAGTACCCCTTAATGGCGGCAAGGGGCGTGCGCAGCTCGTGGGAGGCATCCGCGATGAAGGCGCGAATCTGGTGTTCGGTACGTTCGCGCACCTCGAGGGCGGAGTTCACGTTATCCAGCAGCTGATTGAGGGCGTAGCCCACGGCACCCACTTCGGTGCGCGGATCGGAATCACGCGGATCCACTCGCACCGCCGAGGAGATGGTGTGCTCTTCCAGGTCCAGGTGCGCAACATCGGTTGCCACCGCGGAGACTCGCTCCAGAGGCTTCATGGTGCCGCGAATAATGTAGGAGCCCGCCACGCCGGCACCAACCATCACGGCGATGGAACCGAGGGCTACCACAATCACGAAGATGGTGAGGGTCTGCTGTACATTGGCGAGCGGAATACCAACCACCTGGGCATCGGCGCTGCTATTAGCCTTCGGGGTGATTTGATGAGGTACAGGCCGGATTCCAGCTTGACCTCTCGGACTTCTTCCCTAGTGGCATTCAGTGCCATGGTTCCGAGGGTTACCTGGTCGTTGGCGGAAAGGGTTTGTACGGTGCCCTCCTTGGTGAGCTTGCTTGCGATTTCTACGGCACCTTCGGATTCCACGCAGGTGATGATAGTTCCGGACGCCTGACCGGGCGCAAAGAGGGAGCTGCTCTTCTGCAGGTCGCTGCAGTCCACTTCTTCTCGCTTGCCGTCTCGGGAGGTCGGCTGCACTACGCGGTGGCTGGTTTCTTTGAGGTCGCTTTGTGCCTGCTGGTAGAGGGAGTTCTGCAGGGTCACGTAGGTGGACAGGCCAATGATGAGGCAGGCGACGCCGAGGGCTGTCACGAGGATGGCGATAAGGCGCGAACGCAGGTGGGGTACGTACCCGAGCTCTTCGGGGGATGCCTCGGGGTTCCTCATGCTCTTCCAGGCTGCGCGTAGGCGCACAAAGAAGTTCCCCGGGGAGGGTGCGGAACCATCCTGCGCGGGGGAACCCGCACGTAGGGGGCGGGTTGCTTCGTTATCCGGGGAGGCGGTTTCACCGGGTGAGTAGGAGCCCACGAACATCCTTTCTTTCTATATTCGAAATACAGAATATAACTGATATGGCGCGGTATAACCGGGTGTTATACCGCGCCATATGAAGAGCAGAGAATAAACTTAGACGGCGGGACGCAGCACGTAACCGGCACCGCGCACGGTGTGAATCATCGGTTCGCGACCCACATCAATCTTCTTACGCAGGTACGAGATGTACAGCTCCACAATATTTGCCTGACCACCAAAATCGTAGTTCCAGACGTTATCAAGAATCTGGCTCTTGGAGACCACGCGCTTCGCGTTCTCCATGAGGTAGCGCAGCAGGTCGAACTGGGTTGCAGTGAGGTTAATCTGCTCGCCACCGCGGGTCACCTCGCGGGTGTCCTGGTTCAGCACCAGGTCGCCAACGACCAGCTCAGCATCATCAATGGAGGCAACACCGGAGCGCTGCACCAGGCGGTGCAAACGGATCATGACCTCTTCCATGGAGAAGGGCTTAGTCACGTAGTCGTCCGCACCGGCGGCAAGGCCCTCGATACGGTTATCAACCGAATCCTTAGCGGTCAGAAAGAGGCAGGGAACCTCGGGGTAGAACTTGCGGATACGGGAGAGCAACTCCAGGCCGTCGAAGCCGGGCATCATAATATCCAGCACAAGCACGTCGGGGCGCCAATCGCGCGCAATCGCGAGCGCGGAGGGGCCGTCGCCTGCGGACTGCACCTCCCAGCCGATCATTTTCAGACCCATGCTGACGAGTTCTTTGAGCATCTCCTCATCATCAACAACGAGGGCGCGGATGGGGCTACCGTCCGGATGCTCTAGTGTGGGAAGGTTCTTTGCGATTTCGGTTGCTTTGCTGCTCATGTGATTAAGGGTATCGCGATTTAGGGTTCGCGGTGAGGCGGGAGCCGGTTTTCAGCCGCAAACTTATGGAATGCTTGCCCGCGTCACAGCTGGGGCACAGCTTTACCCCGCATTTGCGCGTCAACCCTTCATGACAGCTTCAAACTTTCGGTAGAATTTGTACTAGCTTAGGTAACGCTCAATCACCTTTGCGTATCTTTTGAATTTGCCGTTTCTGTTCCGGCGACCAACACCCGCAAAGGAGGACACATGCGCATTAGCCGTATCTATAACAATAATGTTGTCCTCACTGTGGATCATTTGGGCAAGGAGTCCGTGATGATTGGTCGCGGCATTGCCTTTGGTAAGCGTAAGGGTCAGCTGATTGACCCGTCTGCGGTGGAGCAGACGTTTGTGCCGGAGCAGGGCATGTCGGGTGAGCGTTTGAGTATGACTCTGTCTGAGATTCCGGCGGAGATTCTGTCGATTGCCACGCTTTTGGAGTCGAAGGTGCGCGCCGAGGGTGCGCTGGAGCTGTCGAACTCGTTTATTCTTCCGCTGGCTGATCACCTGCACTATGCGGTGGTTCGTGCGCGTGACGGGGTGCGGGTGCAGTATCCGCTCGCCCCGGAGGTGACTGTTCTCTACCCACGCGAGGTGGAGTACGGCCGCGCAGTGTTGGCGATGGTTCGCGAGCGCCTGCAGGTTGAGCTGGACCCGAACGAGGCTATCCCCCTCGCGTTGCACCTGGTCAATGCACAATTTGCGACGGCAGACATGTCTCAGGCATTCCGCATGACCGAGGTTTTCGCGCAGGTTTTTGAAATTATTGAGGCAAGCTACGAGCGGAAGATCGACCCGGATTCGATGAGTGCGGCACGTTTTGTGACGCACCTGCGGTACCTGTTTGTGCGGGCGAGCCGCGCCTCCGCGAATCGCGCGGAGAATGCAGATGAGGTGTCGCAGCCGAGTTTGTTGGCGGCTCTTCGTGAGGATGCACCGCGTGCCTACGCGTGTGCGCAGAAGGTTTTGTTGGTACTGCAGATGCAGCTGAAGCAGAGCCTGACTCGTGATGAGTTGACGTATTTGACGATTCATATTGCGCGTCTGGCGCGGGATATGTGGGGCATTAACGCGTAGCGCATGTTCGATAGAAAGCGACCGGGAGGGTTCCCGGTCGCTTTTTCTATGCCGCGAAATCTGCGCCTCAGAATCCCGGTGAGGGGTTCGGATGGGGGAATCGGGGAGTGAGGATTCTAGAGGGTGATGCCGGGCGGAACGTGGCAGTTAAAGGTGGGTTGCTATTTATATATACAACCTGTCACTAAATTGTCGTTTTCCCGGGTTTTCCTTCGCGCGTTAGCGCGTCGATTTAAATTTTGAAATGACGGTTTATAGCGGCATATTCCAGAAATACCATTCTGTGGACAGACCGCAGGAAAATGTTGGTTTTTTATAAATCCCACATCTTTTGATCCGTGCACCCATTTTTTGTTCGGTATTTTCTTTGTAAATCATTTTCTTGCACTATCACAGTCCAAAATATCCCATAACAAGCACCTCGTCAGTCCGCTTGCAAGATGCCGTCATTCCTGAAATTTCACAAAAATAACGCATTTCTCCCCGTGTCGACAACCTTTTTTCGGTGTTCTGTTTAAATTTTTTACACCCTGGCAATAAATACGTGTTTTGACATCAAAAACCCATATTCCAACACTTGAAAAAATGTCACAAGAACCTAAAGTGTGCAAAGCCAGATAAAACCCACAAAACACAAAAACAACGTGTTACTATCTGAGAATTATGAGGCCCTTCACGGGGCTACTACACACCATGTCACGAACACGAGAGGACCACTATGGTCACTATCATTGTGGCGGCACACGGCGAGTCGGCTCCGGCTCTGCTGAAGACCGCCGGCATGATCCTCGGTAACTTCGAGAACGTCCACCCGGTCACCTTCCTGCCGGGTCAGGGCCCCGAAGATCTCGTCGAAGAGTACACCCGCATCGTTGAGGCATCTGAAGCAGAAGAAACCCTGCTGCTGGTCGACCTCTTCGGCGGTAGCCCCTACAACGCCGGTGCGCAGTTTGCAGCCACCCGCGAGGGCGTCGACGTCGTCTCCGGTGTCAACGTACCGATGCTTATTGAGGTCATCTCCGGCGCAGGCTCGTAAGAACGCAACCCTCAAGTCCCTGGTCGCTAAGGCGCACAAGGCAGGCACTAAGGGTATTCGCTCCTTCCAGGAGGCGAACCAGCCCGCAGCCGCCAAGCCCGCCGAGGCGAAGCCCGCAGAGACCAAGGCGGTCGAGGTTCCGGCTGCTCAGCAGGTTCCCGGCGGCACCATGGACGCTATCTTCACCCGCATCGACTCCCCGCCTGATTCACGGTCAGGTGGCAGGAACCTGGGTTCCGCATATCGCACCGCAGACCTTCATCGCGGCATCCGATAATGCGGCACACGATCAGCTGCGCAAGTCCCTGCTACTGCAGGTCGCGCCGACCAGTGTGAAGACCAACGTCCTGGACATCGCTAAGGCTGGTCGCGTGTACAACAACCCCAAGTACACCGGCATGAAGACCATGTTCGTCGTAGAATCCCCCGTTGACGTGGTGCGACTGCTCGACGAAGGCGTCAAGATCAACGAAGTGAACGTTGGTGGCGTCACCTTCAAGACCGGCATGGTTCAGCTCTCGGACGCAGTGTACGCCTCCGAGGAGCACCTGGAAGCCTACCGCGAACTCATTAAGCGCGGTGTGAAGCTGACGGTGCAGCAGCTGCCCAACCACTCCCCGGTTGATTTGGAAAAGATCCTCAAGCAGAAAGGCCTGGACGCATGAGCGCCCTGACGTTTATTCTCGTTGTTCTCGTGGCGTTCATTGCGGGCGTCGCATCCGTGGTGGACGAGCGTCAGTTCCACCGCCCCCTGGTCGCTTGTACCCTGATGGGTTTTGCGCTGGGTGACCCGACTACCGGCATTATGCTCGGTGGCGCACTGGAGCTCATCGCACTGGGCTGGATGAACGTCGGTGCGGCGATGGCTCCCGACTCGGCTCTGGCATCCACTATCTCCGCCCTTGTCGTGATTCAGGGCCACCAGAACATCGACACCGGTATCGCCATCGCCGTGCCGCTGGCGGCAGCCGGTCAGGTTCTGACCATTTTCGTTCGTACCATTACGGTGTTCTTCCAGCACCAGGCCGATAATTTCGCGAAGACCGCGAACTTCCGAGGTATTGAGCTGATGCACATCAGCGGTATGGTTCTGCAGGGTCTGCGTGTTGCTATCCCGACCGCTATTGTGGCGCTGATTAGCTCCGAAGAGCTGACCCGCCTGCTGAACATGATTCCCGCCGAGGTGACCACCGGTCTGCGTATCGCAGGTGGCATGATTACCGTGGTCGGTTTCGCAATGGTTATCAACATGATGCGTTCGAAGGCCCTCATGCCCTTCTTCTTCCTCGGCTTCATCGCCGCCGCCGCAATCCCGGCAACCCAGTCGATTGTGCCTCTTGCCGGCGGAAAGCCCGAGGATGTTCTGGTGGCACTGTCCACCCCGGCACAGTTCAACCTGGTTGCTATCGGTATTGTGGGCGCCTGCCTGGGTCTACTGTACACGCAGCTGAACCCGCTCTTCCATAAGAGTGAGGCACCCGCCGTAGCACCGGCAGCCGCCGCCAATGACCTCGACAACGAGCTCGAATAAGGAGCATCACCATGACTGAAAACAAGAACGTCGAGCTCGTTGAAGTTCCCGAGCTCACCCAGCGCGATAAGGTCGACACCTACATCCGCTCCACCTTCCTGCTTGGTTCGTTCAACTTTGAGCGTATGCAGTCCATCGGTTTCGCGGTTTCTATGATTCCGGCGATTAAGCGCTTCTACACCAAGAAAGAAGACCAGGCGGAGGCGCTGACCCGCCACCTGGAGTTCTTCAACACCCAGCCGTGGGTTGCATCCTCGATTATGGGCGTGACCGCTGCGATGGAGCGTGAGAAGGCAGCCGGTAAGGACATTGACGAAGCCGCCATCACCAACGTTAAGGTGGGCCTGATGGGCCCACTGGCCGGCGTGGGCGACCCGATTTTCTGGGGTACCGCACGTATCGTGCTGGCGGCTCTGGGCGCATCCCTGGCGGTGACCGGCAATATTCTGGGCCCGCTGCTGTTCTTCTTCGGCATGACCGCAATTCGTTGGGCAACCCGCTGGTACGGCTTCAAGTACGGTTACGAGAAGGGTACCCAGATTGTGACTGAGGCGGGCGGTAACACCCTGCAGAAGATCACTCAGGGTGCGTCCGTGATGGGTCTGTTCGTGATGGGTGCGCTGGTGTACCGCTGGACGAGCGTGAACATTCCGTTGCCGCTAACCAGCTACAAGAACCAGGCTGGCGCGATGGTGGATGTGACCGTTCAGTCGGTGCTGAACGATCTGCTACCGGGCCTTGCGTCGCTGGGTCTGTGCTTCCTGTGCATGTGGCTGCTGAAGAAGAAGGTCAACGCTATCTGGTTGATTTTCGCTCTGTTTGCCGTGGGTATCCTCGGTTCGTACCTGGGCTTCCTGGCTCTCTAAAAATCTGAGGGATGAGCCCTTTCACCCTTCAGTGAAGGCGTGAGATTCAGGGGCTTGTCTCAAGTGGTGGGGGTGTGGTCGGTACACTTAAAAGTACCGGCGGCACCCCCGTTTTTCATGGGCGTTTTCTATCGGTTGCGGCGCACAATTCGCGGCAATGCAGCCCTCCCGCGAAGGAGTTTCTATGACCAAGTTGATGGCTTTCGACCTGGACGGCACGATCCTGTTTAACCGTGCCGTGGAGCCTGCCAATGAGCAGGCGATTGCCCGCTGGCAGGCGGAGGGTAACCTGGCGGTCTCGTGCACGGGCAAGAGCATTTTTGCCACTCAGCTGGCGTTGAACCCGACCGCCATCCGCTTTGACTACCACGTGCTGTACACGGGTGCGGTGATTACCGACCGGGAGTACCGGGTGATTTACCATCAGCCTCTTCCGGTGAGTGTTGTGCTGGCGTGCTACGAGCATTTCAGCACCGTGGACGGCGTGGCTCTGTTCGCGACGACTCTGGATAACGATTACAGCCTCTGCGACCGGGTGGGCTCCTCGACGAATATTCTGCCGGAGTTCACTCCCCTGCCGGCTGATGACCTGCAGAACCACGAGTACGTGGGTGTACCCCTGTGGATTCCGGATGCTCAGGTTCGCGAGGCGGCGTACACCTGGATTCTGGACCGTTTTGGTGACTCGGTGGACTGCCACAAGAACCAGGACTTCCTGGACATTGTGCCGCCCGCCTGCACCAAGGGTAGCGGTCTGCAGCACCTGGTGGAGTACCTGCAGGCTGAGCATCCGGGCACCTCCTATGAGGTGCACACGATTGGTGACTCGTGGAACGACATCGACATGCACCGCTACGCTGACCGTTCGGCGTCTTTCAGCTACTCCCCCGACGAGGTTAAGGCCGTCACCACCGATTGCGTGGATAAGGCGTACGAGTTTATTGAGGCGTCCCTGTAGAAGCTGCCGAGGCGGCGTTTAGGTGCGGCGAGCGCCCGTCTGCCAGCCGCTTGCGCATACTCGCCGCTTACCCCCCGTTTCACGTGAAACACCCACTTTCCAATACTCCCCGTACCCGTCATTGCCCCGTGAGGTTTCTATGTGCCCCTCTTCCTCTAAGTCTCCCAAACCCCAGTCCGCAAAGAGCCAGCAGCCCGAGCCTGACCAGTCTTACGACCCCTCCAGCTTCTCCGACACCTTCCGCGCTATGGCGCGTGAATCGCTCGTGAAGAACCAGAAGAGTCGCCCGGACTCCCCCATCGTCTCAATTTCTCCGGTGCTGATTGTTTTGGGTGCCATTGCGGCGGCGCTGTACGGGCTGTGGCAGAGCTGGGCGTGCCTCATTCCGCTGGTGCTGATTCTGGTGCTCATGTGGGTGCGGTACACGATGCAACGTCAGGCGCTCAACGATTTTGCGGAGCTGGAGGCGGCACGCACCGCCTGGAAGAAAACCCGCGACCGCCAGTACCTGGAGCTGATGGCGGTGCAGTCGGCGCGCATCCTGGAGGAGAATAAGGCGCTGACCAAGCAGGCTCGCGCGCACGTGCAGGAGTACGCGGATTTCGCGGCACAGAAGCTGGGTGCTCAGCGCTAAACATCGTGAGTGCACAGGCATCAAGAAACCCCCTCAGATGTTCTCTGAGGGGGTTTTAGCGTCTAAAGGTATAAAGCCTAGTTGGTCTTCTGCGTGGGCGCTTCAACAAGTGCTTCAGCAGGTTCTTCTGCGGCGCCCTCGGTGAGCTCCGCAGGTTCTTCGCCCGCATCATCAGTAGCCGGAACCTCATCCAGGCGCTGCACCACAGCGGGGCGATTATCAAAGCCGCGGCGGGAGGCGCGAACCGCCTTCGCGTCCATGGTGTACAGCTGCTCGCGGTTCGTCAGCACGACCAGGGTCATGGCGTTCAGGCAGACGCCCACAATGCACAGAATCCAGCCGATCAGCATGAACCGACCGCCGGAAAGCACCGCACCGGAAAGCATCAGGGCAACAGAAACCAGGTACGCCGGGGAAAGCAAAAACTTCGTATTCACGACCGACCTGCCTTAGCGTGCGTTGGAGCGGGGCTTGGGGGTGCGACCCGAACGGGGGCGCGAGGGCAGAACGCTCATGCGACCGGGGGCGGGAGCAACAATCGGCTGAGATTCGGTGGGCTCTTCCTCGCGGACCTCTGCAGCTTCAGCGGGCTCGGTCGCTTCAACAGCCTCAGCGGGAGCTACTTCCTGCTCAGCCTGCGCCACTACCTCGTGCTCGCCCGCCTCCTGCTCGACTACCTCATGCTCAGCAGCTTCACGCTCTTCACGGCGGTGCTCCGAGCGCTCGCGGATGCGGTTCTCCACAGAGGACTCGAAGCCGTCCAGGTTGGCAACCAGTGCGGGGGTCGGGTTACCCTTCGCCTTACCCACGGACAGCACGAAGGCAAGGACGTTCAGACCCAGCGCAAGAATCAGAAGAATCCAGCCGAGCCACAGGAGCCAGGGGCTGGAGGTTCCGATCAAGAGCGCGCCGCAAAAATCACGCCGAGGGAGGTCAGGTACGCAGGCGAAAGAGTCTTGAAATCCATGTCTACTTTCAATGTGTTCGTGAGTTTGAGAGAGCTAACGTTCGGTTCTCATTTTAGGTGATAGTTGAGGCTTAATCTGCTTCTGCCCCTGTCTATCGCCTGTGAGCTAAAGACCAGCGGGCTTTACTCGGTGGCGTAGGCAGGGGCAGAAACGTAGTGTTCGCGCACGGGCGTACCGGCTAGGACTTGGGGGTTACCTCGTTAGTGACCAGGGGCGAGGCGGGCGCGTTCTCCACCACGGGGATTGCGCGGGTGCTCAGGGTGCCCTGGTGCTTCTTCCAGAGGTTGTAGCGTTCCATGGCGACCGCGCCGGCGGTCATGGCGGGCAGAATGAACATGCCGGAGGAGCGGATGCTTTCAGCCTGCGCCAGGATGTCCAGCTTACGCACCACGCGGGTCACGTCGTGGGAGTCGTAGCGGTCCTGCGCCGCAATGACCTCATTCTGCGCGGCGACGAGGGCGGCGTCGCGCAGGCGTACAAAGTCGTTCCTCTTGTCCTTAAGTTTCTCCATGTACTGCTTGTATTCTTCGGGCAGTGCCTCACTAATTTCGTCTCGGCGGGTAATGGCGGAGCACATTTCCTTCACGCGAGCGTAGGTTTCCGGGTCGGTGGTTGCCTTCGCTTCAGCCTGTAGCGCTTCAAGGGCGGCGTCCTGCGCAATTTGGAGCAGCTCGGGTACGGCGGTTTCTTCTTCATGGTTAGCCTGCACGCCAAGGACCTTCACGAGCAGGGGCAGGGTCAGGCCGGGCAGCACGAGGGTGAAGAAGAGTACGGAGAGCATCATGACGATGGCGTCCTGGCGTACCTGTTCGGTGCCGTTGACCACGGGGATGGACAGGGCAAGAATCAGGGTCACGAGTCCTCGCATGCCGGACCAGGTCATAACGATAACTTCAGCAAAGCTTTCGGGTGCACCCTCGTGGATGGGGTTCTTGCGTCCTGCCAGCCAGACGATGGTGAACCAGATGAGGCGCACCAGGATGGCGACCAGTGCGACCAGGGCACCGTCAGCGAAGAGGCTTGCGATACGGGAGGGGTCGGCGGTGGCGATGATACTACTTGCCTGCAGGCCGATGAGGCCGAAAGCGACACCGGTCATGAGCAGCTCAATAATCTGCCAGAAGGAGGTGGAGGAGAGGCGTTCTTCCGCTTCGAGTGCCGCCATGTATTTGGTGCTGGTGAACTGGATAGCGCCGATGACCACGGCAATAACGCCGGAGGCGTGCACGCTTTCAGCAGCGAGGTAGGCGCCGAAGGGGATCATGAGGGTCACGGCGTTGCTGGTGACCACGTCGTGGGCACGCTGGCGAACGTAGCCGCCAAGCCAGCCGAAGATATAACCAATAATGACCGCGAGGATCGAGCCGAGCACGAAGTCCTTGGCGACCGAGAGCGGCTCGATGTGGTGACCGCTGGTCATGGAGTGGATTGCGGCGTGGAAGAGAACGATTGCGATAGCGTCGTTGAAGCTACCTTCGGTCTGCAGAGTACCGATGAGGCGGCGGGGGATGCCGACGGGCTCAGCGACTGCTTCCACGGCGACGGGGTCGGGCGGGGAGACGGCGGCACCGACGGCAAGGGCGACGGCGATGGTCATACCGGGGACCCACCACATGGCTGCGCTGGCAATTGCCAGGGCGGAGACGGTGGTGAGAAGGACCGAGTAGAGCAGTACGGATCTCCAGCGGCGGCGCAGGGTGCCCCAGGAGAATTTAACGCCGATGACCCACAGTAGCGGCGGAAGGAAGATCGGCAGGATGATGTCGCTGTCGATAGTAAGATCCGGTCGGTTGGGGATGAAGAGCGCGGCGGTGCCGAGCAGGGTCATCATGACCGGCCAGGGGAGGTTGAGTCGATCACCGACGCTGACCATAAACACGGTCGCAATCAGGATGATGACAATAACGGAGAGGTAAAGCATTGGTCCGGTGTTGTTCCTTTCGCGCGGCTAGGGTTAGTCGGCTACGTCTTTCTACTCTACCGGAGGGGCTCATTCCGCTTTTCGGATATGGGGGTTCTGCAGCGTTTATTGTGGTGTTGTTTACCTCTAAGCCTAATGCTCTTACGGAATATAGAGTTTTCCCCTGAATATCTCTGCTTTTCAGCAGGTTATTCAGGGGAAAATTCTATATTTGGAATATATCGATTGGGGTAGCTACCTCTAGCAGATTACTTAGAGCCGCATCCACCAGCACCGCAGCCACAACCGCCAGCGGGAGCTTCCTCCACGACCGGTTCAGGCTCGTCGTGGCCACCACAGCAGCCACCCTTTTCTTCCTTTGGTTCGTCGTGGCCGCCGCAGCAACCGCCACCACCGTGGGAGTGGCCGTGAGACTCAGCCGGAGCTTCAGCGGAGGAACCGCATCCACCCGAGCCACAGCCACAACCACCGGCGGAAGGTGCCGGCTCCTCGTGGCTACCGCAGCCACCCGAACCGCAGCCACAGCCGCCACCGTCGACCGAGCCGCAGGCGGAGCCGCGTGCGTCGCGGTGACCCATGAGGTCCACGCCGAGGTCGGAGAGGTAACGCAGGTAGCCTGCGAGGGCGTCACGTCCAGCGGTACCGGAAATGACGATGCCGCCGTGGCGCAGAGCCTTGAGCACCTCGTTGACCATGGGGCCACTGCTCAATGTCGTCGGTAATGGTGATGGCGCTGACCACGTGCATTGCGAGGGAGGTCAGCGAGCGCAGGGACTGTTCGTAGCCTTCGGGCAGGTGGATGACCTTGGCGGGTGCTGCCAGACGCAGGATGGACAGCACGCGCATGAGCATCATGGGTACTGCATTTTCGGGCAGTAGTACGGTCACGCCGATGGCGGAGGATTCAGCAATACGTTCGATGGTTGCCGCGAGCTCTTCGGAGTCGATGTCGCGGGAGATGTCCAGCACGTCGTAGGAATCTACGGCGATGGAGCGGGTGCCGAGGGCGTCGGCGAGTGCTTCATCTTCGGTGTGGATCGCAATCATGTTGCGGAATTCGTTGCGGCGCACGACGGAGGCTGCCTCGATGAGGGCGAAGTCCTGGCCTTCACCATCCACGAGGAGGGTGTGGATTTCTTCGCGGTTGAGGCCTTCGCCTGCGGTGGCGCGCTCGATTAGTTCAGAAAATGCATTGCTCATACCGAATATTAAACACCTGATTTTGGGGCGTGCGCCCGCGAGGTTTACCTGTCTTGGCGGTTTTGGGCGGTTTAAGACGTGATTTTATGCCGAGAGCGTGGGCGGCTACCTGTTCTGTGCGTGCTGGAGTGGTTTTGGTGGCAAAAGTGCTCGTGAAACGCGAACCGTTCGCTCCGGGTGAGTGAGAATCAACATTGCTTTTTGGGTTTGTGCCGCGTATTTGTGGGGTTTTTGTTTGCCGTGGGGTGCATCTTGCTCACGTTACAGATTTGAACACCCTAAAATGAAAGGGTGGTACTTTCCCGTGAAAAGATTCTAGATACCGCCTACGAGGTCTTGGCGACCTACGGTTTGGCGGACCTTTCCATGCGCCGACTCGCTCAGGAGCTTCACGTGGCTCCCGGCGCCCTGTACTACCACGTGAAGAATAAGCAGCAGCTTCTGATTCTGTTGGCGGATTACATTCTGGCTCGTGCCCCGAAGTCGATGTCTGAGGAGGCTGAGGCGAATCCGGAGGCTATTCGTGCTTCGATGATTCGCCGCGGCGATACGTTGTTCTCCCTGCTGTACCCGATTCGTGAGTGCCCTGAGGTGGTGCGTTTGAGTTTGGCTCTGCACCCGCGTGAGTTGAAGCCTGTGGTGGCTATGGCTCATGAGTTCCAGGCTCTTGGTTTGGGTCATGCGGAGGCGCTACGTCGTGCTCGTTTGTTGACCCATATTGCGTTGAGCCTGGTGGAGGAGTATCAGACTCTGCCGCTGATTTCGCCTCAGGAGGCTGTGGCGAGTGGCGATGTTCCTCTGATTGAGAATGCGTTTAACCGTTACCGCCAGGATCTGCTTTCTGCCATTGACACGATGATGGTGGTGCAGGAGCCTTATACGCAGGATGCGTAATCGCTTAGCCCTTCTTTTGGTTTATTAGTTATGTATGGTGCCCCGTGCCCCCTTGTGGGGGTGCGGGGCTTTTGCGTGCGTTGGTGCTGGCTTCTCTGCCGCGCTCTGATACCGGTGCGGTTTGGCGGCTGAGTCGATGTTCGCTGGTTTTCTGCTTTAGTCTAGAGGTGACACATGCTTGTACCCGGAGTGTATCGGGTGCGCGAAGGGTGTCGTTTATGTTTTAGTGCCCTGTTGGGCTTTATCAGAGGTGTTCCATGTCGATGACCGCTACCGCCCAGTGGGCGGCTCTTCCGGACCATAGCGCGGAGATTGCGCGTGTGCGTGAGGAGTTTATTACTGCGTATGGTTACGAGCCGGATGGTGTGTGGTCTGCGCCTGGGCGTCTGAATCTTTTGGGCGAGTACATTGATTTTTTGGGTGGCTCGTGCCTGCCGATGCCGTTGCCGTACCGCACCTATGTGGCGGGTGCGTTGCGTCGTGATGGTGTGTTGCGCGCGGCTTCTTTGCAGATGCCCGGCGACGAGCGCACGGTCGTGATTCGCGATATCCAGCCGGGTCATTTAAAGGGCTGGTTCACCTATGTGGCGGGTGTTGCGTGGGCGATGAATCAGGAGGGCGGCAGGGATATTATGCTGCCCGATGAGTTTGGTGCTGACCTGCTGATTAATTCTCGTGTTCCGGTGGGTGGCGGTTTGTCGTCTTCGGCGGCTTTGGAGTGTTCGACGGCGTTGGCGTTGTTGGAGCTCTCGTGTCCGGTGCGTGAGGAGTGCCCGCAGGCGGATGCTACCCCGGCTGATAGTGATGCTTTGCGTGCGCGTCTGGCTCAGGTGTGTATTACGGCTGAGAATAAGGTGGCTGGCGCGCATACGGGTGGCCTGGATCAGACGGCGTCGTTGCGTTCGTATCCGGAGCAGGCTCTGGTGATTGATTTCCGTGATTTTTCGATTGAGCCGGTTGCGGTGGATATTGCCCAGCATGACCTGAGTTTTTTGGTGATCGATACGAACACTCCGCATGAGCTGACGGATGGCGGTTTTGCGGCTCGTCGTGCGGCGTCTGAGGCGTGCGCTGATGCTTTGGGTCTGCGTTTTTTGCGTGATGCCCTACCGGAGGATTTGTCGTGTGCGGGTATGGATGCGCGTGCTGCGAAGGCGTGGCGTGCGGATTTGGTGGATTCTTCGGTGAATCGTGCCCTGGATGCGCTGGAGGACGCGGGTCGTCCGTGTTCGTTCCCGCGTGGTTGGGTGCGTCATGCGTTCCACGATATGACTCTGGTGGGTCGTGCGAGCTATTTGCTGCAGCACGCTGATGAGCTTGGTTTCGCGGCATTTGAGGAGGCTGGCCGCATTTTCACGGAGTCGTTTGTATCGATGCGTGATGAGTTGCGTGTTTCTCGCCCGGAGATTGATGATGCGGTGCAGGTGTGCCTGGATCGGGGCGCGTTGGGTGCCCGTATTGTGGGTGGTGGTTTTGGTGGCGCGGTGATGGCGCTGATTCCGACCTCTCAGCTGGAGGCTGCCGCGGATGCGGTGGCGACTGCGTATGCTGTGCGCGGCTATGCGGCGCCTCGTTTTTTGCCGATGGTTGCTGGTTTTGCGGCGTCTCATGATTGGGCTGCGGGCGCTGATCCTACGGATATTCCGGTGTTGTAGGGTTGGGCGCTGAAGTCTGTCATAAATCGGCGGGGTGTCACAGGGGCGTTTTTTCGGGGTTTTGAACAATATTCATAGCTGGAAGTTTCCTGCGAGTTTCTGCAATTTTCCTCCGGTTATCCCCTGCAATAACGCGCTGATAAGCCATAATTTTTTGGTCGTTGGTCAAAAGTGGCGCCACGTTTTCTGAGGGTGGTTTTTCTTGCCTTCGCGGGTATGTACACTTATCGACGGACGCAATCCGTGAGCTGTAAAGTTTCGATGCGCATAGTCCGGCATATGGATAGCATCTACACTGGGTTCGACCGTCACATACAAACCCAGCTTGCAGGTTTCGTCCACCAAAGCATCACACTCCAGTTTTCTGCCCGTCCGGGCAGACCCCTCACTTGAAGTGAGGCTTTAGAGCGCGAAAGCGCAGAAAGGAGGCCCCCATGGGCTTCGATATCAAGGGCACCGTTGAGCAGGGCCTCGACAAGGCTCAGGAAGTCATCAACGAAAAGGCTGGCAAGGAGGTCGTCACCGACGAGCACGTTGCCAAGGTTGAAGAGGTCGTGACCGAGAACGTCTCCAAGCTGACCGAGAAGTTCGGCAAGTAAGGCGACAGCCTCCTTTGGATTGGCGCCCTGCCTCGCTTCCTCATGGGGTAGGGGCGCCATTTCCCTGGGTTTGCATCACAGGCTTTCACTCAACGGCTTTCACTCAACATCTCTCTCGAATAATGGGGCGTTCTGCCCCGCCTGGGATTCTTTCATTCACCGACTCACTCGGCATATTGCTCAGCTTCGGTTACCGCCTGGTAGCCTGTTTTCACTCTTCTTTTACTCTTACTCAGCACAAGTGCTCGCGCTTTCTCGCGAACTGTATACGCCCCGCATCATTGGTCCGGCAACCTGGTGTGGGGCGTATGCCGTTAATGCGCGGGGAAGGCTTCTGGGGCGCAGGGTGAAGGCTTCTGCGGGAGTGCTGTGCGGGTTGCCGGGGTGCGGCGCGGGCGTTCGCCCGATGAGGCCTCTCCCCGCACCTACGTACTCAGGCTATGCTTGATACATCAACTTATTGAGCTGCGCCCTCAGGCAGGTTTTAGCGCCTCCTGGAGACCGCGGAGCACCCTGTTTATGGAGGAACTATGTTTGAACGTCAGCAGTCCGATCAGCAGAAGGCACGCGAGGTCATGAAGGATGGCGGCGTCGTCATTTATTGGCGCCCCGGCTGCCCCTACTGCGAGGCTCTGGATTCTAAGCTGGGCGAGCTGGGCGACCACGCTACCTGGGTCAACATTTGGGAGGATCCGCAGGCTGAAGCGCACGTGAAGTCCCTCAACGACGGCAACGCAACCGTCCCCACCGTGGATACCGGCGACACCCACTTTGTGGTCGCTGACCTGGTGAGCCGCAACAAGGTGAAGAAGCTGATCCAGAACACTCTCGACGCTGGCGGCGAGGCTTAAGATGACTCGCCCGGCGCTGAACCGCGATACGACGGTCTGCATTTCCTTGTCTGGTCGCCCGTCGAATCACGGCATTAAGTTCCACAATTACCTGTACGAGAAGCACGGTCTGGATTACCTGTACAAGGCGATGACCACCACCGACATTGAGGGTGCTATCGCCGGCGTACGTGCTCTGGGTATTCGTGGCTGCTCGGTGTCTATGCCGTTTAAGCAGGCTGTTATCCCGCTGATGGACGATATGGACCACTCAGCTGCGGTTATTGGTGCGGTGAACACGATTGTGAACACTGACGGCTTCTTGAAGGCGTACAACACGGATGTGATTGCGGTGGCCTCCCTGCTGCGTTCGCATAATGTGGATCCGTCTCTGCCGTTCCTGCTGCGCGGTTCGGGCGGTATGGCTGCGGCTGTGGCTGGTGCGTTCTTTGATGCGGGCTTCTCGCAGGGCATGATTATTGCCCGTAACGAGGAGACCGGCCGCGCGCTGGCTGAGCGTTACGAGTACGCCTGGGCGCCGGAGGTGGGCAACCTGCGAGCGCCGATTCTGGTGAACGTGACCCCGATTGGCATGGCTGGCGGTGAGGAGAGCGAGGAGCTGTCCTACCCGCAGGAGGCTATTGCTGAGGCACAGGTGGTCTTTGACGTGGTGGCGATGCCCGTTGAGACTCCGCTGGTTCGTGCGGCTCGCGCGGCGGGTAAGAAGTTATTCACGGCGGCGAGGTGATTGCTCTGCAGGCCGCTGAGCAGTTCCGCCTGTACACCGGCGTGGAGCTCACCCCCGAGGAGGTTGAGGAGGCGGAAGCTCAGGCGAACTAGGTTCGCACCCGCTGCTTCTTTGCCCCGTAAGGGGCTCGATACGTGAAAGTGCCCGGAAGGTTGATCCTTCCGGGCACTTTTTGTTGGTGCGTAGCACCGGAATTTTTTGTAATTACACACACCCTGGTATTTAAGGTTTTCCACATCTGTGGAGAAATCTGGGGAAAACTCTTACACCCGTGTAATTCACCCCGTGTAATTCGGTTGTTTTAGCCTGTATCCACAGGTTTTTAACATGTACTCACACTCGTGGAATTACACGAATGTAGTTATACACAGTGTGGAAAACTGCTGTGGATAACGTGTCTCTGCACCGGATTTCCGCGGTTTTCCAGGCTTAATACCTGCCGTTGAGCCACTGCTGCGGGCTCTGCGGCGGCGGATTCGAGGACTCGGGTTTCTTCACGAACGGGATAATCAGCAGGGTTGCTAGTGCGCCACTGACAAGACCGCCAAAGTGTCCCGCGTGAGAAATATTCGGGTGGAAGAGGCTCTGCACAACGTCAATACCCATGAGCAGAATAAAGAGGCGTGCAGTATCCTTCTGCTTCCGAAGAAGCAGAAGGACGAAGAACGCGCCGTAGAGGCCGTACACACCGCCTGATGCGCCCACGGCACCACGGTAGTAGGTGAAGAGGTACACACTGCAGCCGGCACCTACGGTAGCCGCCATATATACAAAGAGGAATTTCCACCGCCCCATCATGCGTTCGAGGGACACACCGAAGATGAAGAGGTAAATCATGTTCCACACCAGGTGCATCGGGTCAGTTTGCGAGTGCACAAACCCGTGCGTGATGAGGCGGTAGTACTCGCCGTGGTGGACACGGGGACCAGACATCATGCCGAGATTGTGTACCCAGCGGAACGGAATGATCAGCTGCAGGCCGTACACCACGACATTAATCAGGATGAGCGTGTACGTAATATGCCAGTGACGGGCGATGAAGGAACGCTTCGGGCTCGAGGCGCCTCCATTGAGGTCACGGTAGCAATCGGGGCAGACTACACCCGCATCCTGTGCCGTCTGGCATTCACCGCAGATGGTGCGGTTGCAGCGCCCGCACTGGGCGTAGCTGACACGGTCGGGGTGGTTGACGCAGACCGTGGGGCTCTGCCCGTAGTTCATGTAGTTGGGAAAGTTCTCCACTGACCCTCCAAAGATTTTGTGCCGGATTTTCCGAAGATTTTTCACGTATTTTCAGGCTTAGTACCTGCCGTTTTGCCATTGCTGCGGACTCTGTTGCGGCGGATTCGAGGACTCGGGCTTATCCACAAGCGGGACAAACAGCAGTGTCAACAGCACACCACCGATAAAACCACCCGCGTGGCATGCGTGGGAGATATTCGACGGGGTCAGAATGCTATAGATGATGTTCGGGGCAGTAATCATGACGAACACTCGTGCGGTGTCCTTCTGCTTCATGATGATTAGCAGGGTCAAGAACGAGCCCATGAGACCGAATAGACCACCGGAGGCACCCACCACGCTCGTTCCAGGAGCCAGCACATACACGCCTAATGCACCAAAGATGATAGAGCCCAGGTACACCACAAGGAACTTCCATCGCCCAATCATGCGTTCGAGGGACACACCGTAGATGAAGAGGTTAATCATGTTCCACACCAGGTGCATCGGGTCGTTCTGCATGTGCAGAAAACCGTAGCTGATGATGCGGTAGTACTCGCCGTGCTGGACATAGGGCCACCAGATGTTGCCATGCCTAACCACCCATTCGTTGGGAATAAGCTGTTGCAGACCATACACCACGACGTTAATCAGAATGAGCGTGTACGTAATATGCCAGTGGCGCGCCAGGAACGAGCCTTTCGCCTTCGAGCTACCGCTTTTAAGTTCGCGGTAGCAATCGGGGCAGACCATGCCCACATCCAGCGCTACCTGGCATTCGCCGCAGACGGTGCGGTTGCAGCGCCCGCACTGGGCGTAGCTGACGCGGTTGGGGTGGTTAACGCAGACCGTGGGGCTCTGCCCGTAGTTCATGTAGTTGGGAAAGTTCTCCACTGAACCTCCAGGGGTGGTATGCCGGATCAACCGGGGTGGTGTGGGGGGGGCATATAAGTGCAGGGACCCACCGGAAGAATCCTGGCGGGCCCCTGAACTATACGTGTTTTCTCAACACCTTCAGCAGAATGCTCGTATGAGCCTTCCGATGGGGTTTATTAGAGCTTTTCGATGTCGATCGAGGAGATGACAACGTCCTTGACCGGGCGGTCCTGGAAGCCGGTCTCAACGCCCTCAATAGCGTCAACAACCTTCTTGGATGCCTCGTCGGTAACCTCACCGAAGATGGTGTGGCGGCCGTTCAGCCAAGGGGTCTCAACGGTGGTGATGAAGAACTGAGAACCGTTGGTGCCGGGGCCTGCGTTAGCCATTGCCAGCAGGTAGGGCTTGGAGAAGGAGAGCTCGGGGTGAATCTCGTCCTTGAACTGGTAGCCGGGGCCACCAACGCCCATGCCCAGGGGGTCACCACCCTGAATCATGAAGTCCTTGATGATGCGGTGGAACACGACGTCCTTGTACAGGGGGGTGTTCATGATTTCACCGGTGCGGGGGTGCTTCCACTGACGGGAGCCGTCAGCCAGGCCGATGAAGTTCTCAACAGTCAGCGGTGCGTGGTTGCCGAAGAGCTCGACGACGATGTCACCGTAGTTAGTGTGGATAGTTGCCTTAGCAGTTGCATTAGTCATGGCTCTATTGTGGCACGGGGCGGCGCTCATTCGCCATCTAACATGTTTTTTCGCCCCGGGCGCACCGTTGGGCGGGCTTTTTGGGCGGGAATTGAATATCCTGAGAGGTGAACACTACGCGCGCGGCGGCGTTTTCTGGTCGCTGGCGCATTTCAACCGATGGAGGTCACCCCATGTTCTGCTGCAAGAAGCGTAAGGCACGCAAGGCTGCTAAGGCTCAGACTATTGTCTCTTCTCTGGCTGCTGTTGAGTCCGCGCTGGAAGGCAAGACCGCTGAGATGTTCGCTGAGAAGCTGACCGGCAACAAGAAGGCCCTGAAGAAGGCTCGTAAGGCTACCGCAAAGACTGTTCGTGCCGCTGAGAAGGAACTGGCTCGTATTGAGCGTAACGGCGGCAAGCGCCCCCGTAAGGGCCTGGCGTTCCTGGGTCTGCTGGTTGCTCTGGGTGTTGCAGGCGCCGCAGCCTACAACGCAGCTCGTCCCGTGGAGGACCCCTGGAAGAACGCATAAGCGTTCCCGTATCTTCTTCTTCTCTCAGGGGATCTAAGATAGCTTTCTGAGGCGCCGCTAGCGGCGCGAGGGAGCGCTTTATGAAGATAGCCGCCCGCCAAGAGTTTTACTCTGGCGGGCGGCTATTGTTTGTTCTTTATGGGGGGAGGAAAGGGGAGAGAGGAGGCGCTACAGATGCTACAGGTAGAGCGCTGAATCTCCCCGTGCATATACCCCGGGGTGCCCCCTGCGGTAGTTCCCTGACATGCCCGGATATACCCTGACGTACCCGATATACAAAGAACCCCATGTCTTTCGACATGGGGTTCTCGGTTCAAAAATAAACCGGCGATGACCTACTCTCCCACACCCACAAAAGTGCAGTACCATCGGCGCGAAGAGTCTTAGCTTCTGGGTTCGGAATGGAACCAGGCGTTTCCCTCTTGCTATAATCACCGGAAAGTGGAGGCGAGGGGACTCGAACCCCTAACCCTCTGCTTGCAAAGCAGATGCGCTACCAATTGCGCCACGCCCCCGTGGTGCTCTACTAGTCTATAACACCTTTTGCGGCTTCACCAAATCCTCATGCATATTTTTTTAGTTAGACCCATCACATTACTGATGGGTTTAGGTAATCACCTCACCCGGCACTGTCGCCTCCCGCTTCGTCAGAGCCTGCAGGGGGACGCTAACCTCCTGCAGATATTTACGAATCGCGGTACGTTGCGCCTCCTTCGCGGACTCCTCCTTCGACTCCGGTCCCTTGAAGCCCAGCTTGAAAGCATCCCACTGGCTCGCTGAGGGGTACTTTTCACGGGCATTCCACACCAGCGAGAACGATGCCAGGGTATTCAGCTCCTTCCTCGTGGCGGCCTTCGATAGCACATCAGCCACCGTTGCCACACGCGAAGACTCCGCAACACTCACCGAAACCTTCGACTGCGCACCCGAGGGCAGGGTTACTGCCTTCTCCGGAGCCAACTGAATATTCAGGTGAATCTGCTGCACCCGCTCGTTCTTCAGATCCAGCTCAGCCAGGGAGCGGAAACGCTTCAGCAGGGATTCATAGTTCTCATCAATCACAACGGCATTCAGGCGCAACTCATCCGCCAGCAGACCCACCTGCGCATAGCTCACATTAGTTCCCAACGCCGCGTTAGCGGTCAGCACCTTCAGCCACTGCTCTTCTTTCAGGGTCGCCGAATCATTGACGCGCAGCGGGCTCACCGGAGCATCCGTAGCGGTGTTAGCAACGTTCTGTGGGTCATTCGCCGAGTCCACGCCACCGTAGGTGACGCTCAGCCGATGCAGAGAACCGTAAACGGACAGGTTCGTCAGAGCCGTAGCGGCCGCCGCCAAATCGGCCTGTGCCACCTCCGTGAGGGAGAAAGAACCCACCAGGCGCAGGTCCTGTTCACTACGCCCCTTACCCACATAGATACGCCCCAGCGACTCAATCTTCAGGTAGCGGGTATCAATATTCTCGCGAACCAGACGCTCACGGCGTGCCAGCAGCTTCTCGTTTGAAACCACCGCCGCCGCATCCTCGCCCAGCACACCGGTGGCGGCAATCTGCGGCATTGCGGCAAGCACCCCGGCGGCGGCAACCACGCCGCCGGTCAGAAGCAGGGAACGGCGGGGCACCACGAGGCGGCGCGCCTGCCCGGCGATAGCCTCTTTAGCGGCATCGACGCGGGTAGAAGGGGTCTTAGCCACAGAGTCCTCAGCGGCAACGGATGCCGCCTCAGAAGAGCCTGAGAGGCTCCCCGGGTAGAAGTATCGGGAATGTGAGAGTTCTCGGGTTCCAAAGAAGGGGAAGAAGACACAGAATCTCCATGATGCAGGGCGAGCGCAAAGCCCACCAACGGTTTGAGGGGAGTGAAGTCCCTCTAGAATACCGCCCGCACCCATGCACATGCCGACAACCCGCTGCGCATCATTCGAAGGGCATAAAGAAAACCTATGGGGTGGACTCAGTCCACCCCATAGGTCACAAACTTCATGAGAGCTCTCAACCCTCACCGCAGGCTATTTAGTTATCCTGCGCAGCCGTAGCATTCGGAGCCGGAATATTAGCCGATTCAGCAGCCAACTCAGCAATACGGATCTCGCCGGTCGTCGGATCGTCGTAGGTCACGTACTCGGTACCGCCAGTCGTAGGCTCAGCGTCCTCGTTCACGTGGTTCTCCGCAATCAGGAAGCCGTGCGCACCCAGAATCTTAGCGACGCGGTCAATATCCTGCGGGGTCGGGGTATGATCCACCACTCGACGAATGTACTCGTTAATGCGCTGGTCGCTCACGTACGCCTCGCCACGAGCAGCACGAGACTGCATGAGCTGGCGAACAACTTCCTGCAGCTGCTCATCGGTCAGACGCATCTTCAAAATAGCCATCACTGCCGCGCGGTCCTGCACCGGAACATCCTTGGGATACCCGACGCTCAGCCAGTCGATTACTCGAGAGATTATGCTCTTATCAGGCATCGAGCCCCTCCTTCGAAGCAGTCATCATATGCAATTTAGTGTTCACGGGATTAGTGGCCTCCACCGGTTACGCCGAAGATATTCCAGCCGAAAGTGTGGTCGATAAAGTCCTTAGCGACCCAGAGAATACCGATGATTACGATTGCTACGATAATAGCAAAAATGCAAGACGCGGCAATCTTCGCCACCGTTCCCGGAGGCTCAATTTCAACGAGCTTACCGTCCGCAGTGTACTCGGTACGGCCAGCCAGCAGACGCAGACCCAGAGCATACAGCGCCGGAAGGCCCGCACCAAAGAACAGACCGGCAATCAGCACCGGAATAACCTTGTTCACAATGTCCATCAGATATTCCACGGCTACGAACCTGCCTTCTCAGTAGCAAGAGTCTGCTCTGCGGATGCGTCAGCGCTGGTGACTGCAGCGCCTTCCTCTTCATCCCAGTCGCCAGTCACGTTCGAAGCGTCAATGTTGTCCTTCTGGGAATGACGCCACATCAGGAAGCAGAAGATAATCAGCAGCGCGAACACGGTCAGCTCGCCAACGAACTGGGTGCCGGTCAGAGCGTTCAGGCCGTGACCAATCAGCCAGGTCAGAGCACCCACAATTGCGGCAGCCGGCAGAGTAATCAGCCAAGCAACCACCATGCGGCCAGCAACAGACCAGCGAACCTCAGCACCCTTACGGCCCAGGCCACTACCCAGAATCGAACCGGATGCCACGTGAGTGGTGGACAGTGCCATACCGAAGTGGGAGGAGGTCAGAATAATCGCGGCGGATGCACCATCAGCAGCAACACCCTGCGGGGTGTCTACCTCAACGATACCCTTACCGAGGGTGCGGATAATGCGCCAGCCACCCAGGTAAGTACCCAGAGCAATAGCGATAGCGCAGGAAGCCTTCACCCACAGGGGGGATCGCGTCATCGTTGCTCAGAGCGCCCGAGGCAACCAGAGCCAGGAAGATCACGCCCATGGTCTTCTGCGCATCGTTAGTACCGTGCGCCAGAGACATCAGGGATGCGGTCGCAACCTGTCCTTTACGGAAGCCGCCGTGCTTACGGTCGTCAGCCACCGGGGCAGCAATACGGTATACCAGCCAAGTGCCGGTTGCCGCCACAATAGCCGCAATGACGGGGGAGAGGACCGCGGGAACAATAATCTTGGACAGAACGCCCATCCACTGCACGCCGTCAAAGCCAATCGCGACAATAGCCGAACCAATCAGGCCACCAAACAGAGCGTGCGACGAGGATGAGGGAAGACCCAGAAGCCAGGTCAAAACGTTCCAGAGGATACCGCCCACCAGACCGGTAAAGACGATAAGCATCAGCGCCGGACCGTCCGTTGTTACATCGATACGGTCCAGGTTCACGATGCCGCTACCGACCGAACGCGCCACCTCAACAGAGAGGAACGCGCCGACAAGGTTCAGGGACGCAGACAGCGCCACGGCGGTCTTAGGCTTCAGTGCACCGGTGGCGATGGAGGTTGCCATCGCGTTACCGGTGTCGTGGAAGCCATTCGTAAAGTCGAAGGCGAGCGCGGTAAGCACCACGATCACGAGAATAATGAGTTCTGTAGTCACAAGAAAATTATCTGTCGGTTTTCGTGAAATCTAAAGTATTCCGAATTAACACGAAATAACAGATAAACCCACGGTATTGAGCAGGTTTTTATGAGGGTTTTACTATAGAGCCCATATTTTAGGGGAAACTCTCCCGATATTCCGCGGAAAAAAGGGTGCACCTATCGGAATGCTTAAGTTGGTTTATGTGGCTTATGCGAGAGTGCGGGGGAGAGGGGTGATTATATCCATCAAGAGGATAAAGTGTGTTCACCAAGTGTTCACTTTCAGGAACCTCCCAGCTTTCTTTTTGTGACACACCTTTATTATTCAGACCTCATTTAGGTCGCCGAGCTACCCGTACAGGATGCCCCTGTGGGTTTTTGCGGCACTGGGGTTACAGTACTGGGGTTTCGGCGGCGCAAGTTCTCTGCGGTAGCTGGTTTTCTATAGCGGCGCACGCTTGAGCGTCGAGAAGGAACAGCCCCAGCTGCCAATTCGTAGCGCGCACAATACGCCAGCTTCACGAGGCGCCCATGCCGAATCTGCCACTCGCATCAGCGAATACAATAAAAGACCCCGTATCTTTCGATACGGGGTCTTCTTTAAAAATAAACCGGCGATGACCTACTCTCCCACACCCACAAAAGTGCAGTACCATCGGCGCGAAGAGTCTTAGCTTCTGGGTTCGGAATGGAACCAGGCGTTTCCCTCTTGCTATAATCACCGGAAAGTGGAGGCGAGGGGACTCGAACCCCTAACCCTCTGCTTGCAAAGCAGATGCGCTACCAATTGCGCCACGCCCCCGTCTCAGCGGAAACCACTGTTTAGTTATTTTTCCAAGCCTTTACGACTTCATTGCTCTGATACTTTTTCAGAACCATCACAGTGACACACGAAAGAACAGCAAGAATCAATAATTTCTTCATTATTGCCTTTCATAGTGTGGAGTGGGCGTACCAAGAATCGAACTTGGGACCTCTTCGTTATCAGCGAAGCGCTCTAACCGTCTGAGCTATACGCCCTCCCTCTGCGGAATTTCTTCCGTAGAACGAGATATAACTATACAGGTGTTTGCAGGCAACACCAAATCGAAAAAGCATGTTCTGCATCACACTTTAATATTGGGGGGTTCCCGAGCATACAGAGCGGGGCATGCAGAACGGGCGGCACCGCCTCCACCAGAGACAGAACCGCCCGCACACAAAGCTCAAAAGCTACAAACTAGGACTCATCACTCAGAGTCAAGGTCACGCCACCAACCAGCTTCGCAGCCAGGTTGTACAGAATCGCGCCAATCATACCCAGCAGAGTAAAGACCACAGTGTTGACCACAGCAAAAATAGTAGTCACCAAAGCAACCTGACCCAGCGAAATCATCTGCGAAATATCCACAGTGGTCGAACCGGTACCCAGCGAGCTAATCAGCTGGTTCACACCGGTAAACGCACCAGAAGCCTGCAGGAACAGCCAGAGAATCACCGAAGCCACGACGGTCACGATACCCAGGGCAATAGACAGCAGGAAGATCAGCTTAGCAACCGACCACGTATCAACCTTCTGAACCACCAGACGCGCACGACGAATCTTCGAACGCGGCGCCGGACGCACCAGCTGACGGCGCGAACCGGTCGGACGCTTAGCGTTTACAGGGCGCTTGCCGACAGGACGCTTAGCGGTACCGCCAGGACGAGCCTGGCCCGAACGCGCCTGAGCCGGGCGACGCGCGCCAGCCTTAGCCGCACCCGAAGACTTAGATGCACCAGCCGACGCCGAACGCTGTGCCGACGCAGGAGAGGAGCTCGCGGGAGTGCTGCTCATTAGTTACCTCCAGTAGCGGTGAGATCGGCAGCCGCCGCTTCACCCTCGTTGTCCGTACCGGGCGCCTCAGAAGACTCCGAAGCCTCGGTGTTCTCAGTGGTTTCATCGTCGCTATCATCCAGCTGACGATCCTGGTTGCGTGCAACACCAATAATAGAATCGCCCTTACCGGGCTTTGCAAAGATAACACCCATAGTATCGCGTCCCTTCGCAGGAACCTCATTCACGTTAGAACGAACGACCTTGCCGCTGGCCATAACCACCAGCACCTCGTCCTCTTCGTCCACAATGAGGCCACCCACCAGGGCGCCACGATCCTCAACTAGCTTAGCAACCTTAATGCCGAAGCCGTTACGGCCCTGCACGCGGTACTCATCCACGCTCGTACGCTTCGCGTAACCACCCTCAGTGACCACGAAGACGAAGGAACCCTCAGTAACCACATTCGCAGAAATCAGCTCGTCGCCCTCACGGAACTTCATACCGGTCACACCGGAGGTCGAACGACCCATCGGGCGCAACGACGCATCATCAGCGTGGAAGCGTAGCGACATACCGTTACGCGACACCAGCAGAATATCGTCCTTATCCGAAACGGTGAACGCCGAAACAACCTCATCGCCCTCACGCAGGTTAATTGCAATCAGGCCGGCAGTACGGTTCGTATCGTAATCGCTCAGGCGGCTCTTCTTCACCATGCCGCCACGGGTTGCCAGCACCAGGTACTCAGCGTCCTCGTAGCTCTTGAGCTCCATCACCTGGGCGATATGCTCGCCACCCTGGAACTCCAGCAGGTTCGCAATGTGCTGACCCTTCGCGTCGCGGCCGGCTTCCTGCAACTCGTAGCCCTTCGCGCGGTACACACGGCCCAGGTTCGTGAAGAACAGAATCCAGCTGTGCGTGGTAGTCACGAAGAAGTGCTCCACCACGTCATCGCCACGCAGGGGAGGCGCCCTTAATGCCCTTACCGCCGCGGTGCTGGCTACGGTACTGATCACTGCGGGTGCGCTTAATGTAGCCGCCGCGAGTAATCGTCACCACGACCTCCTCCTCGGGGATGAGGTCTTCCATCGACATGTCGCCGTTGTAGCCGTACATAATCTGGGTGCGACGGTCATCGCCGTAGCGGTTCACAATCTCGCCCAGCTCCTCAGAGATAATCTCGCGCTGGCGAGTCTCGGAAGCAATAATCGCGTTGTACTCGGCGATCATGCGCATCAGCTCGTCGTGGCGGTCCTGAATCTTCTGGCGCTCCAGAGCGGCCAAACGACGCAGCTGCATGTTCAGGATGGCCTGAGCCTGAGCCTCATCAATCTGCAGGAACTCCATCAGGCCGCTACGCGCCTCATCAGCGGTGGGGGAGCGGCGAATCAGGGCAATAACCTCATCCAGAGCATCCAGAGCCTTCAGCAGACCGCGCAGGATGTGCGCCTCTTCCTCCGCCTGACGCAGACGGTAACGGGTACGACGAACGATAACGTCCATCTGGTGGTCCACCCAGTGACGCACAAACGCGTCCAGGGACAGGGTACGCGGCACGCCATCCACAATGGCGAGCATATTCGCGGAGAAGTTCTCCTGCAGCTGGGTGTGCTTGTACAGGTTGTTCAGCACAACCTTCGGGGAAGCATCACGCTTGAGCACAATCACCAGACGCTGACCGGTACGGCCCGAAGTCTCGTCGCGCAGGTCGGCGATACCGGTGACCTTGCCGTCCTTGATGAGCTCGGCAATCTTGATGACCAGGTTATCCGGGTTCGCCTGGTACGGCAGCTCGGTAACCACCAGGCAGGTGCGTCCGTGGATTTCCTCGACGTTGACCACGGCACGCATGGTAATCGAACCACGGCCGGTGCGGTACGCATCCTCAATACCCTTGGTGCCCAGAATCTGCGCACCGGTCGGGAAATCCGGGCCCTTGATGCGAGCCATCAGAGCGTTCAGCAGCTCTTCGTTGGTGGCGTGCGGGTTCTTCAGGAACCACTCCACACCCTCGGCCACCTCGCGTAGGTTGTGCGGGGGAATGTTGGTCGCCATACCCACGGCGATACCCGAGGAGCCGTTAACCAGCAGGTTCGGGATGCGAGAGGGCAGAACGGTCGGCTCGAGAGACTTGCCGTCATAGTTGGGCTGGAAATCAACGGTGTCCTCGTTGATGTCGCGCACCATCTCCAGGGCGATGGGGGCCATCTTCGTCTCGGTGTATCGGGGAGCCGCTGCGCCATCGTTACCGGGGGAGCCAAAGTTGCCCTGTCCCAGCGCCAGCGGGTAGCGCATAATCCAGCTCTGAATCAGACGCACGAGGGTGTCGTAGATGGCGACATCGCCGTGGGGGTGGAACTGACCCATGACGTCGCCGACCACGCGGGCGCACTTGTTGAAGGCGCGGTCCGGGCGGTAACCGCCGTCGTACATTGCGTAGATGACGCGACGGTGCACGGGCTTGAGTGCCGTCACGGACATCCGGCAGGGCACGACCGATGATGACGGCCATCGCGTAGTCCAGGTAGGAGCGCTGCATTTCAGTTTGCAGGTCCACCTGTTCAATGTGGCCGTGGTGGTCTACGCTTTTCAGCGCCACCGTTGCTGACTACGTCAACCTCAGTGGATTTATTCTGCTGTTCTTCGCTCATTACTTTCTCATTCCTCAATGACTCGCTCGGCTATATAGCTCATTTGGCATATTCCATACGGGGTATATGCCGTTTCGGGCCTAGATATCGAGGAATCGAATGTCCTTTGCGTTCTGCTGGATAAACTCACGACGAGCCTCAACGTCCTCGCCCATCAGAACAGAGAAGATCTGGTCAGCCGCCGCTGCGTCTTCCATCTTCACCTGCAGCAGGGTGCGGCGAGCCGGATCCATGGTGGTATCCCACAGCTCGGTGTAGTCCATCTCACCCAGACCCTTGTAACGCTGAATGCCGTTATCCTTGGGCAGGCGCAGGTTCTTCGCCGCACCACGAGCCAGCGCCTCATCACGCTCAGCATCCGAGTACACGTAGTCGTGCGGAGCGTTCGACCACTTGATGCGGTACAGCGGCGGCTGAGCCAGGTACACATAACCCGCCTCAATCAGCGGACGCATAAAGCGGAAGAGCAGAGTTAGCAGCAGAGTCGTAATATGCTGACCATCGACGTCCGCATCCGCCATCAGAACGATCTTGTGGTAGCGTGCCTTCTCAATATCGAAGTCGTCACCAATGCCGGTACCGAAAGCGGTAATCATCGCCTGAATTTCAGCATTGGACAGGGCACGGTCCAGGCGAGCGCGCTCAACGTTCAGGATCTTACCGCGCAGCGGCAGAATAGCCTGGGTGTTCGGGTTACGGCCCTGAACCGCCGAACCACCCGCGGAGTCACCCTCCACCAGGTAAATCTCAGAGATCGACGGATCCTTCGAGGAGCAGTCCTTGAGCTTACCGGGCATGGAGCTGGTCTCCAGCAGACCCTTGCGGCGGGTCGTCTCGCGTGCCTTACGGGCTGCAATACGCGCCTGAGCGGCGGTGATTGCGCGGCGCACAATATCCTTCGCCACCGCGGGGTTACGACCGAACCAGTCACCGAGGTGATCGTTCACCTCACGCTGGGTGAAGGACTTAGCCTCCGAGTTACCCAGTTTGGTCTTCGTCTGACCCTCGAACTGCGGCTCGGAAATCTTAATCGAGATGACCGCGGTCAGGGCCCTCACGCACGTCTTCACCGGTGAGGTTATCGTCCTTATCGCGCAGCAGCTTGTTGTCGCGCGCGTAACGGTTCACCAGGGAGGTCAGCGCGGCACGGAAACCCTCTTCATGGGTGCCGCCCTCGTGGGTGTTGATCGTGTTTGCATAGGAGTAGACGGATTCCTTGTACGCACCGGTCCACTGCATGGCCACTTCCAGGCTCATGTTACGGTCGGAGTCCTCGGATTCGAAGGAGATAATCTCTTCGTTCACGATGGTCTTCGCGCCGGCGTTTAGGAAGTGCACGTAGTCAAACAGGCCGTTGTCGTAACGGTAGGTGACGGTCATGAAACCATCAGCGTTCGCACGCACGCGGTTGAGAGTGTTTTCCTTCTTCTCACTCTCTTCAGCAACCTCGTCACCGACGAACTTCTCGCGCTCATCGGTCAGGGTGATGGTCAGGCCCTTGTTCAGGAACGCCATCTGCTGGAAACGGGCGCGCAGAGTCTCAAAGTCGAACTCGACGGTCTCGAAAATCTCGGGGTCCGGGTAGAAAGTCTGGATAGTGCCGGTCTTATCGGACGGTTCACCCTTACGCAGGGGGCCGTCCGGCACACCGCCATTAGAGAAAGAAATGTGCCATGCGTAGCCCTGGCGGTGCACCTCGGTAATCACGCGGGTGGACAGCGCGTTCACCACGGAGATACCCACACCGTGCAGACCACCAGAAACAGAGTAGCCGCCGCCGCCAAACTTACCGCCAGCGTGCAGCACGGTCATAACGACCTCAACGGTGGACTTGTGCTCGGTGGGGTGCTCATCCACGGGAATACCGCGGCCGTCATCCTCTACGCGAACAGCACCATCAGCCTGGATGGTCACGTCAATTTTGGAGGCGTAACCGGCGAGCGCCTCGTCAACCGAGTTATCTACAACCTCGTAGACCAGGTGGTGCAGACCGCGCTCAGTGGTCGAGCCAATGTACATGCCGGGGCGCTTGCGAACCGCTTCCAGACCTTCCAGCACGGTAATATCGGATGCACCGTATTCATGCTGCTGTTCAGATGCATTCTGTTCAGATGCCACGAGGCAGAACTCCTTGAGTAGATGATGCAACCGGCGAAGAAAAATGGCGGGCCGCTCAGAGGGGAGCCTAGAACGCCTCACAGAGAGCACAAGAAAGTGCCCGTACAACCCGCGTTGCCGGTGGTGCCCATAGGTGGGCACACTTTACGCATTGTCTCTTTTATTTTACCGAGCAAGAGAGCTTAAAACCATCTACGGGCGTCATTTATTGAGCTTTTTGCAGGCTATTACCCGCTCAAAAGCCCGCAAAGGCGGTTTAGAGTGGTTCAACCCCCTCTTGAGGTAGGGGGTACAGTTCACAGCCTCGTGGGGGTTGCCGGCGATTCTATAGCTTTCATAGCGTGCAGAAAAAAGCTTATTTTGACCTAACACCGTTCAATCAGCAGGTGATCGAGAGCCAGAGGCGCCCAGAAGGCTACCCGTAGGTGTCGCGCACACCGCGCATACCTGTGGCACGCCGATAGCCTCGCTGATTCCAGCGTCCGTTGTTCGGACCCAGCACGCGAACCTGAGCCACGACACCATCACCCAATTCGCGGCGGAAAAGTTCAATGAGGTGCCCGTGCATCAGGCGCAGCTGAGTCGTCCAGGCGGTAGAGTCGCACTGGACTTCAACAATGGAGTTTTCGAAGCTGATAGGGCGGGTGTGTGCCGCGATTTCAGGGCCCACGAGCTCAGCCCAGCGAGCCAGCACGCTAGAGACCGCCACAGGCTCTTTCCAGCCGCGAGAACGAATCAGGGCGCTGACGATGCCGCCGAGGGGTTTGGGGTCGCGAGAGCTCTCTCCGGGGGCCGCTATAGCCACCCATGACGCGGGGATCCCAGCCCTGCGCTCGCCGCGATTTCTTCTTCGAGGCGGCACCGGACATGACCGCCCCAAAATCACGCATGATTTTATTCGCCGAGAAGACATTCAGGGGCGCCTCGCCGCGTTCTTGAGCCGCCACTCGCATGCGGGTTAGCAGGGCGGAGGGGGCGTCCACCTCGTCACGGTAGAACTCACCCACGCCGTCAACCTCGTGCGGGTTTTGAGGCTCCGCAAACTGCGGTTCCGCGAATTCTTCGAATGTTTCACGTGAAACATGGTTTTGAGGGTAGACAGGGTTACTCATTGCCGCCACCCTCCGCGAGCGCAGAAACGGTCGAGTTCGACTGCCCCACAGAGTCAGTGACAGAGTCGGTGGCAGGACCAGCGGCAGGCTGCACATACTCGGCGTGCCCCGCCGTCACCGACACCAGGCGGTAGTCGCCCAGCTCCTCCGGAATATCGCTGAGCACCGCACAGGTAATCAGTACCTGCTCCGCGTCGGCAACCATCGCACCCAGGCGGTGGCGGCGCGCAGAATCAAGCTCCGCAAACACATCATCAAGAATCAGAATCGGCGAAGAACCCGCCGAGGAATCATCCTCAACATGCACAAACCAGGACGCCAGTTTCAGCGCCAGCGCAAAAGACCAGCTCTCGCCGTGCGAGGCAAAATGCTTCACCGGCATACCACCGAGCAGCAGGGTAATATCCTCACGATGCGGACCCACCAGGGTCACGCCGCGCTCAATCTCATCGCGCCGACGCTCCGCAAAACCGCGCATCAAAGCCTCCTTGAGGTCCTCAATGCGCATCAGCGCCGCATGCTCGATAGAGCGTTCACCCATGCTCGAAAAAACAGTCGACTCATAGTTGAAACCGACCTCTTTAGAGCCGTCCGTCAGCCCCGCGTAGGCGCGGCGAAGCTGCGGCAAAAAGCGCTGCAACAGACGGAAACGCGCAGAAAGCAGCTGAGCGCCCAGGGTCGACAGTTGCTCATCCCAGACCGACAGGGTACTCAAAGCGTTCTCGTCCCGCGCCTTACGCTGCATGGATTTCAACAACGAATTACGTTGCCGCAAAATCCGCTCATACTCGCTACGGTACCCGGAGACCACCGGACGCAAAGAGCTGGCCAAATCATCCACAAAACGACGACGACCGGCGGGATCCCCCTTCACCAGTTGCAGATCCTCCGGGGAAAACAGCACCGTGCGGGCAATGCCCAGCGCCTCCTTGGCGCGCACTGGCGCGGCACGATTAATGCGCACCCGATTACTCTGCCCCGGAGCAATCTCAAACTCGGTCACTGTCTGCTGCGAACCGCGCACCGTACGGGTGCGAATATAGGCGCGCGAAGCACCCGCTCGAACCAGCGGCCCGTCATGGCTCACACGGTGCGAAGAGAGCGACGCCGCATAGTCGATTGCCTCAACAATATTGGTTTCCCCACACCATTAGAGCCCAGAAACACCGTAACTCCCGCCGAAAGAGGCAGGCTCAGCAGGGCGTAGGTACGGTAATCCAACAACGAAATATGGTCAATATACACCGGAGCAGCTCCTTTCACGGGGTTTCACATACGGGGTCGCAGGGGTTCACAGCGCCAGCTGGCGGGCACAGTGCGCAGGCCAAAATACTGTGGTTTTCCGCACGGATGAGCACAGAAAAAACAGCGCAACCCCGCACATACCCACGATGCATAGGGCACCGAAAGACGTGCGGGGGTAGCGACGCTGAAACTAGTTCGACGGCAGGCGAACCGGCATCAGCAGGTAACGGTAGTTGCGGTCATCCTCAGCCAGCGGCTCGTCCTGACCGGAAATCACGGCGGGCTTCGGCGCATCGGTGAAGGAGAAACGAACGAACTCAGTACCGAAAACCTTCAAACCATCCGAGAGGTAGGCGGGGTTGTACGCAACGGTGATGTCATCACCGGACAGGTGAGCCTGCAGAGTCTCGGAAGCCTGAGCCTCATCACCGCGGCCGGCATCAATAGCAACCGAACCCTGAGTGAACTTCAGACGCAGGGGAGTGTTGCGCTCCGCCACGAGGGAGATACGGCGAGCAGCCTCAGCCAGGTCGGAGGTGCGAACCACCGCGTGAATCGGGGTCTGCTCGGGGAACAGCGCACGGATATTGGGGTAGTCGCCGTCCATCAGAACGCTGGTGGTGCGGCGGGTACCCGCTGCGAAGCCGATCAGCTCGCCCGCTGCGGGCAGGGCGATAGACAGATCGCCGGAACCGGAGAGGGTGCTACCGACCTCAGAGACGGTCTTAGCCTTCAGCAGCACAGCCGCCTGAACGTCAGGGTTGGTCGGGTTCCACTTGATTTCGCGCATTGCCAGGCGGTAGCGGTCGGTGGCGAGCAGGGTCATGGTGTCGCCGTTGATTTCTACGCGGATACCGGTCAGCAGCGGCAGGGTCTCATCCTTGGACACCGCAATCTGAACCTGCTTGACGGCTTCAGCGAATTCGGCGCCGTCCACGGTACCGGAAATTTCGGGAAGCTCGGGAAGCTCGGGGTAGTCCACGACCGGCATGCCAGCGAGCTGGAAGTTAGCGGAACGGCAGTGAATACGAATCACGGACTCATCTGCGGTGAACTCGACGGGTGCGTTCGGTAGGGAGCGGCAAATTTCTGCCAGGATCTTGCCGGGAACCAGGCACACGCCTTCTGCTTCAACATCGGCTGCAATGACCTGGCGGGCGCTGGTCTCGTGATCGAAGCTTGCGATGCTGACTCACCTGCGGAGGCGGTAATCAGCAGACCGTTGAGTACGGGGGAGGTGGGACGCAGCGGAAGTGAGCGTGCCGTCCAGCCGACTGCTTCGGCAAGGACATCGCGTTCAACGGTGAATTTCATCGAGAAGGCGCCTTTCACGGAATTGGAGAGTCATTTTGGGGCGCACGTAAAGCTTATGGGCGAAAGAGCCGGAAATATCGCGTGCTCTGGTGCGCAGTACATCTTCCCGCGCGCGCGTCTATCCATCCTACCGGATTTTGTAATTACACAGAGACACAGAGGTCGCTCCTGCAGCGAAAAATCGGGTGAGATGAGGCATGTAGGGCTGCTGTATTTTTGTAATTACAAAGATAGGCGGAAGGTGCATCAAATCCAGTCGAAAACAGGTTCGAATTAGGTGATGGTTCGGTGTTGGTTTCTTCTTCAAACCCAACCCTCACATCCAACCCCAGAGATAGCGTGCAGCTATCGATCCAAATCCGCGAAAATCTACATTTTCAGTAGGGGCACACAGAAAAATCTGAACCAGCTCGGTTGGTCGAGCAGAACTACTTGTTATGGGGAGGATTTTTTCTTTAAGTACAGTAGTATTGTTAACGCTTGTGGAAACGGTGGAAAACCCCTTCCTTGCCTGCAATGACACGGAAGTAGCCTGTGGACATTAAGTGGAAGAAACCACTCAATGCTGAGGATGCATTGTGTATGGATATTTATACATTTCCTCAATTCCACACCTTTTGAATATTCATGCACTTAACATCCACACGAACGCATGAGTTAAAGCACAGCTTATCCACACCCCAAAAATCTAGCTTTCAGAGTCGCTAAAATCTTGGATCCAGCGTGAAGCCCCTGCCCCGAAGCCTATAAAACACCTAGTCGAGGCACAAAATAAGCTACGGGACAGGAATAAAAGCACATCTAGCCGGCGGCGCGCTGCTCCTGGCGAATCAAATTCGTCAGCTCAGTCACCTGATTGAAAATCGTTTGACGCTCCGCCATCTGTGCGCTCACCTTACGCACCGCGTGCATCACCGTCGTATGGTCGCGGCCGCCCAAATCGTTACCAATACGCGGCAGGGACATCTCGGTCAGCTCACGCAGAAGATACATCGCCACCTGGCGCGCATTCGTGAGCGTACGGGTGCGAGACTTCGACTGCATATCCTCAATGGACACATCAAAATACTTCGCCACCGTCGCCAAAACCAGCGCCGACGTAATCTCCGCACCACCGGTATCAGAGAGCAAATCCTTCAGATAGGTCTCAGCCTCAGCCAGGGTAATGGGCTCCGGCGGCTTCTTCATCGAGGCGGCGCGCTCGCACGAATCAGAGCGCCCTCCAACTCGCGAATATTGGCCGTGACATGGGAAGCAATGTACTCCATGACATCATCGCGCACCGGCAAAATCTCGTTCTGAGCCTTCTTCCGCAGAATCGCGATACGAGTCTCCAGCTCCGGAGGCTGCACATCCACATTCAGGCCCGAGCCGAAACGCGAACGCATACGCTCAGCGAAACCGGTCAACTGCTTCGGCGGCAAATCAGAGGTAATCACGATCTGCTTCTGGTGGTTGTACAGGGCGTTAAACGTATGGAAGAACTCCTCCATCGTCGCCTCTTTACCCGCCAAAAACTGGATATCGTCAATCAGAAGAACGTCAACATTGCGGTAAATCTGCTTGAACGACGAACCCTCATCGTCACGAATCGAGTTAATGAAGTCATTCGTGAACTCCTCAGAATTCACGTAGCGCACCCGCAAATTCGGGTACAGATACTTGGTGTAGTGACCGATCGCGTGCAGCAGGTGGGTCTTACCCAGACCCGAACCGCCGTAGATGAACAGCGGGTTATAGACAATGCCGGGCTGCTCCGCCACCGCGAAAGCGCTCGCGTGCGCAAAGCGGTTGGACTGACCAATCACGAAGGTGTCGAAGGTGTAGTTCGGGTTCAGTCGGGCAGAGCTATCCCAAGTCGGCGCGTTTTCCGGGTCTTCATGCGGATGCACCTGCTGGGCCTCCGGTACCGCCGGGGCGTCCGGAACAAAAGTGGGTGCCGGATACTCGCGAGGCGCCGGCGCACCCGCGACAGGAGCCGCCGGAGCGGGCTGCTGTGCGGAGGGGAACCCGGCACGCTCCGCCTCCAAAGCCTGCAGGGAGGGGCGGGTGACCTGCTCATCGGCGGGCACCTCGTAGTGGTCAGGGCCCGGATGCGGCTCGGTGTAGTACTCAAAAGCGCGCGAACCGGCGGGCGCCTCGGGATGCGCAGAAGCCGTCGCTACCGAAGGGATGGGCTGGTGCTCAACAGGCACCTCACGCTCACCATGGAAAACGTCTTGACTTGCAGGTTCAACCGGAATCATCGACTCATTCACATCGAAAAGCGCGGTAGTCGACGGGCCAAATGCCTCGTGCAGAGCCGCACGGAACGACGCACTGATCTGCTCCTCAAAGACCGCACGGGTGAGCTTATTCGGCACCTCAATGATGAGGCGAGAAGAACCCATCAATCCCTGAGGCTGCGCAAGATTCACGAAACCGCGCTGACGTGCCGTCACCGCCGGATCGGCGGCAAGAATGGAGAGCAGATGCGCCCAGCGCGCCTGAAGGGAGTCGGTCATGGAATTCTTTACTTTCACTCGATGTGAAGCGGTGGTGCAGTAAAGAAATCATGCCGGAAACCACCGCGAGGTCATTAAGATTCTACCCGCTTAATACACAGGGGGAGAAAGTTATCCACAAGAGTTTTTCCACACGGTGGAAAACTTGTAATTACAGAGGTGGATAAGCGGTGGATTTAAGTGCATAACAGGTCTTCTTCCCTGATATTTAGCGGAAAACTCCAAAAGCTCAAGGGTGTGGATAACTCGCTGATAGTAGGAAGTATGGGTGGGATATGCACCGTGGTGGATACCGTGCTGCCGCAAATATCCCCAGGCTTACACTCCAAGAACACGTAGTGTCTCCACAGCCTGTACACCCGCCGCGATCACCGCCTCCGCACCACAAACGAGCCCGGAATCACGCGGAAAAAAGCGTTAAGAACTTGATTTACGCCCTCCACTCTTCTAAAGTTGTGCTGTTGTGTGTGCACCGCCTACTGCGAATAGTCGCGGTACCTCCGTGCACCAAGAAGCGTACGGTTCCGATACCCGTGAGGGCACGAACCGCAAAAATCAAGGAGACAAAGTATGAGCAAGCGTACTTTCCAGCCGAACAACCGCCGTCGCGCTAAGAAGCACGGCTTCCGTCTGCGTATGCGTACCCGTGCAGGCCGCGCGATTCTGTCGAGCCGCCGCGGTAAGGGCCGCGCAAAGCTCTCGGCCTAATCACGGCATATAGTTCGCCCGCCGATGCACACGCATCGGCGGGCGAACTATCATTAAGCGTGAAATACACGCGGAGGTCAGCTCACCACATGAGCCGAATCTCCCACACTACGTAAAGGGGAACACGTGCTGCCTCAACGGCACCGTATGCGCACCAGCACAGAATTCTCCCACGCCTTCCGTTCCGGCATCCGTACAGGACGTCGGAACATCGTTGTATCTACGGCGAAAAATCCTGGAAAAACAACCCAGGTAGGTTTCATTGTGTCGAAGGCGGTGGGCAACGCAGTCACACGCAACCTGGTCAAGCGCCGGTTGCGTGAACTTGCCGCGCTCACCTGCGCCGCGCATCCGGAAGGCTACGCCATTGCTGTGCGAGCGCTTCCCGCCTCCGCGAGCGCCAGCTGGGATCAGCTGCGTCGCGACTACGAATCGGCACTCGAGGCTGCGTTCGCTAAGTTCGACCTGCCTCAGAGTAAGGAGAAGCCGTGAGTCGTTCCCAGCGTGACCGCTGTGAAGAACGCTTCCACGCGCATCACAGCGGCACCTATAGCGCATCTGCCGAGACTCTGGGCCCCGACGAGCTACTGGCACTAGCACCTAACGAATTCGTAAGGCCTGAAACTTTCCTGCAGGCTCTCTACGTTCTACCGCAGAACCTGCTGATTGCGTGTATGAAGGCCTACCGCAAGGTCGTCTCCCCCCTCTACGGGGATGTGTGCCGCTACTACCCGACCTGCTCAGCCTACGCTCTGGAGGCGCTGACCACCCACGGTGCGATGGGTGGGCTTTCCCTGACGGTGCGCCGTATTCTGCGGTGTGTTCCCTGGGCGACCGGAGGTATCGACCCAGTCCCGGAGGGGAAGCGTACTTTCGCTCCCGGAGCAGAACCGAAAATTATTCTGCTCAACCACCCCCATCTTTACACCCCTCACACCGGTGGTGACGCCCGCCCTGAGTAGGCGGCGCCTCCCACACAATGACTTAGCCGAGTCCTTAAGGAGTATTCCCGCGTGAATATTTTTGATTTGATTCTTTGGCCGTTTAAATGGATCGTCTCCGTGGTCCTGTGGCTGTTCCACACTCTTTTCACCTCGCTGGGCATGGACCCGGCTTCCGGCCTGACCTGGGTTCTGTGCATTATCTTCCTGACCCTGGTGATGCGTACCCTGACCATTCCGCTGTTCGTCAAGCAGATTAAGGCTATGCGCGGTATGACCGCGATGCAGGGCGATATGGCGAAGCTGCAGGAGAAGTACAAGGGTAAGAAGGACCAGCTCTCCCGCCAGGCTATGGCTCAGGAGCAGATGGAAATGTACCGTAAGCACGGTACGAACCCCTTCGCCTCCTGCCTGCCGATTCTGGCGCAGATGCCGATCTTCTTCGGTCTGTACCAGGTGCTGATGAGCGTGCCCACCGCAGCGCAGAATAACCAGGGCGTGCTCATGCTGCCGGCTGAGCTAGTGCATCAGTTCAACGACTCCCAGATTTTCGGTGCTCAGCTCTTCGCGACCATGATGCACCCGGGGGCTGGCGACGCCACCGCGACCGTTGTTCAGGCGGTCATCATGATTGTTCTGATGAGCGCCACCCAGTTCTACATCCAGAAGCAGCTGAGCGTGAAGAACATGTCGGAGGCTGCTCTGAACTCTCCGATGTTCCGTCAGCAGCAGATGATTATGTACATCTTCCCGATCATCTTCGCTGTTTCCGGTATTAACTTCCCCCTTGGTGTGCTGTACTACTGGACCGTCTCGAACCTCTGGTCGCTGGGTCAGCAGTGGTGGGTTATCCGCAACAACCCGACCCCCGGTTCCCAGGCGGAGCGTGAGCTGAACGCCCGCCGTGCGGCGAAGGGCCTGCCCCCGGTGGGTAAGACCCGCGAGCAGCACGAGAAGGACCTGCAGGAGGCGCGTGAGCGTGCCGCAGCCGGTCAGCGCCAGCAGCCGGTGAGTAAGAAGCGCCAGAAGCAGCAGCGCAATAAGCAGAACGGAAAGAAGTAGTTTCTTCCGTGATTCGGGCCGGGTTCTCGCCACGTGTGGCGCGGGCCCGGCGCCGTGTATGAGATACTTTTTACCCCTAGGACACCCCTCCGAACACCCCGAGGATTATTGTGACTGAAGCTATGGAATATGAGGACGAGCAGCTCGTTGAGGAGCAGCTGGTAGAGGAGCCCCTTGAGGGCGAAGAAGACGATTTTGAGGACATCGACGAGGAAGGCGATATCGCCGCTGACTACCTCGAAGAACTCCTCGATATTGTCGATATGGACGGCGACATTGATATTGAGGTGCGCAATAACCGCATCTACCTGTCGGTCGTCAATGACGATGATGACAATGAGGAACTGCGCCACCTGGTTGGCCGCCACGGTGAGGTTCTGGAGGCTCTGCAGGAGCTGGTGCGCCTCTCCGTCCTGGCTGGTAACGGCACCCGTTCCCGCCTGATTCTGGACATTGCTGGCTACCGTGCTGAGCGTCGTGAGCAGCTGGAGAAGATTGCTGCTGACGCGATTGAGAAGGTGCGCACTACCGGTCGCGATGAGCACATGAAGCCGTTGAGCCCGTATGAGCGTAAGGTCGTGCACGATGTGGTGGCTGCCGCCGACCTATACAGCGAGTCGGAGGGTGAGGGTCCGCGCCGTCACGTCGTGATTTCTCTTCCCGAGGTAGGAGCCTAGTATGGAGACTTCGATGGTTGCTCTCAACGAGAGCGAGCGTGCCGCAGCGGAGGCTGTGTTCGGTGAGCGTCTGCCTTTGGCGGAGCGCTACGTGCAGCACTTGGCAACGACCGGTATTGAGCGTGGCCTGATCGGTCCGCGTGAGGTTCCTCGCCTGTGGGCTCGCCACGTGCTGAACTGTGCCGTGGTGCAGGAATATATTGCGCCGAACGCGTCGGTGGCTGATGTTGGCTCCGGTGCCGGCCTGCCCGGTCTGTGTCTGGCGATTGCCCGCCCGGATTTGAAGTTGACTCTGATTGAGCCTCTGGAGCGCCGCGTGATTTGGCTGAATGAGGTTGTTGAGGATCTGGGCCTGGAGAACGTGACCGTGCTGCGCTCGCGTGCTGAGCAGGCTGTGGGTGCTGTTGAGGCTGATGTGGTGACTGCGCGTGCCGTGTCCGCCCTGGTGGGCCTGCTGGACATTACTCTGCCGATTCTGCGTGGCACCGGTGAACTGCTGGCTCTGAAGGGTCGTAGTGCCGCGGAGGAGATTACTAAGGCGAAGAAGAAGCTGAACCGCTACGGTGCACGCGAGACTGAGATTCTCACCGCCGGCGGCGACCTGCTGGAAGAGCCGACGACGGTGGTTCGAGTTCGCCTCTAAAGGTTTCGTCCCGAATGGGCGGTACCGCAATGAGCTAGTGAATAGGCTGGCTTACGCGGTACCGCCCATTTTTGTGCACTGGCTTGCCGGGCGGCGCGCGGCAATTGCATCCGCAGAGTACATAGAATGACCTCTCGCGTGGAGTATTGACCTGATGCCGGGTACCCTTAAGGAAGGATTGAAACCTTAGACTCTTCTACATCAAAGCCTGATGGTTCAGTAAGGGGTACCGAGCCCTTCAGAACCATTCGGGCAGCACCAATGTTTCACGTGAAACATTGCAGACTTCATCACCCTCGCGGAGTATGTTTCACGTGAAACATACTGAGATGAGTGAATGGTGGGGAAGTGGAGGTCGAATCCTCCTCGCGCACGAATACCGCAGAGTATTGCCACACGCGAGGCATCAGACGAAGCATCACCGTAGACACACCACCCGGAATATGGAAGGCACCCGATGACTCCTCAAGCTCAGAAATCTGTTGCAGATTTGCTCCCCAAGCCTGTGCATACGCGTGTCTTCACCGTGTCGAACCAGAAGGGTGGCGTGGGTAAAACCAGCACCGCCGTGAACCTCGCAGCCGCGCTCGCGGAGGCTGGGCTGAATGTCCTGGTGATCGACAACGACCCGCAGGGTAACGCCTCGACCGCACTGGGCATTGAGCACGGCGTGGATGTTCCCAGTGTCTACAACGTCCTGATTGAGGATAAGCCGCTTTCTGAAATTGTTCAGGAATGCCCCGACATGCCCGGCCTGTTCTGCGCCCCGCCAATATCGACCTCGCGGGTGCGGAGATTGAACTAGTCTCCCTGGTGGCACGCGAGACTCGCCTCAAGAACGCCCTGGTGGACTACACCGAGTGGCGTGAGAAGCAGGGCATGGAGCGCCTGGACTATGTCTTCATCGACTGCCCGCCGAGCCTCGGCCTGCTGACCGTCAATGCCTTCGTTGCGGCAGAAGAGATTCTGATTCCGATCCAGTGCGAGTACTACGCTCTGGAAGGTCTGAGCCAGCTGCTGAAGAATATTCAGATGATTCAGAAGCACCTGAACTCCAAGCTGCGCATCAGTACAATCCTGCTGACCATGTACGATGCTCGTACCAACCTGGCATTCCAGGTGGCAGAGGAGGTGCGTGAACACTTCCCGGAGGAAACCCTGGGTGTGAAGATTCCTCGTTCGGTTCGCATCTCTGAAGCTCCCAGCTATCAGCAGACCGTCATCACCTACGATTCTTCGTCGACTGGCGCTCGCGCCTACCGCGAGGCGGCACAGGAGCTCTCGCGCCGATCTGCATAATCTAAATCTTTTGAAATGAGCCCTTTTAGATTGTCTATTGATGATTCAAAAGGGCTCATTGTGTGTGGTATTTTCTGGGTGAAACCCGAGAAAACAGCCTTAGAGAATTAATTATCAGGAATAATTCGGATTATGTGCCGTGCAGTTTTCACTCCTGCTTTCGAGTGCTTATTTCGTTTACACTAGATGAAGAAGAAAAAATGAGCGGGCTCGTCCGGGAGTCCTAAGGAGTAACGATGGCTGAAAAGCGACGCGGCTTGGGTCGTGGCCTGGGGGCACTAATCCCTCAGAGTACGAAGAATTCTAGTAATGCTGAGGCGAAGGCATCCGAAAAGACTGCTGCAGTAAAGACTGCACCCAAGAAGGTGTCCACTCCGATTGAAGAGCTGATGACTGACGGTCTCTTCGAAATGGCTCACGAGGCTAAGCCGGAGAAGCAGCGTAAGAGTGCTAAAGCTGAGTCTGTAGAGGCTAAGCCTGCTGAAGCTGCACCCGCTCAGGAAAAGCCTGCTGAAGCTGAGAAGGTAGAGGAGAAGGTCGAAGCTCCCGCCTCCTCGCAGGATGTTTCACGTGAAACATCGAAGAAGAAGCCGCGCGTGGATATGGGTGCGGCACTGCGCAACACCACCCTGACTCGCCGCCCGGTGGACTTCTTCTTTGGTGAAGACGTCTCCACTCCGCAGTCCGCTTCTGAGGAGCAGGGTGGTTTGGTTCCGGTTCCCGGTGCCCAGTTTGCTGAGCTGAACGTTCACGATATCCATCCGAACCGCAAGCAGCCCCGAACCGACTTGATGAGCAGGACATGGAAGAGCTCATCCACTCGGTGCGTGAGATTGGTGTTCTGCAGCCGATCGTCGTGCGTCCCTCGCGCGAAAACGGCACCGAAAAGTATGAGCTGGTCATGGGTGAGCGCCGCTGGCGTGCAACCCAGGCGGCTGGACTGACCACCATCCCGGCGATTGTTCGTGAGACTGAAGACGGCGACCTGCTCCGTGACGCCCTGCTGGAGAACCTGCACCGCAGCCAGCTGAACCCCATTGAAGAGGCGGCGGCATACCAGCAGCTCATGGAGGAGTTCGACACTACTCAGGAGCAGTTGGCTAAGCGTATTGGTCGTTCTCGCCCCCAGATTTCGAACACGATTCGTCTGCTGAAGCTGCCGGCTCTGGTGCAACGTCGCGTTGCGGCGGGTATTCTCTCCGCCGGTCACGCGCGTGCCCTGCTGGCTCTGACGGACCAAGCTCAGATTGAGACTCTCGCGCAGAAGATTGTGAATGAGGGGCTGTCGGTTCGCGCAACTGAGGAGCTGGTGAACCACGCATCCGGCGCTGCTGAGGTGAAGGAGCGCAAGGCTCCTCAGCCTCAGAAGCACCGTGAGCGCCTGGACTATATTGCGGAGGCTTTTGCTGACAAGCTCGATACTTCGGTGAAGATTTCGCTGGGTGCTCGCAAGGGTAAGATGACCATCGAATTTGCGAATGTTGAGGATCTGAACCGTATCATCCGTGTTTTGGATTCTGATTTCTCGGGCTAAATTTTCGCGTAAAACAATATTTAGCAACTGAAATCAGTTGATATAAAAAACCCTCGGTGATGTTTCACGTGAAACATCACCGAGGGTTTTTTTCTTTAGCTTCGAAAGATTAGCCCAGGTGCTCGGAGAACTCAGCCAGCAGAGCGGGCTTCGTCTTAGCACCTACGGTCTTCTTGACGACCTCGCCACCCTTGAAAAGGTAGATGGCGGGAATAGAGGTAATGCCGTACTTCATAGCGGTATCGCCATTCGCCTCAACATCCACCTTGACCACGTCGACCTGACCGGCGTACTCGCCAGCGATCTCGTCAATCACGGGGCCAACCATGCGGCAGGGGCCGCACCATTCAGCCCAGAAGTCCACGATAACGGGCTTGTCGTTCTTCAGAACCAGTTCGTCAAAAGTGGCATCAGTTGCCTGCTGTGCACTGCTCACGGAGTGCTCCTTTCTGACACGGGGCGGATTCCCCTGTGAATAATACGAATAGTTTTAGAGGTTTTCGAGGTAGTGCTGCGCGTCCAGAGCGGCAACAGCACCGGAACCGGCAGCAATAATTGCCTGGCGGTAGGTCGGGTCAATCACGTCACCGGCAGCGAAAACGCCGGGAACGGAAGTCTTCGAGGAACGACCCTGAACCGCGATGGTGTGGTGCTCGGTAATCTCCAGCTGGTCACGTACCAGTTCCACGCGAGGATCGGAGCCAATAGCGATGAACAGGCCCTGAACAGCCAGCTGGCGCTCAGAACCATCCTTGGTGTTGGTCAGGGTGATCGACTCGAGGTTGCTCTCGCCGTGAACGGCGGTGACAGCCGAATCCCAGACAACCTCAATCTTCGGGTTGTTGAACACGCGGGTCTGCATGATTTCCGAAGCGCGGAAAGAATCGCGGCGGTGCACCAGGTACACCTTGGATGCGAAGGTCGTCAGGAACAGTGCCTCCTCCAGTGCGGAGTCGCCGCCGCCGACCACTGCGATTTCCTTGTCCTTGAAGAAGAAGCCATCGCAGGTTGCGCACCAGGAGACGCCGTAACCGGAGAGTCGGTCTTCGCCCTCGATGTTGAGCTTACGGACCTGAGAACCGGTGGTCATGATGACGGTCTTCGCCAGGTGAACGGCGCCGTCTGCGGTGTAGACCTTCTTCACGTCGCCGGTGAGTTCGACCTTTTCTACGTCCTGGTAGCGGATGTCAGTGCCGAAACGCTCAGCCTGCTGGCCGATGTTCTCCATCAGCTCGGGGCCCTGGATGCCCTGAATGAAGCCGGGGAAGTTCTCCACCTCGGTGGTGTTCATGAGGGCGCCGCCGGGTGCCAGGGAGCTGGCGAAGAGGACGGGCTTCAGCTCGGCGCGTGCCGCGTAGATTGCTGCGGTGTAGCCGGCGGGGCCGGAGCCCACAATAATGACGTTGTGGACGGTTGCGTCAGCCTCGACCTCGGCTGCCGGTGCCGCTTCGGTGGCGGGTGCGGAGGCGAGGTTCAGATTGCCTAGGGCGGCGCCTCCGAAGAGGCCTCCCAGATTCTCAGTCATCAGATATATCTTTCCGTTGTAGGTCTTTCGTTCTGCCCCTATAACGGGGCTTTATCCTCGATTATTCCATTTTTTGGGGACCCTTATCCAGATACTCCGCGCACTGTGAATCTTTGAGTAGCTACCCTGCCATAAAGAGTCATAAATAGACATCAAAAAGGGCGGGGCTTCCGAACCGTTGAGTTCAGAAGCCCCGCCCTTGTGTCTGGGGTGTGAGCGCCCTGTCGGCGTCACGTTATGGGTTGATTAGTCCACCTTGATTTCGTTGATGCGCAGACCGTAATTCCACGTTCCAATCGGCAGGGAGAGGCGGGGCAGCTCGTTGACCACGATGATCACGTAGGCACCCTTTTCTGCGCTCTGCTTGGAGGTGTCCAGGGTGACGACTGCATCCTTGCCTTCGAAGGTGCCCTTGCCGACCTCAACCGCACCGTCCAGGGATGCAGAGCTGTTGGTGTAGACGGTGAAGGAGCCGCCGGTGCCGGTGTTCTGCTGAAGGGTCAGCTTGGAGACGACGGTGGGGGTCTGCAGCTTCAGCGCCAGGCCGAATTCCTTGATGGTGCCGGCGTAGTTGGCGGTGCCGAAGCCGTAGCTGATCCATGCGGTGTTGGCGTTACCGTCGGTCAGGTTCGGGATGAGGGTGTCCATGTCGTTCATGAACGTGGGGTTCGAGGGCGCGAAGCGAGCCACGGACGCGATCTTCGCCGGTGCGTTCGATGCCTTAGCGGTCGGTGATGCCGATGCGCTGGCGTTTGCCGCAGCCGATTCGGAGGCGGAGATAGAGGACTTGGGGGTGTGCGGTGCGGCTGCCTGGTTGGAGCCGATTGCACCCAGGGAGGTGAGGATACCGCCTGCGACGATGACGAGCAGCAGGACTGCTGCCAGGGCGACTGCCCAGGTGCCGCGGCTGCCGTCTTCTTCGTCTTCGTCATCTTCGTAGATGCTGGTGGGTTCGGAGTATGCGGTCACGGCCGCGCCGTCGGATGCGTTCCAGTTCTTGGCGGCGGTGATGCTCTCCTGGTTGGTGCTGGAAGCAGAGACCTTCTCGTAGGTGTTGGGGGAGCTGCTGCTTTCGGAGTCGCCGAAGATTTCGGTGCCCAGCGCGTCTTCTGCGTTGGAGAGTGCGTGGTTTTCGACCAGCAGGGTGTCCAGCAGGGTGTCGGGGCGGGTGTGGGAGGTGACGAGGTAGCGGCTACCTTCGGGGGTGATGCCCAGGTCGAGGATCTGGATGTTGCCGCGTGCGTTGGTTGCGAGCGCGCGGGAGTTTGCTTCCAGCAGTGCGCTGCGGCTGGGCGATGCGACGACGACCGAGACCTTACGGTTGAGAATCTGGTCGGTGCCTTCAAGCACCATGTCGGATTCTGCCGTAATGATGATGTGTGCGGTGATTTCGTAGCGGCCTCCGAGGACCGATCCGACCGGAATCTGTTGCGACAACGTGTTCTCCCGAGGTGGTTTCATAGTGCCTGCCGTGTGGCGGGCCCTGACTATTAGATTCTACCCGGCATTGAAGGATGCTGGGGCTGAGTGATAGTTTGTGGCGTCCGGGTGGCTACCTGTGTCCTCTGCGGGCCCCGGCGTGGGGTGCGATGGGGGCACGGGCAGTTACCCGGGTTGGGCGTTGTGTGCCGCTTTAGCGGCGGGCAAAACGCTCAAGTTTGGAGGTGAGGGGTGCCAGTAGTGCGTTGGCTTCCTTGACGCGGAAGATTTGTATACCGGCGAGGTATGCCAGGCCCATGACGGTGCCGCATACGGCGAGGGTGATGATTGCGGTGAGCTTGGAGGCCCAGGCGAATCCGTCGAGCTGGTAGCCGCCGAGCAGCCAGAGTGCGATGGCTGCGATGCTGCCGGCGAAGAGGGATGCGAGGGTGGTGCGGGCGTAGGTGCTGACGATGCCGCGCTGGCCGTAGTAGCCGAGGCGGCGGCGGACCATGTGGTGGCTGATGAACATGATTAGGATGTTGTGCACCGGGTAGATGAAGGCGAGCATGTACACGGTGTACTGTGCGTCGAGCAGGGATGCTGCGAAGCTCATGATGACCATGATGATGGCGGAGTACACCTGGATGCGGAAGGGGGTGCGTGCGTCTTCGCGGGCGTAGAGCACGCGGCTGTAGAGGTAGTTGATGGTGAGGGTGGGGGTGCCGAGCGCGGTGATGACGATGAGCTTGGCGATGATGGTTGCTGCGATGGGGTCGCCGCCGCTGAAGAGTACGGCGACGGGGCCTGCGAGTACCATGAGTGCGACCATGCAGAAGACGGTGGCTACGGCTGCGTTGCGCAGGCCGTGGGGAGAGTGCGTAGATGACGCTGTCGCTGTCGTCGGCGATGGCGGAGGCGCTCATGCGGTTGAAGAGCACGGTCGCGATGGAGATGCCGATGACGCCGTGCGGGAGCATGTACAGCATGGAGGCGTAGTTGAGTGCCTGCAGGCCGGGGATTTGGATGCCGAGGGAGGCGTAGTGTTCGCGCTGACCGACGATGCCTGCGGCGACCTTGGTCATATAGAGGAATGCGAGGTTGGAGATGATGCCAGAGGCGAGGGTCCAGGCGGCGAGCTTGGAGGCTGCGCGCAGGCCGATGCCTCGCCATGCGAAGTCGGGCTTGAGGCGCAGGCCGAGCTTGCGTAGGGGGATGAACAGGACGAGTGCCTGCATGATGACGCCGAAGGTGGAGGAGCCTGCGAGCACGAGGGTTTGTGCGTTGGTCCAGTTGTCTACGGTGTGAATCGGGTTGGGGTTGGGGGTTTGTGCGCCGAAGAGGAAGATGAACAGGATCAGCGACAGGATGGTGATGACGTTGTTGAGTACGGGCGACCACATGTAGGCGCCGAATGCGTCTTTGGCGTTGAGGACTGTCCGATGACGGTGTAGAGGCCGTAGAAGAAGATTTGGGGTAGGCACCAGAGGGCGAAGATGAAGCCGAGCTGCCGTTGTTCGGGGCTCCATCCTGAGCCCATGATGCTGATGATGGGCCAGGCGCAGGCGACGGTGATGAGGGTGATGAGGCCGATTGCGGTGACGGTGAGGGTGACGAGTTTGGAGATGTATCGTGCGCCGCCGTCTTGTGCTTTGGCCGCCTTGATGATTTGCGGTACGAGGACTGCGTTGAACACGCCGCCTGCTACGAGGACGTAGATGAGGTTGGGTAGGGTGTTGGCGGTTTCGAAGACGTCGCCGACGGTTGAGAGTGAGCCGATGGCTACGGTGAGCAGGATGGTCTTGACGAATCCGAGGATGCGCGAGACGAGGGTGCCTGCTGCCATGATTGCGCTTGAGCGGGCGTCGTTACGTGCCACGTATGTCTCTCCTGTTTCGGCGGGTGATTGCTTCTTTTAGTTTTTGGGGCTCTATTTAACGGGTGTTTAGAGCTGGGTGGTGATGTATTCGCGCGCACTGCGGGCGATGTGTTGTTCGTTGGCGAATGAGAGGCGGGTGGGGAGCTCTTCGAGGGGGACCCATGCGACGTCGATTGCTTCGTGGTCGGGGTCGTTGTCGATGCTCAGTTCGCCGCCGGTTGCTGCGAAGAGGTAGTGGTGCACGGTTTTGTGGATGCGCGTGCCGTTGGAGGTGAACCAGTAGGCGATAGTGCCGAGGGAGGCTACGGGGTAGCCAGTGATTCCGGTTTCTTCGCTGATTTCGCGTTGTGCGGCTTCGACGGTGGTTTCGCCGTGTTCGATGTGGCCTTTGGGTAGGCACCATTCGCGTTGTCCGTTGCGGTTGATGCGGGCGATGATGGCTACGGGTAGCTGTTCGGGTCGGTCAAAGTCGATGATGAGCCCGCCTGCGGAGACTTCTTCGGGGGCGGGTACCGCTCGCGCGGGCGCGGTGAAGCGCGTTTTGGGGGCGCGGGGTACGGGAATGCTCATGGTTCTACCTTAACTCGATAGGCTGAGGTTTTGGTGCTTCGGTTTGGGGTGAGATAGCTGTCTTTGGTGGGGTGTTGTGGGTGTGGGGTGGGCGCGTGGGTGGTTTTTTTCTGGCACGATTAAAGGATTATGTCGCTGATTATTGATGTTGTGTCGAAGTACCCGGATGCCGCCGAGCTGGGAGAACTGTACCGTGCGGCGGGTTTTGAGCTGTACTTGGTGGGCGGTATTGTCCGCGACAATCTGCTGGATGACGGCGGCCATTTCACCGATTTTGATTTGACGACGGATGCTACTCCGGAGCAGAGCGAGCAGATTCTGCGTGGGTGGGGTGAGCATACGTGGGATATCGGCAAGGAGTACGGCACGATTAGTGCGCGTAAGAATGGCGTGGTGTATGAGGTGACCACGTACCGTGCTGAGGTGTATGTTTCGGATTCGCGTAAGCCGACGGTTGAGTTCGGTACGGATTTGAGCGCTGATTTGGTGCGTCGTGATTTCACGATTAATGCGATGGCGGCGGCTTTGCCCAGTGGTGAGGTTGTTGACTTGTTTGGTGGCGTTGAGGATTTGCGTGCGGGTGTTTTGCGTACTCCGCGCTCGCCGGAGGAGTCTTTTTCTGAGGATCCGCTGCGTATGATGCGTGCGGCTCGTTTTGCTGCGCGTTTTAATCTTGAGGTTGCCCCGGAGGTTTTCGAGGCGATGCGCGAGATGGCTGGTCGTATTGAGATTATTTCGGCTGAGCGTGTGCGTGATGAGTTGGTGAAGCTGATTGAGGCGGATTATCCGCGGGTTGGTTTGAACCTGCTGGTGGATACGGGTCTGGCGGATTATGTGTTGCCGGAGCTTCCTGCGTTGCGTATGGAGATGGATCCTGCGCATCACCATAAGGATGTGTATGCGCATTCGTTGAAGGTGATGGAGCAGGCGATGGAGAAGGAGACGGACGAGGACGGCCCGTGCCCGGCTCCTGATTTTATTCTGCGTTTTGCGGCGTTGATGCACGATATTGGTAAGCCGAAGACTCGTAAGTTTGAGAAGGACGGCTCTGTCTCGTTCCTGCACCATGAGGTGGTGGGCGCGAAGATGGTGAAGAAGCGTATGCGTGCGCTGCGTTTTGATAATGACACGATTAAGGCTGTGGCTCGTCTGGTGGAGCTGCATATGCGGTTCTATGGTTACCGTGAGTCGGGTTGGACTGATTCTGCGGTGCGCCGCTATGTGCGTGATGCGGGCGATCAGTTGGAGCGTCTGCATCGTGTGTCTCGTTCTGATGTGACGACTCGTAATCGTCGTCTGTCGCGTTCGCTGGCTGAGGCGTATGACGATTTGGAGCGTCGTATTGCTGAGTTGGCTGCTCAGGAGGAGCTGGATTCGATCCGTCCGGATCTGGATGGCGGTCAGATTATGCAGATTCTTGGTATTGCGCCGGGCCCGGTGGTGGGTGAGGCGTATAAGTTCTTGTTGAATTTGCGTCTGGATGAGGGTTCGCTTCCTGAGGAGGAGGCGAAGGCTCGTCTGGTGCAGTGGTGGGAGCAGCGTCAGGAGGCGTAGCTTCTGCGGTTTTTCAGTACCGCATCGCATGGTTGAGGTCACGCGGTGCGGTACTGTTCTATCTGCTTTTTTCTCGTGTATTGTTAAGAAATCTATGCGTGTTCCCCACCCGGTGTGCTTCACGTGTAGAGCACAATGAATCTCCTGCTATGGAAATCCCATAGCCGTTTAGCCCAAAGGAGGGGTTTAATCATGCGTGCATATGAACTGATGGTTATCCTCAGCCCCGAGGTTGAGGACCGTGCGGTTGAGCCGTCGCTGTCCAAGTTCCTCGAGATCGTCACCAGCGAAGGCGGTTCTATCGACAACGTTGACATCTGGGGTCGTCGCCGCCTGGCATACGAGATCCAGAAGAAGTCTGAGGGTATCTACGCAGTGGTGAACTTCACCTCTACCCCTGAGACCGCAGCTGAGCTCGATCGTGTTCTGAACCTGAACGAGTCCGTCATGCGTACCAAGATCATCCGCCCGGAGGATCAGAAGATCTCCAGCAAGTAGTTGTTTCTTTCCGGTCGGCTGACCCCCTAAAAATGTCAGGGGGTTGCGCTGTACTGGATTCAACATACTTGTAACTCTTATCGAGGAGGCATCAAATGGCAGGCGATACCGTTATTACCGTTATTGGTAATCTGACTGGCGATCCGGAGCTTCGTTACACCCCTGCGGGTGCGGCGGTTGCTAATTTCACGATCGCATCGACTCCGCGTACTTTTAACCGCCAGACGAACCAGTGGGAGGATGGGGAGACCCTGTTCCTGCGTGCGTCGGTGTGGCGTGGTTACGCTGAGAATGTTGCAGAGACTCTGAAGAAGGGTACTCAGGTTATCGCGCAGGGCCGTCTGAAGTCTCGCTCGTACGAGACCAAGGAAGGCGAGCGTCGTACTTCGTTTGAGCTTGAGGTCGAGGAGATCGGCCCGACTCTGCGTTTTGCTACTGCTCAGGTGACTCGCGCACAGCGTTCTGCCGGAGGTAATAACTTCGGTGGCGGTGCGCAGGGTGGCTTTGGCGGTGGCGCTGGGTACAACGCTGCTGCTCAGGGCGGTTTCTCCGCTCCTCAGCAGAACAATTTTGCTGCTGCTCAGGGTAATGGTTACTCTGGCCAGTCTGGCTACTCCGCTCCGGCTGCTCCGGCGGCCCCCGCAGCTCCTGCTGCTGATCCGTGGAGTTCTCAGTCTGGTGGTAACTATGACTGGGGTAGCGGCGCCGACGACGAACCTCCGTTCTAAGCCGGTTTCGTTTTCCGAATAGTAATTTATCAATCCATCCCGCGGTTATCCGCCGCGGGCTCCCAACTCTAAGGAGCACCACGATGGCTAAGGCTGAAATCCGTAAGCCCAAACCCAAGCAGAACCCCCTCAAGGCTGCTGACGTCACCGTTATCGACTACAAGGACGTCGCACTTCTGCGCAAGTTCATCTCCGACCGCGGCAAGATCCGCGCTCGCCGCGTGACTGGCGTGACCGTTCAGGAGCAGCGCAAGATCGCTCAGGCTATTAAGAACGCCCGCGAAGTTGCACTGCTGCCCTACTCCGGCGCTGGCCGCTAAAGAGAAGGAGAGACAGTAACATGGCTAAGATCATTCTGACTCAGGAAGTTTCCGGCCTCGGTGCAGCTGGCGATGTTGTCACCGTTAAGGACGGTTACGCACGTAACTACCTGCTGCCCCGCGGCTTCGCCGTGACCTGGACCCAGGGTGGCGAGAAGCAGGTTGAGTCCATCCGTGCCGCTCGTGCGGCTCGTGCTAAGGCTTCTCTGGAAGAGGCTCAGGCAATTGCTGCGGCCCTGGCTGCTAAGCCGGTTGTCGTTGCACACAAGGCTGGCGCTGACGGCCGCCTGTTCGGTACCGTCAAGGCTGAGGCTATTGCTGAGGCTATTGAGGCTGCTGGCGTTGGCTCCGTTGACAAGCGCACCATCCACCTGGGTTCCGCTATCAAGCGCACCGGTGAGTACAAGGTGACTGTCCGCCTGCACGCTGACGTTGTTGCTAACGTTGTCCTGGACGTCGTTGCTGCTGCGTAAGTAGATTTTTAGATATTCGACGCTGGTGCTTTGATGCTGCGGCGTTGAGTGTCGGACGGGGTGTCCCTCTTCGTGAGGGGCACCCCGTTTGTTGTACCCATAGCTGTGCCCGCTCCGGTGCATGTTTCACGTGAAACATTGTTTTTGAGAGGTTGAGAATAGGGGTAGGGTAGTAGAAGGATTGGTGGCTAGAGCGGTTGCGGCTGCGAAGTACGCCAATTGACCCCGTAGACTGGTAGACATGGCTCGATCTTTTTCACGTTTGTCTTCTAGCGCGCAGCTTCTGTCCACGGGTGTGGTGTTGGAGTGCATCAATTTGCTGCTGTGCGCTCTAGCGGTTATCCCATTTGCGGACGCGAATGTCGCTACTGCTCTTCTGCTTCTTTTGCTGGTGGTTGGCGGCGCCTTGCGTCCAGTGTTGCGCTGGTGTGCGCGCTGGTGGGTCTGGTGAAGTTCCGTCAGTACCGCGTGGCTAATATTTGCTTGGCGGTTATTTCTGTAGCGGTTAACCCGTTGGTGCTGCTGGGTCTGTATATGGCGGCTTATTAGCCCGGTTTAGAGTCCGCGAACTGCACAATATCAAAGCTCTCAGGGTTCTGTTGGTTTTCTCCCAGCTTGTTTCCAGCGAAATTCAATCCTCCCATAAGGTTGGGGGTGTTTACTATAAGTGTTGGTTCGAGAGGACTGCGATGTGAATGTGTGTGTTTCGTGTAGCGGGGTCGCCCGCTAGCGAAAGAAGGATGGCAAGGCAAAAGCGCCTTGCCTTTCTTCTTTTAACGCGACGTGTAGTTTCCGCGTGAAATCCGGGGTGCTGCACCTCGATTTGAAGAAAAATCTATTCCCAGCTTTCTTACAGCTTTAACCTACAGGGAATAAAGGTTTACGCGTAATACTTTATATAGATGGTTCGAGAGGACCATCAGAAAGTTGGACTTTCCTTGCGGAAGTGGCTCTGATTTTCGTATGTATGTGTGTGTGATGAGACTGGGGTTGGACCGAGAGGTTCAGCTCCAGTTTCTGTTTAATCTCTAGGGTGTGTGGCAAGGATGGCTGTAGTGGTGTTGCGGCATGCTGTAACAAAGGGCAACCACACTTCTATATAACGTCACATTTCCTTTCTTGGGGTGGCGGGTCTAGAATTGGGAAAGATAAATTTTGCATATTAAATACAAGTATTGAGGAGTTGTCTTCCGTGTCTAAGACCCCTTCCGTTCCCGGTACCGACCGCCCCGCCGAAAAGGCAGCAGGTCACTGGCTGCTGGCTCAGCTGGGCAAGAAGGTTCTGCGCCCCGGCGGCCGCGAGACCACCAACTGGCTGCTGGCTCGTGCTCTGGGCGGCGACATTGACGTCGTGGAGTTTGCGCCGGGCCTGGGTATTACCGCCCTGGAGATTGTGAAGCGTTCCCCCAAGAGCTACACCGGTGTGGATCTTGACCCCAAGGCTGCTGAAATCGTGACCGAGCGTATTGGCGCATCGACTAAGCCGAACTACCGTGTGGTGAACGCTAGCGCTCAGGAGACCGGTCTGCCTTCGGAAAGTTACGATGCCGTGGTGGGCGAGGCGATGCTGACCATGCAGACCGATAAGCACAAGCTGGAGATTATGCGTGAGGCGGCTCGTCTGCTGCGTCCGGGCGGTTACTACGCTATTCACGAGATGTCGCTGGTTCCCGATTACCTGCGTCCTGAGCTGAAGGAAGAGATTCAGAAGGATTTGGCGCGCACGATCCGTGTGAATGCCCGCCCGCTGACTGTTGCCGAGTGGACTGCCCTGGCGGAAGAGGCTGGCTTTGAGGTGCTGGATGTGTACCAGACCGATATGGCTCTGCTGGAGCCGAAGCGTTTGCTGGCTGATGAGGGTCCCGCTGGCGTTGCGAAGATTGCGTTCAATCTGGCGCGTAAGCCGCAGATTCGTGAGCGTGTGCTGGGTATGCGCGGTGTGTTCCGCCGCCACGCGGACCACATTGGCGCTATCGGTCTGATTCTGCGTAAGAAGTAAGACAGAATCACACCGCAAAGCTTATACAGCGAAACGGAGCCCCAGTATTCCTCTCTATCCGAGGGAATACTGGGGCTCCGTTTTACACTGGTGAGGTTATGAGTCGCAGATTCGGCTCAGTCACGTGTGCGCCTACCGGAGTTTGTTATGAGCCGTATTCTTTTCTCTCCCGAAAGCTTCAATATGGGTGAAACCACGCGCTGTATTGAGATAGCGCGTGTGGCTCGGGAGCGAGGCCATACGGTCTTATTCCACGTGTATTCCCCTAAATACCTGGGACTGCTGGAAAACGCGGGGTTGCCCGTGCATCTTCGCGAACCGATTATGAGCGATGCTGAGGCTGAGCAGATTATGGCGCTGGATCAGGGTAGGGGAGTGCGGCATCCTTTCACGACCGATATGGTGCGTCGGCGGGTCAACGCTGAGCTTGAGGCTATTCGTGACTTTAGCGCGGATGCTGTGGTGATTGGTTCTAATCTGACGATGCTGCTGTCTGCGCGTATTGCGGGTGTCCCTATTTTCTATGCGCGCCCGTACGCTTACTCGTCGACGTATTTTTCGAAGAAGCCTGTAGGTGGCGAGCTTGCGGCACCGGGGTGGTTGCGTGCGGTGGCGCGGGTGTTGTCGTATAAGCCGGCTTCTTTTACTCGTGTGGCACGTGAGCATGGGCTGAGGCTTCCTCGCCGTACTGTTGATATGCTCAGTGCCGACGTGAATCTTATCTGTTCTCTGTTTACGCAGCTGCGCGGGGATTCTTTGGTAGAGCCTGATGTTGGTGTGGGGCCTATTTATTACCGTGCGCCCGGTGAACTGCCGCAGATTGTTCGCGAGCGCAGGGAGCGGCCACTGATTTACGTGGGAATGGGCTCATCCGGCTCCGCAGATATTTTGGTGCAGGTGCTGCAACAGTTGTCAGCCGCTCCGGTGGATGTGCTGGTTGGCGGCGGGGTGCAGCTCTCGGATACCCACCTGCTGGGCAGCAATATCCATTTCGCCGGGACTGTTCCGGCGCATCTGCTCACCGGTCATATTGATGCCTCGATAACCCACGGCGGTGAGGGGACAGTACAGACGGCGTGCCTGGCGGGTGTGCCCTTTGCCGGTATTGCGATGCAGGCGGAGCAAAGCTGGAATATTGAGGAGTGCGTGCGCTACGGTAACGCCCTGCGTTTCACGAAGAATGATGTGCGCCGCGGCAATATGCGCGATATTCTGGACCGTCTGCTCAGCGATGAGGGCATGCGCGCTAGGGCGCGGCAGCTGGGTGAGGCAATGCGCACCATGGATGGGGCGGCGCTCGCCGTTGAGAAGATTGAGGATTATCTGCGCGCTGCCCATTAGGCGTGTATATGTTTCGCGTGTGCCTTCGTGAGAAACTAGCATAGGAGTTCTACAGAAATTGTTTCTGGAACGTCGTAGATACCGGATTGAAACGCGAGGATAAGCATGTCTGAAACTGCCATTGATTATGGTTCCCGCACTATGCCTCATGATGATGTGGCTGAGCAGTCGGTGCTCGGTGGCATGCTGCTGTCGAAGGACGCTATTGCCGATGTGGTTGAGAGCCTGCGTGCGTCTGATTTCTATAAGCCGGCGCACGAGACGATTTATGAGGCGATTCTTTCTCTTTACGGTCACGGTAGCCCTGCGGATGCGATTACGGTTGCTGATGAGCTGAAGAAGCGCGGCGAGCTGACTCGTGTGGGTGGCGCGTCCTATATTCATACGCTGATTGCGTCGGTTCCGACTGCTGCTAACGCTCAATATTACGCTGAGATTGTTAGGAACACGCGATTATGCGCCGCCTGATTGAGGCGGGTACGAAGATTGCTCAGCTGGGTTACGCCAATGAGACTGAGGTCGATACTTTGGTCGATCAGGCGCAGGCTGAGATTTATGCGGTGACTGATGGTAACGCGAAGGAAGATTATGTGTCTTTCTCTGAGGCGTTGGAGGAGACCATCAATGAGATTGATGCGAACTCGAACCGCCCCGATGGCGTGTACGGTGTGCCGACTGACTTTATCGAGTTTGATGAGCTAACCGGTGGTCTGCACGGTGGCCAGATGATTGTTATTGCAGCTCGTCCGGGTGTGGGTAAGTCAACTCTGGCTCTTGATATTGCTCGTTCGGCGGCTATTCATCATCAGATGACGACTGTGTTTTTCTCGCTGGAGATGAGTCGTACTGAGTTGGCGATGCGTATTCTCTCTGCGGAGGGCAAGATTTCGATGGGTCGTCTGAAGAAGGGTGACCTGGATACTGAGGGCTGGACGAACCTGGCGACTCTGCAGGGGCGTATTGATTCTGCTCCTCTCTTTATTGATGATTCGCCGAATATGACTCTGATGGAGATTCGTGCGAAGTGCCGTCGTCTCAAGCAGCGTAATGATTTGAAGCTTGTGGTGCTGGACTACCTGCAGCTGATGAGTTCGGGTAAGAAGGTTGAGTCGCGTCAGCAGGAGGTTTCGGAGTTCTCTCGTAGCCTGAAGCTGTTGGCTAAGGAGCTGGATGTTCCGGTGATTGCGCTGTCTCAGCTGAACCGTGGTTCGGAGCAGCGTACTGATAAGCGTCCGATGGTTTCGGATCTGCGTGAGTCGGGTTCTATTGAGCAGGATGCGGATATGGTGATTCTGCTGCATCGTGAGGATATGTATAACCCGGATAGTGAACGCGTGGGTGAGGCGGACATGATTATTGCGAAGCACCGTGGTGGTCCAACTCGTACTATCCCGTTGGCGTTTAGCGGTAAGTACTCGCGCTTCAACAATATGGCGAATGAGGCGCCTCCCCCAGTACTAACCCCGTACTCAACTAACTCAGTACTAAGCTTTCAGCACTCTGTAGCTGTACCCCTCTTCTTCTGTTCCTTGCCGGATGGAAGGGGAGGGGCTTTTTCGTATCTATAGGTATGGGCGCCCAGGCGCATGGTCAGGAATCATGCAGGGTTAGGAATCAAGCGCAGGGCATGGGAATAAGGGGCCGCAGAGGGGCTCTAGAGGGCATTCTGTGAGGGTTTGAGTGGTTTCTTCTGCGTTTATAAGGTTTTTTGGAAGTTTTTTAAAGATTTTTTAGCACCCATAAAACACTCTGACTAGGCGCTTTGGTGTCTGTGAGGGTGTTTGAGACCCTTTCAAGGCCCCACTTGTGGTCTACTTCACCCTATTTCGGGTTGCAGACCCATTTCGGCATCTGTATAGTTGTATGAGTCGCCGCGGCGAGGAGGAAAAAACGAAGAACTTCTTCGGTGTTTCTCCTAGTCAGAAGCGGTTTGACTGGCTTTCAATTGTATAGTGTTTTGGTTTCTTACTTGAAGGAAATCCGATTTGCCTGTTGGTGATGATGGAAGAGTTTAGGAAAGAAACTTTGTGGTGCGAATCACGGAAAACGGATTTGCATGGCAAACGAAACGCTGGTATAGTTGATTGAGTTGCCGCGGGAACGCGGTAACAATGAAAATAACATGAATGACCGTTCAACGGTAAGACTTCTCGAAAGAGTAAGTTGAGGTGTTGAATCGGTGTGTTGCTTGAGAACTCAATAGTGTGCTTTGTTCAATAAAATCACCGAATGGTGATGGAAACTGAAACTAATACCAAATATTTATTTATATTTGATAATCATCAAATGGTTTCAAATTTAGTCAGCTTGAGTCACGCACCCCCGTGTGTGATTCGCTGTTTGAGATCAGATTATCAAGCTTTTCTATTTTTTCAACGGAGAGTTTGATTCTGGCTCAGGACGAACGCTGGCGGCGTGCTTAACACATGCAAGTCGAACGATGAAGCCTAGCTTGCTAGGTGGATTAGTGGCGAACGGGTGAGTAATACGTGAGTAACCTACCTTTAACTCTGGGATAAGCCTGGGAAACTGGGTCTAATACCGGATACGACCAATCTCCGCATGGGGTGTTGGTGGAAAGCGTTATGTAGTGGTTATAGATGGGCTCACGTACTATCAGCTTGTTGGTGAGGTAACGGCTCACCAAGGCGACGACAGGTAGCCGTACCTGAGAGGGTGACCCACCACACTGGGACTGAGACACGTACCCAGACTCCTACGGGAGGCAGCAGTGGGGAATATTGCACAATGGGCGCAAGCCTGATGCAGCGACGCCGCGTGAGGGATGACGGCCTTCGGGTTGTAAACCTCTGTTAGCAGGGAAGAAGAGAGATTGACGGTACCTGCAGAGAAAGCGCCGGCTAACTACGTGCCAGCAGCCGCGGTAATACGTAGGGCGCGAGCGTTGTCCGGAATTATTGGGCGTAAAGAGCTTGTAGGCGGTTTGTCGCGTCTGCTGTGAAAAGTACCGGAGCTTAACTCCGTGTATTGCAGTGGGTACGGGCAGACTAGAGTGCAGTAGGGGAGACTGGAATTCCTGGTGTAGCGGTGGAATGCGCAGATATCAGGAGGAACACCGATGGCGAAGGCAGGTCTCTGGGCTGTAACTGACGCTGAGAAGCGAAAGCATGGGGAGCGAACAGGATTAGATACCCTGGTAGTCCATGCCGTAAACGTTGGGCACTAGGTGTGGGGGACATTCCACGTTTTTCCGCGCCGTAGCTAACGCATTAAGTGCCCCGCCTGGGAGAGTACGTACCGCAAGGCTAAAAACTCAAAAGAAATTGACGAGGGTACTGCACAAGCGGCGGAGCATGCGGATTAATTCGATGCAACGCGAAGAACCTTACCAAGGCTTGACATATACTGGACCGCATCAGAGATGGTGTTTTCCCTTCGGGGCTGGTATACAGGTGGTGCATGGTTGTCGTCAGCTCGTGTCGTGAGATGTTGGGTTAAGTCCCGCAACGAGCGCAACCCTCGTTCTATGTTGCCAGCACGTTATGGTGGGGGACTCATAGGAGACTGCCGGGGTCAACTCGGAGGAAGGTGGGGATGACGTCAAATCATCATGCCCCTTATGTCTTGGGCTTCACGCATGCTACAATGGCCGGTACAGAGGGTTGCGATACTGTGAGGTGGAGCTAATCCCTAAAAGCCGGTCTCAGTTCGGATTGGGGTCTGCAACTCGACCCCATGAAGTCGGAGTCGCTAGTAATCGCAGATCAGCAACGCTGCGGTGAATACGTTCCCGGGCCTTGTACACACCGCCCGTCAAGTCACGAAAGTTGGTAACACCCAAAGCCGGTGGCCTAACCCTTTTGGGAGGGAGCCGTCTAAGGTGGGATTGGCGATTGGGACTAAGTCGTAACAAGGTAGCCGTACCGGAAGGTGCGGCTGGATCACCTCCTTTCTAAGGAGCACATTTAGTTGGCCATGCTACCCGCGAGTGTCGGGTGGGTGGTTTTGCTCATGGGTGGAATGTTGGTTTTGGGTTGGATGAGGCGCATTGTTGGGTTTTGGGGTAACACATTAGTGTTGTTCCTTTGTTTGCCTGGCATGGTGATGATGCAAATGTTTTTGTTTGTGTTGTTGTTGTGTTGTGGGTTGTTGTTTGAGAACTATATAGTGGACGCGAGCATCTTCTGGAATTTGCGTTGAATCAATGCTTTGGTGTTGGTTTGATTGTTGATTTTAGATTCTTATTTTTCTTGATTGTGTGTAAGTTATTAAGGGCACACGGTGGATGCCTTGGCATTAAGAGCCGATGAAGGACGTGTGAATCTGCGATAAGCCTCGGGGAGCCGATAACTGGGCTGTGATCCGAGGATTTCCGAATGGGGAAACCTGGCTCATCTTCATGGTGAGTTACCGCCAGCTGAATGTATAGGCTGGTTGGGGGGAACGCGGGGAAGTGAAACATCTCAGTACCCGCAGGAAGAGAAAATAAAGTAATGATTCTGTGAGTAGTGGCGAGCGAAAGCGGAAGAGACTAAACCTGTGGTGTGTGATAGCGGTTAGGCGTTGCATCATGGGGGTTGTGGGAGTCACAGTGGCAGTTCTAACTGGCTGCCGGCATGATGTTCAGGATGGTAGGTGAACGACTTGGAATGGTCGGCCGTAGAGGGTGAGAGTCCCGTAATCGAAATTGTTCTGTCCGTGGTGTGGCCACCCGAGTAGCACGGGGCTCGTGGAATCTCGTGTGAATCTGCCAGGACCACCTGGTAAGTCTAAATACTTCTTAATGACCGATAGTGAATCAGTACCGTGAGGGAATGGTGAAAAGTACCCCGGGAGGGGAGTGAAATAGTACCTGAAACCGTGTGCTTACAAGCCGTTGGAGCCTTTTGGGGTGACAGCGTGCCTTTTGAAGAATGAGCCTGCGAGTTAGTGTTATGTCGCGAGGTTAACCCGTGTGGGGTATCCGTAGCGAAAGCGAGTCTGAATAGGGCGTTTGAGTGGCATGACCTAGACCCGAAGCGGAGTGATCTATCCATGGCCAGGTTGAAGCGACGGTAAGACGTCGTGGAGGACCGAACCCACTTCAGTTGAAAATGGAGGGGATGAGCTGTGGATAGGGGTGAAAGGCCAATCAAACTCTGTGATAGCTGGTTCTCCCCGAAATGCATTTAGGTGCAGCGTTACGTGTTTCTTGCCGGAGGTAGAGCTACTGGATGGCCGATGGGCCTTCACGGGTTACTGACGTCAGCTAAACTCCGAATGCCGGTAAGTGAGAGCGTAGCAGTGAGACAGTGGGGGATAAGCTTCATTGTCGAGAGGGAAACAGCCCAGACCACCAACTAAGGCCCCTAAGCGTGTGCTAAGTGGGAAAGGATGTGGAGTTGCTTAGACAACCAGGAGGTTGGCTTAGAAGCAGCCATCCTTGAAAGAGTGCGTAACAGCTCACTGGTCAAGTGATTCTGCGCCGATAATGTAGCGGGGCTCAAGTACACCGCCGAAGTTGTGGCAATGACCTTTTTTGGTTGTTGGGTAGGGGAGCGTCGTGTAGCCGGTGAAGCTGCGGTGTAAACCAGTGGTGGAGGCTATGCGAGTGAGAATGCAGGCATGAGTAGCGAAAGATGAGTGAGAAACTCATCCGCCGGATGATCAAGGGTTCCAGGGTCAAGTTAATCTGCCCTGGGTTAGTCGGGGCCTAAGGCGAGGCCGACAGGCGTAGTCGATGGATAACGGGTTGATATTCCCGTACCGGTGAAAAACCGCCCATACTGATATTGTGATGCTAACCATGCGAAGCATGATGTGCAGGCTTTTGTTTGTGTGTTGTGTGGGTTGTGGGACCCGATCTTTGGAGGTAAACGTGTTAACAGGTGTGACGCAGGAAGGTAGCCAAGCCACGCGATGGTTGTCGTGGTCTAAGCGTGTAGGGTTGTCGGTTGTTAAATGCGCCGGCTGTGTGCCTGAGACGTGATGGGACCCCGTTTTTGGGGGATTTGGTGATCCTATGCTGCCGAGAAAAGCATCGGCGTGAGGTTTTAGCCGCCCGTACCCTAAACCGACACAGGTGATCAGGTAGAGAATACTAAGGCGATCGAGAGAATCATGGTTAAGGAACTCGGCAAAATGCCCCCGTAACTTCGGGAGAAGGGGGACCTTGAGCGTGATGGGCACTTGCTGCCTGGAGCGTGTATGGGTCGCAGAGACCAGGGGGAAGCGACTGTTTATCAAAAACACAGGTCCGTGCGAAGTCGTAAGACGATGTATACGGACTGACTCCTGCCCGGTGCTGGAAGGTTAAGAGGATTGGTTAGCTCTTTTGGGCGAAGCTGAGAATTTAAGCCCCAGTAAACGGCGGTGGTAACTATAACCATCCTAAGGTAGCGAAATTCCTTGTCGGGTAAGTTCCGACCTGCACGAATGGAGTAACGACTTCCCTACTGTCTCAACCATGAACTCGGCGAAATTGCAGTACGAGTAAAGATGCTCGTTTCGCGCAGCAGGACGGAAAGACCCCGTGACCTTTACTATAGTTTGGTATTGGTGTTTGGTTTGGCTTGTGTAGGATAGGTGGGAGACTGTGAAGCATGGACGCTAGTTTGTGTGGAGTCGTTGTTGAAATACCACTCTGGTCAATCTGGATGTCTAACTTCGGGCCATGATCTGGTTCAGGGACAGTGCCTGATGGGTAGTTTAACTGGGGCGGTTGCCTCCTAAAGTGTAACGGAGGCGCCCAAAGGTTCCCTCAGCCTGGTTGGCAATCAGGTGTTGAGTGTAAGTGCACAAGGGAGCTTGACTGTGAGACTGGCAGGTCGAGCAGGGACGAAAGTCGGGACTAGTGATCCGGCGGTACGTTGTGGAACGGCCGTCGCTCAACGGATAAAAGGTACCTCGGGGATAACAGGCTGATCTTGCCCAAGAGTCCATATCGACGGCATGGTTTGGCACCTCGATGTCGGCTCGTCGCATCCTGGGGCTGGAGTCGGTCCCAAGGGTTGGGCTGTTCGCCCATTAAAGCGGTACGCGAGCTGGGTTCAGAACGTCGTGAGACAGTTCGGTCCCTATCCGCTGCGCGCGTTGGAAATTTGAGAAAGGCTGTCCTTAGTACGAGAGGACCGGGACGGACGAACCTCTGGTATGTCAGTTGTACCGCCAGGTGCATGGCTGATTGGCTACGTTCGGGAGGGATAACCGCTGAAAGCATCTAAGCGGGAAGCCTGTTTCGAGATGAGATTTCCTGGCACTTTGGTGTGTGAGGCTCCTTATAGATGATGAGGTTGATAGGCCGGGTATGGAAGCGGGGACTGAAGACTCGTGGAGTTGACTGGTACTAATAGGCCGAAGGCTTACTTTTCAAGATGTGTTTTGTTGTTTGCGTTCACTGTATGGTTTTTGGATAACAATCCAATAGGCAATAAAAAGAGCCCGCTTACGCGGGCTCTTTTGCTTTAACAGCTAAAGTTGGAAAAGGGGCAGACCCACGCGGGTCTGCCCCTTTTTTGTACCCTCAGAACCCCATGAATCTACCGGGCCCTCCAGAGAGGAGCGCACTGGGATAGAGTAGAACCATGCACTACCCCATGTTTTCCCACGCACCCGAGCAAATCGATCAGCAGCAACAGGCTAATGAAGAACGGACTGCGGCACTCTACGTAGAGAGCTCGCTGGAGCCTCACGAAGCATGGGCAGCACTCACCGAATACATTCACCTCTGGTGGCCCAGGCAGATCCTACAGAGCGAGGAAAGCCATATAGACCTCTCTACTGAGCTGCTGCTCGAAGAGACAGCAGACGGGGATATTATTCCTGTGGCACGCATTATCCAATGTGAGAATGAAGACGTCCTCACCATCGCACCCTACCCGGGTACATACCTGGGGCGCCTCATGGGAGTAGACGAAGATGCAGAAGAAAGCCTGAGCTTCATCCTGGATGCCCTAGCCCCGGAGACTGCAGAAGGACCGCTATCCCTACTCGAGATCAGTAGCGGCACCTACACAGGTCGTGAGGACGAGGAACTAGGAATCTACGAGGGACACGAAGAAGCGGCTGCGCTACTCATGGGCGCATACGCTCGCTTTATTGGATCTGAGCTCGAGAAAGAAGAACTCTAAAAGGTACATAATCAAAGGGCCTGCTCGACCCTGTAGAGTGGTATGTCATGAGCACACAGGACCAGAACACCGCACAGCAGAAGGACGCACGCCCCATCTGGGCGCGGCTGCGCACTAAAGCTGTGGCAGAAGAGGCACAACCTCAGCGCTACAGCAAGACTGATGTGCTGAAGCAGAGCAATATCTGGTTCCGCAAACAGGGCGTACCCCTCATCATTCCTGCACGTCAGCGTGCTCTCGATGCGTTCCCCCGCTCCGTACCCTGGATCCTGTGGGCGAGTATCATGCACGTCTGCTATATCTTCCTACGCGATATCCTCATTCTCGTAGTTGATAACGCAAATGGTTCCCTCCCGGAATACATTAAAGCCATCACGACCAACACCGCGCTCAGCGATGAAGTGCTACCCATGCTGGTGCTCGGTGGTATCTTCCTCGTGATGCCGATAATCTCCGGTGTGTTCATTACTCTTGCCCATATACTCATGGTCCGCACCCCGCAGTGGGTTCAAATCACCACGGGTATTCTTACCGTACTTTTTGCCGGCATGCTCTTTGTCGCCAGTGTCTTTGAATCCAGCAGCCTCGACGTGCCTCGACTTCGTCTACGACGGTTCCCAAGTATTCCCGCTCATCGTTGTGGGCATCTACCTCGCCATCTTCCTCGGCGTAGACACCATCCTAGGGTGGTCCTTCAAACATGCCATCCACCAGCTCGCCTCCCTGCCACCCATGATTGCGAAAGTACTACCCGTACTCATGGTGTCCGTGCTCTTCATCTTCGTGAACGCAGACCTCTGGAAGCTCGCCAACAGGCTCAGCTTCCCGCGCACCTGGGCTGTTCTGGGGCTCATGGGACTCCTCGCCGTGTTCGTGATCGTCACGACCTCCCTAGAGCGCACAGCGCGCCTTCTGGGCCGCAATAGAGGCGACGACATTGCAAGCTTTACCGAGAACGACTACGAACGCGCCGCGGCCCTCGAAGGGGGAATCTGGAACACCGTCCAAGACTGGGTCGAAGAGCAGAAAATCCTCGAACACCGACCCCTCAAAATTGCGTCCTGGGGCAACCTTATCATCATCCCTATGATTGGGCAGATTATTCAGGCGAGCCTCTTTATGTTGCTCGTCTTCGGGTTCTTCATGGGGTTCTCCTCCATCGCCATTAGCGACACCACCATCGAATCCTGGATGAGCATCAAACCCGAACACCTCAAAATCCTCGGCGTAGACACCAACATCAACGCCGTGGTCATCAAGGTGTCCATGATCGTTGCCGTGTTCTCCGGGCTCAGCTTCGTCGCAACCACCAGTAGCGACGAAAAATACGCCCGAAGCTTCCTCAAGCCCATGATTGAGCGAATCAAACACATCCTGATCATTCGCGATATCTACCTGGGCCTACTCACCATGCCCAAAAATGAAGTGCTCATACCCCTCGAAGAGGAGAAGAGCACTGAAAAAGAGACTGACAAAGCATAAAGAGGCAAGTCAGGGGGATAAAAGCTAATGAGTCGACAGGTTCATCGTCAGCAGGTTGAATACCAGGTACGCCATCAGAAGAGCCGTCGCACCATCCAAAACGCGCCACGCTGAAGGGCGCGCAAAGAGCGGACGCAACAGACGCGAACCATAGCCCAGCATCAAAAACCAGATCAGGCTACCGCAGCAGCAACCCAGGTAGTACCACCAACGGCCCGGATCGCCCTGCGTATTAGCCAGAGAACCGAGGAAAATCGTTGTGTCCAACCATGCCAGCGGGTTGAGGTAGGTGACCGCCGCCGTGGTCAGCAGGGCCGCCTTCAGCGACTGAGAATCACCATCCGCTTCATCAACCACGATGGAGTGCGGAGTAAACACGCGGCGGCCAGACTCAAAACCAAACCACGCCAAAAACGCCGCACCCACGTAGCGGAACACCTCAATAAACCACGGCGCCGCATCCAATAGGGCACCCAGGCCCACAACACCCAAGCCAATCATCAGAGCATCCGACAGAATGCAGAAAATAATAATCGGGGTAATATGCCGACCCAAAATACCCTGACGCAGCACAAAAGTTCCCTGGGCGCCAATAGCCGCCACCAAAGAAATCGTGGTGGTAGCACCCAGAAACAGCAGGGACAGGGATGCGGACATCGTGAAACTTTCTATGTTGCTCAAACGGGGTATGAGCCCGCGTGCGTAGTGGCGGGTAACGACTCTCTTACTACCAGCTTGCCAGGCAAAAGCTCGTGATGCAGGGATAAAGCCTGCGTTAGCGGAAGTGTAAAGTGCCAGAGACGAGAATACGGGAAAAAGGACCCTAAATCTATCTAAATATTTTCACACTGCGTAAGATATTCTTATGACACGTTTCAGTACCGACCAGCTCACCACCTTCGCCACCGTCATCGAATACGGCACCTTCGACGCGGCAGCAGATATCCTGCGAGTGAGCCCCTCCGCCATCTCCCAGCGCATCAAAGCCATGGAACAGATCGCCGGAAAAGTCCTGGTACGCCGAAGCAACCCCGTCACCCCCACCGACGCCGGACAAAGCGTACTGCGCATCGCCCGACAGAGCGAATTCCTGCAGCAAGAAATGGAACGCGAACTCATGGGCGCCGGCGGCTTCCAGAGCGTCTCCGTTGCCGTCAACGCCGACTCACTCGCCACCTGGTTCATCGATGCGGTAGGAACCCTCAGCCGCGAAGACAGCATCTTCTGCGACCTGCGACGAGAAGGCGAATTCCACTCCTCCGCCATGCTCCGATCCGGAGAAGTCATGGCAGTCATCACCTCCAAACCCGAAAAAATCCCCGGCTGCTCCGTCGAAACCCTCGGCGTGGCACGCTACTGGTGCGTTGCCACCCCTGACTACGTACAGCGGTACCTGCCCGGCTGGCCCAAGACCATGAGCCACGAAGAGCTCAATCATGCCCCCGTTGTCGAATACGACCGTAAAGATTTTGTGCAGGATATAGCACGAGCCCTCATTGAAAAAGAGGTAGGTCTGGAGGCTGAAGAAACCTTCATCCAAAGCCCCACCATCTACATTCCCTCATCTCCAGACTATGCGCGCGCCGTCAGCTCGGGTATTGCCTGGGGCCTCATTCCTGAGGCGCAATGCGCCGAAGAGCTCGAAAATGGGTACCTCGTGAAGCTCGCCGCAACTCCGGTAGAATTCCCCCTCTACTGGCAGCGCTGGAATATCAACTCGCCCGTTATGGAGACCGTAACCCGCCGCGTCCACGAAGCGGCGCGAGGCGACCTAATCTACTAAAGGGTTCATTGATTCAAGATTCTGAAATTAACCAAATTGTTAAAAATATATGTCTGACTAGACTATATTCTTATATAAGAATATAAGAACCGGGTAATAAAACCCTATAACACCCCACCACACATACAGAGGCGACCGCCCCACACGGGACGGCCTCCTCTCTATAAGCTCTAACGCCTAAGTCATAACGCCTAAAACTCTAGCGCCAACGAGTCATCATCAGCATGCTCACCATCATGGCGCCCACACCAACACTCACATTCCACATACCCAAATCAGGAATCGGGAACAGGCCCTGCGTAATGTAGAAAACAATAATCCACAGAATGCCCACCGCCAGCAGCGAGAACATAATCACTCGGTACCACAACGGAGTCTGCTCCTTCAGCTGCGTGCCGCTCTCCATCTCACGAGCAATCTCACGCAGACGCAGCTCGCTTGCATCCTCCACCTCAGACTTAGCAGACTTCTGAGACTTCTTCTTGGACGATGCCTTAGCCGAGTTGGTCGACATACTTCCTCCGCTTATTGTTGTATGGGTAACCTAAAAATATATGTTCACACCTATCTTTGCAGACTTACGGGATGATTTCACCTTCTCCGTGCGTTGAAAGATAAGGAACGCCACCCGGCGCCCAAGAACATACACAACCCAAAGGACAAAGGAGAACGCATGAGCCAAGGAACGGCACCCACCGCAGAGCGCCGCCCCCGCACCGTGCTGCACTGGATCATCCAGATTACAGGCGAACTCCTTATCACCGTGGGCCTCCTGCTGTTGCTCTTCGTCGCATGGCAGCTCTGGTGGACCAACATCGACGCCGACCGCACCCAATCCCAAGCCGTCAGCACCCTCGTCCAGGAATTCGACTCCAACCCCGCCGAACCCCTCCCCGACTGGGACCCCAACACCCCTCCCGCCGGTCTGAGCGAACCCGGCCACGGTGAAGTTTTCGGCATCGTCTACATCCCCAAGTTCGGATCCGACTACCAGCGCCCCGCCACCCAGGGAACCAGCTCCGACGTGCTCGACTCCCTCGGACTCGGCCACTACGAAGGAAGCGCCATGCCCGGACAGGTCGGCAACTTCTCCCTCGCAGGCCACCGCCAAACCCGCGGTAAAGTCCTCAACGACATCGACCTGCTCACCGAAGGCGACCACATCTACGTGCGCACCAAAGACGGCTACTACACCTACACCGTCTACAGCCACGAAATCGTGCAGCCCGACCAGGTAGAAGTCATCGAACCCGTCCCCGGACAGCCCGGCGTAGCACCCACCGAGCGCCTCCTGACGCTCACCACCTGCCACCCGCGCTACGGCGACACCGAACGATACATTGTCCACGCCCGCCTCGAATCCTGGCGGCCCGCCGCAGCCGGAGCGCCCGCAGAAATTGCCGCCTCCGTAGCAGGATCCTAAATCAGAGAGGAAAAGCAAGATGTACGCATGGATTTTCCGCCACCTCCCCGGCCCCCTGTGGGTTCGCATCATCATCGCCATCGCGCTGATACTCGCCGTAGTCTACCTGCTCATGGAATTCGTCTTCCCCCACTTCGCAGAGTACGGCCCCTTTAACCTGAACGTCACCATCAACCATTAGCGCTAAGGACGTGCCATGACCCGCATCCTTGTTATCGACAACTACGACAGCTTCGTCTTCACCCTCGTCGGCTACATCCAGCAGCTCGGCGCTGAAACCACCGTCATCCGTAACGACGAATACGAGCTCGCCGAAGTCATCAAGCTCGCCGAAGAACACGATGGCGTGCTTGTCTCTCCCGGCCCCGGTGCCCCCGCAGAGGCAGGCGTCATCATTGACACCATCCGCTGGGCAGCCGAAGCGAAGAAGCCGCTACTGGGTGTCTGCCTCGGCTACCAGGCCATCGCGGAGGCATTCGGCGGCACCGTCACCCACGCCCCCGAGCTGATGCACGGCAAGACCTCCCGCCTCGTGCACGAGAACGTCTCCGTGTTCAAGGACGTGCCCTGCCCCTTCACCGCGACCCGCTACCACTCCCTGGCGGTTGTACCCGAAACCATGCCCGAGGTCCTGGAAACCACCTCCACCACCGACAATGGCATCATCATGGGTCTGCGCCACCGCGAGGCCCCCATGCACGGCGTGCAGTTCCACCCCGAATCGGTCCTGACCGAAAGCGGATACCTCATGCTTGGCAACTGGCTCGAAGAAACCGGCCTGCAGGGAGCCGCAGAGCGCGCTAAGAGCCTCTCGCCCCTCATGGCCTAGTACTTCTAGCCTAAGAAGCCCTCAACGGCTTATATCGCCTCCAGAAACCCCGTAGCAGACACGCTACAGGGAAACTGGAGGCGATAGCTATATCTGGACCCCTAGCTACGAGCAAACCCAGATACACGAACAAGCCCAGATACGCGAAAAGGGGCGGCACCCCACACCCAACGGTGTGGAGCGCCGCCCCTTTTGCTAACCGCTAGAACCCCTTAGCGGGCGTTAGCGTTTGCATTATTAGCGTTGTTCGCATTGGTATTCGCGTTAGTACCCTGAATCGTACGGGTACCCGCAGTAGCGGACGCAGCCGGTGCCGGAGTAGCCGTAGCGGTAGAACGCTGCTGGTTCTGGTTACCAGTGGTAGCGTTCTGGTTACCGGTCGCCGCCGCAGGCTGAGTAGCCTGCTGGTTAGCCGCGGTAGAACGCTGCTGGTTCTGGTTACCAGTAGTAGCGTTCTGGTTACCGGTCGCTGCCGCAGGCTGAGTAGCCGCAGTAGTCGGAGCGGTCGTCTGAGTCGGAGTAGCAGCCACACGGATCGTCACAGTGCTGTTCTGAGCCACCAGAGTACCCGCCGCAGAGCTCTGCGAAAGCACAGTGCCCGCAGGACGCTCGTTAGTCTGAACAGTCTCGATGTTGGTGTTCAGCAGAACATCCTGAGCGGTCAGAGCAGCAATCGCCTGATCCTTGGTCAGACCCACCAGCGAGGGGACCTTCACCTTACCGGAAGACAGGACAATGTTCACGGTGCTACCAGCCTCAACGGTCTGAGCGCCCTTATCATCGGTCGAGCCCTTCTCCGGGGACAGCTCCACAACCATACCGGCAGGAACGGAAGCGCTCTCCACAGTGGAGACGCGGCCATCCACCAGACCCAGGTCCTTCAGAGCGTTACGGACATACGCCTCACTCTGACCCTGCAGGTTATCCGGTAGCTTGACCTTCTCCGGACCGCTCGAAACAGTCACAACCACGGTCGAGCCCTTATTAACCGTAGAACCGACACCCGGCTCAACGTTGATAACGTCGCCCTTCTTGATGTTGTCCGAGTAGCCCTGACGGTACTCCACCACGAAGCCTCGGTTACGTAGCTGGTTATCGGCATCATCGCGGGAAACATTCACCACAGCCGGAACCTGAACCTGCGGAACCTCATTGAGCTTGTTCTGGTAGTACAGAACCGAGCCGACACTGAAAACCAGCAGAGCCACAATCAGAGTACCCACAAGGAAACGAACCCACGCACGCTTACGCGGCGAAGACTCATCGTACTCTGCGTACTCCTCATCGTCGTACAGTTCCTCATCGTCTTCATACTCGAAGAAGCCGTTGAGGCCGCCATCCTCCACCGAAGCCTCAGTAATCGAGGTGGTGTACGGGGCGTAATCCTCACCCAGGGAAGCAGTAGTCGCCGAAGGAACAAAAGCAGTAGTCATCGCTGCATCCTGCACCACGGTCTCTTCACCCGGGCGAACAACCGACACCAGAGCCTGAGCGAACTCAGCCGCGCTCTGATAACGCTCATCCGGGTTCTTCGCCAGACCCTTCAGAATCACAGCATCCAGACCAGCAGGAACCTCAAGCGGGGTGAACTTGCTCGGAGGCTCAGGGGCATCCGAAAGATGCTTAGCCGCGAGATCAACATTCGACTCAGCGTCAAACGGAGAACGACCAGCAATCATCTCGTAAATCACGCAAGCAGCAGAGTACAGATCGCTACGGGCGTCAACATCCTTGCCGCTCACCTGCTCAGGGGACATGTAGCGTGCGCTACCCATCACCACATTAGCCTTGGTCAGCGCCTCGCCAGCTTCCTCAATGGCACGGGAGATACCGAAATCCATGACCTTAATCTGGCCGGGCTGACCCTTAGCGATATCCTCGCTGGTACGCTCCAGCACCATAATATTCGCCGGCTTAATATCGCGGTGAATGATGCCCATCGAGTGGCTGTACTGCAAAGCACCCAGCAGCTGCTCGGAATAACCCAAAGCATCACGGACCGGCAGGTGGCCGCCACGGGACAGAATGGAACGAAGAGTGTGACCCTCCACGTACTCCATCACGATATAAGGAATAGCGGTGCCCTCATCCGAAGAATCAGACTCCTTGCCATCCTGCGAGGGGTTGTACGAACCGGTGTCATAGACAGCAACAATCGCAGGATTGTTCAGAGACGCCACAGCCTCCGCCTCACGCTTAAAGCGTGCGCGGAACGTATCGTCCTGGGCCTGCTCCGGGCGCAGAATCTTAAGCGCAACCTTGCGGCCGAGGCGAGTATCCTCGGCAGCATAAACGGTTGCCATCGCACCGGTACCGATTACCTCGAGTACCTTGTAACGGTTATCAACCGTGTCGGGAACCGACAGGTCCATAAGTTCTCCTGGATCACTAAGACTAAAACTAAATCAAAACGTAGGGGCTAACGCGCCGACGCAGAAGCGGAAGCAGAAGCCGACGCAGACGGTGCAGCAGAAGCGCTCGCACTCGAACCCCTACCCGAACTGGAAGAGGCCACATACATGTCTACATTACTACCAACCGTGACCTTGGTGCCAGATGAGGGGGTAGTACGAAGCACCGTACCGGGGGCCGCAGTGTCCGAATTCTCATAATGCAGAGAAACGTTCACACCCAGAGCGGCAACAGCCTTCGATGCCTCGTCAACGTTCTTACCCTCAAGGTTCGACGGCAAAGTCACCGACTTCGGACCGGTCGAATAGCGAACAGTCACGCTATTACCCTGTTCCAAAGTACCCGTCGGAGAAACCGAAATCACCGTGTTCTCCGGCTGAGTCGACTCAACACCCTCAGTCTTGGGGGACAAGCCAAGGTTCTTCAGCTCGTTCACCGCATCCTGCAGCTCGCGACCCTCATAGTTAATCGCGTTGACGGTCACCTTCTGCTTAGCGGCACGGGCAGAAGCAGACTCAGTCGGCTCCACCGTCGAAACGGTACCCGTGTTCGTCGGAACAGCAGACGAAGAAGCGCTCGGAACCGGATCAGTCGAACCGCCACCATTATTGGAGGAAAGGACCGTCCAAATACCGCCAGCAATCAGCACGATTGCCAGAAGCAGAGCAACCCACATCCACACGTTCGGGCCACGCTTCGCTGCAGGAGCAGGAGTAGACTTCACGCGGCCCGAAGCCGGACGCATCGTCTGCTCACTCGTGCGAGGAATCGGTGCCGTCGTCGGCTCCGGCGAGAAACGACCACCAGAGCCAAAACGCGGAGCAGCAGAAGCGCTAATCGGCTCAGCCGCAACATCCATAGCGGTCATCGCGACGGTAGCGTCGTCAGCGTTCTCCTCAGCCAAGAACTGTGCCAAAGAGGGAACAGCCTTCACCGCAGCCTTCAGGTCGCGGCGACGAATCGCATCCACCGCAGACGCCAGGGCAGTCGCATCCTTAGGACGCTGAGCCGGGTCCTTCGCCAGCAGACACATAATCAGCGCACGAGCAGGAGCCGGAATGGTCTCCGGAAGCGGCGGCGGCGGATCATTCACCTGAGCCAGCGCAATCGCAATCTGCGACTCACCCGTAAACGGACGACGACCCACCAGGCACTCGTAGCCAATAATGCCCAACGAGTACATATCCGAAGACGCGGTAGCCGCCTGACCGGTCGCCTGCTCCGGCGCCAGGTACTGAGCCGTGCCCATCACCTGACCGGTAGCAGTCAACGGCACCTGATTAGCCAGACGAGCAATACCGAAATCGGTCACCTTCACGCGGTCATCCGGAGTGATGATGAGGTTACCCGGCTTCACGTCACGATGTACCAGACCCTGCGAATGAGCCGCAGCCAACGCACGAGCCGTCTGAGCAATGAAGTTCAGAATACGATCGGGCGGCAGGGTAGTCTCATGCTCAATGATGCTCGAAAGCGGGTTACCCGGAACCAGCTCCATCACCAGGTACGCCGAGTTGTCCTCCTCGCCGTAGTCGAAAACATTCGCTACGCCGGGGTGGTTCAACAGTGCCGTATTACGGGCCTCAGCGCGGAAACGCTCCAAGAAGCCCGGGTCACCGGTGTACTCCTCCTTGAGGATCTTGACCGCAACGATGCGCCCAAGCACCTTGTCGCGAGCTTTCCACACCTCGCCCATACCGCCAATCGCGATACGTTCGGTTAGGGTGTAGCGCCCGCCCAAAGTGATATCAGCCGCAGGCCTCACTTGTTCAACACCGCCTCAAAGAGTTGCTTACTAGTACTGGTTGCCAACTGGGCACCGGTCGCCACATCAATATCCTCGTAGACCACAGCAATCGCAATCTGAGGATCATCAGCCGGCGCGAAACCGGTAAACCAAGAATTATTCAAACCTGCCGTGGTCTCCGCGGTACCGGTCTTACCCGCCACCTTCACACCGGAGACACCGGCATTACGTGCAATACCATTATCAACCGCATTCACCATCCACTGCTTCACCTGGTTAGCAACTTCAGGGCTAGTGGACGTACGCAACTTCTCAGGAGAGAACTCCTGCAAAGTGCTCAGGTTGCTGGTCTTCACCGAACGAATCAGGTTCGGCTTCATCTGCACGCCGCCATTGCAATCGCTGCAGAAGTCATCGCCACCTGCAGCGGAGTGGTCTTCACGTCGTACTGACCAATCGCCGACTGGGCCAGCTGGCTCTGCGTCAGATTCGACGGGAAAGACGACTTAGAAACCGTCAAAGGAATCTTCAAATCCTGGCCGTAACCAAAATTCTCAGCGGTCTTCGCGATACGCTCCTGACCCAAATCCATCGCAATCTGCGCAAACGGCGTATTACAGGACTGAGCCAAAGCCCACTCAATCGTCGCCTGAGTGCGGGTCGAACACTGACCGCCCGTATAGTTCGGCAGGCTGATGTTCGTGCCCGGCAGCGGCAACTGCGCGGGGTTCGCAATGACCGAAGACGCGTTGTACTTGCCGGACTCCAGCGCCGCCACCGCATCAATAATCTTGAAGGTCGAACCCGGCGAATAGGTGTTACCCGCAATCGCACGGTTAAACAGGGGACTGTCCTCGTCAGAAGTCAGCGCCTGGTAATTCGCCAACACCGAAGAGCTCGTATGAGACGACAGAAGATTCGGATCATAGGATGGCGAAGAAGCCATCGCCAGGATCTCACCGGTCTTCGGGTTCAACGCCACCACAGCACCCTTACGGCCCTGCAGAGCGTTGTAGGCAATATCCTGAAGCTTCGAATTGATCGTCAGCTCCACGCTGGCGCCCTGTGCGGAAGAACCGCTAAACAGCTGCGCCACACGGTCGTAGAACTGGCTATCGCTCGTACCTGCAAGCTCCTTATCGAGTGCAGCCTCCAGGCCGGTCGCGCCATAAATCGTGGAGAAATAACCCGTCAGAGCCGCATACTTGAGCGGGTGGTTATACACACGCTGGTAGTTGTATTCATCATCGGACTTCACCGACGAAGCAATCTCCGTACCGTCAACCACAATCGAACCACGTGCCGAACCGTAATTGTCGTAGAGTGCTCGAGAATTCCACTGATTATTCATCAGCGTCTTCGAATCGAAGAACTGAATATAGCTGAGGGTACCCATCAGCAGGACAAACACGCACGCGGCAGACATCCACATGCGGCGAATAGCCTATCCATTCTTCTCACCTCCAGAATCCTTAGCCGTAATACGCGCCAGAACGCTAGTAGCACCCTCCGGCTCGTAGCTAGTGTCCGCATGGTCAATACCCTGCGGAGCATCATAACCAGCCACCAGGTGAGGTGCACGGGCACTATGAGAAATAGACAGCCACAGCGCCACAATAATCCAGTTAGCCACCAACGAGGAGCCACCGGCAGACATGAAAGGAGTCGTCAGACCAGTCAGCGGAATCAAACGAGTCACGCCGCCAATCACCACGAACAGCTGCAAAACCATGACCGTAGACAGACCCGCAGCCAACAGCTTGCCGAAACCATCACGAGTACCCAACGCCGCACGGTAACCGCGCGAAACCAGAAGCATGAACATCATCAGGATCGCACCCAGACCCACCAGGCCCAGCTCCTCACCCAACGAGGAAATAATCATGTCCGAATTAGCGTACGGGACGAGGTTTGCGCGGCCCTGGCCCCAACCGCGGCCAAAAAGACCGCCGTAAGCCAGACCGAAAACGCCCTGCAGAATCTGACCCGAACCGCCAGGAGACGCCTGGTAAATCTCCGGATCAAAAGCATGCACCCACGCATAAATACGGGCGTGCACGTGCGAGACATAGTGGTACGCGAAATAGCCACCCACAGCCATGCCGATACCCGCAACCACCAGCCACGAAATACGACCGGTCGACAGGTACAGCATCGCCATGAACAGACCAAAGAACATAATTGCCGAACCAAGGTCCTTCTGGAACACCAGAACACCCAGGCTCACAATCCACGCCAAGAACACCGGCGCCAAATCACGCAGACGCGGCAGATTGATAGGGCCGATGCGGCGGCCAGCCACCAGAATCAGGTCACGGTGCGTCGCCAAATAGCCGGCGAAGAAAATCGCCAAAGTAATCTTCGCGACCTCACCCGGCTGGAACGTGCGGTTACCGATATGAATCCAAATACGAGCACCATTGAGCTCCATACCCAGACCCGGAACCAGCGGCATGATGAGCAGAACCATCGACAGCACCAGGGAGGTGTACGTGACCTTACGCAGCAGGCGGTAATCCCTGAGCACGAACACGATAATCGCGCACAGCACCATCGACACGCCGGTCCACATCAGCTGACCATCACCCACCGGAGCCGCAATCTGCGGGTCCAGACGATAAATCATGGTCAAACCAATACCATTCAGAGCCACCAACAGCGGCAGAATAAACGGATCAGCATAACGCGCACGGAACTGCATGACCAGGTGAATCAGAAGAGCACCGGCACCCAGCACCACCGTGCACGGCAGCCACTGGCTCTTCGACGTATCAAAAGCATGCTCCGGATCAATCAGGTACATGCCGAACGAGCTGATACCTACCGCCAAAACCAGCAGGAAAAGCTCCGTGAAACGGCGTGCACGAGGCGCATCCGACTCACGACGGAACGAGAACTTAGCCATTGTTCTCACCGCCTACCGCAGCAGGAGCCTCCGAAGAAGCCGGCTCAGGAGCCGGGGATGCTGAATCAGAGCCCGGTGCGCCAGAGCTTGGAGCTCACTGGGCGCCTCAGAGCTCGGGGAAGCAGAAGCCGAGGCAGACGCGGAAGCAGACGCAGCGGCCTGCTCCGCCTTCTCACGAGACTGATCTGCCTGAGTCTTCAAACGAGACACAATCTGGTGCGCATCATCCAGGTCCTTCGCCGTAATCGCATTACGCAACAAAGAACGAGTATGATCGCTCAGCTCACTCGTAGGAATATCGGTATTCTCCACCACGTGAGAAAGGCGAATCGGACCCACCGCATGCGGAATACCGTTGTACACCGCAACCGTGCCGTCACTCTCACCCACATAGTAGCTACGCTCCACATAGCGCAGACCGGTCCACGCAGCCAGCGTCAAAATAGCCGCAACCAGCAGAGTAATGAACAGACGAATCGACCACGACCGCGGGTGCGAACGCTCAACAGTATCCTCAGCGATCAGCTCCTCCAGCTCAGCCGGCAGGGTCGCCTCATCAGACTCAACCTTCAACGGCACACGCTGAGCCACCGTCGCACGATGCTCCAGGGTACGAGAAGTAACCGCCGGAATCATGCCGGTCTCAGTAGCCACCGAAGCGGCACCAACCAGCTGATGCGGGCGGGAACCCAATTCGCTACGCAAAATCGCAGCATTCGTAAGAGCCGCATCCACGGCGTTATCGTACGTACCGATATGGTGACGCACCGCCCCAGAACCACTGTGCAACAGGGTTCCAGAGAAGTCACGAGCACGACGGAAACGGCGCAGCGACCGACGATAATGCTCCTCAGGATCCTCATCATGGTGCGCACCCAAAATAGCCTCAGCAGCCTCAGCCGTGGCAGCAACCTCGGGAAGCTTCTGAGTGTTCGTGCTGACCTCCTGCTCCGCCACAATCGAATCAGGCAGAGCAGACTCAGGCAGGCTCGAAGGACCCACCGGCTCATCCACCGGCAGAACCTCACGGTCAATCACCTGCAGGGACACAACCGTCACGTTATCCGGAGCGCCACGCTCCAAAGTCATCGCAATCAGAGTGTCAGCAATCTCAGACAAATCATCAGTAGAACGCATCACCTGCTCAATCTCCGATAGGGACACCACAGCATCCAAACCGTCAGAAGAGAGTACCCAGCGCTCGCCGGGAACAGCGTCCAGAGTCTTCAACTCCAGCTCAGGGGACGCGTCAACATCACCCAGAACGCGCATAATCACGTTCTTATGCGGGTGGTTCTCCGCCTCCTGCGGGGTAATACGACCCTCATTGAGCAGGCGCTGCACAAACGTATGGTCAGTAGAAATCTGCTCAAACTCGCCATCAGCACCCGGACGCAGACGATACGCACGCGAGTCACCAATATGGGCGAACTCAATGCAGTCACCGTCAATCAGCAGGGCAGTACAGGTCGTACCCATACCCGCCAGCTGCGGATCATTTGCCGCCAGCTCATTAATAATCAGGTTCGCGCTCTGAATCTCATCAGCCAGATAAACGCTACCGGTACCATCCTCAAAGTCAGGATGGTCAAGCGGAGTCAGATTCAGAACCGTCGTAGCCGACGCGACATCGCCGCCCACGTGGACGCCCATGCCGTCAGCAACGACCGCAAGGAAACGACCACCGTAGCCGGAGTCATCATTCTTCGAGCGTTTCAGACCCGTATCAGAGCGGGCCTCAAAACGAAAAGCAATCTTCATACACTAGCCCCTCAACTGCATGGTGGTACCGCCAACGCGGAAATCATCACCGGGCTCAATCGGGGTCGCACGAGTCAGACGCTCGCCATTGACGAACGTACCATTAGTAGAATTCAAATCCTCCAGGAACCAACGGGAACCCTGAGGGAACAGGCGCGCATGGCGACCCGAGGCGTAATCATCCTGCAGAGACACCTCAATGTCATTAGCGCGGCCAATAGTAATCGGCTGGTCGCCCAGCTGCATCATGGCGCCAGCCTGCGCACCGGCAGTAATCACAAGCTGCGAAGGGCGAGTCGGCGGAGGCACAATATGGGTAGCCTCCGGAACTGCATCAACCGGCGCCGCACGATAGTTCTTACCCAAACCAAGGTCACGGCGAGCAGCCGAAACCACCAGGAAAACAAAGAACCAGATGAGCGCCAGAAAAGCGTAACGAAGGATAGTAACAGTCAGTTCGGACGCCATTAACGGACACCTCCGGTCGAACTATGGAAGATGATGCGGGTATTACCCATGCGAAGCAGCGAACCGTTCGCCAGCACCACCGGCGCACGCAGAGGCGCACCATTAATCAACGTGCCGTTGGTAGAACCCATATCGGTGGCGACCACCGCACCACCCTGCATCGAAAGCTGCAGGTGACGGCGAGAAACACCCTTATCGTCCAGACGAAAATCAGCATCAGAACCGCGGCCCAGCACAAACGGCAGGTGGTTCACCGGGTGCATGCGACCCTCAATCTCCAAGAAGAAACGGGGAGCTGCCGTTGCCGGGGGTGCTACAGGCATGCTCGGGCGCGCCGCAGGAACCTGCTGAGGCGCAGGGCTCGGTGCGGGCTGCGCCGGCTGAGCAGCCGGCTTCGTAATGCGGGTCGGCAAAGAAGACTCACGCGGCGGACGCACCGGCGCATAGTTAGTAGCACCACGCAAAGACGGGGACGCCGGAGCCTCCGGCACAGAGAACGGCTCGAAAGTCGCAACAACCTCAAACTCGCCCTCAGAGAGAGAAATCAAGAACATTGAAGGTCACGCGAACCGCGCCAATGAGGGTGTAACCCTGCGCGCGGGCGTGCGAAATCGCCAAATCGCACAGCTCAACAGCGAACGGGTTGCCCCACTCGCGCACGCGCGGGAAATCGACCGGCGCGAAACGCAGAGTGTAGACATTAGGAGCCATGGTGCGACCGCTGCCGTCCACGTAGGACTCGTCATCCATCATGATGCGGACGCGGTTAGCGACATCCGCCTTCGCAAAGGTGCCGAAGCCCTTGGAAAGGCCGACAGTGCGACCGATGCCTTGCTCCAGCTTGCCCAGCTTGTCGAAAAACTTCATGCCGCCTCCTTCTCAACGACCATTCCGAGCAACAGACCGCGCAAACGGTCTTTATCCGAAAGGCTCAGTTTAACGAGCGTGTCTGTGCGTTAGCTGTGTGTCCTGTGAATGAACACACCCGGTTCTATTTTAGGTGATGCACTCGCCATCGCTCTGGAACCCCGTCATTTAGCGGGGAATTGGTTATGGATATGAAAAAATCCCCGGTTCTTTCGAACCGGGGATCGTTGGTGCGCGAGGGGGGAGTTGAACCCCCACGCCCTCACGGGCACACGGACCTGAACCGTGCGCGTCTGCCTATTCCGCCACTCGCGCATGTGTCTTACGGTGTATCACCGCAGGCAACACATAAAACTATACGGACTGTATGCGGTGCTGTCCAATTGAGAGAGTGTGACCTTCGTTACTTAGAGGTGGTGGAGGGTTCAGAAAGAGCCTCCGAGGCGCTATTGGGGGCACTACCGGACACTCCACCGGAAGTAGCCGCATCGGACGCAACCGCGGAACCCCGCGCCATACGCTCGTTTTCGGCACGCTCCCGATCAATGCGTTCCAGACGCGCGCGCAACAACCACGTCACCGGACCCACATACGGCAGGCACAGCACCAGCAGAAGCCACTTCAGCTTCTGCACCTCCGAAAAATGCGGGTTCCGATGAATCGTCACCAAGCACAATAGCGCCAACGCAATACCAGCCAGAAACACGACCGTGACCACCAGCTCCAGTACGGCACGCCAATCCATAAACCCTCCTAATATCCTTCCTAAGCATACAGACCCGGAGGAATCCGCAAGCCCTCAGGGTAGTTCAAGGAGGCGTTCAGAGCCTACCCCGATGGGCGCCCCATACGCCCCTCAAGCACGCAAAAGGGCCCGCCCCGCAACACAGCAGGACGGACCCTCCACAAAGCCTTACACAGAAACCTGCGTGTAGCTTACAAACTAGCGGCTAGCCTTCTTCGCGGCACGACGCTCAGCAGCCTTCGCATCATACTCAGCCCAGAACTCACGGGTAGTCACCGCATCAGTACCATCCCACGCCGCAAGATTCTTCAACTCAGGCATATCCGAAGCCTTGAAAAATCGGCTCCAAACCAGCCTTACGCTGAGCCTCATAGTTCTTCAACACCGCAACAACCTGCGGAGTCATCAACAGAACCGCCGTCAAGTTCACAATCACCATGCCGGCATTCAGCATATCCGCGGTAGTCCACACCAGATCCAGCGAAGAAATCGCACCGAAGAACACGAATACCAGAACCAGTGCACGGAAAAATATTCATCGGCAGCTTACGCTCAGTCACGAAACGCATATTCGACTCGCCGTAGTAGTAGTTACCAATCACAGTCGAGAACGCAAACATGAAAATCGCGATAGTCAGGAAGTGCACCGCCCAATCGCCCAGCTGCATAGCCAGCGCCGACTGAGTCAGCGACGCACCACGCGAACGATCACCATAAGTCGGGTTCGACAGCAGAACAATAAACGCAGTCACAGTACACGCCATCATGGTGTCAAAGTAAACACCCAGGGTCTGCACGTAACCCTGCTTAGCCGGGTGAGAAATAGTAGCGGTCGCACCAGCGTTCGGAGCAGTACCCATACCCGCCTCATTAGTCAGCAGGCCACGCTTCATACCCCAAATCACGGCACCCATCGCGCCACCGGTCACAAACTCCTTAATGCCAAAAGCACCCTGGAAAATCATCAGCAGCATCTCCGGAACCTTGCCAATGTTCAGCAGAACAACCAGCAGACCCAGCAGCAGATACAGTACCGCCATAATCGGCACCAGCCACTCAGTCACCGAAGAAATCGCGCGAATACCACCGAAAATAATAGCCGCAGTCAGCGCCACCATAATCAGACCAATAGTGATGCGGAAGCCCATCGAGTTAGTACCCGAAACATCAATGCTGAACGAGTTCGCCGCAGCATCCACCACAGCATTCGTCTGAACCGCCACAAATACAAACGCATAAGTGACCACAATGAACGCCACGAAGATGTAACCCATCCACGGAGCATTCAGGCCGCGCTTCATGTAGTACGCCGGACCACCAATATAGGAATCCTTACCGCGCTCCTTATACAGCTGACCCAGAAGGGACTCCGCAAAAGCAGAAGCCGCACCAACAGCAGCAATAACCCACATCCAGAACACAGCACCCGGGCCACCCATAGCAATAGCCAAAGCAACACCCGCAACAGTACCGGTACCCACACGAGAAGCCGCCGAAACAGTAAACGCACGGAACGAAGAAATGCTCTTCTTACCGTCAGCCTCACGAGCAACCGGGTCACCCAGGACACGGACCATTTCCTTAATGGAACGCCACTGCACACCGCGAGTACGGATCGTAATGTACAGACCAGCCGCAATCAGAGCGTAGTAGAGGAAATTACTCCACATCCAGTTCTGCACGGCATCCACGGAGGAAGTCAGTTCCGCAGTCTGCGTATTAATGTCCCCGATGATATTCAGAAGAAAATCCACTCGGCACTCCAATCTTGAAAGCAAAAAGCCCGCACGCTCAAATCCGAAAGACGGACAACGTGTGGGCTACATTGCTGGGTGGCGCGGACTCAAAGCCGCGTAACGGAGGCACATACGCTCCGTATGATTAGTCACCTCATTGTGTCGGCTACGCCCCCCGCTCGGCAACTTAAAAAAGGGACCCAAGCCAAAATGTAACGAATACTTAATATATGGGCAGAGTAAATATAGACTCCGTGGAGGTGTTGACGGCACCGGCAGGGCGGGCACAAAAAGCCCGGCACAAGGCACAAAACCTCGCACCGGGCATAACGAAGAAGCGGGGGTATCAGTCGGGCTACGAACGCTCAGGCTTCACAAACGGGAACGACAACACCCCACGAATCTGCGTCTGGGCCAACAGCATCACCAAACGGTCCACCCCCAGACCCAAACCACCCGTCGGCGGCATACCCGTCTCCAAGGCGTAAAGGAAATCCTCATCCACCTCCATCGCCTCCAGATCACCCGAAGCCGCCTTCAACGACTGCTCCGTCAGACGCTCACGCTGCACCAGCGGGTCCGCCAGCTCAGAATAAGCACAGCCCATCTCCATGCCGTTAATCACCAAATCCCAACGCTCCGCCAAACCCGGAACACTACGATGCGGCGCCGCAAGCGGACTCGTCTCCGCAGGGAAATCCGTATAGAACGTCGGCTCCACCGTATGCGCCTCAACCAGCTCACCATACAACTCCTCAACGATGGCACCCGGACCCATACCCTCATGAACACGCACACCGTACTGCTGCGCCAAAGCCAGCAGCTCCTCAAATCCGTCTGCACATCCACGCGGCGACCCAGCGCCTCCGACAGAGCATCACACACCGACACCACACGCCACGGACCCGACACATCAGATACCGTGCGCTCGCTCGAAGCCCTACGACCCAGCGGCAACGACACCGAACCAAACACCGCCTGAGCGGCATCCTTAATCAGACGCTCCGTCAACTCGCGCATCTGCACATAATCCGCATACGGACGATACGCCTCAAGCACCGTAAACTCCGGATTATGGGTCGCATCAGCGCCCTCATTGCGGAAATCACGACCCAGCTCATACACCGGACCGCTACCGCCCACCACCAGACGCTTCAAATACAGCTCCGGCGCAATACGCAGCGTCAAATCCTCGCCATAGGCATTGATATACGTGCGGAACGGGCGCGCGCTCGCGCCACCGTGCACCGTATGCAGAATCGGGGTCTCCACCTCAAAGGAAACCCTCCGCATCCAGCCGGGCACGCAATGCCTTAATGACCGCGGTACGCAGACGCAGATTCTGCATCTGATCCGGATGCACCAACAGGTCCGTGGAACGGCGACGCAGACGCGCCTCCGGGTCAGTAAAGGAGTCGAAGGGGATGGGGTGCAGGCTCTTCGACGCCATGTGCCAGGAGGTGGCAATCAGCGATTGGGTACCGTTACGGCTCGCCCCGTAGGTGCCCCGCACGGTGATGATGTCACCGGTATCCAGGTTGCGGGAGGCGAGGCTCAGCGGGCACTCGCCCACCAGGCTGCATTCCATGACGACCTGCAGGGTTTCACCCCCTTCAATCAGAGTTGCAAAGAGGACTCCACCATGGTTGCGAAGCGCGCGAATACGCCCCGAAACCATGAATTCCGAATTTGGAATATTTTCAGAAGAGAATATACGCAGGGCATCCTTCACGCCCAGTACAGGAGCACTGGTACTGCCCAAAGAACCACCCAGCGGATACGGCTCCATGCCCGCCGCACGCAGCGCCTCCAGATGGCGCAGACGGTGCTGAGTCTGATCGCTACGCGACACCTCAGGAAGCTCTTCCATAGTAGCGAGCTGCATCTGGTGAAGAGCCTCCAGCTCATCTGCAGAAAGAACCTGCTCCTGATTCTGCAAACGGCGCGCCGACAGATTTGGCAAGAAGCCCTCCGCCATACCCGATGCAAGCACAACATTCGCCATCGCCAACGTCGGCTCCGTCGCCAAAAAACGAGGAACCCACAGCGGGGCAAACTTCAGATTGAAACGATACAGACGGCGCAACTGCAGAAAACGATCCAGCACACCCAAAGAGCGGGAAGCAAAACGGTTCCACGCCGACGCACCCACCTGATCAGCAGCCTCAAATATGGCCAAACATCGCAAAATTCAGCGACACCCGACGCACACCCAAAGACGCCGCCTGCTCCATCAGCGACGCCACCATAAACTCCACCACACCATTAGGTGCCTCAGGGGGAGCGGCGCATAACATCCAAAGACAGCCCCGTAGGACCCCACGGGACGAACGACAGCAGAGCCACCATCTGACCAGCCTCATCATGAGCCGACACCAGAACAGACGAAGAATCCGCCGGATCATTCACACGATTCAGTGCCATCGAGAAGCCGCGTTCCACACGCCCATGACGCCACGCCGAAATATTCTCCGCAACCTGCTGACGCTGCTGCTCATCCAACTCCGCAAAGCGACGCATCTGCGCCGTGTACCCGCCGCGACGCACACGCTGAACCGCCTGACGCACCGGTAGCATCGACGTGTCATTGAGCGTGAAACGGTCCGCCTCAAGGACCGCCTCCTCACCCATCTGAATAATCGACAGACCCGCACGGTTATAGGCGCGCGCACCCGCCTCACTCACGCTCAGCGCCGCAGGAACCCAACCGTAACTACGCGCCTGCAACATCCACTGCTCAATCGCGGCATCCCACGAATCCGGGTCACCCACCGGGTCGCTCGACGCCAAACACACCGAACCCACCGAACGGTACGTAATCGCCGCCCTCTGATCCGGAGAGAAAATCACCTGCTTATCGCGACGCGTCGCAAAATATGAGAGCGAATCATTGGCACCGTACTGCTGCAGCAGGGCGCGGATCTTCAGCTCCTTCTCGCCGGTCCACGCATCCGGGGCACGATAACCGCGAGCCAACAGATACAGCGCCGCAACCAGCGAGGCACCGTAACCAAAAGACGCCAAGAAAGCCACCACATCAGCAGACCACACGCCAGGATGGGTACGCTCAATACCCATGCCGTGCATCAGCAACTCCCACGGGGTCACCGAACGCAACGGCTCCCACACGCCGATGTGGCAGAGGTACCAGAGCACCAGAGTAGTCAGCAGGATGCCGCCAACAGCCGTAGCCGCCGCACCCGCCCACGAGAGGCGACCAATGCGTGCCGGGAACGCCGAACGAATCGAGAAAAGGAAAGGCACCAGCGCACACGCAAACACGATGGAGAGCGTATCGACCGTCGAGGAGAAAATACGGTCCTTCGGCATAATCCCCGCGGGGAACACCAGCGTGAAGGCGCTATGGGTCGCAATCAGCGCGCCAAGCACCTGAAAAACGATGGCGGCAATGAGAGCGGCACGCTTGCGCACAATCAGCCCGGACACAAGCACAATCATCGTAATGGCGCTGGGTAGCGTGTGCGTGGAGGGAATATTCAGCAGGTCAGCGGTGACTTCCCACCAAGTGAAGCCGCGACCGTGCCGCAGAGGAGAGATAATCCACGCGAACGTGGTCAGTAGCGCGGCAAAAGAATACACCCCGATCACCACGCGTGCTGATATCTCTGCATACCTTGAGGGAGGCGCAGGCGCCTGTCTTGCTCGTGCTGTACGGCGACGTGAGGTAGTGCGGTGAGACATCATTATCAGTGGGGGATTGGGGTGTAGGGAAGGTACTAGACCTTAGGAGTTCTTGCTAGGCTTCAGCCTTCGGGTCACGGTAGGTGCCCTCGAAGACGTCGGGGATGCCGTTGTCGTCAGCGTCCACGCTTTCCTTCTCAGCCAGGGCACGGTAGTGCTTGTTACGGCGAGACAGGATAGCCGCGCCCACAATGGCAGCCAGAACAGAGCCAACGAGAATCGCAATCTTTGCGTCTTCGGTGTGCGGAGAGCCGTGCGGGAAGGACAGCTCAGCGACCAGCAGGGACACGGTGAAGCCGATACCGCCGGTTGCAGCCAGACCGATCACGTCAATCCATGCGATGTCCGGATCGAGGTTAGCGTTCTTGAAGCGGGTCACGAGCCAGGTGGTGCCGAAATACCGATGGTTTTACCGGCAACCAGTGCGACCATAATGCCGACCGCCACCGAGTCGGTGAGGGCGCGTCCGAGGCCTTCAAAACCGCCCACAGCCACACCCGCGCTGAAGAATGCGAAAATCGGCACGCAGATGCCGGTAGAGAGGGGACGGAATCGGTGCTCCAGCACCTCTGCAAGACCGTGTTCAGCCTGTGCCGCCTCAGAGCGAGCGGACATCTTCACGGGCACCAGGAAGCCGAGAACCACACCGGAAATGGTGGCGTGAATACCGGACTCGAGGAAGAGCGCCCAGGTGATAATACCCAGGGGCAGAAGTAGCAGCCAGGCAAGCCAGCGGCTTCAGGTGCAGCATGGTCTCACCGCGGTAGGCAATGAACGCAAAAAGAGCGAGGGGAATGAGCGCGAAGAGCAGGTACTCGCCGTGGAAGTTATTGGTGTAGAAGATCGCGATAATGCAGATCGCAATCAGGTCATCGACCACTGCCAGGGTCAGCAGGAAGACACGCATCGCCGAGGGGAGGAAAGTACCCACGGCGGCGAGAACAGACACCGCGAACGCAATATCGGTTGCGGTGGGGATCGCCCAGCCGTGCAGAGCGGTGGGGCTGGTGAAGTTCAGCGCCGTGTAGATAATCGCGGGCACTGCCACGCCACCGAAGGCGGCCGCAATCGGCACAATAGCGGTGGAGGGCGACTTGAGGTCACCAATCACGAATTCCTTCTTCAGCTCCAGGCCGGTGAGGAAGAAGAAAACGACGAGCAGACCGTCTGCTGCCCAGGTTCCGATGCTCATCTGCAGGTGGTTGAAGCCGGGGATGACCGGACCAACAACGGTGTCTCGCAGACCAAAGTAGAAGGTGGATGCGGGGGTGTTGGCGAGTACTACTGCCAGCACCGTCGCAATCAGAAGTACGGTACCGCCGACTGATTCTGCACGCAGAATGTCGGCTACGCGGCGTGAGTTGCTATATGAGCCGCGGCTGAGGGTATCTGGGTTGGTGTGAGTCATTCTCTCCTCTTTCTGCCGCGATATTATGCGGCATCTAAGGCTTTTAAGTTTACTCTGCACTGTATGAGTATTCGAGTACCGGCTGGCGGCTTTTAGCTCCTGGACGGTGCACCGCGGTGTGCTTTTATGGCGTATATGCATAAACGTTCCGCCCTCGCCGCGTGGTGCGGTGAGGGCGGAACGTTTTAGTATTTCTGCAGGTATTCTGCGTGGTCGACTAGGTGTCTAGCCGCCTGAACGCAAGATTAGGAACCAGCGATTGCGGGTGCGCCGGACTCCTGACCGTGGTCGTGTGCCAGCTCGCGTGCAACGTAGTTCTCCAGGTCGAAGAGGTTGCCGTTTGCGCGCTTCACGATGGTCACCAGGGTCTCCATGGTTGCAACTTCCTCAACCTGTTCCTTCAGGAACCAGAGGATGAACTGCTCGCCCAGTGCGTAGTTCTCAGCGCGTGCTGCGGAGAACAGGGCCTCGATCTGACCGGTGACAGCCTTCTCCTGTGCCAGGGACATGTCAACGATTTCCTGAACGTTCTCGAAGTCGTTCTTGACAGCGGGAACAGCGGGGATCTCGACCTTGTGGCCGCGGTCCAGCTTGTACTGAACCATCATGAGTGCGTGCTCGCGCTCTTCGAGGGACTGCTGGTAGAAGAACTTAGCCAGCTGGGGAAGGTCCTCACCGTCGAGCCAGATAGCCATGGACAGGTACTGGTGGGATGCAGCGAACTCGTGGCCGATCTGCTCGTTCAGAAGGTCGTAGAAAGACTTAGACATATGGTTTCTCCTTATCTGGTGGTTGCTTTTGGGTGCCGGGATGGCGCGGTGCAACCTGTTGATATTTATCGTAAGGGGTGGGGTGCGCCATGTACAGAGAGAAAAGGCTAATCGGTGAATCAGATAAGGTACCCCTGACATATTGTCACCACAACCCTTAGTGTGGATAGCCTGAATATTTTCTTTGGATTGTGTGGTATTGGGTGTGTTTCCTTGAGATTTCGCGGTTTAACAGGGATAGACAGCGGGTTTAAAAACCACAACCCCTACGGCTCAAGGTAAACATAGAGACACCATGTTGGGTGCCTGCGCACGGGGCTAGAGGGCGCAAAAAAATCTTAAAAATCTCTCGAAAATGCGGCGAAACTGATGTGGTCAGAACCCCGATGCGCCCCCAACCACCTCCGTAAAGGTTGTTCTGCGCGCGCCTTTAAAGAGATAAGGCACGTTCCCAATGGGAATGTGCCTTATCTCTGGTTCTCTCAACTCTCATCCCTCTGTGGGGTGGAGGAGGTTAGTGTGCGGGGTAGTCCCCACGCTGCAGTGCATCAATCGAGATGATGTTTGAGGGGGTGTTGCCGAGGACTGCCTCGCCGATTTCTGCGAGATGCTCAACCTGTTCGGTAGTCAGGTGGTCGAAAATTTGGCGGCGTACTTCGCTCACGTGGCCGGGTGCGACCTCCTGCACCTTCTGCTCGCCTGCGGGGAGCAAATGGCAGATGCTGACGCGGCGGTCTTCTACACTGAGGGAGCGGCGGACGTATCCATCCTTCTCCAGGCGTGCTACAACGCGGGAGAGGCGTGCCGGGAGGGTGTTGGTAGTAATTGCCAGCTCGGTCATGGTGAGGGAATGATCCTTGGACTCGGAGAGCATCGCGAGCACCATGTATTCGACAAAACTAATGCCAGCTTCGCTCTGCAGCTGGTTTTCCAGTTTGCGGGTGAGGCTGAAGATGATGGAGCTGATAAAGAGCCACCCTTCTCGCTCTTGCTGGGAGAGCCACTGGATGGATTCGCTGTGTGCGGTATTGTCAGACCGCTGCGCAGACGTGGTTGGTATGGACACGGGATTGATTCCTCTTTTATCGGATATGGAGCTCTCTTATTAAAGAGAGAAGTGGCGTGTTGGCACCCATTGTAGCGAAAGGTCTGACTAGGTGACTCAAAATTGGTACGGTCAAGTAATGCTTGACACTTTGGTGCTAATTTTTTGAGGGGTGCCAGGGGTATCTTTTTGCACGCAGTGACTGCAAATACCCGGGGTAAGCAAGTGAAATACGACATATTCAAAAAGATTTCCGGTACAAGTATAGACAAGACCGTACCAAGAAGCACTTCCGTGCATAATGCTAACTTCCGCGGAATATCAAGGTTTTTAGGGGGTTGAGTGAAAATTCTAGGGAGTGTAAAGAGCTTGCCAAGGGTGAAAAATAACGAAACGATAACAAAATTTTTAAAAAAATCTTGGTTTTGGCTTTGCAACCGTAATGAAACCGTGTACACTAATTACATAACGGGGTCGAAGGAAGCCTCCGAGGCGAGACCGGAAGCTCGCTTCGATAGGTTCGACTCTCTATTTATCGGTGATTGTCGTCGGTGTACGAGTAACTCGTATTTCTACCGACGGATGTGCGGTGCGGGTGCAGTTCGTGGTTGGGCTGCATTCCGTACCGTATCTTTTTAACTCGAATTTCTATCAACTCACTCTAAGAGCATCCAATGGTCGGGTGCTCTTTTTCTTTGCCTTCATATCGGCGCCGCAAGAGCGCTGTACGAGTCGGGGCAGAGTCGGGGGAGGAAGCGTAAACACCTGTGCTGTGTAGCTGTGGGGTGTAGCTGCACGGTGTGGTTTGTGTTGTGTGGTGGTGCCGTGTGTCCGCGGTATTGTTGCGCCGTATCGCGTCAGAAGTGTTATCCACAGGGGTTATCCACAGTGTGGAGAACTTACACGCATGTGATTTGGCAGAGCAGAATCGAGGTCCTCCCCAGGTGTAATTTAAGAGTGCTACAGAAAAATTCTTGTAATTACAGGCTTTCACGGCCATTAAAACCGAGGGTAAGTTCTTAAACAGAAGGCCTTTTCACCTTTAAATCCGCGGAACCTGAAAATTTCCACACCTGTGGATAACCCTGTGCACTTAATCCACCGCCTCCACCCAGAAGAAGCGTATAAGGCTGTTCAGAGCCCCTTTTAAAGCTCAATATTTTGGCTAGTAGAAGGAAAAACGCCTCGAATGAGGGCGAAAATTCTGCAGTTTATCCCCCGCGCATCCCCAAAATAGGATGTTATCCACAGTAGTTATCCACAGTGTGGAGAACTTACAGCACTGTTATTCATATGAGTGCATACCCCGGTATTTCAAGGCAGAATAGGGTGCCAAACCTGAAAATCCTGTTGATACACAGGGTTATCCACAGGTGTGGGGAAAAGTCTTTGCCTAAAATCCACAGGTTCGAGCGAGGTCTTACATAAATGTGACGCTCCCCAACTCATGAAAAGTAAAGTAAACGCTACGCTGGTAATCTTTAATACAAGCCAAGTTTTCTAATGAAAGGCATCATCATGGCTGAAAAGTACACCCTCCCCGAGCTCCCCTACGACTACGCGGCGCTCGAGCCCCACATCTCCGCAAAGATCATGGAGCTGCACCACGACAAGCACCACGCAGCATACGTTGCAGGCGCTAACGCAGCTCTCGAGCAGCTTGAAGAGGCACGCGAGAACGGTGCATACGGCAACGTCTCCAAGCTCTCCAAGGACCTGGCGTTCAACCTGGGTGACCACACCAACCACTCCATCTTCTGGAACAACCTGTCCCCCGAGGGTGGCGACAAGCCCACCGGCGAGCTGGCAGCAGCAATCGACGAGTTCTTCGGCTCCTTCGACAAGTTCCGTGAGCACTTCACCAACGTTGCACTGACCATTCAGGGCTCCGGCTGGGCAATCCTCGCATGGGACACCGTTGGCAAGCGCCTCATCATCGAGCAGCTTTACGACCAGCAGGGCAACATCTCTGTTGCACTGATCCCCGTTCTGCAGCTGGACATGTGGGAGCACGCATTCTACCTGGACTACCAGAACGTCAAGGGCGAGTACGTCAAGGCATTCTGGAACATTGTGAACTGGGCTGACGTTCAGGCTCGCTTCGAGCGCGCAGTGTCCCAGACCAAGGGCCTGGTCCTCTAATCTAGGTTTTCGTCAGCGCGGTGAAGTGACCGCGGTGAGGTAACTGAAACGGGTGCCCGGCGCCTCCATATTCGGAGGTGCCGGGCACCCGTTCGTTGTATTCAGATGTTGTTTCGCGGGGTTCAGGGCTGAGCCCTAGAGCGCCAGCGTGCGGTATACCGAGCCGCGGCGTCCCGAACGGACTTTTTGCTCTACCAAACCTCGTTGGATTAGCTTGGGCAATGCGTAACGTACCTGCCGTGCACTCAACTCGGTGCTTTCCGCAATATCAGCGACTGTAGCAGGTCCGCGAGTCAAAGCAACGTACACCTGGGATTCCGTGGGGGGATAGATTTTCCGGTATCTCAGCAAGCTGAGGAGTAGAGGATACCCCCATTGTGCTCGTAGGCTGCGTGTTATCGGCAGGACGGTAGATAATGACGCGTACCTGGATACCCTCGTCGATAATATGCGCCTTACGCAACCCAGCATCAACCAGGGCCTGTTGCGCAGCTAGGATACCGCCGCCTTCGCCTTCGATTAGTCGGTGACCGTCGCTGAGACCGTCGCTGAGACGAATATTCTGGCAGATAGCATAGAGCGCCTCGTTTACAGCCGCGGGGCGATGCACGAGGCCTACCTGACTCGGCAGGATACCCCAAAAACCGCCGGGGCTGATGATTTCAATACGGCCGCGTTTGATAAAAATCTGTATAAATTTTCCGGATGCATCCCGTTCATAGCTCCGGTGGACGAGTGCGTTAGCCACGAACTCACGGAGAGCTACCAGGGGGATTTCTGGCTGATCGATGAGCCCCGCACCATTGGGAGCTGTGACGGTGCGGTTCTTGATGTTGCGCATAAACCATGCAAGGGTATCTTCAAGCATGGCGGGAATAGGGCCTTCACTTCGAAAACGGTCATCATTGCGGGCGTTGCCGCTTACAGAAACTATGCCGATAATGCTTGCCCCAGCATAGAATTGTTGCGGGTAATCACCCAGGGCGCATAGCCCGGCTAAGGTCAACTCGTCATGGGCATCAATGACGTTGCGTTTGCGTAGGATCTCCGCGTCGGAGTCATTACGTAGACGCGCTGAGGAAAGACGCACCTGGTGTAGGAAATCCTCGGTGTAGGATTTGTCCAAATCTTCACTGGATGTGTTGGGAATTGATTGTAGGTCATTGTGTGGTTTGTGGCGCTGCGCGTACATTAGACTGAGCGCGTAGCCATCCATTGGGTAGTCGCCGTCTCCGAGTCGCTGGTAGGCTATATTACCTTTGAAACAGGGACGTTCCTGCACCGGCAGACCCGGAACGGTTACGATGAGCAGCTGATGACCATCCAGAGTTATATCGTCGGTTTCCACTACGATTTTTGGCTTAAGATTTTGCGCGGCATCAATAATTTTTGCCCGCAGATCTTCAACATCATAAACGCCTACAGGTGCAAACTTCTGAGATTCGTCGACACCGCATATGATTGTGCCTCCGTCGGGAAGGTTAGCATAGCTGCAGATAGTTTCCGCCACGGAGGAGGGATAACCCATGTGGGCTGATTTAACCTCTACGGTCAGGCTGTCTCTACCTAGAAGCCGTAGCTCGTTGAGTGTTCGTGTTAGTTCTTCAGGCGTATACATGTACATATTGTAATTCCTGGAGTGACATTTTAGGCCTCATGCGGGACATTAGTTACAAATAAGATGGATTTTGGTGACAAATATGTAACTATTGAGGATGATTTGTTACATAAACAAGAAGCGGCCTGCGATGTTGGGCGGATGCGTTCCGGCTGTTGCTATGGTGGGTGCCCGGCGCCTCCAATATTCGGAGGTGCCGGGCACCCGTTCGTTAAGCCCCGGGTAGCACCCGCGGGGTTGGGTTCGGAACCTTAGACGGAACCCTAGTTAGAGCGCCAGCGTGCGGTCAATGCGGATGCGGCGGCAGAAATCCTCATCATGGCTCACCACGATGAGCGCACCGGTGTAGGCTTCGAGTGCCTGCACCAGCCAATCCACCGAAGAAATATCGAGGTTATTCGTCGGCTCATCCAGCATGAGAAGTTGCGGCACCGGGTCGGCCAGAAGCACCTGCGCCACCGCCGCGCGGAAACGCTCACCACCGGAGAGCTCACCGGTCTTATGGTGCACGCTCTCGCGGCGGAAAAGCAGGCGCGCCAACTGGTCACGCAGATGCTGCTCGCTCACTCCGGGGTTTGCCCGCTGCACGCTCTGTAGGAGGGTGAGCTGCGGGTCGAGGGGGATGCGCTGCGGAATGTACGCCCCCTCGAGGCAATAGCCGACCCGGTAGGCGGGCTGCACGGGGGGAGCGGTAGTCAGCCTCGCCGGCGTGGGCGATAGCGTTCAAGAGGGTGGTCTTGCCGCTACCGTTTGCACCGGTGATGCGCAGATGCTCGGGACCGCTGAGAATCAGGTGTTCTGGGCGTTCCGCCGGGGTTCCCTGATTGCTCTCGCTATCAGCCTCGGCGGGTGAAAAATGCAGAGAATCAACCTTTGTGGGTTGCTTAGTGGTAAATGTTTCACGTGAAACCTGCCGGGCATCAACCCGGTGCAGCTCCAGTACCTTGCGACCCGCGGGTAGGGGCTGCTGGCTCAGTTCGGCGTAGATCTTCTCCTGCACGCGCACCTCATCCTGAGCCTTCTGGTATGCCTCCCGGGCCTGTTCCTGCTTGCCGACGCGCAGCCCGCGAAGCTTCGCCGCCGCCTGACGTGAGGCATCCTTTGCCAGGTCTAGAATTGTATCCGGCTGGTCGTCCTTCCAGACCTGCGCCATGTTCTTCGAGATAATCTCCTGCGCCTGCACCCACTCGCGATGCGCCGAACGCACCCGGTTCTTCGCCTCGGTCACGCGACGCTGAGCCGCCTGCTGCTCGGTGTCCAGCGCCTGCCGGTAGGTGCTGTAGTTACCCTTCAAAGAGACGCAGATGCGCCAGCCCCTGGCGGTCGGCGTGAAGCTCCGCAATCACGTGCACACGCTCCAGCAGATCGCGATCATGGCTGATGATGAGTGCCGGGCAGGGCAGTGCTTCCAACGCGGTGAAGAGCTGAGCCTTCGCTGAGGAGTCCAGGTTGTTCGTCGGCTCATCCAGCAGAATGAACTCGGGGTCAGAAATCATCAGCGAGGCAAGCGCGGCAATGACCGCCTCGCCACCGGAGAAGCTGCTCATGTTGCGGGCAAAGAGCGCCCGAACCGCTTCCGAGTTGTCGCGATCAACCACGGTCGCCGGGGTGAAACCGTAGGTCGCAAGAGCCGCGAGGGTGCGCTCCTCAACGTCCCAGCTATCCCCGATGGTCTCGTAGAGTTCGGGGGAGTACTCGCCGGATTCCACCGCCTGCAGTGCCCACAGAATCTCGGTGATTCCGCAGAGCTCGGCGAGGGTCTGTTCCCGGTCCAGACCCATATCCTGAGGTAGATACGCCATGTGCTCCGGCGCCGCCAAAGAACCGGAATCCGGGGTCAAATCACCCAAAATCAACCTCATGAGGGTTGTTTTTCCGCAACCATTATCGCCAATGAGCCCGGTCAGAGGTGCCGAAAACACCGCCGAAAGGTCCACAAACAGTGAAGGTTGGCTCGGGTGCGCAAAGTGTAGATGGGCGATACTAACGTGCGCCGCTGCATGGGAAACCATGTGGGAAGTGGCGTGCGAGCGGGCATCGCGGGAAGAAGCGGAACGGGGAAAGGTCGCCTGCGGCTGAAGTACGTGTGTCATACGAGCTCCTTGAGGTATGGATGCTCGGGTGCTCTCAAACTCCGACGGTGGTGCGTTGCAGTAGTGTGCCGGCGGTTTGGGGGTGCCTATGCTGAGCGCGTGGCGGTAAGAGGATCGCCCCAAAAAGGGCGCGAAAAAACCCGAGCGTAACGGTGGATGTACCTGTGCCCGGGTGCGTGCGCGCTGATAAAGACACGCAGAAAAATAGAAGTGCGCAGGGAGAATGTGTCTGCGCAAAAAGCTGCGTGAGCGCACGAAAAATTCTGTGAGGTCCGGGCTTATGCTCGGTGGGTCATTTCTTTGATGCCTCCTAGATTCCGAAGGGCACCCCGGTCGCGCCTTGGGTGGCTTCGGTCAAACGATACGTTCAGCTCCGTCAGCTACCCCTGCGGCGGGGCAATATGGATAGAGAGCTGATGGCTCAAGCATAGGAACTGACTGGGCGCTGAGTCAAACACCCTCCCATGTAGGAGAAGATTCAGCGTGCTGATTCCCCGAATGGTTCCTTCCCGAGAGTTTTTGTTGAAAGGTTGAGTGTGCGGTCAATGCGGATGCGGCGGCAGAAGTCCTCATCATGGCTCACCACAATGAGCGCGCCGGTGTAGGCTTCGAGCGCCTGCACCAGCCAATCCACCGAGGAAATATCGAGGTTATTCGTCGGCTCATCCAATATGAGTAGCTGCGGCACCGGATCTGCCAGAAGTACCTGCGCCACCGCGACACGGAAGCGCTCACCTCCGGATAAATCCCCAATGCGCTGATGTACGCTCTCGCGACGGAAAGAGCAGGCGCGCCAGCTGGTCACGCAGATGCTGTTCGCTCGCACCGGGATTCGCCCTCTGTACGGTTTCAAGAAGGGTGAGCTCCGGGTCGAGGATGATGCGCTGCGGCAGGTATGCGGTGTTATCCAGACGGTAGAGCACTTGGTATGCAGGCGGCACTGGGGAACGGTAATCAGGGTCATTTGCGTGCGCTATCGCATTGAGAAGCACAGTCTTGCCACTGCCGTTTGCTCCCGTGATGTGCAGGTGTTCGGGTCCGGTCAGGATAAGAACCTCGGGAAAATCTTGGATTTGAAACAGATAATCAACTTTATATGGTTGTGTTTCACGTGAAACGGTGTTTTGGGTGTATGCCTTCTTAAGGTCGGCGCTCTGCGGTGTAGATGCGCAAGAGTCGTTCTTCACCCGATGTAATTCCAGTACTTTCCGCCCCAATGGGAGTGCATCCTGAACAAGTTCCAGATAGATACGCTCCTGCACGCGCAGGTTCTCTTGGGCTTCTCCAACTGCTGCACGTGCATCCGCCACCATGCTTTCGTGGGCTGTGTGAAGTTTCCCGGCAGAGCGCTCTGAACTGTTTTTATCCAGTACCCATAGCCATGCCAGGTTTCCGCTTTGACCGTTCAAATTCGCGGCCTCGGCGGGCGTTGCGATCGAGCTTAATCTGGTTCTCGGTGCGCTCACGCACAGCCTTACGCGCCTCATTCTTCGCCTCGGTCACGCGACGCTGAGCCGCCTGCTGCTCGGTCTCCAGCGCCTGCCGGTATGTGCTGTAGTTACCCTCGAAGAGGCGCAGATGCGCCAGCCCCTGGCGGTCGGCGTGAAGCTCGGCAATCACGTTCACGTGCTCCAGCAGATCGCGGTCGTGGCTGATAATGAGCGCCGGGCAGGGCAGCGCCTCCAGTGTCGTGAAGAGCTGGGCTTTCGCCGCGGAGTCCAGGTTGTTCGTCGGTTCGTCGAGCAGAATGAACTCTGGGTCTGAATATAGAAGCGCGGTGAGTGCGGCTGTGACCGTCTGACCACCTGAAAAGGTGCTAAGAGGACGCATCAGAAGGTTGCGACGGGCCTGTGTATCGGTCGTAGTGAGGGCAGGACCAAAACCATGTTCGGCAAGGGCTGCGAGGGTACGTTCTTCAATATCCCAGGCGTCGCCTATGGTGTCGTAAAGGCAGGGGGAATAGTCGCCCGATTCCAGTGCATCAAGCGCCTGCAGTATTTTTGTAATTCCAAAAATATCAGCAAGATGCTGATGCCCACTCAACCCTAAATCTTGCGGTAGGTACGCTATGCGCGGTGGGGTGCTGATTATCCCTTGACTAGGGTTTATGTCGCCAAGAATAAGTCTGAAGAGGGTAGTTTTTCCGGCGCCGTTATCGCCGATAAGCCCGGTGAGTGGCGCAGAAAATACCGCGGAAAGGTCGGTGAAAAGCGGGGGCTCACCCGGATGTGCGTACGAAATATGGTCGAGTGTAATGTGACGTGACATGGGCCGAGTTCCTTCGAGTAGGTGCTCGGATTCCTGCCAGCGCACATGAAGGCGTGAAGGCATGAAAAAACCCGAGCGTAACGGTGGATGTACCTGTGCCCGGGTGCGTGCGCACTGATTGGAGCACGTAGGAAACGTGTCCGTAGAGCTGCTACGTGAGCGCGCGAAAAATTCTTCTGAGTCCGGGCTTATGCTCGGTGGGTCATTTCTTTGATGCCTCCTAGATTCCGAAGGGCACCCCGGTCGTGCCTTGGGTGGCTTCGGTCAATCGATATGTTCAGCTCCTTAGGCTACCCCCACGGTGGGGTAGCGCGGATAGAGAGCTGATGGCTCAAGCATAGAAACTGTGTGGGTGCTGAGTCAAACACCCTCCCGAAAAACCGCCTGACAAGTGCCGATACCCCCTAGAGAACGCAAAAAGAGGGGCGACACCGCACGGTGCCGCCCCTCCTTTTAGGCATTAAATCTGCGCGCGTACAACGCGCGAAACGCTATTACGCCTCGTGGCGCTCGCGGTACATGCCCAGCGGGCCCGCATCCGCGTACGCCTGAGCGTCGTTGTAACGGTACAGGCGCGGCGGGCGGTGACGGGTGCCCTCCACGCGGCGGCCGGTGTCAATAATCGACTTCGATGCCGCAATCTGGCGGCGGAAGTTCGCCGGATCCAGGGTGCGACCCAGAATCGCCTCGTACACCTCACGCAGCTGCGCCAGGGTGAACTCCTCACCCAAGAAAGAGTGCGCAATACGCGAGTACTCGACCTTGTTCTGCAGGCGGTAGAGCGCGTACTCAATGATTTCGTTGTGGTCGAAGGCGAGCTCGGGCAGCTCATCCACCGGGAACCAGCGGATGTTCTCGTGCACGCGAGTGTTCGCGACCTCGGTGGCGGGAATCGACGCCCAGTACACCACGGAAACCACGCGCTCGTGATCAGTACCGGGTGCCGGTTCGGGCTCGCCCACAACGCGGGCGGCACGCGCCTCGGGGGTGCGCAGAACGTCGCCGAACGCGTAGAGCTGCTCCAGGTAGCCGGGCTGCAGGTTGGTTGCGCGCTTCAGCGTCGAAGCCGCTGCCTCTTCGAGGGAAAGATTCGGGTTGAGCGGACCGCCAGGAAGCGCCCACTGGCCCTTATAAGGCTCGCGGAGGCGGCGAACCAGCGGCAGCCACAGGGTCGGGTGGGTCTCGTTTTCCTTGGGGCGCAAAGCTAGAATCACGGTTGAGACAGCGAGAGATACAGAGGTGTGGTCCACGTCGTTGTGCTCTTCAGTGGCGACTGCGCCGGGAAGAGGCTGGGATGCGATGCTCATTCAGGCCTCCTGTGCGAATGGGTATCGATAGGTGTGCATACTCTACCCATTTTAAGGGGTTAATAGGGTAAAAATGCACGCAAGGCACCCGCTGACCCGAAAACCGGTACCATCCGCGTCGTGTCAAGGGGAAAAAGTTCAGGTACCGGACACATCAAAGCGCCCCTCCGGCATGTCCAATAGAACAATGCGGAGGGGCGCTCTAGAGTCTAACTATGCAGTGTCTAACTATGCAGTTTTAGATGCAGAGTAGGGGTGCAGACTAGTCGATCTGCAGCTCGCCCATAGCGTCCCAGTCCTCGCCGTCAATCAGGCGAGAAATAATCTTCGGGGTTGCGGTCAGCATCGGACGCATGTCCTTCATAGCCTGCTGGAAGTGGTCAGAGTTCACGTGCGGGCCAGCTGCGTCGTCGTTGAAAGCCTCGAGCAGAACGAACTCGTTCGGGTCCTCAACACTGCGGGACCACTCGAAGAACTTATTGCCCTCCTCGGCGCGGGTTGCCTCGGTGAAAGCGCGGGTCTTCTCAATCCACTGGTCGGCGTATTCGGGCTTGACGGGGAACTTTACAGCAATGAAAATCATCGGAACTCCTTAGGTTGAAGAGTAGATACGTGCCCTTCCAGTTTAAGCCCCGGGTGCTCGGTGGCGCTGAAGAATAGGGTGTGAGGCAGCGGTTTTAGCTTGTGGCTTTAACCGCTGTATAGAGTGGCTTTTGTGGTTTAACGAGCCGCCGCCTTGAGAACCTGCAGGGCGCGTTCGAGTGCCGCACGGTCTGCCGCGATGGCTGCGGCCCTCTGCGGGCTGGCGGAGTCGCCTCCGAGTGCCGCGTTGTAGTACATTCCGTCACCCAGAAGCAGCACGGCGCGGGCGATGCGTTCGTCACCGAGCTCGGCAAGAATGAGCGAGTGCCAGCCCTCCTGCACGCGGGCTAGGGTTTGCTGGGCGAGCTCGTTGTTATTCTGTGCCAGGCGGCTGAGGGCAATGAGGGCCCGGTCGAAGGGGGTGTCACTCGGAATGGAGGAGTTGATGTAGTAGGCGCTTGCCCCCTCGGGTGCCTGCGCCATGGCAGCGAAATCCTCTTCGGCAAGGGTGAGGGTGCGTTCTGCGAGCGCTTCAAGTAGCGCCTTCTTGGAGGCGAAGTGGTAGAGTAGCCCGCCCTTGGAAACCTTGGCGGCGGTGGCGACGGCGTCGAGGGTCGCGGCGCGTTCTCCGGTGTGAATCAGCAGGTCGACGTAGGTGTCGAGGATGTGCTCGCTAGAGTTATTGGCTCGTTGTTTGCGGTGGTTGGGAGTGCTCATGGGTACCAGTCTAACCGCTTGAAACTATACCGTCCAGTTGGTATAGTTAATCTTCGCCTGTTGGGCCGCGCCGGGAGCACACCGTCCCGGACCACCCCAAAAAAGACAGGCCGAGCTGATGCCGCCGCGTCCGCCGCATCAGCCGAAACCCTATAGACGCACGAAAACAACCCATGACGAATCACAATCCGCACACCACGGCTCTGCCCATTCACGCCCCCGACCAGAAGACCAAGCGCTGGGCGGCACTCGGCGTGCTCATGCTCCCGGTGCTCCTGGTCTCCATCGACAACACAGTGCTTGCCTTCGCGGTGCCCGCAATCGCTAAGGCGCTGAGCCCCTCCTCCGCGGAGCAGCTGTGGATCGTTGACTCCTACTCCCTGGTGCTCTCCGCCCTGCTCGTGCCCATGGGCGCTATCGGTGACCGCATCGGTCGCCGCAAGCTGCTGCTCATCGGCTCGACCGGCTTCGCGGCAATCTCTGCGCTCGCGGCATTCGCGCCCTCCGCGCTGATGCTCGTGGTTGCCCGCGCCCTGCTTGGCATTTTTGGCGCCATGCTCATGCCGGCAACCCTGTCGATTATTCGCAATATCTTTGTGGATGCGACCGAGCGCCGCATCGCTATTGCCGTGTGGGCTTCGGGCTTCTCGGCGGGTGCGGCGCTGGGCCCGATTGTGGGTGGTTTCCTGCTGGAGCACTTCGACTGGGGTTCGGTGTTCCTGCTCGCTGTGCCGATTCTGATTCCTCTGCTGATTCTCGCCCCGATTATGGTTCCCGAGTCGAAGGACCCGAACCCCAGCCCGGTGGATCCGCTGAGCATCCTGCTGATTATGACCGGCATGACCGGCATTACCTTCGGTCTGACTCACACCTCCGAAACCGGGTTCGATGCGGTGGCTATCAGCACCATCCTTGCCGGCCTGTGCTTCATCGTCCTGTTCGTGCTGCGTCAGCTCAACCGCGAGAAGAACGATATTCAGCCCATGCTGGATGTGCGCCCTCTTCCGCAACACCGTGTTCACCGGCGCGATTACCGCAAACCTCATCTCCATGATGGTGGACGTTGGCTTCATCTACTTCGCCTCCCAGCACCTGCAGTTGGTCTCCGGTCTGCCGCCCATGTACGCCGGTATGCTGCTGATTCCCGGTACCCTGGCGATCATTATCGCCGGTCTGGTGATTGCGCGCGTGGCGGTGCACTTCCACCCGGCGCAGGTGGTGTCTTTCGGTCTGGCGCTCCACGCTGCCGCGTTCGCGGTGCTCGCCTTCCTGGGTGCGCACAACGACTTGGTGATTATCCTGATCTTCATTGTGCTCGGTACCGGCATCGGTATTGCGCAGACCATTTCGAACGACCTGATGCTCTCCAGCGTGCCGCCGCGTAAGGCTGGTGCGGCATCCGCGATCTCGGAGACCTCCTACGAGACAGGTACGGTGCTCGGCACCGTCATCATTGGTGGCATGCTCACCGCCGTCTACCGCGCAAATGTGGTTGTACCCGACGGCCTGGATGAGACTCTCGCCGATAACGCCCACGAAACCCTCGGCGGTGCCGTGGCGGTCGCAAGCCAGGTGGGTGGCGAGCAGGCAAACCAGCTGCTCTCCTCCGCATTCGCTGCCTTCGACTCCGGCGTGGTGCTGAGCTCCGCATTCAGCGCCGTGCTCATGGGCGTTATGGCTGTCATCAGCTACTTCATGATCCGCAAGGCACCGCGCGAAATGAAGCCCGCTGAACACTAATACAGCGCACTAAACCTCATAGATAAGCTCCCGCCTCCCTGACGCTACTGCAGCGCCGGGAGGCGAGGGCTATTTACGCACCCACCTGCGCATTTAAAGGTTCAGCACAGGTGCCGGTGGTACGGTAAAACAGCGGGCATCACGCCCCGCCCGAAACGACAGAGGAACCAGCGGCTCCACACAATCAAGGAAGAACGCCACCATGGGACTCAAAGACTGGATAGCACCCTTTATTACGCTACTCATTGGTGCTAGCACCATCTTCATCTCCTACAAGAACTACCAGGCGCAGGCTGCAGCAAAACCCTCCGAACTGGCGCGACTGGAACTGTGGAGCAAGCTCCTCACCGAAGCTGGCATGGACCTCAGCGCGCTACCCGACCCCGGAGAGCTCACCTCCGACCAGCGCGTCGTCCTCGAAAACTACCGGGTCTTCCTCAAACGTGCGTCCCTCGAATCGAAGCTGCGTAAAGTTGGTATCGACAGCAACCGCATCTTCAGCCTGCTCATGAAGCGTGCGCACTCTTCCGTGAAGCCCACGCCCATCCCCATTGGCGACTCGATGTGCTACTACCGCCTGATTCTGCGTGCCCTGCTGTACATTTGGGTGCCGCTCGCCGTGGTGTTCATCGGTGTGCCCATCGTCGTGGTCACCATCGCCTACCTGATTGGCCTGTTCCCGAACCACCGCGGCAATCTGCCTGACTTTGCGCTCTCCCCGCTTGCCGTGGTGCTCCTGATTGTTGGCGCGATTGCGGTGGGTTCCCTCGTGTACCTGCAGAACCGCATTATCTCCGCCATTATCGCGAACAACGTGTACTTTTACTTCTGGGATATTTACGGCTCTAAGAAGGGCGCCCGCGATTCCAAGGACGCCTACAGCGAGCGCCTGGCGGCTAAAACCTACGCCGACCAGCTGTTCCTCGGCCAGCAGGAGTTCGCCCAGCAATTCCGCGAGAACATGTACATGGCGGGTATTCAGGAGATTGACGAGTACCCGCGCGTGCTCAGCGATAGCGTGATGCTGCCACACAACTACCGCGTGGTGAAGACTCGCGAGGCGGAGGACCCGGAGGACCGAATCGACCGCTTCGTGAACTGGGTGCGCTCCAAGATCGGGTTTGAGCGGCTGGAACCGCGCATCATCTACACGCTCGAACATAAGGACGCGCACAAGGATGCGAAGAAGGAAGCGCACGGTGAACCTGTAGCTACCGAGCAGCCTGTTTCTGGGCAGAGTGTTTCTGAGCAGCCTGCAGAGGCTCAGGATGCGCAGAAGGCCGCGGAAGTACCCGCCTCAGAAGAGCCCATCGTTGCGGAGGTGCCCGTCGTCTGCGAGCACCTGCCGAGGATCTGGCTGAGTACCCGGCTGATGCACCCACCGAACCCGTCACCGGAGGTGCTACCGACTCTTCTGCCGCAGCTGGGGCAGACGACCCCACGGAGGCGTTCACCCGCATCCCAGAAGATGCCGTCGACCATGAGAGCGCCGGTGAAAAGAACGCCGGTGAGAAACCCAGTACTGAGAAGCCTAAAAACTAAATAGCCCGCCCGAGGCACCGAAAAACCGGGCGTGAGAAAAGGGTCGCAGCCTACGAATTCGCCATTGAACCGTAAGCGTACGACCCTTTTCCTTTCCCTTCAAGGAGGAGCAGAATCGGAGGTACCGCCCGGCCAAGAAGAGTCAAATGATGCGCCCCTCCACCGGTAGAGGTTGCCTGGCAGAAGAACCCGCCGAAGCGGGTCGGCAGAGCGCCCGGTGGAGGGTGCATCACGTTTGAGGAACCGCCCCAAACCCGCAAAAAGGGGGGCTCATTAGAGGGTTTGAGGGAACGGAAAAACCCCGAGCTGGCGCATCTCTGAATCTTCGACATCTGTCATCAGAAAATAACTACATCTCGGGGTAGGGGGGCGATTCGCGCTCCGGGTGGGACCTACCCTCTCCCACCCGGAGGCGAATCGTGGGGATGTTCGCAGTGTCATGAAGACATCCCACTGAAATCCCTAACAAACGTTTGGGGTTTCAGTATGAGCGGTATATGAGCCTACCGCAGTCTATGCCGCAACCTCGGGGTCGCGGGAGATAACAACCTTCACCACGTTGTGCTCGGCAGCGTGGGTAAACAGGTCGTAGGCTTCCTCGAACTGGTCGAAAGTGAAGTGGTGGGTTGCCATTGCCTTAGCGTTCAGGCGACCGGAGCGGACCATGTTCAGCAGGTTACCGACGGTGTTGCAGTTGACCAGGCCCATGTTGATGCGAACGTTAGAAATCCACATGGTGTTCAGGGGCAGCTCAACGGGCTTGCCGTGCACGCCAGCGTTAGCGATGTTGCCGTAGGGGCGAACAATCTTGGTGCAGGTCTCGAAGGTCTGCGGAACACCCACAGCCTCAATTGCCACGTCCACGCCTAGGCCGTCGGGGGAGAGGGCCTTAATCTTCTCGATAAAGTCCGGGTCGCCCGCATTGACCTTATCGGTGGCGCCCAGCTCCAGTGCCTTGTTCATGCGGTTGTCGTCAAAGTCGATGGTGATGACGCGGCCGGCACCGCAGAGGTTAGCGGTCATGATTGCGCCCAGACCCACGGGGCCTGCACCCACGACAGCGACGGTGTCGCCGGGCTTGGTGTTGCCGTTCAGAATACCGATCTCGAAGCCGGTGGGCAGTGCGTCGGTGAGGAAGAGGACGTCCTCATCGGTCAGCCCCTCCGGAACCAGGTGGACCGAGGTCTCTGCGTAGGGAACACGCACGTACTCTGCCTGGGTGCCGTCAATCATGTAACCGAAAATCCAGCCGACACCACCAACGGTCTGGCAGTGCGAAGGCTGGTTCGCCTTACAGTAGGAGCACTTACCGCAGCTGGTCACGGCGGGGATGATGATGCGGTCGCCGACCTTCAGGTCAGTCACCGCGGAGCCAATCTCGGTAATGGTACCGACAGCCTCGTGACCGAGGATACGTCCGTGGTCCACCTCGGGGCAGTCGCCCTTCAGGATGTGCAGGTCAGTACCGCAAATGGTGGTGGTGTCGACACGGGCGATAACGTCCGTGGGCTCAAGAATGGTGGGGTTCGGGACTTCCTCCCAGGCGCCCTTCTGATCGGGGCCGTGGTATACATATGCCTTCATGGTGCCTCCTCCGTTGAAGTTCTGATGAGGGTGCAGTGACTGCTTTATCACTACATGTATCAACCCATAAGAAATATTTGATAGGTTGTATTTTCATTAAACCCGACGTGTTGAATTATGCGCTTTTATTACGCGGAGTGTATCTTTTGGTTCTTTAAACATGAACATGATTCACTTTGGGTATTTAAGACCTGTAAAATACGCACGAGGCGCACCCCTCAAACAGGGGATGCGCCTCGTGCGTTTACTCGTGCGTTTAATCGAGAAAAGTTGGATTGAGTCGAGGTTGAGCTGGGCTTAGCTCTTCAACTGGATTTAGCTCTTCAGCTGGGCACGCGCTCGCGAACGAACCGCCGTCACCGCCCACACCAGCACAAAAGCCGCCACCATCGACAGCACAATCGTGCCACCGGTCGGCAGATTAAACGCCCACGACAGGTACAGGCCAACAATCGAGCAGATACCGCCAAACACCGGCGAGAACACCATCATCGACCCCAGTCGGCGGCACGCCAGGCGGGCAGCCGACGCCGGAATCACCAGAAGCGCCAACACCAGCACATTACCGAGCGTCTGCAGACCCAGCACCACAGAAATGGTCACCAGAACGTACAGCACAATATCCAGGGCAAGCACCGGCAGGCCCATCGCGCGGGCACTCTCACGGTCCAGGCTGACCGTCACAATCTGGCGGTGGAACAGCCACAGCACCAGCAGAATAACGGCACCCATAATCGCCGCGTTGGGTAATGTCCTCATTCGAAACACCCACAATCGAGCCGAACAAGAAATCCTGCACCGACCCCGAATAGCCCGGCGCCAAAGAAATAATCACAATACCCAACGCAAAGGACGCGGCAAAGAAAATGCCGATGACCGAATCCTCGCGCAGCCGCTGATTCTGACTAAAAATAGCCACCAGAATAGCCGTCACCACGCCCGCGGTCAGACCGCCCACCATCAGGTTGCCGCCCAACACGAACGCCACCGCAAGACCCGGGAACACCGAGTGCGCCACCGCATCGCCAATGAAGACCATGCCGCGCATCAGCACGTGGCAGCCCACCACGCCGGTAACCACCGACGCGAGCAGCACCGCCGCCAGGGCGCGCGGAAGGAACGCCAGAGACGGGTTGAACAGGTCGGCAAGAAAATCGATAGGAGTAATCAACGGGCACCCCCGGTAGAAGCAGTATGGGCGGGGGAGAGGGAAAGATCAGAAGCGCAGGAATCCGGCAGCTCGTGGCCGTACTCATCCAACGCACCACCGGCACAGGTGAAGCCCGTGCGGGCGTGGCCCTGCGCCTCCTCAATATCGTGACCGTGCAACCACGTGTGCAGCTGCTCCAGGCTAAAGGAGTCCGCCGGACCATCCAGGTGAATATTGCCGCGCACACCGCACAGACGCGAGCAGGACTCACGCGCCGCCAGCATGTCATGCGTAGACATCAGAATCGTGATGCCCTCGCCCGCCAACTCACGGTACAGGCGGGTCAGAGTGGTCTGAGTCGGCGCATCCACGCCCGTAAACGGCTCATCCAGCAGCAGCAGGGAGGGGTTCGCCGCCAGAGCGCGCGCCAAAAGAACCCTCTGACGCTGACCACCGGAAAGCTCCGCAATGGAAGCATCCTGCAGGTGCAGAACATCGGTGCGTTCCATCGCCGAAAAAGACCTGAACCCAATCCTTTCTTCGCCGGGCGGCGGAAGAACCCAATCTCACGCACGCGACCGGTCATCACCGTGTCCTTAACGGTCAGCGGAAAATCCCACTGGAACTGGTGCTTCTGCGGCACGTAACCAATATGCGCACGCGCCGCACGCGGCGACTCACCCAGCACCCGAACCTGACCCGGACGCCGGGCGAATCAGACCCAAAATGGTGCGCAGCAGCGTGGTCTTACCGGCACCATTAGCACCAATCAGACCCGCAAACTCGCCGCGCTCCAGGGTCAGGGACAGATCCTTGAGGATGGAACGGCGCGCGTAGCCGGCGTACAGGTTTGAAATCTCTAGGACGGGCCCTGACTTAGTACCCGCTGTTACCGATGCGCTCACGAACGGTCACCGCGCACTTCATCCAGAGCCTCACGCTGAGCGGAGGCGCGGCGGCGACGGGAGGCGATGAACGCGCCCACGCCCACCACGACCACGATGCCAGCGACAATAGGACTCCAGGAAATCGTGAACTCAGCACGGAAACCGCTCTGGTCACTCGCTGCGGCGGCAGAAGAAGAACCGGACGCCTGAGTACCGGATGCCTGAGAAGCAGAAGAAGCCGAGTTCGAGGAACCGCGTGCCTGCGCCTCCATCGCGTACAGGGCATCAGCGCTCGCGGAGTCACCCACCGCAAACTTCAGGTAGCGGGTATCGGACACGGTCGAACCGTCAGAGAGCTCAGCGCTCGCGGTGACCTTCAGCAGGTACTCGCCGGGCGCGGTGAACACCCAGTTCGCGTGGGTGTGAGTGTTCTTCTCAACCCACAGCTTCTGCGGCTCACTCTTGGTCGAGGACCACAGCACCTGCGGCGCCGAGAAGTTGCCGTTCTCCAGGTACAGGCTGAACGTGCCGGGGCCACTCACCTGCTCCAGGGTCAGGTTCACGCCGCGGTTCAGCTTGGACACCAGCTGCGGATCCTGAGTGTTCCAACCCGGCCAAATCACGCCCTTAGTTTCGGTCTGCGGAATGACGTACACCTTAGAGCCGGCGGGCGCACCCACGAAGGAGTAGCGCGGGTCGTTCGGCACCTCAAGGATCGCCTGGTCGCTACCGCGGTAGATGACCTCGTCCAGGCTGCGCCAGACGGGGGTTTCGCCGTGGTCGTCGTGGAGCATGAGCTCAAACTTGCCGTTGTTGAAACGAGGACCCATATCCACGTGACCGGCAGAAATTTCGGTGCGGCCGGATGCGACCGGCTGCTCCGCCGACAGGGTCTGGGTGAGGGCACGCTCGCCGCGGCTGAGGTTGCTGTCGCTTGGCTGAGCCGAGGCGCTCTCAGCGGTTGCCGGGGTGGTCTCCGCGTGTGCCACACCCAGGGGTGCGAGCATGAGGCTGGCGCCCAGAGCCAGGGCGGGCAGGGCGCGGCTACGCGAGGGAGCGGGAGGGGGTGGTTGAGTTCATCATGAGGACTTCCTTGGATCATGACCGAAACGGTGTGTGAAAGATTATCTATATGCTGATACGGCTATATGAGCTTGTGGGTAGCTTGAAACCGGGTTATGAGGTGCTTGCCTCCGAGCAACTAGCACCCGAAGAATCGCCGCCAGAGCCATTGCCCCGAGCACAGCGCAATCGTGTGAGCATTCGCCAACATCATCTGCGCGTAGTGAGGAGCCTGCGCATCCAGGGTGTCCGAATAGAGCACCCCGGTACGCACCTGAGCCTCCCGAGCCAGCTCCGTGAGAACCGGTGAACGCATCGCCGTGGACTTGTCCAGATAAATTGCTGGAACCTTCAAATCCTCGACCGTGCGACGCAGGCGCTGACGCTGCTGAATGCTCGGCTCGCCGCTGGCGCTGGCACTCACAAAACCGGCAATGTGCAACCCGTAGGTGCTCGCCAGGTAGCGGTAGCCGTCGTGCGTGGTGACCAGGTTGCGTGCCGACTCCGGCAGACCCCCGTACACCTGACGCAGCTGAGCGTCCAGGGCGTCAAGCTCCTTCATGACCTGCTCGGTGCGGGTCGCATACTCGCTCGCACCTGCCGGATCGGCGGAGGTGAGCGCGTCACGGATGACCTGCACGCTCGCCTTCGCGTTCGGCACCGAATGCCAAATGTGCGGGTCGATTTCGCCGTGCACGTGCTTGCCCAGAACGGCCTGCGCCAGCAGGTACACCTGACCGCGATGCTCCGAAGCACCCGACCGCAGGAAACGGTAGCTACCGCCGGCGGGCACCTCCTGCAGGGTGCGGGAGGGAACCGCGACCACGGTGCGGTTCAGTTCGTACTCTACGGCGCCCTGGGAGGAATCCGCGCGAAGCACGAGCCTGCCGTCGCCGGTGCGTGCCGTAATATCGGCGTGACCTGCGGAAAGAACCTTGATGTCCGAGGCAGAAACGTTCTGTTCTTTCGCCAGACGGTCCACCAGCTGTTGCGGGTCACGACCAACCGCGCAGTACAGGGTGCCGCGCGAAGAACGCACCGACTCCGGCGCATTGACCGCGGTGGCGCTCAGCTCAATGGCGTACTCGCCGGCATCACTAAACGCCCACGACAGGTGCGTATGCGCCTGCAACGGAAGCTCCAGCGAACCCATATCGCCGGTACGGATCGCGGTGTCCCCCCTCACGGGTGAGGTTCACGCCGCGCGCATGCGAATCGCACAGCATCTCCACCGCACCGAAGGTCTGCGTAATGAACGCCGCCAACTGCGCATTCGACGAATCGGTAGAGGTGCGCGCCCGCACGCTCTGCACCTCAAAGCGCATTCCCGCATCCGAAGAATCGGCGGGGGCAGACTCGTTCTGCCCGCCCTCTTCAACACGCAAACCCAGCCAGATGGAGTCCAGGGAGGCATCCTCAACAATGGCTTCCAGCTTGCCGCCGTACTGCTCAATCTTCTCCGCAACCGCCACGGACACAACGCCTGCGGGCAGGTTCGCCTCAACCATTTTGCTGAGCTTACGCTGCTCCAGCAGCAGACCGTTCGTCAGGGCGCAGCGGGCGTAGGCGACATCGCGGATATCGCGCAGGCTCGGCTCATACGAGTGCGGGTCAGCACCGGCAGGCACCAGGGAGTGCACGCTGGCGCGCTCTCCTGCAATCTGCTGAGCCAAGTCCGCCAGAATCGGGGTCGTGGCGACCACGCGCATCCGGTCGGAGGAGGCATTCACGGTGCTGGCGCATCCGCTCAGTGCGAAGGCACCAGCCCCCACCCCCGCACCCACCGCAATACGGGAGGCGAGGGTGAGGGCGGTACGCCGACTATAAGCGTGTGCGCGGTTGCCGGTATGCCCGCTATGCGGTGTCACCGCTGCGGCCCTTTCGGCGTGCCGAACGCAGAATCATGGCACCGAGTGCCAGCGCCAGAATGGAGGTGCTGACCATGAACGGGTCGATAACCACACCGGTGTTCGGCAGCTTACCCGCCGCGGCTGCCTTCTGGGCGTTCGCGAGTTCCTGGCTGGTCAGGGCGCAATCCTCACCGGAGGCGGTCTTACCGACGATGCGCACCTTGGATCCGTCGGGCTTGGTGACGATGCCGGTGGCTTCGTCGACGGTGCCGTTGACGGGGTTCTTTGCGGTGCTCTTCTCGCCGCCGTTGTTGGCGCCGTTAGCGCTGTTAGCGTTGCCGCCGTCCTGCTTGGTTTCTGCCGCACCCTGCGCGTTGTTGCTTGCCGGGGCGTTATCGGGGTTGCCGACGGTGAAGTGCAGAACCGATTCGCTGCTGACCTGCTGGCCGTTCTTCAGGCGTGCAGTCCAGCCGATAGTCACGGTGTAGCGTCCCTCAGCGGTGAACACCCAGTTGCTGTGCTGGTGGGTGTTTGCGGGCACCTGGAAGGAGCCGCCGCTACGCGAATCGAAGACCTGCTGACCGGCGGAACCGAAGTTGCCGGAGAGGAAGGTGGACATCGTGCCGGGGCCCTCAAAACCGTTGAGGCTCATGGTGACGGGGCCGTCGAGCTGCTTGAGCAGTTCGGGGTCCTGGGTGCTCCAGCCGAGCCAGGGCACGCCCTGCTGCTGGGTTGCGCCGATCATGTGCACGGGGGTGCCCGCCGGGGCGATGTTCTCCATGCCTGCGGGCAGGTTGATCTTCGCGGCGTCATTGAGTACGAACTCGAGGGCGCCGGGGGGAGACATGGCGGGCGGGGCTGGTGCGGTCGTCCTTCACGCTGCTGGTGAGGTTGCCGCCGTTGAGGATCGGGCCTACGTCGAAGTGGCCGTGGGTGACTTCTTCACGGCCGCTGTGCTCGGCGGTGTTGACCACGGCGAGGGTGGGGATGCTGGTCGGTGCCTGGGCTGCCTGGTTGCTCTGCTTGTTGTCCTTCTGAGCGTCCTTGGAGTCCTTGGCATCTTCGGCGGGAACCTCGGTGGCGATGCACTGCTGGTTCAGGCTGCCGGGCAGACCGGAGGACAGCACGCCGTTACCGGTAATGCCGCCGCCGTTGCTGGGTGCGCTGATGTTCTGGGCGTTGGAGCCCTTTACGCTGCTGCGGGAGTTGCCGCCCTTGTTTTCACCCTTGTCGGAGCCGTTATTAGTGTTGTCGGTGCCGCTGATAGCGGTTACACCGGATCCACCCTGGGATGCCTGCTCACCATTTGCCGCTACCTTCGCGCCGTTCGGGTCGGTCACCTGCGCGGCATTCTGACCGTTCACGGATCCATCCACGCGGCGAATACCGGTGGATGCACTCGCTTCAGCAGATGCACTCGCCTCAGCACTTGCGGAGGTAGATGCAAGAAGCGGATGCACTGGGGCTGCTGGTGGCGCTCTCGGTGGCGGTGGAAGTCGCCTCGGGGGTAGTGGTCGCCTCGATCGTGGCGTCCTTGGTTGCTTCCTTTGCGGCGTTCTGCGCGTTCAGGAGCTTGAAGCCTTCCTCAGCGTTAGTGCCCACGGCGATGGTGTAGGTTGCCTCGGAGCTGACCTGGGTGCCGTCGGCAAGGGTTGCGGTGGCGCGGAACGTCAGCTGGTAGATGCCTTCGCGGGTGAATGCCCAGCTGAGGTGCTCGTGGGCCGCCAGAGGTGATGGTGTGCGGTGCGAGCTTGTCGTTGGTGCTGAAGACGCGCGGGTTGTCGCGGCCGGATTCGGTGAAGACTTCGGCGCGGCCGCCTTCGGGTACGCTGCTGCGCACGAGTTCAAGGTTGATGGTGTTGTCCTTGAGCGCGCCGGGGCGGATTCCTTCCGCACCGAGGCCGGGGTAGAGCAGGCCGCGGGTGCGGGTGGAGGGAATGTAGAAGATGTCGGTGCCTTCGGGGGCAATGTAGTCGTAGCCTGCTACGACGTTGGTGTGTGCATCCTCGACGTCGGGCAGGTGGAAGACGGTGCGGGCGGGGTTGAATCGTCCCTGCTGGCCGGGGCCGGTGTCTGCGAGGGTGGCGAGGGTGAACTGGTTGCCGTCGAGGAATGCGTTGAGCATTTCGGTGTGTACGCCCGCGATGACGTAGTCACCTTCGTAGTTGACGTAGGCGCGCGACTCGGTACCTGCCTGGGTGCCGGTCTGGTTTTCCTGTGCCTGTGCGGCGGTGAAGGTGCCGACCTGGGGGAGGGCGAGGGGTGCCCCGAGTGCGAGGGTGCATCCGAGGGTGGTTGCGCTGAGTAGGCTCAGGGGTTTGGTGCGTCCTTGCATGGTGGCTCCTTGGATGACTGCTCGTTGGCTGGCGCGTTGCCCGATGTTTTCGGGGTTTGCCCGGTGCTGGGCCCGGCGGCCTGTTGCCGGTTTCTCCCCTGCGTCCGGGGTGCGCTCTGCCGTGTTTTTCTCTTTGTGGATGTACGTGGTGTGCGTTTTTGGGCGCGCCTCGGCGCACACGTGTTTCTGAGAATCACTATACTCACTTAGGTTCTAAATGACAATTATTTGCAAAAGAGCTACCCTAGGAAATAGAAAAATGAGAAAGGTTGTCATGAGCTCTCAGAAGCAGACCCAACGACGGGTCACCACACACACCCCCGCACTCTTCATCCCCGGCGGCAAGCCCGCCCTCCGCCGCGCAGCCGCATTCCTTTCCGCCGCAGCGCTGCTCGCGCTCGCCGGCGCTGCCCCCTCCCTGCCCGCCGCAGCAGGCCCCGACGACGGCAAAATCGTCACCACCAAGGGTCACGTTGACGCCCCCAAGGCATACTGGGACGAGCAGAACGGCACCTTCGTCCTCATGAACGAGGCGAACCCCTACAAGACCGGCGCAGACACCTACGAACTGGACAAGACCGTTAACTGGGTCGGCAAGGGCTACAGCACCAGGGACGGCAAGTCGCAGTACACCATGACCCTGGGCGACTCGCCCTCCCTGGCGTTCCTCGGCGAACCCGGCCAGACCCTCTACATGGCACCGCACCTGACCTACGGCAACCAGGACCCCATCTGGGCTGGCCTGGGCGCATCCACGAAGGTGCCCACTGAGCGTTTCCGTGACGGCGTGTTCGCTACCGACATTCTCTCCGTTGAGGGCCCCGGCCGTATGGAGCTCTTCCGCTACAACCCGGACGACGCCCCCGCCGACGTGTACCGCATGCTTTCCAGCAGCTCGACCGGCTGGCACTCCTGGCTGCTTGACAAGGGTAGCCACACCCACAACACCACGACCTTCACCCGCCCCGGGGCCGCTACGTGGTCACCTACCGCACCGTGGCGCGCTCCACCGACGGCCGCATCATTAGCTCCAAGCCGTCGAAGCTGGTCTGGCAGGTTGGCGGCATGCAGCCCGTGCTCGGTGACGGCACCCCCACCGCCGTGCCCACGGTCGACCGCTACAACGCGGCACCCGTCGGTGACCTGGACGCCGCAAAGTACATGCTGTCCGTGGCACCGCACCGCCTGGACGCTGACCCGGCTAAGAACAAGGATGCCGACGACAAGCTCAGCGACATCACCTTCACCGCCGCGAACAAGAACCTCAAGGGCACCCTGACCCTGTACAACAACGGCTACTTCCTGACCGACCTGCCGGTCGTGAACGGTACCGCCACCTGGTCTGAAATGCTCGGTAGCGAGGGTTCCCAGCTGCAGGCGGTCTTCACCCCCGACACCTCCGACGAGAATAGCGCGGAGGCGTCCCGCTGGATTTCGCACAAGCTCACCTACGAGCCCGGCAAGGCTGAGAGCGTGTACAGCGACGACGGTAACGGCTCCTGGCCCGAAGAAATCCCGGATCAGGCGAACACCGTACTCAGCACCCAGCAGTACACGCCGACCAGCATGGACTACAACGTGACCGTCACCCCGAACGGCAACGGCTTCAGCACTGTTGAGGTCCGCTTCAAGGACCCGAAGGTGCGCGGCTTCATGCGCGGCGGCTTCTACGCCCAGGATGACCCGGTCTACCCGTACCTCGACCTGGAAGGCTCCGTTGAGGATGGCGTGGCGCGCTTTACCTTCCGTGATGAGTCCTTCTACAAGGGCACTGCTCTGCGCGTGAAGATGCTGACCCACCCGGATATGAACGCTTCCGCCTCCACCACTGAGGTTGCAGCGAACTACGAGCCGGGCACCAAGTACACCGCGCACGGTGCGCTGGCTCCCGATAGCGCACCCATTAGCGATGCGCCGAAGCCTGCTCCGGTGGATCCGTCGCCGAGTGCTGAGCCCACCGTCGAGCCGACTGAAGCTCCTAGCGCTGAGCCGAGCGAGGCTCCTTCCGAGGCTCCGACCGCTGAGCCCAGCACCGTTCCGTCGGTGTCCCCCAGCGAGGTTCCGACCGTGCCTGCGGTGCCGACCGCCTCCGCAGAACCGAGCGTACCTGCTCCGGCACCCTCCACTCCGGCACCGACGACTCCGGCACCGACGACTCCGGCGCCCGCGAACCCGACCCCGAGCGCCCCTGCTCCGACTAGCCCGGCACCGTCTGCGCAGCCGTCCACCCCCGGAACCCCCGGTAACCAGTGCGTGCCCGGCCAGATTGACGGCCGCACCAAGATCTCGCACGGCCACCTGGACATTCAGGCAACCCTGAAGGACCGCCAGCTGTCCGTGGGTCTGCGTGATGACAGCGGCATCATTGACGCTGATTCGACCGTGCGCCCGCTTGATTCGGTCGTGTGGACCGTCAGTGAGAACGCCCGCCGTGTGCGCACCGAACGTATGGCTGATGAGAAGCTGAACTTCATGGGCCCGGTCGGCACCGCCTTCTACGGCCTGCCGCAGACCCAGCAGAGCGGCCTGCCCTGGCCCGGCTACAACACGCAGGACATCGACTACTCGCAGCTGCGCGGCCCCGTGCGCCTGCACGTGGTGCCGAAGGTCATGCCTGAGGGTGCGCGCTTCGGCATGTTCACTGAGTCGCTGAACGGTGCGGATGTGCTGCTGGATTCGACGACCGGCAAGACCACGATCGACATTGATTACGCGACGCACGCGCACGCGAACTGGGTGTTCTCTGAGCCCGGCCAGTACATGTTTGACGTGCACTATTCCGCGACTCTGGCTGATGGTACTGAGGTGAACAGCCCGGTGCAGAAGCTTGCGGTTGCTGTGGGTAAGAAGGCGTCGGATGCGTGCTCGTTTGAGACTGCCGTGCCGAAGGACCCGAATGCGGCTAAGGACGACTTTAGTGGTGTGCGCCGTGTGGATTCGGCAACCCCGGGCGGTACCGCTGGTGCTAACCAGCCCGGCTCCGCGCAGTCTGGTGCCGCGCAGGGTGGTCAGTCCGGTCAGGCTGGTGCTTCTGGCGCTGCCGGTGATGTGAATGCGCAGGGCTCCTCTGACGGTTCGGCTGATGGTTCTGCTGGCGGCGTGTACCCGGGCGGTATTTCCGGTGGTGGCACTGGCGGCGGCTCTTTGGGTCAGTCTGGTGTGTCTGCTGCGTCGGGTGGCGTGAGCTCCCAGCAGGACGGCCTGGCGCGTACTGGTTTTGGTGCGGTGTCTGTGGCTGTGGGTGGCGCACTGGTGCTCGGTGCGGGCACTGTGATGGTGTTGCGTTCTCGCCGCCGCGTTTCTTAGCGCTCGCTGCGTGAGGATGCGCTGATACGATAAAGCCCCCGCGGCTGAGAGAGTGAACTGCGCCCCGAAACTTGGACGCATTAAATAATAGCCGCTATACGGCCTCCTGCAGGGCCTGAACCCGGTACTCTACCGGAGTCAGGCCCTTAAGCTTTACCTGACGTCTTACTGTATTCCAATGCGTAATATAGGCATCAAGGTCAGCTTTGAAACTCTCAAAGGTTAGCCAGTCCTGGCTACGAAAAAACTCGTCCTTCAGGTGTCCGAAGACTTGCTCAGTGGCGCCATTGTCGATGCAGTTACCTTTGCGTGACATACTCTGAATAAAACCATTATCAGCAAGCGTTCTGACGTAGAACTCGTGCTGATACTGCCACCCCATATCCGAGTGCAAAATCGGCTTAGCTCCCTCGGGTTTGGCCTCCATGAGTATCTGAAGCATCTCTTGCTGCTGGGCAAGATTAGGGAACATCGAGATAGAATGGGCAACAATCTCCTTGCTAGCAAAGTCGTAAACCGGCGCGAGGTGAGTACTACCGAAGGAAAGCTTTAAAACTCGGTGACGTCGGTACCCAACTTCTGCCAGAGTATCAGTACCTTTGAAGTCGCAGTAGATGATGTTGGCGAAACTTTGCCCCACCTCCCCTTGTAGGGAGTTGTACCTGTGGTAGGTATCTCACGGCGTATACCGCAGCGCAACCCCATCTGACGCATCATCTTCAAGACCGTCTTATCGGCAATGCGCACCCCTTCCTCAGCGCGCAGGCACATGCGTACCTGCCTGTGACCGCACCCGTTGGGGGTTCGCGAAAAGATCTGCGCGACCTTGGGACGTAGCTGCACTCTGGTTGGCTGCTGGGGATGAGCCAACGCGTAGTAGTAGCTCGACCTGGCAAAGGTCAGCCACCTCAAGGAGATCGTACAGCCTGTGACCGCGCCCTGAAAGCTCAGCGACCACTAGGGGCTTTGTCCCGGTTTGGGAGCGCTTCTGCGCCTTCAGGGCAATCGATTTTTTAGGTACGCCACCTGCGCCTCAAGCTTGCGCACACGCTCGGCAAGTTCCTCCTCACGCGTTGGCGGCACCGCCCGCACCGACCCCTTCAGTACTGCCCCTTGGGCTTAGCTAAGCGCTTGCGCGCCGCCTTCACGGTATAGCCTGCACCACTGCTTCAACGGTGTTGCGCTTGCAATACCGAAGCGCATCATCGCTTCAGGCTTGCTCATCCCACCGTCAACCACGGCCGCCGCTGCGGCGACCTTGGTTTCATAGTCGTATTTGGTGTGTTTTATTCCCATGGCAAGAAGCCCGTCCTTCCCGATTGCGCGGTACATTTTCTGCCACTCTCTCACAGTCGCGGCAGACACACCAAGCCTGCTGGCGGTCGAACCATAGCCTAATCCTTTCTCAAACATTTGCGCTGCCTGTTTCCGAAGCAAACGATCGTGTCTCATTCCCAGATTTATAGACATGAAAGCCTCCTGTTTCTTGGACTTTATTTTCGTTGTCCAAGAAACGGGAGGCAGTTCAGAGTGAACTCTCGGCCGCGGGGGCTTTAGTTTTAGTTTATGAGGTTGTTATTCTTTGATTTCTTCAAAGCGGGTCGTATCAAAATCTCGTTCCTTTTTAAGAGATGAGTTTGCGACGTGGAATAGGTATTTTTTGCCAGGTTTGACGGTCTCAACGTACTCGGGAATCTTTCGACCTTCCGGCGGCACAATCATCGTGAGAGTGCCGCATTCTTCTGTCTCAAAAACACCTTTGGGTCTAATATCATTCATGCCGCTTACTGTTCCGCCAATCTCTTTTGTATATGCCTTAGTTACGGTGCAGGTGGCGGTGATTCCGTCACTGTCATCACGTGAGTATTTAGGGAAAACGAAGAACATGTACCAAAGAATTATGAATGAAATAATGAGCGCTATCCTTTGGCGGCGTTTGTAATTAATTTCCATTAACTGCCTCATTTCTTGATGGATTTACATATCGACGTCGGCAAGACCAGTGACCTTCTCACGACTCCTGAAATAAAGAATGGTCATACCCCTATCGTCCAACTCATTCACCCTCGCCACATCATCCGGATTATTCATGTCGGGCCAACGCTCATTCTCAATGCGGAACCGCACAATTGCCAAGATTCGATAGTTATTGTGGGTGGTCGGACCGAAGGCAGCAATCTGCTCACCGGAGCGGGTATAGAAGCCCACCATATCCTGATCTTCAACATTCAGTGTTTCGTAATACACGATGCTGTCTATCGCGTTAATGGGGTAGCGGGTTGGGTTGGCTGACCAGACGCGTTGCTCAATACCCTCGGGGGAGAGCTTCACGTAAGCGACAAAAACATAGCGGGCATAAAGACAGCAGAAAAATACAATAATAATACTTACTGTATTCGCCCAGATATCCACATTTTCACTTTGAATATTCGCCATAAAAGCAAGACAAGGGAACATCGGAATGAACAGGCAGAGTAGTGTCTCGGCGCGAGTTACTCGCTTAATGTAAATTCCCTGCGCTTCTTTTTTCTTATCTTGGTGTCGATTAATCTCATACCTAATAATGATGTAGACAACAGAGATAAATGACAGCACGAAAATAATTCCGGAAAAATAATCAGGAAAATACGCATGGTGGGTTCTCGTTTCGTGTGGTTGGTGAATAGGGTTTGGTGTTTGGGTCTATCGTATCGGCTGCCCTGCGGTGTTACATCTTGATATCCGCTAGGCCGGTGATTTTGTTGCGTCTTCTGTACAGCTTCCTGAACAGGGGTCGGGTCCACTCGAGGCTATCCCACGTATCAACATACGCCAGATCCTGCGGGTCCCGCATATCGGGCCAGCGGTCGAACCCGAGCCTGAACCGTACGATTGCCAGCAGCCGGTGGTTCCTTCCAACGGGGTCAAGCTTGGCGATTTGCTTACCTTTCTTGGTATAGAAGGTGGCACTGTCGGTTTCTTCCCCATCCCAATCCTCCGCCTCCGCCGTACCTTGGAAGTAGAAAACCTGGTCGATAGCCTAATCGGGTAGGGGGTCACGGTAGCGAACGGTGAGAGCTTCTGCTCCACAGTGTCGGGCGTGATTTTCGTGTACACCAGGTGAACGTGCAGAAGGTGGTAGAGGAAGACCAGCAGCAGGATGAACATCAGGAGGTTGAAGAGGATACCGACCTCTGCCTGCGTGTAGAGGTAGAACGCGAAGAAACCTGCCGGGAGTGTGGGCGTGAGAAGGCTTATGAATGCTTCACGGCGAGGCACGCGTGTAATGTAGATGCCTTCGTCGCGGAGCTCCATGTCCTGGCGCAGGTGCCTATCATGCAGGACAACGACAATGATGGCGCCGATGATTGATGCGAGGGTGCAGGTGCCCCAGAGTAGAAGGAAAAAGGTGTGCATGATGCGTGCTCCTCTTTCGCGGTGTTGGTGGTGTTCGCACCGGTTGTGGCTCTTTGGATGTAGGGGGTAGTCGGCGCTTATCGAGCGGGTTACATGTCGACGTCAGCAAGACCCGAAATCTCTTGATTATTCATGAAATACGGAATGACTTCATAACGGTTATCCAGCTGGTTCACCTTATCCACGTCAGCCGGATTATCTAGCTCAGGCCAGCGGCCATACTTAATCCTGAACCGGGTCATAAGCAAGAGATAGTACTCATCATAATTCGGGTTCAACGGGTTAATACGTGCACGCGACTTAGTGAGAAACCACATCCGGCTTGGGGTATCTTCATCCTTGGACTCGCTATAAACAACGCTATCAATCGCGCCGATGGGGCAGATCCTCGACCCGCGAACGGGGGTGTGCATATTAATACCCTCAGAAGAAATCTTCATGTACGTGGCGTTGACGTGCCACAGGTAGAACAAGAGGAAAGCAGTCATGAAGATGTAAATACCCTCTGCATAGGGGTTAGTCTCGGGGCCATTGAGCGACAAAAAATAGCGGATAATCGGGAAGCCCGGGATAAAGACAATAACGTACACCAGTAGCGCTCGCAGACGACTAATGTAGATGCCTTCACGCTTCTTCTTCTCGTCGCGGCGTCGATTGATGATGTAAGCGGCAAGGGTGAGAATCGTGAAAATAGTTGTGATGATGGAGCATACGCCCCAAAAGGTAATAGCAGATTCTTGAGACATCATTTTAGCTATTCGCTCCTTCGGTCGGGTTGGAGTCGGTGGTGGTAGTGGAGTGCGCATCAAGGATGCGCTGCAGATGCTCCGAGGCATACTTGCCGCCAGATGCTGAAGCACCCACGGAGGATACGGTTGAGGGGCGCCCGCAGGTGCGGCGACTGCCGCGTGAACGAACGCCCCTCCATCAGCGACGGCTAATCATGGAACCAAATAAACCGGTTTACTTATCCATCTCGTAGACCCAGCCGCCAGCGTTGCAGTAACGCTTACCATCCTTCTCAATGATGTAGTAGCCGGGCTCGTGGTTCTCGCACTTCTGGATAACTTCGCGAGCCTCTCGGTTAGACTTCTCAAGGTTCGCCGCACGAATCTGGAAGAAAGCAAACGTAGCAATATACGCCACCAGAACCAGCACGAGAGCAGCAATCGCCATGCCCTTACCCTTACCGGTGCCATTCTTGACCATAACCAGAGCGATCACAGCGAAAATAATGGTCGGGATGGTCAGGAACGAGCCGATCACAAAGATGCCGGTCAGGGCGGAGATAATGCCCAGGACTAGTGCGGTTACTGCCGCCCACTTCTTTTTCGGTGCCTCGACGGGTGCGCCGTATGCGGGCTGTACGGCGGGTGCCTGCTGGGTGAATTGCGGCTGCTGCGGTGCAGCCGGCTGCGGAGTGTTCTCAGACATGAAAGTCCTCATTTCGTATGTGGTTGGTGAATATCCGGAAGTGCACCACCTGCAGGTGGCGTACCTTTCCCAAGGATACTCTATGTGCTTGAAAGCTCTGACAAGTTGAATTGTCGAGTACTTTGATGGTCTATGGGTTAGGTGGCTAAAAAGTTAACTCGGTGCAAGGCTCGGGTGAAGACTGGGCGACCATTCACCGGCGGGTGGGATTGGACCCGTATCCGCCCGAGTTTCTTGGCTGACCCTGGTGTACGCAGAAAGCCTCTGGGCTGAGAGGTAATCTCTCAGCCCAGAGGCTTTCTCTATACGGTGCTACATATCAACGTCGGCGAGGCCGGTGACTTTCTCTTTTCCCCTGAAGTACGGGACTGTATCAGGGCTACTATCTAGAGCATCCACCCGAGCAATATCACTCGGATTATCCATATCAGGCCAACGCTCGTTCTCAATCCTGAACCGCACAATCGCCATGAGGCGGTAATTCTTGTGAATAATCGGGCAGAAAGCGGCAATGAGTTTTCCGGATTTACTGTAGAAAGACACAAGGTCCTGGTCGTCTGTAGAGGTTGCCTCGTAGTATTCAATGCCGTCAATAGCGTTGAAGGGATAGACGGTCGTGCGTGCTGACCACATACGCTGCTCGACGCCTTCAGGGGAAATCTTCACATAGGCAATGTGTACGTACCAGGCATACATCATGAGCCCGATTGACCCAAGTAATGCAATCGATTCATAGAAGATACCCGCAGAACCCTCGTCAACAAGATGAAGGTAAAGAAAAAGGCACGGGAATCCAGGGGTAAATATTGTTAGAAGAGCCTCTGCCTGATTGACTCGTCGGATGTACGCGCCTTGGCGGCGGCGCGCTACATCCTTCCAGCGCTGAATCTCATAGTTGGTAATGATGTAGAGTGTCCCGGTTACCGAGATGAAGGCCATAATGCCCCAGATAATAATCAGGAAAATGCGCATGACGGGTTCTCGTTTCGTGTGGTTGGTGAATATCCGGAAGCGCACCACCCGCAGGCGGCGTACCTTCCCCCCAAGGATACCCCGGAGCGAATCATCCTAGACCGTGCGCTTGGCGCACAAGGCTCCTCAACCCGCGGGGCTCCACGGTTTAGCTTGCTGCAGGTTCAGCCTCCGGGTCCTCCTCATCTTCCTTCTCGGGGATAGCAACACCCACGGTCACGTACCTCTTCACCAGCAGGTACGAGGCGATCACCGGCACCACATACACCAGCGACAACCCGCTACCGGACTGCACAACATCAGCAGCAAGACGGACCGCCGCCAAACATCCACCCAAACCCATCAGGGCTACGCAGAAGCCACGCAACACGCCATACCCGGCAGTGCCCTCCTCAAAGGTCGCCGCCCACAGCTTGAATAGGGCGCGGCGCACAAAAATCAGGAAAACCGGCACCAGGCACAGCACCACCGAAACACCCACAGGCTCATAACCGGTGGTGGCGAAAGAAGCCACCGGAATAACCAGGCAGAGGAGCACCATCAGGGCGCTCACACCCAGCACCACGGTGCGCACATACCGGTTGATGCGCTCCATACGGTGCAGGTTAGGGATTTCCTCGCTCGGCTGCGCGGCGTTATAGAAGAACAGCAGAAGAACCAGCGCGGACGCCGCCACATACCAGGGCGCGAAATTGATGCCGTCCACCTGCGGGGTGGAGGCAACCGGCGGGACACCCACCAGGGAGAGAGCAGCGAGCAGAACAATCGCAGCAACGCAGAACGTGCCTACCGTCAGCAGAAAGTAATGGTACGCGCCACCGTTCTTTGCATCCTGCACACCGTGCTCACGCGTGCCGTCAATCATCACGACGGAAAACAGCATCGTGGAGATGGATAGGATACTCCACGCGTATTCACCCGTCACGACGGGGACAAACGATAGAAGAATGGATATAGAGAACAGAATCCACAGAAATACTCGCTGCAGGGTTGTTGAGGAGGCGAGGGTCACCTCAAAAAAGCCGATGATAAAGTCGCCGATATCGTCCATGGTGGGATCCTTTCTGCGGGGGTGGGGTTACTCTTTGATCTCTTCAAAGCGGAGGACGCTGAAGTCGAATTCATCGTTGCGGGTATGGAAGGACTTGTACGCCCTATACTTCTTGCCCGTCTCAAAGTTCTGGAGGTATTTGCGGATGGGGATACCATCAGGGGCGTTCCATGTTGTGATGATTCCGCACTCTTCCGTCTCGAATTCACCGGAGATTGAGTATGGGTCTTCGTGCTCAATGATTTCGACTGAGGTGACAGTACAGATAGCGGATTCATTGCCCGGGTTGTAGCTGGTCATAAGATGTAAGGACGCAAGGAACCCTAGCATGACTGCCACGAATATGATGACGTCGCGTGCATCCCACGCAGCTTTTGCTTTTTTGCGAAGATACTCTTTGAAGTCGATTTTATTCTTCTTTTTCTTGGTGTATCTCTTTTTGCGGGTCTTTTTTATAGCCCCAGTTTCGGTAATGTAATTTGCCTCTGGGTAACTCTTTTTCTTCGAGATGTTCCTTTTCTTTGAAACGTTCTTTTTCCTCGGGGAGTTCTTTTTCACTGCTCTTCACCTTCTTTCTGGGCTGCGGGCTGTTGCTCTGTGATTTCTTCAAAGTGGGGTTGTCTCAAAAACAGCGCTCATAGTATGTACGTCCTTGTGCGGTAGTGGTTGGTGAATCGTGCTCGCTACGGCGAGGTGGCGGGCACATCCTTAGCCTATCGCACGGTATCTGACCAGAAGGTTAACTGGGTGCAAGGCTCGGGTGAAGACTGGGCGACCATTCATCAGAGGGCCAAGATCCGTGTGTGACCACCCAATTTCCTGAGTTGCAATGAGGGGGGACTGCCCCTCCTGCATTGTTGAAGGTGAAGGGTGGCGCGAAATGGTTCGCCGATTTCATATGGAAAGCCCCGGGTGGTGCGAGTTGAAGACTCGCGCCACACGGGGCTTTACACACGGGGCTTTATTTATGGCTCATGAGCTGGTTATTCTTTGATTTCTTCAAGGCGAAGAGTGTTAAAGTTTCTATCATCATTTCTCGTGCTCCATGTTTTATACATTTTATATTTCTTTCCCGTCTGAATTTGGGAAACATACTCCGGAATATTTTTGCCATCTGGAGCGTTATACATTTCAATAACACCACATTCATCTGTCTCAAAAATACCTTTGGGAGAAGTGTCAGTCATGTTTGACACCTGACCCCCAACAATTTCAACTCTAGCTGATTTCACGGTGCATACGGCGTACCAATTTTTATCTTCGATATGCGTTGTATAGTGCATGAATGTAAACAATAACCCCATACCCAGAACAAGACTAATGAAAATTCTGGCTTCCGGGGATGTGAGTTTCTTAATCCATGGGAACATTGCTTTCCTGCTTTCTCAGTGTCTTGTCTGGTGGGTTCTCCGCAGGTTCTGGAGCTGCGAACTGTCATTCCTTAATTTCCTCAAAGCGGGTTGTTACAAAATCTTGATCTTTCTTAGGTGAACGATTTGAAACATGGAACAGATACTTTTTCCTGGCTGCGCCGTCTTAACATACGCGGAAATATTCCAACCCTCAGGGGGCTCAAACATTGTGAGTGTGCCGCACTCCTCCGTCTCAAAGACGCCCTTCAAGCCAATGTCAGTCATGCCACCAAGGTCTGTGCCGCGACGCTCTTGCGTGTACGCCGTAGTCACGGTGCAGGTGGCGGTGAAACCGTCACTGTCATCACGTAGATTTATAGGAATAATAAAAAAGATATATCCAACGCACATCGTCAGAAAAAGCATTGTTATTCTTTCCGACCATTTGTTATGAGATTCCATCACTCACCTCATTTCTCACGAGAATTCGGAGCTTTCTTTACCCCGCGCGCCTGCTGACGCTCCAGCCTACGCGCCTCATTACGCGCAGCCTTACGGCGGCGACGCTGACGCTCACTCTTCGTCACACCCACCACATACTTCGTCTTACACAAGTCATAAAACTGGGCATAAATATCGCGCGAAGAACCATACATCCCCACCACACTCATCACATCCAGGCCGTCTTCTTCCGCCCAGCGCCCGTGATCGTCACGGTACAGCACCTGCGCCATCAGAATCGTCGCATCGAACTGATACGGGTCAAAGCTGCAAGTACGCTTACCCATCTCAGTGCTACCAATACGCAAGAACCCGTTCTTGCCGTTGTTCTCCACATGGGCAAACGTGATGGAGGGGGTAGGTGAAAGTGCGTTCCTTCCACCGCCAATTACGCCACCGCACGTGGTCCTCACGCAACTCGAGGTAGAAGGCGTAGCAGTGGTTCAGAGGAATAGCACCCAGCAGGCCTATGCCTAAGACACCAATCAGGAAAGCGGCAATGACCACCCCCGCTTGTGACTCATCCGCGAGGCCTTCGTGTGTCCCTGTCGAAAAGAGAAATATCGGCGCACCAACAAACCCAAGGATAGATACAAGCCAGAAGAAAATAAACGCCGCAATGGGTCTTTTCTGCCTTTTGTTTAGGGTGGGTTTGCCGAGCTTAATACGGATACCTGGTATCAGGGCGACGATAAGTCCTGCGAGGGCTCCGTCTTCTGCTGCGCTCATGGTGTGTACGTCCTTGTGCGGTAGTGGTTGGTGAATCACACCCGCCCCGGTGAGGTGGCGGGCACATCCTTAGCCTATCGCACCCAATCTAGACGGGAGGTTAACTCGACGCAATGCTCCGGTGAAGACTCGGCAACCACTGCGCAGATAGCCCAAATCCGTGCCTAACCACCAGATTTCCTCGGCTACTCTGAGAACGAACCCGCACCCTTCGCACCGTTGCCGGAAAGCTACGGGTCACCGATAAACAGAAAGGGTAGTTGACCACCATGATGATGAACTACACCACGATTGCCCTCTGGGGCCTAGTAAATGTTCTACAGGCGTATAAGATGTTCCGGTCCATCATTGTCTACGAAATCAACCGCCGCCGAGACAAGAAGCTGTACGCCAAAAATATTTACATTACTCGAGGCGACCGCCTTGGAATAATTGCGCTTACCGTCGCGCTTCTTATAATCCCTGCTGTGATGTTTATGTTGCATTTGCTGAACGATGTAGGATTCCATTTTCTAGATATCGGAGTTTTCCTTCTCATCTGTACTCTTCTGTACTTCTTCAATGAAGCTACTGGGTCTTACACCAAAATTTCGCCCGAAGGAGTCGAAGAGGACGACGGGCACGGCAAGAAAACCTTCTACCCGCTCAACGCGATTGATAAGGTCACATACAGGGAGAGTTACGATAGCGAAATTCCAGACTCCGTCACCTTCGACACAAATCGGGTGAGCGTATTGCGCGTTTCGGGCCCATCTATGAGGGCTACCCCCTCCTCGCAATGACCCGATTCAAGATGGAAAACGACCGCTGGCCAGATATGAACAACCCCGAAGAAGCTGCGCAGGTCAAGGCGTGGATGAACTGGAGCTCCACCATCCCGCACATCAAGGACAAGGAAATTTCTGGCCTCGCCGAAGTAGACATGTAGCCCGCGATTCAGCCCGTATTTAGGGTGCGCCCGGCGTGTTTCTCAACCAATATTTCCGCAATTTTTCTGCCAGAAAAACGTGGACTAGCCCGCATGGTTTAAGCCTCAACTAGAAGGTGTACTCTGCACGTAAAAACATTAACGTTGAGGCATACAATAAGAAATGGTTAATGCACAGCCGCACGCCGTGCACACGCCACGTCACTTCACAGAAACACCGACCCCGAAAGGCACATCATGGCCACCAAGAAGCCTGCACGCCTTACCCGCCGCGCAGCACTCGCCGCCGCAGGCGCAGGCGCAGCAACCGCCCTCGGCGCACTGCTCACCCCCGCACAGGCAACCACCTACCGCCCGACCGTGCGCCGCACCCCCTACAACCGCTACTACTCCGACCGTTACGGCCGCCGCACCCGCATCGTCATCAGCGACTACTACGGCAGCTCCTACAGCCACTACTACTATTACGGCGGCTAAAAAATACCAAGCCCAATAAACATATACTGTAAGACGGCACTACATTCGTGTAGTGCCGTCTTCCCGTTAGATGCCGCAGGCATCACCCGCACCACGGTGCGGAAAACACACCACAGATAGAGAGAAAAAATGAAGAACGTAACCCGCCGATCCGCACTCGGCCTGTTTGCCGCAGCCGGTGGCGCAACCCTCCTGGCGGCATGCGGTTCGCAGTCTCAGGCATCCAGTGGCTCTGCATCTGCATCCGGTAGCGCTTCTACCTCGGATGCCGAAGTTAACAACGCACGCGCCGACTACTCCGGTCCTGCTGTCCTGGACGGTTACACCTCCAAGCCTGCTGACTACCAGCTGGCAACCCGCACCGAGCCGGCCAAGAACGTGCCCGTGCCGACCAAGCCCGCCGTCGCTAACGAGAACAGCGTGGAGGGCCTGTACCAGTCCATCGCGTTCTTCGGCGCAGCCATGGAATACTACATGCGTACCGGTAAGACCGAGCCCCTGCGTGAAAGCGCCATGGACAAGAGCGAACTCAAGTCGATGCTCGAGCCGGAAGACGGCACCCTCGGGGAAAAGCTGGTCAAGGGCGAAGTCTGGATGCACGACCCGACTGTTACCATCACCCTGCTCTCCGCACAGCCCACCCGCGATGGTAAGGCATACACCTGGAATGCTCGCTTCACCCTTACCCGCGGCGAATTCATGGCATCTAAGGATAAGGTTCTGGAGGTCCCCGAAAGCGGTCGTGAGAACGTCAACGAGCGTACCCTGCGCGGTGTTTACGAGAACGGTGCGTGGAAGCTGACTGGCATGAAGTCTGAATCTGAGGCTTCTGCATCGGCTTCTGCTTCCTAAAAGCTTCAGCCTAGAAACGTATAGTTTCTGAAATAGAAAGGCGCCCGCCCCGTGGAATAAACCCACGAGGCGGGCGCCACCACCGTAGATAGAGAGAACCAATGAAGAACGTAACCCGCCGATCTGCCCTCGGCATGGTTGTAGCCGCCGGTGGCGCAACCCTCCTGGCAGCGTGCGGCGCTCAGCCGCAAGCAACCAGCGGCAACGCATCCGAGAGGGCATCCAGCAATGCATCCGGTAGCGCATCTGCTTCCGCATCTAAGAGCGTTCGTAGCGACTACTCCGGCGTTGCGGTCCTGGACGGCTACACTTCCAAGCCTGCAGGTTATAAGGAAGGTACCCGTACCGAGCCGCCCAAGAATGTTCCTGTACCTGTGAAGCCCGCTGTTGCTAACGAGAACAGCGTGGAAGGCTTCTACCAGTCCATTGCATTCTTTGGCGCCGCTTCTGAATATTATGGGCGTACCGGAAAGACTGAACCTTTGCGTGAAAGCGGTATTGATATTTCAGAATTGAAGACCACCCTTGAACCCACGCCTGGTAGCTTCGATGATGCTTTGCAAAAGGGGGAGGTCTGGCGCCAAGAACAAACTGTTACTGTCGCTATGAATACGCCTCAACCGACCCGCGATGGTGATAGCTATATCTGGAATGTAAAGATGGTTTGGAGAACGGTGAGTTTGCTGTATACAAGGGGAAAGTGATGGAGTCTCCCAAGGAATACCGCAAAATTACTGGAGATGCCATCATTCGTGGAGTTTATGAGAATGGCGACTGGAAGCTTACAGTGAATCCGGTTGCTACTTCTAGTGCCACTGCATCGGCTTCTGCTTCCTAAAAGCTTCAGTCTAGAAGCGCATAGCTTCTACACCTAAAAGGCGCCCGCCCCGTGGCTGAAAACCACGAGGCGGGCGCCTCTCTTATATGCGCAATAAAGTATATACCCTTATCGGGGTGCTACCAGATGCGCACGCGCTCCTCCGGAGCCAGGTACAGTGCATCGCCCTCAGAGACGCCAAACGCCTCATAGAACTCATCAATATTGCGCACCACACCGTTCACACGGAACTCATCCGGCGAATGCGGATCCACCGAAATCATCACCTCAGCATGCTGCGGGCGGGACTTCGTGCACCAGCCGCGAGCATTCGAGAAGAAGAAACGCTGAATACCGGTCATGCCGTCAATCACCGGCGCGTCAGCCAGCGACTCAATGCCTGCTTCTTCAAAGCCAGACGGTACGCCTTCAACGCAATCGACATGCCAGCCAGGTCGCCAATGTTCTCGCCCAGAGTCAGCTCACCGTTCACGTGGAACTTCTCATCCAGACCCACCGGAACGTACGCGTTGTACTGCTCCACCAGCGCTGAGGTGCGCTCCTTGAACTTCGCGTAATCCTCCTCAGTCCACCAGCTCTCCAGCTTGCCGTCACCGTCATAGCGGGAACCCTGATCGTCAAAACCGTGACCAATCTCGTGGCCAATAATCATGCCGATATTGCCGTAGTTCGCCGCATCGTCAGCATCCGGGTTGAAGTACGGGGGCTGCAGAATAGCTGCCGGGAACACAATCTCATTCGCCGGGGGCATGTAGTACGCGTTCACGGTCTGCGGAGTCATCAGCCACTCCGACTTATCCACCGGCTGACCCTTACGGGCAATCAGCCAGTCAGCATCAAACGCACCGGTACGGCGCAGGTTCTCGAACAGGTCACCGGGCACCAGCTCCAGTGCGGAGAAGTCACGCCACTTGTCGGGGTAACCGATCTTGGTGACGAACTTCGACAGCTTCTCCAGCGCCTTCTGGCGGGTTGCCTCAGTCATCCAGTCCAGCGACTCAATAGACTCGCGGTACGCCTCCAGGAGGTTGCCGACCAGAACCAGCATCTTCTCCTTGTGCGAAGGCGGGAAGTGCACAGCCACGTACTCCTGGCCAATTTCCTCACCCAGAGCCTTCTCGACAGCGCCCACGCCGCGCTTCCAGCGCTCACGAATCTGCTGAGTGCCGGAAAGGGTCTTGCCGTAGAAGTTGAAGCTTTCCTGAACCAGTTCGTCGTACATGAACGGCGCACGCGAACGCAGAACGGTCCACACAGCCCACAGCTTCCAGCTCATCAGCGGGATGGAGGTGAACAGCTTAGCCGCACCCTCAAAGAAGGACGGCTGAGCCACAATAACCTGACCCAGGGTCTCCGGGTCGGCACCCAGAGCCAGCAGCCACTGCGAGAACGGGAAGCCGGGGAACTTCTCGTCCAGCTCGGTCGCCTGGTACGGGTTGTAGGTCGCCTCGGCGTCGCGGTTCTCCACGACGTTCCAGTGCAGGCGAGCCAGCTCAGACTCGTGAGTGAACACCAGCTGAGCCGCCTGCTCCGGGGTCAGGCCGAAGCCCTCAGCCAGACCGGTCAGCTCAAACATGCGGGCAATATGCTCAACGTACGCCGCGCATGCAGCCTCGTGCTTCTCTTCACGGTAGTAGGATTCATCCGGCAGACCCAGACCCGACTGGTACAGGAAGAACGTGTAGTTCTTCGGGTCCTTCGGGTCGTTGCTGGTGTACCAGGCGAACAGCTGCGGCAGACCCGCACGAGACAGCAGCGCCAGGGTCACAGCCAGGTGGGAGGGGGGGTTGCCGAGTTCAGAATCGGGGCGATTTCCTTCAGCAGCGGCTCCAGGCCGTCCGCCTCAATCTTCTCAACATCCATGAAGGAGTTGTAGAGTGCGCCAATACGGGACTCCGGCTGCTCCTTCGCAATCTTCTCCACCAGCTCACGCACGTGCTTCTCTGCGTTATCGCGGAGGGTGTACAGGCCGCCGTCCTTGGGGCGGTCCGCCGGGATTTCGTGGGTAGCAAGCCACTTACCGTTGACGTGGCGGAAGAAATCGTCGCCCGGCTTGACGGTTTCATCCACCCATTCTTTAGTGATTCCAGAGTTAGTAGTCATGGTTCCATTCTAGGTTCTTAACGTAAGAAGCCACACGATTACCGACAAGCCATCATATGGTGACTCACCAGCAAACGTGTGGCTTCCCTACACGAAAGATGGGGCAATTATGCCTGAGCCGCCAGCTTCTCTGCACGCTCAGCCATCAGACGCTTCTCAGCACCGTTAACCAGCCAGAGGAACAGAACCGCCAGACCCGAGCACACAATCATGAAGACGAACGCGGTGCTCCAACCCCAGTGATCAACAATGATGCCGATACCAGCAGAAGCCAGGGTCGCACCCAGCGCGTAACCGAACAGGCCGGTGAAGCCCGCAGCGGTACCCGCAACGTGCGAGGGAGACAGGTCAATAGCCTGCAGACCAATCAGCATAACCGGGCCGTAAATCAGGCCACCAATCAGAGCCAACGCAACGTACGCAATCCACAGCGGCGCATCCGAAGAAGGCAGCCAGTACAGCAGAATCGCGCCAACGGTCGCAATCAGGAACAGGATACCCGCGGGGGAGCGGCGACCCTTGAACATGCGGTCAGAAACGTAACCGCACAGGACGGTGCCGCCAATACCGGCAAGCTCCAGAATCGAGAAGCCCGCAATACCACCCTCAAGGGAAGCGTGGCGCACATCGTGTAGGTACTTCGGTGCCCACACCAGCACGCCGTAACGCAGGGTGTACACGAACACGTTTGCCAGAGCCAGGTACACCATAGTCGAGTTGGTCAGCACGTGCTTACGGATGGTGGTCCAGGTGGACTCTGCACGATCCTCAGCGGTGGACTCAACCTTGTGCGGGTCGTTGCGGTACACGTCAACGGTGGGCAGACCCTCAGCCTCGGGGTTGTCACGAATCAGCAGCCACGCCACGAACGCCAGAACGAAGCTGATAACAGCCGGGAACCAGAAGGCAACTTCCCAGGTCTTGCCGAACATGGAGAAGCCC